>Ga0209564_1000112_pt1 | contig 211939 bp, 181 predicted proteins | sample AraplaCol_mMF_r2_FD_184272 | JGI IMG/M metagenome (GOLD analysis project Ga0209564, IMG submission 184272) | Arabidopsis root microbial communities from North Carolina, USA - plate scrape MF_Col_mMF_r2 (SPAdes) (version 3) | ecosystem: Host-associated > Plants > Roots > Endosphere | place... | reverse complement strand
CATGCCGAGGAAGGAAATCCCCGAAAGCAGGCTGTCGATCCAGCTGTATTGGCGCGTCGCCGCCCAGATGCCGAAGCCGATGCCGAGAACCGAGGCGAAGAGGTGGCAGACGAGCGCCAGAAGCAATGTCCGCGGCAGGCGTTCACCGACGACATCGGCAACCGGCTTGTTGTAAAACATGCTGTAACCGAAATCACCGCGGGTCACGATCCCGCCGATCCAGTTGACGTATTGGACGACCAGCGGCTTATCGAGGCCGTGTTCGACCCGGTAGAGCTGCGCCTGCGCTTCGGCCTGGGCATAGGATGCGCCGCCCTGGTTGATCAGCTGGGATCTTATATAATCGGCGTAGTCGCCGGGTGGTGCCTGGATGATCGCGAAGGTCACCACACTCAGGATGAAGAGAATGGGGATCGCAGAGGCTATGCGCACGAGCAGGAATCGTAACATCGAACGGTTCGCTTCTCCTTGCCGCCAGTCGCTCCTTGTCAGCGCGGCCGGCTTGTTGGTCATATCAGGCCGCGCGCCACGCGCGGCCTGAATCTCACTTCAGCTGGGAGGGAACTCTCCAGCGTCGCATCACATGCGACGCGCTTTAGCTCTTTGTGTCCTGATGACAGGCATCAGTTAATCGGGCCCTTTTCGCCGGGCTTGCCGGGCAGCTGTTCGGGGAACAGCTCGTATTTGCCCTGCTTGTCCGCAGCCACCCACAGGCGTTCGCGGATCACCGAATCTTCAGCCCAGTTGAACATCATGATCGGCGTACCCTGGGGCACGTTGGAGAACCGCTTGTTGACGATCAGCGCGCCGGGATATTCCGTCAGGCCGACGGTGTTGACGTGCTCCGTCGAGATCTTCTGATACTGCTTCATCAGATCGACGCGCTCGTCGTTGTTCTGGCTCGTCCTGAACTTGTTGACGACGTCGACAAGCTCCTTTTCGAAGGGCATCAGATCGAGCTGATCATCCTTGCCGGCGCGATGGTGCCAGCTAGTGCGCGGGCCGACCGGGGCAAGCTGTTCGGTGTTCTGCACCACCGACGACAGTTCCGTCGTGTTGCGCTGAATCAGCCAGTCGAAGCGGCCGGCATAATGGGCGTCGTCACGCTTGGCCCCATCGAGCGCGTTGATGACGATCTTCAGCCCGAGTTTTTCCATCTGGCCGACGACACCTTCGGCAAGGCTCTTGTCGGTCGTGTACTGATTGTTGATCAGCATGACGATTTCGACATCCTTGCCACCGAGCGTCCCGGCCGGAAAGTTCACGATGCCGTTGCCGTCGGTGTCCTTGAGACCGGCTTTGGCGAGCTCCGCCTTGGCGCCCTCAAGATCATAGGGGTAGTAAACGGTCGAGTTGCGGTCGTAGAAGCTGGTGCCGGAGGAGAGCCCACCGGGATAGATCGCGGTGAACGGTCCCTTGACCAGCGAGTCGCCGATTGCCTTGCGGTCGAGCGCCATGGTGACGGCCTTGCGGAAGTCCTCGTTGCGGTTCAACTCGCGGATCGCCTCGCCGCGCTCGTCCGGGTTGCCCCAGCCGTTGGCGGAGAAGTTCATGCGCAGATTGTAGCCGATCAGGCGCGGGCCGAAGGCAAGGCGGGCGGGTGCGGTCTTTTCGGCGGCGCGCTTCAGCGACGCGACGAAGTTTTCCGGCTGCTCGAGGTTCGAGATGTCGGCGGATCCGGCCACGGCCTGAACGTCACGGTCGGCCCAGGTCGAGAGCTTGTAGTGCAGCTCATTCAGATAGGGCAACTGATCGCCCTTCTCGTCGACCTTCCAGTAATAGGGGTTGCGGCGCATGACGATGATGTCGTCCGGGCGATATTCGACCGGTACCCAGGCGCCCATCACCGGCATGTTCATGAACTCGGGCGGGAAGGCGTTCTTGAACTGGTCGTAGGTGTTCTTCGAATATTTCGGATGCTTCGACTTCAGGATGTGCGACGGACCCGGGCAGAAATTCGGGTAGGACATCGTGTAGAGATATTGCTTCGGGAAGGCCTCCTTGAAGGTCCATTCGACGGTGTAATCGTCGACCTTCTTCAGCGTCGTGCCGACGCCGAAGGCTTCCGGCGAGGCGCCGCCGCCGAGCGGCGAAACGTTCGGGTCGATGACTTCGTCATCCCAGTAGAACATGATGTCGTCGGCATTGAATGGCGCGCCGTCAGACCATTTGGCGCCTTCGATCAGGTGCATGGTCAGCTTATGGCCGTCTTCGGACCAATCCCAGCTCTTGGCGAGGTTCGGCAGCGGCTCGGTGTCTGAGGCCTGTACCTGGAACAGCGGCGCGGTACGCGTCAGGCATTCGGAAAGGCCGATATCGATACCGCCCCAGCCCTGCGTCTGGCCGGCGCCGTAGTTCCAGCCTTCCGGCCGGCCGCCGATGACGTGGCGCATCGTATCGCCGTAGACGCCGATACCGTCGGGCATATTGCCCGTCTTGAAGACCAGCGGCTCCTTCGGCAGCCGGTCCTTGACCGGCGGCAGCTTGCCGGTGGCGACGAAATTCTTCGTGACCCAATCCGGCTCATGATATTCGGGCAGCGCCTTGAACTCCAGGATGGAGTCGCGCGCCACATATTTGATCTTGCCTTCGGCCGGAAAGTCCGCCGGCGCCGGCGGGATGGTTGCCTCGGAAGCATATGCATTCAGCGCCGCGGCCGAGACGCTGAGCGCCAGCCCGGCAAGAATGCCCAGATTGCGGAAATTCATCATCGTTTCTCCCTCTGTTCCGGAGCGCGAGTCACACGGCTCCTTTTCCTCGCACGACATGAAAGCGGGCTTGATGTCATGGATTTCCCTCCCGGAAACCCATGACGACCCAACCTTCACAAAACTTAGACGGCCTGCTTCAGCGCCGCCTTTTCGGCGCGCAACTCCTCGATCGAGCGGACGTTGCGGCGCGCAGCCCCCGCCCAGTCGCGGGTCTGCACCTTCGATTTGGACAGCCGCTCCTTGGCGGCCGGCACGGCATCGGCATATTGCGGCAGCCAACGTGCCTGGGCAACGACCATCTCGTCGACCATCTGCCAGACTTCCTCAGGCGTCGAGACGGCGCCGACCAGCGGATCGTGCAGCACGGCGAGCTTCAGGAGATCGATGTCGCCTGAAACAGCCGCATGCACCGACATGCGCTGGACGTTGATCGAGGCAATGCAGGTGGCGGCACAAGCTTCCGGCAGGGTGACGCCGGAAACCATGTTGATGCCGAAGCGGTCGACGAAGCCGGGCGATTCGATGATCGCATCGGACGGCAGGTTGGTGATGACGCCATTGTTCTTGACGTTGAAATGGCCGCGATAGACCCGGTTCGTCTCCAGCGCCTCCAGGATATGGCTGGCGTGTTCGTTCGAGCGCTTGGCAGGATCGATCGGCTTGGCGGCCGATTCCAGGAATTGCGGATATTCCGTCTCGAACCAGTTGCGCGTTTCGGTGGAGTGGCGGAGATAGCCGCCGGTCTCGCCGTGGATCCAGTCGGACATGTCGATCCAGCGGGTGATTTCGTCCGGCCGCTTGCGATACCAGGGGAGGTATTCCGAGAGATGGCCGTTGCTTTCCGTGGAATAGACGCCGAAACGCTTCAGCACGTCGATGCGCAGCTTCTCCTGCTGCGAATAGACGGGGTGCGCCTCGAAGGCGGCAATCAGCTCGTCCCTGCCGATCTTGCGGCCGTTGAGGCGCAGGTCGATGAACCAGGTCTGGTGGTTGATGCCGGAGCAGATGTAATCGAGTTCGCTCACCGACTTGGCGCCCAGCACCTCGGCGATCTGTTCGGCGCCGTGCTGGACACCGTGGCAGAGGCCGACCGTGTCGACCTTGCCATATTCGATCGCCGCCCAGGTGTTCATCGCCATCGGGTTGGCATAGTTCAGGAACTTGGCGCCGGGCTCGGCGACTTCCCTGATGTCCTTGCAGAAGTCGAGGATCACAGGGATGTTGCGCTGGCCATAGAGGATGCCGCCGGCGCAGATCGTATCGCCGACGCACTGGTCGATGCCGTATTTCAACGGGATGCGGATATCGTCGGCATAGGCTTCGAGGCCGCCGACCCGGACGCAGCTGATGATGTAGCGTGCGCCTTCCAGCGCCTTGCGCCGGTCGGTCGTCGCCGTGACTTTCGTCGGCAGTCCGTTCGCCTCGACGACACGATCGAGGATCGCCTTGATCATTTCGAGATTGTGCTCGCTGAGATCCGTCAGCGCGAATTCGATGTCGCGAAACTCGGGAACGCACAATATGTCGGTAAACAGCTTCTTGGTGAAGCCAACGCTGCCCGCACCGATGATAGCGATTTTGAAACTCATGATCTTCACCTCGACCCAATCGAATGCTAGAGAAAAGATGGCTATGGAGGATCAGGCCGCATGCCGGCGCATGTGGTTGAAAAAGCCGTAAAACTGCCTGTTTTCCTCCCGGCCGCTCTAATCGGCCGTGGTCTCTTCCTTCTTGTCGACCGGGATTATGCCCGAAATCGTCGGGGCGACCAGAGAAGGATTATGCTTTCAGGGGTAATTTTGTGCTGCAGGATTTAATTGCCAACGGACAGTCGATGAGGACGGTTTCGCTGCCCCGCGGCCGCCAGCGATTGCACGCCATGCCGACCAGTACCGGCTATGAGGTGCGCGAGAACGAGACCTATGACTGGGATGGCCGACGGCGCGGCCAGACGCCCTTCACGGTGCTGCAGCACACGATCAGCGGCAGCGGCCGGCTGCGCTACCAGAACCGCAATTATCGGCTTCAGGGCGGCGATACGCTGCTGGTGCTCGTCCCGCACAATCACCGCTACTGGCTGGAGAAGGGCGACCGCTGGGAATATTTCTGGATCTCGATGAATGGCGAGGAGACGCTGCGCATCCATCAGCTGGTGCTTTCCACGTCAGGCCCGGTGTTGAAGCTGCAGCCCTCGACCATCGATCATCTGGCCGATTGCAGCCTGCGCCTCGTCAGAGGCGCGACGTCGCCAGGTGCTGCCTCGGCGATCGCCTATGAGGCGGCCATGGCGCTCTACGACGATGTCTTCGGCTCGCCGGCCTTTGCCGCCGAGCTCAGCCTGATGCAGCCGGTGGTCGACCATATCAACGCCAATCTCGACAAGCCGCTGCCGGTCAGCGAACTCGCCGGCATCGTTGGCCTCAGCCGCGCGCATTTCTCGCGCAGCTTCGCCGAAAGCGAGGGCATGCCGCCCGCCGAATTCGTGCTGCAGCAACGCCTGCAGCGCGCCGTCAAGCTTCTGACCAAGGCCGACTTCCTGCCGGTCAAGGAAGTCGCCATCATGTGCGGCTTCGAGGACGCCAACTATTTCTCGAAAGTCTTCCGCCGCGTCTACGGCACCAATCCGACGGAATTCCGCACGACGGGCATGTATGCCAGCATCGGCAAGCTGAAATAGCGGATCATCCCAAATCGTGTCAGGCCCGCACCTCGAACACCATGTTGAATGGGGTTTCCGTCGCCCGCCGGAAATGTGTGAACCCGGCGTCGAGCGCCACCTTTCGAAGCTTCATTTCTCCCGCCTGTGCGCCGAGCCCGAGCCCGACCTCCTGGGAGAGCGATGCCGGCGTGCAGATCATCGTCGATGCTCCATAAAAGACGCGGCCGACCGGGTTGAGATTGTCCTTGAGATGGTCATGGGCAAAGGGCTCGACGATCAGCCACGTGCCGTTCGGCCCAAGTGTTTCCTTGACATGCCGGCCGGCGCCGACCGGATCGCCCATGTCATGAAGGCAGTCGAACATGGCGACCATATCATAGCCGCCGCCCGGAAATTCCGCCGCCGAGCCCTGCTTGAACGTCACGCGGTCGGCGACACCCGCATCTTCCGCGGCGGCCTTTGCCCTTTCGATCGACGGGCCGTGATAGTCGAAACCGGTGAAGCGGGACGCGGGATAGGCCTGCGCCATCAGGATGGTCGAGGCGCCATGACCGCAGCCGACATCGGCGACACTGGCGCCGGCCTTGAGCTTTGCTTCGACCCCCGCAAGCGCCGGAATCCATTCGTTGACGAGATGGCTGTTGTAGCCCGGGCGGAAGAAGCGCTCGGTGCCTCGGAACAAGCAGGTGCTGTGCTCATGCCAGCCGAGACCCTTGCCGGTGCGGAAGGCATCGGCGACCTTCGGCTCATCCATCCACATGGATTGCACGACCTCGAAGGCGCCGACGAAGAAGGCCGGGCTGTTTTCCTCGGCAAACACCATCGCCTGTTCCGGCGTCAGGCTGAAACGATCGGTTTTTTCATCGTAAGCGACATAGTCCGCAGCCGCCTGAGCGCTCAGCCATTCCCGGAGATACCGCTCCTTCACCCCTGTTTTTGCGGAGAGTTGCTGGACGGTCATCGGCGTTCCGTCGGCCATCGCCTTGAACAACCCCACCTTGTCGCCAAGCACGACCAAGGCCCCTGACATGGCGGCGCCGACGTCCCCAACAAGACGACCGACGAGCGCATCGAGTTTCTGCATATCTGGCTCACGCATTGTTACCTCCCGGGTGCGTGATGAAGGAACAGTTAAATTAGTCTTTAATAATATTCAGTCAATCAACCTTCCCGTTTCACCAGATGAGCGTGGAGTATTGACGGTCGAAAGAATGTAAAAGGCGGGATGAATAGGCCGTTCCATTCCGGCGCAATTTACGCGTGACTACATAATCCGGGGAGATTGCCATTCCACGAGAAGACCAACGTCAACCGCTCAAAACATCTTGTGTCGTCATGCGCTTGCTCTCATCATCGCTTGTATCGAGATTACATTTTTCATATCATCCGCGGGAAGCAGCGCTACACTTTTGATGCAAGGTTATTGTTTTGAGCCTATCTTCCGCCCAATGCCGCGCCGCGCGTGCCCTGCTGGCTTGGTCTCAGGACGACCTCTCATCGGCCTCAAAAGTCGCCAAAGCGACGATTGCCAATTTCGAGGCCGGGAAGCGTTCACCCTATGAGCGCACCCTTCAGGATATGAAGCACGCCCTGGAAGGCGGCGGGGTTGTTTTCATCCCGGAAAACGGCGGCGGCGCCGGTGTCCGCCTGGCAAAACGCGCAAGCCCCTCGATCGACACGAATGAGACCGAAACGGTTCAATATGAAGAATATCTCGAAAACGACGCACCGCCCGGTGCGGGTGGCTGAATGATGGCAAAAAAAGAGAAGCTCGAACATTCCGAACTGGCGGGAGAATTCACCGATGACGGGATCACCGTGCTCGTCGATATCTTCCGCACATCGGGCAGCAATGAAGACTGGACGATGGAAGTGGTCACGCAGGCGGAGGATCTGATCCGCTGGGACGAGCCGTTTGCGACCGACCGGGAGGCTTTCGACGAATTCCTGGCCGTCGTCGCCAAGGACGGCATTCGATCGTTTCTCGAAGATGAAGAGCCATCCGTGCATTGAGGAAGATTCGTGAAGAGCATCAATGATCTAGTCGCATCGGCGAAAACCGTCTGCGATCGATACCGGGCCGGTCGGATGGAGCGCGAGACCGTGCGGGAATGGGTTCTCGGACTCGGCGCCTATCCGCCGCCGCATGGCGAGCGTGTACGGGAAGCGGCGGAATGGTTCCGATTGCACAATCGTGAGCCCGTTTCCGAAGATATCGTGCTCGCGGACATCGACCGGCTCAAGGCGATTTCAGCGCCGTGATCCCGGGGCGTGCGAACGACAGGCGGCCGGCTCAGCTCCTGCTTCGCATTTTCCTGGAATAGCTCCAGCCTCGCGGGCTGGCGCAATCACGCCGGTACTCGGCGGCGTAGGACCAATGACGATCATGAGCATGATGCATAATACCGCCATCGCAGCTTTCATGCGAAGAGGTCTGGAGGTTCCGCAGCAGAGCGGTATGGCGCTTCCGTTGAAAGCTGAGCCGCTCTAGCCGCGAAGCGCAGGTCGAGCGCGGCTACTGCAATTCAAGGTGTTGCAGCGTCCTGTGCGCGTCCTATCAGACGCGCGGCGCTGCAGGTAAATTTTAATTCGTCCGATAGGCAGAAGGGACAGTACGTGGCCACATTTCCGGAAAAGGCAAAGGTCGTCATCATCGGGCTCGGCGGTATCGTCGGCGCCTCCATCGCGCATCATCTCGTCGAGCGCGGATGGGACGATATCGTCGGCATCGATAAGTCGGGCATCCCGACCGACATCGGCTCCACAGCCCATGCCTCGGACTTCTGTTACACCACGAGCCACGACTATCTGTCGGTCTGGACCACACAATATTCGATCGATTTCTACGAGAAGATGGGCCACTACGCCCGCATCGGCGGCCTCGAAGTGGCGCGGACCGGCGACCATGCCTGGATGGAGGAAATCAAGCGCAAGCTTTCCTCGGCACGCGCCTTCGGCACGCGCGCCCATTACGTCAGCCCTTCCGAGATCAAGGAGAAGTTCCCGCTGATCGAGGAGGATCAGGTGATGGGCGGCCTTTTCGATCCGGATGCCGGCCTCGTCATTCCGCGCTCTCAGACCGTTGCCGGCAAGCTGGTCGACGCCGCCGAAAGGGCCGGCAAGCTCAAGGTGTTCGGCAACACGCCGGCGAAGTCGCTGATCGTCGAAGGCGGCCGCATCAAGGGCGTCGTCACCCATCGCGGCACGATTATGGCCGACCACGTCATCGTCTGTGCCGGCCTCTGGGGGCGCCTGATCGCGGAGATGGTCGGCGAAGACCTGCCGGTCATGCCGGTCGACCACCCGCTCACCTTCTTCGGTCCCTATAACGAGTTTGAAGGCACAGGCAAGGAAATCGGCTTCCCGCTGCTGCGCGACCAGGGCAACTCCGCCTATATGCGCGATACCGGCGACCCGGCGACGACGGAGGGCGGTCAGATCGAGTGGGGCTATTACGAAGCCACCAATCCGCGCATGTGCCATCCGCGCGATCTTCTCGAAAAACACGAAGCACGCCTTTCGCCTTCGCAGCGCGACCTCGAGATGGAACAGATCATCGAGCCGCTCGAGCGCGCCATGGAACTGACGCCGATCCTCGGCGAACTCGGCTATAACGAAGGTCACTCCTTCAACGGCCTGCTGCAGGTGTCCGCCGGCGGCGGCGCATCCTGCGGCGAGAGCCAGAAGGTGCGTGGTCTCTGGTATTGCGTTGCCATCTGGGTCAAGGACGGCCCAGGCTACGGCAAGCTGATCGCCGACTGGATGACCGATGGCCGGACTGAAATCGATCACAACAGCATCGATTACGCCCGCTTCTATCCGCATCAGTTGACGGAAGAGTTCATCGAAGGCCGCTGCTACGAAGCCGCCCAGAAGATCTATTTCCCGGCCGTTCACACCCGCGAACCCTATGCATCCGGCCGCAACGCCAAGCGCTCGCCCTTCTACGAGCGCGAAAAGGAGCTTGGCGGCTACTTCATGGAACTTGGCGGCTGGGAGCGCGCGCACGGCTACGCCGCCAACGAGCACCTGCTGGAGAAATATGCCGACCGCGTCCCGCTTCGCGAGAATGAATGGGACAGCCGCCATTTCTGGCGCGTGTCGAATGCCGAGCATCTGGCGATGAGCGAGGATTGCGGGATCGTCAATCTCAGCCATTTCCACATGGTCGATATCGAAGGACCCGACCATGTCGAACTGATGGAATGGCTGTGCGCCGCCAAGGTCGGCGGCGATGCAAACATCGGCAAGGGCATTTACACCCACTTCCTCGACGACGAAGGCATGGTGCGCGCCGACTTCACCGTCTTCCGCATGGCCGACCGCTGCCGTCTCGTCAACGGCGCCGATGCCGGCCCGCGCGACCTGCACTACATGAAGCGCGTGGCCCAGGACCGTGGCCTTGACGTCACCATCACGGACGTCTCGGAAAAATTCGTGACGATCGGCATCTGGGGTCCGAACGCGCGCGACACGCTGAAGAAGGCTGTCGCCGATCCGGCCGGGCTCGACCAGGAAAACTTCGCCTTTGCGGCGATCAAGCCGATCGAAATCGCCGGTAAGCCTGTCACCGCCTTTCGCATCTCCTATGTCGGCGAGCAGGGCTGGGAACTGCACATGAAGTATGAAGACGGCCTCGCCGTCTGGGATGCGCTGCGCTCGACCGGCGTGATGGCCTTCGGCGTCGAGACCTATGCAAACTCGCGCCGCATGGAAAAGAGCCTGCGCCTGCAGAATGCCGACCTCCTGACCCAGTACAATCTGATCGAAGCCGATCTCGCCCGTCCGAAGGTCAAGGAAGCCGATTTTCGCGGCAAGGCAAAACATCTGGAATACAAGGCGCGCGAGCACCAGCCGGCCATGCTCTGCACGCTTGTCATGACCGAGAATACCGACAAGTCGGGCGTGAAGCGTTATCCCCTCGGCAACCTGCCGGTTATCGATCCCGCCACGGGAGAGGTTCTGGTCGACGAGCTTGGCCGTCGGTCCTACACGACCTCGATCGCCTACGGCCCGACGGTCGGAAAGAACATTGCCTTGGCCTATTTGCCTTGGTCGCATTGCCAGGTCGGACGCAGGCTGAATATCGAGTATTTCGCCGAGAGTTATCCGGTGGAGGTTGTCGGCGTCGGGTACAAGCCGATCTACGACCCAGAAAATCTGAAGCCGCGCAGCTAGAGCAGCTCAGCTTTTAACGGAGCACCGAACCGCTCTATCATTTTGTTCTTACGCAATTCCGGGCAAATCCGCTTCGCGCTTTGCCTGGAATTGCTCAAGGCACCTCTAGGCAGATGTGGCGCCACAACGGCGGCTTGATAAGATCGCTCGAAACGCAGATCCGTCATCTGTTCCCGGCGCCCGCAAAAACTTGCTTGGAATTTCGCTGAAACACCGTCGCTGTCACCGTTTCCCAACGTCCATCGCATCGTCAGGGGCGGCTCGGAACGCGCCGCTTTGAGACCAGCCAGCAGCCAATCGCCCAGAGCGTGCCGTGCGCCGCCGAGTGACGTCCGCACCCGTTTCCGACGCTGTCGGCGCTGGCGCTATTTTAAGGTTGCCTCGCAGCCGGATTGGAAGTCAGGATGCGGCGAAGCCGTCTAGACGCGCTTTGGAATTCAATAGCGAGCCATGATGTTGCACGAAAACCGCTCACACTCTTCGGCATCATGCTCCGGCAAATGGACGGTCGATGCTTGATACTCTCACTTGGTCCGCAGTGCTTGCCGATCCCATCGTCCAGGCCGGGACCCTGGCAGTGGTCGGCGCGGTCGTTACGCGCATAGCGCTTCGGCCCTTCCCGAGCTGGAAGCTTGCCGGCCAGGTGTTTTTTTTCGCGGTACTGACCGTCCTGCTGCTCTATCACGACATCGTGCCCTACGAAGTTGGGCCGACGCCCGCATCGACCTTCGAACGCGTCTTCATCGCCCTTGCCAAGGTGGTCTGGTGGATCAATGCCGCCTGGGCACTGATCGCCTTCGTTCGCGTCTTCCTGATCTTCGAGCGGCAACCGCGCGAAGGTCGCCTCGTTCAGGATCTGGTCATCGGCCTGATCTATCTCGGCGCGATCCTCTCGGTGGTCGCTTACGTCTTCAGCTTTCCCGTCGGCACGCTGATCGCCACCTCGGGTGTCTTTGCCATCATCCTCGGCCTTGCGATGCAAAGCACCCTGAGCGACGTCTTTTCGGGCATCGCGCTCAATCTCGGCCGGCCCTATACGATCGGCGACTGGATCGTGCTGAATGATGGCATCGAAGGCCGTGTCGTCGAAACCAACTGGCGTTCCACCCATCTGCTGAACGGCTCGAACGACCTCGTCGTCCTACCCAACAGCTTCCTCGCCAAGGTCGGGCTGACCAATCTCAGCAGTCCCGACCGCAGCCACGGGGCGACGCTGATGGTCCGCGTCGTGCCGACGATCGGGCCGTCGGCGATCGTCGACGTCATGCGCACAGTCCTTTTGAGCAGCAACTCGATCCTGACCGAACCGAAACCCGGCGTGCAGATCAAATCGCTTACATCGGATGCAATGGAACTGGAACTCTCCTTCCGCGTCAGGGATATCGGCCAGGTCGGGCCAGCGAAGAACGAGATTTTTGACCTCATCTACCGTCACATCAAGGCCGCAGGCCTCACCTTGGCCCGACCGATCGATGCCGCCGGGCCGCTGCCCGACCGCTTGCAGTCGGAGGAGATGGCGAAGCCGCACCGGCCGACGCCGCTCAAGCTTCTCGACGCCATCCCGCTCTTTTTCTCGCTGACCGAAGACGAGAAGGAAACGCTCGCAGCATCGATGACGCGACGCACCTACAAGAAGGATGCCATCCTCATCGAACAGGGCGATACGGTCGCATCGCTGATGATCGTGCGCAGCGGCGCCCTTGTCGCCACGCGGCGGGAAGGCCACAAGGAAATCGAACTCGGCCGGCTGGCGCCGGGCGACTATTTCGGCGAAAGCGGACTGCTGATCGGCCTCGGCGAAGCCGCCAGCCTGCGGGCGCTGACCTTCGTCGTCGTCTATGAGATCGCCCAAGCAAGCCTGACGCCGCTGTTACACGACCGGCCAGGCATCGCCGAAGAACTTGCCGCCACCCTGTCGCGCCGAATCGAGACGGGCCAGCACTCCTTCGCAACTGAAGGCGCCACGCTGAACGGCGGCTCGGTGAGCTCGCTGGTGACGCGGATCCGCCATCTGTTCAAGGTGCCGCAGTAGCTCCCTAAATCAAAGAAACGGAGCATGACGTCGTCCGAAACCGCTTCACACTTTTCGGTATCATCATCCAGGCTATTTCCGCTGAAACTTCTTCCGCGCCGCGCGCATCACGCTCTCGGCTAGGATCAGCAGGCAGCCGAGGAGAAGCAGAGCGGCGGCGAGCAACGCGTCTGCATGGGCGAATTTCACCAGCACGCCGACGACGGCGATCAGCAGCAGCGCCGCCAGCGCCAGCGCGCCGTCGTCGACGAACATGCCGAAGAATTCCCTGAACGCGACTTTAAGAATATTCGTCATGCGGCGACCTCGGCATGGGCGTTGAAATACTGGCGCAGCACCCGGACCGCGGCGAAGGAAAAGACGGCGAGCACGGCAAGGATCGCCAGGAGCGAAAGGTCGGCGCCCGGCCACTCTGCACCGATGCCCTCGCCGACCCAGAATATGCCGAAGGCGCTGAGCAGCAGCCCGACGACGAATTTGAGGCTGTTCTCAGGAACCGCCGAAAGCGGTTTGTGCACGAAGAGGCCGATGATCAGCACCAGCAGGCAAGCTGCGGCAGCCCCTAGGCTGGCATAACCGATCATGCCATGTCCGGCGCCGGTGGCGACGACGATGAACACCACTTCGATCCCCTCGAGCAGCACGGCCTTGAAGGCCGCAATGCCCGCCAGCAAATTCGCGCGACGCTCTGCGGATTGGCGTCTCAGACTATCCGTCTCGGCCGCAAAGGCTTTTTCCTCGTCGTGCAGGGCGATGAAGCCCGAAGCCCTGAGGATCGCCTTGCGCAACCAGCGCAGGCCGAAGAGAACGAGCAGCGTTCCGATGACGAACTGCATCAGCTCGACCGGAATGAGGCCGAGCAACGGACCGAGCGCCAGCACAAGAATGGCCAGAACGCCGAGTGCAAGACCGGTACCGATGAAGGCCGGACGCCAGCTTTGCGTGACGCCGACGGCAAGGATGATGGTGAAGGCTTCGGCGACCTCGACGAAGGAGCCGAGAAATGCGGCCGTGACCGTCGAGGTGATCGTTGTCAGAGTTGCCATGGGTTCTGTCCGTTATGCCGGCGGAGATCAAAGCCTTGTTGATGCCGGCAGCACTGTGCAACAGCTGCGAGAAAGGGAAAAGGCATGCGCTGCCAAAGATTGTGCATGAAGGGCGATCCCTATCTCTCCGCCGCCTGCGCCATGGACGCGACAGGAGAGCTATCTGCTATCACCGTTTTCAGCCTCGGCGCCATCGTCCGGAGCGCGGCTTGGAACGAAGCGTTTCGAGATCAGCCAGCAGCCGAGCGCCCAGAGCGCGCCGGCGCACCATCCGGCGAAGACGTCCGTGGGGTAATGAACGCCGAGATAGATGCGGCTCAAACCGACAATGACGGCGAGGAAGACGCCGGCGCCCATGACGAAGATCCGCGTCGACCGGTAACGCTGTGTCCGCGCCAGCAGCGCCCCGAGCGTCAGATAGGTCACCGCTGAGACCATCGCATGTCCGGAGGGAAAGCTGAGATCGCTCACTTCGACGAGATGCGGCACGATGTCGGGACGTGGCCGGGCAACAAGGATCTTCAGCGTCGTGCTCGCCAGCCAGCCAGTCAGCACCGAGGAAAAGACGAAGATCGCGATCGGCCAGCGCCGGTCGAGCACGAGATAGACGGTGATGAGAACCGTCAGCAGCGAGAGAACGGTGACGCCGCCAAGGCTGGTGATATCGTCGACGGCATGTGTCAGCCAGGCGGGCCCGATCGGCACCGCAAGTTCGCCCGGTCGCCGCAACGCCAGCAGGATCGCTTCGTCGAAGCGGAATGTCTCGCCCTCCAGGACTTCACTCGTCAATCGCTGGAGCACAAACAGCCCACCTGCAACGGATGCCAGCATAATGAGCGTCAGCGGCTCATAGGCGGTAAGCCGTGCCAAAAATCCGCGTCGTTGAACCTCGGACATGCCTGTCATCAAACTCCGTTCACATGTTGTCGTCCCCCGCCAGATTGGCAATGCAAACCCAGGATTCAAGTCCTCGCGGCATTCAAAGACGTTCCCGCGGACCGCCGCCGCCGGATCTCCGGCACTGGTAGCAAAAGCTCAACCTTCTTTTGCTATCGCTGGAGTTGATTGCGTTGGAGATGGTTCGGCAATGAAAATTCTCACTGCGACGGTCCTGATGGCCGCCGCCCTGCAGCCGGTTTCGGCCTTGGGCGAGACCGAGTGGATGGGCGGCGCAAGACAATGGTCGGTGGGTTTTGCAAGCGAGAGCCCGCCCTATTGTCGCCTGCGGTGGGATAGTGAGCTCGGCAAGACCATGGAGTTCCGCCAGAGCGCCAGCGAGACCTTTTGGCTGGTGGCAAAGAGCACCTGGGACATTCCAGCCGACACCAAGACCGAAGTGACGCTGACCGATCGCAATTTGACGAAAGTCGTCGCCGCCGAATTCTTCGACAAAACCACGCTTCGCCTCTGGCCTCCGGCCAGCAAAGGAAGCGGCGGGCTGAAGAAGATCATCAAGAATTCCTTCGCCGGAACCCCTGACGTGCAGTTGACCTTTGCCGGCGACGAAGGCGACTGGACGCTGCCGCTCTCGCGGGTGGACCAGCTCTACCCGACCTATCTCCAATGCCTCAAGCGTCTCGAGGCCGGCGGAAAGCCCAAGCAGGATTCCGAAACCAGCAAGCCGTTCTGACGAGATCAGCCGAGCGGCGGCGGCGCGGTCTCGCGGATCAGGCTGCGCACAGTCTCGATATCGCCGTTGAGCGGCCGCTCGTCGCCATAATGGGAAACATGCTGGCGCACGACCTGGAAGACAAGGCCCGTGCCGGCCGCCCGCGGCGCCTTTGCCGCCAGGAAATCATGTGCCTGGGCCGCCGCCATCAGCTCGATCGCCAGGATATATTCGGCATTGTCGATGACGGCGAGCAACTTGCCGGCGGCAGCTGTGGGATGCGCCAGGAAGTCCTCCTGCAGGCCGGAAGTCAGCCCACCGTCCATGGCCGCGGGTGCGGCAAGGCGGCGGTTCTCGTTGCTGAGTGCGGCAGCGGTATATTGGGCGATCATGAAGCCGGAATGGCTGCCGGCATCGCTCGCCAAAAAGGGCGGCAGACCACTCACCAGCGGATTGACGAGCCGGTCCATGCGCCGTTCGCTGATCGCGCCGATCTGTGCGAGCGCAATGGCCAGGCTATCGGCCGCCTGCCCGAGCGCCGGGGCAACAGCATGCGCCTCGGAAGAGACGATCGGTTGTTCCGGCGTGCCTGAGACAGCCGGATTGTCGGTCACCGAAGCAAGCTCCTGATCGACGACGCGGGCGGAATTGTCGAAGACATCGCGGGCAGCGCCATGGGCATGCGGCACCGAACGAAGGCTGAGCGCATCCTGCGTGCGCCGGCCGAAGGCGGCGGCGACAAGGCCGCTGCCCTGAAGTCGCGCACGCAGCGTCGCTCCCACCTTCTCTATGCCGGCCGATGGGCGCAACGCCAGCACCGCTGCGTCGAAGGCGGCGATCTGGCAGCCTGCCGCTTCCAGCGTCAGCGCCGCGATCGCATCGGCCCAGTCGAGCAGCCGTTCGGCGCGGGAAAGCGCAACGGCCGTCAGGCCAGTGGCACAGGCCGTGCCATTGACCAGGCTCAAGCCCTCCTTGGCGCCGAGCACCAACGGTTCGAGGCCGATCGCGGCAAGCGCCTCGCGGCCGCTCAGGCGCCGGCCGTCCAGGTGAGCGCTGCCTTCGCCAATCAGGACCAGCGCAATATGGGCATTGTGGACGAGGTAACCGGCAGAGCCCTTGGATGGCACGTCGGGAATGCAATCATGTTCCAGCATGGCAGCGAGATGCTCTACGATCTCGCGCCGCACGCCGGAGTGGCCATGGGCAAAATTGGCAATCTGCGCTGCGATGATGGCGCGCACCTCGCGGGCATCAAGCAATGGCCCGACGCCGCAGGCATGGCTGAGCACGATGCTGCGCGACAGCAGGCTCTGCGAGGCACGATCGACCACCGTATCGGCGAGTGCCCCGACGCCAGTGTTGACGCCATAGGCGCGCACGCCCGTCTCGACGATGCGCGCGACGATGCGACTTGCCTGCTCGACCCGCGCCCAGGCGGCGGGCGACAGCGACAGCGCCTCCCCTGCCCCGACGCGCGCGACATCACGCCAGGTCAGCAATGCATCGATGGTGATCGTCATTGACCGCTTCCGAAATGGCCGATGAACTGGCGGAAAGCGGGTGTGGCGCCGCCGGTGAACATGTCGTCCGGCTTGCCGCTGCTTTCGATCAACCCTTCGCGCATGAAGACGACGCGGTTCGAGACGTTGCGGGCAAAGCTCATCTCATGGGTGACGACGAGCATGGTCATGCCTTCCTCGGCCAGCGCGCGCATGACGCGCAGCACCTCGCCGACCAGCTCCGGATCCAGCGCCGAGGTCGGCTCGTCGAAGAGCATGACCTTCGGTTTCATCGCCAGCGCCCGGGCGATGGCGGCGCGCTGCTGCTGGCCGCCGGAGAGATGGGCGGGATAGGCATGGCGCTTGTCGGCGATTCCGACCTTTTCAAGCAGCGCTTCGGCCTCGGCGATGCAATCGGCCCGCGGACGCTTCAACACATGGATCGGCCCCTCGATGACATTCTGCAGGATCGTCATGTGGGACCAGAGATTGAAGGACTGGAACACCATGCCGAGTTCGGAGCGGATATGGTCCACCTGCTTCTGGCTGGCGGGTTTGCTCTTCCCGTTCTTGTGAACCATTTGAATATGCTCGCCGTCGACCCAGATCTCACCGTCGCTGGCGGTTTCAAGCAGGTTGATGCAGCGCAGGAAGGTCGATTTGCCGGAGCCGGAGGCGCCGAGCAGCGAAATCACATCGCCGTCTTCGGCATCGAGGGAAATGCCGCGCAGGACCTCGTGCGTACCGAAGCTCTTGCGGATATTGCGGACCGAAAGTCGGGTGACGCCTGGCATGAGTGCTCCAATGGTTAGGCCGCTTACGCCTTCAGCGCCTGCGGAATGGCGCGGCGATGTCGGGACAGCGAATATTCGAGCAAGGCCATGCCCTGCAGGATGATGAAGTTCAGGAGGAGATAGATGATCGCCGCGCAGAGGAAGACTTCCATCGTGCGGTAGGTCTGCGAGATCAGCCGCTGGGCAACACCGGTGACCTCCCAGACGGTGACGAGGCTTGCGAGCGCCGTCGACTTCATCATCAGCACGATCTCGGTGGAATAGGCCGGCAGCGCATGGCGGAAGGCAATCGGCGCCAGGATGCGGCGGACCAGCAGGAAGCCAGACATGCCGATCGAGCGCGCCGCCTCTATCTCCTTCGGCGAGACGGCACGGATGCCGCCGCGGAAGATCTCGGCCGTGTAGCCGGCCGTGCAGAGCGCCAGCGACAGCACGGCGCAGACCATCGGCTCACGCAGGAACGGCCAGAGGAAGGAGTAACGGATGACGCCGAACTGGCCGAGGCCGTAGAACACCAGGAACATCTGGATCAGGAGCGGCGAGCCACGGAAGACGAAGATGTAGCCCTTGGCGAAGCCCGAAAGCACCGGATTGCCGCTGACCCGCATCCAGACGATGACGAGCGCCAGCAGACCGCCGCAGAGGATCGACAGGGAAAACAGGATGAGCGTTGTCGGTACGGCCTTGAGCAGGGTGACCATGGTCGAGGCGATGAAGGTGAAATCCATCATTCCCTCCTTACGCCTGGCCCATGGCAGATGCCGGCATGCTGCGGTTGGCGCGGCGCTCCGCCCCGTTGAAGATGCGGTCCGAAAGGCTGGTCAGGATCAGATAGAGGCAGCCGCCGGCGATGAAGAACAGGAAATATTGCCGGGTCGAGGCCGCCGCCACCTGGCTGGTGCGCATCAATTCGGCAAGGCCGGTGACGGAGACCAGCGCCGAATCCTTGAGACTGAGCTGCCAGACATTGCCGAGGCCGGGAATGGCCAGGCGAAGCACCTGCGGCATGATGATGCGGCGAAAGCGCAGGCCGCGATGCATGCCGATCGCCGAGGCCGCTTCGAGTTCGCCCTTGGAGATGGCGAGGAAGGCGCCGCGGAATACCTCCGCCTGGTAGGAGCCGGAAATGATGCCGACGGCAAGCGCGCCGGCGATGAATGAAGGCAGACCGAGGAAGCCCTCGTAACCCATCGCCTGGCCGATCGAGGTGACGGCCGAGGAGCCGCCGAAATAGATGAGATAGATGATCAGCAGTTCGGGAACGCCGCGAAATACGGTCGTATAGACGTTGCCGAGCGTGACGAGAACAAGATTGCCGGAGAGTTTTGCCGCCGCGACGGTGGCGCCGAGCACGGCGCCAATCGCCAGCGCCGTCGCCGTCACAGCCAGCGTCATCAAGGCGGCGGCAATGAGCAGCGCGCCCCATCCGGTCGAGCCGAAGCCGAGCAGTTCCAAGCTTGCCATATCGTCCGTTCCCCGTCCGTGGCAGTGTTTTGCGGATTGACAATAACATGCTGTCTCCGGCGATAAAGCCGGAGACAGCTGTTTGCGGCCGAAAGGCCGAAACGCTTATTCCTGCGGGCTGACGTCGACCTGGAACCACTTCATCGACAGGTTCTTGACCGTACCGTCGGCAAGCGTCGACTTGATCGCTTCGTTGAACTTGTCGCGCAGGTCCGTATCGGCCTTGCGGATGCCGAGGCCTTCGCCCTCGCCCCAGATCGAGCCGACGATCTCGGGGCCGGTGAAGGCGAGCGTGTCGTTGGCGTTTTTGAACGCGTTGGCGAAATAGACGGCATCGTCGAAGCCGAGGTCGATGCGGCCGTTCTGCAGGTCGAGGTCGCGGTCGGCGCCGGTCTTGTATTCGCGGATTTCGGCAATATCGCCGAAATTGTCATAGACGAACTTGGCGTAGACGGTCGCCGCCTGGATGCCGATCGTCTTGCCCTTGAAGGCGGCCTTCAGCGCGTCGATCTCCTTCACGCCGGTCTGGCCGGGCGTCATCTTGATCGTGGCGCCGGTGCCGGCGGCCTTTGCCAGCGGGCTGTCCTTGGCGGTTGCGAAGGCGGCAGGGGTGGCGGCATAGGGAATGGTGAAATCGATCACCTGCTTGCGCTCTTCGGTGATCGACAACGCATCCATGATGACGTCGAACTTGCCGGCGTTGAGCGCCGGGATCATGCCGTCCCAGTCGGAAGCAACCAGCGTGCACTCGATCTTGGCGCGCTCGCACAGCACCTTGGCGAGTTCGGGCTCGAAACCGCCGAGCGTGCCGTCGGCATTGGTGAGGTTCCAGGGCGCATAGGCACCTTCGAGCGTGATGGTCGCCTTCGTCCAGTCCTTGGAAAAGGCCGGCGCGGCAAAAGCGGTAAAAGCCGCCACACCGCAAAACAGGATTGCGCTAAATTTCATTTGTGAATTCTCCTCTGGAGTTGAAACAGACCTTGCGGCACCACGGCCGATCTGCGCCGGCTTGCCCTTTCCCGTCCTATTTCTGTTTTAAGGACCGATTGGGAGGTTGTATATGGTACCATATGAGATATTTTGTGATATGCAAGAGGAAAGTCGCTTTATGCGGCGAATTCCCTGCGTGCAAAAGGAATAAGCAATGAAGCGTTCCGGCGAGATGAAGCGCGAACTGGCGGAAAATGACAGCACGCCGCTCTATGCCGGCGTCAAGCAGGTGATCCTCGACCGCATCCACAGCGGCGAGTGGCCGCCGAAATACCGCGTGCCGTCGGAAAACGAGCTGGTCGTCGAGCTGGGCGTCAGCAAAATGACCGCCAACCGGGCGCTGCGCGAACTTGCCAACGAGGGCGAACTCGTCCGCATCCAAGGCGTCGGCTCCTTCGTCGCCGAGCGCAAGGGTTATTCGGCGCTGTTCGAGGTCCGCAACATCGCCGAGGAAATCGCCGAACGCGGTCATGTCCACGAAGCCGCCGTCGTCGTTCTCGCCCAAGAAACAGCCTCTCCCGAGGTTGCCGACGCGCTGGAACTGCCGATTGGTGCTGCGGTTTTCCACTCGCTGATCGTCCACAGCGAAAACGGCGTTCCGGTGCAGATCGAGGACCGTTTCGTTCATCCGGAGGCGGCCCCGGAATATCTCGACCAGGATTTTTCGACACTGACGCCGAACGCCTATCTGACGGCCGCAGCCCCGCTCAGCGGTTCAGAGCATGTCGTCGAGGCGGCGATGCCGCAGGCCTGGGAATGCAAGTTGCTTACCATCATGAAGAGCGAACCCTGCCTGACGATCCGCCGGCGCACATGGTCGGCAAAACAGGTAGTATCGACCGCCCGCCTCGTCTATCCCGGCCACCGCTACCGGCTGGAAGCGCGCAGCGGCAAGATGTTCGAGGAATGAAAGCAGCGGCCATGTTGTATATGGAACATGGCCCTTATTGTGACGCCGGCGTGAACCGTGCCACCAGCGCGTGACGATCGCCCGGATAGGTGAAGCGCACATGCGTCACCGGCCCGGCGCCGCTCCAGGTGCGGCGTTCGACCACGAGACAGGCGGTGTTGCGTGCTATATCGAGCGCTGCGGCCACTTCGGCATTGGCGGAGACGGCATGGATCCGGTGTTCGGCCGTACTCCAGGGCACCTGGTTGAGCAGCCAGGGACCCGGCGCCATCGCCAGGAAATCGGCATTGGCCGCCTCCGGCACCGTCGCAAGGCTGATCAGTCGCTCCTCCAGGCAAAAGGGCCGCGCGCCGGCATTGTGGATGCAGACGACCTCGACGACCGAGGACGCCACAGGCAGTTCCAGCCGGCGGCTGTCGTCCGCCTTGGCCTTGCGGCTCGTCTTCTTCGATACCGCATAGGAGTAGGGCAGGTTCAGCGACTGCACCTCGGCCTTGATGTCGTGGATTTCGAGAACGGCCGATTGCGCCTGCGGCTGGGTGACGAAGCTGCCGGACTTCTTGCGCCGCTCGATGAGGCCGGCCTTGGCAAGCTGGGTCAGCACCTTGTTCACCGTCATGCGCGAACAGTCGTAGTGCGTGGCGAGATCGACCTCGAAGGGAATACGGTGCCCCGGCGGCCATTCGCCTGAGACGATATGGCCCTCGATGTCGCTCAGGATGCGCTGATGCAAGGTGGGATCCCTGCTTTGGTCCATTACCACGCTCCGGTTGGCTCCCGCTATCTCTTTGTTTTAGCGCAATTCCGGACGCAAACCGCTACGCACTTTTGCTGGAATTGCTCTAATTCGAATATCGGGATGGGAAAAGCTCTTTTTCAGGCGGCAAGCAATTCGCCCATTGCGGCCAGGAACCGCCGGTCGATAGCGTCGCGTTCACGGTGGCGACCGCCTTCCACTTGCTTGCGGCCGCGCGCCCAGACGCAATCGACGGAAACGCCGCCGGCAAACAGCCAGTGGTCGAGGATCTGATCACCCGCGAGATAGGGAACGGCTGAAATATCGAGCGAAACGATATCGGCATGATGGCCCTCGGCGAGACCTGCCGGCGCTTTCAGCGCGGCACCGCCGCCGGCAAGTGCATGCGTGAACAGCGAAAGCGCCGTCGAACCGCCGGGGGTTGCGACGACATTGCGGGCGCGAAGCGCCAGGCGCTGCGAATATTCGAGCTGGCGCAGTTCCTCCGGCACGGAGATCAGCACGTTGGAATCCGAGCCGATGCCGTAACGCCCGCCCTCTTCGAGGAAGAGTGGCGCGGCAAAGGCGCCGTCGCCGAGATTGGCTTCGGTGATCGGGCAGAGGCCGGCGATTGCGCCGCTTTTCGCCATTCGCCGCGTTTCGTCTTCGGTCATGTGCGTTGCATGGATCAGGCACCAGCGTTCATCCACGGGCGCATGATCGAGCAGCCATTCCACCGGCCGCGCGCCGGACCAGGCAATGCAGTCCTCGACCTCCTTCACCTGTTCGGCGACATGGATATGGATGGGACCGTCGCCAGCCATCGGCACGAGCCTCGTGAGCTCCTCGGGTGTCGCGGCGCGCAGGCTGTGCGGCGCCAGCCCGAGCTCGGCGCCATCGAGCCGGCCGGTCACTGCCCGGCATCCCTCCATCAGTCTTTCGAAGCTTTCGAGCGAATTGATGAAACGCCGCTGGCCGTCGATCGGCGCAGCGCCGCCAAAGCCGGAATGGGCGTAGAAGACCGGCAGCAATGTCAGGCCGATGCCGGTCTCTGCGCTGGCAGCGCCGATGCGTTCGGCAAGCTCGGCGATATTGGCGTAAGCGCTGCCATCCCTGTCATGGTGGAGATAGTGGAACTCGCCGACGCGGGAAAAGCCGGCTTCCAGCATTTCCGCATAAAGCTTGGCCGCGACGGCCTCGACATGCTCGGGCGTCATCGCCAGGGCAAACTTGTACATAACAGTGCGCCAGCTCCAGAAGCTGTCGTTGGCCGGGCCGCGCACTTCCGCAAGGCCGGCCATCGCCCGCTGGAAAGCATGGCTGTGCAGGTTCGCCATGGCGGGAACGAGCAGCGTGTGGCGTTCATCGCCCGGCTCGGGAGAAGCACCGATTTCGACCCGCGCGATGCGCCCGGCCTCGAGCGTCAGCCGTACATTCTTCTGCCAGCCTTCCGGCGTCAGCGCCGTGTCTGCGTGAAGCGTGGTCATCGCCTTCCCTCTCCTCTTGCCGCGCCGCCGATCTTTCTTTTCCAGAAAAGCGCGCAAAATTTCACTTGTCACCTGTTGATTATGTATATACATGTTTTGGCATAAGGAAAGGCGCAAAGCTGATGACCGGGAACAATTTTTCAGAGGAAGCCTCATCCGCCGACGTCAGGCCGGCGCTTTGGCGCAATGCGCGGCTCGCCACGCTTGCGCCTGGTAAAGAAGGCCTCGGCATCGTCGAAAAGGGCGCCGTGCTGATCGAGAATGGCCGTATCACCTTTGCCGGTGCCGAAAGCGATCTGCCCGCATCGGCCATCGAACATTCCGAGATCGTCGATCTCGAAGGCCGCTGGGTGACGCCCGGCCTCGTCGACTGCCACACCCATATCGTCCACGGCGGCAACCGCGCCCGCGAATTCGAAATGCGCCTTGCAGGCGCCACCTATGAAGAAGTCGCGCGCGCCGGCGGCGGCATCGTCTCCTCGGTGAAGGCGACCAATGCGCTGTCGGTCGAGGAGCTCGTCGCCGAGGCCCTGCCGCGACTCGACACACTGCTTGCCGAAGGCGTGACGACGATCGAGGTCAAGTCCGGTTACGGGCTGAACCGAACCGGCGAAGTGAAGATGCTGCAGAGCGCCCGCCTGCTCGGCCATATCAGACCGGTGCGCGTCGCCACCAGCTATCTCGGCGCCCATGCGACGCCGGTGGAATATAAGGGCCGCAACGGCGATTATCTCGATGATGTCGTCCTGCCCGGTCTCGACGATATGTTTAATCTCGGTCTCGCCGATGCCGTCGACGGCTTCTGCGAGGGCATCGCCTTTTCCACGACCGAGATCGCCCGCGTCTTCGACAAGGCCAAGGCGCTTGGCCTGCCGGTCAAGCTGCATGCCGAGCAGCTCTCCAATCTCGGCGGCGCAAAGCTCGCTGCATCCTACGGCGCACTTTCGGCCGATCACCTCGAATATCTCGACGAAGACGGCGTTGCGGCGATGGCCGCAGCCGGCACCGTCGCCGTGCTGCTGCCCGGCGCCTTCTACGCCATCCATGAGAAGCAGAAGCCGCCGGTCGAAGCATTGCGGCGGGCAGGCGTGCCGATCGCAATCGCCACCGACTGCAATCCCGGCACCTCACCGCTCACCTCGATGCTGCTCACCATGAACATGTCGGCGACGCTCTTCGGCCTGACCGTCGAGGAATGCATCGCCGGCGCCACCCGCGAAGGCGCCCGTGCGCTCGGCCTGCTCGACAAGACAGGAACGATCGAGCCCGGCAAGTCGGCCGATCTCGCCGTCTGGAATACCGAAAGCCTCGCCGAACTCGTCTACCGCATCGGCTTCAACCCGCTTAACGCGCGTATCTTCAAGGGCGAAAGGAACGGTCGATGACCATCACGCTCCACCCGGGCTCCGTCTCGCTCAAGGATTTGGAAATCATCTATTGGACCGGCGAGCCGGCAAGGCTCGATCCCGCCTTCGATGCCGGCATCGCCAAGGCCGCCGCCCGCATCGCCGAGATCGCCGCCGGCAATGCCCCGGTCTACGGCATCAATACCGGCTTCGGCAAACTTGCCTCGATCAAGATCGACAGCGCCGATGTCGCGACGTTGCAGCGCAATCTCATCCTGTCGCACTGCTGCGGCGTCGGCGCGCCGCTGCCCGACAATATCGTCCGGCTGATCATGGCGCTGAAGCTGGTCTCGCTTGGCCGCGGCGCCTCCGGCGTGCGGCTGGAGCTGGTACGGCTAATCGAAGGCATGTTGGAAAAAGGCGTCATCCCGCTGATCCCGGAAAAAGGCTCGGTCGGCGCCTCCGGCGATCTTGCCCCGCTTGCCCATATGGCGGCGGTGATGATGGGCGAGGCCGAAGCCTTCTTCGCCGGCGAACGCCTCCCGGGCGCGCAAGCCCTCGAAAGGGCCGGGCTGAAACCGGTGGTGCTCGCCGCCAAGGAAGGCCTGGCGCTCATCAACGGCACCCAGACCTCGACGGCGCTGGCGCTTGCCGGCCTGTTCCGCGCCCATCGCGCCGCACAATCGGCCTTGATCACCGGCGCTATGTCCACCGATGCCGCCATGGGCTCTTCGGCACCCTTCCATTCCGATATTCATACTTTGCGTGGCCACAAGGGCCAGATCGATACGGCATCCGCCCTTCGCGCCCTGCTCGAAAACTCCATCATTCGCCAGAGCCATATCGAGGGCGACGAGCGCGTGCAGGATCCCTATTGCATCCGCTGCCAGCCACAGGTCGACGGCGCCTGCCTCGATCTGCTGCGCTCGGTCGCCCGCACGCTCGAAATCGAGGCCAACGCGGTCACCGACAATCCGCTGGTGCTGTCGGACAATTCCGTTGTATCCGGCGGCAATTTCCACGCCGAACCCGTCGCCTTCGCCGCGGACCAGATTGCGCTCGCCGTCTGCGAGATCGGCGCGATTTCGCAGCGCCGCATCGCGCTGCTGGTCGATCCCACCCTCTCCTACGGCCTGCCGGCCTTCCTCGCCAAGAAGCCGGGCTTGAACTCCGGCCTGATGATCGCCGAGGTCACCTCGGCGGCGCTGATGTCCGAGAACAAGCAGATGTCGCACCCGGCCTCAGTCGATTCGACGCCGACCTCGGCCAATCAGGAAGACCATGTCTCCATGGCCTGCCACGGCGCCCGCCGCCTGCTTGGGATGACGGAGAACCTGTTCGCCATCATCGGCATCGAGGCGCTGACCGCCGCCCAAGGCGTCGAACTGCGCGCGCCGCTGTCGACAAGCCCGGAACTGAGCAAGGCGATCGCCGCCATCCGCAGCGAGGTCCCGACCCTCGATACCGACCGCTACATGGCAAACGATCTCGCCGCCGCTGCCGAACTGGTGGCGACGGGCGCGCTGAACGCCTCGGTTTCAACAGGCATATTGCCGGTATTGGAGGGTTGATCGTGATGTATGTGCATTTGGGTATCGCCCGAGACACCGGAGCACTTTGCCCATGACCACACCATACGAAATCCGTCAGGGCACCTCGCCCGTCATCCTCGGCTTCCCCCACACCGGCACGTCAGTGCCGGCTGAGATCGCCGACCGTCTCAACGACAATGGCAGGATTCTCGCCGATACCGACTGGCACATCCACCACCTCTATGACGGGCTGCTCGACGACGTCACGGTCGTGCGCGCCACATTCCACCGCTACGTCATCGATGCCAACCGAGATCCGGCGGGCGTCAGCCTCTATCCCGGCCAGAACACCACCGGCCTCATTCCCGAAACAGATTTTGACGGCAAGGCGATCTGGAAGGATGGACAGGGACCTGACCAGGCCGATATTGCGGCGCGGCTGCGGGATTTTCATGCGCCCTATCATGCAGCCCTTGCCGCCGAGATCGAGCGCGTGAGAGCGATCCATGGCGTCGCGATCCTTTACGATTGCCACTCGATCCGGTCCCACATTCCTTTCCTGTTCGAAGGAAAGCTGCCGGATTTCAATATCGGGACCGATATGGGCAAGACCTGCGACAGCGCCATCGAACAGGCGACGCTCACCGTCGTCGAAGCCGCCGAGGGGTACGACCGCGCGCTCAACGGCCGCTTCAAGGGCGGCTGGACGACACGCCATTATGGAAAGCCGGAAACCGGTGTGCACGCGATCCAGATGGAGCTTGCGCAATCGACGCATCTCCAGACCGAGGCACCGCCCTTTGCCTATGACGCCGCCAAGGCGGACAGGCTTCGCGTGCATCTCAAAGACATTCTGGTGCGCCTCGAACAGATCGCACCAGGCCTGAAACGCTGACGCCCGAAACCTGACGATTGAAACCTGAGAACAGGGGAACCGCCATGACCAATCCACGCCACAATATCCGTGAAATCCGCGCGCCCCGCGGCAACGATCTCAATGCCAAGAGCTGGATGACCGAAGCGCCGCTGCGCATGCTGATGAACAATCTCGATCCCGACGTCGCCGAAAATCCGAACGAACTCGTCGTCTATGGCGGCATCGGCCGCGCCGCCCGCACCTGGGAGGATTTCGACCGCATCGTCGCGACTCTGAAGACGCTGACGGAAGAAGAAACCCTGATCGTGCAATCCGGAAAGCCGGTCGGCGTCTTCCGCACCCACAAGGATGCGCCGCGCGTGCTGATCGCCAACTCCAACCTGGTGCCGCATTGGGCGACCTGGGATCATTTCAACGAGCTGGATAAGAAGGGCCTTGCCATGTACGGCCAGATGACGGCCGGCTCGTGGATCTATATCGGCACGCAGGGCATCGTCCAGGGCACCTACGAGACCTTCGTCGAGGCTGGCCGCCAGCATTACGGCGGCAATCTCAAGGGCAAATGGATCCTGACCGGCGGCCTCGGCGGCATGGGCGGCGCCCAGCCGCTCGCCGCCGTCATGGCCGGCGCCTGCTGCCTCGCCGTCGAATGCAATCCCGATTCGATCGATTTCCGCCTGCGCACCCGCTATCTCGACGCCAAGGCCGAGACGCTCGACGAAGCGCTTGAGATGATCGACCGCTGGACCAAATCAGGCGAAGCCAAATCTGTCGGCCTGCTCGGCAATGCCGCCGAAATTCTGCCGGAAATGGTTCGCCGCGGCATCCGTCCCGACATGGTCACCGACCAGACTTCGGCGCACGACCCGATCAACGGCTACCTGCCGAAGGGCTGGACGATGGCCGAGTGGAAGGCCAAGCGCGAAAGCGATCCGAAGGCGGTGGAAAAAGCTGCACGGGCCTCGATGCGCGAACATGTCGAAGCGATGATCGCCTTCTGGAACGCCGGTATTCCGACGCTCGACTATGGCAACAACATCCGCCAGGTCGCCAAGGAAGAAGGCCTCGAAAACGCCTTCGCCTTCCCGGGCTTCGTGCCGGCCTATATCCGCCCGCTGTTCTGCCGCGGCATCGGCCCCTTCCGCTGGGCTGCCCTGTCAGGTGATCCGGAAGATATCTACAAGACCGACGCCAAGGTACGGGAGCTCACTCCTGGCAATACCCACCTGCACAACTGGCTCGACATGGCCAGGGAGCGCATCGCCTTCCAGGGTCTGCCGGCACGCATCTGCTGGGTAGGCCTCGGCGACCGCCATCGCCTGGCTCTGGCCTTCAATGAAATGGTCAGGAACGGCGAGCTTTCCGCGCCGATCGTCATCGGTCGCGACCACCTCGACTCGGGCTCCGTTGCCTCGCCGAACCGCGAAACCGAAGCGATGAAGGATGGGTCCGATGCCGTCTCCGACTGGCCGCTGCTGAACGCCCTGCTCAACACGGCGTCGGGCGCCACCTGGGTGTCGCTGCATCACGGCGGTGGCGTCGGCATGGGCTTCTCCCAGCACTCCGGCGTCGTCATCTGCGCCGATGGCACGGATGATGCGGCAAAGCGTCTCGAGCGCGTGCTCTGGAATGACCCGGCGACCGGCGTCATGCGTCATGCCGATGCCGGCTACGAGATCGCCCTCGACTGCGCCCGGGAAAAGGGCCTGCGCCTGCCCGGCATTCTCGGGAACTGAGCCTCGTGAAGATCCTGCGCGCCAGCGATCACAAACGCATGCCGTGGAAAAACGGCGGCGGCGAAACGGTGGAGATCGCCGTTTCGCCGGAAGGCTCAGGCCTTGCCAGCTTCGACTGGCGCGTCAGCATGGCAACGGTCGCGATGGATGGTCCGTTTTCGATCTTTCCCGGCATCGATCGCACTCTGGCGATCCTCGACGGCAACGGCATGGTGCTCGATATCGAAGGCAACGCGCCGGTGCTGCTGACGACGGCAAGCGATCCCCTGGCTTTCCCGGCGGATATCCCCGTCGGGGCCAGGCTCCAGGACGGCGCGATCACCGATCTCAACGTCATGACGCGCCGCGCGGGGCTTGCCCACACGCTCAGCCGGGTCGACGTCGACGGCATCAGAATTGTGGCCCTCCCGTCGTCGACGTGCCTGTTCCTCTGCCACCGTGGCACGCTGTCATTCCGGTGGGATGACGATACGCACGCGCTTACCGCCGGGGATGCGTTGCTGATCGAAGATTCGCCCGGAACGGTGTTGGAAATCGACGGCGAAGCTCAATGTTACCTCGCCTCAATCACCACAGGCTGATCTTTCGATCAACAGTTTGAAAAAATTTAACAATCCAGGAATTGTCGGGGTATTTCCCCGACCATTCCGTTCACGGACCATGGACGTCATTCCTGCTTTCGGTCTAAACTTTGCCCTTCTGATGCAGAAGAAGACCTAGACTGCCCGCGACATTGAGGGCAGCAAGGGAGAAGGCGTGACGGATCCTTACGAAATTCTCGGCGTTGAACGCGATGCCAATGAGGCGCAGTTGAAGGCCGCCTATCGGCGCCTGGCCAAAGTCGCCCATCCCGATTCGGGCGGTGATACGGAAGCCTTCGACAATTTGCAGAAAGCCTATGGCCTGCTTCTCGATCCTGTCCGCCGCAAGGTTTACGACGATACCGGCTACGACGTCGAACTCGCCGATGCCGCCGAGTTGCAGGCGCTCGTCATGATCGAGAAGCTCGTCACCGACGCAGTGCTTGACGAGCGCGCGCCCGGAAGTTTCGATCCCGTCGCCGTCATGCAGGAAAGCCTCTCGGAGGAGCTGCGCAAGGCGCGGTTCAGCAAGAGCGAGCTGGAACGCCACGCCTCACGCATCGGGCTGCATCTGGAGCGGCTTGAAAAACACTCCGGCCGCGATGTGCTCGCCCACATGTTCCGCGCCCGCATCGAGGCGATCGCCAAGGCGGTCGCGGAAACCGAAGCGAAGATCAAGGCGACGGAACGCGCCGCCGACATGCTCACCGGCTATGTCTATGACATCGATCCGCCGCTGCCGGAGACAGCGGTCACCAACATCGAATGGGTGGAAGGCGCGAGGAGCCGCTCCACCGGCTGACGGCAGTTGGCTTCAATAAGACAGCTTGGGATACCAGTCCGCCGCCCGGCCCTCCGGCGTCGTATCGAGCACGGTCCAGAGCGGCATCAGGTCAGGCGCACCGCGCGGGTCCTCGCCGGGATCGGCCGTCGCCTGGCCCATCTCCTCGCTCCAGAAATGGCGGATAGTGCCGTCGCGCCGCGTGAAGACATTGAAGGCGGGGTCATCGCTGCCACCTTTGCCGATCGCGCGATAGTCACGGCTATAGTCGTCCGTCAGATCGGAATAGAGCGGCAGGTGATGCCAGCCGCGCTCCTTCTTGAAGTCAAGCAATTTTTCGATCGGCGAGCGGGCGACGACGGCAAGGGCGACACGCTGCTGGATGTCGGGCACTTCGCCGTCCCAGGCCGACAGCAGCGAGGTGCACATTGGGCATGGGCGCTCGCGCTCTGGGCCGAACATGTAGTTGTAGATGATCAGCGTGTCTTTGTCGGCGAAGAGCTCGGTGAGGGACACGGGCCCATTGCTGCCTTCGAAGCGGTATTCTTTCTTCACCTCGCCGCCCGGCGGCAGCGCCCGGCGCTGTCTCGCCACGCGCTCGATATGGCGGCGCAATTCGATCTCTTCGGCCAGCAGTGCATCGCGGGCGCTGCGATACGCCTCGCTCTCATTGGGGAAGCGGGCGCCGTTCTTCGCCGCAAGCACGGCGGCGGGTACCAGATGTCGATTATCCATGACGATATCCTCTTTCTGTTTTGCCAGACGCGCGGAAGCCGCAGGTGGAATTCCAGCACATCGTGAGAATGACGAACGACGGATGCGAAAATCGACTGTGCCGATGCGAAAAAACCGCTTTCACAAAGCCGGAAAGCAAAAAGGGCGCTCGACCCTTTCGGGGAGCGCCCTTATCCTGTCGGACAGCGGACCGTTCGACGACGTCGATACCGTACGCATCCATTTTTCAGGCAGGGCCGGTATATGTACCTTCTGCTTCACTGTTTCAAGGGCGATTCTGCATCATGGCCATCTTCTTCGAGAAAAGTCATGGCCACTGATATGGTTCCCGCGGTGAAATATAGGATTTCCGATGCTTGACAGATTTCTGCTGCAAGGGCCTCAGGACGCACGCTTCACGATCCTTCTTGCCCACGGCGCCGGCGCGCCCATGGATTCGGCATCGATGACATCGGCGGCAGACGCGCTTGCCGGCGTCGGTTTCCGTGTCGCCCGTTTCGAATTCGCCTATATGGCGGCCCGCCGCACCGAGGAAGGACGCAAGCCGCCGCCGCGCGCAGAAACGCTCAATCCGGAATATGAGGCGGCCGTTGCCGAACTTAGCGCCAGCGGCCCTCTGATCATCGGCGGCAAATCGATGGGCGGCCGGGTTGCCAGCATGATCGCCGACGATTTGCATGACAGGGGAAAGATCGCCGGCCTGCTCTGCCTCGGTTATCCCTTCCATCCGCCCGGCCAACCGGAGAAGCTGCGCACCGGTCATCTCGCGGGGCTGACGACTCCCGCGCTGATCTGCCAGGGCACGCGCGACGAATTCGGCACGCGGGACGAAGTGCCAGGCTATGATCTGTCCGACAGGATCGAGATCCTCTGGCTTGAGGACGGCGACCACGACCTCAAGCCGCGCAAGAAGATCTCAGGCTTCTCCAGCGCAGATCACCTCGCCACGATGGCGAAGTCGGTAAAGGCGTGGGCCGAGCGATTGCCGGTTTAGAGCCCTGCGGCTGCCGCCATCAGGCCGCGAGCTTCCTGACGTCGATGCGGCGGTCGGTGGCGGAAACAGTGATTTCGAAATGATCGGCCTGCACCACATCTTGAATGTTGCGCGGCCGGTGGGCGACGACGTTCACGCCGCCTCGAAGCCGGACGCTGTCATAGAGGATGCCGGCCCGGCCTTTCGAACGCACCTGCTCGCCAAGCACCTGCGATGCCGCGTAGCTGGTGCCGTCATAGATATCCGGCCGCAGCGTCTGTTCTCCGCGAATGTCGAGGTAATCGCCATGCAGGGTGGCCGCGTAACTTCTGTAGGTGCGCGCCATCGTCGCCACCCCGCGCGCGACAGCCTCGCGGCGGAGATGGTGGCCAACCTCGGCGGCCGCTGTCTTGAGATCGTCGGCGGCGTACCAGGCGCCGAGATCGGGACCGTTGAACCGCATGCCACCGGGCGCGACATGCAGGAAGGACGCCATCACGATACTGGCATTCGGCGTGCCGTAAACCCATTCCTTCTCCGGCAGCCGCTGGATGCGGTCGGCAACGAGACGGTCATTGGTCCATCCGACGAGTTCCATCACCGCTTCGAGATCGGCTGCCCTCGCCACCGTCTCGAAAAGCCCGATCGGCGGAAATTGCGACGGGATCAGCCGGTACGACGGACGCGGCGCCTGGGCAAAACGCTCGCTCACCGGAAGACGATGTCCGCATCTTCGTAAGGCGTGAAAGCTTCGTCGAGCACATTCGGCTGCATGTAGACACCGCCTCGAGCGCCATCGAGAAACCGCCTTACCGTCATCAATCCGTCCTGGGTTCCGTTGGTCACGACATCGAGCGGCGGATGCCCGCCGAAAACGGGCGCCTGATGCGGCATGCGCAGCCACTCGACGCCGGCGCGTTCATCGGCAAAAAGCACCCCGAGTGCCTGATGAATGCCGAGTACGGCCGAGATGCGGGTCAGCGTATCGACATCCAGGGTAAAGGCGCCGTGCTCGCGCGCCTGTTTGGCCCAATTATGGTAGGTTGAACGTGAGGGATAACCGAGGACGAGCAGACGCTGCTCTTCGCTCAATCCCCAGAGGTCGGCGATCGCCAGGAAGGTTCGCAAGGCCGGCGCGCTCAGCCTCCTGCGGTTTGCCGGAGCAAAGCGTTCGGCATCCAGCCGCTGCGGCCCCTGACCTTCCCGTTGCTGCTGATGTCGCGCATGCTGCATGAAAGCCACTCCTGTCCTGAATTAGACTTAGTCCAAATATGGGCAAACATCAAGCAAATTTAAAGATTGGGTTCTGCCGACGCTGCCACGATATCCTGCGAAAAGTAGGCCAGACGAGTGCCTGGCCCGGTCACGGTTTCCCGGAAACCTCGCCTGCCGCCTCGCGGATGGTCTGCATCAGGATCGATTGCGGCGCCGACGACACGGCGTCGGCGCGCATCGTCAGCCCGACCGGCCCCTTGGTTTCGCCGGTATCGACCGGCAGAAGCGCCAACCGCCCATCGGCGACATCGTCGGCCACGACGCCGTTGGAAATGATCCAGATCGCATCGCTTGTCCTGAGGAAAGCGCGACCGAAGGAGTCCGACACGGTCTCGATCTGGTTCGGCAGGCTGGAGACGCCGTTGGCGATGAGGAAATTTTCGACCACCGGCCGGATGATCGAACCCCGCGTCGGCATCAGCACCATGTAGTTGGCAAAACCGGCAAAGGGCGATTGCCGACCGTCGAGCAGCGGATGACCGGCGCGCACGGCAAACACCACCTGCTCGGAATAAAGATGCTCGAAGGAAAAACCCGTCATCTTCTCTGCCCCCGCCAGGCGCCCGACGACGATGTCGAGATCGCCGACGCGAAGCTGCTCCAAGAGCACGGCGTTCTCGCCGGTGACGATCTTCACCCGGCTCCATGTCCTCTCCTTGAGGAAGAGTTCCATGGCCCGCGGCATGATCCGCGAGGAAACCGTCGGCAGCGCGCCGACGCGGATCGGCGGCGCATCGGCGAACTGCTCCTGGGAGACGGAATCGAGCCCCTGGCGCAGCGCCGTCAACGCCGCTCCGGCGTGGCGCAGGAAAACCTCGCCGTAGCGGGTGATCTTGATACCCCGGCCGTCGCGCTCGAAGACGCCGACACCCAGCGCCTGTTCCAGCTCGCGGATCGTCTTCGTCACCGCCGGCTGGCTGACATGCAAGAGCTCGGCTGCCTTCATGACGCTCTTCTGCCGCGCCACCTCGACAAAGGTCTGCAGATGGCGAAACTTGACGCGGCTGTCGATCATCGCTCACATAACTCCACGGTTATCAGAAAGCCAAAAAATATCATTTTACTTAACCGGATCAAACATTCAATTTGCCGTTCAGGAGGAAGTGACGTGCAATTCGCCCGCATAAACGACGTGACGATCCACTATCAGGTCATCGGCGCACCCGCCGACAGGCCGGTGATCGTCTTCATCAATTCGCTCGGAACGGATTTCCGCATCTGGCGCGACGTCGTGGTGCGGCTTGCCGGCGAATTCGCCATCGTGCTTTACGACAAGCGTGGCCACGGCCTTTCCGATGTCGGCCAGCTCCCCTCATCGATCGAGGACCATGCAACGGATCTCGCCGGCCTGCTCGATCTTCTGTCGGTGAAGGATGCCGTCATCTCAGGCCTCTCGGTCGGCGGCCTCATCGCCCAGTCGCTCTATCAGCGCCGGCCGGACCTGGTGAGCGCGCTGATCCTCTGCGACACCGCCCACAAGATCGGCACAGCAGAGAGCTGGAACGCCCGCATCGAAGCCGTCGAGAAGAACGGCATCGGCAGCATCGTCGACGCCGTCATGGAGCGCTGGTTCACACCCGCTTTCCACCGGCCGGAGAACACCGCCTATTCAGGTTATTGCAACATGCTGACGCGCCAGCCGGTCGAAGGATACCTGGCCGCCTGCGCGGCGATCCGCGATGCCGATTTCACCGAGGTTGCCAAAACGATCACCGTCCCGACGATCTGCGTCGTCGGCGACCAGGACGGCTCGACGCCGCCCGATCTCGTGCTCTCGACCGCGCGCCTGATATCAGGCGCTCGCTACGAGGTCATCCGCGATTGCGCCCACATTCCCTGCGTCGAGCAGCCGGAAGCACTGACGGCGATCATCCGTGCCTTTCTCGCATCCATTCCGCCTGGAGAAGTCAGCCCATGAACGAAACCGCGCCCTCATCCGAGCACTATAGGCAGGGCATGGCGACCCGCCGCGCCGTGCTCGGCGACGCCCATGTCGACCGTGCCGCAGCATCTACGACGGAGTTCGACCGCCCCTTCCAGGAACTGATCACCGAAGCCGCCTGGGGCCATGTCTGGTCGCGACCGGGGCTGACGAAGCGCGAGCGCTCGATCGTCACGATCGCTCTGCTCGCAGCCCTCGGCCAGGATGACGAAGTCGCCATGCATGTGCGCGCCACCGCCAATACGGGCGCCTCCCGCGAGGATATCTGCGAGGCACTGCTGCATGTTGCGATCTATGCCGGCGTTCCCGCCGCCAACCATGCGATCAAGATTGCAAAGCAGGCCTTTGAACAAATGGATGCCGAACAGGCAGCCTGAGGGGGGAGAGATGTCCGAATTACCGAACCGCAAGCCCGAAACCGGCGCCTTCTTCGCCAGAGATCGCGCCTGGCATGCGCCGGCGCTGACCCCGGGCTACAAGACCTCCCTACTACGCGCGCCACAGCGCGCGCTGCTTTCTCTCGACGGCACGATCTCCGAAACCACCGGCCCCGTCTTCGGCCATTCGATGATCGGCGAACTCGACAACGACCTGATCCTGAACTATGCGCGCCCCGGCGAAAGTGCCATCGGCGAGCGCATCATCGTCCATGGGCGCGTGCTCGATGAGCGCGGCAAGCCCGTCGTCGGCGCTCTGGTCGAGTTTTGGCAGGCCAATGCCGGCGGCCGCTATCGCCACAAGAAGGAAACCTATCTCGCGGCGATCGACCCGAATTTCGGCGGTTGCGGCCGCGCCATCACCGACGAGGAAGGCCGTTATCATTTCCGCACTGTCCGCCCAGGCGCCTATCCCTGGCCGAACGGCGTCAACGACTGGCGCCCCGCCCACATCCATTTCTCGATCTTCGGCCACGGCTTTGCCCAGCGCCTCATCACCCAGATGTATTTCGAGGGCGATCCGATGATCTGGAAATGTCCGATCGTCGGCACCATCCCCGACAAGACGGCGATCGAGCAGCTGATCGCGCCGCTCGACTGGGGCAACACCATCCCAATGGATTCGCGCGCCTATAAGTTCGATATCGTGCTGCGCGGCCGCCGCTCGACGATGTTCGAAAACAGGCTGGAGGGCAACTGACCATGCAGCAGCTCGGCTATCTCAAGGAAACACCGTCGCAGACGGCAGGTCCCTACGTCCATATCGGCCTGACGCCTAATTTCTGCGACATATCGGGCGTCTACGACACCGATCTCGGCACCGCGATGATCAACGAGAAAACGCTCGGCGAACGCATCACCGTCACCGGCCGCATCTTCGATGGCGCCGGCGCATTGGTACGCGATGCCGTCGTCGAGATCTGGCAGGCCGACAGCGCCGGCCTCTACAACAGCCCCTCGGAAATGCGCGGCACCGCCGACCCGAATTTCACCGGCTGGGGCCGCTGCCCGACCCGCGCCGAGGACGGCGTCTACAGTTTTGAGACCATCAAGCCCGGCCACGTTCCCTTCAAGGACGGCCGCAGACAAGCCCCGCACATCACCGTCTGGATTGTCGCCCGCGGCATCAATATCGGCCTGCACACGCGCATGTATTTCCCTGAGGAGGCGGAGGCCAACGCCGCCGACCCACTGCTGTCGCGCATCGAACATCGCGACCGCGTCGCAACGATGGTCGCCACCCGCGACGGCGCGACCTGCCATTTCGACATCCATCTGCAGGGTCCGAAGGAGACAGTGTTTCTGGATATTTAAGCGGTGCTGATAGCTTGCCCGGAAAGCTCGGTGCAAGCGGCCCCTCACCCTGCCCTCTCCCCGAGGGGAGAGGGGACCAGTGCCACGCGAGATCACTTGGCCCATAGGCCGCCGACGTCGCCTCACCTCCCTTCTCCCCGGCGGGGTGGCGGCAGCCGGATGAGGGGGCCACCACCACAAACCGAGACGCCCATGACCGCATCGCCCTTCGACCATTCTTTCCTCTCCGGCCTGCTCGGCGACGATGAAATCGCGCCCTACTTCTCCGCCGAGGCGGATATTCGCGCCATGCTCGCCTTCGAGGCGGCGCTCGCAAAGGCCGAAGCCGCCAATGGTCTCATCCCCGGAGAAGCCGCAAGGACGATCACCGAAACCTGTGCCGCCTTCTCACCCGATGTGACCGACCTTCGATCGGCAACGGCAAGGGACGGTGTCGTCGTCCCCGATTTGATCAAGCAGCTCCGCACTGCCGTCGGCGAGGAGGCGGCAAAAAGCCTGCATCTGGGCGCCACCAGCCAGGATGTCATCGACACAAGCCTGATGATCCGCCTGAAGGCCGTCGCCTTCCTGTTTGCCGGCCGGCTTTCCGCCATTGCCGCAGGCCTCGATGCGCTCGACCGCCAGTTCGGCCGCGACCGCCTGATGGGTCATACCCGCATGCAGGCGGCGATCCCGATCACCGTTTCCGACCGCCTCAACGCCTGGCGCGCGCCGCTAACAACCTATCGCGACCGGCTAACGGAGCTAAGTTTTCCCGTCCAATTCGGCGGTGCGGCCGGCACACTGGACAAGCTTGGGCCGCAGGCCGCCGCCATCCGCGCCTCGCTTGCCCAGGAACTCGGCCTTACCGACGCACCGCAATGGCAGAGCGGGCGCCTGCCGATCGCCGATATTGCCGGCCTGTTCTCCTCGATATCCGGCAGTCTCGGCAAGATGGGTCAGGATATCGCATTGCTCGCCCAAGCCGGCGATGAGATCGAAATCTCGGGTGGCGGCACCTCTTCGGCCATGGCGCACAAGCAGAATCCGGTTTCCGCCGAGGTCCTGATCTCGCTCGCCCGCTTCAACGCCACAGCACTTTCAGGCATCCACCAGTCGCTCGTCCACGAGCAGGAACGCTCTGGCGCTGCGTGGACGCTCGAATGGCTGCTCCTGCCGCAGATGACGATGGCGACTGCGGCTAGCCTTCGCCTCGCCGGCGAACTTGCAAGAAATATCAAAAGGCTCGGAACCGCGTGACGCCAGACCTTCATGCATGGTCGGAAACCGGCTATGCAGGATGTGATAAAATCAGGAGCAGTCCCCCGTGACCTTTCCCCTCTTCGATCTTTCCGGCCGCCGCGCCCTCGTCACCGGTTCCAGCCAGGGTATCGGCCATGCGCTGGCGCTCGGGCTTGCCGAGCATGGCGCTTCCGTCATCATCAACGGCCGTAACGCGCAAAAGGCGGAAGCCGCTGCCAAGGCGATCCGCGAGCACAAGGGCCATGCCGTCAGCGCCGCCTTCGATGTGACCGACGCCGGGGCCTGCCGTTCGGCAATCGACTATATCGAGGCGGAAATCGGCCCGATCGACATCCTGATCAACAATGCCGGCATGCAGTTTCGCATGCCGCTCGAAAATTTCCCGATCGAAAAGTGGGACGAGCTTTTCCGCACCAATGTCTCCAGCATCTTCTATGTCAGCCAGCCAGTCGCACAGGCAATGATCGGCCGTGGCCGCGGCAAGATCATCAACATCGCCTCGGTTCAGGCCGAGCTCGCCCGTCCTAACATTGCTCCCTACACCGCGACCAAGGGCGCCGTGCGCAATCTCACCCGCGGCATGGCGACAGACTGGGCGAAACACGGGTTGCAGGTCAATGCCATCGCGCCAGGCTATTTCAAGACACCGCTCAATCAGGCGCTCGTCGACGATCCAAAATTTTCCGCATGGCTTGAGAACCGCACGCCCGCCGGCCGCTGGGGTGATGTGAAGGAATTGGTGGGTGCTGTCGTCTTCCTGGCGTCAGACGCGTCGTCCTTCGTCAACGGCCACATGCTGATGGTGGATGGCGGGATCACCGCCTCGCTTTAGACCAGCCGATCGGCGTCGGTTCGGCAGCGTGCCCGATTTTTGGTAGAAGAAGCCCTCTACCGCAAATGTCGTGCTTGCCGGTGGGATCCAAGGTCAAGATGGCGGCAATTTGCTTTTTCGATCGCGCGCAACCATCTAATAGGCATGACTTGCGGGAAAATGTCCTCACCCCCAGCAGCCCATTTACCGAAAACCAACCATACTGGGTTGCTTTCCGAGGCGAAAGCCGATTGCTTAGGAAAATCTACTTCTTCTTCCGCTAGCGGTTAGGAGAATGAAAGGGGGCATAGGCAAACCCGTGGAATTCTGCTGCTTCGCATCGGGATAAACTACGATTACGATGGCGATGCGGGAAGGCCGGTTTGAAGAACGATGACGACAGAACTGTTTCAAGTTAAATTTTGGGGTGTCCGCGGCAGTATTCCCGTATCAGGCCCCGAGTTCGACCGCTACGGCGGTAACACTTCCTGCATCGAAATCCGCTGTGGAAACCGCCGGATGATCTTTGATGCGGGTTCGGGCCTGCGCGAGGCCGGACTTTCGCTGATTGCCGACGGCGTCAGTGACGTCGATCTGTTCTTCAGCCACTGCCATTACGACCACATCATCGGCCTGCCCTTCTTCAAGGCGATCTACTATCCCTCGATCAACGTCAACATCTGGTCCGGCCATCTCGACGGCAAGATGAGCACGCGGGAAATGGTCGAACAGTTCATCAGCCCGCCCTGGTTTCCGGTCAAGACTGACATCTGCCAGGCGACCATGAACTTCCGTGATTTCCATCCCGGTCAGGTGCTAAATCCCCACGAGGGCGTCGTCATCAAGACCTTCATGCTGAACCATCCGGGCGGCGCCATCGGCTACCGCATCGAATGGCAGGGCCGATCGATCGCTCTCATTTATGATATCGAGCATATTCCCGGCGCTTACGATCCGGTCTCGCTTGACATGATGAAGGACGCCGATCTCGTCGTTTACGACTGCACATACAATGAAGACGAGATGCAGCGCTTCAAAGGTTTCGGCCATTCGACCTGGCAGCATGGCACCGAGCTTGCCAAGATGGCGGGCGCCAAGCGCTTCGCCCTGTTCCACCACGCGCCATCCCGCACCGACGAACAGCTGGCCCAGATGGAAGCACAGGCGCAGGCCGCCTTCCCCGAATCCTTTGCCGCCCGCGACAACCAGATCGTGGTGATCTAAAGCTTCAGAAGCGCCGCCGACGACGACCACAGGACGGCAGGATGCCGGCTCGTCATCGCGAACAATGCCGACAGGAACTTCCACGCCGCCGCGTCATGCACCAGATGGTGGGCAAGCACGCCGATAGGCTCGTCGCTGCCGGCAAAACGGTCGCGAAGCTCCGTGACCAGTTCGGCCACCAATTCCGCTTCTCCTCGTCCGCCGCGCGTGCCGTGCCAGTCGATGATGTCGACATGGGTGTTGAGAAGCGGCACCGGGCTCTCCTGTTTTGCCCGCCCGTAAACCGAAAGGGCTGCAAATCCCAGCGTCGGCAGTGCCGGGATGAGGGCCGCATCGATGCGGTTCCACGGCGGCACCAGCATCGGCAGGAAGCCGGCCGGATGCAGCCGCTGCAGCAACCGGAACCCTTCATGCAATTCGCCGAGCACGGTTTCCGCCGGCCGCTCGCCGCCGAGTTCCTGCTTCTTCCCTGCCGGTCCTCCGTAATTCGTATGCGACCAGCCATGCACGGCGACGGCGACAGTGGCTTCCCTTGCGAGTCGCGCGGCTAGCCCCTCCCCGGTCAAGCCGGGAATGACAGCGAGCGTCAGCGGAATCTCATGTTCGCCTGCCAATCCGACCAGCGTCTCCAGCGCCTGCGTCGGCTCGACGGCATCGTCGTCCCGCAGCCAGAACCGCGCGACGCGGCCGGCGGCCTGCCAGCGGTCGAGTTCTCGCCGCAGGGGCTCCCATGCCATGCTGTCGGTCATCACGTCACTCCTGTTGCTGTATTGTCTTGCAATATCCCATCCAGGACGCGCGCCGCCATCGCAAGCGAACGCTCCTCGAGCACGAAGCGCCGCGCCGCCTGCCCCATCGCGTCGCGCCTTTCCCTGTCGTCGAGCAAGGCAGCCACCGCACTGGCATAGGCGGCCACATCGCCATCCGGCGTCAGCAGCCCGGTGACCTCGGCCTCGACTACCGCCGGCACTCCCGCCGTTTCCTGCGCCACGACAGGCAGGCCGGCGGCCTGGGCCTCCAGATAGGCAAGGCCGTAAGCCTCGCCGCAGCCCGGCCAGACATAGATGCCGCCGCGCCCGAGCAGTTCGGCAATCTCGACGGCATTCCGCTCGCCAAGCCACTCGACGCGGTTGGAAAGGCCGGCAAACAGCGCCTGCACCTCTTGTCGCATCGGACCATCGCCGATGACCGCAAGCGTCCAGGGCCGGTCTTCGATCAGCCGCAGCGCCTTTGCGAGCATCGCATAGCTCTCCATCTTGTCTCCGGCCCGCATCATCGCGACCGTCATCAGCCGGTGCGGGTCCGGCGTCGGCGACGCAGCTTCGAACAATGCTGTGTCGATGAAGGGTTTCAGATGGGCAAGTCGCGCGTCTGGAAAGGCGGCTGCAAGCCCTGCCCGATCGCGTTTCGTGAAACTGATGTTGACCGCCGCCCGCATGATCGCCTCGCCGACCGGCTTTTGGATAGCGGCCCAGCCGGTCCGGTCGCGCTTTGCCGCATAGGAGGCTTCGGCGGTGAAATAGGGAATGGCGAATTCGGCTGATATCGCCGGCCCGAAGGGGTCGGGCGATTTATAATAGGGGTGGTAGCAGAACCAGAGCTCGGGTCGCGGCGCGGATTTCCATTTCCACCGCAGCCGCTCCAGTTCGGCACGAATGGCAGGTTCGAGCGCCGCGGCCGCCTCCGGCGTCGCAGCATAGGTGCGGAATTCGGAGGCCACGTCAACCTCATACCCGGCAAGCTCCAGCGCCCGGATCAGCAGCCGCGCCATCAGCCGGTCGCCTGACGGCACCGAGTGGTTCGGCGATTTCATCGGTGCGTAGAAAGCCACCCGCATTGACACCTCTCACAAGACACACTGTTTACCTCAGGCACTCGCGCCTGCGGCGAAAATTTCCGCTATTGTCCCTTTCCCTAAAACTTGCGCATAAGCATATGGAATTTGATCGCGATCGAAGCAATTCCGCCTCTTTCTCAATCTCTATGGGCCTGCGGTTACATCGACAAGAACGGGAATGAATGACGACGGTCTCGGCCACAGGGATTTTTTCGGAGCGCACGATCAGAAGGGCAAGGCTCGGTTCCGGCCTCGTCATTTTCATCTTCGTCCTGCTGCATTTGTCGAACCATGCGATTGGCCTGATTTCTGTCGCCGCTGCCGATAAAGCCGCCCATCTCTTCCTCATGATCTGGCGCAATCCTGTCGGGACCGCCATCTTCTATTCGTCGGTCCTCATCCATATCGCGCTGGTGCTGCGCGCCATCTACATGCGCCGCAGCCTCGTCATGCCGAAGGGGGAAATGGCGCAGATCGTGCTCGGCTTGATGATCCCGCTGCTTCTGATCGATCATGTCATCGGCACGCGCATCGCCCATGCGCTCTACGGCTACATCGACGACTACGACGCGGTCGTCAGCATGCTCTGGATCAGGAGCCCGACAAACGGACTGCGGCAGGTGCTCGGTGTTGTCGCCGTCTGGATCCATGGCTGCATCGGCATCCATTTCTGGCTGCGCTACCGCCCTTGGTACCCGAGCTTCGCGCCCCTCCTGCTGGCGCTTGCGATCCTCGTTCCGGTGCTCTCGCTGCTCGGCTTCGTCGAAATGGGCCGCACGCTCGCCGACCCCTCTTACCGGCAGGCAATGACGATCAGCGCCTACAAGGAGGGCGTCAACACCCATTACACCTCGAATCCGGAGGTTCACCGCCAGGTCGCCATGATCCGCGCCGGGCTCTACGGCGCGTTTTCGGCCTCGCTGCTCATCGTCGTCGTCGCCCGCGCCCGGCGCAAGCTGAAGGAGCGGCTCAACCAGGTTGCCGTGCATTATCCGGGCGGCGAGGTGATCCGCGTACCGCGCGGCTTCTCGGTGCTGGAAGCAAGCCGGCTCGGCGGCCTGCCGCATTATTCCGTCTGTGGCGGCAAGGGCCAGTGCTCGACATGCCGGGTACAGATCCTCGGCGACTACGAAAATCTGCCGCCCCCCGACAAGATGGAGCAGACGACGCTGAGGCGCATCAATGCCGGCCCGGATGTCCGGCTCGCCTGCCAGCTTCGCCCGAACCACGACGTTGCCGTCGCGCCGCTTCTGGTGCCGGCGATCGAAGCGGCGCTGCCTGCCAACAGCCAGGAGACGAGCCCGGGCCGCGAGCGCGAGATCGCCGTGCTCTTCGTTGATATCCGCCACTTCACCACGCTGACGGAAACCCGTCTGCCCTTCGACGTCGTCTTCCTGCTGAACCGCTATTTCGCCATCATCGGCAAGGCTGTGGAGCAGGCGGGCGGGCGACTCGACAAGTTCATCGGCGACGGCGCCATGGCGCTTTTCGGCCTCGGCACCACGCCGGAGGAGGCGTGTCGCCAGGCGCTCAGCGCAGCAGCTACGATCGTCGCCGAAATCGAGAAACTCGCCGCGGAACTCGCTGATGAACTGGCGCTGCCGCTGCGCATCGCCATCGGCATTCACACCGGCCCCGCCGTCGTCGGCACGATGGGATATGGCCGGGTGCGCAGCATGACGGCCATCGGCGATACCGTCAACGTTGCGAGCCGGCTCGAGAGTGCCGCCAAGGAATTCGAAGCGGCGATCGTGATTTCCGAACCGGTGGCAAGTCTTTCCGGCGCCGATCTTTCCGGCATCGAGAGCCGTGAAATCAGCGTGCGCGGCCGGGCCCTGCCCTTGAAAGTCTATGTCATTCCGAGAGAGAAAGCGGCAGAACCGCTCGAAGGAAAAGGCTAATGTCCGGCAGGCCCTGGCTGACCACCAAATACTGGAAGCGCCGCCTGCGCAAGGCGCGCAATGCCGCCGCTTCGCGCTTCTTTAACACCCGCTTCGGCCGCCGCCTGCTGATCGAGAATATCGGTCCGCGCGTCATCTCCATGACGGTTGACGCCGGCGACCATCTGATGACCTTCTCGCCCTCGGACTATATCGGCCGCAAGGTCTTCCGGAAGGGTCATTTCGAGCGTGAGGCCGTCGACCGGCTGATTGTCATCCTGCGCGAGCGCGGTCTGCTTAGAAAGGATGCGACGCTGCTCGAGATCGGCGGCAATATCGGCACCCAGACCGTCTATTTTGCCCTCAGCGGCGCATACACCAAGATCGTCAGCATCGAGCCCGACCCGCGCAATTTCCCGCTGCTTCAGCGCAACATCCGCCAGAACCGGCTGGAGGAAAAGGTCCGGCTCGTCAATTGCGCCGCCGGCGAGAGCGAAGGCGAGATCGATTTTTTCCTCAACCTCGACAATCACGGCAAGAGCAGCGCCATCCGTCAGAGCCCAAAGGACAAGAAGATCAGCGTGCCGGTAAAGCCGGTTTCCGAGATCCTCGCCGGGCTTTCGGTCGATCCGGCGTCTATCGGCCTCGTCTGGATGGATATCGAGGGCTATGAGCCGGTCGCCTGCCGGTCGATGCAGCCGCTGCTTGAGCGCCGCGTACCGCTCTACATGGAGTTCACGCCGCTCTTTTACGGACCTGAGGGAACGAAAGCCTTCAAGAACATGCTTTCCGGCTTCTACGAGGATTGCCTTGTCATCTTCGAGGACCGCGACGAGGAAATAAAGGTTCGTGACCTGCCGGGCGATTTCGATCAATACAACGTGCTCTTCCTGCCCTAAGGCGCTTCGCGATCTTTCAGATTCGATCGCCATTGCCCCGTTTGTGCCGATCGCCCCCTCTCCGGTCTACGCGACCTCTGCCGAACTCCCGTCATAGCTCTTGTTTGCCGCATTCTGCACCAATGCGATGGCGATCGGCGGGAAGAGAAAGCTCCAGAAGGCGAGCCAGGGGATAGAGATCAGGCGCCCCTTGCCGCTTTTGCTCCCGCGATCGTTGAGGAGATCGGCGAGCGTCACCAGCAGAACAGGCAGGCCGAGCGGCACGAGGATCGTGACCAGCATGGCGGCAAGTGGCGTGAGCAGGCGCTGCGAGGGTGCAGCTCCCGCAAGTTCGCCGTGGATACGATAGGACCAATAGGCAAGATAGATGAAGGCGGCGATCGCGATGACAAGCACCAGGAGGGCGAGAAGCAACATGATCTCGAAGTAGCCGTTCGCCTCGAGATTATCGACCTGAAAGCCGTAGACGCCAAGAGTGAGGAGGAAGATCAGCACCAGTGGCGTGGTCAGGATCGCGGCGCCGATTAGCGGCGATCGCTTTTGCGGCGCGATCGGCCTGTGACGCCGGCGCGGCGTGTCGTCGAAAGCCAGATGTTGCGCCGGCAGAAGCAGGATGATGGCAATCACGAGACAGGAGAGGAAACCCAGGATGACAGGCACACCGCCTTGGTCGGCCTGATATAACCAGGAGACGCCGCTGGGTGCGAAAGCCGAGGTCAGGATCGTTGTCGACATCAGCGTGAACGCGCAGCCGAAATCGATCTTACCGGGCCGCCCGCCAACCAGGAATATGGCAATCGCAAGCGGAAAAACGGCTCGGACTGTGCCGAATAGTGATCCGAACAGAAAGAGGAAGACTGGCGAAGCCCAGAGTGCCGGCGCGGGCACGACGCTGACGGCGACAAGGGCGCAGACGAAAAGGGGCACGATCAGCGCCGGCCGTCCATGGCGGCTGGCAACCACAAAGGCCAGGAAGGCGCCGATGATCCAGCCCGCATTGGAGCCGAGATAGAAGATCGCGACAGTCTGATAGTCGCTACCGGTCTCCCGCGCAATCAGCGGAAAAACCGTAGTCAGCCCCTGCCCGCTGACTGCCACAAGCAGCGAGGCAAGGAACAGCGCCCAATAACGATACGTGCCGAGGAAATCGGCCAGCGTCCATTCGACCTTGCTAGAAGGCTGAGAGGTGTTGTCCATCTCTGAATCGGCTCCATTCGAAATCATCGCTCTTCGGCTCAATGGCGAACCGGTGAAATACCGGCCATGACGCAAATAGAAGGGCAACGACGATTTTCGAGAGGTTTGGAGGCCATTTAATCGCGGACTCTTCATTCGTGCCCCAACGAGGTGAATGCCGACGGGGAGATGGGCCACGAACTTTCGGCAGCCGCAGTCAGGCTGTCTGTGCCGCGCGGAGGGCTCACATCGACGCCTTGTGCAAGCCCGCAAAAAGCGGTTAGCTGCCATCGTTGGGGACGCTCATTTCTGCATAGTTAGACAAGCACTGAGACGTGTCCACATTTCGAGGAAAATCTCGTGCACTGGTCTAAACCGCTTAGAGTGCATCTCGGCGTCCTGGTTGTCGCATCGCTGCTCTGCACGTCGATGCCGATCATCTGGCTGGCATTCAGGCAGGGAAGCGATGCTGCGGTGAACGCCGGCGTGCAGCAGATGCGCGGGATGAGTCTGCGGCTGATCGAGGGATACCGCAACACGCTGCAGGGCGGCATGGAGGCGGTGGCGCTGGCATCGACCCTGCCGCAGCTCGTTTCCCCGCCGCCTCAGGATATGAAGGCAAAACAGGAACTCTTTCTGGAAGTTCTGCGAAACGTCCCCGAGGCGACGAGCATCTACACCGGATATCCTGACGGTTCGTACCTGCAGGTCATCAACACCGTAAGGAGGGATATTCGCCAGACCCTTTCGGCACCGGACGGCGCGGCTTATGCGATCAGAACGATCTCAGAGAGACAAAGCGCGGACGCCACATCGACGCTTCGCTTTCTCGACAGCCAGGCAAGGTCGATAGGTGAGCGGAACATCGAATACGCATCCTTCGATCCGCGGCAACGCCCCTGGTATCAATCCGTCGTTCAGGATGGCGTTCCGGTTTCCGTCGGGCCTTATGTGACCGGGACGCTCAAGGTTCCGACGCTGACGATCGCGGCACCGATGAAGGACGACGGTCAGGTGGTTGTCGGCATCAACATCCACCTACAGACCATCAGCCGCCTGCTGGATGCGCAGGGGATTTCGCCGCATGCCCGCGCTTATATCATCGATGGAGGCGGCAATCTCGTCGCCCATTCCGACCCTGAGATTATGAGCAGGATCATCGCAACATGGTCGAGAACGTCAGGCGCCTTTGCCGCGACGGCAGACGGTTTCGACACGAGCCTTCAAACCGTGGCCAGGCTGCGACGGGATCCGGCCTTCGCAAGCGGCGGCCTGGCACGGCTCGATCTCGATGGCGAAAGCTATCTCGTGCAGATCGCCCCCGTCAGTGTGTCCGGCCTGTTCAAAGGCAGCACCGCCGCAATCGTCGTGCCGTTGGAGGACCTGGTGGCCGAGGCCAACCGGCTGCTCGTGCGCAATCTCCTGATCGCCAGCGCCCTGTTGATCGCGGGTGTCGGTGCATCGGTGGTGCTTTCCCGCATGGTCAGCCGCTCTCTCTATCGGCTCGCCGACGAGGCGCGCAGGATCGGCGATCTCGACGTCGGCGAGAAAGCCTTGTCGCATTCCTGGATAACGGAGATCAACACCTTGGCGGGTGCGCTTTCGGCAAGCCGCCATGCGATCGGTCAGTTTGCCCTTTATGTGCCGCGTGAAGTGGTGCGGCGGATCGTCAGCCCCGAAGGGCGAGCGGTCGTCAAGGCGAAGCGGCAGGATGTGACGGTGCTCTTCACCGATATCAGGGACTTCACGACCATATCCGAGCTTAATTCGCCCGAGGACGTGGTCGATACGTTGTCGGCCTATTTCGAGCGGCTGAACACCATCGCCGAGCAGAATGGCGGTACGGTCGTGCAATATCTCGGCGACTCCATTTTCGTCATGTGGAACGCTCCCGTCCCGGATATCCAGCACGTCGAACACGGCTGCCGATGCGCGCTTGCCATGAAAGCGGCGATCGACGACCTCAACGAAGAAAACAGAGGGAATGGCCGCCCGGAGCTCGTCACGCGATTTGGCTTGCACACCGGCCCGGCCGTCGTCGGCAGCTTCGGTGCGATTTCGCGGCAGCAGTACACGGCCATGGGCGATACGATCAACGTGGCATCACGGCTGGAAGGGCTGAACAAGGAGTTTGGGACGTCGATCCTGGTGAGTGCAGCCATCCACGATGCGGTAGGCGATCGGTTCGCGTTTCGGCCGCTGGGGCTGGTGCAGGTCAAGGGGCGCACTGAGGAGGTGGATCTGTGGGAGCTTGTTGGGGAGAGTGGTGGCTAGCGAAACTTCGGCACACATTCTACTTCATTAGGCTGACCAAAGCGGCCGCCCGTCACGAGCTTCATGTCCATTGGTGGGCAGGAATCATCGGCGACGATGACCTGTTGTCCTGGCCTGAGCGCGCCCTTAGTCGGTACCTTATACACGACAGGAGGGCCGCAACTGGCTAGCGCAGACAAAGACAATATAAACACGATCCTACGCTTCACTTCGTTCCCTCACATTGGCTGCACCGACTGCGATCTACACACATACAATTCATCAGATCATCGCCTGATGTTCCACCACCATCATTTCACGGGCAATGACTAGCCGGATCGCGCCCAACGCATTCACCCCGCCTCAAACCAGCTTCTTCGCCTCTGTCCGCGTATGCTCATGATACTTGTTCTCGCGCAGCGTTCCGAAAAGCTTCAGGCTCTCCAGATGCTCGCGCTGGGCGCGGTAGAACTCGTTGAGGAATAGCCGCTCCTGGCCTGATTTCACCGTGTCTGGATAGCGGATCCTTCGAGTGATGGTTTTGACGATCTGGACGATTTCTTGGTGGTTGGATGTCTTCGTTGAGTCGCGAAGCACGTCCTCCAGCGTCTGCAGCTCATATTTGCCGTAGACATCAAGATGTTCGGCCAAGAATTCGAAGGCCGGCTGCGAGGATGCGGCGGCGGGGGCAGACAAAACGAGGTCGGACAGCAGCACGGAGCGCGGATTGTCGACCACCAGCGTACCGGCGATGATGTCGCCGATCCTTTGCCGCCGTCGGTTGGCAAAGGGAACGACTACGACCACCAGAAACCAGAGGGTCGTCAGACCGTTTTCCCATGCCGATTGAGTGCCAACCGAGGCCAGAAGGCCCATCGGGGCGAAGATCTCGACCTCCTTCATCAGGTTGCGCGCGGTGACCTGGTGCGGGGTCAGCCGGCGTCCGTCCACGTTGATGACGCGGATGCCGGTTATTCTCTTTCCGAGCGTGCGTCCGTTCCAGATGAGCTCGGAGAGAATGTAATAGGGGGTCTGCACCAGAAAACCGAGCAACACCATCAGCATTCCCTGGGCGCTCGCAGGCAAAACGCCTGTGAAGACGATCGCAAAAGCACAGATGAATATGACGATCGTGGTGAAGAGGATGTCGAGGAATTGCGCCCCGAAACGCGTTCCGAGCGAGGCAATGGCGAAAGTGATCGGGACGCCCTCCGGCGGGATGAACTGTCCGGCGCGCTTGCCGTCCTTGACCGACTGGTTCATCGCGCGGCCTCGCGCGAAGCTTTGCTTTCCCGGCCGCCAAGCAGCAGCCAGCCGATCCAGAAGAGACCCATCCCCCAGCCGATGACGAGGCGCAAGGTCGGATCCTGTATCAGCTGGCGCAGAAATCCTTCGATGAAGGCTGCCACGACGAGCATGAGTGCGGCAAGGATCGCGAGTTTGACGGCATCATGGGCCTGGTGGCGCAACTCTTCCTTTCGCGTTCTCGCACCCGGAAGGAGAACGGCAAGTCCAAGTCTTGCACCGCCCGCACAGGCAATGGCGATTGCCGCAAGTTCGGTTACGCCGTGGATCGAGAGCCAGGCAAACACGTCGTAGCCGAGCCCCTTCCGCGCAAACATCGCGAAAAAAGCGCCAAGGATCAGGCCATTGTAAAAGGTCAGGACAAAGCTTGGCACCGAAACGAAAACGCCGAGCGTGAAGATCAGGACGACGATGCTCGTATTGTGGGAAAACAGGAACGCGGAAAATGCGGCCAGCCGGTCGCTGTCGTGCTGCCCTTCGTCGCCATAGATCGTCGATCTGAGATAATCGCCCGATGCATCGGGCGTGCGCTGATCGGCCATCTCGGGGGGCACGAAAGTGTAGAACCAGCTCGGGTCATTTTCGTAGAGCCTGTATCCGGCAAGCGCGCCGAGAATGAGCGCCAGGAAGCCGATGAACAGAGGCAGGGCCGAGCGACGCACCGCCTGCGGAATACCCTGCGTCAGCAGGCGCGTGATCAGCCCGCCGAGGCTTTCCTGCGGAGCATAGACGACGAGATAGGCCCGGGCGCAGAGGCTTTCCAGGTAAGCGATCAGGGCGCGATCGAGGGAAATGTCGCGCGCCACGCTTAGCGAGTTCATTGCCTGCCTGTAGCCGCTAGCGAGATTGCGGACCTCGTCATAGCCGAGCGCAGCTGCACCGCCTTGCTCGGCACGCTTCACAAGATCGTCCAGCTGACGCCAGTGCGCCTCGCGTTCCACCCGAAAACGCGCCGAGCGCAGCATATCGTTCTGGACAGCGCCGGCGTTGACCGTCGCGCCCTGATCGATCCTGCCGTCGATACCGATATCTATCATATCATCTCACGGGATTTGATTTCGATGTAGCGTGCAATGAGATCCGAGGTCAGTGCTTCCGGTGTGCTATCAAGACAAAGTACGCCGAGACGCACGAGCTTTTCCATGACGGCGCGCCGCTCGTGAAGGATCTGGCGCGCTGCGACGGAGCGGGCGACAGCGTCCAGGGTCGTCTCTTCGGGTTCCACAAACTTTGCCAGCATGGGATCGCGCAAGGCGACGTAGACGATGAAATGATGCCGGGCGAGCACCTGTATGTTCTCGATCATCAACTCCGCCGTGATGGTGTCGACAAAATCGGAGAATATCACGATTAGCGAGCGTCGCTTCAGACGTCCTGACAGATGCGTCAGTCCCAGCGTATGGTTGGTCTCCTGGGTTTCATAGCGCAACCCGGCGCACACCGTCTGCAATCGCGGAAAGGCCGATCTGCCGGGCAGGGCCGGCACGAACAGGCGCGGGCGGCTGTCGAAGCTGTAGAAGCCCACGAGATCGCCGGCGAGCCCTGCGCCCCAGCACATGGCGAGCGCCGCATTGATGGCGCGATCGAGCTTGGTGAATCCGGCGAGCTGCTCGGCCATCAGCCTTCCGGAATCGATGCACAAGATGACCTGATGGTTTCGTTCGGCCCTCATCTCGCGCACGACGAGACTACGCATTCGGGCGGAGCGTTTCCAGTCGATGCTGCGCGGATCCATGCCGCTTGCAAATTCCCGCAGCTGATGGAATTCCGATCCCTCGCCGCGCAGCCGCAGATCCTTCTGGCCGCCTTCGAGCGGCAGGATCTGGGTTTTTATCGCTCCTGAAAGGACCGGCGATATGTCGGGCAGAACGGCAATCTCTTTTCCCACAGGCATCCGCGCGATGACGTCGAGCAGCCTCAATCGCGACGGCCATTTCAGCCACAGTTCTTTGACCGCAAATTGTCCCCGTCGCGTCAGCTGAAGGTCCAGAGAGGCCTTGACCTCTGCTTCTCCAGCACCCGATGCAGGGTTGAGCCATCTGATTTCGGAGACGACGAGCTCGGGAGCGAGATCGAGCCGGATTTCGATTTTCCGAGGCAGCGCTTTCTTCTGCGGCCTGATGCCGACGATGAATTCGGCGGTGTGGCCGACAAAGCCTTGCGGCGGCAGATCGAAATCGATCGTCATCCTGCCCGACAGGTTTGACATAACAAGATCGGCGACCGTCATTACAGCGAGCACAAGCCACACGAGAAGCAAGACGTAGCCGACGTCGCGCCACCACACGCTGACGAAGACCGTCACCGCAGCAGAAATCAGAACGAGCGCGATCAGATATGACGATGGCCGCATTTATCGGGGTGCATCCACGCGGTTCTTGATGTTGCGGAGCACCTCGTCCGGCGTGCGGCCATCGATTTCGGCCGAAGGCGAAAGAATGATGCGATGGCGCAGGGCGGGCACCAGCAAAACCTGGACATCGTCAGGCAAGCCGTAATCCCGGCCCTCAAACGCCGCACGCACACGCACTGCCGAGGCAAGAGCGTCGGCCGCGCGCGTGGATGCCCCATAGAGAATGTCAGGATCGGAGCGCGTGGCGCGCACGAGGTCGACAATGTATGTCAGTATCGTTTCGTCCAGGTGGATTGCGTCGATCAAGGCGCGTCCCGCGGCGAGCGCGGCGCCGGTGACGAGCGGACGGATGCCGGCATTGCGTGCATCCGATTTCAGCGCCTGGCTGGCGTGTCTGGAGAGAATGGCGATTTCCGTATCCCGGTCAGGAAAATCGACGACGAGCTTGAACAGAAAGCGATCGAGCTGTGCTTCCGGCAGAGGATAGGTGCCCTGCTGCTCGATCGGGTTCTGCGTGGCGAGCACGAAGAAATTCGACCCGAGGGAATAATCGGTCCCGTCAAGCGTGACCATCCGCTCGTTCATGGCCTGAAGCAGGGCGGACTGCGTCTTCGGCGGCGCTCGGTTGATCTCGTCGGCAAGAAGAATGTCGGTAAAGACCGGGCCCTTGGTCAGGTGGAACTGGTTTGTCTGAAAATTGAAAAGATTGACACCCAAAACATCGCCCGGCATCAGGTCGGGCGTGAACTGGATGCGACGATAGTCCAGCGCCATGGCAGCGGAAACGGAACGAGCGAGCAAGGTTTTTGCCGTGCCGGGAGGACCTTCCACAAGGCAGTGCCCGCCGGCAAAGATCGAGATCAGGACGAGGTCGATGATAGCATCCTGCCCCTGTACCGCTTTGCCGATCTCGCCACGAACCGTGGCAATAAGATTGCGAAATTCACCTAGATCCAAGGTCTATGCTCCCCAGCGACTTTCTGAATATTTCGAGATTGCGGTGCAAATCTGCCCGCGTCATTACATGTCCACGATCGATCAGCGCCTGCGCTGACGAATGCAATGCCTTCGCCGTCGCCTGATCGCGGCGCGCCAGGCGCTGAAACAGCCGCTCTATGCCAGCCTCGTTTCCGGCTCCAGGCCCGAAGAACTGTTGCGCCTTGTCCGCAAGCAGATGGAGCACGAACTGTCCCGTCATCCGGCCATCATTGCCCGACAGGCGCAGCAGGCGCGCCGTGGCTTCGATCGCGGCGGTCTTCGACATTTCGATGTTTGCGGATGCCTCGGGCAAAGGCGGGCCGAAGCGATAGGCGCCGCGCCAGAAGCAGATCGCCGCGACAAGGATGAGCGTTCCCCAGATGACCGACAAGGGATAGGCGAAGAACCGCTTCAGGTCGGAACCGGAGCGCTCATAGGAACGGCCCTCGTCAACCGGTTTCTTGCTATCCAGAGGCTGGCCTGATGTATCCAGATAGACTGGCCGGGTTTCGCTTGCCTTGCGCAATAGCGTGACGAGCGATACGGCAAAAGAGGCGTTATCGGCGAGAGCCAGTCCATGATTGTTCATCAGGTCTGGGTCCGACAGCAGATAAACGTTGGGGTCGGCCGCGCAACGCAGGAGCAGCGCGCCCAACGGCGTACCTGCGAGCTCCTCGCAGCCGCGCGGCAGGCTTGACCGTTCGAAGGTTTGTGCCTGATAGAGGGCGATCTTGATTGGTTGGCCCGATTTCAGCTGTGGCTGCGCCTCTTCAAAGCCCGTCTTGCTGCGGGCGAAGCCAAAATCTGAATAACCGATCTTGTCGAGTTCTCCGCCGATATCTACGAGATCGATTAGTCCCGATTTGCCGGCAACACCCTCCGTTGACACACTGCCGCGCCATTTCGGCAAAATGATCAGCGTCGGCAGCGCATAGCGGTTTGACTCCCGGACCGGGCTTTCCGGGCCTGCGTCACCCGCTTCCTCGTTTGCCCGAGGTCCGACAGCCGCGCCTTGGCGTATCGACAAGGGAATGATGCGCAGCGAGATTTCCGAACGCGCCCGGGCGATATGAGAATCGGATCGGACGACAGGTATTCCCTTGGTTTGCAGCCACAACTCCAACCCCTTGTTGCCGAGGGGCGATCGATCGTAATCGCTGCCGCGCGACAGCGCAAAAATTGCCAACGCCGCCAGCGCAAGCAGCAGCCCCAGAAACAGAAGCAGCGCCGAATTACGCATTGGCCAATCTGCCTATCGACAACACGCTGCGTGCCGCTCCCAGAATGACGCCGAAATGGCTCTCCGTCAGCGGGCGGCCGCCGTAGTGAACAAGTTCCACCGCCGTGAGCAGATTTTCGAGGCGATCGCGGTCGGGCATATTTTCCGGCAGGCGGGCGAAAACGGCCCGTTCCGTATCCGAGCGGAAAAGACGCGTTCCCGTGATGTCAGCCGCATGAAGCAGGCAATGCCTGAGCAGCAGGACAAGCGCCTGCCTTCGATCCGCCATGGCCGCAATGCGCTGCAGGAAATCACCAGGCCTTTCCTCGGCCTCCGATGCTGACGTGCGCCAGCTTTGCGGCGCCTCTCCCTGCCGCTTGATGTCGCGCGGAACAGACGAAAGCAGGACACCGCCGTTTCCGAAGCAGATCCACAAGCCGATGACTGCGACGAGACCGACAAGCACGACCGCAACCGCTAGAGGACCACCGACAACCGGCTCCCGCGGGATCATCAACGGCGGCCTGCTTTGCGGTGACGAAGATGTGGTATTCGATGCCGGCTCGGTGTTTACAGAGGCATCGCCATAGACGAGCGTGCACCGAAGGCCATTCTGCGGGCACTGCGCGGCATATTCTGCTCCCGCGGCGCTCCTTTGATGATCGCCACCCTCAACCTGCTGACCGGTACTATCCTGCGCCCGCGCAGGCGAAAACTGAGCCGAGGCGGCGAGCAACAGAGCCACCAACAGACCGAGGTTGCGGATGGTCATGCTCTAGGCAAAGACCTCTGCTCTCGCTTCGGGACGCAGCGGATCCTGCCCGAACTTGTTCGGACCTTCGGTGCCCGGAAGTACGCTGATCACGAAAATCACAAGAACCGAAATGAAGATAACAAACGGAATGAAGCACGCGACGATGAGTCCGAGATACCACCAACCGGAAATGTTGCGATCATGAAAGCGGCGAACCTGAAGGGCTATCTGCGGCAGGATCAATGCGAGTGAAATCAATCCCCCGATTACCGAGAAAGGGTTGGACAATGACGAAGCACTATTCGGCGTAAGCAAGAAGCTCACAAACCAGAGTGCGACCCCCAGTCCCCAATTGAACAACTGAAACCACCAATATTCCGAGCGAGATGCCCTGCCGGAGAAGGTGGCGTATTTCCGCGTTAGAACTGTCCGTACAGCTTCAGTAAACCCCATTTCCATGCCCCCATTTATGCTTGCTGTAAACACGGCGACGACTCACAATCGTCTTGCCACGACAGTCGTCTCGGATGAAAAACAGCTACAATTCAAGCGCAGAAATTGCAATAAGCGGTTATCGAAGCTCAGAATTTAAAAGCAGTGCTTGTGCGTCGAGACTTTTCGCCATTACGCCCCCGGCATCCAGTCGAGATTATAGTGCGCCCGCAAGGGCTAAAAACGACCGACGTGGAAGTTGCCTGCAATACTGATCATTTCCTCCGATAGAGGAAATAACGCCCTTCCTTGATCCCTTCAGGCAGCGGCAGCGCCACCAGCTCGGCATGCTCCAGCGGCAGGCCGCAGACGGCGATGCCGTTGTGGGCAAGCACGCCGGCCATCAGTTGGGGTAGCCAGGTCAGCGTCACCGCATCAATCTCGTCGTGGCCGGTGCCGATATCGGCATGGGCGAGTGCTGCGCCGATGCCGACGAAGGCCTGGCCGGATTCGCGGATATTGCCGGTCACCATGTCTTGCGCCTCCGGCGTCGAGGCCGAATAGGAGCGGACCTCCCAGTCGAAGGCGACGATGCGCCGGCCGGGAAAATTTTCGCGCAGATGATCATAAGTGCGGCCATTGCCGAGGCCGAATTCCAGCACCGGGCCCTCGATTTCTTCAACCAGATCGGTGATCGAGTTCAGAATGTCGCGTTGGGCCGTCAACCGGCGAATGAAGCTGTCGAGGCGGCTCATCTAATCCGTATCCGTCATGAAAATCGTGAGGCGTGCTAACACATGAAACCTTGCCAAGTCGATTGCCGTAAATGGGAATTGGCGTTGCAGTAGCAACATGGGTCTGTGCTAAGCTGGGTGACATGGAAACCGTGACCAACGAAGACTTCTTTGCCGACGTGCCGCTCTTCAGCGAATTCGAAGGCGTGACCGATGCCGCCAACTACCGGCCGCTGCCGGACGGATGGGTGTTGGCGCTCGCCGATATCGTCGGCTCGACGCAGGCAATCGCCGGCGGCCGCTACAAGGACGTCAACATGGCGGGCGCCAGCGTCATATCAGCGGTCTTGAATGCCGTCGGCAAGGGCGACTATCCCTTCGTCTTTGGCGGCGACGGCGCGCTGATCGCGCTTCCGGGTTCGCTGGAGAAGGCGGCGCGTGATGCGCTTGCCGCCGTTCAAGTCTGGGTCGAGGAAGATCTGAAGCTGATGCTACGTATCGCCATCGTTCCGGTCGCCGATACGCGCGCTGAGGGCCTCGACGTCCGGGTCGCACGCTACTCCGCAAGCCCCTACGTCACCTATGCGATGTTCTGGGGCGGCGGCACAAGCTGGGCAGAAAGACAGATGAAACTCGGCCGCTACGGCGTTGCGCACGCGCCTAAGGGAACGCGCCCTGATCTCACGGGCCTCTCCTGCCGCTGGAGCCCGATCGGCGCGCGCAACGGCGAGATCGTCTCGATCATCGCGGTACCAGGCGAAGGCAGGCCGGGGGAGGAATTCCGCGATCTCGTCAACGGCATCGTCGCCATCACCACCGAGCAGAACCGCGACAGCCATCCCGTGCCGGCTGATGGCCCGGACCTTGCCTTCTCGCTGCATGGCATCAACCGGGAAGCCAAGGCCACCGCACCAGCAGGGCGGCGATTGCGGCAGAAGTTCATCATCTTCCTGCAGCTCGGCATTACGGTCCTGTTCCACAAGCTCGGCATTCCGCTCGGCAAGTTCGACGCCCGCCGCTACAAGCGCGACGTCGCCGGCAATTCCGATTTCCGCAAGTTCGACGACGGGCTGAAGATGACGGTCGATGTCGACGCCGACCACCTGAGACGGATCGAAACGCTGCTGGAAGAGGCGCGGACCAAGGGTATTGCCCGCTACGGGCTGCACCGGCAGGCCTCGGCGCTGATGACCTGCTTCGTGCCGACGCCGATTTCGCGCGATCACATGCATTTCATCGACGGTGCGGCCGGCGGTTACGCGGTGGCCGCAAGCCGGATGACCGGCAAGTCCCTTTCGGCTGTTTCCATTACGCCTTGATGACATGATCGGCCGAAAGGCCGAGCCGGTTGAAAATGTTGCGGGTGTCGACGATCAGCGAGGCGCTTTTTACGAGCGCCGCATAATCCACACTGTCGTGGTCGGTTGCGACCAGCACCGCATCGTAGCCGGCGACGGTCTCCGGCGTCGGCGTCACCGATCTGCGGCCCTTCAACGCCTGGTATTCGCGTGTCGGCGGGATCTCCGCGACGAAGGGATCGTGGTAATCCGCCCGGCCGCCTCGTTCCTCGATGATCTCGATCAGCCGCAGCGACGGGCTCTCTCTTATATCGGCGACATTCTTCTTGTAGGCGAGCCCAAGCACGAGCACCCTGCTGCGGCTCAGAGCCTTGCCGGCGCGCATGTCGAGCGCTTCGGCAAGTTTGCCGACGACATAACGCGGCATTGCCGAATTGATCTCACCCGCGAGCTCGATGAAGCGGGTGGGCAGCTCGTATTCGCGCGATTTCCAGGTAAGATAGAAAGGATCGATCGGGATGCAGTGACCGCCGAGGCCGGGGCCGGGATAGAAGGGCATGTAGCCGAAGGGCTTGGTCTTGGCTGCATCGATCACTTCCCAGACATCGATGCCCATCGCGGCATAGACGGTCTTCAGCTCGTTGACGAGGGCGATATTGACCGAGCGGAAGATGTTTTCGGTAAGCTTCACCGCCTCGGCCGTCGCATTCGAGGAAACCGGAACGACCGATGACACCGCCGCACCATAGAAGGCCTTCATCAGCGACAGCGCCTCGGCGCCGTCGCCGGCAACGACCTTCGGGATGGTGGCGGTGTGGTAGTGCTGGTTGCCGGGATCCTCACGCTCCGGCGAGAAGCCGACGAAGAAATCCGAGCCTGACTTCAGCCCGGTCCCTTCGAGAATGACCTTGACCACGTCGTCGGTCGTGCCGGGATAGGTGGTCGATTCCAGCACGACGAGCTGGCCGGGGCGCAGATGCGCGGCGATTGAGCGCGATGTCGCCTCGACGAAGGAAAGGTCGGGATCGCGGTGCTTGGTGAGCGGCGTCGGCACGCAGATGATAATGACGTCGCAATCGGCAAGGCCGGCGAAATCGGTCGTCGCCTTGAAGCGGCCGGCATCGATCTCCGCGGCAAGCGCTTCGTCGCTCACCGCGTCGATATAGGAGCGGCGCGCGTCGAGCGCCACCATCTTGCCGGGATCGATATCGAAGCCGGTGACCGCAAAGCCGCTGCGCGCCACCGCCATCGCCAGCGGCAGGCCAACATAGCCGAGCCCGATGATGCCGGCGCGCGCCGTGCGGGTTTCGATCTTCCTAGAGAGCGTATCGAAGGAGGGGCTGGCCAAGACGGGATCTTTCAAAAGATGGAAATTTCAGGAAGCTGATCTAGTGCATGATCGCGACAAATTAAACCCGGGCTCGGTCCTCTGCGCGCGGAAGAGCCGAAGGCGTCGCGAACAGCAGTCTTATGATGTTTAGCCGGGTGTGGCGGAAATGACTCGGTGACGGCCTTCGCTGCAACTTCGGGCCACAAAAAAATGCCGATCCCATTGTTTCGCAATTGCAGCATCCCTATTTTGACTTTTGATAATAAACCACCATGGAAGGACTGCCCGTCCGATCTCCGACCGGAGAGCTGAGGGGTGCCCCTGCCGGGCTTTCGGCAGATCGTTGACACAATAATACCGCTCGTACATCCTGATTTCCTTGTGTCCTGCGCATGAAAATGTGCCGGCGGAAGGATTTTTGGTTCTTGGGGATGGCGTGCTTTATGAGGATCATACCGAGAATGAGCACGATCGAATCCAGCGTGTCCTCTATCCTTTTGGACCGGGTCGCCGAATGGCTGACGAACTCTTCGCTGGCAGGTGACGATCTTGAAAACATCGTGCGCGGTTTCTGTGAAAGAATTGCCGCAGCAGGCCTGCCGATCGCGCGCGTGCATCTTAGTTTTTCGATGCTGCATCCGCTCTATGATGCGCTGAGCTTCACCTGGCGGCGCGCCAGCGGCGTCACCATCGAAGGCTTTCGCATGCCCGCTGGACAGAAGCCGGACCGCTTCTTGCAGAGCCCTTATTATTATCTGCTCGACAACAACCTCCAGCACATCCGCCGCCGGCTGATGCAGGAGGGCCCGAATGAATTCCCGATCTTCGAGGACCTGCGCAAGGACAGTATCACCGATTATCTCGCCTTCGTGCAGCCCTTCGGCGACGGCTCCGTGCAGGGCATGATGGGCTCCTGGTCGACGGACCATCACAACGGCTTTTCCGACGACATGATCGATGCGTTGCTCAGGATGCAGGACCATCTGGCGGTCGCCGCCAAGATGGCGGTGCTCGGCAAGCTCGCCAACAACATGCTGACCACCTATCTCGGCGGCGATGCCGGCAAGCGGGTCTTGAACGGCCAGATCCGCCGTGGCGACGGCGAAACGATCCGCGCAGCGCTCGTCATGGGCGACATGCGCGAATCCACCATGTATGCCGAAAAGGAAGGCCGGCAGGCCTATATCGACACGCTGAACGAGTTCTTCGACGCGATCGCCGCGCCTTTCAACCGCAATGGCGGCGAGATCCTGAGCTTCCTCGGCGACGGCTTCCTCGCGGTCTATCCCTGCGGGCGCCACAAGGACCCGTCGAAAATCGCCTGCGAAGCCGCTCTTTCGGCGGTCCATCAGGCGCAGGCGCGGGTTGCTGAGCTCAACAACGACCGCGAGCAGAAGCGCCTCAGCAAGATCGGCTACGGCATCGGCCTGCATGTCGGCAACGTCATGTTCGGCAATGTCGGCCTCAAGGACCGCCTGACCTTCTCCGCCTTCGGATCGGCGGTCAACGAGGTGCAGCGACTGCAGATCCTCACCAAGAAATACGGTCGCGAGGTCGTCGCCAGCCAGGCCTTCGCCGGTTATTGCGGCGGCGAATGGACGAGGCTCGGCGAGGAGAAGCTGCGCGGCATCCGCCAGAAGGTGACGGTGCTGCAGCCGCGCGCGCCAACGCCTGAGATCCATGTCGACGAAAGCTTCCGCGACGCCGCGCAGAACGGGATCTCCGAGGCCGAGCAGGTCATTCTCCTGCATCGCGACGCCAAGAAACAGGTCAAGCAGACAAGTATGGAGAAATTCATCCAGTAAAACCCGAAGTCCGCCATCAATCTGCGTGTTTCGCCCGGGGAATTTCGGGCGGGACGCGGGGATTTCCCCTGCGATTGTCATCAACTGGACACCCCGTTTGCGGTACGATAGTGTGCCTTAACGGGAACATAGAAGACTGGGGAATTTCATTGGTATGGCGTCTGCGGCAGATCTGTTGCGTATTGAAAATCTCGACGTCTCCTTCTCGGTTTTCGGCGACCGGCTGCGCGTCGTAAAGGAAGCCAATCTCCGCATTCTTCCAGGCAAGGTCACCGCTCTCGTCGGTGAATCCGGCTCCGGCAAATCGGTGATCAGCCAGGCGGTCATGGGCATCCTGCCCAATCCGGCCAAGGCCTCCGGCCGTATCCTCTTCACCGATCCGCTCGACGGCAGCGCGACCGATATCCTGTCGCTGCCCCGCGACAGCGAGGAGATGCGCGATCTGCGCGGCCGGCGCATGGCGACGATCTTCCAGGAGCCGATGACCTCGCTCTCCCCGCTGCATACGATCGGCAACCAGATCAGCGAAGTGCTGCTGATCCATACCGACGCCGACAAGCAGCAGGCACGTGATAAAACCGAGGAGATGCTCGGTCTGGTCGGCTTTTCCAATCCGCGCCGCACCTACGACATGTACCCGTTCGAACTGTCAGGCGGCATGCGCCAGCGTGCGATGATCGCCATGGCGCTGATCTGCAAGCCGGCGCTTTTGATCGCCGACGAGCCGACGACGGCGCTCGACGTGACGATCCAGGCGCAGATCCTGGAATTGCTCCGTGACCTGCAGGCCAAGCTCGGCATGGCGATGCTGCTCATCACCCACGATCTCGGCATCGTCGCCAACATGGCCGACGAGGTTGTCGTTATCTATCACGGCGAGATCATGGAGGCGGGTCCGGTCGAGGCGATCTTCCGCAATCCGCAGCATCCCTATCTCAAGGGCCTCATGGCCGCCGTCCCGCATTTCGACATGAAGCCCGGCGAACGGCTGAAGGCCTTGCGCGACGTACCGGTCAATCTCGAAGCCCTCGTCGGCAAGAAGAAACCGGTACAGGCGGAAGCGCCGGGCGTGCTGCTTTCCGTCACCAACCTCTCGAAGACCTACAAGACGCGAAGGCGCGGCTTCTTCGGAAAGCAGGAAGCCGGCGTTGTGCGCGCCGTCGACGACGTCAGCTTCGACATTCGCCGCGGCGAGTGTCTCGGCCTCGTCGGGGAGTCCGGCTGCGGCAAGACCACGGTCAGCAAGATCCTGATGCGCGCCATCACGCCGGATAGCGGCGCGGTGGTGTTCAACGACGGCAAGGATGTGATCGACGTGCTCTCCGTGCGCGGCGACGCGCTGCAGGACATGCGGACGAAGATCCAGATGGTGTTCCAGGATCCCGTCTCCTCGCTTTCGCCGCGCATGACGGTGCGCAACATCCTGAGCGAGCCTCTGGAGATTCACGACCGCGGCGACAGCGCCGAGCGCAAGCGCAAGGTCGAGGGGCTGATGGGCGCCATCGGGCTCGACAAGCGATACCTCAGCCGCTACCCGCACAGCTTCTCCGGCGGCCAGCGCCAGCGCATCGGCATTGCCCGCGCACTCGCCCTCGGCCCGAAGCTCGTCATCCTCGACGAGCCGGTCTCGGCCCTCGACGTCTCCGTCCAGGCGCAGATTCTCAACCTGTTGAAAGACTTGCAGAAGGAGCTGGGGCTCACCTATCTCTTCATCTCGCACAATCTCGCCGTCGTCGATTACGTGGCCGATCGTATCGCGGTGATGTGCAAGGGCCGCATCGTCGAGATCGCACCGCGCGAGATTATCCTGCGCGATCCCGTGCACCCCTATACGAAATCGTTGCTCGCCGCCGTGCCCTTCCCCGATCTCGATCGGCCGCTCGACTTCAAGGCGCTCAGGGAAAACGGCGCCGCCGACAAGCAGAACTGGGGCGCGACCTTCACCGCTGAGCATGACGACGCCTCCGAGCTTGCCTATGCCGACCTCGGCGACGGCCATCTGGTGCGCGCCCGCAAGGGCGCCGATGCCAAGGAGTTACGTGGATGGTGACGCGTCGCATCTTCCTCGGCGGCCTCGTCGGCGCGGCAATCGCGCCCGCGGCGCTGCGGGCCGACCCACTCGGCGAACCGGAATTCCTCAAGGAGCGGCTCGCCGCCGGCAGCCTGCCGCCGATGGCCGAGCGCATTCCCGCCCGCCCGCGCATCGTCAACCTGAAAGAGATGGGGCTCGAACCCGGCGCCTATGGCGGGACGGTGCGTACCATCATCGGCGGCCAGCGCGACATCCGCTTCATGACGATCTACGGCTATTCCCGCCTGGTCGGCTATAACAAGCACCTGCAGTTCCAGCCGGATATCCTGGCCGGTTTCCAGTCCGAGGACGACACGGTCTTCACCTTCACGCTGCGCGAGGGCCATAAATGGTCCGACGGTGAGCCGTTTACGGCCGACGATTTCCGCTATTGGTGGGAAGACGTCATTCTGAACGACAAGCTCACACCTGGCGGCGGCGCGCTGGAGCTCCGCCCGCACGGCAACCTGCCGCGTTTCGAGATGCTCGATCCGTTGACAGTGCGCTACACCTGGGAAAAACCCAACCCGATGTTTCTGCCGACCTTGGCAGGTCCTATACCGCTCATCATCTTCGGGCCGGCGCATTACCTCAAGCAGTTCCACAAGAAGTTCCAGCCGGACCAGGCGAAAATGGAACAGATGATGCAGGCCAACCGCGTCAAGAAGTGGCAGGACCTGCATATCAAGATGGCGCGGTCCTACCGCCCGGAAAACCCGAACCTGCCGACGCTCGATCCCTGGCGCAATACGACGGCGCTGCCGGCCGAGCAATTCGTCTTCGATCGAAACCCGTTCTTCCACCGCGTCGACGAGACCGGCAGGCAGCTTCCCTATCTCGATCGCTTCATCCTGAATGTCTCCTCCTCGTCGATCATTGCCGCCAAGGCAGGCGCCGGCGAAGCCGACCTGCAGGCGACCGGCATCGATTTCAACGACTACACCTTCCTGAAGGAGGCCGAGAAGCGCTTCCCCGTGAAGGTCGATCTCTGGAAGGTCGCGCGCGGCTCGCGCATCACGCTGCTGCCGAACCTCAACTGCGCCGACGAGCTGTGGCGCGGCCTCTTCCGCGATGTGCGCCTGCGCCGGGCGCTCTCCTTGGCGATCGACCGGCACGAGGTCAACATGGTCGCCTTCTACGGCCTCGGCACGCCAAGTGCTGATACCGTCCTGCCCGACAGCCCGCTGTTCAAGCAGGAATATGCCGACGCCTATGTGAAATTCGATCCCGACGAGGCCAACCGCCTTCTCGACGAGCTTGGGCTGGCCAAACGCGGTGATGACGGCATCCGGCTGCTGCCGGACGGACGACGCGCCGAGATCACCGTCGAGACCGCCGGCGAGAGCAACCTCGATACCGACGTGCTGGAGCTGGTGCACGATCACTGGGCCAATATCGGCCTCGCGCTCTATACCCGCACCTCGCAGCGCGACGTCTTCCGCAACCGTGCCATGAGCGGCACGATCATGATGTCGATCTGGTACGGCCTCGACAACGGCGTACCGACGGCCGACATGTCGCCCTCCGGTCTTGCGCCGACGCTCGACGATCAGCTGCAATGGCCACTCTGGGGCATGCACTATCTCTCGGCCGGCCAGGAAGGCACCGCGCCCGACCTGCCGGAGGCGGCCGAACTGGTCGATCTGCTCGGCCAATGGGGCTCGACCGCGAAATTCGAGGAGCGCGAGGTGATCTGGCACAAGATGCTGTCGCTCTATACGCAACAGGTCTTCTCGATCGGCCTCATCAACAGCACGCTGCAGCCGATCCTTCGAGCCGCCAAGCTGCAGAACCTGCCCGAGCGCGCGCTCTACGGCTTCGATCCCACCTCCTATCTCGGCGTCTACATGCCGGATACATTCTGGTACAAGGAGGCCTGAGGCGTGCTCAGATACATTCTCTGGCGCATCGCCGCCATGGTCCCGACGCTCTTCGTCATATCGGCGCTGGTGTTCACCATCATCGAGCTGCCGCCGGGCGATTTCTTCGAGAGCCAGATCGCCGAGTTGCGCGCCTCGGGCGAGACCGCCAATCTCCAGGAAATCGAGGAGATGCGCCAGCAATACGGCTTCGACAAGCCGGAGATCGTGCGCTATTTCTACTGGGTCGGCGGCATGCTGCACGGCGATTTCGGCTATTCCTTCGAATATCAGCTGCCGGTCTCCGACGTGGTCGGCGACCGCCTGTGGCTGACGATCCTCGTCTCCTTCACCACGATCCTGCTGACCTGGCTGATCGCCTTTCCGATCGGCATCTATTCGGCCACCCATCAATATAGCTGGGGCGACTACGGGCTGACCTTCTTCGGCCTGCTCGGCATCGCTATCCCGAACTTCATGCTGGCGCTGATCCTGATGTATTTCGCCAATGTCTGGTTCGGACTGTCGATCGGCCACCTGATGGACCAGCAATATCTCAACGCGCCGATGAGCTGGGCAAAGGCGAAGTCGATCCTCGCTCATCTCTGGATCCCGGTCATCATCGTCGGTACGGCAGGGACGGCCGGCATGATCCGGCGGCTGCGCGCCAACCTGCTCGACGAGATGCAGAAGCAGTATGTCGTCACCGCCCGCGCGAAGGGCCTGCCGCCGCTCAAGGCGCTGATCAAATATCCGCTGCGCATGGCGCTCAACTTCTTCATCGCCGATATCGGTTCGATCCTGCCGTCGATTATCTCGGGCGCCGAGATCGTCGCGATCGTGCTGTCGCTGGAGACGACAGGACCGATGCTCATCAAGGCTCTGCAGAGCCAGGACATGTACCTCGCCGGCTCCTTCCTGATGTTCCTGGCCTTCCTCAACGTCATCGGCGTGTTGATCTCGGATATCGCGCTCGGCTTCCTCGATCCCCGCATCCGTCTGCAAGGCAGGAGCACCAAATAATGTCGCCCCTTCCCGCACCCGGCGCGCCGCTTCCCCATTACGTCTCGACCGCGCCTTTCGATCCGCACGCCACCGAAACCATGACGGCGGCGCAATCGCGCATCCATCTCGCCTCGCAGAAGCAGCTGATGTGGTGGAAGTTCAAGCAGCACAAGCTGGCCTTGATCTCCGGCATCTTCCTCGCCGTCACCTACCTGATGATCCTGATCGTCGAGTTCCTGGCGCCTTACGGGCTGCACACGCGCAACGTCGATTTCATCCATGCGCCGCCGCAGAGCATCCACTTCTTCGACAAGGGCAGCTTCGTCGGACCCTTCGTCTACGGCCGCAGCATGACGCTCGACATCGACACGCTGCACCGCGTCTACACCGACAAGCCGAACGACGTGCAACCGATCCGTTTCTTCTGCCGCGGCGATTCCTACAAGTTCTGGGGCTTTGCCGCGTCGGACTATCATCTCGTCTGCCCGGCGATCGGCGGCCAGATGTTCCTGCTCGGCACCGACAGGCTCGGCCGCGACGTTCTCTCGCGCATCCTCTACGGCGCGCGGATTTCGCTCACGATCGGCCTGATCGGCATTTCGATCAGCTTCGTGCTCGGCATCGTCATCGGCGGTCTTGCCGGTTATTGGGGCGGCTTTTTCGATCTCATCGTCCAGCGCCTGATCGAGGTGCTGCAATCGCTGCCGAGCCTGCCGCTATGGATGGCGCTGGCGGCCATCATGCCGGTGACGTGGAGCCCGATCGTCATCTATTTCGGCATAACGGTGATCCTCGGCATTATCGACTGGACCGGGCTTGCGCGCGCCGTGCGCTCCAAGCTGCTCGCGCTGCGCGAGGAGGATTACGTGCAGGCCGCACAGCTGATGGGCGCCAGCACGCCGCGCGTCATCGGCCGGCATCTGGTGCCTGGTTTCATGTCGCATCTCATTGCCTCGGCGACGATTTCGATCCCCGGTATGATCCTCGGCGAAACCGCGCTCTCCTTCCTGGGCCTAGGTCTTCGTCCGCCGATCACCAGCTGGGGCATATTGCTGACCGAGGCCAAAAGCGTCAGCGTCATCGCATTCTATCCCTGGCTGCTCTATCCGATCATTCCTGTTGTTCTTGTCATTTTGGCGTTCAACTTTCTGGGAGACGGCTTGCGTGACGCGGCAGATCCCTACAAATAGCAGCAAGCACGGTGGAGCTTCCCGGCACCGCCGCCTCGTGGCATCCGGACGGTGGGGGTGCTAAGTATGTCGTTCACCCCAGAGGGAATGCCCATGTCCAGACGTCTCGAAGATGCGCGCATCCTCATGTACAGCCACGACACCTTCGGTCTCGGCCACCTGCGCCGCTGTCGCGCCATCGCCCATGCGCTGGTCGAGGATTATCGCGGCCTCAACATCCTGATCATTTCGGGTGCGACGATCGCCGGCGCCTTCGACTACCGCGCCCGCGTCGACTTCGTGAAGATCCCGAGCGTCATCAAGCTTCGCAACGGCGAATATACGTCGCTCGCCAGCCACATCGACCTGCACGAGACGCTGAAGATGCGCGAATCGAGCATTCGCCACACGGCCGAGACCTTCCAGCCCGATATTTTCATCGTCGACAAGGAGCCGATGGGACTGAAGGGCGAGGTCGAGGATACGCTCGCCTATCTCAAGGCCCGCGGCACTGTCCTGGTGCTCGGCCTGCGCGAGATCATGGACGCGCCGCATCTGCTCGAGGCCGAGTGGAAAAAGAACGGCATCATGCAGAAGATCGACCAATATTACGACAGCGTCTGGGTCTATGGGCCGCCTGACTTTTACGACCCGCTTGTCGGTCTCGACGTGCCAGCGAGCCTGCGCCGGAAGATGGATTTCGTCGGTTTCCTGCAGCGCAGCGTCTCCAAGGGCAAGACTTCGATCAACGCCCGCAAGGACAATTACCTGCTGGTCACGACAGGCGGCGGCGGCGACGGCTCCGATCTCGTCCACGACGTGATGAACGCCTACGAGGCCGATCCGACGCTGACGCAGAAGGCGCTCGTGGTGCTCGGGCCTTATATGCCGGCCGCCGAGCGCGCCAAGCTGGTGCAGAAAGGGGAAGCCATCTCCTATATCGAGGTGATCGAGTTCGACAACCACATGGAAGAGCTGATCGATGGTGCCACCGGCGTCGTCGCCATGGGCGGCTACAACACCTATTGCGAGATCCTCTCCTTCGACAAGCCGGCCCTCATCGTGCCGCGCGTCAAGCCGCGCGAGGAACAGCTGCTGCGCGCCCAGCGCGCGAGCGAACTCGGCCTCGTCGACATGCTGCTGCCGGAACAATCGGTCGATCCGACGATCATGGCCGAGGCTCTGAAGCGCCTACCCTCCCGGCTGCCGCCGTCGAAGAGCGGCAGCAATATGCATCTCGAAGGGCTGGACCATATCTCGCAGACCGTCGGCCGATGGATCGACGGCCGCGGCAGCCATCTTTCCCTCGTCGGCGCAGAATAGGGCAAGGCCTTGCCGCCACGCCGCAAGATCCTCGTCGTGCTGAAAGGCTACCCCCGCCTTTCGGAAACCTTCATCGCCCAGGAGCTGCTCGGCCTCGAAAAGGCCGGCTTCGACCTGACTCTGATTTCGATGCGCCGGCCGACCGACAAGAAGCGCCATCCCGTGCATGACGAGATCAGGGCGCGCGTCGTCTACCTCCCGGAATATCTGCACGAGGAGCCGATCCGCGTGCTGAAAGGCCTGTTCGCCGGCTTTTCGAAACCCGGCTTCAAGGCGCTGATGAAGCGTTTTCTCACCGACCTCAAGCGCGACATCTCCCGCAACCGCTTCCGCCGCCTTGGCCAGGCGCTGGTGCTCGCGCGCGAATGGCCTGATGGAGGTGAATGGCTGCATGCCCATTTCATCCACACACCGGCCTCGGTGACGGAATATGCGAGCATCCTGACCGGAACGCCCTGGACCTGTTCGGCCCACGCCAAGGATATCTGGACGTCGCCCGACTGGGAGCTGCACGAAAAGCTCGGCAGTGCCCGCTGGACCGTGACCTGCACCAGGACCGGCTACGAGCATATGCGGACGCTGACACCACGCAAGGAGGCCGTGCACCTGAGTTATCACGGCCTCGATCTTGCCCGTTTCGGCCATTTTGCCGGAGAGCGCTCGGACCGGACCGGTGGCAATCCCGACGATCCCGCCTTCATCCTCAGTGTCGGCCGCGCAGTCGAGAAAAAAGGCTATGACGTGCTGCTGCGTGCGCTGGCACTTCTGCCCGCGGAACTCCACTGGCGCATGGACCATATCGGCGGCGGCGAGGAGCTTGCAAAACTGAAGGCGCTTGCCGCCGAACTCGGCCTTTCCCATCGCATCGTCTGGAAGGGCGCCATGGCGCAGGAAGACGTGCTCGATCACTACCGCCGTGCCGACCTCTTCGCGCTTGCCTGCCGGATCGCCGCCAATGGCGACCGCGACGGCCTGCCGAACGTGCTGGTCGAAGCGTCAAGCCAGCGGCTCGTCTGCCTTTCCACCGAGGTATCCGGCGTGCCGGAACTGCTGAAAAACGGCGAAAACGGCCTTGTCGTGCCGCCGGAGGACCCGGTGCTGCTTGCCCGGGCGCTGGAGGCTGCAATCCGCGATCCGGCACTGCGCAAGCGCCTCGGCGATGCCGCCGAAAGCCAGGTGCGCGAACATTTCGACTATCATTCCAGCATCAGACAGCTCGCCGGCCTGTTCGAGGCCGAATGGCAGAAAGCCTCATGACGGCACCGCGTATCTTTTTCTATGTCCAGCACCTGCTCGGCATCGGTCACATCGCCCGCGCCAGCCGCATCGCCAATGCACTTGTCAAGGACGGTTTCGACGTGACCGTCGTGACCGGCGGCCTGCCGGTGCCGGGTTTTCCCGCCGAGGGCATAAAGACCGTGGCCTTGCCGGCGGTCGTTGCCAACGATGCCGGCTTCTCCGGCCTCGCCGATGCCGATGGCCGGCCGGCGGACGAAGCCTTCCTCAATGCCCGCCGCCAGCTGCTGCTTGACGCCTTCCATGCCGCAAGGCCGGATGTCGTCATCATCGAGGCCTTCCCCTTCGGCCGGCGGCAGATGCGCTTCGAACTGCTGCCGCTGCTCGAAGCGATCGGCAAGGCCGAGCCGCGGCCGAAACTCTTGAGTTCGGTGCGCGACATCCTGCAGGAAAACCGCAAGGCCGGCCGCGACGCGGAGACCGTCGCGCTGGTCAGGGATCATTTCGATGCCGTGCTCGTCCACGGCGATCCCGGTTTCATCAGGCTCGAAGATACTTTCCCGCTGGCACCCGGGATTGCCGACAGGCTGCGTTATACTGGCCTCGTCGCAGCTCCGCCGGCGCCGGAACCGACCGAGACATTCGATATCATCGCCTCGGCGGGTGGCGGCGCTGTCGGCGCCGAACTGATTGGCGCGGCAAAGGCGGCGGCGGCGATGCTGCCCGCCGATCTTCGCTGGCTGCTGATATCGGGACCGAACCTGCCGGAGGCCGATTTTGCCGCGCTGTCGCGCGATGTCGCCCGGAACGTGACTCTGGTGCGCTTTCGCAAGGATTTTCCCTCGCTGCTGCGCGGTGCAAAAGTTTCGATCTCGCAGGCGGGCTACAACACGGTCGGCGACCTGCTGCGCACAGAATGCCGGGCAATCCTCATCCCCTTCGTCGCCGGCGGCGAGACAGAGCAGACAGTGCGCGCCGAACGGCTGCAGGCGCTCGGCCTCGCCGACATCCTGCCGGAAAAAGGGCTGACGCCTGACCATGTGAAAGAAGCTGTCGAAACGGCGCTCGCAGCGCCGCGACGGGGGCCGGTATTGCTCGATCTCGACGGGGCGGAGAAAACGGCCGCCATCATTCGCTCCATGATTGCCGAATCGCTCGCCTAATCCAAAATTCCTGTGATATAAGCAATGTTCCGGCGAGAATCGGCATTTTTGCAGCCGGTCGTTTCGCCTTGTTTTCATTGCGATATCGGCGGTTCGCTGCATGGTCCAGTTCCCAGAACTCCTCCCACCCCGGCGCCCGGATCGCACCCCCGGAATTTCCCAGCAAGCTGACGGTTAGCCATGGAAAAAAGCCTCGCCCGCTACATCTGGAAGAACACGCGGCTGCAGCAGCTGTGGATACTGGCCGTCGTAGCCGCCTCGATGATCCCCTATTTCCTGTCCTTCGACCTGCCGAAGCAGATCGTCAACGGACCGATTCAAGGCGACGGCTTCGAAGGTCCCGGCGCAACGCAGACGTTCATGCACATCCGCTATGACATACCGCTGATCGGCCATGTCGAATTCTTTCAAGGCCTGCAGCTCAACCGCTTCCAGATGCTGATGGCCCTCAGCCTGGTGTTTCTGACGCTTGTGGTGCTGAATGGTCTCTTCAAATTCTATATCAACACCTATAAGGGGCGGCTCGGCGAACGCATGCTGCGGCGCATCCGCTTCGAGCTCATCGACCGGGTGCTGCGGTTCCCGCCCGCTCATTTCAAGCGGGTGAAATCGGCCGAGATTGCCACCATGATCAAGGATGAGGTGGAGCCGATGGGCGGCTTCACAGGCGACGCTTTCGTCTCGCCTGCCCTTCTCGGCGGCCAGGCGATCACGGCGCTCGCCTTCATCATCATCCAGAATTTCTGGCTCGGCATGATCGCCGCCGGCATCGTCGGCGTGCAGGCTGTCGTCATTCCCCGCATGCGCAAGCGCCTGCTCGACCTCGGCCGCCAGCGGCAGCTGACGGCGCGCGAGCTTTCCGGCCGCGTCGGCGAAATCGTCGACGGCATCGGCACGATCCACGGCAACGACACATCAAACCTCGAACGCGCCGACATCGCCTCGCGGCTCGGCCGCATCTTCTCGATCCGCTACGACCTGTACCAGTGGAAGTTCCTGGTAAAGTTCATCAACAACTTCCTCGCCCAGGTCACGCCTTTCCTGTTCTACGCGATCGGCGGCTACCTCGCGCTGCAAGGCAGGCTCGACATCGGCCAGCTCGTCGCCGTCATATCTGCCTACAAGGACCTGCCCGGTCCGCTGAAGGAACTGATCGACTGGGACCAGATGCGCCAGGACGTGCAGGTGAAGTACCAGCAGGTCTACGAGCAGTTCAACGTCGAGCCGCTGATCGACAGCCGCATCCAGGAACTGGCGATCGCCCCGGTCGGTGCGCTGACGAGCGCCCTCGTCATCACCAACCTGACGCTCTCCGACGACAGCGGCGCCCGCCTCGTCGACCACGTCTCCGTCGAAATCAAGCCGAACGAGACGGTTGCGATCGTCGGGCCGAACGGCAGCGGTGCCGAAGCCTTCGCCGAAGCGCTCGGACGCATGGTCTGGCCGGATTCCGGTCGCATCACCATCGACGGGCGCGATCTCCTGGATCTGCCGGAATCGATCACCGGCCGGCGCATTTCCTATGCCTCCGCCGACACTTTCTTCTTCCATGGCTCACTGGCGAGCAACCTGCTCTACGGCCTCAAGCACGCGCCGATGACCGACCCCGTCTACGACGAGAGGGAAGCGCTGGAATATAAGTGGCATTCCGTCGAGGCGACGAAGGCCGGCAATCCGACGCTCGACCTCAACAGCGACTGGGTGGACTACAAGGCCGCCGGCGCCAACGGGCCCGAGGACCTGCTGAAGGCGATCCGGCCGGTGCTCGACGCCGTGCTGATCTCGCAGGATATTCTCGATCTGGCGCTGCGCTCGACCGTCAACACCGACGTGCATGTGGCCGTCAGCGACCATGTCGTCGCATTGCGCTCCGCGCTCAGGAACCGGCTGCGCGACGAAGGGCTCGACACGATCGTCGTGCCTTTCGATTTCGACGCCTACAACGCTCAGGCGACGGTTGGCGAAAACCTGCTCTTCGGCACGATGAAGCGGCCTTTGATGACCAATCGCAGGCTTGCCGCCCACCCCTACTTCCAGCAGCTCTTCCGCCAGACCGGCCTCAGCACGGACCTCTATGCCATGGGCCTCGAGATCGCCGAGAACGCGGTGGAACTCTTCCACGACCTGCCGCCGGACCATCCCTTCTTCCAGCAGCTGACCTTCATGACGGCGGACGACATTCCGACCTACCAGGCGCTGCTGCAGAAGCTGCAAAGCCGCCGCTTCGAGGATGCCACGCCGGAGGAACGCTCGGCCATCATCCGGCTGAGCTTCGCCTATATCGAACCCCGCCACCGCTTCGGCTTGCTGACGAACGAGTTGATGGACAAGATCGTCAGCGCCCGCAAGCAATTCCATGAGCATATTCCGGCCGACCTCGCCGAGTTGATCGAGCGCTACGACGCCGAGCGTTTCACCCCTTCGGCAAGCCTGATGGACAACGTGCTCTTCGGCCGCATCGCCTATCAACAGGCCGACGCCTCCGACCGCATCCGCGCCATCATGGGCGAGCTCTTCGATGCGCTCGACCTTTATGACGACGTGCTGTCGATCGGCCTGGAATTCGACGTCGGTTCCGGCGGCAAGCGGCTGACCATGGTGCAGCGCCAGAAGCTGAGTCTTGCCCGGGCGCTCCTGAAGCGCTCGGACTATTTCATCTTCAACCGGCCGCTGTCGGCGCTCGACCAGCGTGTTCAGGATCAGATCACCCGCAACATCATCGAGGACCTGCACGAGGAGGGCCACCGGCCGGCCATCGTCTGGGTGCTCACCAACGCCCGGCTGGCCGAAGTGTTCGACCGAATCCTGCTCTTCGACCGCGGCGGATTGGCGGAGGCAGGAAACTATCCGGAACTTTCCGAGAAAAACGGTATGTTCAAGGAACTGTTATCGTAATATTCTATTGGGGCGGCAAAGGAGGCGTTCCCGGTGGGACGCCCCGGAGTTTTGAAGACGCCTGGTCCCAGGGACCATGCGGCAGGGGGTTAAAACGCTCATGCTGTTGAGAGACGAAGTCGAAATGCTGCGACGGGTGCCGATCTTTTCGAGGATTGCACCAGCAAAGCTCAAGCTTTTGGCCTTCACCTCCGATCGTATGACCTACAAGGCCGGGCAGAACCTTTTCCATCAGGGTGATGTCGGCGACGCCGCCTATGTCATTCTTTCAGGCACTGCCGATATCATCGTCTCCTCGCCGGCGGGCGAGATCAAAGTCGCCGATGTCGAGCTCAATTCCATCGTCGGCGAGATCGCCATTCTCTGCGATGTCTCACGCACGGCAACCGTGCGCGCCACCTCACCGCTCGAGGTCCTGCGCATCAGCAAGGAGCACTTCCTGAAGCTGCTCAGCGATTTTCCGGAGATGGCCGTGGAAATCATGCGGGTGCTCGCCGACCGCCTGAACCACACGACGGCGGAGCTGACCGCAGCCCGCGCGGCGAAACAGCCGCAGATGGCGCAGTAGGACTTTACTTCAGGATTTTGGCGGCCATTTCTGCGCACCGTGGACGAGGCGCAAAATTTCCACCTGTTTGATTTTTTGGCGAACACGATAGATCACGATAAAAGATGTGCGTGAAATGACCAGTTCGCGCGTTCCATCAATTCGTCCCGGCCGGCCGATCTCCGACTGATCGATGAGCAAATCGGTCTGACGCTCGATCTCATCCAACTGGCCTATCGCGGCGCCGACATTCTGGTCGGCGATAAACTGAATTGCTTTCTTGCGATCTGCTTCAGCTTTCGCACGCCAGACGAGCTTCACTTGGCCTCGCCCTTAAGCCGCGCCAGGAGCTCTGCCCGTTCGCGCGCCATCTCCTCCTTGACGACTTCGTGGGGGATCCAGACTCCGTTCGGATCGTCGGCGTCCCGGATCGCTTCCTCGACCTGTTCACGGAACCACTTGTCGTATTCCGCCGCCTCATGGGTCCGCCGCAGAGCCTCGGCTCGATCGGGCCGTGATGCCGTTTCAGGAACGTAATCGGCGGCATCGACATCGAACTGCAAGATGCCGACATCCTTCAGATAGGAAACCAGGGTATCCATGCGCTTGAACACGCGCACCTGCCGGCTGCGTTGGGCGGCGAGCGGGCGCTCGGCCTTGCCGTAGCGGATGACGACGGACCAGCCGCCGGTTTTGCCGACGACATGAGCGGCGTTGACCGCTCCTGCTTCGACAAGGCGGGAAAGGGTCGAATGATCGATGGTTTCCGCGGTCAAGGCATATCCTCGTTCAGGCCGACAATATGCATTTAATTATAGATCGCAATGCATTCAATAATTAGAATCGCAATCTGGAAACAAAAAAAGCCTGCATGGTTTCCCATGCAGGCCCGTGTGTTCAGGTTCGCCTACTCGCGCTGTTCCAATGCCCTGCTGAAAGCGAGTGCTGCCAGCGTGCAGATCGCGCCGGACAGCAGATAGTAGCCGACGAAGGTCAGGCCGAATCGGCTGGAGAGGCTGAGCGCCACCAGCGGCGCAAAGCCGGCGCCGACGAGCCAGGCAAGATCCGAGGTGAAGGCAGCGCCAGTGTAGCGATAGCCACGGCCGAAACGCGACGAGATCGAGCCCGTCGCCTGGCCGAAGGAAAGACCGAGCACGCCGAAGCCGATGATGACAAAGGCGTCATGCCCGCTGTTGCCCGACGCGATCAGGATCGGTCCAACGAAGCTGAAGACGGCGATAATGACGGCGCAGATGGCGAGCTGAGCGCGTCGGCCGATGCGGTCGGCGATCAAGCCCGAGGCGATGATGGTGACGACACCGACCATGGCGCCGACCACCTGCACCACCATGAAGGCGCCGATCGGCTGATTGCCGTAAAGGCTCATCCAGCCGAGCGGGAAGATGGTGACGAGGTGGAACATGGCGAAACTTGCGAGCGGCACGAAGGCGCCGATCAGGATATCGCGGCCGTGAACGCGCAGCACCTCCAGGATGGGTGCTGCTTCCAGCTCGTGCTGCTCAAGCAACGTACCGAATTCCTTGGTCATGACGAGGCGCAAACGCGCAAACAGCGCCACGACGTTGATCGCGAAGGCGACGAAGAAGGGATAACGCCAGCCCCAGGAGAGGAAATCCTCACTGGAAAGATTGGCGACGAAATACCCAAACAGGATGCTTGCCAGCGCAAAGCCGATCGGCGCGCCGAGCTGCGGGATCATCGCATACCAGCCGCGATGCTTGGCCGGTGCGTTGAGCGCGAGCAGCGAGGCAAGACCGTCCCAGGCTCCGCCGAGCGCAAAACCTTGGCCGAGACGGAAGAGCGCCAGCAACGCAATCGACCAGACGCCGATCTCCTCGTAACCCGGCAGGAAGGCGATCGAAGCCGTGGAGCCGCCGAGCAGGAAGAGCGCGATCGTCAGCTTGGTGCCGCGCCCATACATCCGGTCGATCGTCATGAAGACGACGGAGCCGACCGGGCGGGCCAGGAAGGCGAGCGAAAAGATGGCGAAGGAATAGAGCGTCGCCGTCAGCCTGTCAGGCGCGAAGGGAAAGATCAGCTGTGGAAAGACCAGGACCGAGGCGAGGCCGTAGACGAAGAAATCGAAGAATTCCGACATGCGGCCGATCACCACGCCGACAGCGATGCTGCCCGGCGAAACCGGCTTGTCGTCGTGAATACGTCGTGCGTCGCGTTCCAGCGATGACGACGACGGTCCATAATGCGATGCTGTTGCCATAAAACGCCTCCCTCGTTGAAGCGCTTTCGGCAAGGCGCCTCAGCTTGATCTTGATCAAACCTGCAGGCTTATCAAGTCCGTAAGACGTAAATAGTTCATCATCCCGGCTCAAAATGAGGCGTGGACAGGAAAAATAGCGTGATCGGGATCGCGATTTTCCCATGGGAATGCTGGCCTGCCCGGGTCTTACGGATATATTGGTTGAAACACGCGCTCGCAAAGGAATCCTTCTTGATTTCATCAGGATTTCATAGCTGTAGTGCAACACGATTTGTGCCGCAGTGCGGCACACTTGCTGCACTGCGACCAAACACCTCATGTCGCTATCAGGTTCAGTGCTTTAGTCGCGGAACGAACGAAACAACAAGAGCTTAGAGACGTGCCAAAACTCGTGAAGTTTTCCCGCCTTCTATCCGTCTTGCCGCTGCTTTTCCTGGCAGGATGCAACATGGTGGTCATAGCGCCTTCCGGCGACATCGCCATGCAACAGCGCGATCTCATCGTCGTCTCGACGGTGCTGATGCTGCTGATCATCATCCCGGTGATCTTCCTGACGCTGTTTTTTGCCTGGCGTTACCGCCGCTCCAACACGGCCGCGACCTACGACCCGGAATGGCACCATTCGACCCGCCTTGAAATCGTGATCTGGGCAGCACCCCTTGCGATCATCATCGCGCTCGGGGCCGTCACCTGGATTTCCACGCATAAGCTCGATCCCTATCGTCCGCTCGACCGTCTCGATGCGGAGCGCGCCATTCCCGCAGATACCAAGCCGCTGACCGTCGAGGTCGTGGCGCTCGACTGGAAGTGGCTGTTCTTCTATCCCGAGCTCGGTATTGCCACAGTCAACGAATTGGCAGCGCCGGTCGACATGCCGATCAATTTCAAGATCACCGCCTCCTCGGTGATGAACTCCTTCTACATCCCCGCCCTTGCCGGCCAGATCTACGCCATGCCAGGCATGGAAACGAAGCTGCATGCCGTCATCAACCGGGAGGGCGAGTATGAGGGCTTCTCCGCCAATTACAGCGGCGCAGGCTTCTCGCACATGCGCTTCAAGTTCCACGGCCTGAATCAGCAGGGATTTGACGCCTGGGTGGCGCAGGTGAAGCAGCAGGGCACGATGCTCAACCGCGACGCCTATCTGAAGCTCGAGAAGCCGAGCGAGAAGGAACCGGTGCGCTATTATGCCGGCGCCGATGCCGATCTTTACAACGCCATCCTCAACATGTGCGCCACGCCGGGCAAGATGTGCATGAACGAAATGATGCACATCGACATGATGGGCGGCGGCGGCAAGGAAAGCGCTGAGAACCGCGAGAAGCTGCAATACGACACCCGCCACGCCGGCGAAGGCGAGGCGGCGCCTGCGGCCACGGTGCCGGCAACCGGCAGCATGCAGCATGACATGCCCGGCATGCCCAGCACGCCTGGAATGGACATGCAGCATGAGGGCCATTCCATGCCTGGCATGAGCAATGGCGCCGATCCCGCGCCGGCGCAGCTCAACAACAACAATTAACCTGGCGCTTTGCGTCGCAAGACATAATGAACGGGTTGTTCCATGTTTTCCAATCCTGACCTCCTGAAGTTGATCTTCGGCCGGTTGAACCTCGATGCCATCCCCTATCACGAGCCGATCCTGGTCGTGACTTTCGTCGGCGTCGTCATTGGCGGCCTCGCCGTGCTTGGCGCCATCACCTATTTCAAGTTCTGGGGTCCGCTCTGGCACGACTGGATCTGCAGCGTCGATCACAAGAAGATCGGCATCATGTATGTGATCCTGGCCGTCATCATGCTGTTGCGCGGCTTTTCCGACGCGATCCTGATGCGCATCCAGCAGGCGATCGCCTTCAACGGTTCGGAGGGCTACCTGCCGCCGCACCATTACGACCAGGTCTTCACCGCCCACGGCGTCATCATGATCTTCTTCGTGGCGATGCCCTTCGTCACCGGCTTGATGAACTTCGTTGTGCCGCTGCAGATCGGCGCGCGCGACGTCTCCTTCCCCTTCCTCAACAACTTCTCTTTCTGGATGACGACCGCCGGCGCGATCATCATCATGCTGTCGCTCTTCATCGGCGAATTCGCCCAGACCGGCTGGCTTGCCTACCCGCCATTGTCGGGCGCTGCCTATAGTCCGGGTGTCGGCGTCGACTATTATATCTGGGGCCTGCAGGTGGCCGGCGTCGGAACGACGCTTTCGGGCATCAACCTGATCGCCACCATCGTCAAGATGCGCGCACCCGGCATGACCTTCATGAAGATGCCGGTCTTTACCTGGACGGCACTCTGCACCAACGTGCTGATCGTCGCCTCCTTCCCGATCCTGACGGCTACGCTCGCGTTGCTGTCGCTCGACCGTTATGCGGGAACGAACTTCTTCACCAACGACCTCGGCGGCAATCCGATGATGTACATCAACCTCATCTGGATCTGGGGTCATCCGGAGGTCTACATTCTCGTGCTGCCGGCCTTCGGCATCTTCTCGGAAGTGGTCGCCACCTTCTCCGGCAAACGCCTGTTCGGTTATGCTTCCATGGTCTACGCCACCTGCGTAATCATGATCCTGTCCTACATCGTCTGGCTGCACCACTTCTTCACGATGGGCTCGGGCGCCAGCGTCAACTCCTTCTTCGGCATCACCACGATGATCATCTCCATCCCGACGGGGGCGAAGATATTCAACTGGCTCTTCACCATGTATCGCGGCCGTATCCGCTTTGAGGTGCCGATGCTGTGGACGGTCGGCTTCATGGTAACCTTCGTCATCGGTGGCATGACCGGCGTCATGCTGGCCGTGCCGCCGGCCGACTTCGTGCTGCACAATTCGCTGTTCCTCATCGCCCACTTCCACAACGTCATCATCGGCGGCGTTCTCTTCGGCATGTTCGCCGGCGTGAACTACTGGTTCCCCAAGGCTTTCGGCTTCAAGCTCGATCCCTTCTGGGGCAAGATGAGCTTCTGGTTCTGGCAGATCGGTTTCTGGTTCGCCTTCATGCCGCTCTACGTGCTCGGCCTGATGGGCGTCACCCGCCGCATGAGCCAGTTCGAGGATCCGTCGCTGCAGATCTGGTTCATCATCGCCGCCTTCGGCGTCGGCCTGATCGCGCTTGGCATTGCCAGCTTCCTGATCCAGATCGTCGTCAGCTTCATGAAGCGCGAGGAATTGCGCGATGACAGCGGCGATCCGTGGGACGGCCGTACGCTGGAATGGTCGACTTCCTCGCCGCCACCGGACTACAATTTCGCCCTCACGCCTGTCGTGCACGACCATGACAGCTGGTACGACATGAAGAACCGTGGCTACGAGCGTCCGCTCGGCGGCTTCAAGCCGATCCATATGCCGAAAAACACCGGCACCGGTGCGATCCTGTCCGCCATCAGCGTCGCGCTCGCCTTCGGCATGATCTGGTACATGTGGTGGCTGGTCGTCGTCTCCGTCGTCGCCCTGCTCGTCGTCGCGATCGGCCATACCTTCAACTACGGACGCGACTTCTACATTCCCGCCGAAGAAGTGACCGAAACGGAAGGCAAGCGCACCGCGCTGCTTGCCGAGCAGGTGTAATGACCATGAGCGATCAAACTATCGACACGGCCGAAAAGCCTGAATTCTACCTCACGGAAGATCATCATCCGGAGAACAGCACCAATCTCGGCTTCTGGCTCTACCTGATGAGCGACTGCCTGATCTTCGCGGTGCTGTTTGCGACGCACGGCGTGCTCGGCCGCAATTATGCCGCCGGTCCGTCGCCGGCCGTTCTCTTCGATCTGCCAATCGTTGCCCTCAACACCTCGATGCTGCTCTTCTCCTCGATCACCTACGGCTTCGCCATGCTGCAGATGGAGCGGAACGCAAAGGCGGAAACGCTGTTCTGGCTCGCCGTCACCGGCCTGTTCGGCGCAGCCTTCATCGGGCTCGAGCTCTACGAGTTCATCCACCTGATCCATGAAGGCGCCGGGCCGACGCGCAGCGCCTTCCTTTCCTCCTTCTTCACGCTCGTCGGTACGCACGGGCTGCACGTCACCTTCGGCATCATCTGGCTGATCACGCTGATGGTGCAGGTCTCGATACACGGGCTGATCGAGGCCAACCGCCGCCGGCTGATGTGCCTTTCGATGTTCTGGCACTTCCTTGACGTCGTCTGGATCGGCGTCTTTTCCTTCGTCTATCTGCTGGGAGTTCTCGGATGAGTTCGCAAGCACCTGCACATGAGGATGCCCACGAGGCTCATCACGGCCACAGCCATGGCCATCAGGCCGGCCACGGCACCTTCCGCAGCTATATGACGGGCTTTGCGCTCTCCGTCATCCTGACCGCAATCCCCTTCTGGCTGGTCATGTCAGGCGTAATCGCGAGCCCGACGTTGACGGCGGTGCTGGTGATGGGCCTCGGTGCGATCCAGATCGTCGTTCATATGGTCTTCTTCCTGCACATGAACCCCAGGAGCGAGGGCGGCTGGACGATTATGGCGCTGATCTTCACCATCGTCATCGTCGCCATTGCGCTCTCCGGCTCGCTCTGGGTCATGCATCATCTCAACACCAACATGATGCCGATGAGCCCCGAGATGATGAAGAACATGCCGTGACCGTGACGAAAGGGCGGCGGCAGCGCCGCCCGTAGCGGTTCGGCCCAGCACCGGTTCACCATGAGCGAGGCTCCCTCGGAAAAATCGGAAAGGCGGCGTCACCAGGTAAAACGCGCGATCTTCGCCGTCTGCCTGCTACTGCTTGCCGCGGCACTTGCCGTGCTCGGCAGCTGGCAGGTGCAGCGCCTCGCCTGGAAACGCGATCTCATTGCCCGCGTCGATCAGCGCGTGCATGCAGCACCCGTGCCGGCGCCGGCCGACTGGGATAAGGTCAATACCGCCGACGACGAATATCGGCGGGTGACCGCTGTGGGGATGCTGGCGAACGACAAGGAGACGCTGGTCTATGCCTCGACCGCGCTCGGCCCGGGTTATTGGGTGATGACGCCGCTGAGGCTTGCCGACGGTACTTCAATCCTCGTCAATCGCGGCTTCGTGCCGACCGACCGGCGTGATCCGGCCTCGCGTCGCGAGGGCCAGCCGTCAGGCCCGGTCGAGATCACCGGGCTGATGCGGATGACGGAGCCGAAGGGATCGCTGCTGCAGTCCAACGACCTCGCCGCCGACCGATGGTATTCTCGCGATGTCGCCGCGATCGCTGAAAAGCGCGGCGTCAGTGCGATCGCGCCTTATTTCATCGATGCGGATGCCACTTCCAACCCAGGCGGCCTGCCGGTCGGCGGCCTGACCGTGATCCATTTTCCGAACAACCATCTCGTCTATGCCATCACCTGGTACGGGCTGGCGGCGATGGTGCTGATATTGCTGGTGTTCATTCTGCGTGGCGAGAGGGGTAGCCGAGATCCGGCGGAGCACTCGCCGCACCGCTCATCCTCATGAGGCGACCCGGCTGATCGCCTCGGCGAGTTGTGCCTGCGAAAAGGGCTTGCCGAGACGAGGCAGGTTTGTCACACCGGCGCCCTCTGGAAGCTCCGCGTAACCGGTTGCGAGGATGATCGGCATTTCAGGCCATTCGTCGCGGATCGCCTGGGCGAGTTGCGCGCCCGTCATGCGCGGCATGGCGTGGTCGCAAATCACCAGATCGACCGGTTGCTTATGCAGAATGTCGAGCGCCTCCGAACCCGCCATCGCCTCGAATACGGTGTGGCCGAGATCCTCGAGCATCAGCGTCGTATTCATCAGGACCAGGCCGTCATCATCGACAGCGAGGACACGCAGGCTGTCCGGCGCGCTTTGCTCACGCTGCGGCAGCTCGACAGTTGTTCGGGTCCGCCGTTCGACAATGGCGACCGGAAACCACAATTCGACCGTCGTGCCTTCGCCTGGCTTGCTCTTTAGGAAAAGACGGCCGCCGGACTGGGTCGTCAGCCCCTGCACCATGGAAAGGCCGAGGCCGGTGCCCTTGCCGACACCCTTGGTGGTGAAGAACGGGGTGACCGCCTGATCGAGTGTCTTTGCATCCATGCCCTCGCCTTCGTCCGTTATCGCGATGCGGACGTAGCGGCCGGGTGACAGCGGACTCTTGCTTGGCGGCGCCGGCTCCTCGGAAGCGCGCAGCACGATCCGGCCGCCTGATGGCATGGCATCGCGAGCGTTGACGACGAGGTTCAGGATGGCCATCTCCAATTGGTTCGGATCGGTGAGGATCGTCGGCAGCCTGACCGGAAAAGACGTATCGATTACGGTGAGGGGGCCGAGCGAACGGCTCAGCATATCCATCATGCCGCGGACCAGACCGGAGACGTCGATAGGCTCCACATGCAGTTCCTGCCTTCGGGAAAAGGCAAGCATGCGCTGCGTCAAGGCTGCGCCACGCTGGGCGCCCTGCATGGCGTTATCGACCAGCGACGTCAGCGAGAGATCCTGCGGCATGCGTTTCTTCAGGATTTCGAGGCTGCCGAGCACGGCCATCAGCAGGTTGTTGAAATCATGCGCGATGCCGCCGGTCAATTGACCGATCGCCTCCATCTTCTGTGACTGGAAGAGTTCTTCGCGAGCCTGCTCCAGCGCCCTCTGGGTCTCCATCTTCTCGGTAATATCACGGGTAATCTTCGCAAAACCAAGCACATCGCCGTCGTCGTCCCGGATGACGTCGATGACGACGCTGGCCCAGAAACGGCTGCCGTCCTTGCGGACGCGCCAACCCTCCCTCTCGAACCGGCCCTCGGCGCGCGCGACCTTGAGCGCGGTATCAGGCACGCCGGCTTCCCGGTCCTCCGGCGTATAGAAGGTCGAGAAATGCCGGCCGATGATTTCCTGCGGCCGATAGCCTTTGATGCGCTCGGCGCCGAAATTCCAGCTGCTGACATTGCCCTCGGGGTCGAGCATATAGATCGCATAGTCCGAAACGCCCTGGATGAGCCGGCGGAACTGCTCTTCGCTCTGGCGGATCGCGTTTTCAGCCGCCCTGCGCTCGGTCAGGTCGCGGGTGATCTTGGCAAAGCCGATGAGTTCGCCAGAGGGATGGCGGATCGGGTCGATGATCACATGAGCCCAAAAGCGGCTGCCATCCTTGCGCTGGCGCCAGCCCTCGCCCTCGAAGCGGCCGGTCTCCGCCGCCGTGGCGAGAGCCCGCTCGGGAATTCCCGCGTCGCGGTCCTCTTGCAGATAGAAACGGGAAAAATGCTCACCCAGAATTTCGGAAGGCTTGTAACCCTTGAACCGCTGAGCGCCGGTATTCCAGCTGATTATGATGCCGTCGGGGCTCAGCATATAGATGGCGTAGTCGGTGATGGCATCGACCAGAAGGCGAAAGCGTCCCTCTCCGGTAAGAGACGTATCATGTCGATTCAGCGCTTCCATCGGCCCCTCTTAACCACCAGCGCTTTATAACGCGACGACGGGCAGATGGTTCCGAAATGGCCGCCGATTTCAGACGGCTTTGACCTGCGGATAAAACCGTTCCCCCACCCGCTCGGCGGCGGCATAGGCCTGCGACACGATTTCGGGCACGAGATCGATATCGGGCAGGCTGCCAAGGCCGAGCGGGCCGACGGCAAAGAGCCCGGCGACGGTCGAGCCGTCCTCCAGGAAAGGCTCGCCCCGCGCGTTGACCGCAAGCCCGAGCGAGAGCTCGTCCGGCATGGCAAGGCCGGCGGAAATCAGGCTCTGCATCAGCGGGGCTGAAAGATCGGGCGCCTGACAGCGGCAATCGATGATGCGCTCGGCATGCATGACCTCCTCGACAGAGGAGCCGGCCGGCGTGAAGAACAGACCGCTCAGGCCCCGGCGGCCGGCCCGGCCGCGGCGCAGCACGGTGCGGCCTTCGGCAAGCTCGCGTTTCAGCCGCAAATGCATCGCCTCGGGCAGGCGGTTGCGGTGGCTGTCGTAGATTGCCCTGAGGTGCCGGTTGAACTGATGTTTGTCGCGCGCCGGCAGCGAGCGCCAAAGCAGGCGCGCATGTTTCCTCAGGCCGTTCATCACCGATTGCCAGCTTCGGCCCTCATCTTCCGCCTCGCGACAGGCCTGGCGGATAAAGCGCACGATGTCAGGCAGGCTCTGCGGCAGCGCTTCGGCCGGGAAGACCGGATCGGCGGAATTCGGCGTATGGCTCTGAGGCAGGAAGCCACGCCGGGAAATGATCGTAATCTGGCCAGCATAACCGGAATCGCGCAGCCGCAGCAACTGGTCGACCACGCGGATGCCGCTGCCGAGCAGCACGGCATGCGGCCGGGCGACGAGGCGCTGGGCCCTGACCGGCGAAACGTCCGGCCCGCCGGCGTCCGGCTCGGTCAGACCATAGCCGGTGGCAAGCATCACGGTATCAAACAGCGGATTGGCGGGATTGGCGCTTTCGAGCAGGAAACGGTTGCCGTGGCTCCTGCGGATCGCCACGACAGGATCGTTGCAGACTTGGACGGTGATGTCCCGGCGGGCGGCGAGCGCTTCCGAAAAGCGCTGATAGACATAGTCGCTGAAGATTTCCTTCGGCACGAAGATCTGCCGGAAACCGGGAATGGCGGCCGGCACGGCGGCGCGGAAGGCGGCGTTGCTACAGAGCCAGTCGTTGAAATCGTCATTGTCGCCGAGCGAGACCGAGAGATCACGCACACGGGTATTGAGGATCGTCGAGGAGCGGACCGAGGCCAGCGCCTGGCCGCCGCTGACCGACGAATTCGGATCGAACAGTTGCAGGTGGAAGGGTGCGCGCACCGTCTTCATCAGCGCGATCGCCGTCATCATGCCGGAAAAACCGCGCCCGACGATCGCAATGCGCGGCACCGCAGAAATCTGCGCCGCCGCACTGGCTCTTGCGGAAAAAAGTCCCTGAACCGTCATCGCAACTCCTTTGCGGGTTCATCCGCACCGTGTGTCGATCGAGGTTTCAACGCATAAAAGCCGATCACGCGTTGTTGAGGTTCATGCGGCCATTCACAAACACTGCCGCTGCATCGGGGTCCGTACCAGCGGTCCCGCAAGGAAACTCGGCGAGCGATCACGCTCGTCCATAGTCTATTAAACTAGTCGTGTATGAAAGCGCTAAAAGCCTGATGTGGCAAGAGGGTTTGTTGCTTCGGTTGGTAAGCCATTGGGATAGCAATGGATTTTCCGCGAGAGAGGCTTCCAGCGGCATGGATCCCTCCGGTAATGGTTGCCTGACAGGGTCTCCCCACGCTGCAACCCACCCGTGTACCGGTTGTTCCTGAAGGGATGCGAGGCGGCCTCACGTAAAAATAACCAGATGGTGAATTGTTTACTTGAACCCCCCGGTCGAATCGGCAAAAGTGACGGTGCTATCAATCCCTTCATGGATTTGCCGTCTTTTCGGGCCAGCGTCCGAGCACCACATCTATTGGAAAAATACCGTGAGCAGCGAAGCGTTAACACGCGCGACGAAGCCTTCGGCTTCGATGGCGCTTGCAACTGCGGCAGGCTGGGGCCAAGGCCTCTACACACTGGTGCGCATCACCGTGATGGCCTTCCGACACCCCTGGCAGGCGGGCCTTGCCATCGGCGCTACCTTGATCGCCTCCACCTTCCAGCTTCTGATCCCCCGCCTTCTCGGCCAGGCCGTCGACCATACCCAGGTGGCGCTTCATGGCGGCACGATCGGACAACAGGCGCAGGATGCGCTGCTGACGACGGCGCTGCTTCTGCTCGGCGCCAGCGTGCTGCGCGGCATCTTCACCATGGTGCAGAACTACTTCAGCGAATCCGTCGGCCACCATATGGGATATGAGCTGCGACTAGCCTGCTACGAGAAGATCCAGCGCCTCTCCTTCAGCTTTCATGACACCGTGCATTCCGGCGACCTGATCACCGTCGGCCTGCTCGACCTTGAAGGCGTGCGCATGTATTTCTCGACGGCCCTCGTGCGCGTCTTCCTGCTTTCCATGCTGATCGGCATCGGCGCCTATATGCTGCTTTCGACCGACGTCGTGCTCGGCCTGCTGGCGCTCTCCTTCGTGCCCTTCGTCGGTTGGCGCTCGTCCGTCACCCAGCTTCGCCTGCGCGCCACCTGGCTCGATCTTCAGCAGCGGCTTTCAGTGCTGACCCGCATCATGGAAGAAAATCTCGGCGGCATCCGTGTCGTGCGCGCCTTCGCGGCGCAGGAGCACGAGCTTTCGAAATTCGAGAAGGCGTCGAAGAGCGCGCTGGAACTCGCCCATCAGCGCGTCGGCATCCGCGTCGTCAATACCAGCGCCATGACCTTCTCCTTCTTCATCGCCATGGGCCTGGTGCTGTGGGTCGGCGGCGGCAAGGTGATGTCCGGCGAGATCACCGTCGGCACGCTCGCCTCTTTCCTCACCTTCATGACCATCCTGCAGATGCCGGTGCGTCAGCTCGGCCTGATGGTGAACGCCTTTGCCCGCGCCTCGACCTGCGGCACGCGCCTCTTCGAGCTGCTGGACCTCGAAATCGCCGTGCGCGATGCGCCCGATGCCAAGGCATTGAAGGTGACCGACGGCACGCTGCGCTTCGAAAATGTCAGCTTCGCCTATCCGAGCTCGCCGATGCGCGAGGTGCTGCGCGATGTCAGCTTCGAGGCTAGGCGTGGCGAAACGATCGGCATCGTCGGCCCGCCCGGCAGCGGCAAGACGACGCTCGCGCATCTGATCCCCCGCTTCTATGACGCGACCGGCGGCAAGATCACCATCGACGGGCAGGATATTCGCAAGGCGACGCTGCAGTCGCTGCGTCGCTCGGTTGCCGTCGTGCAGCAGGATTCCTTCCTCTTCACGACGACAATCGAAAACAACATCGCCTATGGCGATCCCTGGGCCAAGGAAGGCCGCATCGAACGCGCCAGCGAAAGCGCGCAGCTGCACAATTACGTGCTCGGCCTGCCCACGGGCTACGGCACTGTTGTCGGCGAACGCGGCGTTTCGCTTTCGGGCGGCCAACGACAGAGGCTTTCGATCGCCCGCGCGCTGATGCTGAAGCCAGCCGTGATGGTGTTTGACGATTCAACGGCGGCGATCGATGCGGCGACCGAGCAGCGCATCCGTAGCGCCATGCGCCGTTATGCCGCCGACCGGGTGACGATCATCGTCGCCCATCGCCTGAGCTCGCTGATGCATGCCGACAAGATCTTCTTCATCGAGGACGGCCGCATCGTCGAACAGGGCACGCATGACGAACTGCTTTTGCTCGGCGGGCGATACAAGGCGCTTTATGATCTGCAGGTGCGACCGGGCGACGACGCTTTGAGCGCGTGAGAAACCGGCGCTGGAGGAAACAACATGGCCGAGGAACTGGAAACCGAGCGTGCTGACGTTCGCGAGGATGGCAGGCGCCCGCCACGGGCGGTCGTCGGCTCGCAGCGCGTCGAAGAGGAGATCTTCGGCAAGGTCTTCGATTCCAACATCGTCAAGCGCATCTGGGCCTTCGTGCATCCCTACCGGCGCGATGTCGTCCTGTCGGTCATTTCGGTGCTTGTTTTCACCGGCATGCAGCTCCTCATCCCGCTGATCATCCGCTATGCCATCGACCACGGCATGCAGCCGGGCGGCAGCCATTCGGCGCTGACCTTGGCGATCGTCGCCTTCCTGATCGCCATCCTTATCAACTACGGCGCCAGCTATTTTCAGGAAACGCTGGTCGGCGGCGTAGCGGAAAACGTGCTCTTCGATATCCGCAAGGCGATGTTCTCGCATCTCCAACGCGTTTCGCTCTCCTTCATGGACAAGACCGAGGTCGGCCGGCTGATGTCGCGCCTGCAGGGCGACGTCAACTCGATGCAGGAATTTCTCGAAACCTGCGTACTGTCGGTCGGGGATATCTTCCTGCTCTTCGGCATCGTCTTCGTGATGCTCTATCTCGACTTCAAGCTCGGCCTGCTGACGCTGTCCGTGCTGCCGGTGCTCTTTGTCGTGCGCCTGTTCTGGCTGCCACTGGCGCGCAAGTCCTTCATGGCCGCGCATGAGACGAACTCGGTTGCGAACGGCGCGCTTGCCGAAGCGATCCATGGCGTGCGCGCCGTCCAGAGCATGGATCGGCAGGACGTCAACTTCACGCTCTACGATGACAAGGCGCATGCCAACCTGCTGACGCATCTGACGGCGGCGCGTTACGCCCAGATCATGGTGCCGATCGTCGATTCACTGACGGGTATCGCCATGGCGCTCGTCATCGTCGTCGGCGGCGCGCGCGTCCTAAACCAGGCGCTTGATGTCGGCGTGCTCGTCGCCTTCCTCTTCTATATCCAGCGCTTCTTCGACCCGATCCGTTCGCTGACCCTGCAATATTCGGTCATGCAGCGTGCCATGGCGTCGGGCCAGCGTCTGACCGATGTGCTCGACGTGCCGGTCGATATCAAGGATGCGCCCAACGCCAAGGTGCTGTCGGCCGAGATGGACGGCTCGGTGGAATTCCGCGATGTTGTCTTCGGCTATAATCCGAAGCATCCAGTGCTCAAGCATGTGAGCTTCAGGGTCAATCCCGGCGAGACGGTCGCCCTCGTCGGCCCGACGGGATCGGGCAAGTCGAGCTGCATGTCACTGATCCACCGCTTCTACGAGGTGCAGCAGGGGCAGGTTGTGGTCGGCGGGCATGACGTGCGCGAACTGACACAGGATTCACTCGGGGCACAGATCGCCATGGTGCTGCAGGAACCCTTCCTCTTCACGGGCACCGTCTTCGAAAACATCCGCTATCACAAGACGGAAGCGACGCGCGAGCAGGTGATCGAAGCCGCCAAGGCCGTTGGCGCGCATGACTTCATCATGCGCCTGCCGGAAGGCTATGACGGCATGCTCGGCGAGCGCGGCGGCAATCTTTCGCTCGGCCAGCGCCAACTCCTCTCCTTTGCCCGCGCGCTGGTGGCCGACGCCAAAATCCTCGTGCTCGACGAGGCGACGGCCAATATCGATAGCTATACGGAGATGCTGATCCAGCGGGCGCTGGTGAAGCTGCTCGAAAACCGCACCGGCCTCGTCATCGCCCACCGGCTTGCGACAATCCGCGAAGCCGACCGCATCATCGTGCTGCAGAATGGCGAGATCGTCGAGAGCGGCAATCACCAGCAGCTCATGAAAAACGGCAAGCTCTATTCGAAGCTCTATAACCTCAATTACGCATCCTTCGACGATATTCCCGAAAACGTACTCGAAGAGACGACGGTAACCGAATCGGCGACCTGATTTTGGGTGCCTGGGCTCGGTGAGGCCGATCCGAGGTGTTTGATGCCAAACGCCAAAACTGATGTCTCCTGCGCCGTTTTATGTATTCTCTGCAACAGCGGCGGTCGATTTGCCTTAAAAGGCGCAAAATTTGAACGAACAAACGCCGTGCTGCGGCATTTCTCCTTTATAGGGGGCGATGTGCCAGCCACTGAGGAGAATGTTATGAAGAGAATTATTAGCAGCCTGTTGATCGCAACGGCCCTTATGGGATCGGCCATTCAGCCCGCTGCCGCGCGTGACCATCATCACCATAACAATACCGGTCGCATTATCGCAGGCGGCGTTGCCGCAGGTGTCGTCGGCGGTCTGATTGGAGGCGCCCTCGTCAACAGCGGCCCTCGCTATGTCGATGGTCCGCGCTATGTTGAAAGCCCTCGCTATGTCGAACCCGCGCCGAGATGCTGGTATGAGGACCGCGACGTGCGCAACCGCTATGACGGCGGTTATCACACTGAGACGGTTCGCGTCTGCGAGTAGCGGGTCAGAAGACCACCTCGTCTCGCGGCTGATTTTCGTCTCCCGGCCGAGGTTGCCTCTGGCAGCCTCGGTCTTTCCTCGCACTGAATATTGCCCGCACCGGATGTCAACTTGCTGCCATCGCTCCTCCATAGAGCTGGAGCGGGCGGAATTGCCAAATCGCGTCAATCACAGTTCTTCCATGCTTGTTCCGGCACGCTTTTCATGCTGATCGTCGAGCATTCCTGAGGGCAGGTATTCTGTCGCGCGTGGAGCATTGAGGGAAAGCCGATGAATGATGGTCCGGTGAAGGACGGCAAGGCGCCGAAGAAAGAACGCATGCGCTTCGTCAGCGCCGAGCAGGTGGCGCAATTGGCGGGCGTTTCGCGCTCCGCCGTTTCGCGCACCTTCACCCCGGGCGCAAGCGTTGCCCCGGCGACGCGCGAAAAGGTGCTGCGGGCGGCCCAAGACCTCGGTTACCACGTGAACGACCTCGCGCGCGGCGTGCTTGCCAATCAAAGCCGCCTTGTCGGCATCGTCGCGACGCGGCCGGAAGTGGGTTTTCGCGCACATCTGGCGGCCGCACTTGCCAAATTGCTGATCCGGCGCGGCAGCATTCCGATCCTCATCAACACCGGCCAGACGGAAGACGAGCTGCTCGCCGCCCAGAAGATGCTGATCGGCCACCGGGCGGAGGCGATCATCATCCTGTCCGGCTCGCCGCCGGCGAGTTTCTTCGAACTCGCGCAGCGAAACGGCCAGCCGCTCGTCGTCATCGGCCGTTCGGAACCCGACGCCGACCATGTCCGCGTCGGCAACTCCGAGGCTTCGCGCAAGGCGGCGACGGCGTTTTACGAAAGCGGCAGACGACGCCTGGCGGTCATCGGCTCCAACACGGGAACGCCGAGCATCGTCGAGCGTGAAAGGGCCTTCCTCTTGGCGGCGGAGTCGCTCGGGGCATCCGTGGTCGTCGGGCGCGGCGGAGATTCCGACTACGACGGCGGCGTCACCGCGGGGCGCGCGCTGTTTTCGGAGAAGATAAAGCCCGACGCCGTCTTCTGCGCCAACGACCAGATCGCCTTCGGGCTGATGGATGTCGTGCGCCAGGAGGCGCGGCTGCGCATTCCCGAGGATGTCGCCGTCATCGGCTTCGACGACGTTCCGGAATCCTCCTGGCTGAGCTACCAGCTGACCACTTTCCGCCAGGATCCGCTGACCATGGCGTTGCGCGCCGTCGAACTGATGGAGCGGCGGCTTGAAAATCCGGACGCGCCTGCGGGTTACGAACGCGTCATTCCGGAACTCGTCATCCGCCGGAGCTTCAGGCCCTAACCTCCCCCACGGCTTTTCGCAGGCGCAATCCTGTGGCAAGAAAGAGCAAATGCGAACCGATAGGGAGGAATATCGTCGCAGATGAAGGGGATTCGCCAGCTTGCAGAGCATCTCGACATCTCGATCGGGACGGTATCCCGTGCGCTGAACGGCAAGCCCGACGTCAACGACGAAACCCGCCGGCGCGTGCTCGCCGCCGCCGAAGAGCTCGGCTATGTCGCCAACCAGTCGGGCCGCAGCCTTCGCCAGGGCATGACCAACGTCATCGGACTGATGCTCGAAGTGAGCCGCGAGACGGTCGAAAACAGCGACGACTTCTTCCTTGGCGTTATCGATGGGCTGCAGAGCGTCTTTTCCCGCCACAAGCTCGATCTGGTCATGCTGCCCTGCCCCGATGACGAGGATCCGCACGAATATCTGAAGCGCATGGTAGCGCGCCGGCTCGTCGACGCGCTGATCATCTCGGCGACGCGACGGACCGACCGGCGAATCGAGCTTCTGGAAAAGGCCCGCATTCCCTTCGTGGCGCTCGGCCGCAGCGCATCCGGCGGCAGCTACACCTGGATGGATCTCGATTTCGAGGGCGTGGCGGCGCGCGGTGTCGACCGGCTGGTCGCAAAAGGCCACCGGCGGATCGCGGTGGCCGCCCCCTCCTCCGACATCAATCTCGGCTATATCTTCCTCGACAGTTACCGCCAGGCGCTGAAGCGCCACGATATTCCCTTCGATCCGGCTCTCGTCATCCGTGTCAAGTCGAGCGAACAGGGCGGTTATCAGGCCGGCCACGAACTTCTGATGATCGAACGGCGGCCGACGGCGATCATCCTGATCCACGAACTGATGGCGATCGGGCTTTACCGGCGGCTTGCGGAAGCCGGCATCGTGCCTGGCCGCGACCTCGCCGTCGTCGGTTTCCGCGACGAGCCGCGCACCCATTTCCTGCAACCGACGCTGACATCCTTCCGCATGTCGCTGCGCGATCTCGGTGCCCAGCTCGGCGAAACCCTGCTCGCCACCATGCCGGCCTATGCCGAGCACTACCCGCAGGGTGCCCGCAACCGGATCTGGCCGATGGAACTCGTCCCCGGCGAAAGCGACGCTCTCACGATTAAAGTCTAGATCTAGGGGCTGTGGCGCGCGACCGCACCCGGAGACCGGGTGCGGCCTGTCTCGATCATTCGGCGGCAGCGACAGCGGCGCGGCGGCCGATCGTTGCCTGCGTCAGCACGAAGGCTGAGAAGGCGCAGAGCGCGATGCCGGCGGCCATCGGAACCGCGGTACCATCGAAGAAGATGCTCGATATGACCATGGCGACGGCGGCGATCACGAAGTGCAGCGTGCCCATCAGTGACGAGGCTGTGCCGGCGATCTCGCCGTGGTCCTCAAGGGCGAGCACCGCGCTCGTCGGGATGACGAGGCCGAGGAAGCCGTAGCCGATGAACAGGAAACTCGCCAGAACAGGCAGCTGATTGAAGCCCGAGGCCATCACCACCGCCATGACGACCATGGCAAGTGCAAAGGCGCTGACCGCGATGCGCATGACGCGCACGAGGCCAAAACGCTCGCCGAGCCAGCCCGTCGCCTGCGACACCGTGAAGAACGACACGGCGTTGATCGAGAAGGCGAAGCTGTATTGGGTCGGCGTCAGCCCATAATGCTGGATCAGCACGAAGGGCGAGTTGGCGAGATAGACGAGGAAGCTCGAAATGCCCAGGCCGCCGATGAAGGTCAGCGTCAGGAAATTGCGGTCGGTCAGGAGCAGGCGGTAGGCCGCCATGGCGCTCTTCAGACCGCTGCCGCTGCGCTCCTTGGTCGAGCGGGTTTCTTCGAGCTGGGTGGCAAGCAGGACGAGGCCGATGAAGGCGGCGATCATCACAACCCAGAAGACGCCGCGCCAGCCGTAGAACTCGATGACGGCGCTGCCGGTCAGCGGCGCCAGGATCGGCGAGATCGAGAAAACCAGCATCAGCAGGGACATCAGGCGCGCGGCCTGCACGCCGGTGTGCATATCGCGGACGATGGCGCGCGGAATGACCATGCCGGCCGCACCGCCGATACCCTGGACAAAACGGAAGGCGATCAGCGTTTCGATGTCGGTCGAAAGCGCACAGCCGATCGAAGCGACGGCGAAGAGGCCGATGCCGAGATAGAGCGGCAGCTTACGCCCCCACATGTCCGACAGCGGACCGTAGACGAGCTGGGCGAGTGCGAAAGAGATGAAGAAGGCGAGGAGGGTCAGCTGGGTGACGCTGTTATCGGCATGCAGATCCTGTCCGATGGAGGGCAATGCGGGCAGATACATGTCGATGGCGAAAGGCCCTATGGCCGAGAGAAGGCCGAGAATGAGGGCAATGCGAAAGAAGGGAGCCGTCATAAGGGTGATCTTTCATAAAAGCGCAGCGGAGGCGTCGGATGATCGCTCCGCCGCATTGCTCTCGGGTTGAATGATGATCGTTCGCGCGAAGACGAAGTTGGGAGCTCATATCTCCAGCGGCGAACCAAGAGTGTCAATAAATTTGGACACGCTTGTAAAATTAGACGCCATTGTCTAAGACGTCAAGACGTCTTATCCTCGTTCTCATGAAAGATCGCATGACACCCGCAGCCAGAATGACGGGGCATACGCAGCGCGGGCAATGCGCCAAGCGCATGTCGATCCTCGATGCCGCCGCCGACGTTTTCTGCAGTCAGGGTTTTGCCGGGGCCAGCATCGACGAGATCGCCGCCGTCGGCTGCGTTTCCCGTCAAACGATCTACAATCACTACCGCGAGAAAGAGACGCTGTTCGTCGCCGTCGTCGAAGACGTCATGAACCGCGCCAACACCATGCTCTTCTCCATGTTGTCGACCTTCCCCGACAGCGCCGACAATCTGGAGGACGACCTCACGGCCTTCGTCGTGCGCCTCAACAAGAACTGCATCTGCAACCACGACGGAAAATTCCTGCGCAAGCTCGTGCAGACCGAGGGCGAGCGCTATCCGCATCTCTTCGAGAGCTGGCGCCTGCACGGACCGGGCAAGCTGACGACGGCGCTATCGGCACTTTTCGCGCGGCTTGCCCATAAGGGAGCGCTCGTCATCGACGATTTCGACGTCGCCGCCCGGCAGTTCGTGGCGCTCGGCAATGCCGACCTGCAGATGACCGTCCTTTTCGGCGGGGTGCCCACCGACGAGGAACTGGAAAAGGCGGCGCGAAACGCCGTCCGCACCTTTCTCAAGGCCTATGGCAGGACGGCGGCGGAAAAGGCCGGCCCTCAATCGCAGCTTGCCGTCATTTCCGGCTGATCGAAGCCCGTCCAATCAGGCAAAAACCGTCATCTGCTTGGGAACGACCGCGAACAAGCCGACACGGCGCGCGGCAAGATATTTCACCAGCTGTTCGACGACCGCAGGCATGACCGGCTTCTGAACCACGCCGACCGCACCCTTGACACCATGTGCGACAACCTCCGGATTGGCGGTCATGAAGACGACGGCAATGCCATGCTGTGCGGCCAATTGCCGGCCGATGTCAGGCCCGGTCGGACCATCGGCGAGGTTGACATCGACGAAGGCGATATCGGCAAGCGGCGCCAGCCGCAGCGCCTGCTCGCGATTATGCGCAAGGCCGGCGACCTGCATGCCCATGCCTTCCACCGTCGCTTCGAGATCCAGTGCGATCAGGAATTCATCTTCGACGATCAATACTCTCTGCTTCATGAGTTCATCTCTTTGCCAGCGCCCCACGACATTGGTGGCCATGATACGTCCCCTTGTTACGCGCATACTTCGAAAGAGGGATCCACTCCGGCAGCTGTCCCTGCTCGAAACTCATTGTTGTAACGGGCAACTTAACGATATGTTCCGCGCTGAAACGCGATTTTATCAATTTAAGATATTGTTAACATTGACTAATTCTTAACGGCGAAGAAGCGGAATGAAAAAAGGCGGCCTCGCGGCCGCCCTGAAATGTCTGGATCGATAAGGATTAATCAGCCCTTAGCCTTCCTCACGAGAACCGGCTGGCTGCGGTAGTCGGCGGGGAAAAGCGACTTCAGGTTCTCGATCTTCGGCAGGTCGTTGTAGACGATATAGGGATAGTTCGGATTGAGCGTCAGGAAATTCTGATGATAGGCTTCGGCGGGATAGAAGCCGGTCGTTTCGGTCACCTTGGTGACGATCGGCTGTGGGAAGACATGCGCCTTGTCGAGCTGGCTTATATAGCTTTCGGCAACTTTGCGCTGCTCCGGATCGGAGACGAATAGCGCCGACCGGTACTGCGTTCCCTGGTCCGGCCCCTGGAAATTCAGTTGCGTCGGATTGTGCGCCACCGAGAAGAAGATCTGCAGCAACCTGCCGTAGCTCACCTGTTTCGGATCGAACCGCACCTGGACGGATTCGGCGTGGCCCGTCGAACCGGTACTGACGGTTTCGTACTGCGCCGTTCCGGCGTCGCCACCGGCATAACCGGAGACGGCGCTCTCCACACCTTTCACATGCTGGAAAACGCCCTGGACGCCCCAGAAACAGCCTCCGGCGAAAATGGCAGTCTCCGTGCCTGAGCTTGCGGCCTCGTCAACGGCCGGCGGCGGAATGACGACGGCATCCTCGGCGGCATTTACGGTACCCGGGCCGAACGAGAGAACAGTGACTGCAAGGAGTGCGGCAAGGCTCCCCCGGCTGAAAGATATGGACATTGCGCTACCTCCTGCGATTGCCCAAATCCTTGCTCATCCTCGCAAAAGCCGCAAATCACAAGGCGATCACTCACGCCGATGTGACAACTATACGAAAGGTTTTGTACGGAGATGAAACAACGCCTGAGTTGAGTTGACAATCCTGCGAGGAGTGAGGAGAGTGCCCGCCGGTCAGAGCCAGCATCCTGTGGGGGGAACCTATGTCCGTGCGCTCGTTCTTTGCCTTTGCCGTCATCGCATTTTCCATGATCGCCGTCAGTTTTCCCGCAGCCGCTGCGGACACCAAGCGCGACATCCAGACGATCAAGGACGCCGATTTCTTCGGCTTCGATCTTCGCACCGAGCAGAATGTTTCTCTCGATCAGTGCAAGACCTCCTGCATCGGCGACAAGAGCTGCAAGGCCTTCACCTACAATCCCAAGGTGAAATGGTGCTTCCTGAAATCCGATTTCAAGACGATGAACGCCTTCCCCGGCGCCATCGCCGGCAAGATCGTCGAGACATCAGCCCAGAAGGAGCCGGATATCGGCGCCGCCCCGCGCCTTACCTTCCTGACCAGCGACCTCATCCAGCAGGCCCATGATTTCAAGGACAATCTCGAGCTCGCCGACGACCAGCAGGGCCAGGGCGTCGACAGCCTGACGGCCAATGCCCGCATCGACCTGACCGGCAACAATCTGGCCGACGCGCTGAAGTCCTTCCATGGCGCGCTGTCGATCACACCCGGCGATGCCGATCTCTGGCTCGAAACCGCCCGCGCCGCCGCGTCGCTCGGCAGCACCGAGAGCAGCACGACGGGACAGGCCGTGCTTGATGCCCTCAACGGCTACGAGCTGACGCGCACCACGGCCAAGCGCGCCGAGGCGCTCTCCGTCCTCGCCAATGCTCTGGAGCGAAACGCCAATTACCGCCCGGCGCTCGACGCCTACAAGGCGAGCCTCGCCCTCGTCGGCGCCAAGGATGTGCAGGCGGCCTACCTGCAGCTGAAAGCGACGCAGGGTTTCCGCATCACCGAACACACGGTCGATGCCGACAGCGCTAACCCGCGCGCCTGCGTCACCTTCTCCGAGGCACTCGTCAAGACCACCGACTACACGCCTTTCGTGACGTTGAACGGCGCAGCCCCCAAGGCGCTCGAAACCAAGGACAAGCAGATCTGCGTCGAGGGCCTGACACATGGCGAGACCTACAAGATCGCCTTCCGCACCGGCCTGCCGTCATCAGTCGACGAAGTGCTCGAAGCCCCCGTCAGCATCGACGTCTACATCAAGGACCGCACCCAGATGGTGCGTTTCACCGGCGACAGCTTCGTGCTGCCCTCGACGGCGCGCCGCGGCATTCCGCTCGTCTCCGTCAACCTGACCTCGGCCAATCTCAAACTCTACCGAATCGGCGACCGCGGCATCGCGCCGCTGCTGACCAACTCGCAATTCCTCAGCCAGCTCGACGGCTACAGCGCCCAGAATATTGAGGATCAGAGCGGCGAACTCGTCTGGCAGGGCTCGATCGAGATCGCCAACGAGCTGAACAAGGATATCGTCACCAGCTTCCCGGTCGATGAAGCGCTGCCCGAGCGCAAGCCGGGCATCTATGTGATGGTCGCAACGCCGACAAACGGCCCGGCGCAGGAGTGGGATTCGCAGGCGACACAATGGTTCCTCGTCTCCGATATCGGTGTCACCACCTATGCCGGCACGGATGGCCTCAACGTCTTCACCCGTTCGCTCGCCTCGGCAAAGCCGATCGCAGGCGTCGAGCTGCAGCTGCTTGCCAAGAACAATGAAGTGCTCGGCACCGCGACGACCGACGAAAACGGTCGCGCCACCTTCACCGCCGGCCTGATCCGCGGCACGGCGGCGCTCACACCCGCCGTCATCACCGCCAGGAGCGGCACGTCGGACTATGTCTTCCTCGACATGACGCGCGCCGGCTTCGACCTTTCCGATCGCGGCGTGACCGGCCGTGCCGCGCCCGGCGCGATCGATGTGCTGCCCTTCACCGAACGCGGCATCTACCGCGCCGGTGAAACGGTGTATGCGCAAGCGCTCGCCCGCGACACCGATGGCAATGCCATCGAGAACCTGCCGCTCACCTTCATCTTCAGCCGCCCCGACGGCGTCGAAGACCGGCGGATCGTCAGCCAGACCAGCAATCTCGGCGGTTACACGGTTGATTTCCCGACCCAGGAAAACGCCATGCGCGGCACCTGGACGATGAACATCTATACCGATCCCAAAGGTACGGCGATCGCCACCAAGAGCTTCCTGGTCGACGATTTCGTGCCCGATCGCACCGACATGGAGATCAAGACCGAGGCCAAGGAAATCGGTCCGGATACGCCGGCGACGATCACCATTGCAGGCAAGTATCTCTACGGTGCTCCGGCCGCAGGCCTGACGCTCGAAGGCGACGTCGTCGTCAAGCCGACACGCGAGAGTGCCGCCTACAAGGGCTTCCTCTTCGGGCTGGCTGACGAGGAGGCGAGCGAGGATTCCCGCCTGCCGATCGACGGCCTGCCGGAACTCGACGAGAACGGCGAAGCCTCGACCGACCTCACCGTCGGCGATCTGCCGGCAACGACCCAGCTGCTCAACGCCACCGTTTATATCAGGATGCAGGAGGCGGGTGGCCGCGCCATCGAGCGCTCTTTGGCCATCCCGGTGAAGAACCAGGGACCTTCGATCGGCATCAAGCCCGAATTTTCCGACGACCTGCCTGAGAACGCGATTGCCAACTTCACGGTGATCGGCGTCGATGCCAACGGCCAGAGGCAGGAGACGAAGGGCCTTCGCTGGAAATTCTACAGCCTCAACCGCGAATACCAGTGGTATCGCGAGGGAACGGCCTGGAAATACGAGCCGGTCTATAACGCTGAGCAAATCGCCAATGGCAACGTCGACGCGACTGTGGATGGCGGCAAGATCTCCGTGCCGGTGACCTGGGGCCGCTATCGCCTCGAAGTGGAAAGCCCGGATGCCGAAGGCCCGACCTCCAGCGTCGAATTCGACGCCGGCTGGTTCGTGACCTCGACCTCGACCGAAACGCCCGACGGTCTGGAAATCGCCCTCGACAAGGACAGCTACAAGATCGGCGAGACGGCGAAGCTGAAGGTCACCTCGCGTTATGGCGGCGAACTAATGGTGACGGCCGGAACCGAAAAGCTGGTCGCCGTGCAGAACGCCACGATCGGCGAGACCGGTGGCGAGGTCGACATCCCCGTCACATCAGATTGGGGCGCGGGTGCCTACGTGACCGCGACACTCTTCCGCCCCGGCGACGCACAAGACAGCCACATGCCGATGCGCTCGATCGGCATCAAATGGCTGAAGGTCGATCCCGAGCAGCGCGCGCTGCAGGTAAAGCTCGACACGCCGGAAAAGATGCTGCCGCGCGGGCCGCTCGACATCAGCCTGCAGGTGGCAGGCGCCGGCGCCAACGAGGATGCCTATGTGACGGTCGCCGCCGTCGATGTCGGCATTCTCAACCTGACGCGCTACGAGCCTGCGAATCCGGAGGACTGGTACTTCGGCCAGCGCCAGCTCGGTCTTGAAATCCGCGACCTCTATGGCCGCCTGATCGACGGCTCACTGGGTGCGACGGGCAAGCTCAGGACCGGCGGTGACGGGGGTGCCGTGGCGCTGCAGGCAAGCCCGCCGACCCAGAAGCTCGTTGCCTTCTTCTCCGGTCCGGTGAAGCTCGACGCCGAAGGCAAGGCCAAGGTCTCCTTCGACATTCCGCAGTTCAACGGCACGGCGCGCGTCATGGCGGTCGCCTGGTCAAAGAGCGGTGTCGGCCACGGCGTGAAGGACGTCATCATCCGCGATCCCGTGGTCGTGACCGCGAGCCTGCCGAAATTCCTGGCTCCTGGCGACAAGGCCAATCTGCGCCTCGACATCGCCAACACCGATGCACCGGCCGGCGACTACAAGCTGCAGCTGACGGGCAACGACGCCGTTGGTATCGAGCAAGCCTCCGCCTCGCAGACGATCCGCCTCGAAGCCGGTGCGAAATCCGAGCTGACGCTTTCGCTCATCGGCAAACAGCCGGGGGCCGGCAGCGTCTCGATCAACCTCTCCGACGCCTCAGGCCTTTCGCTCGACCAAACCGTCGACGTGCCGGTGCGTCCGTCATCGCTGCCGATCACCGAACGGCGGGTACTGGCGCTGAAACCGGGGGCAAAGCTCACCGTCGACAAGAACCTGCTCGCCGACAGCGTGCTGCCCGGCGCATCGATCAGCGTCAATGTCACGCGTTCGGCCGCCTTCGACATTCCCGCGCTGCTGATGACGCTCGACCGTTATCCCTTCGGCTGCGCCGAGCAGACCACCAGCCGTGCGTTGCCGCTGCTCTACCTTGCCGAGGTGGCGAAGCAGGCCGGCATCGAAAACGACGACGACGTGCACCAGCGCGTGCAGGACGCGATCTACCGGGTGCTTTCCTATCAGGCCTCGGCCGGCAGCTTCGGTCTCTGGGGACCGGATTCGGGTGACGTCTGGCTCGATTCCTACGTCACCGATTTCCTGACGCGGGCCCGCGAACAGAAATACGACGTGCCGGAACGAGCCTTCGTGCAGGCGCTGGAAAACCTGCAGAACACGCTGTCCTACACCACCGACATCAAGGCCCAGGGCGATCAGATCGCCTATGCCGTCTATGTGCTTGCCCGCAACAAGAAGGCCGCGATCAGCGATCTGCGCTACTATGCCGATACGATGATCAACGACTTCCCGACGCCGCTCGCCAAGGCGCATATCGCCGCAGCACTGGCGCTCTACGGCGACGCGCAGCGTTCGAAGAACATCTTCCTCGACGCGCTGCAGATGTCGGAACAGTCGATGGTGTCGCGCGTGAACCTCTCGCGCACCGACTACGGCACGATCCTGCGCGATGGTGCTGCGATCCTGGCGCTCGCCGCCGAAAGCCGGCCGGTACCACCCGTCATCCCGGAACTTGCCAAGGCCGTCACCAAGGAATGGGGCCGCAGCAAATACAAGAGCACACAGGAAGAGGCCTGGATGCTGCTCGCCGCCCGCGCCATCCAGGGCGGTGACGACGATCTCAAGGTCGATGTCAACGGCGCGTCGCACACCGGTGCCTACATGGCAAAAATGACCGGCGATGCGCTGAGCGATCATCCGCTGACGCTGACCAACCAGACGGGTGACGCGGTTTCGGCTGTGGTCACCACGGTTGCCGCGCCCACCGTCCCGCTGCCGGCCGGCGGCGACGGCTTCACCATTGAGCGCAGCTATTACACGCTCGACGGCGAGGAGGCGAATGTCAGCGAAGCGACGCAGAACGAGCGCTACGTCGTCGTCATCCATGTGCGGGAAAGCAACGACTGGCCTTCGCGCATTGTCATCACCGATCTTCTGCCCGCCGGCTTCGAGATCGACAATCCGAACCTCGTCGACAGCGCCCAGATGACGAATTTCGACTGGATCGGCGAAATTTCCGCTGCCCATACCGAATTCCGCTACGACCGCTTCGTCGCCGCCTTCAACCGCGCTCAGGGCGATGAACGCGAATTCAACGTCGCCTATGTCGTGCGCGCCGTCACTCCCGGCACCTACGACCATCCGGCCGCAAGCGTCGAGGACATGTACAGGCCCGAGCTTTCGGCCCGCACGGCGACCAGCAAGATGGAGGTCGTGACGGCACAATAATGAGGCTGTGGCGTAAGTTTGCGATCGGATCCGCCGCCGGCGTCATTTTCGCCGGCGCGGTTCTTTTCGCGCTCGATGCCGCCGACCGGGCCTTTCCGCCGCCACTTGAGAAGGCGGATGTCGTTTCCGCCGAGGTTCTGGATGCGGACGGGCAATTGCTGCGCGCCTTCGCGACGTCGGAGGGCCGCTGGCGGCTGAAGACTGCGGTCACCGACGTCGATCCGCAATTCCTGCGCATGCTGATCGCCTATGAGGACCAGCGCTACTATGACCACGGTGGCGTCGATCCCTGGGCGCTCGGGCGCGCGAGCCTGCAATTCATCAGCAACGGCCGCATCGTCTCCGGCGCTTCGACGCTTTCGATGCAGGTGGCGCGGCTGATCGAGCCGCGTCCAGAACGCACGCTTTCGGCAAAATTGCTGCAGCTCGCCCGCGCCGTGCAGATCGAACGGCGGCTCACGAAGGAACAGATCCTCGACCTCTATCTCACCCATGCGCCCTATGGCGGCAATCTGGAAGGCGTGCGCGCCGCAAGCCTTGCCTATTTCGGCAAGGAGCCGCGGCGCTTAACGGTCGCCGAGGCCGCCCTGCTGGTCGCCCTGCCGCAATTGCCGGAACGGCGCCGGCCGGATCGCAATCTCAAGGCGGCGCAGGAAGCGCGCAAGCGCGTCCTCGATCGTGTCGCGGTGGCTGAAGCCGTCGGCGACGGCGAGGCGGAGCGGGCGGAGGCCGTTCCGGTTCCGCCCCGGCGCATGCAATTACCCGCACTTGCCGCTCATGTCGCCGAAGCCGCGCTTCGCAAGGAGCCTGATGTCATCAAGCACCAGACGACGTTGAAAAGACAGGTGCAGCAAGGATTGGAATCGGTCGCGCGGGCATCGGCCATGAAGCTCGGACCGAAGCTTTCGCTTGCCATGGTGATGGCGGATGCGCAAACGGGCGCGATCGTCGGCGAGGTCGGCTCGGCCGATTATTTCGATGCCAGCCGCTCCGGCTGGATCGATATGACGCGCGTCAACCGTTCGCCGGGCTCGACGCTCAAACCCTTCATTTACGGGCTTGCCTTCGAGCAGGGCCTCGTCTCCCAGGAGACGATCATCGAGGACCGGCCCGCCGATTTCTTCGGCTACCGGCCACGCAATTTCGACATGAGTTACCAGGGCGACGTCACCGTGCGCGAGGCGTTGCAGCTTTCGCTGAACGTGCCGGCCGTCAAGCTGCTTGACGCCGTCGGGCCGTCGCGGCTGATGGTGCGCTTCCGCCGCGCCGAAGTGCGCCCGGTTCTCCCGCCGAACGAAACGCCGGGGCTGGCGATCGGCCTTGGCGGCGTCGGCATGACGCTGAAGGATCTGGTGCAGCTCTATACGGCGCTCGCCAATCGCGGCCAGCCGGCCAGGCTCGGCGACGGTGTCACCGGCACACCCGGCAAGATCGATGGGGAACCATTGCTGGAACCGGTCGCAGTCTGGAACGTCGCCGATATTCTCTCCGGCGTCATTCCGCCTGCCGGCGCGCCGCAGCGCGGCATCGCCTACAAGACCGGCACGAGCTACGGCTATCGTGACGCCTGGTCGGTCGGCTATGACGGACGCTATGTGCTCGGCGTCTGGGTCGGACGGCCGGACAACAGCGCCGTGCCGGGGTTAACAGGCTATGGTACCGCCGCGCCCATCCTGTTTGAGGGTTTTGCCAAATCAGGCATCGCGACGACGCCACTGCCCCGGCCGCCGGCGGGCGCCGTGCGCATCGCCCAGTCCGACCTGCCGATCAGCCAGCGGCGTTTCGCTCTCAATGCCAGCGGCCTGCTGGTCGCCTCCGGCCGCGAGCCCGCCCCTGCAATCGTCTATCCGCCCGAGGGCGCGCATATCGACCTCGGCGCCAGCGGGGGCGACCTCTCGCCGCTGATGCTGAAGCTCCAGGGCGGTCGCGCACCCTTCCGCTGGCTCGCCAATGGCAAGCCGCTGCCCGACCTCTCCCGCCGGCGCACCCAGCAATGGCTGCCCGACGGCGGCGGCTACTCGAAACTGACCGTCATCGATTCGGCCGGACGCTCTGCAAGTGTGGGCGTTTTCATCGACTAGCGTATCGTCCTTTGCGCGTCTGAAAAGACGCGCGGCGCTGTAAGGGAACAAAAAACCGGCCACAACCGTTGAGGAAAGTCTCCCTCCAACGTCAGACGGCCCATGACACTTCCGACAGCGACCTACCGGATACAATTCCGCAACGACATGACCTTCGATCGCGCCCGCGGCCTCCTCCCCTATCTCAAGACACTCGGCATCAGCCATCTCTACGCCTCGCCGATCTTCACCGCAGTCAATGGCTCGACCCACGGTTATGACGTCACCGATGCCAATGAAATCGACCCCACGCTCGGCGGCCGGGCGGGATTCGAGCGTCTGACGGAAAGCCTTGCCTCGGCGGGCATAGGGTTGATCCTCGACATCGTCCCGAACCATATGGCCGCCTCGCCTGAAAACGGCTGGTGGCGCGACGTTCTGGCATTCGGCCGGCACAGCGCCTATGCACACCATTTCGACATCGACTGGAGCGAGCCGCTGACCTTGCCGCAGCTCAGCCAGGATTTCGACGGGGCGCTCGCCGCCGGCGAGTTGCGGATCACACTCGACGAAACGCATGGCAATTTTGCCTTCGGCTATTTCGAGACATTGTTGCCGCTGAACCCCAAGAGCTACGGGGCAATCGCAAACCGGCTCGACGATCCGGTTGCGACGAGAATGGCGGAGGCTGCAGCCGTGACGTCAGGCGAGGACTTCCAGCGCGCCATGCGCGATATCCTCTTCGAAGGCGGCGATCGGGCGGTCCTGCGGCAAAAGCTCGACGACATCTCCACCGATTACGATTTCCTGAGAAACCTGCATGAGGGACAGCATTGGCGGCTGACCCATTGGAAGGAGGCGGCGCAACGTCTGAGCTATCGCCGCTTTTTCGAGGTGACCGGATTGGTCGGCACCCGCGTCGAAGATTCTGATGTCTTCGACGATATGCACCGGCTGGTAATCGAGCTGGTGCACCATGGCAAAGTACAGGGCCTGCGCATCGACCATGTCGATGGCCTCGCCGAACCCAAGGCCTATCTCGACATGCTGCGGGCGGCGGCCGGACCGGACACCTATATCGTCGTCGAAAAGATCCTCGGAGTTGGTGAGATCCTTCCGGACAACTGGCCGGTCGCCGGCACCACGGGATATGAATTCATCGCCGCGCTGAGCGAGCTCTTCATTGACGGCGCCGGCCTGCGCATATTGGACGATGCCTATCGCGGCCTCGCCGGCGAAGCGGGTGATCTCGACGAGGGCCGGCGGATTGCCAAGCGACTGATGGTGGAACGCAATTTCGCCGGCGAGACCGACAGGCTGACGTCGATCGCGGCCGGCATCTTTCCCGAGGAGAAAAGAGACGAGATCGCCGGCGCACTGCGCGAACTGCTGATCGCCTTTCCCGTCTACCGCACCTATGGCGACGGCGGCCCACTCTCGTGGCAGGATAAGGCAGTATTCGCCACGACCGCATCGCAAGCCATGGCCCGGCTCGATGAGCGGCGTGCGCTCGATCATGTGCTGAAGCTTCTCGAAGGCAAGATCGAAGGCGACGCTGCCCGCGAGTTCCGCATCCGCTTCCAGCAGCTGAGCGGTCCGGTGATGGCAAAGGCGACGGAAGATACGCTGTTCTACCGCTATAACAGGCTCCTTGCCGCAAACGAGGTGGGCGGTGAACCCGGCAGGGCGCCGGGCGGTCCCGAGGAATTTCATCGTCGCATGGCGGAGCGGGCGCGGCTGCAGCCCCATGGACTGTCGGCAAGCGCCACCCATGACACCAAACGCGGCGAGGATGGGCGCGCCAGGCTCTATGCGCTGAGCGAGGGCGCCGATGTTTTCGTGCAGGCGGTGGCGCGCTGGCGTGAAATGAACCGGGCCTGGCTGAAGGATCTGCCGGATGGTCCCGCCCCGGAGCCGAATGTCGAATGGATGCTCTATCAGGCGCTCGCCGGCGCCTGGCCGGAGGATTTCGACAGAGGGCGGACGGAAGAGCTTCGCGAACGCTTCATCGATTATGCGCGGAAGGCAGTGCGCGAGGCGAAACTGCGCAGCGACTGGACGGAACAGAATGCTGCTTATGAGGAAGCGGTCACAGCCTATGCGGCGGCGCTGGTCTCGCCTGACAACGACGCCTTCCTCGAGGATTTCGAAAGGGTGCTGCAACCCTTCATCGCCGCAGGTTACCTCAACAGCCTGTCGCAGACGCTCCTCAAGCTGACGGCCCCCGGCATTCCCGACATCTATCAAGGCGCGGAGGCTTTCGACTTCAGCCTCGTCGATCCCGACAACCGCCGGCCGGTCGATCATGAACAGCTGATGGCGTGGCTTTCTGAAGCCGGACCGATCGCGAAGCTGCAGGCGGCGGCATTGAAGCAGCGCATCGTCGCAATCGGCCTGCAATTGCGCCGGCGGCAGCCAGCCCTCTTTGCCAAAGGCGATTATCTGCCGCTGAAGGCGACGGGCAGCCGGCGCGATCATGTCCTCGCCTTTGCCCGCGTGCATCAAGGCGATTTCACACTCGTCGCCACGCCGCGGCTGATGTTCGGCTGGCTCGACCCCGGCGTGCTCTTTGCCGGCCCGGAATTCTGGGAGGATACCGCGATCGCCGTCCCCTCCCCCCTTCACGGGCTGAAGGCGGATCTGGTGACGGGAAAGACGATCGAGCCCGGAGGCAGCATCTCCGTCGCCGCCCTGCTCGGGAGCCAGCCGGTCGGATTGATCAGCCCGATCTGAGTGTCGGACTTCGCGTGCGGCTCAAAAATTCGATCTCGCCGAATTAGTGCTTGACCTTCCAGTTGCTGGAAGGTGGATAAGCTATCCAAATGCCCTCCGGGCACAGGAGATAGTCATGGATATCAAGCACGATCACGATCATCATCACAACCACGCCCCCGGCGACGATCATTGCCATTGCGGCCATGATCATCCGGAGAAGGCTGCCGATGCCGTAACTCGTGACCCTGTCTGCGGCATGACCGTCGAACCGCAGGCCGGCAAGCCATCACTCGATCATGCGGGCCGGACCTATCATTTCTGCTCGGAGGGCTGCCGGACGAAATTTGCGGCGGCGCCGCAGGATTATACCACCGCGAAGGACCCGGTCTGCGGTATGGCCGTCGATCGCTCGACGGCGAAACACTTCCTGAAATTCGAGGGTGAGAAATTCTACTTCTGCTCGGCCGCCTGCCAAGCGAAGTTCGAAGCCGATCCTGCGGCCTATCGCGACGGCAAGCGCCCGGCGGCAAAGCCCGCGCCGAAAGGCACGCTCTATACCTGCCCGATGCACCCGGAGGTGATAAGCGACCGTCCTGGCGACTGCCCGAAATGCGGCATGGCGCTGGAGCCGATGGGCGTTCCTCCTGCCGATGAAGGCCCGAACCCGGAACTCGTTGATTTCAGCAGGCGGCTCTGGGTGAGCGCTCTCCTTGCCCTGCCGCTGCTCGCACTCGGCATGGGGCCGATGCTCGGTCTGCCGCTTCGGGAAGCGGTCGGCGAACCGTTGGCGACGTATCTCGAACTCCTTCTGGCAAGCCCTGTGGTGCTCTGGGCCGCCCTCCCCTTTTTCCGCCGCGCCTGGGCGTCTGTCGTCAATCGCAGTCCCAATATGTGGACCCTGATCGGCCTCGGTGTCGGCACCGCCTATATCTACAGCGCGGTCGCCACGCTTGCGCCCGGCATCTTCCCAATGAGCTTTCGCGGCCATGGCGCGGCCGTGCCCGTGTATTTCGAGGCGGCGGCTGTCATCGTTGCGCTCGTCTTCGTCGGCCAGGTCCTGGAATTGAAGGCGCGCGAGCGCACCGGCTCGGCAATCCGCGCCCTGCTCGATCTTGCGCCGAAGACGGCGCGGCGCATCGATGCCGATGGCAGCGAGAGCGACGTGCCGGTGGACGAGATCCAGACTGGCGATCGGCTGCGCGTGCGTCCTGGCGAACGGGTGCCGGTGGATGGCTCCGTCCTCGAGGGCCAGTCGACAATCGATGAATCGATGATATCAGGCGAGCCCCTGCCCATCGAGAAGTCGAAGGGCGATGGGCTGACAGGTGGCACGATCAACAAGAACGGCACCCTCGTCATGGCAGCCGAGAAGGTCGGCGCCGACACGGTTCTGTCTCGCATCGTCGACATGGTCGCCAAGGCGCAGCGCTCGCGTGCGCCGATTCAGGGTGTTGTCGACCGCGTATCCGCGTTCTTCGTGCCTGCCGTGGTGGTCGTCGCGATCCTTGCCTTCCTCGCCTGGGCCGCGATCGGACCGGAGCCGCGCATGGCAAATGCGCTGCTTGCCGCCGTCACCGTCCTGATCATCGCCTGCCCCTGCGCACTCGGCCTTGCAACGCCGATGTCGATCATGATCGCGACGGGACGCGGCGCTCGGGAAGGCGTGCTGATCAAGGATGCCGAGGCGCTGGAACGCTTTTCCAAGGTCGATACGCTGATCGTCGACAAGACGGGCACGCTGACCGAGGGCAAGCCGAGGCTTACCGACGTCATCGCCTTGGGCAGCCTCGAGGAAAGCCGCCTGCTGTCGCTGGCGGCAAGCCTGGAGCGCGGCTCCGAACATCCGCTGGCCGAAGCGATCGTTTCCGGCGCCGAGGAGCGCGGTGTCGCCTTCGTCGAGGTCACCGGCTTCGAGGCAAAGACCGGCAAGGGCGTCCAGGGCCTTGCCGGCGGCACGCAGGTGTTGCTCGGCAATGCGGCGATGCTCGCCGATCTCGGCATCGATCCGGCGGTACTTGCCGAGAAGACAGAAGCCCTGCGCGGCGACGGCAAGACGGTGATGTTCGTGGTGTTCGACAACGCGCTTGCCGGCCTCGTTTCCGTTGCCGACCGGATCAAGCCGACGACGTCTGCCGCCATCAAGGCGCTGCATGAAAGCGGACTGAAGATCATCATGGCGACGGGCGACAATGAACGCACGGCGCGGGCGGTGGCAAAAAGCCTCGGCATCGACGAGGTCCGCGCCGACGTGCTTCCGGAAGGCAAAAAGGCGCTGATCGATGAGCTGCGGGCAAGAGGCGCCATCATCGCCATGGCCGGCGACGGCGTCAATGACGCGCCTGCACTTGCCGCGGCCGATGTCGGCATCGCCATGGGCACCGGCGCCGACGTCGCGATGGAAAGCGCCGGCATTACCTTGGTGAAAGGCGACCTCAACGGCATCGTCAGGGCGCGGCGGCTGGCGGAGGCGACGATGCGCAATATCCGGCAGAATCTCGGCTTCGCCTTCGGCTATAATGCGCTCGGCGTGCCGGTCGCAGCCGGCGTACTCTACCCGGTCTTCGGGCTGCTGCTTTCGCCGATGATCGCGGCGGCAGCGATGAGCCTCTCGTCCGTCTCGGTAATTTCAAATGCGCTGAGACTGCGTTTTGCAAAGCTGTAGGAGATGGCGATGAATATAGGCGAAGCATCGGGACGATCGGGCCTGCCTTCGAAGACCATCCGCTACTACGAGGATATCGGCCTCATCCGCCCCGAAAGGGGCGGGAATGGCTACCGCGACTATGCCGAGACCGACGTCCACAAGCTGCGCTTCCTGCAGCGTTCGCGCGGCCTCGGCTTTTCCGTCGAGGAATGCCGGCAATTGCTGGCGCTCTATGAGGATAAGGAGCGGGCGAGCGCCGACGTCCGGGATATCGCCCAGACCAAGCTTGCCGAGATCGACCGCAAGATCCGCGAGCTGACGGACCTGCGCCGGACGCTGGAACACCTGGTGCATGCCTGCCACGGCAACGACAGGCCGGACTGTCCGATCCTCGAAGAGCTTTCGGACGGCAGCTGATCATTTCAAAAGAGCAGGCGTCGCCTTTCAGACGACCTGCATCAGGACAGCTGCGGCATATTCTGGTTCGCCGCCTGCGAGGATTGAGCCCGCTCGTCGGGCTCCTCGTCTTCGCCATCATCCAGCACACCGTCATCCAGCCGATGCTTGATCGCCAGTGCATAGATCACGTCGAGAATATTGCGGTCCCTGAGATGAGGATCGGTCAGGGCGAGAAGCGAGGCCCGGACAATCTTTTTGCTGGTGGCTTTCGGACAACGCGCCTTGACGAAATCGTAGAGCGCCTGATCCGTCAGTCCTTCCATGGCGCCGTCCACGAGAGCTTCGTAGACCCGCTTCTTTTCCTTCATGCTTTATTTTCCCCTGCAAATCAGCGGCGCCATGATCTGTCATGCAATTGTCATAAACAATCGCCGATTTACGGCGCCTGTCCACTGAAGAAGAATGCTGATGACGATCCGGGCAGCATTTTTTTCGCCTCATCGACTTTTTTGCCCTCAGCCGGGAATAAAATCCGCCGCACGCGCGTATACTCAGTCATGGAACGCAAAGAACGCCCCTTCGACGTCATCGGACAGCTTGCAGCGCTGAGGCGCTATGCTCGCTCGCTGGTGCGCAATTCGGACGAGGCGGAGGATCTGGTGCATGATGCACTGGTGCGCGCCTATGAGAAGCGGAAGAGCTTCCGCAGCGGCGGCAACCTGCGCACCTGGCTTCTTTCCATTATGCACAACGCCCATATCGACCGTCTTCGGCGGAACCGGTCACTGACGCGCCGGCACGACGAGGCGGCGGTCGAGGCCGAGCAGTCCCTGCCGGCCGGCCAGGAACATGCCGTGCGCCTGCAGCAGGTGCGCGACGCCTTCTTCGATCTGCCGGAGGAACAGCGCGAGGCGCTGCATCTCGTGGCGATCGAGGATCTTTCCTACCAGGAAGCCGCCAATGCTCTCGGCATTCCTGTGGGGACGCTGATGTCGCGCATCTCGCGTGCCCGCGCCCAGTTGCGCGAATTTGAGGAGACGATGCCGCGCGTTTCGCATCTGAGATTGATCGGAGGAAACAGCAATGAAGGCAATTGATCCGATCATCGACACCGATCTCGACGCCTATGTGGATGGCGAGCTCGATGTCGCCCGCCGCATCCAGGTGGAATCCTATCTTTCCGAGCATCCGGCGATTGCCGCCAAGGTCATGGCCGATCTCAGCATAAAAGGCGAGCTGCGTCTGGCGCTCGCCGGTGAAAGCGCTTTCGGCCGTCCCGAAACGCGCGATGCCGCTCGCCGGCTGGAACGTGGCCTTTCCTACGGCCGCATCTTCCATTCCATGCAGCGCATCGCCGCAATCGGCATTCTGATCGCCGCCGGCTGGGTGGCGCACAATTCTTTCGGCGCCTTCTCGGCGACGGAGGTCGCGGCTTCCGTTCCGGCGCCCGCCTATGTCGAGGATGCCGTGCGCGCCTATCAGACCGCGGCGCTGCGCCAATCAATGCCTTCGCAGACATCAACCATCTACGACGCTGACGATATTCGCGCCGCCACCGCAATCGTAATGCCTGAGCTGCCTGGGGATTGGAAGGTCGCCGATGTGCAGATCTTCCCTTCCGAATTCGGCCCGAGTGTCGAGATGGCGATCGAGGAAACAAATGGAAAGCGGCTTTCGCTTTTCGCCGTCCGGCCGGGCGCCTTCGAGGTCCAGCCGGTCAGCCATCTCGCCCTCGAAAAAACGGAAGCCGCCTATTGGCAGATCGGCGAGGTCGCCTATGCGCTGATCGCCGACGATAGGAGCGTCAATCTCGACCAGGCGGCCGAACGGCTCGCCCGCTCGCTCTACTAGTTCAAACCGAGGAGATCAGTATGAACCCGATCAACCCCCGCTACGGCGCTGTCGCCGGCTCCCAGGCTCTCTTCGACGAGGGCCTGCGCCAGCACATGCTGCGCGTCTACAATTATATGGCGCTTGGCCTCGTCATAACAGGCATCGTTGCCTTCATCGTCGGCTCGACGCCGGCGCTCTACGTGCCGATCTTCAACTCGCCGCTGAAATGGGTGGTGATGCTGGCGCCGCTCGCCTTCGTCTTCTTCTTCTCGTTTCGCATCCAGACGATGTCCGCCAGCACCGCGCAGATCACCTTCTGGGCCTTCTGCGCCGTGATGGGCCTGTCGCTCGCCTCTGTTTTCCTGGTCTTCACCAAGACGAGCATCGCGCAGACCTTTTTCATCACTTCAGCCATGTTCGGCGCGACCAGCCTCTACGGTTATACGGCAAAACGTGATCTCTCGAAGATGGGCTCGTTCCTGATGATGGGCCTTTTCGGCATCATCATCGCCGGCATCGTCAACATTTTCCTGGGTTCGAGCGCGCTGCAGTTCGCGATCTCAGTGATCGGCATCGTCGTCTTCGTCGGCCTCACCGCCTACGACACGCAGAACATCAAGGAACAGTATTCGGAAAACTACGATCAGGAATCGAACCAGAAGCTCGCCGTCTTCGGTGCACTTTCGCTCTACCTGAACTTCGTCAACATCTTCCAGCTTCTGCTCAACTTCACGGGCGAGCGAGAATAGAGACTGCGCTTCTGGGGGCAATGGAAGCGCAAGAGCGCCTGGTCTGCAGTCTGTGACAGGATGGCGGACTGGGTGCTCACCTAAAACGAAAACGGCCGGGTCAACGCCCGGCCGTTTTCGTTTCAGATGATGCCCCAGGCGCGATAGCGGCCACGGCCGGTGATCTCTCGGATGCCGATCTCGTTGACGAGATTCAGCGCGCCGCGCGGGGTGATGCGCAGATGACGGGCGATCATCGCCGCTGAGACCATCGGCCGCGACAGGATGAAATCGGCAAGCTCCGGGAGACTGCTGTTCGAACGGCGGCCGCGAATGCGCAGCTCCATTTGCGTGCGCGCTAGCGACAACCGGTCGATTTCCTTGAGGCCGGCCACCGCACTCAGATGCATCGCCTCCAGAAAGGCTTGCAGCCGTGTCGCCCGATCGCGCGCCCGGCGGCGCTCGTGGCGTACCAGCTTCAGCCCGCCGTAAAAGGAAAAGAGATGCGAGGCGACCTTGCCGCGGGCGCGTAGATGGCTTGCGACCAGAAGCCCCCCGAGCCAGTGCTGACGCCGCAACGGCTCGATCTTTTCCCAGGCTTCGAAGAGGATGGCCGCTCCGAGAACCGGCGGCAGGCTATCGGCCAATGGCTGCACGCTTCGCCACTCGGCAAGCCGTTGTTCCTCGTCCCATTCGTCATCCCCGAGCAAACCAAGAGGATCTTCATTGCGCTTCGCCGGAATAACAGCGACCGCCTCGCCTGCCGATGTTTTCCCCGTATGGATATCGAGCAGCTTTTGCGAGCGGGCAAGAAGCGCATCGATCTCCGCCATCTCGGCGGCAAGCGGCCCGCCCTCATCGTCACTCTCCTCGTCGGCGTCGACCGGAACTGCGAGGCTCTTTCCTTCCTGCGCTTTCCCCTCCCCTTCCCCAAGCGTTGCGGTCAACGTCGCAAGCCCCGACCCTCCGAGTGCCCAGGAGGGTTCACCGGTCCAGATGCGCCGGCGTGCCCGCAGCACGGAATGAGCGATCGTCAGCTCGTGACTGGGAGCGCGACTATCCATATGCGCATCGTGCAAAACGAGATCCTCGACATGCACGAGTTCGCCTGCCACCCAGAGCGCGCCAGCGGCATCGAAGAAATGGCTGCGTTCGGCAAATCCCTCACCGACCACCGAGCGCAACACCCGCTCGTCCAACCGCGCCATCGCATCCTCCGCCGCAGCAAGGGATGGAAGCAGGGTCTGAAGCATCGCACCGTCGATATCGTAGCGCATTGTTAAGCTTTACGGTTTTTCACAAATGGAAGTCAAACGCAGGTTTTCTTCCGTCATGTATGACATGGTTAACGGCGTAATTCAAGAAAACTGCGAGGAAGGGAGAGCCGTCAAGATGTCTGATCGCCCGGCCGCATATCTTCTACCCGCCGCAACTAGCGCGGAGCTTTCGCTCTCTGTTCATCCGGTTTTCCTCGCCGCCGGACCATTTGCCCGCATCAGCGCCATCAGCATCGGCCCGAGCGAGAACTCGCCGCGCTCCGCACGCCGCGACAGGTCGCGCAGATAGCCGCCGGCCGAGTTGATATGTCCGCCTCTTTCCAGGATGCAGGCGATCACCGTGGCGGCATTTTCAGGCCCCATGATATCGCAGGCCTCCTGATAGGCGCTGGGACTGACGCCAAGGGTGGAACGAACGATCACGGCCGCGGCCATCAGATCCCGCCAACTGCCGATTCCGCCGCCCGGCCCATAAGCGACAATCTCCGGGCAGGCCTGCACCACCATGGCAAGAGGGAAGGATTTCGGCGGCTCCCGCCATGGCCGCGCTTCTTCCTCCGGCTTTGCGCCCTGCTTCGGTTCGAAGCTTGGTTCAAGTTCAGATATGGGGTGTGGGTTTGAATTATGTATGTGCCGACCGTTTTGGCCGTCATTGGCGTCTGTTTTCTCTGTTTTCGTCTTCAATTCCAGCGTCTTGACGATCATCTCACGGAGCGCCTCGAGATCGCCCAGCAGGCTTTCCATCTCGGCGGCGGACGGACGGCGCGGCAGGCTTGCGGAAAGCAGATTGAAATGCTTCTGCATCTCGATCCATTCGCCGGCAATTTCCTCTTCCAGTGCGATCTCGATCAGCTTGACTATGTCACGTCGGCAAAGCGTCAGCCGCTCTCTCAGGCGCTTCCATTCAAGCCTATCGGCCATCACCCGAGCCGCTTGTGCCTCGATCTCGCGGGCACGCACGAGGAGCGGCGCGATGCTGAAGCCGAAGGCCTCTCCCAATCCGCCCCCGCCGTTCCGGCGGGCAAACCGTTTTCCGTTCGGGCTATCCCTGCGGATGATCAGGCCGGCCTCCACCAGCATCGCCAGGTTCCGCCGCAGCGTCGTGCCGGCCATGCCGTGTGTACGCAGCGAAAGCTGCTCGTTTGAGGGAAAGACGACGAAGCCGTTGGCCTCGGCAATCTCGTTCTTCGGGTAGAAGGTCAAGAGCGCGTTGAGAACAGCCAGAGCACGATCGGATACGCCGATTATGTCCTTCGCTTCGCAGAGCGCGCGAAAGATTTTCCACTTGTCGACCGATGCATCCGGATCGACTTTGCTGGCGCTTTCCTGACTTGCCAGCATGCCAAGCGTCATCGATCGCCGCCCAAAGGGCGTCGATACATATTGAGGCTCCATGTCCCTCACCTTTTTTCAAGGCAAAAGAAACCTACCACCCAAAAGGATGCCGAAGACGCTTGACAGTGATTCGAGGAAGTGCGATTCTCAGATTGTCCAGATATGAGAAAGGCTTCCGCGGCGGCAACGTTCGGAGGCTTTTTTCTTTTGCGGCCTACTCTCCTGCTTGCAACTTGCCGGCCCGATAGGCTTCGTAGAGCTCATCGAGACGGCGTGAAACGTAAGCGCCGAAATCCGGCGCATCGCCTGTTTTCAACGCGATCGTGAAGGAGTTGCCGGCGCTCTTGATTCGGCCGGCAATCTTGCCGCCGCTCTTCGGCTTCCAGTCATATTCCGTGGCTTCGGGCTTTGCCTCTTTCCTGGCGAGCTCGGCAACCAGAAGCTCGAAACGGCGGTCGCTCTCTTCCGTCAGGAAACCTTCCGAGGCGATGAGCTTTGCAAGCCGCGCCGCCGTCATCCCATTCCAGTTCTGGGCAAGCGCCATCCATTTGCGTCGTCCGATGCCGGGTGCGGCTCCGACCGACCTCACGATATCGGCCGGTATGGCCTTCGCGACGGATATCAGCTTCGACAGCTCCGTCTTGTCGGTCGACAGCGCCTTCATGATGACGGGACGCTCAAAACCCTTGAGCTCGAGATTGAGGGCAAAGACGGCACGCTCGATATAGGAAAGGTTCCGACGCGCCGAATTCTCGATGCCCTGCGCGATGACGACATCAGTATCGTCAAGCTTACGGACGATCGCCTGCACTTTGCGCCCGAGCAGCTTGATGGCCTGCAGGCGACGATGACCGTAGGCAATCTGATAGCGGTTCTCATCATCGGGATGGCGACGGACGAGGACCGGCACTTCCTGGCCATTCTCGGCAATCGACTGCACCAGCTCGTCTTCCATATCGAGCGGCCGGTCGGCAAGGCGGTCGCGGACGAAAGAGGAATCGATCAGATCGGGGTCGAGCTCGACGATGCGTTCGCCCGACAGCAAGGCCTCCTGTATCGCCCTGCTCTCTTCTTCCATCCGGCCGAGGGTCAACGCCATCGTCCGGACCGGACCAGCCGATCCGCGCGAAGACGTCTCCTCGTAGTTGGCCGCGGCCAACTCCTGCGCCGTATCGTCGAAAAGACCTTTCAGGCGATCGCGTCTGCTCATGTGCGGCCCCAGGCTTTGTGAATGCCGGCGAGAACCTCGCTGTTGGCGGCGGTGACCGATTCCAGCGCCCGATCATAGGTCGAGCGGCGCACCTGCCCCTTCTCGATTTCGTAGAGCGTCTGCTTGGTCAGGCCGGCATCGGCGATCGCCGTCGATTTGAGAATGGTCGCTGTCAACACGTCATCGCTAAACAGGCTGCGCAGCAGCGCAACGATCTGCGACTGCGGTGCATCGAAGGGTTCGTGGCGGGTGACGATGTATTTGATGAAGTCATGCTGCAGATCGCCGCCGGCCTTGCGCACGACGGAGAGCAGATCCGAGGTCATCAGCAGGAACTGCGACATGGAGGCGACATCGACCATCTGCGGATGGATGGTGATCAGCAGCGATGTTGCGGCGCAGACAGCGCCGAGCGTGAGGTAGCCGAGCTGCGGAGGGCAGTCGATCACCACGACGTCGTAATCGGCCTCGACCTCGGCAATGGCGACGCCGACGCGACGGAAGAACAGCTCGGCCGGCTTCTGGCGATCATTGAGCGCTCGCGGCGTTTCATGCTCGAACTCCATCAGTTCGAGATTGCCAGGCACCAGATCAAGCCCGTCGAAATAAGTCTTGCGAACGATCTCTTTCAGCGGCTTGCGGCCGGCATCATAGCGGATAGCGCCATACAGCGTATCGCCATCGGAAAGATCGAATTCAGGCTGGACGCCCAGCATGGAGGAAAGCGAAGCCTGCGGATCGAGATCAATGGCAAGCACACGATAACCCTCCAGCGCCAGATACTGGGCCAGATAAAGCGTTGTCGTCGTCTTCGCCGAGCCGCCCTTGAAATTGGTGACGGCAACTGTCTGCAGCTTCTCACCGGGCCGCCGCCACGGCAGATAGGAAAGCGCATCCTTCGGCTTCAGCTTTGCCATATAATGGCGCAATTCATTGATTTGGCCGAGCGTATAGGAACGCCGGCCATTCTGGGAAAGCTCCGGCTGGGGGCCTTTGCCATCCAGCGACAGCTGGCGAAGATAGCCGTCGGAAACGCCGATCATCTGAGCGGCCTCGCCGGAGGAAAATGTGCGCAGCGTCTTCTGCGAAAGCGGCGGAAACAGCTTGTCGCGGAGGAGCTTCAACTGCCGCGAAAGCTGGTTCGCATGCCGCTCGATCCGTACATCTGTCGTCGATACGCTAATGTTGTCCAAAACACCCAATCCTTTTCGATGCGCTTTTCTGTCAACATAGCGTCAAAAAGCGTATCGAAAATGACACGATTCGGGATTTGCAGCAACAATGGGCCCTGGAGGGTGCTTCCGGCCCGGTTGGCCGCGGCCAACTGCCTGCCCCCACCCTTGCAGCGACGCGGCTTTTTCGGCAAGACCGCCAGGAATCACGGGGAGTATCGGCTTGAAGCACATCCATATCATCGGCATCGGCACGGGCAACCCGGAGCACCTCACCATACAGGCGATCAACGCGATGAATGCGGTCGACGTAATCTTTCTGCCGGTCAAGGGCGCCGGCAAGGAAGAGCTTGCCGAGGTCAGGCGAGAGATCTGCGAACGCTATGTCACGCGGCCGGGCATCAGGATCACTGAATTCCAGGTGCCGCAAAGGCAAACGGCCGAGCGAACTTATACGCAAAGCGTCGACGCCTGGCACAGCGAGATCGCGCATATCTACGGAGAGCTAGTCGCCAGTCTCCCGGATGACGGCAGCGGCGCCTTTCTCGTCTGGGGCGATCCCAGTCTCTACGATAGCACGATCCGCATCATCGAACGCGTGCAGCGGGAAGGCCGCCTGGATTTCGACTATCGCGTCATTCCCGGCATCACCAGCATTCAGGCCCTGGCGGCCAGCCACAAGATCCCGGTCAATCTGGTCGGCAAACCAATCGAGATCACTACCGGGCGCAGGCTGGCGCGGGACGGGCTTCTGACCGACAGCACGATCGTCATGCTCGACGGCGAACAGGCCTTTGCCAAGATCGACGATCCGGATGCGGAGATCTTCTGGGGCGCCTATCTCGGCACCGAGGATGAGATGGTCAGATCAGGACGGCTTGGTGATGTCGCCGCCGACATTGTGACGTTGAGGGCCGAGGCCAGGCAACGGCATGGCTGGATCATGGACATTTATCTCTTGCGTAAGGGACGGGATTTCGAGGAATAGCCGATCCGAACCACTTCCATCATGCTTTGCCGCGCCGGGCATGATCATGTAAGAAATGGTCAGAGGATTGAGAATGAGCGTTAAGACCGCTGAGGCGAGCGACAGAACAAGCGAGGCGAATACGCACGGTCGCCCGGCGGTGGAGATGCGCAGGCGCGGCGCCTGCCCCGCCCTTGCCGCACCCATGCCAACCGGCGACGGCTTGCTGGTGCGGCTGCGACCGGCCGGTGGCGCGTTGACGTTGCCGCAATTCGCAGATCTTGCTCGCTCCGCCGCAGCGCATGGCAACGGCATTCTTGAGATCACCGCGCGCGGCAATCTGCAGATCCGCGGGCTGCGACCCGAGACCGTAGGGCAGCTCGCTGCCGATATCGATGCCGCCGGGATCGTTGTGCCGGACGGGCCGGCGATCGAGATATCGCCACTACACGGCATCGATCCGGAAGAGTTGAGCGATCCGTCCGCAATGGAAATAACGTTGCGCCGCACGCTCCACGATCTCATCGCCTCGCCGCATCTCGCGCCGAAACTTTCGCTCCTCGTCGACGGCGGCGGAGCCTTCGGCTTGTCGGCACTTTCCGCCGATATCCGTGTGGTCGCGCAATTCGACGCAGATTGGCTTGTCTCGATCAATGGCGACAGTGAAACCGCAACGCCGGTCGCAATCGGTCCTGCGGAGGCGGCGATATCAGCCGTCGGCGACATTCTGAGCCTGTTGGCAGCCCTCGGGCAGGGCAGGCGGACACGCGATATCGATCCGGCACTTCTGCGGGCGCATTTTCCTGCGATGGATGGCATTCAGTTCACCCCATCCCGGGCGGCAGGTGTGCCGCTTTCCGGCCTGCACCGTCTGGCGGACGGCAAAACCGTGCTCGGCGTCAGACCGGAGTTCGGACAGATGAGGGCATCTGATCTCTCCGCTCTGCTCGATCTCGCAAAAGTTCATGGCGCAACAGCCATCCGACTTGCGCCCGGTCGCGGTTTCTTCCTCATCGGGCTTCCGGCAGATACACTGCCGGCTATGCAGATCGCCGCAGCCAGACTTGGCTTCAACGCGCAACCCGGCGAAACCAGCGAGCATATCGCCGCCTGCGCAGGCGCCGGTGCCTGCGGCTCGGCCTTCTACGAGACGAGAACTCTGGCGCGCCGCCTCATTGCCGCAGCGCCCGCCCTCTTCGACGGTTCGTTGACGCTGCATCTCTCCGGCTGCGCCAAGGGCTGCGCGCATGCGCGGCCCGCGCTGACCCTGACGGGCTCGGCTGAGGGTTATGGTCTCATCCTCAACGGGCTTGCTGCGGATCAGCCGGACGAACGGATCGCTGGCGGTCGGATCGATTTCGCTATAGAGAGGCTCGCCCGAGCCATCGAAGACAACAGAGATGCTGGCGAATCGGCCGCCGCCTGCCTTACACGGCTTGGCACAACCGGCGTTTCGAAGGCGCTGCGACAGGAATAGGAATGCCAGACTACGATTATATCCGCAGCGGCGACGCGATCTACGAGCGTTCCTTTGCGATCATTCGCGCCGAGGCCGATCTTTCGCGCTTTACCGAAGATCAGGCCGAAATCGCCGTGCGCATGATCCATGCCTGCGGGCTGGTCGAGGCGGCAGAGCATTTCCTGTTTTCGGCCGATTTCGTCGGCGCTGCGCGTGATGCGCTGAAGGGCGGGGCGCCGATCTTCTGCGATGCGGAAATGGTATCCCAGGGCGTGACCCGGGCCCGGCTGCCGGCACTGAACGACGTGATCTGCACGCTGCGCGATCCCGCGACACCCGAGCTGGCGCGTGAGACCGGCAACACACGCTCGGCCGCCGCCATGCATCTCTGGCTCGACCGGCTCGGCGGAAGCGTTGTCGCGATCGGCAATGCACCGACGGCGCTCTTCCATCTCCTCGAACTGCTGCGCGACGGCGCCCCGAAACCGGCGGCGATCCTCGGCATGCCTGTCGGCTTCGTCGGCGCGGCGGAATCAAAGGATGCATTGGCGGAGAATTCCTATGGCGTACCCTTTGCCGTCGTGCGCGGCCGGCTCGGCGGCAGCGCCATGACGGCTGCGGCCATCAATGCACTGGCGAGGCCGGGCCTATGACGACCGGTCGTCTCATCGGCGTTGGCACGGGTCCCGGCGACCCGGAGCTGCTGACCCTAAAAGCCGTGCGCGCCGTCGAAGGCGCTGACGTGATCGCTTATTTCGCCAAGCAGGGCAGGGGCGGCAATGGCAAGGCAATCGTCGAACCGCTGCTGAGGTCTGGGGTGACGCTGCTGCCGCTTTACTATCCCGTGACGACAGAGATCGACAAGAATGACGAACGCTACCAGAGCCTGATCACTCAATTCTATGATCAGTCTGCCAAGTCTGTCGCCGGACATCTCGATGCCGGACTGACCGTCGCCGTTCTCAGCGAAGGCGATCCGCTCTTCTATGGCTCCTACATGCACCTGCATGTCAGACTTTCCCATCGCTACCCAACCGAAGTGATCCCAGGCATCAGCGCCATGTCGGGCTGCTGGTCGCTGGCGGGCATGCCGATCGTCCAAGGCGACGACGTGCTTTCCGTACTGCCCGGTACGATGGCCGAGACCGAGCTGACGCGCCGTCTTGCCGATACGCAAGCCGCCGTCATCATGAAGGTCGGCCGCAACCTGCCGAAGATCCGCCGGGCTCTGGCGGCAGCCGGCCGGCTTGCGGAAGCCGTCTATGTCGAGCGCGGCACCATGGCGAATGCGGCAATGGAAAAACTTGCCGACAGGAGCGATGGCGATGCGCCGTATTTTTCGCTGGTGCTGGTGCCGGGCTGGGAGAACAAGCGATGAGCGGCAGGCTTTTCGTGATCGGCACCGGTCCCGGCAATCCGGAGCAGATGACGCCGGAAGCCCTGGCGGCCGTCGATGCGGCGACGGATTTCTTCGGTTACGGCCCTTATCTCGACAGGCTGCAACTCCGCCACGATCAGCTGCGGCACGCCTCGGACAATCGCGAAGAGCTCGGTAGGGCAGGGGCAGCCCTTGCCATGGCGGCTGACGGCGCCAAGGTCTGCGTTGTCTCCGGCGGCGATCCCGGCATCTTTGCCATGGCGGCTGCCGTCTGCGAGGCGATCGAGAACGGCCCTGCAGCGTGGCGCTCGGTCGATCTCACCATCTTGCCCGGCATCACTGCAATGCTGGCTGTAGCGGCAAGAGCAGGCGCCCCGCTTGGCCACGATTTCTGCACCATATCGCTATCTGACAATCTAAAGCCTTGGAATATAATCGAAAAACGTCTCGAACTGGCCGCAAAGGCAGGCTTCGTGATTGCGCTTTATAATCCGATCAGCCGGGCGCGACCATGGCAGCTCGGCGAGGCCTTCAAGCTGTTGCGCGACCATCTGCCGGCTGCAACGCCCGTTATTTTCGGGCGTGCGGCGGGAAGGCCCGACGAGCGCATCGCTGTGCAGCCTCTGTCGCAAGCGGATGCATCGATTGCCGATATGGCAACCTGCATCATCATCGGCTCAGCCGAAACGCGGATCGTCGCACGGCCCGGCAAGCTTGATTTGGTCTACACGCCGCGGTTCATGGCAGGGGGAAACAGGTGATCGATCACCGCCAGTGCCGCCTCAGCTGTCTCGACCGCCGTGACGATGGGTGCCGGTGCGCGCACGACCATCATCACCTCGATACCGAGCAGGCGGGCGGCCTCGATTTTCGCATAGGTAGCGGCGCCACCACTGTTCTTGGCAATGATGACGTCGATGTGGTGCTGCTTCAGCAATTCGCATTCGCCCTCCAGCGAGAACGGACCCCGATCGAGGATGTATTCGACATTCGCAAGCGCAAGCGCCGGTTCGACGGGATCGACGCTGCGGATGAGATAGTGATGTTGCAGCGCCGCTTCCGCATGATGCGCGCCCTGTCGGCCGATCGCCAGAAAGACATGGCGGGGGGAGGGGCCGAGCGCTTCGATGGCAGCCGGAATGCTTTGCACCTCTTGCCAGCGATCGCCGGCCACGCGTTGCCATTCGGGACGGCGCAGAGCGATCGCAGTGATACCGGTGGTCTCGGCGGCAAAGGCGGCATTGGCCGAAATTCGCTCGGCGAAGGGATGCGTGGCGTCGATCAGCAATCCATAGCCGCCGGTTTTCAGGAAATCGGCCAGCGCCGAAGCACCGCCGAAACCCCCAACGCGAACCGGAACAGGCTGTGCGGCCGGTATTTCAGTGCGTCCAGCGAGCGACAGCAGAACATCGCAATCACCCCGCGCCGCAAGCGCCTCGGCCAGCAGGCGCGCCTCGCCGGTGCCGCCGAGGATCAGGATGCGAGGTCTTACCATGTCTGATGTTTCTCCTGCATCCGGCCAGCGCTGGCTGACTATTATCGGCATCGGCGAAGATGGTCCAGAAGGGCTGGGCGAGGAGGCGAAGAGGCTGATTACATCAGCACCCGCCGTCTTCGGCGGAGCGCGGCATCATGCGCTCGCCGCGTCGCTGATATCAGGCGAGAGGCTTTCCTGGCAAAGCCCGTTCGAGCGCTCGGTCGATGCCGTTCTCGAGAGGCGCGGCACGCCGGTTGTCGTCCTCGCCTCCGGCGATCCCTTCCTTTACGGTGTCGGGGCAACGCTCTCCCGCCATGTGGCGGCGGAGGAGATCCGCACCATTCCCGCGCCCTCGGCCTTCAGCCTTGCCGCATCCCGCCTCGGCTGGCCGCTGCAGGAGGTCACGACGATCTCTCTGCATGGACGGCCGATTGATCTTGTCCGACCGCATCTGCACCCCGGTCGGCGGATCATTGCGCTGACCTCGGACGAGAAGGGGCCTGGGGATCTGGCTGCCCTGCTTGCCGCCACTGGCTTCGGTCAGTCAGAGCTTACCATACTCGAGGCGCTCGGTGGTGCCCGCGAACGGCGGAGAAGTGCCGTAGCGGCAAATTTCGATCTCGGGGACGTAAACCCCCTGAACGTCTGCGCAATCAATATCGCGGCAGGGGAGGGGGCTCGAATTCAGCCTTTCACCGCCGGCCTCGAAGACGACCTGTTCGAGCATGACGGACAGATCACCAAACGTGAAATCCGGGCGATGACGCTTTCGGCGCTCGCGCCGCGCTACGGCGAACTGCTCTGGGATATCGGCGCGGGCGCAGGCTCGATCGGCATCGAATGGATGTTGGCCGATCCCAGCCTGAAGACAATCGCTATCGAGCAGTCGCCGGAACGGACCGCGCGGATTGCTCGCAATGCATCCGCCTTCGGCGTGCCGCATCTCGCCATCGTCGAGGGTTCAGCGCCCGATGTACTGAAAGGCCTGCCGGAACCGGATGTGATCTTCCTCGGTGGCGGCGGCAGCGAAGCGGGTGTTATCGACGCTGCGATTGCCGCGCTGAAGCGGGGAGGGCGGCTCGTTGCCAACGCCGTGACACTGGAGATGGAAGCAATGCTGCTCGGCGAACATGCAAAACGCGGCGGCTTCCTCACGCGGATCGAAATATCGCGCGCACAACCCGTCGGCGGCATGAGCGGCTGGCGGCCGGCCATGCCCGTGACGCAGTGGCGCTGGACGAAAGGATAACGAGATGACTGTGCATTTCATCGGCGCAGGGCCAGGTGCTGCGGATCTGATCACCGTGCGCGGCCGCGATCTCATCGCCCAATGCCCGGTCTGTCTCTATGCCGGCTCGATCGTCTCGCCCGAACTGCTGCAATATTGCCCGCCGGGCGCGCGCATCGTCGATACCGCACCGATGTCGCTTGACGAGATAGAGGCGGAATATCTGCACGCCGCTGCAGCCGGCCAGGATGTCGCGCGGCTGCATTCCGGCGATCTCTCCGTCTGGAGTGCCGTGGCCGAGCAGGTCCGCCGTCTTCAGAAACACGGCATCGCCTATACGATGACGCCGGGCGTTCCGGCCTTTGCTGCTGCTGCCTCAGCCCTCGGGCGCGAGCTGACGATCCCCGCGGTAGCACAGAGCCTGGTTCTGACCCGCGTTTCCGGCCGCGCGTCACCGATGCCGAACGACGAGACGCTCGCCAAATTCGGTGCGACGGGGGCCACGCTGGCAATCCATCTGGCGATCCATGCGCTGAAGCAGGTGGTCGAGGAACTGACGCCCCTTTACGGCGCTGACTGCCCCGTCGCGATCGTCGTCAAGGCCTCCTGGCCGGACGAGCGCGTCCTGCGCGCCACGCTTGCCGATATCGAGGCAAAGGTTGCGGCCGAGCCGATCGAACGCACGGCAATCATCTTCGTCGGCCCTTCGCTCGCTGCGGAGGATTTCCGCGAGAGCTCGCTCTATGATCCGGCCTATCAGCGGCGGTTCAGAGGCCGGGAATAACTTCCGATGATTGGCCGCCGCGGGCGGCCAATCATCGCGACAATCGCTAAGCGGCGCTCCGCCCGGTTCTCAAACCCGCGCTGACAGGTAATCCATGCTGGTACGAAGCGCACCGGCAGGGTCCTTGACCGCATGCACTTCCGCTGCAAAGGGTTCGAAGGAGAACGGACCCTGATAGCCCGCCTGCAGCAACGCCCTGATCTGTCCAGCATTGTCGAGCCGGTCGTCGCCGTCCACGAGCACGCGATGGGAATCGCGCATATCGGCAACGGAGACGGAAGGATCGCTGACGCCGGAGATGTGCACGAGGCCGGCCAGCTCAGGGAAGGTCGCGGCTTCGCCGGCAAGGTGATGGTGGAAGGTGTCGTGAACGAGCTTGAAGGTCGATTGCGCGCCGAGCTCCCTGATTGCCTCGGCCGCCTCGGTCTTCGAGCGCAGCGAGCAGATTTCAAAACCGAGAGGCTCGACGAGACCGATAATGCCGGCTTCATCCAGCATTGGCTTCAGTACCGACAGGGCTTGGCGCAGATTAGCCTGCCGTTCGCCATCGGCGCGGCCGGTGCCATCGTTCTTCGGAACGAGGACGAGCGCCTTGGCGCCAGATGCGCTGGCATAGTCGATCAGTTCCTGCGCTTCTCGTGCGCGGGTTTCATTCCATTCGTTGAAACGCTGCAAGGCGTTGATCGAAATGATCGTCAGGCCGTGACGGGATGCGGCGTCCTTGATCGTTTCCGGCTTGGTGCCGTCGACAATCGCATTACCGGAAAGATCGTTGCGGATCTCGACGGCGTCGATGCCGAGCGACTTTGCCAGTTTGAAGAAATCATCGATAGCAAGCGACGGGGCGGCCATATGGTTGAGCGCAAAGCGGATCGAAGTCATGACGGAAATATCCTCCTCGTCTCCGCGCCACGGCGGAGCGGTTCCTCGTGAATGGGCGAGCGAATCTCTATCCGAATTCGCCCGGCAAACCATCCGTCATCGCCGGCGCCTGCTTTCATTGCTGAGAGAATTTCAATCGAGATGATGGAATTCTATCATTCTCAGATGTTCTCGGAGATATAGATATCGAATGGCAGGAAGGACTGACCGGGAACGGCAGCCTCACCATGCTCGATCGCACCGACCATCAGCGATAAAAGCTCCTTGCAGAGAGCGGGCAGCGGAGTGGCGACCACCATGGTGACGATATCGTCGGCAAGGCCGGCCTTGCTCTCCGGCGTCAACTCATTGACCACAAGCACGATCCGACCGCCGACACCCTCTTCGCGGAATGCGGAAATCGCCCCCTCCATGCCGCCGCCGCAGACATAAAGGCCGACGAGATCGGAATGTTTCTGCAGAAGCGTCAGCGTCGCCTCATGGGTGATTTCGGCGGTCTCGAGGTTGATCAGCGTATCGACGACATCGAATTCCGGGGCGTTCTCGCGAAAATAGGAACGGAAGCCGATCTCCCGCAGCTCATGGCCGTGGAAGCGGTGGCTGCCGACGAAACACGCGACCTTGCCGGGCTTTTTCGCCGTCCGCGCAATCGTCCATGCGGCGGTGCGTCCGGCCTTGCGGTTGTTGACGCCGACATAGGCGTCGCGCACCCCCGTGGCGAGATCGGAGAGCAGCGAGAAGACCGGGATGCCGCGTTCCTTCAGTTCCTCGACCGCGGTCGTCACCGCAGGATAATCAGGACCGACGACAGCGACGGCCTGGTTGCGGGCGCCGAGCGCCTTGATCTTTTCGTTGATGGCAGCAGGTGTCGTCGCAGATGGGTACTCGATCTGGATCTGGAGACGGGCGGCGGTGACCGCGCGCGCCGCCGCTTCGATTTCGCGGGCGAAGGTCTGATAGAAGGATTGGGTTGGTTTCTGCAGCAAAAAGGCAAGCCTGTATTGCGGCAGATCCTCAAAGACCCGCTGCCTGATGAGGCCGACGGCATGATAGCCGATCGCCTGCGCCGCATCATAGACCCGCCGCGCCGTCTCCTCCCGCACGCGATGGCGAGCATTGAGAACGCGGTCGACCGTGGCGACGCTGACGCCGGAGGCACGGGCGAGATCGGATATGGTGGGGCGGCGCATGGACGTTCCTGATGGATTCAATCATTGATGCAAGCCATTCATGATGGCTTTTGATAGATTATATCAAGCCTGCATTGAGCGCCTTTCAAAGTCAACCTATCCTCCTCGGCAACAGCATAGCGGGAGGCGGATGATGGCGATCCAGACAAAGAAACGTGATTACGACCTGCTCGGCGAAAGCGGTCGCACCGCCGTCGAGACGGGGCTGGCGGCAGCCGAATGGTATCACACCGACATTCCGCGCAAGGAGATGAAGGCACTGATGCAGCGTTCCGATGCGCCGGCGATCCGGGACACGATGATCTGGCTCGGCAGCATGGCGGTCCTTGCCGGGCTCGGCATCTATTTCTGGGGTTCTTGGATCGCGATACCCTTCTTCCTCGCCTATGGCGTGCTCTACGGCTCAGCCTCCGACAGCCGCTGGCACGAATGCGGTCACGGCACCGCCTTCAAGACGCGCTGGATGAACGATGTCGTCTATCAGATCGCCTGCTTCCTGATCATGCGCAATCCGGTGACCTGGCGCTGGAGCCATGCCCGCCACCACACCGATACCGTCATCGTCGGTCGCGATCCCGAGATCGCCGTCATGCGGCCGCCGGATCTCTTCCGCTTGATCCTCAATTTCTTCGGCATCCTCGATGCCTGGCACGCGGTCATCGACATGCTGCGCAATGCTTTCGGCGGCGTCAGCGCGGCGGAAAAGACGTTCATCCCGGAGATGGAGCAGCCGAAGGCGATCCGTTTCGCCCGTATCTGGCTCGCGATCTATGTTGTCACAATCTCAACCGCAATTGCCATGGGCTCGATCCTGCCGCTGATGGTGATCGGCCTGCCGCGCCTCTACGGCGCCTGGCACCATGTACTCACCGGGCTGTTGCAGCATGGCGGCCTTGCCGACAACGTCATCGACCACCGGCTGAACAGCCGCACCGTCTACATGAACCCGATCAGCCGCTTCATCTACTGGAACATGAACTACCACGTCGAACATCACATGTTCCCGATGGTGCCCTACCACGCGCTGCCCGAGTTGCACGCGATGATCAAGCATGACCTGCCAGCGCCGAACCCGTCGATCTGGTCCGGTTATCGCGAGATGATCCCAGCCTTCCTGCGCCAGCTGCGCAACGAGGACTATTTCCTGAAGCGCGAACTGCCGGCAACGGCGCGGCCTTATCGCGAGGAATTCCACAACGAACTGGCCCCGGCGGCACAATAATCACGATCAAGGGAGGATAAGATGAGCGGCAACTGGATCCAGGTCTGCGGCAAGGACGAAATCGACGAAGAGGATGTCATCCGCTTCGATCATGATGGGCGCACCTTCGCTGTCTACCGCAGCCCTGACGACGAATTCTTCGCCACCGACGGGCTCTGCACGCACGAACATATCCACCTCGCCGACGGGCTTGTCATGGATGAGATCATCGAATGTCCGAAGCATAATGGCCGCTTCAACTACAAGACGGGCGAAGCCAAGGGTGCACCGGTCTGCGTCAATCTCAAGACCTATCCTGTGAAGGTCGAAGGCGACACCGTCTTCATCTCGGTGTGAAGGAAACGAACGTGGCTCATTTCGTCATCCTAGGTGCGGGCGAATGCGGTGCGCGCGCTGCTTTCGCGTTGCGCGAAAAAGGCTTTGCCGGCGAGATAACGCTTGTTGGAGCCGAACCCCTTCCGCCTTATGAGCGGCCACCGCTTTCGAAGGCCGGTACCACCGATGCTCGCGATCCGAAATTCATCGCCGCGGTGGAAAAATATGCCGAAAGCCGCATCCGGCTGCTGACCGGCCTGGAGGCGAGGGATGTCGATACCGTATCCAGGACCGTCACGCTTTCGGACGGTACCGTGCTCTCCTACGACAAGCTCCTACTCGCGATGGGCGCAGCCGCGCGTTCGTTCCCTGGCGCGCCGGAGGGAAACCCACGTATTCGCGCGCTGAGAACGCATCACGATGCGGTGGCGCTGCGTGATGCCATGAAGCCGGGACGGCATATCGCTATCATCGGCGGCGGCTTTATCGGGCTGGAACTTGCAGCGACAGCGCGGCTGCTTGGCGCCGACGTCACCGTCATCGAGGGGCTGGAACGCGTATTGAAGCGCGGCGTGCCGGAGGAGATCGCCCATCTGCTCACGGAGCGTCACCGCGCCGAGGGCGTCGATATCCGCTGCGGCATCTCCATCGAGGCTCTGACCGAGGAGAACGGGAAAGCCCTGATCCGATTGCCGAGCAAAGAGGTGATTGAAGCCGATTTCGCCCTCGTCGGCATCGGTGCGCGGCCGAATGTCGAGATCGCCGAAAGGGCGGGACTGACGATCGACAATGGCATTGCCGTCGACGCTTATCTCAAGACCTCGGCACCCGATGTCTTTGCCGGCGGCGACTGCTGCTCGTTTCCGCTATCGATCTATGGCGGCCGGCGGGTGCGGCTCGAATCCTGGCGCAATGCCCAGGAACAGGGAACATTGGCCGCGGCCAACATGCTCGGCCTCGAGGAAGCCGTTTCGTCAGTGCCGTGGTTCTGGTCGGACCAATACGACATGACGCTGCAGATATCAGGCCTTGCCGAAGGCGCCGTCACCCATCTGCGCCGTGATCTCGGCGCAGGCGCCTTCATTCTCTTCCATCTCGATGCTGACGGGCGATTGATCGCCGCAAGCGGCATCGGGCAGGGCAATGCCGTGGCGCGCGACATCAGGCTCGCCGAAATGCTGATCGCGGCGCGCGCACACCCCGATCCGGCCGCGCTGGCAGCCAGCGACATCAAACTGAAATCCCTGTTGGCCGCCTGAGCCGCCCTCTATTTTTCAAAGGAATTTGACGATGAAGAAACATAAACGCGCGACGGTCGCCGATCTGCTTGCGGAAAAGGGCAAGCGCCAGCTCACCATGTTGCGCGTCACCACGCTGGAGGAGGCCGAAGCCGCCGAAAGGGCGGGGATCGATATGGTTTCCGTGCCGCCCTCGCTGCTTGGACCGGTCTTTCGTGAGGTCGCCCCCACGCCTTTCGCCATTCCGGGGCTCGAATATGGCGACCATGTCTCGGCGGAAGACTATCTCCGCGCCGCCTTCGCGGCCCTGAAAGCGGGCGGCGATGCGGTCTATTGCGCCGCAAGCCTGCAGACGATCCGGCGCTTGCGGGACGAAGGTATACCCGTCTGCGGCCATCTCGGGCTGATCCCTTCGAAGGCGACCTGGACCGGCGGCTTCCGCGCCGTCGGCAAGACGGCGGCGAGTGCGGCCGAGATCTGGCGTCAGACCAAGGCGCTGGAAGGGGCCGGCGCCTTTGCCGCCGAAATCGAAGTCGTGCCGGGAGAGGTCGCCGCCGCCATCAGCGCCAGCACCTCCATGCTGATGATCTCCATGGGTGCCGGCAGCGGCTGCGACGCCCAATATCTCTTCGCCGACGACGTGCTCGGCGCCAATCGCGACCACTATCCCCGCCATGCCAAGGTCTATCGCAACTTCGCCGCCGAACACGACCGGCTGCAGCGCGAGCGCATCGCCGCCTTTACGGAATTCGCCGACGACGTCAAAAGCGGCGCCTATCCGGAAAAGCGCCACCTCGTCGGAATCGATGAATCGGAACTGAAAATTTTTCTGGACCAGTTGAAGACAGGCAATCGCTAAGCACAACCGCGTTTCGTGCCTGGATGATGTGGGAAGCGCCGCCAAGACGCTTCTCCTGCATTGGCTTCGGCCATAGCCTGTGTCAGGAATGATCCGTTCGATTCATTCGGAACGGAGTATTCAGTCCCCTGTGACGATCGGCTTTGCGCATGCGGAATTGATTGCGGTGCTCGTCGCGGTGACGGGGGACGAACCGCGCGTCATGACCATTCGCTCCGGCGACGCACTGCCTTCAGGCCCCTTCGAGATGGGGCATCGCACCCTGCAATCGGGCCTGCGCGAATGGGTGCAGGAGCAGACGGAGCACCCCGTCGGCTACCTCGAACAGCTCTATACCTTCGCCGACCGTGACAGGAACAACGACATCCCGGGCGGACGGACGATCTCGATCAGCTATCTCGGCCTCGTCAACGAGCAATCGGGCGCCGGACGGCCGGGATGGCACGGCTGGTACGAATATTTCCCCTGGGAAGACCATCGGCACGGCCGGCCAGTGGTGCTCGACGAGATCATGGCGCGCCTGAAGATCTGGGCCGATGCCGATCCGGCCCGGCGCGATCATCGCCATCGCCGGGCGGATTTCACCTTCGGCCTCGACGGCGGCGGCTGGAACGAGGATCTGGCGCTGCAGCGCTACGAACTGCTTTACGAGGCGAGGCTCGTGGCCGAAGCTGGCTGCGCAGCCGAGGCCAATCTTGGCCGGGCGATGTTTGCCGATCACCGTCGCATTCTCGCGACCGGGATCGCAAGGCTACGCGCCAAGATCAAATATCGCCCGGTCGTCTTCGAGCTGATGCCGGAGAGTTTCACGCTGCTGAGGCTGCAACGCACTATCGAGGCGCTCGCCGGGCTGACGCTGCACAAGCAGAATTTCCGCCGCCTCATCGAACAGCAGGAACTGGTCGAGGAAACCGGCGGAACCGAAAGCGAAACCGGCGGCCGGCCGGCTAAGCTTTTCCGCTTCCGCCACACGGTGCTCGAGGAACGGGCGCTGGCAGGAACGAAATTACCGCTCTCCCGCAATTGACATATGCTCATCGTGAGAATATCTATTTGCTCAATGATATGCTCAACTAGAGCATAATTAGGAGCCGGTCATGAATCACCCTGTTTCCGCATCCTCGCTCTATCAGCGCGTCAGCCGTGTCATTCCCAAAGCCGAATGGATGACGTTCGAAAATGACGTCGACGCGATCCTCGAGCTCAAGCGCCGCCGCAACGCCGTCATCCTCGCGCATAACTACCAGACGCCGGAAATCTTCCACGGCGTGGCCGATATCGTCGGCGACAGCCTGGCGCTCGCCCGCAAGGCGATCGAGGTCGACGCCGATGTCATCGTGCTGGCCGGCGTGCATTTCATGGCCGAGACCGCCAAGCTCCTGAATCCCGAAAAGACAGTGCTGATCCCGGATCTCGGCGCCGGCTGCTCGCTGGCGGATTCGATCACGCCCGAGGATATTGCGCTGCTGCGCCAGGCCCATCCCGGCGTGCCCGTTATCACTTATGTCAACACCTCCGCGGCGGTGAAGGCCGCCTCCGACATCTGCTGCACCTCGGGCAATGCAAGACAAGTGGTGGAATCGCTCGGCGTACCGAAGGTGCTGATGATCCCGGACGAATATCTGGCGCGCAACGTCGCCAGCGAGACGGATGTCGAGATCATCGCGTGGCACGGGCATTGCGAAGTGCATGAACTCTTCACCGCCGAGGATGTGCGCCAGCTGCGTGAAAACCATCCCGGCGTGACGGTGCTCGCACATCCTGAATGCCCGCCCGACGTGGTGGCGGAAGCCGATTTCGCCGGCTCGACCGCCGTGATGTCGGATTATGTCGGCAGGCAGAAGCCGGCGCGCGTCGTGCTGCTCACCGAATGCTCGATGAGCGACAATGTCGCCGTGCACCATCCCGACGTGGAGTTCATTCGCCCCTGCAATCTTTGCCCGCATATGAAGCGGATCACGCTCAGCAATATCCGTGCAGCACTCGAGGAAAACCGTCACGAAGTCACCGTCGATCCGGCGATTGCAGTGGCCGCGCGCCGTGCTGTAGAGAGGATGCTGGCGATATGACCGAGATCATCGAGCACCTTGCCGGGCGCACGGTCATCGTTGGCAGCGGGCTTGCGGGCTTGATGACCGCGCTGACGCTGGCGCCAGAACCCTCCGTCCTCGTCACCCGCGCATCCCTCGGTACCGAGACGTCAAGCGCCTGGGCACAGGGCGGCATTGCCGCCAGCATGGGCGCGGATGACAGCGCCGAACTACATCTTGCCGATACGCTTGCCGCCGGCGACGGCCTCTGCGATCCCGCGGTCGCCGGCGGCATTATTGCCGGGGCGCCGGCAGCGATTGCCGCGCTGGAACAAGCCGGCGTGCGCTTCGACAGGAATGCCGAGGGCGAGCTTTCGCTCGGGCTGGAGGCCGCGCATTGCCGCCGCCGCATCGTCCATGCCGAAGGCGACGGCTCCGGAGCGGCGATCATCGCCGCGCTGGTGCGGGCGGTGATGCAAACGCCTGCGATCACGGTGCTCGGGGGCTTCGAGGCTCGGCGGATATTGATGGACGGCGAGCGTGTGGCGGGCCTGCTCTGCGCCACCGCGAAAGGCGCCGCCATCCTGCCGACCTCCAAGGTGGTGCTCGCCACCGGCGGCATCGGCGGGCTTTATGACGCAACCACCAATCCTATGGGTAATTTCGGCCAGGGGATCGCGCTTGCGGCAAGAGCAGGCGCCGCGCTCGCCGATATGGAATTCGTCCAGTTCCACCCGACCGCGCTCGACTCGCGCCGCAGGCCACTGGCGCTCATCAGCGAGGCGGTGCGCGGGGAGGGGGCCTTGCTCGTCAACGAACAAGGCGAACGTTTCATGGCCCGCACATCAGGCGCAGAGCTGGCGCCGCGCGATGTCGTCGCGCGCGCGATCAGCGCCGAAATCGCCCGCGGCGGCAGGGTCTTTCTCGATGCCCGCAATGCACTCGGCAGCCGGTTTGCCGCGAGCTTTCCCGTCATCGCAGCCCTTTGCGGCGAGGCAGGCATCGATCCGGCCAATGACCTTATTCCGGTGCGCCCGGCCGTTCACTATCACATGGGCGGCGTTGCAACGGATGCAAACGGCCGCAGCTCGGTTTCCGGTCTCTGGGTCGCCGGAGAGGCGGCTTCGACCGGCCTGCACGGCGCCAACCGGCTTGCCAGCAATTCGCTGCTGGAGGCTGTTGTCATGGGTATCCGGGTAGCACACGACGTATCTGGCATGCCCGCAAGTGCCGCTGGCACCATCTTCGCCGAGAAACTGCCGGTGGCCGCCGATGCGTCGCTTATCCGGCCGATCGTCTCGCGCCATCTCGGCGTGCTGCGCAATGCCGGCGCCATTCAGGGAGCGATTGCAGCACTTCTGCCGCTTGCCGAAGGCAACGGCCCGGCCGCCGATCCAGCTACTGTCGCGTTGCTGATCGCCGTCTTCGCCAGCCTGCGGATGGAATCGCGCGGCGCCCATGCCCGCACCGATTTTCCGCTGAAGCTCGCCGACGCCAACCGGCGCCGCATGTGCCTTTCCGACGCTCTGGAGATCGCCCGCGCGACCCCGCCCTATGCCCTTGCAAGGAGTGCCTGAGATGAGCCTCGTTCCCCTTCCGCGCCTGATCGTCGAGCCGCTGGTGCGGACAGCCCTGCTCGAAGATCTCGGTCTTGCCGGCGATATCACCTCGGCATCGGTCATCCCCCAAGATCATCGCTCGACCGTGGTGATGGCCGCTCGTCAGCCGGGCGTCATCGCCGGCCTCGATGCTGCCGAACTCGCCTTCACCCTCGTCGATCCCGAGATCGTCATGCGGCGAAATCTCCGGGATGGCGATGCGGTCAAACCGGGCGACGTCATCGCCACCATCGAAGGCCCGTCGCGTGGCCTGCTGAGCGGTGAGCGCACCGCGCTGAATTTCCTCGGCCACCTCTCAGGCATTGCAACCGTCACGGCCGAGATTGCCGCCGCCATTCAGGACAGCAAGGCCTCCGTCGCCTGCACGCGCAAGACGACGCCGGGGCTGAGAGCGCTGGAGAAATATGCGGTGCGGGCGGGCGGTGGCATGAACCACCGTTTCGCGCTCTATGACGCGGTGCTGATCAAGGACAATCACGTCGCCATCGCCGGCGGCGTCACCGAGGCGATCCGCCGGGCGCGAGCCGGCGTCGGCCATATGGTGAAGATAGAGGTCGAGGTCGATACGCTCGATCAACTGCGTGAAGCGATGGAAACAGGCGTCGATGCCGTTCTGCTCGACAACATGACGCCGGATCAGCTGCGCGAAGCCGTCGCCATCGTCGACGGGCGGGCAATCACCGAGGCATCCGGCCGCGTGACACCGGCAACGGCTGCAGCCATCGCTGCTTCCGGTGTCGATCTCATCTCCGTCGGCTGGCTGACGCACAGCGCACCAGTGCTCGATATCGGGCTCGATTTCGTCAAAGCGGCGACGGACGCGGTTCCGAGACGGATTGCGCAGGCGCTCTGATCACTCCTCGCCGGGGGAGGGTGCAATCCTCAGGCTCACGGCAATCCTCCCGGCTGGCGCTCTATCGACGGCCAGCAACTTAACGTCTCGATATGAACGATGACGTCCACCTGAGGACCGCGGTGAGATGAATAACGTGCCGAAATGGCACGCACTCGCATTCGACGGAAAGTGTCGGCAAAGCATTTCCTCCCAAGGCAGCTTGAGAATATGCAAATATTAGATGAAAATTCTTCTTTTTAAAGCAAAGCGGCTATGCGTAGCGGCATTATAGCTCTAACATGCTTTTGACCGCAGGTGCGTTCGCGCGCCTTGGCTTTCAGGGGTGAGAACCGAGATGCAACGGACATCCGGGCAGACGTCGACGAACAGGCTATGCCTGCTCGGAAGACCGCGATTGCTGGCAGCGGGGAGGGAACTTCCCTTGCCGGAGAAGTCGTATTTTCTCCTCGCCATGCTCGCCGCCGAAGCCAATCTCGAACTCGACCGCGAAACCGTCAGGCGGCAGCTCTGGCAATCCGAATTGCCGGAAAAGCGGGCGGGCAGCCTGCGCCAGCTGCTCGCGCGCATCGAGCAGAGCATCCCCGCCGATCTTCCACCGCTGCTTGCCGCAACGCGAACTCATATCGGGCTTGCGGACGGCTGGGAGGTCGACGTCCATATTCTGAAACAGAAGGGGCCGCTTGCCCCCGAGGACGGCGAAATCCTCAACGGCGAGTTGCTCGAAGGCGCCAAATCGCCGACGCAAGGCGCCGAGGACTGGCTGACCTACGAGCGCCAGCGTGTCGACGAACTGCGCTCTACCCACCTCACCCGGCTGGTCGAGGCCGCCGACGACAGATCTGACGAAGAGCAGGTCGCGCTTGCCAGGCGCCTCCTGGAACTCGACTCCGCCAGCGAGACGGCGTACCGCGCCTTGATGCGCCTCCACGTCGGGATGAACGATCCTGCGGCGGCGCGTCAGGCCTATCTCAAGTGCAAGAGCCAGCTGAAGGACGATTTCGATACCGAGCCGGAGGAGAGTACCACGGCGCTCGCCCGCGAGCTCGGCCTGATACCCCCAGCGCAGGCCGCCGCGCCGGAGCGCCCGACGGCGCCCGGCATGTTCGTCGATCCGGTCGGCCAGCCGCGCATCATCATCCTGCCGCCGGAAAGCATCTTCACCGATCCGCTCATGGAGCGCGTCGGCAGGGCGCTTCTCGAAGACGTCACCATCGGCCTCAGCCAGCAGCGCGGCTTCAAGGTGATCGCCGCGCATACGAGCCTTGAGATCCTCAGCCGTGCGGTCGATCCTACGCGCGCCTTGCCCGGCCCGCTCGACCTCAGCTTCGACTACGCTGTCTACGTCAGCATCCAGGGCCGCGACGAGGATGTCTATGCCACCTGCCGCCTGACGCGGACGACGACATCGGAGGTGATCTGGGCCATCGAGCTGCCGCTCGTCATGCAGAAGATCAGCGAATCCTTCGCGCATCTGACGCGGAGGATCGTCTCTTCGCTTGCCGACACGATCGAGCGCCATGAACTGGCGATGCCGATCGGCGAGGCGCCGGCGTCCGCTTACCGTCTCTACTTGGAAGGCAAGCGGTTGATCGCCCAGACCGACCTGCAGCATCTGCGACAGGCTCGCAAATGGTTCAAATCCTCGCTCAACCGTTATGAACACTTCTCGGCCGCCCATGCCGGCGTCTCACGCGCGCTCGGCATGGAATGGCTGATCCGCGGCATGCAGGACACGGAGCTGCTCGACGAGGCGAACAGTGCCGCCCGCCTCGCGCAGCAGTCCGACCCGAACAGCGGCCGGGCCTATCGCGAGCTCGGCTTCGTGGCGCTTTATCGTCGCCGGTTCGACGAAAGCCTGGAGCATTTCCAGCAGGCCCAGGATCTCAATCCCAACGACGCCGACATTCTCGCCGATTTCGCCGACGCGCTTTCCCATGACGGCGATTTCGATCGCGCGCTGGAACTCAGCCGCGCGGCCTTCAAGCTCAATCCGCTGCCGCCGGATTATTATTACTGGAACCTCGGCGGCATTCACTTCATGCGCGAAGAGTATGGAAAAGCGATCGAGGCGCTGGAACCGGTAAAGACGAAGCAGGCGACCGCCCGCCTGCTCGCCGCCTCGCATGCCATGGCGGGGGATACCGGCAAGGCTGGGAACTACGCCCGGGTGGTGCTGGAAAACTTCCCGGATTTCCGCAGCGAGGACATCCGCCATTTCGTTCCCGATCGCGATCCCGCTTATACGGAACCGTTGATAAAAGGCCTGCAACTTGCGGGTCTTCCCTGATTACATGGCCTTTTAACAAAGCCTGTAACGCTTAAATGACGCAGGCAATGTTTCCCTCCGATGGTTAACGGCAGCAAGGCGCTGCCAGCACCAATCGGAGATGGACCATGAAGACGAATGCTGAAACCACCGCAGTTCAGACACAGTCGCTGCGCTTCTCTGCCGCTGCCAGGGCAGCCATGAAACAAGACGAACTCAACGTTTCCGCCAATGCGCTCGAGAGCCTGACGCATGCGCTAAGGTTCCGCTGAGGACCATATCAGCATGTCCGCTTTCACCGACCTTGAAACGCTTGCCGGTGACCTGGAACGATCATCGGCCGGTGTCAGCGACTATCACGACCGCGCGGTCACACCGGCCCAGACGCTCGCAGCGATCAGGCCGCACCTGCGCGAATTCGGCATCACGCGCGTCGGTCTCCTGACCGCGCTCGATGTCCTGAACATTCCCGTCGCCTTCGCAACGCGGCCGAACAGCCATACGCTCTCGGTCTTCCAAGGGAAGGGCATCGACAATGACGCCGCCATGACCTCGGCAGCCATGGAGGCAATCGAGACGCGGATCGCGGAGATTCCGCCGGTCGACCTGACGCAGGCGACGGTCGAGAGCATGCGGGCGGAGCGTGCCGCCATGATCGACCTCGACAATGTCGCCCGCTGCGCGCCCGATGAGATCGGCAGTCACCCCATTCCCTGGTGCTCCGGCCTCGATATCCTTTCCGGCGATAGCGTTTTCGTGCCTTGGTGGCTCGTCGGCCTCGACCATCGCGGCGAAAGGCCGCCGGGCTTCGAGCAGTCGAGCGACGGGCTTGCCTCCGGCAACACGCCCGCCGAAGCGGTCCTGCACGGGCTTTGCGAACTGGTGGAGCGCGATGCCTGGGCCCTGACCCAGCTCAAATCGCCAGAACACCTGAAGGAGAGCCGCATCGACCCAGCCTCCTTCGGCGATGCGGTCATCGACATCATGACCGATCGGATCGCACGCGCCGGCATGCGGCTGCTGCTGCTCGACATGACGACCGATATCGGCGTTCCCGCTTTCCTGGCCGTCATCATGCCGGGCAATCTTTCCGACCGTGTCGATGCACGCTGGTCGCATGTCTGCGGCGGCTGCGGCTGCCATCCCGATCCCGTGCGCGCCGCGCTGCGCGCCATCACCGAAGCGGCGCAGAGCCGGCTGACCGCGATCGCCGGCAGCCGCGACGATTTCTCGCCGCGCATCTATCAAAGGCTCGACCGCAGTGCAGCCATGCAAGAAGTGGTCGAACTCTGCGAGGGTGACGGCCGGATGCGCGCGTTCCAGACCCGTCATCGCCGCCCGGCAACGATCCAGGATACCATCCGCCAAATTGCCGGCCGACTGACGGCGACCGGCATCGAGCAGATCGTCGTCGTGCCGTTTGCGCACGGGACCCTGCCGGTCTCGGTCGTCAGGCTGATCGTGCCCGGCCTGGAGGTCGATATTTCGGGCCAGTACATCCAGCTCGGCATGCGTGCGGTCAACACCTTGAGAGGAGCCCAATCATGAAGGTGATGTTCGTCGGCCCGAGCCTTGGCATCGATCTCGCCGCGGCAAGAGCGATGTCTCCCCGCATCGATTTCCGGCCGCCGGCCGCCTGCGGCGACATCCTGAAAGCGGTAGAAGATGGCGCGACCGCGATCGGCCTCGTCGACGGCTATTTCGGCGATCTGCCTTCGGTCTGGCACAAGGAAATCCTCTATGCCCTCGAACGCGACGTCGCGGTTGCCGGCGGCGCCAGCATGGGAGCGCTGCGGGCGGCCGAATGCGCTCCCTTCGGCATGGTCGGCCTCGGCGCGATCTTCGAGGATTACGAGGCCGGGCGGCTCATCGACGACGAGGCCGTCGCGCTGGTGCATGCGCCGCAGGAGCTCGGCTGGCTGCCGCTTTCCGTCCCCTGGGTCGATTTCGAGCCGACGATCGAAGCGCTTCACGCCAATGGCGAGATTTCGCCCGGCGAACGCAAGAAACTGCTGCTTGCCGGCCGTTTCCTGCATTTTTCGGAGCGAACCTATGCGAAGGTGGTCGACGAGTGCCACTTCGCCCGCAAACCGCGCCGCGACCATATCCTCGCAGCCATCCGCAAGTACCGCGTCGAGCGCAAGCGCAACGACGCGCGGCTGGTGCTGGAGTGGCTACGTCGGGACGAATTCCTCCCCGTCAACCGTGACTGGCGCTTCGCCGCCACCTCCCACTGGGAGCTTCTGCACGCCGAAGTCACCCGCAGCGTGACTCCTGTAACGGTAGAATAACGGTCGCAGCGGAAAGATGCACTGATGATGGAATCGTAGGTTTCACGACCAAGAGGGCGGAAACGATGTTTGAACAATATGCCGAAGGTACAGGCAGTGAATACGCAAGGATCTTCCGGCTGCTGTCGGCAGCCAAGGAGGAGGCTGAAAAGCTTCAGCTGCGTAATCTGATGCACCTGACGAACATGGCGCTGCTGCAGGTCGTCATCGATTGGGACGGCATAGATCCCGACAGGGAGCTAGACGTCAATCTCGAGAAGCTGCTCGGCAGCAAGGCCAAGATCGCAATGAAGGACGCCAGCGAGAACCTGATCCTGATCGATCGTCATTGATCTCGATCGATAACAATTGATCCCGATCAGTCGCTATTGGTCCTTATGCGGTCCGTTGGAATCGCGTGACGGGTTGCCGGTCTATTCGGCCGCGTCAGCTTCCAACTGTTCGGTGTGGGCGATCGCCTGAACAAGCTTCAGGATCTTCTTGCGAAGAGCTTCGTTCTTGATCGAGAAGAAGGCAGCATTGAGAAGAACGCCTTCACGCGAAATGACGAATTCCTCGCTCGGAGCGGGGTTGTCGTTGGCCGTATCCGGCGTCGACAGATCGTCGAAAAACGTCCTGACATCGACCTTCAACGCGCCGGCGATTTCAACCAGCATGCTGGCGGAAACGCGATTGGAGCCCTTTTCATATTTCTGAATCTGCTGGAACGTCACGCCAACACGATCTCCCAATTCCGTCTGGGAAACTTTCCTCAGTAGACGCTGTATACGGATGGTCTTTCCGACGTGAACGTCCACTGCATGCGGTTCTTCTTTCATTTTATTTTCCCTCCTGAGGCCAGCGGACATGAGGTTATTCGTCATATCCCTGCCTGACAACTTTTACCCGAGATGTATAAAGCTCGCAATTGCTTGGTTGTAAGTCGTCTCAAACCGAAACACTGCAATGCTTCATTCAGTATCCAGCAAAAAACATGCCAAAGTAGCACTTTTGTAAGGCACATCACGTTTTTCGCGATGCCGGAGCGTTTGCGCGACAAATTGTGCGGCGGCTTCCTGTCAGGAATTGCGTAAACTAGATCAGAGTGACCAGAGGCGCTGCGCATTGGCGAAAAGCAGCTTGGAGCGCTCAGCCTCGCTGCTGGAGGAAAGCACGGCTTGGGTCGCGGCCACCCAGGTGGAAAGCCCGCCGCCGCGCGTGCAGACCGGCCAGTCGCTGCCCCAGACGACGCGATCCCAGCCGAAACTTGCAATCACATGTTCGATGTAAGGCCTCAGCGTCTCAGCCGTCCATGTCTCGGCATCGGCATAGGCGACGACGCCCGAGACCTTGCAGATGACGTTCGGCCGCCGGGCGATCTCCGATACACCGGCCTTCCAGGGCTCGAAGGCATCCGAGCGGATATCGGGCACGCCGCAATGATCGAGAACGAACTGCACATCCGGAGCAAAATCGACGAGGGCGGCCACGCGGCCCGCCTGATGCGGCAGCGTGCAGAGGTCGAAGGTCAGGCCGCTGCCGCCGATCCGCCTGATGTTTTCGCGAAACAGCGCCCCTTCGGACACATCGTCGGGCACAACATGCAGTACGCGGCGGAATCCCTTGACGAAGGGATCGGCCTTTTGCCGCTCGAGATAGGCGGCAAAGCCTTCGTCTTCCGGCCGGCAGGAAACGATGGCGCCGGCAATCATGCTGCCTGCCCGTTTAGCAATGCCGGCGACATGATCGGTCTCGGCCTGCATGACGGCGGGATCGACGTCGACTTCCATGTGCAGCACCGTCGTGATGCCACAGCGCCGGGCCTCGGCCGCATAAGTCTCGTAGAGGAAATCGTGATCGAGGTCAGGCTCGCCCGAAAGCCAGGGATAACGCAGCGCCGACCGGTCGATGATATGCAGATGGGTATCGATGAGCACGCTCTTTTCCTCCGGGGAGTGGCCTTCCGGCAACCTATCTTTGGTGAATGGATTGTTCAAATAGAAATTCTCAGCTGTCGGTGGGGTTGGCGACGTCGGCGCCGGCCAGCAGCGAAAGCTGGGCTGCGGTCTTCTGCACCAGCAGGATCGTCTGGCTGATATCGGGTGCCGAAGGCGCATTCACGAGAGCAATGAAGGGACAGGTGAGGGCGGCGATGCATCGCCGGTCCGGCCCGAGAACGGGAGCGGAAAGATTGTAGACGCCTGATGTCTGGGCGCTCGCCATCATCTCGTAACCGCGCTCGCGGATCTGGTTGAGACGGTCGTAGAATTCCGCGCCGAGTTCGACGTCCGAACGGCTGCGCACATGTTCCAAGATCATCATCTCCCGTTCCTCCTCGCTGCGGAAGGCGAGAAGCACATGGCCAGAGCCGGTGTCGAAGAGACTGATATGAGCGCCGACACGGATCGAAAATCCCCAGTAATCCGGCGCCTCCTGCTGGGCGATGACAACAGCCGCGCCGCGGTCGAAGACGGCAAGGTGATTGGCCTGGCGCGTACGCTGGGCAAGATCGCGCATCAGCGGCGTAGCATAGGAAGCAAGCCGGCGCACCGGCGCGTGCAGCTGGGCAAGACCGAAGAGTTTCAAGGTCAGCGAATATCGGTCGCCGTCCAGCCGGGTGACGTAACCGCGGCGCACCAGACGGTCGAGCATGCGGTAGAATTCATTGGGGCTGCGGTCGAGCCGCTTGGCGATCTCCGCCTGGGTGAGGCCGCTGTCGACGCCGGCAAGCAGCTCCAGAATATCGAGGCCCTTGTCGAGGGCAGGAGCGCGGTAGCGGTCCGACTCGTCGATCTCCATTCCTTCCTCCTGTGAATATCGTCCTGCATATACGCAGAACCGCAGCCGGAAAAGGAAAACTTCGCACTTGACCCTTGGCCAATCGTCTGTTTGTCTATAAACAGACAAATCATAGCTGAAGACATGCTGGGAAGGCGAAAGCCTGGAGACGTCCAAACGGCGAGATCACGAACAAGCCGTGGACAGGGAGGAAGACCATGCAACGCATGGGAATGACCATCAGCCCCGGAGCCGGCCCGAACGCAAGGCGGCGTGCTGCGCTGACCTTGCCAGAATCCGGTCGAAGCGCGCAAAGAAAGCTGAAGCATGTCGCGCAAAACCAGGGACCTGAAGCGTGGCAAGCGAAATCTGAAAGATCGCGATACACTTTAGTGATAGACGGCGACGGGCGAGCTTCATGGCTGAGCCTTCGCCTGAGACGCATTGGCATACCATCGTCCAGCGTGGACAAACCAAGAAGAGGCCCGTGACATGACAAACAGACTTTCCGGCAAGACCGTTCTCATCACCGCCGCCGGTCAGGGCATCGGCCGGGCGACGGCAATCGCCTTTGCCGCGGTCGGCGCCAAGGTCCACGCGACCGACATTAACACTGATGCGCTGGCCGCCCTTGCCGCCGAAACCGGCATTTCCACCCACAAGCTCAACGTGCTCGAAGAGGACGCGGTCAACACCCTCGTTACCGAGATCGGCGCCGTCGACGTGCTGTTCAACTGTGCCGGCTTCGTCCATGCGGGCTCGATCCTCGAGATGAAGGATTCCGATCTCGAATTCGCCTTCGACCTCAACGTCAGGGCGATGATCCGCACGATCCGCGCGGTGCTGCCCGGCATGCTCGAGCGCAAGGACGGGGCGATCATCAACATGGCCTCCGTCGCCTCCAGCATCAAGGGCGTGCCGAACCGCTTCGCCTATGGCGTCACCAAGGCGGCGGTCATCGGCCTCACCAAATCCGTCGCCGCCGATTATGTCGCTCAAGGCATCCGCTGCAACGCCATCTGCCCCGGCACGGTGGAAAGCCCGTCGCTGCAGGACCGCATGCGCGCCCAAGGCGATTATGATGCAGCACGCGCCGCCTTCATCGCCCGCCAGCCGATGGGCCGGCTCGGCACGCCGGAGGAGATCGCCGATCTCGCTGTCTATCTCGCCGGCGCAACCTACACGTCGGGCCAGGCGATCGCCATCGACGGCGGCTGGACGATCTGATTTCAGCCGATCATGCCGCCGGCAGTCCTGCCGGCCGGCCACGGCCATCGGCCCATATGATCGGCCCTCTATAATTATAATCGGGAGGAACAACCATGACCCGCATCACCGACCTTCGCGTCTTCGACCTTCGCTTCCCCACATCGCAAAGCCTTGATGGCTCCGATGCGATGAACCCCGATCCGGATTATTCGGCCGCCTATGTCATTCTCGATACGGATGCGCCTGATCTTGCCGGCCACGGCCTGACCTTCACCATCGGCCGCGGCAACGATATCTGCTGCATGGCGATCGAGGCGATGCGCCACCTCATCGTCGGCGCCGACCTCGCCGAAATTCTCGCCCATCCCGGCAAGTTCTGGCGGCATCTGACGAGCGACAGCCAGCTGCGCTGGATCGGTCCGGAGAAGGGCGCCATTCATCTGGCGACCGGCGCGGTCGTCAACGCCGTCTGGGATCTGCTTGCCAAGCAGGCCGGCAAACCCGTCTGGCGGCTCGTCGCCGAGATGTCGCCGGAAGAGATCGCCGATATCGTCGATTACCGCTATCTCACCGACGTGCTGACGCGCGATGAGGCGATCGAGATCCTGAAGCGGGCGGAGGCGGGCAAGGCGGAACGCATCGCCACCCTCGAAAAGGAGGGCTATGCCTGCTACACGACCTCGGCCGGCTGGCTGGGTTATGAAGACGAGAAGCTGCGGCGCCTTTGCCAGGAGGCGATCGACGCCGGCTTCAACCATATCAAGATGAAGGTCGGCCGCGACCTGGAAGATGACATCCGCCGCCTCAGGATCGCCCGCGAGGTGATCGGTCCCGACCGTTACCTAATGATCGACGCCAACCAGGTCTGGGATGTCGACCAGGCGATCGACTGGGTCAAGGCGCTTTCCCCAGCCAAGCCCTTCTTCATCGAGGAACCCACTAGCCCCGATGACGTCGCCGGTCACCGCAAGATCCGCCAGGCGATCGCGCCGGTGAAGGTCGCGACGGGCGAAATGTGCCAGAACCGCATCATGTTCAAGCAGTTCATCGCCGAGGGCGCGATCGATATCGTGCAGATCGATTCCTGCCGTATGGGCGGGTTGAACGAGGTGCTCGCCGTGCTGCTGATCGCCGCCAAATTCGACCGACCGGTCTGGCCGCATGCCGGCGGCGTCGGCCTCTGCGAATATGTGCAACACCTGTCGATGATCGACTATATCGCGGTCTCGGGCACCAAGGACGGCCGCGTCATCGAATATGTCGATCATCTGCACGAACACTTCCTCGACCCCTGCCGGATCGAGAACGCGGCCTATATGCCGCCGACCCTGCCGGGCTTCTCCATCGAGATGAAACCGGCTTCGATCAGCAACTATACGTTTCGAGGCTAAGAAACCGTCATCGGAGCTGACGTATCCAATGCCGGCGGCATGATAATTTCTTGATTTTTACAGTCTTTCCTGCGGCCGGCGGGCTTCCAATCTGACGGGGCTGCTCCAATTCACTTGGAGGCGGCGAAGCTTGCTTTTTAGGGCGCCGAGGAATATTTTTGAAACGTGAATGCGGAGGGGGTCCAGCACCAGCGGGCCAGCAAATTTTATTGAGCAGAAACAATAGAATGTTTGCGATCCAGCCATGCCCAAGTTTCACGCCGTCAGGAGACTATACGCTTATCTGCTGATCGTCGCGGCAATACTGCTGTCGATCGGCACGGCTCATGCCGCCATGACCGAGGAGAGCGGACGCCGCGTCGCCCTCGTGATCGGCAATTCGGTCTACAAGACGCTGCCCTCGCTTCCCAATCCGGCCAATGATGTCGAAGAGGTCGCCAACACGCTGCGCGCGGCCGGTTTCGACGTGACGATCGGCGTCAACGTCGACCGCATCGGGCTCGAAGATACCGTGCGCCGCTTCCTGCGTTCGACCAACAATGCCGAGGCCGGCCTCATCTATTACTCGGGCCATGGCATCCAGGTGGGCGGGCAGAATTTCATCGTTCCGGTCGATGCGACGCTGGAGACGCCCTATGACGTCGAGACGCAGACCATGCCGCTCGACCTGATCCTGAACCATCTCAAGCAGAATTCGCGCGTGCAGCTGATCTTCCTCGATGCCTGCCGCAACAATCCGTTCAACGCGCAGAAATTCTGGATGGCGGAAAAGCTGGAACCGGTCGGCGCCACGCGCGGGCTTGCCCGCATCGACAGCGATCTCGGCAGCCTGATCGCCTTTTCCACAGAACCGGGCCAGGTGGCCCTCGACGGCAACGGGGCGCTGAGCCCCTATTCCGAATCCTTCATCAAGCGCGCCAGCGAGCCCAACAAGGAAATCCGCCAGGTCCTGACCGATGTGCGTCGCGATGTGATCGCCATGACCGACGGCAAGCAGATCCCGTGGGAAAATTCCTCGCTGACGGACAGCTTCTATTTCATTCCGGCGCCGCCGCCGCCAAGCGTCGAGCCGATGCAGCAGGCGAGCGTGCCCGAGGGAGCCACGGCCACGAAGCTGACGATCGCCCCGCCGCATGACGAGACCGGCTCTGCCCTGCTCGTGACGATCAACCAGCTCCCGCAGACGGGCAAGCTCAGCTTCGACGGCAAGCCGATCGAGCAGGGCGCGAAGCTTCCTGCCGCGGCGCTGACGGCACTGACCTATGATTCCACGGGCGTTGCCGCCGGGACCATCGGCCTGATCGGCTACACCGTGAACGACCCTTACGGCCAGGGGACGCAGGGCGTGGTCGCGATCACCGTCTCGGCCGATGCCGGCGCCAAGATCGCCCAGCTCGAGCAGGAAAAGCAGGTGCGGCTCGCCGATGCCGGCGCCTATCTGAAGGAACTGCCGCGCGATATCGACGCAACGATCGGCGTCGGCCCCGTCAAGGCCGGTTTACCGGTCGTTCCTGCGTCGGCCGCGGAAATGACCTTCAAGGTCGCCGCCCTGCCTGACAAGGGGACGCTGCGCGCCGGAGACCGGGTGATCGGTATCGGCCATGTGCTTGAGGCCGCCGATATTCCGGCCCTTTCCTATGAGCCGCAGATCGGCACGGAAAACCAGGCCTTCGCCGTGACGCTGCAGGCCGCCAATGACGACCTGGCGCCCGCAACTGTCACTTTCAAACCGACGCTCGACGCCTGCGACACAGCAGCCGCAGCCCCCCTCGACCTGCAGGGCGTGACCGCAGGCAAACTGCCGAACGAAATCGACCCGAACGTTGCGCTGCCGGCTTGCACGGAGGCGATAAAGGCCTACCCGGAAGTCGCGCGCTTCGTCTACCAGCTCGGCCGCGCCCAGCTTGCCAACCGTGACACGAAGACGGCTTTTGCGACGATCAAGAAGGCGATGGATGCCGGGCATGTGCGGGCGATTTCGGAGGTCTCTGCGCTCTATCTCGTCGGAGCGTCTGTACCGGCGAACCTCGAAAAATCTAGCGAGATAGCCGCCATGGGCGCGAAGAAGGGGGATCCCTATGCGCTCTATGCCTATGGGAAAAGCCTCTACTACGGCAGAGGTGCCAAAGCTGATATCCAAGAAGGCCTGAAGCTAATGCTTCAGGCGGCCGATTTGGGCCATACCTACGCAATGAACGAACTTGGCTACATCTTCTTCAATGGGGTCAACGTTCCTCCCGACATAGACCGTGGTATTCGCTTCTACGAGTCGGGTCTCAAGCGAGACGACATATATTCAATGAATAGCCTCGGGATGATTTATCGCGCGGGCAAAGCCGTGCCGCAGGATCTTGAGAAGGCACTCGAGCTTTTTAGAAAGGCGGCGGAAGGCGGCCAGCCTTATGCTCCGCGAAATATCGGCCTTATGTACAGAGACGGCTTAGGAGTGCCTAAAGACGAGGCCACTTCTATTACGTGGTTGGAAATGGGCGCCGAGCGCGGTGATTATTGGAGTGCGTTCGAGCGGGCCAAGATGGCCAAAGGCGACGGTTCAAACACAGAGAGCCTAGTCACCGCAGCTCATTATTTTGCTCTTGCAAGCGCGCTCAACAGACCTGGCACCGGCGACCCTAAGAAACAGTCGGACAAAGAGCTCGCATCCTTAGCTGATTCTGCAAAGAAGAAGGCAGCAGAGGCTTTTTCGAGCGAACTGACTCCGCAAGAACTCAAGGCCCTTCCGAAGACAAAATCGCTGAACGAGAGGCTGACGCTTCTTGCGAAGGCGACGTGGGTGAAGCGAAATCCGAGATACGATCTCTTCTAAAACGGCGATCTGGGGGCGCCCTACATGACCAGAAAACTCTTCATCCGTATACTCCTGTGCTCGACTTTCATCGCTGGTTCGGGCGTAGCCCTGCAGGGCTGCATCTTTAACCCGGGAGCCAAGACTTTATTCGCCGAACAAGAGCCGACTCGCGAAAAAACGCCAACTGTTAAAAAGGTGGCAGCAAAGAGTAATGAGACGACGTTCGCTCGTTCGGATAAAAGTTCGGGCTCAGGCAGCTCTTCGGGTATGGGTGGCAGTTCCAGCGGCAGCAGCTCTAGCAGCGGGAGTTCCAGTGGCGACACTGGCGGTAGTGATCCCGGCGGCAGCGATCCCGGGTGGAACTCAGATCGCCGTTTGAAGACGAATATTTGTCGTCTTGGTACTTCCCCTACCGGCATTCCGATTTATGCGTTTCGTTACATATGGGGCGGACCACTCTTCGTCGGCACAATGGCGCAGGATCTTCTGTTGATCAGACCCGACGCAGTAATTCAGGGCGCAACTGGATATTACAAGGTGGACTACGATATGCTGGACGTCAAAATGATATCCATATCGGAGGACATCTCGCTGGCTCCCGCAGAAGCACGCGCCATTGTCGTTGCATTGGCGGTGGATGCTGCAAAAGCACAACCTCTGACAAAACTTCCGACGACGATATCGCGAGAACTTGTCCGGCTGGCAATGTGATCGGAGAAGCTCATTACGTTCGATATTCACGCCGGTTGCGGCTGGCTCGCGACCCGTGGCGTGAGACCACTTACCCGTTGAGCCCCTTGAAACGCACCGGCTGGTAGCCGCGCATCAACAGGCTGCCGAGCGAATAGGTGTTGCGGCAGACGCGACCCTTGCAGGCATTCGGAGAGGCTTCCATCACTTCCACCTTGCGGTCGTCGGTGAAGCGCATGAACAGCAGGACATGCGAGCCCGGCTTGTTCAGCGCGTCGCCCGGCTGCATCGACCAGGGGTCGGAGAGCCGCTTGGCGATGCCGGGAATGGCGCGGGTCGATACATGCATCTTCAAACCCCAGGCGTCGCTGACGAAGCCGGAGCAATCGACGCCGAGGATATTGGATTGCGGCGCGCTCTTGGTGCAGACGTTGCCGGCGGTCTGGCCTTTTTCCACGCCGCCGACGAAGTCCTCGAGCGGCGTCTTGCAGCCCCAGCAATAGGGAACGCCCTTCACCGTCTGCCCGCGTTTGCCGATCAGGTAGATCGGGCGGCGCAGCCGGTTCATGTTGGCGCAGCCGGGCCCGGGATCGTTGCCGTAGGCGGTCGGCGTCACCAGCCAGTTCAGCGTTTCGAAACCGATCGCCCGCTCGATGACATCACCGCGCGATTTCGGCACGATCGCAACCTTCGGCGTCTTGCCGGGCTTACCCGTATTCGACGGCTTTGCGGGCTTGGCGACGGCGAGCTTGCGGCCGGGCTCCCGTCCGTCGAGCTTCAGCACCTGCGCGCGGCTCTCCAGCGAGCGGAGATAGAGCACGTCGCCGCGCGGACCAATCGCCACGAAGCGCCTCGAGAACACCGTGCCTGGGTCGATCGGCAGGTCGTAGGCGCGATCCATCGTCCCGCTCGGCGTGAAGCGAACCACCAGCATGCCGGTACGATCGGGCTGGTCGGCAGGCACGAGCTCAACCAGCGCATAGGGCCTGCCCGTGGTGTCGATGTCGAGAAGCTCGACGGTGCCGATCCGCCCTTCCGAAGTCAACTGCAGAGAGAGGAAATTCTCCTCCGAGCTGCTGCGCCGCAGCAGGATTTCCGCCTTGTCGTTTGTCGCCGAGACGTCCGCAACGATATCGCCGAGCCCGCGGCTCGGCACATATTGGACGACCGGCGGACGGGCTTCGGGCCGGCTGGTACTGCGGCCGATCTCGTCGATGATGCTGTTCAGCGGACCCGGCGGTACCGAGCCCATGGAGGCGAAGACCGAGCGGGTGTAGTCGTCGGCATCACCGCCGTCGACGGCGCGCAGCGTCTGCGACCGGCCGTCGGCATCGGTGGAGCGCTCGAGCGGCACGACGCCGTCCGACCAGAGGTAGAGCTCGTTGTGAACGATGGCGAGGTCCTCCGGCGCGGCATTTTCAGGCAGCGGCAGAACCTCGGGATCGGCCTGTGAGCGTTCGGCGTCGACGGCAAGTACGCGGCCGTTGTTCTGGTCGAGGATGTAGATGGTGCCGTCGTCGCCGACGGTGATCGCCGCAGGCCCCGATGCCTCCACTTCCTCGCTGGACGAGATGATGCCGACAGAGCGCGCGCCGTCGCCGCCGCGAAGCTCTATGATCGTCGTGTCTTTGGCGAGAACCGGCGAAGCGACCGCAAGTGTCGCGGCAAACAGAATATGCGACCCCAAACCACGCATTGCCTCGACCCTCAAAGAGACCGTCAAGTCTTTAAAAATGGTAGGATAGATGCGCCTCGTCAGCAAGCTGTTGCTTTCCAAACGATTTGGAGATCCGCGCGGTCAATAGTACAAGATCATCGTCTCGAAGCTTTGCGGGCAGGGAAAGCTTATGCTGGAATGGAACGGTGATGAACTGGCGCTTGATATAAGCTTGCTGGAGCAGGTTCGCGCAGCGAGGATAAACTTCTCCGATCGCGTCTGCGCGGCCTCGGCCAGCGCGGACGAGAAGCATCTGGCGCAGTTGCGCTCCGAGCCGACCTATCTGATGGCCGAGTTCCTTTATTCGATGAAGGTCTTCGGCATCAGCACCGCCGAGGATATCGAACGCTTCGCCGATCTGCACAATGACTACGTGGTTTCGCTCACTCGCGATCCTGCCAAGCTGCAGCGCCTCGGGCTTTCACAGGACCGTGCGCTCGCCTCGATGTTCACCGCCGACACCAAGCCGCGGCTGATCCAGAACTGGGCTGATAAATCGGGCGCGATCGACCAGTCCAACCTTGCCCGTTTCCTCGTCGCCGTCATGTCGAGCGAGACCTGCCGCAAGACGCTGATCGATTTCGAGACGGCGGGCTTCATGCAGCGCACGCGCTCGCCCTATGGCACGATGGTCGTCTGGTCGACCGGCAAGATCGAGGAAATCTTCGGCGAAATGCTGCGCAATCTCCGCCTCAGCCTGCAGGAATTGAAGATCCTCTAATGCATGTCGCCCGGAAGTGTGCAGCGGGAGGTCAACGACACGCATAAAACAAGGAGCTGAAGCGCCGCTGCCAGTCGATTTCAACCCTCCCAATCGATTGGCGCCGATCGCCGTTGCCTTCCTTCCGGCCCCTCCCTATTGTCGGGGCGCTTGTCGCGCAATGGCGCCAATGGACGGACTTGACGACGATGACGAAATCCTGGCTCACATCCCTGTCGATCGGCCTTCTGCTGGCGCTGCAGGTCGCTCAACCCGGCTATGCCGGTCCGGCTGAGGATGCGCTGGCTGCGCGAAACCCGTCGTTGGCGGCGCTACGCCAACACGATGAAAAGGCCTTTGCCGCCGCCGCCGCGATCATCACCGAACACGAACACGCCAAGGGTCTGACACCCGGCGAGGGCAAGCTGCCCGATACGACTTCGCCCGGCCGCGACATGGGCTCGACACCCGGCAAGGAATTTACGGTCGACAATCCGGATATTCTTTGGCTCTACAATTCCTCGCCTGAGGGAATGAGCGATCTGATCTCGATTTTGAAATCAGCCGGGCAGAAACCCAAGAACTGACATCATCCTCCGCGCAGTCGAACGGACTATATCAGCCGGAGAATATTGCCGAGTGTGAGTCTTGCTGACGTCTTTGCCTAGGCGGTTTCTTCGTGGCTCCAAATAATTTGTAACCCTCCCTCCGGCAAGACAGGCGCCGCCATCCCAATTTCGCCGGTCAGTGCTATTCTCATCTTCAAGACAGTGTGAGATTGTTCGAAGAGGAGGTTTTCCAATGCCAAACCGTAAAGCCATCCTAGCCGCAGCCACATTCCTTTCGCTTTTCCCGATGGCTCCCGTCGTCGAGGCGCAGAACGAACGCACACTGACCGAAGCGCCGGCGCAGACCGGACCCGTGAGCATCACCTTCGATCGCGCGGAGGCCAAATACGCCATCGGCGAAGTCGTCGGCCTCTTCATCCAATCGACCGAGAACGCCTATGTAACGGTCTTGAATGTCTCGCCGAACGGCTCCGTGGTGAAGCTTTTTCCGAACAAATACCAGACCGATGCCCTCGTTGCCGCCGGCAAGCGCGTGCAGGTACCGGATCCGGCGAGCGGCGCCCGGCTGCAGGTCTCAGGCCCGGTCGGCCAGGAGCAGATCAAGATCTTCTATTCCTCCAAGCCGCTGACCATCTTCGCCGACCTCGGCGGCAGCGGCAGCGGCATGTTCCGCTCGATCGACGGCGGCATGGATGCCGTTTCCCGCAGCCTTGAAGAAGCCCGCAGCCTTGGCACGAAGATCAGCAGCAAGACGGTGATGCTGACGACGGTCGACAGCCCGGCGGCCCTGCCGCCCTCCGCCGTCCCGCCCGTCGCTGCCGCCCCTGCGGCAAAACCCGCACCGGTCGAACAGGCTGCAAAGCCGCCCGTTGCGTCCGCTCCGAAGCCGAAGCCTGTCGTGAAACAGGAGGTCGCCAAGAAGCCGGAACCGGTGATCGAAAAGCCGAAGAAGCCCGCTCCGAAGCCCGTCGAGCAGGCGACGTCGCAGCCGCCGAAGAAATACAAGATCGTCACAAATCTGGCGCCCGGCCAGGAGCTTGCCGCCGATGAGTTGGAGCTGATCGGCCCTGCCACCGGCACTTCGTCCAACCGGCCCACGCAGTCGTCCCAGTCCTATCAGGCGTCCCAGCCGAAGATGCCGAAACTGCCGATGCCGCAACTCAAGATGCCGCAATTCAAGCTTCCCGGCGGTTTCAGCATCAAGATGCCGCAGCTAAACCTCGGCCGTTCGGCCGAACCTGACCAGGCCGGCGAAGAGATCGAGACGGCCAATGCCGATACGCCTGCCTGCACCGCCCTTCTAGACAAGCTGAACACCGCCGTTGCCGCCAAGGATATCGCAGCTGCCGCGGCTGAAGCCGATACGATCGCCGTCAGCGCCGATTGCGGCCAGTTCCAGGTGAATGCCCAGCGCCGCGTGGCAGCCCTCAGGCTTGCCAGCGCCCAAGAGATGATGGCCGCCAACAGGCCGGTCGCCGATTACGAGCCGCTGCTTATCGCCGCCGACAGCCCGCAGGTGCTCTGGCAGGCATCGGCCACGCTCGGCGAAATCTATTTCTCCGCCCGCCGCTTCGCCGATGCCGCCGCCGACTATCAGCAGGCAATCGAGATCATCAAGAACGAAACCCGCACGCCGAAAGCGCCGCCGGCCGACACCATTTCCGATCTCATCCAGCGCGCCGCCCAGGCCCGCATCCTTGCCGCCAACCCCACGAGCGACAATCCACAAGGCAGCTTCGTGCCGGCCGAGAAGGATCACCGCAGCGGCGTGCTCGGCGGCATCTATTCCGAAAATGTGCGCGGCATCGTGCCGGTCTCCATCCCGGTTCCGATCACCTTCGACTTCGACAAGTCGAGCTTCACCTCGATCGGCACCGAGGCCGCCCAGGAATTGCTGGAGGCGCTGAAGGAGCAGAAGCCCGGCCGTGTCATCCTGATCGGCCACACCGACCGGCGTGGGGCTGACGACTATAACCAGAAGCTTTCCGAGCGCCGCGCCCAGGCCGTCGCCGATTTCCTGAAAAGCCACGGCATCGACGCCACGATCGACGCCGAAGGCCGCGGGGCTTCCGAGCCGGTGGATGTCACCGCAACCGCAAACCTTACCGAAGACGATATCGACGCGCTGAACCGCCGCGTCGAATGGCGGCGCGAATAGCTGGGCGAGGGGAGGTTTGGCCATGTCCGCATCCGTTTCCATGGCCACAACACTCGCCTTCCTCGCCGTGGCAACCACCCATAGCCTGGCAAGGACGATCGAGGCGCCGGAGCGCGGCACAGTGAGGGCGGTCCTGATCGGAATCGATCTCTACCGTAACGTTCCGCCGCTGCACGGCGCCGTCGCCGATGCCGAGGACCTCTCGCTGTCGCTGCGCTCGGTCGGCGTCGAAGACATGACGCTCTTGAAAAACGGCGAGGCCGACCGCGAAGGCATCTTCCATGCGATCGAGGCCGTCACGGAAAGGGCCGGCTCCGGCGATCTCGTCGTGCTCGGCATTGCCGGCCACGGGTCGAGCGAGCCGGAACGCGTCAGGGGCTCGAAACCCAGCGGCCGCGACGAGGTCTATGTGCTCGCCGGCTTCGATACCCGGCTGCCCGGATCGCGCGAGCGCATCTTCGGCGACGAATTCAAGGTGCTGATCCACAAGCTGGAGGCCAAGGGAGCCGATGTTCTCTTCATCGCCGATACCTGCCATGCCGGCGGCATGACCCGCGACGTCGATCCGCGCGGCGCTGGGATCACCTGGCGCCAGGCGCCTTCCTATACGATCGAGGAGGATGACCTCGCGCCGATTTCGACAACGGCGGACGCGCTCTCCACCGGCTTTGATTACAAACGGCTGACCTTCCTCGCCGCCGTCGACGAGAACACCAAATCGCCTGAGATATCAATTCCCGGCATTCCGCAGAAGCGCGGCGCGCTGAGCTATGCGACGGCTCGTGCCTTCGAAGGGGCCGCCGACCGCAACGGCGACGGCGCCGTCAGCCGCCGCGAACTCTTCGAATATGTGCGCCAGTCGGTCTATCAGTTCACCGATCAGCGGCAGAATATCTTCACGCAGAGCCCGCCCGGAACCGATCTCGACCGTGCCGTCGTCTATGACTACGACGGAGCGGGCACGACGACGGACGTCGAAAAATCCAGCTCCCCACCGCCACCGGCCGAGCCAGCGCCGATCACCGTCGGCGCCCTCGGTTCCGATCCCGTGCTGCAGGGGATCGAGCCGGCCGTCACGCCGTTCAAGCTGTCGGGAGGCGCGGATGCCGAACTCGTCTTCGATCCCGAAAAGCACGAGGCGATTGCCGGTGGCGATGTCGTCGCCTCCAGCATCGGCGCCGGCGACATGCCTTTCGTCGTCGACCGGATGGCCGCGCTCGACACGCTGAAGCGGCTGTCGGAGACGAACCCGCAGACCGTGCGCGTAACGCCTTCCGACACCGTCCATCGCGAAGGCGAGCGCGTGGGCGTCACCGTTTCGGATATATCGGGCCGCAAGCTCGTGCTTTTCGACATCACCGGCGATGGAACCGTGCAGTTCCTCTATCCCGGCGAAAAAGACGCGGATGCGCCGATGCCGGCGGCCTTCGATCTCGATCTTTCCGTCGTCGCACCTTTCGGCACGGACCTGCTCGTCGCCGTCACCTCCGAAACCCCGATGCCTGATCTGGTGGAATTCCTGAAGCAGAACGACAGGCGCCGCACCGCCGGCAACATCGCCAAGCGCCTCGGCGAAGTCCTGCCCAAGGGCGCGCGTGTCGGATTCACGGTCCTCTATACATCCGCCGGAGCCAAGCTATGAGCACGTCGATCACCAGGATCCTCAACGTTGCGGCCGTCATGTTTCTGCTGGCTTCTCCTGTATTGGCGCAGCAGGACACGGATTTTGCCGGCGAGGATGGCGGGCGCGTCATCGGCGGCCAGGCGGCGAAAAAGGGCGAATGGCCCTGGCAGGTGAAGATCCTGGCGCCCGATCCCGAGCAGCGCGGCCGCTTCGGCGGCCATTGCGGCGGATCGCTGATCTCGCCGCGCTGGATATTGACGGCCGCCCATTGCGTCACCAGCGGCCGCTCCGGCAAACAGGATCTCTTCGCCCGCGACCTCCTGATCGTCGAGGGCAAGTCGAAGATCGACAAGGTGATCTCCGTCGACGGGCCCGACAAGCCGGGCCTTGCGGTGGAAGACGTTGTTATCCACGAAGATTTCGACCGCAAGGTCTTCGCCAACGACATCGCCCTCATCAAGCTTGCGGAACCGGCGGTCTCGAAGCCTGTCATCCTCGCCTCTACCTCGGATGACGCAGTCGAAGCCGCCGGACACACGGCCGTCGTCACCGGCTGGGGCTACACGAAGGCCGATCACGGCTGGGACGACAAATACCTGCCGACGGAGTTGCAGGAGGTGGAGCTGCCGATCGTCTCGCGCGAGGATTGCCGCGCCGCCTATCGCGAGAGCTCAATGCGCATGAACCCGATCGATGAGCGCAATGTCTGCGCCGGTTATGCCGAAGGCGGCAAGGACGCCTGCCAGGGCGACAGTGGCGGGCCGCTGGTCGCCCAGCGTCCCGACAAACGCTGGATCCAGCTCGGCATCGTCAGCTGGGGTGCGGGCTGCGCCGAGGCGGAACATTACGGCGTCTATACCCGCGTCGCCGCCTTCCGCGACTGGATCGCCGCAAAGACCGACGGCGACGTGCCGAACGCGCCGGACAGCTCGATATCGGCCGACGGCGACCAGGTTGCAGCGGTTGAGACCAAGCGCAAGCCTCCCGGAAGCGACATCGGGGCAACGCAGCAGAAACAGACGCCGGCCGGTCAGCTTGAGGCCAATCTTGCGATCACCACGCCGCCCGGAAACACCACCGAGGCGCCGGTCGCCAACACGCCCGCCGGCAATCAGCCAGAGGTGCAGGCACCGGTCGTCCAGACGCCCGCCGTCGAGAGCTCTCCCGGCGACCGCGCGCTCCTGATTGGTATCGACGACTACGAAATGCGCGAGGCGAAACTGACCGGCTCCGCCAGCGATGTGAAGGCGATGCAGCTCTTCCTCGTCAAGACGCTCGGCTACCGCCCGGAGCAGATCCACACCCTGACCAACCGCAGAGCGACCCGCGAGGCGATTCTTGGCGAAATCGACGACTGGCTTGTGCGCCAATCGCAATCGGGCAGCCGCGTTTTCCTCTATTTCAGCGGCCAAGGCTCGGAAGAAATGGGCGCCGAGGCGACGACGAGCCCGACGCTTGTGGCAGCCGATGCCAAGCTGGTGCGCGATGGCGGCAAGGTGACCGTCACCAACCAGATCCGTGAAACCGAAATCGCCGCACGACTGAACAGCCTCAAGGATCGCCGCGTCACGCTGCTGATCGACGCCTGCCATGTCGGCCCCGGCAGCCGCAGTGCCGTCGCGGCCCCTGCGGGCGGCACCGTGCGTTGCCTCGGCCCTGCATTGGCATCGCTTGAGCCGCCGAACCGATCGGGCAAGGAAGCGAAATTTTCCTTCGGCGGCGAAACGGCGATGGTCTGGTCGGCCGTCAATTCAGGGCAATGGGCGCTCGTCGACCAGGAAGCCAAACCGCCGCTCGGCGTCTTCACCCGCCGCTTCATCGAAGGCGTAGAGGAAGGGGTGGCGCGCGCCGCCGACAAGCCTGTTGTCAGCAATGCGGCCCTCCTCGATTACGTCCGGCGCAAATCGGACGAATATTGCCGGGCGCATGCGGGAGATTGCCGCTTCACGCCGGTGCCGCAATTCTACGGCCTGCCGGATGCGCTCGGCCGTGACGTCGTCACCGGCGAGGAGGCAAAGACGCCGGCCGCCGCCGTCGAGAACACGCTGAAGAGCGACAACGAAGCGGGTGTGGCGGTCGACGTGCTGCCCGGCACCTCGGTCAGCATCGGCGACAAGGTGGCGATGCGCGTCTCCACCAAGAAGCCCGGCTACCTGATCCTGGTCGATATCGACGCCTCGGGCAAGCTGACGCAGCTTTACCCGAACAAGCGCTCGATGGGCCTGAAACCATCAGCCAAGGGCGGCGACAACCGGCTCGATCCGGCGAGGCCGGTGGTCGTGCCGGACGCGCGCAATCCCTATATCGGCTTCGAATATGTGGTGGAGGGGCCGGTCGGCGTCGGCATGGTCGTCGCCATCCTCAGCGACAAGCCGATCGAAGTCCTCGACTTGCCCGATGTCCCTACGCCACTCGTCGGCCAGCGCGCCGCCTTCAACTATGTCTACGACCTAGCCCGAAGCCTCAGGATCGTCGGCGACGACGAGACCGGCGCACAAGGCAAATGGTCGTTCGATTCCAAATTCTATCGCATCCGCTGAACAGGAGCGAACCATGTCGAGATCCATTCTGCTGGCGGGCCTTGCCGCTTCCCTGATGGCGGTTGCACCGCCCCATGCCGGCGATGTCGCCGACAGCAAAGCGATCCTTGCCGCGCAGGCGGGGCTTGCCGTCGACCTCATCGATCGCACGCTGGCGACGGAGGGGGCGGCAAACATCATGGTCTCGCCGGCAAGCCTTGCCGCCGCTCTCGGTCTCGCAAGCCTCGGCGCGTCGGAGGAGGGAAAGGCCGCGATCGCCAAAGGCCTCGGCTTCGCCAGCGCGGCAAAGGGACCGGAGAAGGTGCTCGACGAGATGACGCCGGAAAAGCCGCCGGGAGCGGATGCGCCGCTGGCGACCGGCGTGGCAATCGTCTTCGACGACAAGCTGGTGCTTGTCCCCGATGCCCTCTCCATGCTCGCCGGCCACCGCATCAAACCCACGATCGAGGATCTGGCCGGACCGAAATCGGTTGAGCACATCAATGGCTGGGTCAAGGACGCCACGAGAGGCGCCATTCCGGCAATCCTCGACGCACCGCCCGGCGGCGGCTTCGTCAGTCTCGGCGCGCTCTCCTTCAAGGCCCGGTGGAAGACCTCGTTCGAGAAGGAAAGTCCGGCCACCCCTTTCCGGCGGCCTGATGGTTCGACGATCTCGGTGCCGATGATGCATCTCGCCGGTGACGAGCAGGAATTCCGCTTCGATGACAATTTCGTCGCCGTCGACCTCCCCTATAGCGGCGAAACCTACCGCATGGTGGTGATCGCGGCGCGCTCCGGCAAGGGTGTCGGCGGCTCCGACCTGAAGGCGCTTGCCTCCTGGCTTCAGGGCGAGAAATTCGAAGCCGCCAAGGGCGAAATCTTCCTTCCCCGCTTTTCGCTGAACGACGGGCGTGATTTGATGCCGGTGCTCAACGCGATGGGGCTGGCGCCTGAAAAGGCCAAGGATGCGGCCTTTCCGGGTTTCACGCGGGAAAACATCAGCTTGTCGCGCGTCCTGCAGAAGACGATGATCAAGATCGATGAAAACGGCACGGAAGCGGCGGCGGCAACGGCTGTTATCACCGAGCGGAGCATCGATCCGAAACTGGTCCGCGTGACCGCCGATGCCCGCTTCGCCTTCGCGCTCCGGGATACCAAGACCGGCCTTCTCTTGGCCGCAGGCCTTATCGGGGATCCGCTTCTCGCGGGCGAATAGAATTCGGTTTTCGTGAATACAGTCATCGCAGGGGGATAAGTGCATGAGAAGTGATCTGATCGCCCGCTACACGATCGGCGAGCCGGTCTACGAGAACGAGTTCATCGTCTATCCCGCCGAGGACAAGCGGATGGATCGTTCGGTCTTCATCGTCGCGCCCGATGTCGCGCTGAAACTTGATAAAGCCCGCTTCGAGCGGGTCTGGACCTCGGTTAACGAAGCGAAATCGCTGACCGCGCGGCGTTTCGTCGAAATCGAGGACCTCATCCCGCCGTCACCGGAAGACGACAATTTCTATATCGTCGAGAAGCGCCCTTCGAAAACGCTGCACCAATATCTCGACGAAACGGAGATGGTGGCTTACGAGCGCGCGGTCGAGATCGGCCGCCATATCCTCGAGGGGCTGGCGACGCTGCATGGCGCGGGTTACGCCCACAATGCGCTGACGGATCAGTGCATCTACGTATCGGAAGATTATTCCGGCCTTTCGGTCAGGATCGGCAACCTGCATCTGATCTCGAAGATCGGCGAGCACATCATCCCGCCCTATGCGCCGGAATTCGGCGCGCCGGAGATTTATGCCAGCGGCACCTTCTCCGCCTCATCAGCCCTCGACATCTATGCGATGGGTATGATCGCCTACAAGCTTTTCCTGCCGCGACAGACCTATGCCAGCGTCTTCGACAGCGTCATGGTCTGGGAGGACGAACACCAGCGCGAGCAGAGCTGGAAGAACATCCATCTCGACCCTTCCAATATCTTCCCGCGCCTCGACGTGCTGATCCCCGGCTTTCCCGAAGGGCTTGCAAGCCTGATCGAAAGGATGCTGAGCCGCGACCCGGCCCAGCGCCCGCGCATGGGCGCCGATGCGCTGGGCGAATTCACCCGCGTGACGACAGGTATCCAGCCGATGGCCTGGGATCCGCGCGGTGGCATGCCGCAGCAACCTGAACCGTCGAAACCGAAGAAATGGACGCTTGCCAGGCTCTCGATGATCGGCGCACTTGTCCTGATCTGTATCGGTGTCGGCGTCGTCACCATCCCGAAAATCCTCCGCCCGGATCCGAAGCTCGTCGCCGATGTCGGCGTCTGGAAGAAAGAGGCCGAAAGCCGGAGGGAGAAAGCGATCGCCGCCAAGGCACCGGAGCGCCCCTCCGGCGACGAGGCGAAGCTTTCCTATGATGTCGGCGCCTCGGCGCTGACCGAGGCCAATGCGCTGCTCAAGGACGAAGATTATAAAAAGGCTCTTCCAGGTTTCCAGAAAGCCGCCATCAGCCTCGGCAAGACGCTGATCGCCATTTCGAAGGAAAATGCGGAGAAGGCCAAGGCCGCGGCTTCCGCCGCCGGCGGCGACAAGGCGCCCGGTTTTGCCGAAGCTGACACGAAGATGAAGGCGGCCGCCGACAGCGCCGCCGCTCAGCAGATGCACGGCGCGGTCGAAAACTATGACGCTGCGAAGGCGGCTTACGACGATCTCTCCAAGTCTCTGAGCGCGCTGACCGCAGCCGAAAAGGACGCGGCGGCGAAGCGCGATACCGCCAATCGCGTCGGCGCCGGCGACAGCCCCGACTTCACCAAGGCGAACGGCCTGATGGCCGATGCCAAAACCAAGGCCGAGCAATGGCAGATGCCCGCGGCCATGACGGGTTACGGCGACGCAACCAAATTGTTCGATGCCCTGATCGCCGATGTCATGGCGGCGAAGGGCGAGGCGACGGCGCTGAAGCAAAAGGTCACTGATCTCTATGCCTCGATTACCACTCGCGCCGGCGCCGCCGATCCGACGCTTGCGGCAATCCAACCGAAGCTCGGCGAGGCCGATGGCCGCTACACCGCGGAGGCCTACAAGCTGGCGATCGCAGCCTACCAGCCGATCCTTGCCGATCTCGAAGCATTGTCGGCGCGCGGCTTCTGCCCGGTTTCTCAGACTCTCGCCTTCGAGACCGTCCCGGCGGGAAGCTATTCGCTGGAGAATGTCCGACTGCTGACCTCCTCGATGAAGGAGCTCGGCGGCATGCTCGGCGTTGCCAATGGCGCAGTGAAGATCGACAAGTCCTTCTGCATGCAGACGAAGGCCGTCACCCGTGCCGAGATGGCGGAATATTACGCCGCCAATTCCGATCCCGCCGCGGCTCAAGCCTATGCCGACAATCCGCAGCAGCCGGCTGACGACGTGCCGCTTGCCGTGGCGCAGAATTATACCGCCTGGCTGTCGAAGCAGTTGAACGCGCCCGTCCACCTGCCGTCGGCGACGGAATGGATGGCAAGTGCGGTGAAGATTACGCCGGAAAAACTGCCCGATAACGGCGATATCATCCTGCAATGGAGCGCCACCCCTTGCGAAGCCGGCGGCAATGTCGCCTTCATGGCGCAGGAGGGCTCGACTTTCGTCGTCTGCTCCGACGCGTCAGCCGGCGGCATTTTCCGGGTTACTGCGGAGTTGCGCTGAGCGATCTGAAGTGTGGAGACGGAATAGGGGAGCGGTGTGCCGCTGACACCGGCGCGGGGTAATCTGTCACTAACCCGTAATGCGTCCATCAGTGCAAACTTGTCGACGCAGCGCAGGGCGCCTCGACATAAGGTTCCAGAGCGCCCTTTACTCTTGATCCGGCAGCTCGCGTTCAAGCGGTGCACGTCGACAGTTTTCAATTCCAAATTACAGAATACGCGCGTATATTGAACGTGGGGACTGCGGTACCCGTGCCTTGAGGGGTCGAGGACAATGTGCTGGAATACATCATCAGCATTCACGCCGGTTGGATTTGCTTTGCGAGGGCGGCCGGCATCTCGCAAGATCGTATGGACGCTGGGCGACGCGGCGCGTCTCCTGATCAACGATTGGCCTTGCGATGACGGCGAGGAATATGTAGCTGCCGTGAAAGCCTGCGTCGACGCATTGAGCGGGAAGATTGCCCCGGAACAATTCCGGGAAGCGCTTCTGCGTGCGGCCGATGAGGCGGGCATCGCTACTCTATCGCTCGTCCCGCAGGGAGTTGGAGAGCGACGACCGGACCTTCCCCCAATGATGCAAACTTAGGCTTATTTCCAGGGGGCCATCCGCTTTTCGACGTCAGGTTTGCACCAACAGCGGATGGCTATCCGATTCTTCAGCGCTGCTGGAGAGCCAGCCTGACGCCCAGAGCGCAATAAATGCCCCCTACGACTTTACCTTGCCACTTCGCCACTGCCGGGTGACGGCGCAGGAGGCGCCCGAGGCTTCCCGCACTACACGCGAAAACAATCGTGCTCAGGAATCCGATGAGCGCGAAAAGTACACCCAGGATGCTCAATTGCAGGAACACGGCCCCATTCTCCGGGCGGACGAATTGTGGAAGAAACGCAAGAAAAAACAGCGCGGTTTTTGGATTTAGAACCTCAGCCAGAACCCCGTGCTGGAAAGCTTGGCTGGCAGTCAGCCGACGTTCGATCGGACCAAGCAAAGATGCATCTTTTGTCAGGATAGCTTTGGTTCCCATATACACCAGATAACCTGCCCCGACGAATTTGATCACAGTAAACAGGGTCGCGGACGCGGCAATGATTGCAGAAATACCGACAACTGCAAACGCCGTATGGATGACGTCGCCCGCCGTGATACCCGCTCCGGTGGCAAGTCCAACTCTGGTCCCCGAAGTCGTAGCTCGCGCCACCGTCAGGAGCGTAGCTGGCCCCGGAATGAAAACGAAGCCGAGAACGATTGCGCAATAGGTCAGTAGAGTTCCATGGTCGATCATTCAGGTTCTCCTTGAGGCGCTTGCTTACATACAAATCAAGACACTGTGGGTTTGCAAGAGCCTAATTAACGCGATGAACCTTCAGCGCTGCCAGTTCTGAGTATGTTTAAAGACCGCTTAGGGCCAAACTCCGCCATGGCTCAGATACAGCAAAAGGCAAATTCCGCGCGAAGTTTGCTGCCCCCCGGCCTGCACGCGGAGTGGTACAGCCAGTGAAGTCAACAGGCCGCCTGCCCGGTCAACACGGGAGCCGCGTGCCGGCCCCTGTGCAATAGCATGGCGGCGCCCGCAGTTTGAGCCTTCGGCACTGCGGGCCGTCTCTCAGGCCTCGGATTTCAGCTTGCCGCCGACCGCCCAGGAGTCCTTGGCTATCTCCGTTATCAGGATTTCCAGCGATTCCGGCGGGCACGCCAGGGTTTCGACGGCGGCCCTGGTCGCTTCGCGGGCGAAGGCGCGCTTCTGATCGTCGGTGCGGCCGGGATGCATCTGCAGGTGAAGAATGGGCATGTTTTCTCCTTGGTCACGTTGGCAATGCCCGTCGCCTTGGCGCGGGCATGACGACTATGTTGTAAATGTTCAGGTTGATAAATAAGCTTTGGGTTTCGTCATTCGAAACCTGCAGGTAGGTAATCATGGACAAGCTGGCCGGCATGGCGATGTTCGTCAGGGTCATCGACAATGGTAGTTTCGCGGCCGCCGCAGAGATCGCGCAGGTATCGCCGGCCATGGTTGCCAAGCACATCAAGACGATCGAGACCCGGCTCGGGGCGAAGCTGATCCATCGCACGACGCGACGCCATCAGCTCACAGAGGTCGGCCAGCTCTATTACGAGCGCTGCAAGCGCGCGCTTTCCGAAGTGGCGCTGGCCGAAGCTTCGGCGAGCGAACTGCAATCAGCGCCCCGCGGCCGCCTTCGACTGGTGGCACCCGTCAGCTTCGGCACCCAAGTCCTGGTGCCGACGCTGATCGATTATCAGAACGCCTATCCCGACGTCAGCATCGAGTTGTCACTCGATAACAATGTCCATGACCTCATCGGCGAGGGTTTCGAGCTCGGCATCCACATCGGCCCGCTCTCGGACAGTAGCCTTGTCGCCCGCCCGCTCACGCCCTACCGGCGGATTCTCGCTGCCTCGCCGGACTATCTTGCCCGCCATGGCCGGCCGGTCTCGCCGGAGGCTCTGGCGAACCATCTCTGCCTCGGCCACTCCTATTGGCGCTTGCAGGATCGCTGGCACCTGGTCGGGCCGGGAGGCGAAATGCGCGATGTGTTGATTTCCGGAAAATTCTCGACCAACCAGGGGGCGGCGCTGCGCATGGCAGCGCTCAGCGGCGCGGGTATCGTGCTTCAGCCGGAACTGCTGCTCGCCGCCGATATCGCCGAAGGACGGCTCGAGCAGGTGCTGCCGGAATGGTCCTACAAGCCTGTACCGATGTCCCTCATCTATGCCCCGAACCGGCGGCCGACAGCGATGTTGCGGACGGTGATAGATTTCCTGGTGGAACGGTTTGGCTGACGATGCCTGAGCTCTGTCCCCACCTCCGGTCTGATTCCGCGGCGGTTAGGTAGGCGCTCAGGCAAAAGCGGCGATCAACGACGGGCGGGGGGCTTCGTGGCCGCTCGCCGCTGCAGGGCAAAACGTGCGGCCGAGCAGTTGACGTCGGGAACGAGATCATAGGTCTGCTGGTAGAGACTCTGCGCCAATGAGTTATTGCCGCGATTTTCCGAGGCGAGGGCTGCGAGCGCCGTGCGCTTGTAAGCCTCGATAATCGGCTCGGCGGCCTTTGCGAGCGCCGCGTCGTCGGAGGGTTCGGACGCAAGGGAAAGAGCGGCATAGGTTGCATCGCCATCCCTGCCGACACGGCCGCCGACGGCGCCGTTGAAACTGGCTTCCGAGACTTGGCGCATGCGCCGGGCATTCTTGATGCATGTCGGGATGCGGCCGGCTTCCGCATTGATGCGCTCTGCCGTCGGACCGCTCTCAGCGCTACCGCCACCGGAGAGGATCACGTAGCCGATGATGCCGACGATGGCGAGGTATGCCACGCCCATGCCGGCGAGGAAGGCCGGCTGCTTGAGCAGTGGCTTTTTCGGCTTGCCGTCGCTCGCCTTGGACACCACCTTCTTCGGCGCCTCCTTGGCGGGCGCCTTTTCGACGAACTGGAATTCGACGTCCTTGCCGAGACGGAAGCTGTCGCCTGCTTTCAGCGAGGCCGTCTGCAACAGCGCTTCGCCGCGCAGCATAATCGGGTTCAGACCCATGCGGCGGATGATGAAGCCGCCGTCGCTCTGCTTTTCGATGCGCGCATGGATCGGCGCCAGGAAGGGGTCATCGACGACGATATCGGCATTCGCCGCCCGCCCGATCGACATTTCCGGCCGGTCGAGCACATGGCTGCGGCTCTGGCCGCCGGGACCGGTCTGCAAAAGGCTTGGTTTGTTTCCGCGAAAGAAGGAAAAGGCCATGATCAGAACATCCCACTCGACATCATCTCGACAATTGCCGGCGCCAGAACCAGAAGAAGGATCGATACGACGATCATCATCGCCGGCATGACGATCTTGGCTTTCAGCTTTTCACTGGCCCTGTCGGCCTTCTCCCAGCGGCGGAAGCGCAGGTCTCGCGCATGTTCGCGCAGCAGTTCCACGCGGTTGCTGCCCTCGACTTCACCCTGGATGACGGCGCGGATGACGCGCACGACCTCCTCGGCGGTCATGCGGCGCTCCAGCCGTTGCAGCGCCTCGATCATGCCGGTGCCGAGCGCCACATCCTTCAAGGTCTGCTCGATCTCCTCGCTCATGACGGTGCCGGGCGCTGCCTCGGCATAAAGCCTCAGGCTTTCCGGCAAGGTCGCCTGCGCCTGCTGCGTCATGACGACGAGATCGAGAAAGTAAGGAAATTCACGCGAGATACGTTCCTTGCGATCCTGCGCCTTGTCGTCGGCGACGACCCAGAAATAGATGGCGGGGACAAGGCCGAGGATCAGGCCGGCCACCAGCCCGCCGATCACGCTGCCGCTGGCGATGCCGAACAGCAGGCCGAGCACGACGAAGCCGAAGAGGCTGAGAACGACGAGGAGCGCGATATATTCCCGCCCGGTCACGCCGCCGAAAGGCCGGCCGCCATAGATCAGCTTCTGCTCGAGCTGCGCGCCGTAATCGGCCAGAAGCGGCTCGAAATGCTTCAGCACGAATTCGACCGGCGTGCGCATGCCGATGCTGTCGACGATATTCGGCGGCGGACCATCACCGCCATGGGAGCGGCGCACGACCTGGATGCTGCCAAGCATATCGCCGATCCACCAGACGAAGAGGGCGGCCGTGATGCCGGCAAGGACGATAACGATGGGGCCAAGAGGTATATGCGACATCATACCGACACCTTCATCATCGCGCGCATCCAGAAGAAGCCTGTGGCATAGAGAATGGCGCCGACGATGGCGATGACGATGCCGATCGCATTGCCGAACACCTTGTCGATCAGCTCCGGCTGGCCGAAGAAGATCATCAGGATCATGAACAGCGCGCCGCCATTGACGACGCGGAAGTTCATACGCGCCTGCGACGAGGAGGTCGTGATCTTCTGATCGAGCTTCCAGATTTCCTTGAAGGATTTCGACATTTCCGTCAGCGGCTCGGAGATGTCGCCGCCCTGCCGGGCAAAGAGGCCGAGTGCCGCATCGACCATCTTGAAATGCAGGCTCGGCACATTGCGGCCGTGGCGGTCGAGCGCCTCGACCAGGCCGATGCCGAGCTTCTGTTCGCGGGCGATGCGCTCGAATTCGCGCGAGGCCGGCATCTGGCCGGTATCGGCCACCGCATTGACGGCAATGGCAAGCGGCTTGCCGGTGCGCACCGCCGAGACGATCTGGTCGACGGCGTAGGGAAGCTGCGATTCGATCTGCAGCCAGCGGCGCTGCAGGAAATAGCGGATCACGCCCTTGGGCAGGAAGAAGGCGACCGGAATCGCGACGACGAAGCCGACGATCGGCCCGAAGATCAGCGAGACCACTGTGAAAACGACAACCGCCGTGATGATGTAGGCGAGGATCATCGTGTAGGGCGGAACGGCGTCGCGCCCGAAGACCTGCGCCGCCTCGCTGGCGAGCGCGATGTCGCGCTCGGTCGCGCGCAGCAGCGGCGCCGGCCAGCGCACCGGCGCGCCCCAGACGAGCAGCCCCGCCGTTATAGCGCCGAGGGCGACCGTAAAAATCTGCAGAATGCTGATATTCATGGTTTCCCCCTCAGACGAACATGTCCAATTTTTCGATTTCGCCGTCGTCGTTGAACTCGACGAGTTCGGCGACGAAGCTTGGCAGATAGCCGGTGAAGGCATGCACGGCCTGCCCGCCGGCGCGGCCGACGAGATTGAAGATCGGCTCGACGATGATGAGGCCGGTGTCGGGATCGATGCCGATCACCTCCGATATCTCGGTGACGGCGCGCCGGCCGTTCGCCAGGCGGTTCAGCTGCACAACTAGTTCGACGGCGGCGACGATCTGCTGGCGGATCGCCATCACAGGCAGCGAGCTCTGGCCTTGCAGCACCATCACCTCCAGGCGGGTCATCATGTCCTGCGGCGTATTGGCATGCGCCGTCGTCATCGAGCCGGCATGGCCGGTGTTCATCGCCTGCAGCATGTCGATCGCCTCGGCGCCGCGGCACTCGCCGACGATGATGCGGTCGGGACGCATGCGCAGCGCGTTGCGCACGAGGTCGCGGATGGTAACGCTGGTTTCGGACTCCGCCGTCTTCGGCCGCGATTGCAGGTAGACGACATGGATGCCGTCGAGCTGGAGTTCGGACGTGTCTTCGACGGCGACAACGCGCTCGCCCACAGGGATGAACTGCGACAGGCTGTTCAGCAGCGTGGTCTTGCCGGAACCGGTACCGCCGGAGACGACGATGTTCTTGCGGGCGCGGACGGCGGCTTCGAGGAAGGCGCGCATCGGCTCGCTCAGCGCCCCGGCGGTAACCAGCTTGCTGATATCGAGCCGCGACTTGCCGCCGAACTTGCGGATTGTGAGGCAGGCGCCCTTGACCGCCAGCGGCGGAATGACCGCGTTGACGCGCGAACCATCCGGCATGCGGAAGTCGGCCATCGCCTCGCTCTCGTTGATCGAGCGGTTGGAATCGACGGCGATGCGCTCGATCACCTTCATCAGCTGCCGCTCATTGGCGAAGGCGAAGGGATAGCGTTCCAGCAGGCCGAATTTTTCGACATAGATCTCGTCATAGCGCGTCACCATGATTTCCGAGATCACGTCGAGATCCATCAGCTCGGAGATCGTACCCCAGCGATACATCAGCTCCTCGATGTTGGAGCGCAGGTGCATATGGGCGATCTCGTAGCGGTCGCCGGCGTTGAAAAGCGCCTGCCTGGCCTGGAAGGCGGCACTGAAACGGGTGTCGAGCTGGGCGAAGTCGGAGCGGGTGGATTCGAAGTTCAGCTTGAGCTGCAAGGCCGAGATCAGCGCCTTGCCGACATCAAAGAGGCGGCGATTGTCCTGGTCCTCGCGCGCGAGGCTTGCGGCATTCGATGAGGCGTCCCGCCGCCCGGTGCGGGCGATGCGTTTTGCCAGCCACCGATAGACGGCGTTCTTGATGACGAGGATGACGAGGTCCTGGGGCGCAGCATCGAGCGCCTCCTTGATGAACATGTCGAGACGCTCGCGGATGCGGGTTCGCGTCTCCTCGCGGCCGAAATCGGAGGATTTCACCAGCCGGTCATACTGCGTGTCCTTCAGCAGCCGCTCGTGGATTCCCATCTGCAAGGCGAGCACGCGCTCCTGATCGGGAAACTGCGTGACCGCCTCGGGTGCTGCAGCCGGTTCAACCAGCTCGATCGTGACGTTCGGCACCCAGATCGACATGCCGGCCGATACCGCAACCGGCGTGCCCGCCCGAAGCGGCTGATCGTCGACGCGGGTCGGGTTGCGGCCGTGATGCTGCACCGACCAGCCCTGGCCAGACTTCCGCAGCACGAATTGCGGCGAGGAGACATGGCTGCCGCGCAGGCGGACGACGCCCGCGCCGGCGGGCAGCGTCAGCGTGCTGCTTTCGCCGACGAAATAGGTCTCGTTCGCCGAAAGCGGGATCACCTCCCGGCCGCTGCCGTCCTCATAGGAAATCTTCAACAGCATGGCTTAATCCCCCGCGACGGTCACATGCGCGTCCAGTTGATGCTCGGCAGTTCCTCGACACTATTGTCCGTCGGATTGCGCAGCACGAGGTTGAGGCTGCCGTTCGACTGGCCGAGAGCGAAGATCAGCATTTCGGCCTCCGAGGGCGTCACTTCGACAGTCACGTTGTTGTAAGTGCTATTGGCCTTGGTGACGGCGCCTTCGGCAGTCGTCGCCGCACCGACGGCCAGAACCTTGACGTTTTGCAGGAAGGTGCGGGTGACGACGCGGGTGCGTGAGCTGATGCCGAGTTTATAGTCCTGCGCCTGCTTGCGGTAGGCGTTGACGTCATTCTCGTCGGCGCCGGGATATTGGGTCAGATAGTTCTTCAGCATCTGCTCGACCGGCGATGCGGGCTGAGCCGGAGCGGCCGGCTGCGCGGTCGCGGCGGGCTGCCCCGGAGCGGCGGGCGCCTGACCGGGAGCTCCCGGCTGGGTCGCGGCGGCCGGCGCCACGGGCTCGACCGGTTCGTCCACCGTGCCGAGGATATCGACATAGCTGCCGGGCTCGACGAAGTGGCCGACCGCTGCGGTCGCGTTGACGGGAAGGGTAAGCGCGCGCTTACCGGGCGCGATCATCGTCGTCAGGCGCCCACCGTCGGTATCGTCGAAATACTGGAAGAGCAGCACCGAGCCGGCCGGGATGTCGGCCGCCGCCGTCCTGTCCTTCAGCCACTCTCTGTAGGCGCTGGCAGCGGGAACCGCGAGCTTGGCAAGCGGCCCGAAGCTTTCCGGCAGCATCACCGGTTCGGCGAGCATGTCGGGCGTGATCGCCTGGCCCCTCGTGACCTTCCGGTCTGGCTGGAGCCGCATGAAGGCATAGGCCGTCTGCTCGTTCTTGACGCTCTCCGTCCAGAAGTAGAGCAGAACGCCCGTGATGAGCCCGACGATGACGGCCGCGATGAGCTTCCAGTTCATGGTGTTATTCCTTCGACGAAGGGTTGCCTGATTTGAACGACCTCGACGGTTCTGCCGTCGGTCTTGCTCCTGGTGTAGAGAACATTGGCCTCGACGCTGCCGCGCCGGCCGTAGAGGGCGGTGACCCCGCCGCGCTCAGCCGGCGGCGCCTCGATGGTGAAGCCGTCGCGAGCAAGAAGATCGGCGCGCTGATCGGACCAGCGTACGGCAGACAGCGTACCCTTCGATACGACCGTGCGCGACATGTGGCCCTTGTCATGATCGCCGATATCGCTCAGCACTTCGACACCGGCCGGCGGACGCAGCGACTGCGGCAGCTTGCTGATATCGGCCGGAGCCGCAAAGGCCGGCAGCGTCGAAGCGACATCCTCGAAGCGGCTCATCAGTACCTCGGTCATCGGCGCATCGGCGGGACGGCGGATCAAGATGGAGACACCAGGTATCGGCGGCTTTGCCGAGGGGTTTGCCGGGTCCTGCCGTCTGAGATAGTCGAGTGCGGCCTCGCCGTCGCCATCGAAGAAGCGCACCACCACGGCAAGATCGTCGCGGATGCGGCTGGTCTTCGGCACGATCAGCATGTTGGCGGCGATGACGGCCGTCAGCTCTTCCTTACTATTGCTCTTGGGAAGGGCAGGCCGGGTATTGGCGGCCAGCACCCGCAGCCATTCATCGGTGATATCGGAGATGCTGCGGTCGCTCTGGTAGGGCGTGAACTCCAGCGGCTGGCCGTTGATGACGAGATCGCGCGGCGCGCGTTCCGGCGCGCCGAGAATGCTTGCCAGCATCGAATTCAGCGTCACCCTGAAATCCTTGTAGATCTCGGCGCGGCCCGGTGTGGCCACCGCGACGGCGAGCCCGATGACGAGCGCCATGCCGGTCAAATGAACTGAGATGCGCGAACCCTGTCTCATCTCATTTCGCTCCCGGAAAGACGCCGTCGAAGAGATCGCCGGAATCGCTTGCCACATCGCGGATTTCCCGGCGCAGCGTCGGATCGTAGCCGCGGCTCGTCGTATCGTTGTTGTGGGAGGCAAACAGCGTGGAATCGTCCACCGTGAACGCATCCTTCCAGCGGATGCTCCTGATCGTATCGAGATCGTCGGAATCCCTGAACTTGTAGATGCGGTCGGCGGTCGCGGTGACGAACTGCGGCTTTTCATTGGCGAGGTCGCCGACGATATCGCCGAAATCGCGGCCGTCGCTCTTGATGGTATTCTGCACGTCGTCCCAGACAAAGGTGCGCTGAGGATCGCCATCGCCTTCATGGGACGGCGCGCGCGAGCAGTTCATGGCGTCTCCTCCGGGGAGTGCCGGCAACGCCGGGATCGGAAAGACGTTCGAGAAATCGGAGGTGCAATCCAGCCCGTTCGCCTCGGCAAAGGCCGCATTGCGCATGGCGAGCATGGTTCCCACCTTCTTGGTGGAAATCCTGTTTGCATGGATCATGAAAATCACGATCAGCAGAATGACCGGCGCGGCGAGCACGAATTCGATCGAGGCGAGACCACGCTTGTCGCGATGCAGCCGCATCAGCAGGCCGCCGCCCGTAGGCTCAGTGGGTGTTGACGGCAGCCCAGGCATTGGCCCCTCCCTTGTCGAAGACGCGCGTCAGGCCGGTATAACTGTCGGCGGCCGGGCTCTGCTTGATAGTGTTCGAGACCTCACCGATGTCGTCGGCGAGCGTGGCGGGCGCTAGTGATGCGAGCCAGTCCTGCGTGTAGAGGTCGAAGGCCGTGTAATTGTGCACCCAGCTCTGCGCCAAGGCATAGGCGGAGGGCGTCTTGTCCTTGAAGATACGGACCTGGAGCCTGGCGCGGGGCGCGCGTGAAACGATCGCCAACGTCTGGTAGTCGGTGAGCTGGTCGCCGCCAAAGGGCGTGAAGTTGAAGGGCGCGCGTCCCTTCAGCCAGTAAGGCTTCGGGAAGGAGACGACCGGCAGGCTCGCACCAGCCACGGAGATCGCGCCACCGGCCGGGCCGCAGACCTGGTTCCAGATCATGTCGAACTTGCGGGTGAAGTCGTTCTCGTCCTTCGTCTGCGAGTCGGAATAGCGCGGCGGCACGTCGATCGGCAGCTGGAAGGGGTTGGTGATGCCGAAGCCGACACCGAAGACCTTGTCGGCGATCCAGAAGCTGGCATCGAGCGCCAGTTCCTGCCACCAGCTGAGATCGCCTGCATATTGCTCGACAATCGCCTTGAACGGGACCTTGCTCAGATAGGCCGGGCCGAAGGCTTCATAGAAGATGTAGAACTCCACCAGTTGATTGTCGATGCCGCTTTCGTGGTTGACCCAGTCGCGGATATGGCTGCCGTCGACACCGCCCGCCGTCAGCGGACCCTTGCCGTTGGGGAAGCCGCGATTGGCGAACTCGCCGCGCATGAGGAGCGGATCGTGCCCCTGGGTGCCATAAGACATGGCAAGGCACATTTCGGTATAGGCAGCGGCTGGATTGACGCCATCACGGTCCACCGGCAGGTTGCCGCCGGCACCTTCTCCAGCCTGGCCGCAGTTTTCGCACGGCGGATGAAACACGACATGGTCAGATTTGTTGAGGCGCACCAGATGCAGGGCCTCGTTGCTGACGCGTTGCGGGAAGCTTTCCACGAGGTAATCGTTCAGGTCGTTCATCGCATCGATGATGTCACTGGACTTGTTGATGAGGCCCCAGGGATCGTATTTGACCTGCGCCGCGACCGTATATGCGATCGCTTTGGTGGCTTCAGTCGCCCGGAACCCCTGAAACGCCAGGCAAGCGCCGTAGATGATGCCGCCGACGATCGGGACTTTTTGCCAGCCGGGGCAATAGGGCATCGGCGGAAGCGGCGGCAGAAGCGATGCCGGCCCGAAGCCCTCCGTGAAGGAGTATTCGGCCAGTTTCGCCAGAATGACACCCGAGCGCAGCGCCAGTTCCGCCGTCGTGAGCTGGAAGGCGACCGAGGTCGCCATGACGACGGTTGCCTGCGAGGAAGCGACGTTGTTCATCGCCATGATGTTGAGATAGCGCGCTTCCCAGTCGGCGTGGACGAGAGCGGCGGCATCGGCGGTATCCTGCGTGCGCTGCTTGTCGTAGATGACCTGCCCGGTGTTGAGGATCCAGACGATCATCAGGGCGAGCGCGATCGTCATGTAGAGGATGATCGGTGACAGGAAGCCGCGTTCGTCGCGGTGCAGACGTTTGATGAAGGTCGGGGTCATAGCAGGTTCACCTCCGCCGTCGAAATCGTGTAGTAGCGGCCGTCCTTCCTCTGGCCGCGGGCGAAGACCCAGCCGGCATATTCGAGCAGCAGGAAGCGCGCTTCCACCCTGGCGGTGACCGGTACGTGCGGCGAGCGGTTGATGGCGGCATAGAGCGCCATCGGCGCGCGGTCGACGGTCACGGTGACGTTCTGCGGATCGAACATGTAGCGGGCCTGGTTGCGCATCGCGCGCCAGTTCTTCGAAAGGCCCGAGGCATCGGCAAGGTTCTTCAGCGCATCCTCCGGCGGCTGGCAATCGCCGACGCATTTCAGCTGGTCGTAGGGAGCAGCCGGGATCAGCGCCAGGCGGGCGGCGAGATCGGCCTTGCCGGCGGCGGCATCGTCGTCACAAGTCTTGACGTCGATTATGCTCCGGATGGTGATCGGCAGGGCCGGGCAGAAATAGACACGGGCGCTGCGGGCCGCCGCATAGGCGGCATAATGGGTGAAGAGGTGGTTTTTTGCGAGGATCGCGAACTGGAAGACCACGAACATGAAGAAGACGAAGACCGGCGTGACGAGCACGAAATCCATCATCGTCGTGCTGCCCGAGATATCGCCGTGCAGCTCGGATATCCGGCGCCGGCGGGCGGAAAGCCGCGGCAGCAGCAGCATCGAGGCAAGCAATATCATGGCGATCGAAAAGGTGCCGAGAAGCGCGCCGTGATCCTGCGGAATCCAGAAGGTGCGGGAGTGCAGGATAGAACTCCAGAAGGCACCGTCGAAGAGGGGGCGTTCGAGTTCGAGGCGCATTGCCGTTACCTCACGAGTGAAAGAGGGGTGAAACCAGGCATGAAAAGGCACCAGAGAAGACCGAGAGCAGCGGCAACGCCGAAGCGGACGGTATGATGTGTCTCGCGCGGCTTCAGCACCGAAGCGGCATCGCGGAAACCTACGGGCAGAAGCAACGCGAACAGTCCGACCGTCCGCAACAGCACGCCCCACTGAACACGCCGCGCCATGGAGAAAACGGCGATCACGCCGCCGACCATCAGCGATGCGAGGGTGACGTCGATGGCGGGCCAGAGGCCGAGAATGGCGCCGAGCGCCGCCATCAGCTTAACATCGCCGCCGCCGCAGCTTCCGGCTGCGAAGGCGATGATGAAGATCATGCCGGCCGCAAGCAGGCCGGCAAAGGCAAGGCCGATCCCTGCCAGACCGCCGCTGACCGCTGCCAGCATGAAGCCGGTAAGCAAGCAGGGATAGGTCACGGCGTTCGGGATGTGACCATGGCGGTGATCGAGCACCGCCGCGGTCATGGTGCAGGCGACGGCAAGAGCCGCCGCTGCAGGCATCAGGGTCAGGTCATAGGTGGTATCCATGATCCCGGCCCACTTATTGGCCCGGCTCAGGAATTCTCTCGGCATCCGAGAGGGCCGTGTTCTTTTCGTTGAACCATTCGCCGATCTGTTTGCCGAATGCGAGCAGAAGCAGCATCAGCGGAATGACGATCAGGGCGACGGCAAGAACGATCTGGGCCATGTCGCCGCGCTCGTCCTTGTGAAGTGCAATTGCGAGAGTCTTGAGTTTGCCGAACATGTGAGTACTCCTCGTTCTCAGGTTTGTTTCGGATCAAATCCCTGGTGAAGATGAACCAAGCATGCGCTATCGCTCCGAACGAGCACGTTGCTCGTTCCAATGATATTTTCTGCTTCAGCTTAACTTCCCCGGCGGCCAACGTTTGTTGAGCAACACCATTAAGACCCAAGAGTGCGCCCAAGGCCAGCCCTCCGTCAAGCAAACGAAACGAAGGGTTCCAATTGTCTTGGAGGCATCGTTTGACAAAACCGAGTTGACGCCGGATTTTTTCAACTAAACAACTGAATCGTCTACAGTTTTACCTGCAAAGACGAAGTTTTTGACGACCTCCCGAGTCCTCGTCTACTGCTCCATAATTGGTCAATTCTTTCAAAGTGATAGAAGAAACGGCGCATTGCGGTCAGAATGACCCTCCGCGCGGGGCGCGGCCATGGCGTTGTTTGACGATCTGGATTAAGCTTTCCTGAAATCGTGGGTATGGTCCCGCCAGTCGATCCGGAGAGAAAACGATGGAAACGATGAGCAGCATCTTGATACTTGCACTGGTCCTCATTCCATTGATGATGTTCTTTCCGACCGCGGTTCAGATGATGGCGACACTGTTCGGCATGAGCTCGGTTCTGGTCGGGATGCCGCTCTGATGAAGGCCGTTTCCGACGACGCTGCCGAACAGGCAACCTTCCAGGTCCTGACCCGGGCGCTGGACAAGCTGCTCGGGCCGATCCGTTTCCTCCTCGAAGATCCGAGCGTTTCCGAAATCCTGATCAACGGCACATCCGACATCTTCGTCGAAAGACGCGGCAAGCTCGAACGCGCCGATACGCGTTTCGCCAGCCGCGAGGATCTGGAATCGGCCGCGCGCAGCATCGCGCAATTCTCCGGCAAGCGGCTGACGCCGGAAGAGCCGAGCGTGGAAGCCCGCCTACCGGATGGCTCGCGCGTACAGATGATCCAGCCGCCGGCCGCCCGCACCGGGCTCTGCATCTCCATTCGCCGCTTTCTGAAAGAACATCGCAGCATTCGCGATCTCGTTACCCAGGGCAGCTTGACCGAGGAATCGCTATCGCTGCTGCAGGCGGCTGTCGGGCTGCAGAAGAACGTCATCATCTCCGGCGGCACCGGCACCGGCAAGACGACGATGCTGAACGCGCTGTCGGAAGCCTTTGCCGACCATGAGCGCATCATCGTCATCGAAGACACGTCGGAACTACAGATCCGCAAGGAGCACGTGGTCTATCTCGAAGTGACGAAGCCCGACCGTTTCGGCCGCGGCGGCGCCAGTATCCGCGACCTATTCCGCTCGTCGCTGCGCATGCGGCCCGACCGCATCATCGTCGGCGAATGCCGCGGCGGCGAGGCGCTGGATATGATCCAGGCGATGACCTCCGGCCACAGCGGCAGCCTTTCGACGGTGCATGCGAACACGCCTTACGATGCCCTGCACCGGTTGGAAACGCTGGCGCTGATGTCCGACATCGACATGCCGCTCCGGCCTTTGCGAGCCCAGATCGCCTCGGCCGTCGACGTCGTCGTGCAGATCGCCCGCTTCAAGCGCACCGGCAGACGCCGGGTGATCGAGATTTCCGAGATCAAAGGCCTGAACAATGACGGCCAGTATGTCGTCGAAAGCATCTACCGGCTGGAAGGCGACGGCCATTCCAATTCCGATGGCGCACTGCTCTGGACGGGCGTCGTCCCGAGCTTCGCCACCGATGCGATGGAAGAACTGCAAGGCGCCGAGCGCGCGGAGTGGATGAAGGCGGAAACCGGCGTGCAGGCAACGGCTTGAAACCTATTGGCGAACGCTAGCTGGGGACTATCTGCCCCGCATGGTGCATTCGAGGGAAGGCAAGCCTAGTTGCCTTCCCCGGTGTTTACTGGCGCTTCTTGCGCCAGGGCGCGCTCTTCTGCCAGTCGCCTGCCATGATGCTCCCGTAGGGGATCACCTCGTCGACCACTTCGGCGAGACCGTAGTGCTCGATCTGCGCCCGCACGTTCGCAGCGCTCTTGTAGGCACTCGGCAGTTCCGACACATCGGCGAAACCAGAGAAGAACCGCGCGTCGAGACCGCTTATTTCCTTCTCCAGAATAGCTGCGATGTTGTTCGGGCTCAGACCTCGCGAATCCGCTCCATAGTCCGCAGACAGCTGCCTCATATGCGCGCTGCGCGAAAAGTTGCGGCCAGCGCCATGCGGCGAGAAGCCGAGGCCATGGGCAGCGTTCGAGCCACGAACGATCAGGATCGGTTCCGCCATATTGAGCGGAATGATGGTCAGATCGGTCGCGTCATGCGCCCAGTTGTCGAAGGCAGGGGTGGCACCCTTTCCGTGGTAGAACAGCCCGTCAGACTTCCGGAAGACGAAATTATGCTCGTTCCAGAAGCGGTCCGCGACCTTGGCCGAGAGTTTTTCCGCCGCCATGTCGTGAAGGACATAGTGGTTTTCCCTGGTCCACTGGCGGATCGTCTGCAGCGCCGACCAGTAGGCGTCACCTTCCTCGGTATCTGCCGGAATCCAGGCATTTTCCCTATGCGTCTCAGGCGAGATGCGTTCCCGAAACTGGTTGGCGACCTTCATGCCCTTGTCGTAGAGCCGCGCCCCCGGCGCCCGCGATCCATGATGGGTCACAAGCGCGGTTTCGCCGGTCGACTTCATCGTCCCGACATAGGCGAAATGATTGCCGTCGCCCTGGGTCGCGAAATGCTCGATGCCAGCGCTCAGCGCACCGTCGCGCAGATAAGGGTTCTGCTCGAAGGCCGAAAGCGTCGCCACGGAAGGCTTCAACTGCGCGCCGCGCGGACGACCGCCGGGACCGAAATGCGTCACGGCATGCACGGCATCCAGAAGCGATTTCGGATCCACGCCAGGAAAGATCGAGATCGCCATAGAGCAGCAGATATCGGCCGAATGCATGCCGGGATGAATCGCTTCGGACGCCACCACGCCGCCGACCGGGATCGTTCCGACCGGACCAGCCGGGCAAGCGTCCGGCATGATCGCTGCGGCGCGAACGACGGGTGTGCGCACCAGCGCGCGCATCGTCGCATTGACCTTCTCGACATTGTCCTGCTCGAAGGCGTTCTCGGCACGGATGTTGGAATAGATCTCGATATCGTTATCGGCCCTCAAGGCAAGCGTCGGACCCGGCTGGAAGGCCCTTGCCGCCTCCAGGGCATCCGCCACCGAGCCACCCTTGCTCAAAACCGCATTGGCTGCGTCGAGAGCCGGGCGAAACCACTTCCCCTGGCTCATGCCGGCATCGATCAAATCCTGTCCGCTCATTACCGCTATCATTGTCTTTTCTGCGTCTGCAGTCCTTCTTGTTCAGTTGTTTTTCTTCACACCGCCTGAGCGACGAGCATTGCCGGAGATCTATCTCACCGCACGCATTCCATGATCATGGCGCGATGCGGCCCCTGTAGTCACCGGCGGCATTCGCCCAGGGCTTTCTTCATCATCCCGGCGACGAGATGTGGCAGGACAATTTACTGAGCTACGTGCTCCTTTCGGAAGCGCGGGATGATTCGAACACCCGACCTGCCCAATGGGCCGCTCTACCTGTAGTCCTGACGGCATTCGCCGAGTTATTCCGTCCCTGTGAAACAGGGATAGTGCATGCCATGCAGCGGCGACGAGGGTGGACGAAACCGGATGGCCCCGCTCGTGCCAGAGAGCGTATGCCTAGGAGGAGTCGAACCTGCCAGACCATCCAACGTTGGCGGCTGTAGTTCCGTCCGGCATTCGCCGCTGCATTTGGCTACGGCGACAAGTGTTTAAGAAACTCCCGCTACCAAGGGGACGTTTAATCCCTCGCAGGGTTCGAACCTGCCGCGTCAATGTAGTTCCTTTTGCATTCGCCGTTCATTTCAGCCATGGCGACAAGTGTCCGGGAAACAGCTTGCTCTACCAACTGAGCTACAGGACCAGGCCCTGGCGAGAATCGAACTCGCGACACAGATGTAGTTCCCCATGCATTCGCCATGTCATTCCATTCGTCCGTGACGACGAGGTGTGGTGAAACATCCTGCTCTATCCGCTGAGCTACGGGTCCATAAACTGGAGGACCCGACGGGATTCGAACCCGCGACCTGGAGGGTAAACAGCCTGTAGTTTCATCCGGCATTCGTCACGGTTCCCCGCGCCGTTCACGGCGGCGCGAGGGGATTGCTTCCTATGAGCCCGTCAGAGCTCGATCGCCTCGATGGCGTTCACCCAGCCATCCGCTCCTTTGCTATTGGCCGCGAAAGCCGTGATCACCCCATAGACGGCATCCGAGAAGCCACCGATGTTGAGCACATCTTCCCGCGTCGGCGCCTGTGTCGTGGCATGGGGCTGGATGTCGAGGCAGACCAGCTTCGCAGCCGGGTTGACCCGCTTGATCCTTGCCCATTCCGTCATCACCGCCGTCGGCTGGCCGCTCCCGCGCGCATCCACCCAGGACTCATTGTCCGAGATGAACACCACGAGATCGACTTTGGCCTTCTCGTTTGCCAGCCTCTTCAGCGGCGCGGAGCAGTTGGTTCCACCGCCGCCGATTTTCGCCAGCTTACCGGCATTGGTCATCACCGAATCCCGCTTGTTGAGGCTGACGTGCACCACGTCATTCTCGAACGGCAGCACCCGCGCCTTCGGGTTGCGCTGCAGGAACGCCGCGGTCATCAGACCGGCAACATCGATGCAACGAACCGAGGACGTTGCGCCCTTCCGGTAACCGGTCACGGGCGAACCCATGGAACCCGACACGTCGGGGCAGAGCACAACATTGCCCATCAGGGACAGCACGTTGGCTATGGCGATATCCATCGCGTCCTGAAGCGCATCCCGAACGACATCCGGAACCTGGCCATCGACCATCTTCCACGCCATCATCAGCTGATAGGGGAAGACCTTTGCCTTGCGGATTTCCTCCGGATCGGCAAGCCGCGCCGCCAGCGCCTCGGCAAACCCCTCGACCTCGAACACGCCATTGCGTGCAAAGGTGTTGAGGTTCTGCCGCACCATCTGCCAACCGCCCTTGCGGGCGATCTCGACCCAATGCTCCCGCGTCAGCGGCAGCGAGGTCAGCATCTGGAACGGGACGTCCGGTACTGGCACCGTCTGGTCACGTCGGAACGCTTCCAATGCCTTGACGAGCTCAGGCAGTGCCGCGTAGTCGTGCGGCTTGCCGATCGCCCAGGCATAAAGCGCCTTGCGCTCCTCTGTAGCCGGCTTCGGATGCACCATGCGGATGACGTCGGCGAGCGAAGGATCGTTTCCGACCATCGCACGCAGGATCTGCTCGGTGCTGGCCCGTTCGAGCCACGCCTGCACCGCCTTCTTCGGACGTGTGCCGAGCGACTTGCGACCCGTGGCGCTAGAGCGCATGACCTGCACGAAGCCGCGCAGCATCTTGCCACTCTTAATCACCCGCGGGAATGCACGGGCGAAGGCATCGCTCTGAAGGCTGGAGAGCATGGCGAGCAACGTCACCGGCATATCCTTCATGTGACCCTTTTCAGCTGCGTAGACCGCCACCCTGGCGAGGAACTCCGGCTCGACCTGAAGGGCAAGCGACTTTACCGCTTCGAGCTGCTCAGCCCCCTCCGCATAGAAGGTGCGGTTGAACGTGCCTGTGACGGCATACTGCGCCAGCGCTTCGCGCGGCGTCAGCTGATAGGCCGGGGCGGCTTCATGATTTTTTGTGTCCGTTCCCGGAAGCAGTTTCCCGAGGTAGGTTTTGAAGATTGCCTTGTTGACCATGACAGCACCTCTTGGTTGGTTCGTACCAGATACATTTCAAGGCGCGTGCCAGTTTGGAGAAAAGTACACATCCCGAGTGCGTTTTTCTTTTATCCGTATGTTTTTAAATATGAAATTTTTCCACGCCTTCACAGGCAATGATGAATTGCGAAAATCCCCGTCCCGATTATATTATCATAGATTATAGCGCCTTATAATTTTGGATAAGACATGAAGCGCCGCGTCGCCATCAGCATATTGGGAACCACCCTGGATGCAGGGAAATGGGAAAATCGCTGGAGCCGCTGGCGGCCCAATGTTGCGCTCTGCCAGCAACCGGGCCTATTTATCGACCGGCTGGAACTGATCCACGACAACCACTCGCAAGCTCTCTGTCACCGCATCCTTGCCGACATCGAGACCGTGGCGCCGGCAACGGAGGTGCGGAGCAATGTCATCAACTTTCGAGATCCCTGGGATTTTTCGGAGGTCTATACGAGCCTCAGGGACTTTGCCCGCAACTACAACTTCGACCCCGACACGGAAGACTATCTCGTCAACATCACGACCGGCACTCATGTGGCACAGATCTGCTGGTTCTTGCTGACCGAAGCCCGCATCATTCCCGGCCAATTGTTGCAGCTCTCGCCGCCGCGCGACCGGGAACCGGAGCAGGATTTCGCCGGCACGCATCGGATTATCGACCTCGACCTTTCCCGCTATGACGAGATCGCCAAGCGCTTCGCCTCCGAGCGCGAAGACGCCGCTTCCTTCTTGAAGTCGGGGATTTCGACCCGCAGCGCCACCTTCAACAGAATGATCGACGAGATCGAGAGGGTGGTGATCCGCTCAACGGCGCCTGTTCTCCTGACCGGGCCGACCGGCGCCGGCAAGTCGCAACTCGCCCGCAGGATCTACGAGTTGAAGAAGAGCCAACGCAAGGTCAGTGGTCCGTTCATCGAGGTCAACTGCGCGACCCTGCGCGGCGACCAGGCCATGTCCACCCTGTTCGGCCATGTGAAAGGAGCGTTTACCGGCGCTGCCGGCGAGCGTGCCGGCTTGCTCAAGTCCGCCGACAAAGGCGTGCTGTTCCTCGACGAGATTGGCGAACTCGGCCTTGACGAACAGGCCATGTGCCTGCGCGCGATCGAGGAAAAGAAGTTCCTGCCCGTGGGCGCTGATCGGGAGGCGTCCGCGGACTTTCAGCTGCTTGCAGGCACCAATCGCGATCTTGGCGAGGATGTCCGAAAAGGAAGGTTCCGCGAAGATCTCTATGCCCGCCTGAACCTCTGGACTTTCCGGTTGCCGGCCCTGCGCGAGCGCAAGGAGGACATAGAGCCCAATCTCGATTTCGAGCTCAGGCGCTATCTGGAACGAGAAGGCGAAAATGTTACTTTCAACAAGGAAGCACGCGAACGCTATCTTACTTTCGCAACTGGCCCGCAAGCCGTCTGGAGTGCCAACTTTCGCGACCTGTCGGCCTCGGTGACGCGCATGGCGACCCTCGCGCCGCATGGGCGCATCACGACTGCCGTCGTTGATGACGAAGTCCGACGGCTGAATGCGTTTTGGCGCAGCTCGAGTGACGACGGCGGAGTGGATCTGATCATTGAAGAAGTGCTGGGCGCAGAGACTGCTGCTAGCCTCGATCGCTTTGACGCAGCACAGCTTGCCGCTGTTCTTCATGCCTGCCGTCAACATGCCACGGCAAGTGCGGCGGGCAGAGCCTTGTTTGCGATCTCGCGATTGGAGAAAAAGAGCAGCAACGACGCCGATCGCCTGAGCAAATATCTCGCGCGCTTCAGTCTCAGATTCGAGGACATTAGGAAAACCGGATAAGGGCTTGTGCTGGGCGTGAACGCCAATCATCTCTTTCGCTCATGGGACAAACCATTGGCGATTGCCGTCGCCATGACCTAAAGCGCTCATCAGCTATTTTGACGAGAGAACGCGGTCATTCCGTCCCGTTAGCGTCGTTCCTGATATTGCCGGCACAGATGGCCTTTATGCGCTATCCTTTTCGGCGCTCGCCGCCATATGGGAGAGATCCTCCCAGAGACTTTCGGCGAAGCTGCGTAGAACGGTGAGCTCGAAACTGTCTTCGCCGGTGCGGACGATTTGCACCGAGAGGTGACCGACCATCGTCATCACGGAATGGCCCTCCAGGAAGACGGCGGGATCCAGATCGACGGCGGTGCCTTTCGAGAGAAGCACCCGCGAGGATCGGCCGGAAACGCCGATGCGCACACGCCCGTGGCTCTGGTCCATGACGTAGGCTTTTCCCGCAAGCGCTGCTGCGAGGGCATCGAGACTGGCCGGGACAAGCGGTTCATCGCCGGCGACGAACCATTGGCGGAAGCCCGCCTTGCGGATCGCACTTTTCGCAAAGCCTACCTTTGCCAATGCCCCAGTGAGTGCCGACGATTCGATCGCGCCGAGCACATGCAGGAGATGACCTTCCGGCAAGGCTTCCAGCCGGACGCCCGCCTCCGAAGTGCCGTTATGGACCGTCCCGGCAAGAACCGGTCTATGCTGCGGAAGATCACGCATGAAGCTTCTCGTTTTCGGGATCGATAAAGACGGGATGGCAGAGCACCGCATCGGTGAATTCATTGCGCAGGCCGTTCCAGACCGTCACCTTTTCGCCGACGCGCTCCGGCCCGCGCCTGACGAGCGCCAGGCCGATCGTGTGGCCGAGATTGGGCGAGAAGGCGCTCGATGTGACGTAGCCCTGGTCGTTTTCGAGCGTCGCCGCGTCACCCTCGGCAAGGATATGCGAGCCGGTGCGGAAACCACGTGCCGGATCGAGCGGCTTGACGCCGACGAGGCGCGGCCGTTCCGGATCTTGCAGTCCTTCGCGGGCAAGCATCGCCTTGCCGATGAAATCCGGCTTGGTCGTTGAGACCATACGGCCGAAACCGAGATCTCCAGGTGTTACCGTGCCGTTAATTTCCGCATGGGTGACATGGCCCTTCTCGATGCGCATGACGCCGAGCGCTTCGACGCCATAGGCTGAGATGCCGTGTTTCTCGCCTGAGGCCATGATCGCGTCGGCAACCCCTTCGCCATAACCGGCTGGGACTGCCAGTTCGTAGGCGAGTTCGCCGGAGAAGGAAATCCGGAAGAGCCGGCCTTCGAGGTGGCCGCCGAAGAGTGAGACCTTGCGGGCGCTCATGAAGGGGAAGGCTGCGTCCGATATGTCCTCGTCGACGATCTCCGAGAGGATGGCGCGCGACTTCGGCCCGGCAATGGCCATCTGCGCCCATTGATCGGTCGAGGAGGCGAAGCAGACGTCGAGATTAGGCCAGAGCGTCTGGGCGCAGAATTCGAGATGGGTCAGCACGCCGGCGGCAAGTGCTGTTGTCGTCGTCATGAAGAAATGGTCGTCACTGAACCGGCTGGTGGTGCCGTCATCATAGATGAAGCCGTCCTCGCGCAGCATGATGCCGTAGCGCGCCTTGCCTACGGCAAGCTTGGCGAAGCCGTTGCAATAGATGCGGTCGAGGAAGGTCGCCGCGTCCTTACCGAAGATTTCGATCTTGCCGAGGGTCGAGACGTCGCAGAGGCCGGCATTCGCACGAATGTTCTGCACCTCGCGGTCGACGCTTTCACGCCATGTCGTTTCGCCCGCGCGCGGGAACCAAGAGGAGCGGTACCAGAGGCCGGTTTCGACGAAGACCGCGCCGTTCTTCTCGGCCCAGCCATGCAGCGGCGATTTGCGCACCGGCTGGAAATGTTTGCCGCGCGAGGCCCCCGTCAGCGCGCCAAAGGAGACGGGCGTATAGAAGGGCCGGAAGGTCGTGGTTCCCACCTCGGCGGGCGAAACGCCACGCGCCTCGGCAAGAATGCCGACGGCGTTGATATTGGAAAGCTTGCCCTGGTCGGTCGCCATGCCTGATGTCGTGTAGCGTTTGGCGAGCTCGACATGGCCGTAGCCCTCACGCACGGCGAGGCCGAGGTCCTTGAGGTGCACGTCGTTCTGGTAATCGACGAAAGCCTTGCCCTTCGAGCCCTTGATGGACCAGAGCGGCTTTGCGTGTGCGGCCACCTCGGAGGCTGCGGCAAAGGCCGGTTCCGCCCCGAAACCGATTGTCTTCAACGCCGCAACTGCCTTTGCAGCACCATCACCGAGGCAGGTCGCGGTTTCAGCGACACCGGCGGCCGAGCCGGCAACGGTAAGGCCTTCCTGCTGGACGGGCGCCAGAAATGCCGAGGCCTCGTCCGACCAGTGCGGCTTCGCACCGCGATGGCAGGCAAGATGGATGATCGGGCTCCAGCCGCCCGACATGGCAAGCGCGTCCGCCTCGATCCGGCGCGCACCGACGCTGACGCCACGCAGACGCTTGCCGCCCAGCGCATCGATGATGCGGGCGCCCTTCAGCACCTCGGCGCGGCCCTGCCAGTTCTTGCCCGCATCGCTCCGGCTATCGACGATCGCCGCGACCTCGAGGCCGGCGGCTTCGAGATCGGCGGCGGTGCGGTAACCGGCATCATTGGTGGTGAAGACCACAGTGCGGGCGCCGGGCGCCACGGCCTGCCGGTTCAAGTAGCTGCGCATCGCGCCTGCCATCATCACGCCGGGAATATCGTTGCCGCCGAAGACCAGCGGGCGCTCTTCGGCACCTGTCGCAAGGATCGCTTGGCGGGCGACGATGCGCCACAGCCGTTCGACCGGGCGATCCGGATCGGGCATCGCCACATGCTTCTGCACGCGTTCGAGCGCGCCGAAGACATTGTCGTCGTACCAGCCGAACACCGTCATGCGGGGCAGGCGGCGCACGTTCGAAAGACCCTCCAACTCGGCAAGCAGCTCGCCGAGAAGGGCGTTCGCCGGCTTGCCGTCGACGCTGCCGCTGTCGGAGAGCAGGCTGCCGCCGAGTTCTGATCCCTCATCGGCAAGGATGACGCGCGCGCCGGCGCGGCCGGCGGTGAGTGCTGCGGCAAGACCGGCGGGGCCGGCGCCGATGACAAGCAGATCGCAATGCGCCCAGCATTTCTCATAGGAATCGGGGTCGGCCTCGTAAGAGGCCCTGCCGAGACCGGCCGCCTTGCGGATCAGCGGTTCGTAGAGCTTTTCCCAGAAGGCCTGCGGCCACATGAAGGTCTTGTAGTAAAAGCCGGCGCTGAGGAAGGGCGAGAGCAGCCCGTTGACCGCGCCGACATCGAAGCCGAGCGAGGGCCAGCGGTTCTGGCTCTTTGCCGTCAGCCCCTCATAGAGTTCGATCATCGTTGCGCGCGTATTCGGCTCGGTGCGCCCGCCGTTGCCTGTGGTCACCAGCGCGTTCGGCTCGGCGGCACCCGCCGTCAGGATGCCGCGCGGGCGATGATATTTGAAGCTGCGGCCGACGAGCTGGACGCCGTTGGCAAGCAGTGCGGAGGCAAGTGTGTCGCCCGGATGGCCTGCGAGCGCCTTGCCGTCGAAGGTGAAGCCGAGCGAGGTGGCGCGGTCGATACGGCCGCCGGAGGAGAGACGGAAGCTCGTCATGCCGGTTCTCCGTCGAGCTTGGAAAGGGCGGCGTCACGGACGATATGGACCGCATGGGTGACAGTATCGCGTTCGACGATCAGCCAGCGCCGGCATCCGGAGGAATGGTGCCAGAATTCGCTGTGCCGGCCGCGCGGATTGTCACGGAGATAGACGTAGTCGAACCAGGCATCAGCACCCGCGTCCGGCGCCGGCCTTGCCAGGCTCGCATCGCCGCGGATCGAAAATTCTTCTTTCGGTCGCGCGCCGCAATGGGGACAGGAAATCAGGCTTGCCATCGTCGAATGTCCTCAGTGCAGATTGGGCTGGGCGCCAACGCCCTTTTCGTCGATCGGATAACCCCGCGCAAAGCGGTCGAGCCGGAAGGCGCGGGCGGTCTGGTGCGGAGCGTTGCGCGCGATCAGATGGGCGTAGCAGAAGCCGGAGGCAGGTGTGGCCTTGAAGCCGCCGTAGCACCAGCCAGTATTGAGATAGAGATTATCGATATGGGTGCGGTCGATGATCGGCGAGCCGTCCATGCTCATATCCATGACGCCGCCCCAGGAGCGCAGGTAACGCACGCGCGACAGCGACGGGATCAGCGCCAGCCCGGCTTCGGCGACATGCTCGACCGCCGCGAGATTGCCGCGCTGGGCATAGGAATTGTAGCCGTCGATATCACCGCCGAAAACGAGGCCGCCCTTGTCCGACTGGGACGCGTAGAAATGCCCGGCGCCGAAGGTGACGACCGTATCGATGAAGGGCTTCAGCCCCTCGGAGACGAAGGCCTGTAGCACATGGCTTTCGATCGGCAGCCGGAGGCCGGCCATATCGGCGACGACGGTGGAATTGCCGGCCGCCGCCAGCGCCAGCTTGCCGCAGCCGATGAAGCCCTTGCTGGTCTCGACGCCGGTAACCTCACCGTCTTCGGTGCGGATGCCGGTGACTTCGCATTGGGTGATGATGTCGACGCCGCGGCTGTCTGCGCCGCGCGCATAACCCCAGGCGACCGCATCGTGGCGCACAGTGCCGCCGCGCGGCTGGAACAGGCCGCCCATGATCGGGAAACGGCCATTGTCGAAATCGAGGAAGGGCAGTTTCTTGCGCACCGCTTGCCGGTCGAGAAGCTCGGCGTCGACGCCGTGCAGCCGCATGGCATTGCCGCGGCGCGTATAGGCGTCACGCTGCGCATCGGAATGGAAGAGATTGAGCACGCCGCGCTGCGAGACCATGGCGTTGAAATTGAAATCCTGCTCCAGCCCTTCCCAGAGCTTCATCGACAGCTCGTAAAAGGGATTGTTGCCGGGCAACAGGTAGTTCGAGCGGATGATCGTCGTGTTCCTGCCGATATTGCCGGAACCGAGATAGCCCTTCTCCAGGACAGCGACATTGGTGACGCCGAATTCCTTGGCGAGATAATAGGCCGTGGCAAGGCCGTGACCGCCGCCGCCGACGATGATGACATCGTAGTGCGGCTTCGGCGCCGGATCGCGCCAGGCAGGCGCCCAGCCCTTGTTGCCGGAAAGGCCGTTCAGGAAAATCGAAAGAGCGGAATATCGCATGGGGTCACCCCGGAAAGAACTGGCGCATGATGCCAGAACGGGGAGCACGGACTTGCACAACAAGGACATAAATCGCTAGGAAAGAGACATGTCCTCACTTGATAACAGAAATGTCCAGACGATCGGCTTCATCCTTATCCCGGGATTTGCGCTGATGTCCTATGCCTCGGCGACGGAGCCGCTGCGGGCGGCAAATCTTCTGGCCGGACGCGAGATCTACCGTTTGCAGGTGTTCTCGCCGGATGGCGCTCCCTCCATGTCCTCCTCGGGTGTCGCGGTTGCCGCCGAACCGCTTCCCGCCAGGGGCTCCGGCCTTGGAACGGCCTTCGTCTGCGCCGGCGGTTCGCCGCGCGACTGGCGTTATCCCAATGTGCTGGCCTGCCTCAGGCAGCTGTCGCGCGAAGGGGTCAGGATCGGCGGCATCTCGGGCGGTCCCTATCTGATGGCCGCTGCGGGACTGCTCGACGGCCGCGACTTCACCATCCATTGGGAGCATGCGGCAGCCCTCCTCGAAGCCTTTCCGGACCTCACGCCGCGCCAGGCACGCTTCATGATCGACGGCAACAGGATCACCTGCGGCGGCGGCATTGCCCCCCTCGACATGATGCATGTGCTGATCGCCGAGCGCATGGGGCCGGATTTCGCCCGCCGTGTCAGCGACTGGTATCTGCACACAGAGGTCAATGAGCCCGCAGCCCCGCAGCGCGCCTCGCTGGCGGAACGTTACGGCGTCCACCATCCCGGCCTGCTCAGCGTTCTCGAACGGATGGAGGAGACGATCGAGATGCCGCTCGAGCGCGCCGCCATGGCACGCATCGCCGGCGTCACCACCCGGCATCTCGACCGGCTCTTTTCGATGCATCTCGGCACCACCTTCCTCGATCAGTATCGGAAGATCAGGCTTCAGCATGCCCATCGCCTGCTGAAGCAGAGCCCGCTTTCGGTCTCGGAGATCGCGGTCGCCACCGGCTTTTCCAGCCTCAGCCATTTCTCCCGCATGTTCCGCGCCGTCTACGGCATCGCGCCGCGCGAGGCGCGCCTGATGTAAGTTTTCTTCACGGTTGAGAAAATTTCACTATGACGATAGCATCCCCCATGAACATACGACGGGGCGTCAGGGGAAAATTGATGAAAACCAAGGGTGAAGCGGCAGAGAAGCAGGAACACGCGCCTGGCGGACGCACGCCCTTTTCCCAGGACCCGCATGCCGTCCGCGAGCCGAAGGAAAACAACCTCGAAATGGCGATCGGCCACGAGGTGCGCGCCTACCGCAAGAAACTCGGCATCACGGTGACCGATCTGGCGGCGGCGACCGGCATTTCGCTCGGCATGCTATCGAAGATCGAGAACGGCAACATCTCGCCATCGCTGACGACGCTGCAATCTCTGTCGCGGGCGCTCGGCGTGCCGCTGACAGCCTTCTTCCGCCGCTTTGAGGAACCGCGCAACGCCGTCTTCGTCAAGGCGGGGCAGGGCATCGAACTCGAACGGCGCGGCACGCGCGCCGGCCATCAATATAATCTGCTCGGCCATATCGACAACAATACCAGCGGCGTCATCGTTGAGCCCTACCTCATCACGCTGACGGCCGATTCCGATACCTTCCCGACCTTCCAGCATGAGGGAATGGAGTTTCTCTATATGCTCGAGGGCGAGGTCATTTACCGTCACGGCGACCAGCTTTTCCAGATGCAGCCGGGCGACAGCTTGTTCTTCGACGCCGATGCGCCCCATGGGCCGGAGCAACTGGTGAAGCTGCCGAGCAAGTACCTATCGATCATCTGTTATCCCCAGCAGAGCTCCAAAGGCTGACTTGCCTAGGAAGAAAAGTTTATTCCTCCCAGTTGATGTCCATAAACAGACCTGCTAGTCCTTTCTCAACACGAAAGGAGCACGGGCTATGTGCGGCATTGTTGGACTGTTCCTCAAGGACAAGAGCCTTGAGTCTCAGCTGGGAAACCTGCTCTCGGATATGCTGATAACCATGACGGATCGCGGCCCGGACTCAGCCGGCATCGCGATCTATGGTGGCTCTGCCGAGGGCAAGGCAAAAATCACCATCCAGTCCGCCAATCCGGGCGCTGACTTCGAGGGCCTCGCCGGCGACCTCGAGAAGGTCGGCATCAAAGCCGGCGTGTCGATCAAGAGCACGCACGCGGTCATCGAGCTGGAAGCCTCCAAGCTTGAAAATGTGCGCAAGGCGCTCGAAGAGATCCGCCCGGCAGTCCGTCTGATGGGATCGGGCGAAAGCGTCGAAATCTACAAGGAGATCGGTCTTCCGAAAGACGTCGTTGCCCGGTTCGGCGTCCGCTCGATGAAGGGAAGCCATGGCATCGGCCATACCCGCATGGCGACCGAATCCGCGGTCACCACGCTCGGCGCCCATCCGTTCTCGACTGGTGCCGACCAGTGCCTGGTGCACAACGGCTCGCTGTCCAACCACAACAACCTGCGCCGCGAACTCGTACGCGAAGGCATGACCTTCGAGACGCAGAACGATTCCGAAGTCGCCGCCGCCTATCTGACGGCCGAAATGGCCAAGGGCAAGGATCTCGGCCAGGCGCTGACAGGCGCGCTCGACGATCTCGATGGCTTCTTCACCTTCGTCGTCGGCACCAAATCCGGCTTCGGCGTCGTGCGTGACCCGATCGCCTGCAAGCCTGCCGTCATGGCCGAGACGGACCAGTATGTCGCCTTCGGTTCGGAGTACCGCGCGCTGGTCAACCTTCCCGGCATCGAGAATGCCCGTGTCTGGGAGCCGGAGCCGGCAACCGTTTACTTCTGGGATCACGACAAGGCCGCCTGAGGGACGCCTGAAAGCAGGAGCCGGCTCAGACCGCCTTTCGGACCAACGAGGAATAAATGCCCATATTCGATCTTTCCAACACCCCTCTTCGCGAACTGAACAGCGCGCTTCACGCCCTTTCCGAAGGTGCGAACGACACTGAATTCGAAGTCGTCAACCCGCGCGGCAGCCATGCCGTCGCCGTTGGGATCGACAGCCCCGTCACGGTCGCGGTCAGAGGATCGGTTGGCTATTACTGCGCCGGCATGAATGACGGCGGCAGGGTGACGGTTCACGGCTCGGCCGGTCCGGGCGTTGCCGAAAACATGATGTCCGGTACCGTCGTCATCGAGGGCGACGCCAGCCAGTATGCCGGCGCCACCGGCCGAGGCGGCCTGCTCGTCATCAAGGGCAATGCGGCGTCGCGCTGCGGCATTTCGATGAAGGGCATCGACATCGTCGTTCATGGCAGCATCGGCCACATGTCGGCCTTTATGGGCCAGTCCGGCCATCTCGTCGTGCTGGGCGACGCCGGCGACGCGCTGGGGGATTCGCTCTACGAAGCCAAGCTTTTTGTCCGCGGCGAGGTCAAGAGCCTCGGCTCCGACTGCATCGAGAAGGAAATGCGGCGGGAGCATCTGGACAAGCTTGCCGAGCTGCTCGAGCGCGCTGGAGTAACGGGCGTTAGGCCCGAAGAATTCAAGCGTTACGGCTCCGCTCGCAAGCTATACAATTTCAACATCGACAACGCCGACGCGTATTGAGGCGAGGGACCCCCATGAGCTATCACAACCCCTATACCCCGCCACGCAAGTCCGCGACATTCGATGACTATACACTCGCCGAAATCCGCCGCGCGGCCGCTACCGGCATCTATGACATCCGCGGCGCCGGCACCAAACGCAAGGTTCCGCATTTCGACGATCTGCTGTTCCTCGGCGCCTCCATCTCGCGCTATCCGCTCGAAGGCTACCGCGAGAAGTGCGATACATCAGTGGTGCTCGGCTCTCGCTTCGCCAAGAAGCCGATCACGCTCAAGACGCCGATCACCATTGCCGGCATGAGCTTCGGCGCGCTTTCGGGCAATGCCAAGGAAGCGCTCGGTCGCGGCGCGACGATCGCCGGCACGTCAACCACCACGGGCGACGGCGGCATGACGGATGAGGAACGTGGCCATTCGCAAACGCTGGTCTACCAATATCTGCCCTCGCGCTACGGCATGAATCCGAGGGATTTGCGCCGCGCCGATGCAATCGAAGTCGTGGTCGGCCAGGGCGCCAAGCCCGGCGGCGGTGGCATGCTGCTCGGCCAGAAAATCTCCGACCGTGTCGCCAATATGCGCAACCTGCCAAAAGGCATCGACCAACGCTCGGCCTGCCGCCATCCGGACTGGACCGGACCCGATGATCTGGAAATCAAGATCATGGAGCTGCGCGAGATCACCGACTGGGAAAAGCCGATCTACGTCAAGGTCGGCGGCGCGCGTCCGTATTACGACACCGCTCTTGCGGTGAAGGCGGGCGCCGATGTCGTCGTGCTCGACGGCATGCAGGGCGGCACGGCGGCGACGCAGGACGTCTTCATCGAAAATGTCGGCATGCCGACACTTGCCTGCATTCGTCCGGCTGTCCAGGCGCTGCAGGATCTGGGCATGCATCGCAAGGTACAGCTCATCGTTTCGGGCGGCATCCGCTCGGGCGCAGACGTTGCCAAGGCGCTGGCGCTCGGCGCCGACGCGGTCGCAATCGGCACGGCGGCGCTCGTGGCGATCGGCGACAACGATCCGCGCTGGGAAGAGGAATACCAAAAGCTCGGCTCGACGGCCGGCGCCTATGACGATTGGCATGAAGGCAAGGATCCGGCTGGCATCACCACCCAGGACCCGGAGCTCGCAAAACGCCTTGACCCGGTTGCGGCCGGTCGCCGCCTTGCCAACTACCTCAAGGTCATGACGCTGGAGGCTCAGACGATCGCGCGCGCCTGCGGCAAGAACCACCTGCACAACCTCGAGCCGGAAGACCTCGTCGCACTGACGATCGAGGCATCGGCCATGGCGCAGGTGCCACTCGCCGGCACCAACTGGATCCCCGGCAAGGGAGGCTTTTGATTTCTACCGGCCGGGCAAGCGTCCCGGCCGTCTCATATCCATAACCAAAGTGTCTCCAAGAAATCCAAAGGGGAACAAGAATGACACTGGACCTTGCTGCTTTTGCCAGAGACAAAGGCATCAAATATTTCATGATCAGCTACACCGACCTGTTCGGCGGCCAACGCGCCAAACTGGTCCCGGCAGAAGCCATCGCCGACATGCAGAAGGATGGCGCAGGCTTTGCGGGCTTCGCGACCTGGCTTGATCTGACGCCTGCCCATCCCGACCTGTTCGCGGTTCCCGATGCTTCCTCCGTCATCCAGCTGCCCTGGAAGAAGGACGTCGCATGGGTTGCTGCCGACTGCGTCATGGACGATAAGCCTGTCGAACAGGCACCGCGTGTGTTGCTGAAAAGACTGGTCGCTGAAGCTGCGAAAGAGGGACTGCGGGTAAAAACCGGCGTGGAGCCCGAGTTCTTTCTCATCTCTGCCGACGGATCGGTGATCTCAGACCAGTTCGATACAGCCGAGAAGCCTTGCTACGACCAGCAGGCGGTGATGCGTCGGTACGATGTGATCGCCGAGATTTGCGACTACATGCTCGAACTCGGCTGGAAGCCCTATCAAAACGACCACGAGGACGCGAACGGCCAGTTCGAGATGAACTGGGAATATGACGACGCTCTTCAGACGGCGGATAAGCACTCCTTCTTCAAGTTCATGGTCAAGTCGGTCGCCGAAAAGCACGGCCTTCGCGCCACTTTCATGCCGAAGCCCTTCAAGGGCCTGACCGGAAACGGTTGCCATGCCCACATCTCGGTCTGGGACATCGAAGGCAAGGTAAACGCCTTCGCGGACAAGGAAATGCCCTTCGGGCTCTCCGCTCAGGGTAAGACCTTCCTCGGCGGCATCATGAAGCATGCCTCCGCGCTTGCCGCGATCACCAATCCGACGGTCAACTCCTACAAGCGCATCAACGCGCCGCGCACGACATCGGGCGCGACCTGGTCGCCGAACACCGTCACCTGGACGGGCAACAACCGCACCCACATGGTGCGTGTGCCGGGACCGGGCCGTTTCGAGCTGCGCCTGCCGGATGGTGCGGTCAACCCCTACCTGCTGCAGGCGATCATCATTGCGGCCGGCCTCGACGGCATCCACAGCCAGGCGGACCCCGGCCGGCACTACGATATCGACATGTATGCCGAGGGGCATCTGGTGAAGGATGCACCGCGCCTGCCGCTCAATCTGCTCGACGCGCTGCGCGCCTATGATGCCGACGAAGGCTTGAAAGAGGCGATCGGGGCTGAGTTTTCCGCCGCCTATCTCAAGCTCAAGCATCGGGAATGGAACGCCTACTGCTCGCATTTCACCCAATGGGAACGCGACAGCACGCTCGATATCTGAGCAGCCGGGCCGATGGCTTCGACAACAACCGACATGCCGGGGCGGAAAGCTCCCGGCGTGACCGGGTTTTCCACATCAGAATCGGCGAAAGAAGAGACAGCATGAAGAGCTTCGTACTCACCGTATCCTGCCAATCGACGCGCGGCATCGTGGCGGCGATTTCGAGCTATCTGGCCGAGAAGGGCTGCAACATCATCGACAGCTCGCAGTTCGACGATCTCGATACCGGCAAGTTCTTCATGCGTGTCAGCTTCATTTCGGAAGAGGGGCTTTCGGGCGCCGAGATCGGCGCCGATTTTGCCGCCGTCGCCGCGCCCTTCGCGATGGAGTACGAATTCCACGACAGCGAGAAGCGCATGAAGGTGCTCCTGATGGTGTCGCGCTTCGGCCATTGCCTCAACGACCTGCTCTATCGCTGGAAGATCGGCGCCCTGCCGATCGATATCGTCGGCGTCGTCTCCAACCATTTCGACTACCAGAAGGTCGTCGTCAACCACGACATCCCCTTCCACCATATTCCCGTCACCAAGGCCAACAAGGTGCAGGCCGAGGCCCGCATCATGGAGGTGGCCGAGCAGACCGGCACCGAGCTGATCGTGCTCGCCCGCTACATGCAGATCCTGTCGGACGAGATGTGCCAGAAGATGTCGGGCAAAATCATCAACATCCACCATTCCTTCCTGCCGAGCTTCAAGGGCGCCAATCCCTACAAGCAGGCCTACGGCCGCGGCGTGAAGCTGATCGGGGCGACGGCGCATTACGTCACCGCCGATCTCGACGAAGGCCCGATCATCGAGCAGGACACGGCGCGCATCACCCATGCGCAGTCGCCCGACGACTATGTCTCGATCGGCCGCGACGTCGAAAGCCAGGTGCTGGCTCGCGCCATCCACGCCCATATCCACCACCGCACCTTCATCAACGGCAATCGCACCGTCGTCTTCCCGGCAAGCCCGGGAAGCTACGCATCCGAACGCATGGGTTGAGCACGGCCAAGGCCTACATCTCTTTTGTTCGCGAATGACAATCTCCCGTTGCCTGCCGGCGGCAAGTACTTGATTATCTCACTCAATAGGTAATCGAATCATGCTGCGGGGGGTGTCATGACCGACGAGGCGCTTGTTGATCGCATGGCGCTGCCGCGTCCCGACGTCACCGCCGCGGACGCGGAAGAGATCCTTCTTGCTCACTACAGCCTGTCCGGCACGCTCACCGAACTCGGCAGCCAGCAGGATCGAAACTATCGCGTCGATACCGAGCGCGGCCGTTACGTCCTGAAGATCTGCCACGCCGCCTACGAGACCCGGGAACTCGAAGCGCAGAATGCGGCGATTCATCACCTCAAAGGCAAGCAAGACGCGCCGCGCGTTCCGGATGTGATCGCCACCAATGACGGGCGGGAGATCGTCGTCTTTACAACGCGCGGGCAGGGCTACCAGGTCCGGCTGCTGCAATATCTGGAAGGCCAGGGGCTGACGGAACTGTCCTATGTGGCGCCGGCCTCCGTCGCGGCGCTGGGCGCGCTCTGTGCGCAGCTGGCGCGGGCGCTTGCCGATTTCAGCCATCCCGGTCTCGACCGCAGCCTGCAATGGGATCTCCGGCGCGCCGGGCCGGTCGCCGTGCAACTGCTTTCCGCCATCACCGACAGCGCCGCGCGCGACCGGATCGCCAAGACCATGGTGATGGCCGTTCGCCGCATCCAGCCCTTGGCGCCATCGCTTCGGCTGCAGGCCGTGCATCACGACGTCACCGGCGACAACGTCGTCGGCCATCGCGACGCCCGTGGCCACACGATCCCCGACGGGGTGATCGATTTCGGCGACATCATCCGCGGCTGGCTGGTCGGCGACCTCGCCGTCACTTGCGCATCGCTGCTGCATCAGGCCGACGGCGACCCTTTTCATATCCTGCCTGCCGTCACCGCCTATCAGGCGATCTATCCGCTGAGCAAGGATGAGTTGAAGGCGCTCTGGCCGTTGGTCGTCGCACGCGCGGTCATTCTCGTCGCCAGCAGCGAGCAGCAGATTTCGATCGATCCCGACAATAACTACGTCCGCGGCAATCTCGACGACGAGCGGGCGATCTTCGATACGGCGATGTCCGTTCCCTTCGAACTGATGGAAGCAGCGATCCTCAAGGCGGCCGGCGTCGATATCGCCGCCCCGGAAACGTCGGGATGGCTGCCATTGCTGCCCGAGATCGATCCCGCTGGGATCGCCTATGTCGATCTGGGGGCGCTGAGCCCGCACTTTTCCAACGGCAACTGGCTGAATGCCGATATGGACTGGCGGCTGCTTGCCCGTGCCGCAACTGAAAACGGCACGGCGGCGACGCGCTATGGCGAATATCGGCTTTCCCGCGCCGGCCTGGGAGCCACGAAGACACAGGCGACCTGCGCCTTGCATGTCGACATATGCCTGGCCACAGGAAGCGCGATTGCGGCTCCCTTTGCCGGCCGCATCGGCTGGAAGGACCAGCATCTGACACTTGCCGGCGACAATATGACCCTGCATCTCGACGGGCTCGACGCCGCAGTCGAGGATGGAGCCGAGGTTGCCGGCGGCGATCTGCTCGGCGCGGTTGTCGGAGAGGTTTCGTCGCTCGGCGGACTGCGCGTCCAGCTTTGCAGCGTCGCAGGCCTCGAACCGCCGCTGTTTGCCACGCCGCGCGAGGCGGCGGCCTGGTCGGTGCTCTGCCCCTCGCCTTCGCAGCTTCTCGGCGGGGACGCGGATGCGCCGCAGCCTGACATTGCCGAGCTGCTCGCCAGGCGGCAGGCGCATCTCGCACGGCCGCAGAAGAATTATTACGCGGCGCCGCCGCAGATCGAGCGCGGCTGGAGGGAGCATTTGTTCGATGTCGAGGGCCGCGCCTATCTCGACATGGTCAACAACGTTACCATCCTCGGCCATGGCCATCCGAGACTCGCAGCGGCGATCAACGCGCAATGGCTGCGGCTCAACACCAATTCGCGTTTTCACTATGCCGCGATCACGGAATTTTCCGAACACCTCGCCGCTCTTGCGCCGGACGGGCTCGACGCGGTCTTCCTCGTCAACAGCGGCTCGGAGGCGAACGACCTGGCGATTCGGCTGGCGCAAGCCCATAGCGGCGCGCGCAATATGCTCTGCCTGCTCGAAGCCTATCATGGCTGGTCTGCGGCAAGCGATGCCGTCTCCACCTCGATCGCCGACAATCCACGGGCGCTCGGCACCCGGCCGGACTGGGTGCATGCCGTCGTGTCGCCGAATACCTATCGTGGCGCGTTCCGCGGTCCCGACACCGCAGCGAATTATCTCGGCGCGGTAACGCCGGTGCTGGAGGCGATCGACGCCGGCGGCGAAGGCCTTGCGGGGTTCATCTGCGAATCCGTCTACGGCAATGCCGGCGGCATTCCGTTGCCAGAGGGTTATCTCAGGGAAATCTACGCACAGGTGCGCGCCCGCGGCGGCCTCTGCATCGCCGATGAAGTGCAGGTCGGCTATGGCAGGCTCGGGCATTATTTCTGGGGCTTCGAGCAGCAAGGGGTCGTCCCCGACATCATCACCATCGCCAAGAGCATGGGCAACGGACATCCGCTCGGCGCCGTCATCACCACGCGCGAGATCGCCGAATCGCTGGAGAAGGAGGGCGCCTTCTTTTCCTCCACCGGCGGCAGCCCGGTCAGCTGCGTGGCCGGCATGACGGTGCTCGACATCATGGCCGAGGAAAGGTTGCAGGACAACGCGCGAACGGTCGGCGATCATCTGAAGGCGCGGCTTGCGGCGCTGATCGACCGCTATCCGATCGCCGGCGCCGTGCACGGGATGGGGCTCTATCTCGGCCTCGAATTCGTCCGCGACAGAACGACGCTCACGCCGGCGACGGAAGAGACGGCTGCGATCTGCGATCGGCTTCTCGAACTCGGCGTCATCATGCAGCCGACCGGCGATCACCAAAATGTGCTGAAGATCAAACCGCCGCTTTGCCTCAGCATCGAAAGTGCGGATTTCTTCGCCGACATGCTGGAAAAGGTGCTTGCCGAAGGCTGGTGAACCGGGGCTTTCGGCGTTAACCAAATCGGTCATTTCGCGGCATTTCGACTTTTAATGATGAAGCCCATTGCCTGAATCAGGCTGGCTTCCTATCTCTGCTGCGACGATCGATCGATTGCGATTCTGTCATGCGAATTTTACGAAGAGCTGATATGTTTCTTTCTGTAAATTTCGAGTGAGACGGAATGAATTTTTTCGGATCGTCGATATTTTGACACGTTTCGGAATATGTTTCTGACAGGCTATCGGGTAATCTCTACTAAGTTAGTAGATATTGAAGGCAGCCATCACCGGCCCCGGACTTCCCGGGACCCCTCAAGCGCAACGCCAACGCAAGGAACGAGACATGATAGACATCGATATTCTCGCCACTCTCCTTGGGCGATCCGTGCTTGGCAATGACCGTCCGGGCGCCCTCTCCCGCCCGAACTGTCGAATGTGACGTTCGTCCTCCTTTCAACGGTACCAGACAAGTCAATTCGCCATGGCTGTGCATGTCGCGCGGCAGGAGTTCTATCTATGAAGAAGCAAGTTATCGAATACGCAGGCGTTCCCGTCGGGATCGTCATTCCCGATGAAGATCGGTTGAAATTCATCGCCGTGAAATTCCACGTCCACGACCTCGACGAGCAGCGTTTTCGCTCGCCCGATGAGGTGCGGCTGGCCATCCATGACCTGATGACCCGCCGTCATCCGAAGCCGCTTCATGCCTGACGGCATGAGGCCGGCCCCGGCTTTCACGGCTTTTCCGATGTTCGACCGGTCCTGCCACAGGGCCGGTCTTGTTTTTTGAGGGCATTTGCAGTCCTATCGGCCACCGTGCCGCCATCAGGATCAGCCCTTGCCCGATCTTCTCAACCTGCTCACCGACATTGAAGGCGTTTCCATCGGCCACGCGACCGACCTCATGCTCGGTTCCGGCGTCACCGCAATCGTCTTCGACGAACCGGCCGTCGCCTCCGGCACGGTGCTCGGCGGCGCACCGGGCGGGCGTGACACGAGCCTGCTCGACCCTTCCATGACCGTCAGTGCCGTCGATGCCTTCGTGCTCTCGGGCGGTTCCGCCTTCGGGCTCGATGCAGCAGGCGGCGTGCAGGCGGGCCTGCGTGAACTCGGCCGCGGTTTTGCGGTCGGGCCGGTCAAGATCCCGATCGTGCCACAGGCGATCCTGATGGACCTGCTGAACGGCGGCGACAAGGATTGGGGGCTTCACTCCCCCTATCGTGACATGGGCTATGCGGCATTGAAGGCCGCCGCCAAGGGCGCATTCGCGCTCGGCACAGTCGGCGCTGGCACCGGGGCGACAACCGCCACCTTCAAGGGCGGGCTCGGCTCGGCGAGCGCCGTCAGCAGCGCCGGGCATCGCATCGCGGCTGTTGTCGCGGTCAATGCGCTCGGCTCGGCAACGATCGGCGCGGGACCGCATTTCTGGGCAGCACCATTCGAAAAAGACGGCGAATTCGGTGGACTCGGCATGCCGGCGTCAGTTGACCACAGGATGCGGCTCAAGGGGATGAGCGTGCCTGCGACGACGATCGGCGCTGTCGTGACCGACGCGCAGCTGACGAAGGCCGAAGCGCACCGGCTTTCGCTTGCCGGCCATGACGGCCTCGCCCGGGCGCTGCTGCCGGCGCATCTGCCGCTCGACGGCGATACTGTCTTTGCCGCGTCGACGGCCAAGCATCAACGAGACGATATGGCGAGCCTGATGGAGCTTTGCCACCTCGTCACCATCGTCATGGCGCGGGCGATCGCCCGCGGGGTCTACGAGGCCACCGCCCTACCGGTCGAGGGCGCGCAAAAGGCTTGGCGCGACCGCTACCCGAACGGCGGCTGATTGAATAAGGTCGGATCCGAAGAAGATCGACCATGCCGAATGGCGGAGAGACGTGAATGCAGATCCGGGCGCTGATGTATTTCGACGAGCTGGTCAGGACCAACTCGATGCGCCAGGCTGCCGAGAACCTCAATGTCGCGCCGACGGCGATCAGCCGGCAGATCGAGAACCTCGAATATCATTTCGGCGCGCCGCTTGTCGAACGCAGCGCTCGCGGCGTCAAGCTGACGGCGGCAGGAGAGCTGCTCGCTGCCCGCGCCGGCCGGACGCTGCGCGAACTCGACCATGTGCAGCAGCTGATCGAAGACCTGAAGGGCCTGGAGCGCGGCCATGTCAGCATCTATGCCAATGGCGCCACGGTTACCAATCTGCTGGCTCCGGCACTTGCCGAATTCAGCCTGAAATATCCGAAGCTGCGTTTTACCGTGACGATCGCCAGTGCGCGACAGGCGGTCGATGCCGTCAGCAGCGCCGAGGCGGATATCGCGGTGACGCTGTTTGCGCCTGCTATGTCAGGCACCAGAATAAGGCTGCGTTCGGAGATCGCCTATGATCTCATCGTCATGCCACAGCATCCGGCGGCAGCCCTTGCCGAAATCCCGCTGCGAAAGCTCGCCGATTACGCAATGGCGCTGCCAGAGCAATCCTTCGGCTTTCGCCAAGCCTTCGACGCGCTGATTGCGAAGGAGGGGCTAAGCCTCGATCCCGTCTTCGTCACGAGTTCGCTGGAAATGCTGAGGGAACTCGTGCTCAGCGGTGCTGCGGCGACCTTGCTGCCGGCGCTGACCGTCCGGCGCGAAATCGAAGCGGGCCAGCTTTGCGCCATTCCTCTTGCCGGCAAGAAAGGCATCCGCACCCATGTCGACCTCTGCGTCGCCCCGGATCGACAGCTGTCCTTCGCGGCGACGAAGCTGATCGACTTCATCGAAACGTTCATGCGCGATCGCACAAACCGCCGGGCGGATACGAAAGACTGACACTTCCGACTTGCATCGCCGATGGATTTGGTGTGTAGCTTTTTCGGCTACACTGCGCGCACAAAATTGACATTATGTGTGCACTGATATGCCGCCGCTTTATCCGCAAAAGGCCTTCGTCATCGACACGCGGCCGGGCAGAGGACATGATGATCAAGGTTTCGCTTGTGCCTTCGGCGCGTTTCGTCCGGCAACTATCCCTTGGAGCAGCGCTTTCGGCCGGCCTCATGATGGCGGCGATGACGCCCGCGGAGGCGGCGAAAACCAACCTCAATCTCGGCATGAGCGTTGAGCCGACCGGCCTCGACCCGACGATCGCAGCGCCCGTCGCGATCGGCCAGGTCACCTGGCAGAACGTCTTCGAGGGACTGGTGACCGTCGACCAGACCGGCAAGGTCCAACCGCAGCTGGCGAAAAGCTGGGAGATTTCACCGGATGGCCTGACCTATACGTTCAAGCTGCAGACGGGCGTCAAATTCCACGATGGCGAAGCCTTCGATGCCGCCGCCGCCAAATTTTCGCTCGACCGCGCCCGCGGCGCGGATTCCATCAATCCGCAGAAGCGCTTCTTTGCCTCGATCGCCTCGATCGATATGCCCGATACCGAAACGCTGGTGCTGCACCTTTCGGCGCCGACGGGCAGCCTGATCTACTGGCTCGGCTGGCCGGCCTCGGTGATGGTCGCGCCGAACACGGCCGCCGCCGACAAGACGACGCCCGTCGGCACCGGTCCCTTCAAATTCACCGGCTGGGCGAAGGGCGACAAGGTCGAACTCGAGAGGAATGCCGATTACTGGAACAAGGGTGCGGCCGCCAAACTCGATAAGGTGACCTTCCGCTTCATTGCCGATCCGCAGGCGCAGGCGGCGGCGCTGAAATCCGGTGATCTCGATGCCTTTCCGGAATTTGCCGCACCCGAGCTGATGAGCTCCTTCGACGGCGACGCAAGGCTCGTCACCAGAATCGGCAATACCGAGCTCAAGGTGGTTGCCGGCATGAACAATGCAAAAGAGCCTTTCAACGACAAACGCGTCCGCCAGGCGCTGATGATGGCGATCGACCGCAGGACGGTGATCGACGGCGCATGGTCCGGCCTCGGCACGCCGATCGGCAGTCACTACACGCCGAACGATCCGGGCTATCAGGACATGACCGGCGCGCTGCCCTACGACGTCGAAAAGGCGAAGGCGCTGCTTGCCGAAGCCGGCTACCCCAACGGCTTCACCTTCACGATCAAATCGCCGCAGATGGCTTATGCACCACGCAGCGCGGAGGTGATGCAGGCGATGTTTGCCGAAATCGGCGTGACGATGAATATCGAGCCGACGGAATTTCCGGCGAAATGGGTCCAGGACATTATGAAGGACCGCAACTTCGACATGACGATCGTCGCCCACGCCGAACCGCTCGACATCGATATCTATGCGAGGGATCCCTATTATTTCAATTACAAGAATCCCGTTTTCGACGCGCTGATGAAGAAGGTCCAGGAGACGAGCGACCCCGCGCAGCAGAATGCGATCTACGGCGAAGCTCAGAAGATTCTCGCCGACGACGTGCCGGCACTCTACCTCTTCGTCATGCCGAAGCTCGGCGTCTGGGACAAAAAGCTGAAAGGGCTGTGGGAGAACGAGCCGATCCCCTCGAATGTGCTTTCCGGCGTTTCCTGGGACGAGTGAGCGAACAGCTTCAGGCGAATTGAGAGGTACGGATGAGCGAGGGGAAGCCGCAGAGCAAACCGTTTGATGCCGGTCACAGCCCTCTCCATCCCTCATTCCTGTGCTTGTCACAGGAATCCAGTGCGCCCAAGTCCTTGGGCGCGGGAGACTTCCTTGCTTGGGTGAGAGTCATTCACGGCGCCGACGCGCCGTGGCTGGATTCCTGTGACAAGCACAGGAATGAGGGCGTGTGGGGAAGCCACCGTACCACATCGAAAGCGTGGCATCCGTGATCACCCTCCTCGCTCGTCGCTTAGCCGGTCTCCTGGTCACACTCGGCATCGTCTCGCTGCTGATCTTCACCGTCATGGATCTTCTGCCCGGCGATCCCGCCTCGATCATGCTCGGGACCTCGGCGGCGCCGGAAACGCTTGAAGCGTTGCGCCATGATCTCGGCCTCGACCAGCCGCTCATCCTCCGTTACGGGCAGTGGCTGGCCGGCGTGTTCTCCGGCGATCTCGGGCAGTCCTATACATATGGCGTACCGGTCGCGGGGCTGATCATCGAGCGTCTGGCGGTGACGCTGCCGCTGGCGCTGATGGCGATCCTGCTCTCGGTTGCGATTGCCTTGCCGCTCGGCGTGCTGGCGGCCTCGCGCCGCGGCGGTCTCTTCGATATCATCGCAACGCTGTTTTCGCAGATCAGCATCGCCGTGCCCGCCTTCTGGGTGGCGCTGCTGCTGATCATCCTGTTTTCGACGATGCTCGGGCTGATGCCGGCCGGCGGCTTTCCGGGCTGGAGCGCCGGCCCGATGCCGGCATTGCGAGCGCTTGTTATGCCGGCCGTCGCGCTGGCGATGCCGCAGGCGGGCGTATTGACGCGCGTGGCGCGCTCGGCGGTGCTGGAGACAATGCACGAAGATTTTGCCCGCACCGCCGTGGCCAAGGGGCTTTCACGCAGTGCCGTGCTGTGGCGACATATCGTGCCGAATGCACTGATCCCGATCCTGACCATGATCGGGCTGCAATTCACCTTTCTCGTTGCCGGCGCGGTGCTGGTGGAAAACGTCTTCAACCTGCCCGGCCTCGGGCGGCTCGCCCTTCAGGCACTCTCCCAGCGTGATATCATCGTCATGCAGGATGTCGTTCTGTTCTTCTCTGCCCTCGTCATCGTGATGAATTTCATCATCGATCTCTCCTATCTCGCGATCGATCCCCGGATGAGAAAGGCGGCATGAAGCATGGCTCCCGTCGTTACCGCAGCAATCGCCGGCCGACGCCGACGCTTTCAACTGAGCCGGCGAATAAATCTGATTTCGGGCGCAGTCATTATCGGCCTGCTGGTTGCCGTCGCGCTGCTGTCGCTCGTCTGGACGCCGTTGCCGCCGGCAAAAATGCAGATCATCCACAAATTACAGCCGCCCCTTGCCTTCGGCCTGCTCGGCACCGATCAGTTCGGCCGCGACGTGCTTTCGATGCTGATGGCGGGGTGTTGGAATTCGTTGTCGATCGCGGTCACCGCAGTTGCGATCGGCGGGACGCTCGGTTCGATCGCCGGCATCTCCGCCGCGGCGATCCGCGGTCCTTTCGAGGCGCTGCTGATGCGCATCTGCGACGTCATCTTCGCCCTGCCGCCGATCCTCTCCGCTATGATGCTCGGCGCCTTTCTCGGGTCAGGGCGGTTCACCGCGGTCACGGCGATCGCCGTCTTCATGATCCCGGTCTTTGCCCGTGTGACGCTTGCCACCTCACTGCAGGCCTGGAGCCGCGACTATGTGACGGCGGCGCGTGCGATCGGCAATACGCGCCTGGCTATTTCGCTGCGCCATATCCTGCCCAATATCCTGAGCCAGATCATCGTGCATGGCGCGATCCAGCTTGGGCTCGCGATCCTCACCGAAGCGGGTCTCAGCTTCCTCGGGCTCGGCATGGCGCCGCCCGCGCCGAGCTGGGGCCGTATGCTTGCCGATGCGCAAACCTATCTGGCGGCGGCGCCGTGGCTGGCGGTTCTGCCCGGCCTTGCCATCGCGCTTGCCGTTTTCGGCTTCAATATGCTCGGCGACGGATTGCGCGATCTTCTCGATCCGCGCGAGGCAAGCCGTTGATGCTTTCCGGCCGTCGATCAGATGACAGGTCGACGATAGCCGGTCGGCTGCTCATAGAGCGAGCCGATGCGCCTGACAGCGGCCTCGAAATTCTCGCGTGCTACCGTCATGCTATAGCCATTGGCGTGGAGGATTGTTTCCGGATCCTCGAAGACGGCGACATGCCCCTTCCAGAACACCAGATCGCCGCGGCGGATTTCGGACCGGTCAATCGGCTCGCCGAGACCGGCCGCCTGCATGTCGGTATCGCGCGGCGCCTTTCTGCCCGTCATCAGCATTGAAAGCTGGACGAGGCCGGAGCAATCGATGCCGAGGCCGGAACGCCCGCCCCAAAGATAGGGCGTCTCCAGGAAACGAGCGGCGATTTCGGCGTAGTCGGCTCCATCCAGCGCGCCGATCGGTTGGACGTGCCGGGAAAAGAGCGCCGTTCCGTCCTCCAGCACGACATAGTGATTGCCGCGCGCTTCCGCTTCGCCCGTGACATGAACACGACTTCCCATCGAAAGGATGGCCTTATGAGGCTTGCGCAATTCCGGTTCGGGATAGACGAAGCTGCGCTGCACGGTGACGATATGGGTCGGCGCCGGCCTGCCTTCCGACAGTGTTTCCGCCGGGAGGTAGCCGACATATCCGTCGGAGGCAGCCTTCACCCAGCACCAGCCGTCGGCGCGATCGAAAACCGTCACATCCTCGCCGAGGAGCAGCTCCGTATCGATGCCGCGCGCGAGATCCGGTTCGGGGCGCAACGCCACGACCGGAACGGCGACGCGCGCCGAAACACCTTCGACGAAGCGCAAAGCCTCAACCCTGCCTTCAAGTTCCGCTTCCGCGAGATCGGGCCTGTAGGCATGCAGGCGGCGGTCGAGCATCGTCATTCGCATTCCTTTCAGAGCGGCAACCGGCGGCCCTGGTCCCGTACGAGATCGCCGAGCTTTTCCAGGTAAAGCGCGCCGGCGACGGTACGCTTGATGATCACACTGCGCCTGTCGGCATCGTCACGCACGCGATCAACCAGGCCCATCTCGCCCATCGTATCCAAGGCGCGCGTGATGACTGGCTTGGTAACGCCAAGCGTGGCGGCAAGCCCGCGCACCGTGTGCGGCGGCGGCACCAGATAAATATGCAGCAGGATCGCCATCTGGCGCAACGTCAAATCGCGGTCATCATGGCGGACCTGATCGAGCGCCACGCCATGCCAGAGCCCCAGCGCCTGCGAGGCGGTCAAATCGATCGGCACGGCTCCTCCGGAGATCGTTACGCTAACGTTCCATTTTCCGGCAGTTGCCATCGACATGCAAGGGCGGCCGGCAATTGCCGCCCGGCAGGGTGAATAAAATTTTAACGATCGCGCGAAACCACGCCACCGTTTCGGGCGGTTCAGGCCGGCCCGGCCTAAAAGCATCCCGTTCTAGCGAACGCTTTCGCGGATATGGTGGAAGAGGGCGCGGATCGCCTGCGCCTCGCCGCCGCCCGGCGAATGCGGCCGTTCGGACTGAGCCCAGCCGTAAATGTCGAAATGCGCCCAGCTCTTCGCCTTGCTGACGAAACGCTTGAGGAAGAGAGCCGCGGTGATCGCCCCCGCCATGCCGCCGGCCGGCGCATTGGTGATGTCGGCAAATTTGGTGCGGATGTCTTTTTCGTAGCCGGCATAGAGTGGCAGGCGCCAGAGCGGATCGTCCGTTTCCAGGCTCGCTTCGGTCAGGTCATGCGCCAGATCGGCGTCGTCGGTGAAGAAGGGCGGGAGATCGGGACCAAGCGCAACGCGGGCAGCCCCGGTCAGCGTCGCCATGTCGATCAATAGTTCCGGCTCTTCCTCGTCTGCATAGGCGAGCGCATCGGCAAGGATCAGACGACCTTCGGCGTCGGTGTTGTCGATCTGGACGGTGAGGCCCTTACGGCTGCGGTAGATGTCGCCGGGGCGGAAGGCATTGGACGAGATCGCATTTTCGACAACGGGCACGATGACGCGCAGATCGACCTTCAACTTGGCGTCCATGATCATCAGGGCAAGACCCATGACATTCGCCGCGCCGCCCATGTCCTTCTTCATCAGCAGCATGGAGGCCGCCGGTTTGATGTCGAGACCTCCGGTATCAAAGCAGACGCCCTTGCCGACAAGCGTCACCTTGCGATGGCCCTTCTTGCCCCAGCGCATCTCGAGAAGGCGTGGCGCATCGGCACTGGCGCGGCCGACCGTATGGACCAGCGGGAAGTTCTGCTTCAGCAGTTCGTCGCCCGTGATGACCGATACTTCCGCCTTGTAATGCTGGGCCAAGCCCCGGAAAGCCGCTTCGAGCTGTTCCGGTCCCATGTCGTTTGTCGGCGTATTGATGAGGTCGCGGGCAAGAAAGACGCCGGCAAGCTGGCGCTTGATGTCGGCGCCGTCGGCATCGCGCGGGATCATCAGCGTCGCCATCGGCGATTTTTCCGACTTGTAGCGGTCGAAACGATAACTGCCGAGCCCGTAACCGAGAGCCAGGCGATTTGCCGTCAGCGGCGCGGTCTCGATGTGCCAATCGCCGGCAGGCAGCGTGCGGGCGAGCCTGCCGGTGATGAAAGGCTGCTCGGACGGATTGCTGCCGAGGCCGTAAAGCGCGCCGCCGAGATGACCTTCGGCCGTCGGGATCAGCAGCAGCGACCCGCTTTCAGCCTTGTAGCCCGCCTTACGCGCCCAATCGAGTGCGATCGGATCGATTGTGCCGGTCTCGATATGGGCGGGGGTGACGGCAAAGATCGGCAGCGTCGAGCCGCCCTTCGTGTTGAAGGGGGTCGGTCTCTCAATGAACTGATAGGGGGCCATGATTGTCCTTCGGCGCTCGTCAGGAATCGTTCCTTAACGGTCTGTTAGGGTTAACAGACTATTGCTGGAGCGAAGATTGCGTCAAACCTTTCCCTGTTCCGCGTTCGAGGTCAGGCGCCGATTTTGGAATCCAGGAACGCGTCATGCCGGCCTCGCTCACCACCACATTCACAAATCGTATCCTGCAGGGTGCCGCGGCATCGTTGATCGTGCTTGCGCTTGCCGGTTGCTCGACGACCAAGGACCGGATGACGACGGGCTCGGTGCCGAAAATCACCAAGCCGGTCGAAGAGATGGACGCGACCGAGTTGCGGGTGGCAACGGACCGGCTCGGCCAGGCCTATGAAAAGAACCCGCGCGATCCCGTCAACGGTGTCAATTATGCCAATCTGCTGCGCATGAACGGACGCGACGCTCAAGCGCTCGCCGTCATGCAGCAGGTGGCGATCTCCAATCCCAGCGACCGCAACGTGCTGGCCGCCTACGGCAAGGCGCAGGCGGCGGCCGGCCAGTTCCAGCAGGCGCTCGACACGATCGGCCGCGCCCAGACGCCGGACCGTCCGGACTGGAAGCTGATTTCCGCCGAAGGCGCGATCCTCGACCAGATGGGCAAGGCAAGCGACGCCAGGCAGCGCTATCGCGATGCACTCGACATCCAGCCGAACGAGCCCTCCATCCTTTCCAACCTCGGCATGTCCTACGTGCTGACCGGCGACCTGCGAACGGCCGAAACCTATCTGCGCTCCGCCGCCAGCCAGCCGACCGCCGACAGCCGCGTCAGGCAGAACCTTGCCCTCGTCGTCGGCCTGCAGGGACGCTTCCCGGAAGCCGAGCAGATCGCGCGGCGCGAGCTTTCGCCGCAACAGGCCGATGCCAATGTCGCCTATCTCAGAGGCATGCTTTCCCAGCAGAGTTCCTGGCAGAAACTCGCCGCCAAGGACAAGACGCCGGGAACGACGGATGGCAGCAATACCAACTGACAAGACCATGCTGCCGAAGGGCTTACGCTTTCGGGCGAAATAGCCTCAGCGAACGCTCAGGCCCGAAAGAATGAGGCGGAGACCAAGGCCGCCCATGACAGCGCCCGCGGCCCGGTCGATCCAGCCCTTGGCATAGAGATAGAGCCGCCTGGGATGGCGCGCCGAAAAAGCCAATGCCACGATCGAATACCATCCTGCCTCGACCGCAAAGACGCCGAGCGGCAGCGCGACGATGAGATCGAGAGGCACGCTCCTCGGCAAAAGCGCGGCAAAGAGGCTGGCATAGACGATAATGGTCTTAGGGTTGCTGAGTTGGGTCAGCAACGCGGCCATGAAGCTGCGCATGGGCGCCGATGGCCGTTCACGGCGTCGGAAACTTCCAGCGGCTGTGCGGCGCCTTTCCAGATATTGACGGCGATATAAACGAGATAGGCGCCGCCTGCGACTTTGAGCAGGATATAAAGCCATTCGAACTCAGACAGCAGCGCCGTCAACCCGGCAAGCGCCAGCCCGGCGAAAACGACGCCGCCGACGCCCATGCCGACTGCCGCCGCAAGGCCATCCAGCCTCGAACGCGAGATGGCAATCCTGGAGACAACCACGAAGCTCGGGCCGGGGCTCATTGCGCCAACGATCAGAGCTGCCATGATGCTGATGAAAATGCCCGCGGAAGACATCCGGGAAACCCTCGTTTGAGATCGAAGGCTAGCCGTTTTCCAAAACGGCGGCAATCGTTAGAACCTGTCTGCCACCTGGATGCCGGCCGGGCCGAGAATGACGGCGATCAGCACCGGTAGGAAGAACAGGATCATCGGCACCGTCAGTTTCGGCGGTAGGGCGGCCGCCTTCTTTTCCGCTTCGTTCATGCGCTCGTCACGCCCTTCCTGGGCGAGAACGCGCAGCGCCTGCGCGACCGGCGTGCCGTAGCGATCGGCCTGGATCAGCGCCTGGGTTACCGAGCGTACCAGCTCGAGCTGGGTGCGCGTGGCAAGATTTTCGAGCGCCATGCGCCGATCCGGCAGGAAGGAGAGCTCCGCCGTGGTCAGCACCATCTCCTCGGCGAGCGCCGGCGACTGCTCGCCGAGTTCTTCCGACACACGACGCATCGCGGCCTCGATCGAGATGCCGGATTCGACGCAGATCAGCATCAGATCAAGCGCATCCGGCCAGGCGCGCTTGATCGAGTGCTGGCGCTTGCCGATGCGGTTCGAGATATAGATGTTCGGCGCGTAGAAACCGAGATATCCGATACCGATAACCGCCAAGACGCGCATCGGCATACCCCGAGTGGCAAGCCCCCCGAGGCCGAAGACCCAGAAGGTGGCAAGCGCTAGGAAAAGAAATGGCAGCAGGAAACGCGCTGCAAGGAAGGTATTCAGCGCATTTTCCGAGCGGAAACCCGCAGCCCTGAGCTTGTTGACCGTATTCTCGTCGACGAGCGCCTTGCGCAGGTTGAAGCGCTCGACGATCTGGCGGACCGGACGGTTGTTCTGGGTCCTCAGCGAAGCCTTGCCGGGTTCGGCATTCATGCGGGCGCGCTCGCGGGCGCGGATTTGCTCGCGCTCGGTCGAAACGGCCTTCATGCGCTTGTTGAGATCGCCGCGCTCGAAGAAGGGGATGGCAATCGTATAAAACGTGGCGAAGACGGCGATCGCGACGAAGAGGGCGATCAGCATGCTCGGATTGGTCAGCGCTGCGGCAAGATCCTGCGACATGGTGCTTCCTTCCCGCTAAATGTCAAAATTGACCATGTTGCGCATAACGAAGATGCCGATCGACATCCAGATCGCCGAGGCGCCCATGATGAAATGGCCGCGCGGATCGGTGAAAAGAATCATCATGTAACTCGGCGAGGTGAGGTAGACGAGGGTCGCGACAATGAAGGGCAGAGCGCCGATGATGACGGCCGACGCCTTGGCTTCCATCGACAGCGCCGAAACCTTGGCTTTCATCTTCCTGCGGTCGCGCAGGACCTTGGAGAGGTTGCCGATCGCTTCCGAAAGATTGCCACCGGCCTGCGACTGGATGGCGATGACGATGGCGAAGAAATTGACTTCCTGCAGTGGCATATTCAGCGTCATGCGGGCGCAGGCGTCGGGGATGCTGAGGCCCACCTGCTGCGCCTCGATCACGCGGCGGAACTCGCTCTTGACGGGCTCCGTGCCCTCAGTCGCGATGAGGCGGATCGCATCGTTGAGCGGCAGGCCCGATTTGATCGAGCGCGTGATGACGTCGAGCGCATTGGGGAGTTCGTTGAGGAACTTGTTCTGGCGCCGCTTGACCAGGAAGCCGACGACCCAGCGTGGCAGGCCGAGGCCGGCAACAACGGCGATGCCGATCATGACCATCAACGATGCCCCGACGATGAAGGCCATGACAAGCAGCACGCAGGCCAAGATGGCGCTGAAGAGGTAGAATTTCCCCACCGTGATCGACAGGCCGGCCTGCACCAGCTTGGATTTCATCGAAAGGGTCTTCTTGGTCTTTTCGTGCTGGCGCTTTTCCAGATCCTTGAGGTTGTCCTGCACCGATTTACGGCGCTTCGACAACTCCTGCACCCGGTCGCGCGCGGCCTTGACCTTGACCCGGTCGCTTTCAGCCGACTTGACGCGGTTGATACGGCTCGCCGATTTCTTGTCGGCCTCCATCCGGGAAAACATCAGGGCATAGGCGACCGCCGCCGCCGAGACGGCGGCGAGCACGACGATTGCCAGGACTACCGGATCGAACCCGAACATCACCTCTATTCCTTCGTTTTCGCTTCCATCGAGTCGAGGGCGGCGGCAAGGCGCTTTTCCTCGTTGAAGTAACGAGCCCGATCCCAGAAATGCGGCTTGCCGACGCCGGTCGACATGTGCCGGCCGATCAGGCGGCCGCTCGCATCCTCGCCATCGATCTCGTAGCGCATCAGGTCCTGGGTGATGATGACGTCGCCCTCCATGCCGATCACCTCGGTGATCTGGGTGATGCGGCGTGAACCGTCGCGAAGGCGCGCTGCCTGGATGATGACGTCGACCGATGTGGAAATGATCTCGCGCACCGTCTTGGCCGGCAGCGTGAAGCCGCCCATGGCGATCATCGATTCGATACGGCTCAGGCATTCCCGCGGCGTGTTGGCGTGGATCGTGCCCATCGAGCCGTCGTGACCGGTGTTCATCGCCTGCAGGAGGTCGAAAACTTCAGGTCCGCGCACTTCGCCGACGATGATGCGCTCGGGGCGCATACGCAGGCAGTTCTTGACGAGATCGCGCATGGTGATCTCGCCTTCGCCTTCGATATTCGGCGGACGCGTTTCCAAGCGCACGACATGCGGCTGCTGCAGTTGCAGTTCGGCCGTATCCTCGCAGGTGATGACGCGCTCGTCCCTGTCGATATAGTTGGTGAGGCAGTTCAGAAGCGTCGTCTTACCGGAACCCGTGCCGCCTGAAATGATGACGTTGCAGCGCACGCGCCCAACGATCTGCAGAACAGTCGCACCCTCGGGCGTGATCGCGCCGAAACGCACCAGCTGGTCGAGCGTCAGCTTGTCCTTCTTGAATTTACGGATGGTGAGCGCTGGCCCGTCGATCGACAGCGGCGGCGCGATGACGTTGACGCGCGAACCGTCTGGCAGGCGGGCGTCGCAGATCGGGCTCGATTCGTCGACGCGGCGGCCGACCTGGCTGACGATGCGCTGGCAGATGGAGAGAAGCTGCGCATTGTCGCGGAAACGAATCTCGGATTCGATCGTCTTGCCGCCGACTTCGATGAAGGTCTGGCCGGCGCCGTTGACCATGATGTCGGCGATATCGTCGCGCGCCAGCAACGGCTCCAGCGGGCCGTAGCCGAGCACGTCGTTGCAGATATCCTCGAGCAGCTCTTCCTGCTCGGAGATCGACATCGCAAAATTCTTGATGGTGATGATGTCGTTGACGATGTCGCGGATTTCCTCGCGCGCGCTTTCGCCATCGAGCTTGGAAAGCTGTGAAAGATCGATCGTGTCGATCAGCGCAGAAAAGACCTGCGCCTTGGTGTCGTAATATTCGTCGGTGCGGACCGGGCGCTTGCGCTGCGGCGCGTGCATCGGCGGCGGCGTTACCTGCTGGCGAGCGGGCTCGCGCGAAGGTTCGACCAGAATGGAGGGGGAAGAGGCCGCGGGGGCGGCAGCCGGTGCCGGCGGCGGGGGAGCAATCGCGCCTCCGGCCTTTCCGAAACCTTCGTTTCCGCGTTTTCCAAACATGCCACTCGATCCAATCTGCTCTATCTTTTTGTTTTCACGCAATTCCGGACGCAAAACCGCTGCACACTTTTGCTGGAATTGCTCATTGTCTACTTACGCTTCAGGAGGCCCAGCAGGCCGCCCTTCTTCGCCTTCCTGATCGCGACACGGCCGGTGACAATGTGCGATATCTGCGAAAAGGTTTCCGCCGTCGGCGACTTCGGATCGACTTCGGAAATCATCCGGCCGCTGTTGGCGGCATTGCCGAAGAGATTGATGTCGAAGGGGATGATCGCGATCGGATCGATCTCCAGCGGTTCACAGAAATCCGACGGCGAAATCTCTGGACGCTTCGGCATGCCGACCTGATTGAGGATGAGGTGCGGCGGCTTGTCGTTCGGCCGCATCTTGCGCACAGCGTCGAGCATGTTCTTGGCGTTGCGCAGATTGGCGAGATCGGGAACCGCACACAGAACCACCTCGTCGACGCTCGACAGAACCGAGCGTGTCCATTCCGACCATGCATGCGGGACATCGAGCACAGTGACGGGTGCGCTGCGCTGCAGGACGTCGAGCACCGGCTGGAAGGCCTGACCGTCGAAATCATAGGCGCGATCGAGCAGCGAAGGCGCGGCGAGCAGGGAAAGATGCTGCGAGCATTTCGTCAGCAGGCGATCGAGGAAAACTTCATCGAGACGATCGGGCGCGAAAACCGCCTCGGCGATACCCTGGGCCGGATCCTGATCGAAATCGATGTTCGCCGTGCCATAAGGCAGGTCGAGATCGGCCAGTATCGTCTCGGTGGAGAAGAGATTGGAAATGCCGAAGGCGCAATTGTGGGCGATGGTCGAGGCGCCGGTGCCGCCCTTCGAGCCGATGAAGGCGATGCTGCGGCCAAGCGGCTCGGCGTCCGGATCGACGAATATCGAAGCCATTGCCGTAA
>Ga0209564_1000107_pt1 | contig 214040 bp, 183 predicted proteins | sample AraplaCol_mMF_r2_FD_184272 | JGI IMG/M metagenome (GOLD analysis project Ga0209564, IMG submission 184272) | Arabidopsis root microbial communities from North Carolina, USA - plate scrape MF_Col_mMF_r2 (SPAdes) (version 3) | ecosystem: Host-associated > Plants > Roots > Endosphere | place... | reverse complement strand
ACGCTTCGCTGGCCGAAATCAACCCGCTGATCCTGACCGGCGACGGCAAGGTCATCGCCCTGGACGCCAAGTTCAACTTCGACTCGAACGCACTGTTCCGTCACCCGGAAATCGTTGCGTACCGTGACCTGGACGAAGAAGACGCCAACGAAATCGAAGCATCGAAGTTCGACCTGGCGTACATCTCGCTGGATGGCAACATCGGCTGCCTGGTGAACGGCGCCGGCCTGGCCATGGCCACCATGGACACCATCAAGCTGTTCGGCGGCGAGCCGGCCAACTTCCTGGACGTTGGCGGCGGCGCCACGACCGAGAAGGTGACCGAAGCCTTCAAGCTGATGCTGAAGAACCCGAACGTGCAGGCCATCCTGGTCAACATCTTCGGCGGCATCATGCGCTGCGACGTGATCGCCGAAGGCGTGATCACCGCGTCGAAGGCCGTGCAGCTGGGCGTGCCGCTGGTCGTCCGCATGAAGGGCACCAACGAAGAACTGGGTCGCAAGATGCTGGCCGATTCCGGTCTGCCGATCATCTCGGCCGACACGATGGAAGAAGCCGCCCAGAAGGTCGTGGCTGCTGTCGCTGGCAAGTAAGGACAACTTTCGTTGCCGTCCGGCCGCAGCCGGGCGGGGCGACTAAAAGGACTAGCAAATGAGCATTCTGATCAACAAGGACACGAAGGTCATCACCCAGGGCATCACCGGCAAGACCGGCCAGTTCCACACCCGTGGCTGCCGTGACTATGCCAACGGCAAGAACGCGTTCGTTGCCGGCGTGAACCCGAAGAAGGCCGGCGAAGACTTCGAAGGCATTCCTATCTACGCCAGCGTGAAGGACGCCAAGGAACAGACCGGCGCCACCGTGTCGGTGATCTATGTGCCGCCCGCCGGCGCTGCTGCCGCCATCTGGGAAGCCGTCGACGCCGACCTGGACCTGGTGGTCTGCATTACCGAAGGCATTCCCGTCCGTGACATGATGGAAGTCAAGGACAAGATGCGTAAGCAGAACAAGAAGACCCTGCTGCTGGGACCGAACTGCCCGGGCCTGATCACGCCGGACGAAATCAAGATCGGCATCATGCCGGGTCACATCCACCGCAAGGGCCGCATCGGCGTGGTGTCGCGCTCGGGCACGCTGACGTACGAAGCCGTCGGCCAGCTGACCGCGCTGGGCCTGGGCCAGTCGTCGGCTGTCGGCATCGGTGGCGACCCCATCAACGGCCTGAAGCACATCGACGTGATGAAGATGTTCAACGACGATCCGGATACGGACGCCGTGGTCATGATCGGTGAGATCGGTGGTCCGGACGAAGCCAACGCGGCTTACTGGATCAAGGAAAACATGAAGAAGCCGGTGGTTGGCTTCATCGCTGGCGTGACCGCGCCTCCGGGCAAGCGCATGGGCCACGCCGGCGCGCTGATCTCGGGTGGTGCCGACACCGCCCAGGCCAAGCTGGAAATCATGGAAGCCTGCGGTATCAAGGTCACCAAGAACCCGTCGGAAATGGGCCGTCTGCTGAAGGCAATGCTGTAAGCAGCCAGGTCGATGCCGTGCCATGTGGCCTGTCGGGCACATCGCGCGGCGTGCCGTACCTGCGGGACTCGGGGTCGACCTGACGCCGCAAGCACCGCAAAACATTGCCCCCGTCCTTGTGGCGGGGGCAATGTCGTTCTGGCCTGGCAGATGTCCTAGGGTATATCCCGAGACATGAACCACGCCCGTTGAAACCGAATCGAAAGGTTCGTACGATAAATCTTCATGTCTGGTAGTTCAGACATCCGAAAGTCCGCAGTTGGCCGAATCCGGCAGCTTCCGCGGGCACGGAACATAACTTTGGAATTTCGAGGAGTCTAGCCGTGGAATTGTTGTCCAGCAGCACGTTCTGGATTGCGCTGGGGTCGATCATCCTGACCAATATCGTCCTGTCGGGCGATAACGCCGTGGTGATCGCGCTCGCATCGCGCAACCTGCCCCCCGCCCAGCAGAAGAAGGCCATTTTCTGGGGTAGCGCCGCCGCCATCATCATGCGCGTGGTGCTGACCGTGGCAGCCGTCAAGCTGCTGAGCCTGCCGTACCTGAAGATCGTGGGCGCCGTCCTGCTGGTCTACATCGGCGTGCAACTGCTGACCGGCGATGACGACGAAGACGGTCATGACGCCAAGGACAACATCTGGGCCGCGATCCGCACGATCCTGATCGCCGACCTGGTCATGTCGCTGGACAACGTGGTGGCCGTGGCCGCCGCCGCGCAGAAGGGCCCCGAGGGTAGCCAGCTGATGCTGCTGATCATCGGCCTGGGCCTGTCGATTCCGCTGATCGTCTTCGGCAGCACGCTGCTGCTCAAGGTGATGGAGCGCTTCCCGATCATCATCGTGCTGGGCGCCGCGCTGCTGGGCTACCTGGCTGGCGAAATGCTGGTCAGCGATCCGGTGGATGCCGAGTGGTTCCAGATTCACGTGCCGCACGCACACCTGGTGTTCGGCGTGATTGGCGCCGTGCTGGTCGTGCTGATCGGCAAGCTGATGCGCCGCCGTAGCGCACAGACCGCCTGACGACAGTATCGGGCAATACAGAAGTAGCATCGCGAGCCTGAAACGGGCGACCCACCACGGGTCGCCCGTTTTGTTTTTACAACACCGGAACTGCAGCGTCCGCGCCACGGACTCCTGCGGATTTCCAAACAATTCCCACATTTCTGTGGGAATTGTCCGAGGTCATTGGAGCCTCGCCAGTGTTCTCCCGATCATGACCCCAGCCACGCGCGGCTGAACTTCCAATTCAACACGTCGATTTCACGACGACAACGAAAGGGTCAATATGCAACGCAATCCGAACACCATCCATCGCGGTGCCCACCGCGCCGCCAGCCGTGCGCAACACGGCTTCACGCTGATCGAACTGATGATCGTGGTGGCCATCATCGGCATCCTGGCGGGCATCGCCGTTCCGCAGTACCAGGACTATGTGGCGCGCTCGCAGTTCTCTGAAGGGGTCAACCTGGCGTCGGGGCAGAAGGCACCGGTGACGGAGGCTTTCTCCAACTCGGGCAGCTGTCCCAGCAACGCCAGTGGGGGAGCCGGCGGCATCCCGGCTTCGACCGACATATCCGGCAGCTACATCAGCAGCGTGCAGGTCGGGGGCACCGCCACCGACGCTGGCGGCTGCACGATCACCGCGAACTTCAAGGATAGTGGTATCGCCAAGGGCCTGACCGGCAAATCCGTGACGCTGACCATGGGCAACGCGGACAAGGGCTCGGTGACGTGGAAGTGCGAATCGTCGGCCGACAGGAAGTACTTGCCGCAGGCCTGCACCCAACTGACGAAGGCCGCGGCGGAGTGAGCGCCAGGCCAGGCAGGTGAGGACGTGCCTGGCGGTGGCTAGCTGTGCCAACCCCGGGCGCGGTTCGGCGTGTTCCGAGCCGCGTCCGGGAAACCACTGAGCGCGGCAATTCGTATCGAATCGACTGCATCTGCCTGCGATTGCAACGATGTTTGCCGCCTTGTCCTGAATCAATCCGGAGGCGACGCGACTCCCCCGAAGATGGCCGTGCCGATGGCCCTGGCGGCTGCCGGCGCAATGCCATTCCAACAACTTCAGAAGGGGTCAACATGCATTACCAAAAGGGTCGCCACGCCGGCTTCACGCTGATCGAGCTGATGATCGTCGTCGCGATCATCGGCATCCTGGCGGCGATTGCCATTCCGCAGTACCAGGACTACATCGCACGGGCGCAGATATCCGAGGGGCTGACACTGGCGTCGGGGCAGAAGGTATCGGTAACGGAAACGTTCTCGCAATCCGGCAATTGCCCGAACAACGCCAACGAAATGGCAGATGGCATCCCGGCTGCGGCCGATATCAACGGCAAGTACGTGGAGCGCGTGAACGTTGGCGGCACGGCCAATGACAAGGGCAACTGCACGATCATCGCGACATTCAGGCAGTCTGGCGTGTCCAAGGAGCTGAAAGGCAAGACCATGACGCTGACGATGGACAACGCGGACAAGGGCTCAATCAAGTGGAAGTGCGATTCAGACAAGATTGCGCAGCGTTTCCTGCCGCAGGCATGCAAGGGAGCAGCCAAGAAGGCTTGATGCAGGACATAGTCGCCCAGCATCGCGGGCCGGTCGATCCGGGCCGGTCCGTGCGTCCCAGATGGGGTGACCGAGGTGTGCGGGAGCGGTTCTGCCCCATCGGCGCAGGCCGCCACGCTATCATGGCGCCTTTGTCTCCTTGAGCCCCCTGCGCGCATGCCGCTGCACCGAGCCACGCTTCCCGCGACGGCAATTGTCGTTGCCTTCACCCTCCCGTTTCTGGTCTCGCGGCATACGCTGCCGCTGGCGACGTTCTTTGGCGAATGGACGGCGGCGCTGCTTGGCGTGGCGCTGGTGGCCGTGCTGGCGCTGGTGCGTGTCGATGTGTCGGGCTCGCGGCCACGCAAGGCGTTTCCGTGGGTGGTGGCCTTTCCGCTCTGGCTGATTGCGACCACGCTGCTGCAGGCGGCATCGGGCATGGCCGATGTCTCCGGCAGCCGCCTGACCACGCAAATGGTGCTGGCGCTGGGCGCGGCCGTGATGCTGGGCGCCTGGCGCATAGGCCAGGCATCGTCGGTGGATCGTCGGGCCAGCATCGTCGATGCGCTGGCCATCGCCTTTCTGGTGGCGGGGCTGCTGGGTACCCTGGCGCAGTGGGTGCAGGTCTTTCACATGGAAGACCAGGTATTCGGGCTGGTGTCGGAGTATTTCTACGACACCAACCGCCGGCTCTGGGGGAATCTGAATCAGCCTAACCATCAGGCGACACTCAATGGCCTGGCGCTGGCGGCAGCCATCTGGCTGGCAACGCGCAGCTGGCTGCAGTTTCCGTCCTGGCTGGTGGCAACGGCGTTGCTGGAAAGCGGCATCGTGCTGTCCGGGTCGCGAACCGGTCTGGTGCATGTCGGGCTGACGGCCGTCTACGCGCTGCTGGCGGCCGCCATGGCACGCGGCACGCCGCGCGGCGCCAGCCCGATGCATCGGGCTCCTGGCCTGGTCGCCGCTGCCGTGCTGCTGGTCGTGGGCATCGTGGTGCTGCAGCCGGCCATCAAGATGGCGGGGCAGGCGTTCGACTGGCGGTTGTTCGACACCGTGTCGCAGTTGCAGTCGGGCAACCAGATTTCCTATCGCGGTGCACTGTGGTCACAGGCGCTGGCAATGTTCCATGCGCATCCGTGGCTGGGCGTTGGCTACGGCGAGTTTGGATGGGCGCAGTTCCAGGTGGCGTCGCAAGTGCAGGTGGTGGCGGAAATGTCGCTGCATGCCCATAACGCGATGCTCGATCTTCTGGCGAAGACGGGCGCGGTTGGCACCGTGGGTGTCGTGCTTGTGCTGGCGGCATGGTTCTGGCGTGTGATCCGTGACCGCATCTGGCGTGGCAACGCGGCCGAGCGAAGCATGGCGGTGCCCGTGCTGATCTGGCTTGCCATGCTCGTGGCGCACTCGATGCTGGAGTACCCGCTGCACTATGTGTATTTCTTTCTGCCGTTCTGCTTCCTGCTGGCCTGGGCGGAGCCGTCGGGCTTCGGCCGGCCGCTGCCACGTGGCGGCGCGATAGTGGCGAGTCTGGCGTTCGTGGCGGTGGCGGCGGTGGCGCTCGTCACACTGTGGCAGGACTACAAGCGCGTGGAGGCGCGGGAATATGCGAGCGACGCGCATCGCGATGCCTTGCCGATGCCCCGTTACTGGTTCCGCCAGCATGCTGCATCGGACGTCACCGAGCATATGACCATCACCCCTGATAGCGCAGCCGGTCTGCTGCCGGGTCATGTCGACGCGTTGCACCTGCTGCCCACGCCCAACCTGATCCGCCGCAGCGCATGGCTGCTTGCACTGACTGGCGAGCAGGCGCGCGCCCGGCTCTGGATGGAACGCCTGCGCTATTACTACCAGGGGGACGAGGCGGCGCAGTTCGCCGCGCTATCGCGCGATTGCGATGCGCTGGGCGCCGATCGCCGGCCGCGCGAGTTCTGCGCGTGGGTGCACCTGCGCGTCCAGCGCGGTCAGCACCGCACGTCGCAGGTCAACTAGGACTGGATCAGCGTACGTAGCCCGGCGGAGGCGGGGGCGGATAGTACGGCTGGTAGTTGGGTGGTGGCATCGCTGCACGTGCCGGCGGTTGCGCTGTCACCATCTGCCCATAGACAGGCACGCGGTTGCCGCTGGCGTACATGCACTGGACATAGGCGGCGTCATACGCACGCTGCGAGCCATAGCCAGCGTTGTACGAATTGCCGGCCCCGACCGCCGACCCCGTCAGCAGGCCGACGCCGGCGCCCACGGCGGCACCCTGGCCGCCACCGAACGCGGCGCCTGCCGCCGCGCCCAGCGCGGTGCCGACCACGGCGCTGCCCACGGCCGCCGCGTTGGCGTTCTGCTGCGGCGTGGTGCCGCCGACCTGCCCGAAGGCGAACTGCCGGCAGTTGTAGTCGTCACCGCGGAACTGGTCGAACGTCTTGGTGGTGCCCGGAAGCGCCATCACGCTCGGGCCCGAAGGCATCACCGCGCAGGCACCCAGGCCCAGCGATGCCGCGATCAGCAGACTCAACGAACGCAATCTCATGACGTAACTCCAGGTGCAGCAGGAACGGGCGCGGACGAAGAGGGCGCATGGGGCTGCTCGCGCTGCCAGCCGCCAGGGCATTCCTTCACATAAGGAAAATAGCCGTCGGGCCGGGCGCAGTGGTACCACCAGGCGTTAGGCGACGACCCATCGGTCACGGCCGGATTGCCGTCGCTGCCCTGTTCGATGTATTGCGGCGGTTCCGCCGGCGGCGCTGCCACGGCGGGTGATGGATAGTAGCCCGGATAGTAGCCGGGAGCGTAGTACGGGCCATATGGGTACCAGCCAGGGCCCCATCCCGGACCCCAACCCCAGCCGGGTCCCACATAGACACCGACACCCACGCGGGCATGCCCGCCGTGGTAATACCCATGGGCCAGCGTTGTCGTGCTGTACCCCACCGCGCCCATCGCGGCCATTGCCAGAACAATCTGGCAGAGCTTGCGCCCGTTCATGATGTGTACCTCGAGTTCCTGCCAATGCTTAACGTCCGAACCTTGCAGCCGGACGACTGACGGCAACCGTCATGTCTTGCATTGAATATCAATTTGCCGCTGGCAGGGGCATTTCGGGACATCCGGAAATGTGACGTTACCTTTATTACGGGCGGGACGAACAAGGCCCAAGTGCCGGCACGGACGCGTGACGGGAGCGCGACACGGAGCTTCTGAATCGGAACATGCTGTTTCGGGACTGGCTTACGCCGCCACCCAATCCCCCGACTTCCCGCCATGCTTTTCCAGCAGCTTCACGTTGCCCATCACCATGCCCCGGTCCACGGCCTTGCACATGTCGTAGATCGTCAGCAGGGCCACCTGTACGCCGGTCAGGGCTTCCATCTCCACGCCGGTCTGGCCGTGGGTTTCGGTGCGCACCACGCAGGCGATGGTCGAGCTGGGTTCGTCGAGCGCGAAGTCCACTGCCACGCGGGTCAGGCCGATGGGGTGGCATAGCGGAATCAGGTCGGCTGTGCGCTTGGTCGCCATGATGGCTGCCACGCGGGCAATGCCGAGCACGTCGCCCTTCCTGGCGGTGCCGTCACGGACCAGCGCGAAGGTTTCGGGCAGCATCGTGATCGTGCCGGTGGCTACGGCTACGCGATGGGTGCTGGTCTTGTTGCCGACGTCGACCATGTGGGCCTGGCCGGCGGTGTCGAAGTGGGTGAGCTGACTCATGGCGGCAAAGGAAGGCTGGGGGAAAGGGGTGAACGGGGCGGTCGCAACGGGGCAGGGAACGTGGGCCGAAACAACGGTGGCCGGCGCTGGGGCTTGCCCGATGGGAACGGCATCCAGAGGCCGCTATCATAGCAACATGCCCAAGACATCCTGGCCTCGCCGCCTGCCCGTCCGGTCGAGTGCCCGCGCCCAGAAGCCCGCCGTGCCTGCCGTCCGTGCGTCACATCTGACGCGCGCCGTCGCGGCTGTGCTCGTGCTGACCATGGCGGCGCCCGCATGGCCGCAGGGGGCGTCCACCACGACCCCTGGCACAACGACAGCGCAGCCGGGCCGGACCAGTGCCGCTGCGGCTGCCAATGCGAAGCTGGCCACGGCCACATCGGGGGGATCGGCATCGCAAACCTCGTCGGTTTCGGCCCCCGTGCCCACCCTGAACAGCGCGGTCAGTGACCAGGTCTACGACAACCTCAACCGTAGCGTCCGCGCGGGCCAGAAATCGGAATTCGGCCTGCGTAGCGGCAATACGGTGGTGGAAAGCGCCGGCATCCAGTTGCCCGATCTGGGCGATCCGTCCACGGCGTCGTTGTCGCCGGATATGGAAAAGCGGCTCGGCGACCGCATCATGCGCAGCATCCGGCGCGATCCGGACTACGTGTCGGACGCCTTGCTGAACGACTACCTGAACGCGCTCGGCTACCGTCTGGTGCAGGCGGCCCGGCGCATGAACATTGCAGGCTCCAACGGGGCGGGTACGTTCGCCACCGGATTCGAGCTGTTCGGCGTGCGCGACCGCTCGATCAACGCATTTGCGATGCCGGGCGGCTATATCGGCGTGCATACGGGCCTGCTGGTCCAGTCCGATACGGAATCCGAACTGGCGTCGGTGCTGGGCCACGAAATCGGCCACGTCATGCAGCGGCACATCGCGCGCGGCATCACCAGCCAGGACCAGTCGATGTGGATTGCGCTGGCGTCGATGGTGCTGGCCGGCCTGGCTGCCACCAAGAGCGGCGATGCGGCGGCGGCCCTGGCGATGGGCGGGCAGGGCGCGGCCATTGCCAACCAGTTGTCGTTCTCGCGCGGCGCCGAACGCGAGGCGGATCGCGTGGGCTTCCAGATCATGACCGCCGCGGGCTTCGATCCGCAGGGCATGCCCGATTTCTTCCAGCGGCTGCAACGGGTGATGGGTATCTCGGACAATTCCGTGCCCGCCTACGTGCGCACCCACCCGTTGACGTCCGAACGTATCGCCGACATGCAGGATCGCGTGCGCCACGTGGTCGCGCACAAGGTTGGCAATACGCCCGACTATGAATTCGCCCGTGTGCGCGCTGCGGTGCTGCAGTCGCCCACGCCGAACGACCTGCGCAACCTGCTGGCCTCGTTCCAGGCGCAGTTGTCCAAGGCCCCGCCCATACGGCTGCCGGCGGTGTATTACGGCATTGCATTCGCCAGCCAGCAGCTGGGCCGGTTTGTCGAGGCCGACAAGGCCCTGGCCGAGGCGCGGCGTCTGTACGGCACGATCCCGGGCGCCACGTCGGGTACGCCGATGCTGGATGTGATGGCCGTGGAACTGGCCCGCAGCGAGGGCCGCTCGCAGGATGCGCTCACGCAGGCGGCCGCCACGCTGAAGGCCTTCCCGCTATCGCACGCGGCCGCGCTGACCTATGCCGATACGCTGCTCGCCGCCAACAGGCTGGACGATGCAGTGACCTTCCTGCGCTCGCGCACGCGTGAGGAGACGGGCCGGTCGGAGTGGTGGGAATTGCTGGCGCGTGCCTATGCCGCGCAGGGCAAGCGGCTGCAGCAGCATCAGGCGCTGGCCGAGAAGTATGCAATGGACGGCTCGTACCAGGCGGCCATCGAACAGCTCCAGATCGCGCGCAAGGCCGGCGATGGCGATTTCTATACGCTGTCGGAAGTCGACGCGCGCCTGCACCAGTTGCAGCTTCAGTTCAAGGAAGACCGGCAGGACAACAAGGGCATGCCGAACTAGCGGCCGGGGGCGGCGTTACGCCGCCACTGGCGCCCGCACGAAGCCGAACCGCTTCGGCACTTCCGCCTCCACGATGGGCTCGATGTCGAGATCGCGCCCGGCATGGCGAAAGACGCCCAGCACCGCGCCGCATGCCTCGCCGTGCCAGTCGCTGGCCGTGCTGAAGGCGTCGAGATCGTGATCATGCAGCAGCGCCGCCTGCTCGCCTTCCACGCCATCCACAGTGCCGGACAGCAAGACGTTGCCGTGTTCGTCGGCAAAGCACGCCGCCGGCGTGAAGGCGCGGCCGGTGGACGTGGTCAGCGCCCCGTTGTGCAGGCGCGCAATCCAGGGCGCGTACGCCAGCGATACGAACACACGTTGGGGGCCGTTCTGGAAATACCAGGCGCCGTGCCCATCGTGCGTGTAGTTGCGCTCGATAAAGCCGATCAGCGCCTCGTGGCGGATCGGGTCGCCAGACAGGCCGTGCTGCTGCGCGAACTCGTTGCGCATGCGCCATTGGCCGCGACGGTCGAGCGCCAGCCAGCCGAAGCAGTTGGGCACGTTCGGCCATCTCGCCATGGCTTGCTTGACCACTTCATCCATGGTGTCTCCTTTATTTGCCGATGCTGTCGAAGAAGCCCAGGATCCGCGTGGGCAGCCATTCGATATGCCCGGCCAGCGGCAGCAGCGGCAGCTGTCCCAGCAGGCCGCCACGCGGCGTCATGAAGCCGACGTGGCCGCCGTAAGCGGGCTGTTCCAGCTGTACGTCCGCGCTGACGTCGGCGGGGCCGGGCAGATGCGGGGCGGGCAGGAACGGGTCGTTGCGGGCATTGAGCACCAGCGTCGGAATGCGAATCTCGCCCAGGATGGGTTTGCTGGAGGCGCGCGCCCAGTAGTCATCGGTATCGCGAAAGCCGTGCAGCGGCGCCGTCACCACGTTGTCGAACGCGTACAGGTCGCGGCTGCGCAGCATGACCTCGCGGTCGAACAGGCCCGGAAACTGGTCGAGCTTGGCCAGCGACTTGCGCTTGAGCGTCTGCAGGAACATGCGCGTGTAGAGCATGTTGAAGCCACTCGACAGCGCTGCGCCGCCGGCCGCCAGATCGAGGGGTGCCGAGATGGCTGCCGCGCCGCCCAGGAAGCTGGCGTCCCGGCCGTCCTCGCCCAGGAAACGCAGCAGCGCGTTGCCGCCCAGCGAGATGCCCACGGCCAGCATCGGCCGGCCGGGCCCGGTGGCATGCAACGGGTCGCGCAGCCGGTGCAGCACCCAGCGGATCTCCGTGGAATCGCCCGAGTGGTAGAAGCGCGGCGCCTGGTTCAGTTCGCCCGAGCAGCCGCGGAAATGCGGGATGACCCCCGCCCAGCCGCGGTCGCGCAGCGCTGCCATCAGCGCCTGTGCGTAGTGGCTGCTGGAATCGCCCTCCAGGCCGTGGAACATCACCACCAGCGGCGAACCGGGCGTGGTCGGGTGCGTGGTCCAGTCGAGGTCGATGAAGTCGCCGTCCGGCGTGGTCCAGCGTTCGCGGCGGAACGCGATGCGTCGATGCCGCGTAAAGCGGGCCGGCAGGATGGTCTGGGCATGGCCGCCGCGCAGCCACCACGGCGTCTGGAACGCGTCGCCGAACAACGGCATGGCCGGCACGGCCGTCAATGCAGGGCCTGCCCCGGTGCGGCGGCCACGGCGGCCACCTGCACCGCGTTGGCCGGGCTGCAGTGGATATGGGCCAGGCGCCAGCCCTCGTGGTTCTGCATCAGCACGTAGGTGGTGTGCACGAACAGGTCGGCTTCCACACGGCCTTCGCCAAAGCGCAGCGCTTCGGTGACGTCGAAGATCGACACGCCCAGCGATGCATGGCTGCTGGTCTCGATGGCGTCGATCAGCACCGGCTGCTCTTCCAGCAGCTGCGCAAAGGCCTGGCGCAGGTTCTCATGGCCGATCAGACGCTGGCCGTCGGGCATCACGCAGGTGACCGAGTCCTCGTCCAGCCAGAGGCGCAGCGCGCCATCGGCATCGCGCAACTTCATGGCTTCACGGAAGGCCTCGACGATGTCTTCGGCGGAATCGAACAGGCGGGCGAAACGGGGCATGTTGGTTGGGTCAGGGACGGTGCAGGAGCTTGCGCAACTCGACGAACACCATTTCGGGTTCGATCTCCTTCAGGCAGCGCAGGTGGCCCAGCGGGCACTCGCGCTTGAAGCAGGGGCTGCACTCGAGTTGAAGCCACATGATACTCGCTGCCTGTGACAGCGGGGGCGTGTGGCGCGGGTCGCTGGAACCATAAACGGCCACCTGGGGCCGGTTCAGCGCGGCGGTCACGTGCATCAGGCCGGAATCGTTGCAGACCGCGGCTTCGGACAGCGCCAGCAGGTCCACGGCATCATCCAGCGATGTCTGACCGCACAGGTTCCGCACGAACGGCGCGCCCTGCACGATCTCCCCGGCGATCTCGGCGTCCTTGCCAGACCCCAGCGTGACAATCTGCGCGTACGGATACGACCGGCGCAGCATCTGCGCCAGCGCGGCAAAGTGCGCGGCGGGCCAGCGCTTGGCCGGGCCGTATTCGGCACCCGGGCAGAACGCGATCACGCGCGTGCCGGGGGCGATGCCGAAGCGCTCGGCCGTGGCGGCCATGCGCGCCGGGTCCACCTTGAGACGCGGGTCGGGAATCGATTCGGGCAGCCGCGCGCCGGGCTTGAGCGCCAGACGGGCGTAGTGTTCCACCATCGGCGGACGCTTGTCGCGCGGCGGATTGGCGTGGCGCACGTTCAGCATGCCGAAGCGCGCTTCGCCACGATAGCCGATGCGCAGCGGAATGCCGGCCAGGAACGGGATCAGCGACGATTTCAGCGAATTCGGCAGCACATAGGCCACGTCGTAGCCTTCGTGCTTGAGCTGCTGCGCGAACATCAGCCGCGCGCTGAGCTGCAGCTTGCCGTGTGCGAGGTCGCTCGGGAACACCTTGCTGATCTCGGGCATGCGCGCCAGAACCGGGGCCACCCATTTGGGCGCCAGGGCGTCGATGACCAGGCGCGGATGGCGAGCCTTGAGCAGCGCGAACAGCGGCTGCGCCATCAGCGCGTCGCCAATCCAGTTTGGGGCGATAACGAGGGCTTTTCTCATGTAAGTGGGTATTGCTTGGCCCTTTGTTGCGTGGCCCTGTTTTGCTTGCCCGGGCATGTCAACGCCCCGGGGCGCTGGGCGGCCCGGGGCGTCAGGTCGAAACGGCAGGAAGATGCGTGGGCCGCGCGGGTCAGTGGTGACCCTTCAGCACGGTGCCCGGCTTGAGCTTGTACACGGTGCCGCAGTACGGGCACTTCACTTCGCCCGTGTCCACCACGTCCAGGAAGACGCGGGGGTGGTAGTTCCAGGCCGGCGTGTTGCCGGTGGGGCAATGCAGCGGAATGTCTTCTGCGCCGATTTCGACGACGGTTGCGGTTTGCGTCATGGTCTTGCGGTTGTCTTGCAGGGATGGATTGGTGTTCTGCGGATGGCGCCGGATCAGACCGGCGTCAGCCGCTTCCTGTACGTCTCGTCGGTGCCGCCCACGGCCGCGAAGAACGCTTTGTGCGCGCAGTACCTCTGGCCGCGCCCGATGCGCTTCCCGCGTATCTTGCCGTCGCGATCTGCCATCGTCATGGCCTGTCCCGACGCACCAACAAAAGTCGTAAAGGCGCCATTGTAAGCCGGGGGGCCTTGCGTGCCAACGCGGCGCGGCACACACACCGTTCTACAATCGCACCTTCTTTCCTGACCTGCGCGCCCTTCGTTCCCAGTGTCCCAGTCCGCTCCCACCCCTCTCGACCCTGACGAACCCGCCGGTGGCGACCGCTGGCAGGACGCGCTGGGGGCGCTCGAGGCACTGGCCGGCGGCGAGCCGGCCCCGGGCGCCACTGGCGCTGGCCGCCGCCTGCTGTGGGCGCTGACGCTCGATGCCGACGGCGAGATCGGCACCATCGAGCCGATGGAGCAAAGCTGGGGCGCGCGTGGCTGGACGCGCCCGCGCCCCGTGACGCTGGCCCGCGTGGCCGACGACGATTCCCTCCCCCCGTGGGATGCCCGCGTGGCGCGCACGATCCGGCGCGACAGCTCGCGCAACCGGCGCCTGGTGCTGGACCGCGCCGCCGCCATCATGGCGCTGGTCGGACACCCGGCCGTGGTGCTGGCCCACGCGCCTACCGTACCGATGGAGGTGCTTGAGGCTGCACCTGCGCTGGAGGCTGTGCGCGAAGGCGACCGGTTTCAGCTGCGCATCGTGCCGCCGATGCGGGCGCCGAAATCGATGGAGGACTTCCTGCCGGCCGCCGCGAAGCAGGAAGCCGAAGCCTTGCGCCAGGTCACGGTACTGCAGGACGGCGCGCGCCGCCTGCGCGTGATCCGCTTCACACCCGCCCAGCAAGAAGCCGCCAAGCTGATTGCCGGCGGCCTGACCGTTCCGGCCACGGCGCAGGCGCGCCTGGACAGCACGCTGCGGGTGCTGGCGGGCCATTTCCAGATCCACGCCGACAGTTCGGGCGAAGCGCGCGAGCGTGACCCCGAATCGCGGCTGCGGGCCGAAGTGGCGCCCGTGGGACGCGGCATCAGCCTGCGCCTGGTGGTGACGCCGCTGGGGCCGACTGGCCCCCGGCTGGCCCCGGCGCATGGCCGCGCCCAGCTGATGGCGACGATCTGGGGCGACACGCTGGTCACGTATCGCGATCTCGCTGCCGAGCAGGCCCACGTGGCCGAGGTGTTCGATGCGCTGCCGTTCCTGGTCCAGCAGGCGCCAGCCAGCGGCGAGCACAGCTGGACGCTGGACGATCCCGAAGACGCGCTGACCGTGATCGAGACCTTGCCGGGGCTGGCAGGCGTGATCGACCTCGAATGGCCGCGCGGCCGGGAATTGCGCGTGCTGTCGGCCGATCTGCCGCAACTGGCGGTCAGCGTCGAAACCGGCAGCGAGTGGTTCAAGCTGGTGGGCGAATTGCACGTGGCGGAAGGCCTGGTGCTGTCGCTGGAAAAGCTGGTGGCCTGGGCGCACGGGCACGCGGGCCGCTTTATCGCGATGGAGCATGGCGTGTACGTGGCCCTGACGCGCCAGCTGCGCGAGCGCCTGCGCGACCTGGCGGCCGTCGGCGACGGCGTGCGCGATGGCATCCGCGTGCCGCTGGTGGCCACGCCCTGGCTCGACGACGTACTGGCCGGCGTGGGCATCGATCCAGACGCGCATTTCCGGACACGCGTAAAGCGGCTGCGCAGCGCGCGCGAGTCCGATGCCCCGGTGCCGGCCACGCTGGCCGCCGATTTGCGCGCATATCAGGTGGAGGGATATCGCTGGATGATGTCGCTGGCCGAGGCGGGTTTCGGCGCCTGCCTGGCCGACGACATGGGCCTGGGCAAGACGCTGCAGTCGCTGGCCGTGCTGCTGGCGCGCGCGGCCGGCGGCCCGGCGCTGGTGGTGGCGCCCACGTCGGTATGCGGCAACTGGGCGGCAGAGGCGCGACGCTTCGCGCCCGCGCTGCAGGTGCATGTGTACGCCGAAGGCGACCGCACGGCCATCGTCGGGCAGGCCGGCGCGCACGATCTGGTGATCGTCTCGTACAACCTGCTGCAACAGGCGCGCCGCGCGTTCTGCGAGCGGTCCTGGCATACGGTGGTGGCGGACGAGGCGCAGTCGTTCAAGAACCCGTCGTCGCGGCGCGCGCAGGCCATGTTTGCGCTGCAGTCCGACTGCCGTATCGCGCTGTCCGGCACACCGGTGGAAAACCGCCTGGCGGAACTGTGGGCCGTGATGCGTTTCTGCAATCCGGGCTTGCTGGGGTCGCTGGCGCGCTTCAACGAACATTTTGCGAATCCGATCGAACGCAACGGAGCACGTGACCCGCGCGCCCGCTTGCGCCGCATGATCGCGCCATTCGTGCTGCGCCGGACCAAGGCGCAAGTTCTGGACGAATTGCCATCCCGCACGGAACTTGTGATCCGCGTGGCCCCCGAGCCGGCCGAGGCCGCGCACTACGAGGCGCTGCGCCGCCAGGCGCTGTCCGAGGCTGAACGCGCGTTGTTGCGGCCGCAGAAGGACCGCAGGGCACGCGCCACGCTGCCCGAGCCGCAGGCGCGCATCCACGTGCTGGCGCAACTGATGCGCATGCGCCGCGCGGCCTGCGATCCGAGGCTGGTGACGCCCGAGACCGGCCTTCCCGGTGCCAAGGTGCGTGCCTTTGCCGAACTGGCAGCCACGCTGGCGGCCAACGGCCACAAGACGCTGGTGTTCAGCCAGTTCGTCGATTTCCTGCAGTTGCTGCGCCAGCCGCTGGACGAGGCGGGGCTGGCGTGCCAGTACCTGGACGGCGCCACGCCCGCCGCCGAACGCACCAAACGCGTGGCGGCCTTCCAGGCCGGCGAGGGCGATGTGTTCCTGATCAGCCTGAAGGCCGGTGGCTTCGGCCTGAACCTGACCGCGGCCGATTACGTCGTGATCGCGGACCCGTGGTGGAACCCGGCCGCCGAAGACCAGGCGATGGGGCGCGCGCACCGCATTGGCCAGCAGCGGCCGGTGACGGTCTACCGGCTGATCACGGCCGGCACGATCGAGGAGCGCATCGTCGATCTGCACCAGGGCAAGCGGGCGTTGGCCGAAGGGGTGCTCGACGCGTCTGCCGACGAGGCCACGGGCCGCGACGTGCCGCTGCCCGATATCGACGAACTGGTGGGGCTGCTGCGGCGCTGAGCGTCGACTTCGCCGGATGTTGTCTGCTCTCTACCGCATCGCGGGAGAGGAGACGGGGGAGAGGGCAGGCCGGGCCAAATCTGACGTGTCTGCACCAAACGGTATACAAATTGCTCCTGAATTTGGTGCAGACGCACATTCGCAGGTCGTTCTCGCAAGGTGGGTTTTTGCGGCGCGGCAGGGGTGAGATGCACCTGGCCCCTCCCCCAATCCATATCCAGCAGGCGGAGGATGGGAAATCAGCCGCGTGTCTGCGCATGCTGTTGCGGTGCATCCAGCCTTGGCACAAATACTGCCTTGAGATTCTGTGGATTCGGAATATAGTATACCGAGTCGTTTGATCCCGACGCGTTGCTTCCAACATGCCCCCACAGGTTCGGCCAGATGTCGTGCGCCGCGCCCATGACAACAACGGAGCCACTGTGACCCTGCCTGACCCCGTGCCGGCCGATCCGTCCCGGCCAGATGTCCGCTGGATGCCTGCCCACATTGCCGCCGCGCAACTGGCGCGTGGAGAAACCACGGCGCTGGCACTGGTCGAATCGTGCCAGGCGGCCTGGGATGCCCATCATGGTCAGGTCAATGCGATCGTGCTGGCCGACTTCGAGGCGGCCCGCGAGGCGGCCTTGCAGAGCGATGCGCGCCGTCAGGCCGGGCGCTCGCGCGGGCCGCTCGATGGCGTGCCGTTCTCGATCAAGGAATCGTTCGACGTGGCCGGCTGGCCCACCACGTGTGGCGTGCCGGGGCGTGCCGATCATCGCGCCGGGGCCGATGCGGTGGTGGTGGAGCGCCTGCGGGCGCATGGCGCCGTGCTGCTGGGCAAGACCAACGTGCCGCTGGGCCTGCGCGACTGGCAAAGCTACAACGCGGTCTACGGCACCACGCGCAATCCGCACGATCTGTCGCGCACGCCGGGCGGGTCGTCCGGCGGCAGCGCGGCGGCCGTCTGTGCCGGCATGAGCTATTTCGATATCGGCTCGGATATCGGCTCGTCGCTACGCAACCCGGCGCATTACTGCGGCGTGTTCTCGCACAAGAGCAGCCACGGCATTGTGCCGCTGCGCGGCCATGGCAACGCGCGGGCCGGGTTTGCCGAACAGGACATCAACGTGGCCGGCCCCGTGGCCCGCAGCGCGCGCGACCTGGAGCTGGTGCTGCGCGCCATCGTGGGACCCGATGCCGCCGACGCGCCCGCGTGGCAGCTTGACCTGCCGCCGTGCGACCACACGCGCCTGGCCGATTTCCGCGTGGCCGTGCTGCCCAGCCATCCGCTGGCCGAAGTCGACGCCGCGGTCAGTGGCGCCATCGAGCAGCTCGGGCACCAGCTGGAGGCGGCTGGGGCGCAGGTTGCCTGGAACGTCCGGCCCGACTTCGACGCCGCGCAGTTGTGGCGCATCTACGTGCTGCTGTTGCGGGCGACGACGTCGTTCCATATGGATGACGCCGCATTTGCCGACGCGCTGGCGCGTGCCGGCGACCCCAACGGCGACGACGCCGACTACGCCTCGCTGCAGTTCACCGGGGCCGCGTTGAGCCACCGGCACTGGCTGCTGATGCAGCAGGCCCGCGAAGCCTTCGCGCGCGCCTGGAACCGGTTCTTTGGCGACTTCGACGTGTTGCTGTGCCCGGCGGCATCCACCACGGCCTTTGCGCTCGACGAACAGGGCGAGCCGTGGCAACGCACGATCCAGGTCAACGGCCAGCCGTGGCCGCTGACGTCGCAACTGTTCTGGGCCGGCCATTCTGGGCTGTGCGGCCTGCCATCGACGGTGGCGCCGATTGGCCCCGCGCGCGATGGCCTGCCGGTGGGCGTGCAGATCGTGGCCCGCCGCTACGGCGACCTCACGTCGCTGCGTTTTGCCCAGTTGCTGGAAGACGCTGGCCACGGATTCCGGCCACCGCGCATCGCTTCATCGCCGAATCGTTAATTCACGACATCGCTGCATCGAAAAATCGCTAAAAGGGGAGGGCGATCATGCTGGACTGGTTCAAGGAGTTGTCGCGCGCCGAGCGCAAGGGGTTCTACGGGGCGTTCCTGGGGCATGCGGTCGACGTGTTCGACTTCATGATCTATTCGTTTTTGATTTCGACGCTGCTGGCGCAGTGGGGCATGAGCAAGTCGATGGCGGGCGCCATCGTCACGTGGACGCTGGTGTCGTCGCTGGTCGGCGCCGTTGGCGCGGGCCTGCTGGCCGACCGCTTTGGCCGCGTGCGCGTGCTGCGCTGGACCATCCTGGTATTCGCGGTGTCCTGCTTCCTGTGCGGCATCGCCAATTCGCCAGAACAGCTGATGGTATTCCGCATGCTGCAGGGCCTGGGCTTCGGCGGGGAATCGTCGCTGTGCATGGTGCTGGTGACCGAGCTGATCCGCAATCCGGCGCATCGCGGCAAGTACTCGGGTTTTACGGCCAGCAGCTATTCGTTTGGCTGGGGCGGCGCAGCCATCGCCTATGCCATCACGTTCAACCTGTTCGAGCCCGAAGTGGCGTGGCGCGTCTGCTTCTTCCTGGGCATCCTGCCGGCGCTGGTGGTGGTCTACCTGCGCCGCAACCTGGAGGAGCCCGAAGTCTTCCTGAAAAGCCGCGCCGAACGCGGCAAGGTCTCGGCCTCTGCCGACCTGGCGCGCGTGTTCCGCAAGCCGCTGCTGAAGAAGACACTGCTGTGCAGCCTGCTGTCGGGCGGCATGCTGGGCGCCTACTACGCCATTGCCACCTGGCTGCCGACGTTCCTGAAGACCGAGCGCGGACTGTCCGTATTCGGCACCAGTTCGTACCTGGCCGTGACGATCCTGGGTTCGCTGGTCGGCTACGTGGCCGGCGCCTATGCCACCGACCGCTGGGGCCGGCGCCTGACCTATATCGCGTTTGCCGCCGGCGCTTTCGTGATGGCGATGATCTACATGGTGATTCCGGTCTCGAACACGTCGATGCTGTTCCTGGGCTTTCCGCTCGGGGTGCTGATGCAGGGCGTGTTCTCGGGTATCGGCGCCACCATTTCCGAGTCGTACCCGAGCGGCGTGCGGGCCACCGGCTACGGTGTGGCGTACAACCTGGGCCGTGTGATCGGCTCGTTTTTCCCGCTGGCCGTGGGGTGGCTCAACAGCGGACGCACGTCGCTGGCGCTTGCCATCGCCATGGTGGCCGGGGTCGGCTACGCGCTGGTGATGGTGTCCGCGGCGTTGCTGCCCGAGACCTCGGGCATCGACCTTGGCCAGGCCGGTGGCGGCGACGACCATGACGACGCCACCGAGCCGGCAGGCGCCACGGCCGCAACGGCGCTGGCGCCGGTTGCGCCGGCCGGCAAGCCCGCATGACTTGATCCGGGCGGGTCTGGGCCAACCCGCATCTGCCTGGATCTGCCTGGACCTGCGTGGCCGGATGCTGGCCGGATTGCCATGTGACGGCGGCGCTTTGACCTCGAAACAACAGTCGCGCCGCCCGCAATTAAGCCGCTGCTTACCAGCGGCACTGGCGGCCCTATAATGGCTGCTCCGCCATCGGCCACGCGTCCCGCGTGGCCGATGGTCCTTCCTGACGGCAATGCCGCACAAGACGGCCTGCCGTACCGTCTCTTCTCATCTCGCCATGACACCCCGACAGTCGTCCCCGGTGTGGTTGCGCCTCTGGCATCGCTTTGCCGAGGTGGAGCGCAACGCCTTTCTCGACGGCGCGCGATTTTTCGCGCCCTCGCTGCCCGCGGTATTTTCCTGGGGCCTGGTCACCGGGGTGGCAATGAGCAAGTCGGCGCTGACCGTGCCGGAGGCCATCGGCATGTCGCTGCTGGTCTACGCGGGGTCTGCCCAGCTTGCCGTGCTGCCGCTGTTCGCGGCGGGCATGCCGATCTGGACGGTCTGGCTCACGGCGGCAGTGGTCAACCTGCGCTTCGTGATCTTCAGCGCCGCGCTGCAGCCGCACTTCAACTACCTGCCGGGCTGGCGCCGCACGCTGCTGGGCTTCTTCAATGGCGACCTGCACTTCGTCTATTTCATGCAGCGCTATGCCGAGCCGGGCTACGCGCCGGGCAAGGAAGGGTATTTCTGGGGCATGGCGCTGATCAACGGCGCCACGTGGCAGGTGTCGTCGATCATCGGCATCCTGCTGGCAAGCCTGTTCCCGGACAGCTGGGGCCTGGCGCTGGCGGGCACGCTGGCGCTGATCCCGGTGATGATCGCGACAATCAATTCGCGCTCGACGCTGATGGCCGTGGTGGTGTCGGCGGTGGTGGCGCTGCTGTGCTTCGACCTGCCATACCGTCTGGCGCTGGTGATTGCCGTGGTGGCCGCGATTGCCGCCGGCATGGCCAGCGACGAGATGGCAGCGCGCGCCACGCTGAAGGGTATCCGCGCCCGCAAGGGCCGCCAGCCAACCGGAGACCAGGCATGAGCCATCTCGATACCTGGATCGCCATCCTCGGCATGACCGTGGTGACCGTGTTCTCGCGTGCGCTGTTCCTGATGGCGGGCGAGCGCGTGACGGTGCCCGACCGCATCCAGCGCGCGCTGCGCTATGCGCCGGCCGCCGCGCTGGCGGCCATCATCCTGCCCGACCTGCTGACCTTCGAAGGGCACTTCACGATCGCGCCGGGCAACGACAAGCTCATGGCGGGCATTGCCGCCACGGTCTGCTATGTGCTGACCAGACGCATGGTCGGGATGATCGTGGTGGGCATGGCGGTGTACACCGCGCTGCGGCTGCTGGGCTAAACGGCCTGCGCCTCGTGCCCGGCGGGCTCGGCCAGGATGCCGCCCAGGCGCGTCAGCAGGTGGGCGAGCTGGGCCTGGGTGCTGGTGCCGGTCTTGGTGAATATCGCCTTCAGTTGCGAACGGGCGGTCTCGCGCTTGATCCCCAGTTGCATGCAGGCATCCGGCAGGCCGATGCCGGTGTTCAGCAGCATCGCAAGCCGGTTTTCGGCGGGCGTCAGTCCGTACAGATCGCGCAGCACGGCCGGCACCGCGCGCGGCGGGCCCTGGTTCTCGTGGATGGAAACCAGTACCGGCTGCCCTTCCCATTCCGAAGACAGGTAGAGCGCAGGGGTCAGGGCTACGGCCACGATCTGCGCCGCGCGGCCATCGGCGCCAATGGCCTGGATGGCCTGGGCCGGCTGCAGCGAGTTGGGGTCGCACAGCGATCGCACGACATCTTCGAAGGGGCGCGACAGGCGCCACCCGCTGCCTTTGCCGTCGGCGGCGTCGCCGGGCAGCAGCCGGCGCGGCCACGGTTCGCCGGCCGCGTTGGACAGCAGGACCTTGCCCGATTCCGCGAACACCACCACGCCGAACGGCAGGCGATTCAGCAGGTCTGCCGAGACATGGCCCTGCGCCGCCACCGCGTGCGTGCGGTCGCGCAGGATCATGGCCTCGCGCAGATGCGGAATGGCCCAGTCCAGCGCGCGGGCGTCGGCCTCCGAATAGCCGTCCTCGCTGGCCGGGCGCTGGAGCGCCAGATAGATCTCGTGCGTGGGACGGCGGTCCACCAGGCAGGCCATGACCGATGTCAGGCCAACGTCGTCGAGCGCCTGCCCGCGAAATGCCTGGTCGGGCGCGGTGGCGCGGGTGGTGTCGCGCCGGTCGATATGCCAGCCGCCAACCGGCATCGACCCGGATACCGGCATGCCGCTGTGCAGCCGGTAGGGCGGTGGCAGGATGGCGAGGTTGTCAGGGGCACGGTTGACCATATGGCGTACCTGCACGGTCTGCTGGCTGGTATCCAGAACCAGCAACGACGCCTGGATGCTGCCGCTTTGTTCGCACAGCGCGTGGAGACTGCGTTGCCACGCAAGGGGGTCGAACACGCCCAGATAGAGGCCACGAATGGTCTCATGCATGTCAGATGCGTTCATTACGTTACTTCCTCTGTCCTTCTTGACGGCGGGCACGCGAACGAGGGGTGCCGCCATGCATCGCGACCTGCGGTGGGGTCGACGTGGTTGCCGCGTGCCAGGGGCTGCTGCGCGGATTCGCGAGCAGGGGACGGTGGGGCGGGCTCAGCCTCCGTCCAGCGTGGCCGCCAGCTTCGTCAGCAGGTGGGTGAATTGCGCCTGGCTCGTGCAGCCGGTCTTCAGGAAGACGGCCTTGAGCTGGGTGCGCGCGGTCTCGTGGCGAATGCGCATGTGACGAGCCGCCTCGGGCAAGCCTTCGCCCGTTGCCAGGCGCGCCGCGAGACGCGTTTCGGCCGGCGTCAGCCCGTAGAGATTGCGCAGCACGGTGTCCAGCAGTACCGACGGCGCACCGGCCTCGTGCACCACCACCAGTGCCGCCGGCTGCTGCCACTGCGAGGCAAACGCATGCGTGGGCGGCAGCGGCAGGACCAGGACTTCGGCATGGTTGCCGTGATCGTCGCTGGCGCGCGCCGCTTGCGCGCCAAGTGGATTGCCGGGATCGCAGGCTGCCTGCACCATGTCGGCAAAGGGCCGCGACAGATGCCATGCCGTGGTCTTGCCCGATGGTTCCAGGCGGCGTGCCCAGCGTTCGCCGGCCATGTTCGCCAGCAGAAGGTGCCGGTCGGGCGCGTAGACGCCCACGGCGAAGGCCAGCCGTTCCAGCAGGCGGGCAGAGATCGAGGCCATGGTCGACAGCGCCAGCGTGCGGTCGCGCATGGCAATGGCGCTGCGCATGTGCGGGACGACCCAGTCGAGGCGGCGCGTGTCCTCGCCCGAGAAGGCGTCCTGGGACAGCGCGCGCTGCATCGAGAAATACACCTCGTAGTGCGGCTGGCGTTCCACCAGGCAGGCCACGTACGAGCGCAGGTCGAACCGATTGAAGAAATCGCGATAGAACGGATGTCGCGCCATGGCCTGGGGACCCAGGTCGCGCGCGTCGATGTACCAGGCGCCTGGCACCAGCCGGGGCGCGAAGGCCTTGGCCGGGTCGATGGCCTGGAAATCGCTTTCATAGGCGGTGAACAACTCCGCCACGGGATTGACTACTTCGTTGACCGTTACCTGGTCGCGCACCGTGTCCCAAACCATCATCGATGCATGCGCCGTGTCGGCGATCTCGGTCAGCGTGCGCAGGCTCTGCTGCCATGCGGCGGGATCGAGAATGCCTTCATACAAGCCACGGATAGCGCCGTGGATGGCGGCTTGTTCCATCTGACTACCCCCTTGCATTCACCACGTCTGTTCCTTCCCGCGTGTCCGTCGCGCACGTCCGCGGAAATGGTGGCGCCAGTCTGAGCCGGCTGTTGTCTCGCGTCATGATGTACTAAAACTATCAAAAGTAGTTCGAGTGTCTGACTGAGCGTACGTTTAGTACATTAAGGCGTACATTACCGCATGCTGCCGCGATGTTGTTAAGACAATGACCCCTCCTAAAGTAGGGGTATGACGGGCGGCCGTGTGACGCACGGAGAGTCCGGGCGGCGGAAGGCGCAAATCCGTAACGACGATCAGGTAAAATGGCGGTTTTCCCGACTTCTGTGGACGGCTGTATGCCGTCCCCGTCCCCGCTCTTATCGCCATGACCTCTGTCCTGCGTCTTACCGATCTCATTTCCCAAGGCAAACTCTCCGGCAAGCGTGTGTTTATCCGCGCCGACCTGAACGTGCCGCAAGACGACGCAGGCAACATCACCGAGGACACGCGTATCCGCGCGTCGGTGCCTGCCATCCAGGCCTGCCTGGAAGCTGGTGCGGCCGTGATGGTGACATCACATCTGGGCCGCCCGACCGAGGGCGAGTTCAAGCCCGAAGATTCGCTGGCCCCGATCGCCACGCGCCTGTCGGAACTGCTCGGCAAGCCGGTAAAGCTGGTGCAGAACTGGGTCGACGGCGTGGAAGTGGCGCCCGGCCAGGTGGTGCTGCTGGAAAACTGCCGCGTCAACAAGGGCGAGAAGAAGAACAGCGACGAGCTGGCCCAGAAGATGGCCAGGCTCTGCGACGTCTACGTCAATGACGCCTTCGGCACCGCGCACCGCGCCGAAGCCACCACCCACGGTATCGCCAGGTTCGCGCCGATCGCCTGCGCCGGCCCGCTGCTGGCCGCCGAGATCGACGCGCTGGGCCGCGCGCTGGGCCAGCCGGCGCGTCCGCTGGTAGCCATCGTGGCCGGCTCGAAGGTATCGACCAAGCTGACCATCCTGAAGGCGCTGGCCGACAAGGTCGACGGTCTCGTGGTCGGTGGCGGCATCGCCAACACGTTCATGCTGGCCGCCGGCCTGAAGATCGGCAAGTCGCTGGCCGAGGCCGACCTGGTGGGCGACGCCCGTGCCATCATCGACATCATGGCCGCCCGCGGCGCATCGGTGCCGATTCCGGTGGACGTGGTCTGCGCCAAGGACTTCAGCGCAACGGCTGCCGCCACGGTCAAGGACGTCAAGGACGTGGCCGACGACGACATGATCCTGGATATCGGCCCGAAGACCGCTGCCATGCTGGCCGACCAGCTCCAGGCCGCCGGCACCATCGTCTGGAACGGCCCGGTGGGCGTGTTCGAATTCGACCAGTTCGGCAACGGCACCAAGGTGCTGGCCGAAGCCATCGCCACGTCGAAGGCGTTCTCGATCGCCGGTGGCGGCGACACGCTGGCCGCCATCGCCAAGTACGGCATTGCCGACCGGATCGGCTATATCTCCACCGGCGGCGGCGCCTTCCTGGAGTTCCTGGAAGGCAAGAAGCTGCCGGCGTTCGAAGTGCTGGAACAACGCGCTGCAGGCTGAAGCCCGCACGGGCTGGCGGCGCGAGCCGGCCGGCCCGGCGCCAGTTGCCCCTGAAGCCCGCAAGCCCATAAGCAGCCAACCCCAGGAAACCGCCCGCATGACCCGTTCCACCAAGATCGTTGCCACGATTGGCCCCGCATCCAGCTCGCTGGAAGTGCTGACCCGCATGATCGGGGCCGGTGTCGACGTGGTGCGCCTGAATTTCTCGCACGGCACCGCGCAGGACCATATCGACCGCGCCGCGCTGGTGCGCGAGGCCGCCACGGCCTGCGGCCGCGAGGTGGCAATCATGGCCGACCTGCAGGGGCCCAAGATCCGCGTGGGCAAGTTCGAGAACGGCAAGGTCACGCTGAAGGCCGGCGATGCGTTCGTGCTGGACTCCACCTGCGAGACCGGCACCCAGGAGCGCGTGGGGCTGGACTACAAGGACCTGCCGCGCGACGTGGGCCCGGGCGATGTGCTGCTGCTCAATGACGGCCTGATCGTGCTGGTGGTGGACCGCGTGATCGGCAGCGAGATCTTCACCACGGTGCGCGTGGGCGGCGACCTGTCGAACAACAAGGGCATCAACCGCCAGGGTGGCGGCCTGTCGGCGCCGGCGCTGACCGCCAAGGACATGGAGGACATCAAGACCGCCATGGCCCTGCACGCCGACTACGTGGCCGTCAGCTTCCCGAAGAACGCCACCGACATGGAAATGGCGCGCCAGCTGGCCAACGTGGCCGGCCAGCCGCACAACCACAAGGCGCGCATGATCGCCAAGATCGAACGCGCCGAGGCCATCCGCCCCGGTGTGCTCGAGGAAATCCTGAACGCATCGGACGGCATCATGGTGGCCCGCGGCGACCTGGCCGTGGAAGTGGGCAACGCGGCCGTGCCGGCGCTGCAGAAGCGCATGATCCGCCTGGCCCGCGAGGCCAACAAGCTGACGATCACGGCCACCCAGATGATGGAAAGCATGATCGTCAACCCGGTGCCGACGCGCGCCGAGGTGTCGGACGTGGCAAACGCCGTGCTGGATGGCACCGACGCCGTGATGACGTCGGCCGAGACCGCCGCCGGCCGCTATCCGGTGGAAACGGTCGAAGCCATGGCCGCGATCTGCCTGGAAGCCGAGAAGTCCGAGGTGGTGCAGCTCGACACCGATTTCCTGAACCAGACGTTCTCGCGCATCGATCAGTCGATTGCCATGGGTGCGCTGTTCACGGCCTATCATCTAGGCGTGAAGGCAATTGCCGCGCTGACCGATTCGGGCGCCACTGCTTTGTGGATGAGCCGTCACCGCATCCATGTGCCGATCTATGCCATGACGCCGAACCTGGCGTCGCAGCGCAAGATGCAGCTCTACCGCAATGTGGTGCCGCTGCCGCTGCAGTCGAGCACCGACCGGGACGAGGCGCTGGAACAGGCCGAGGAACTGCTGCTGGCACAGGGTGCCGTGCAGCATGGCGATTTCATTGTGCTGACGATTGGCGAGCCGATGGGCCAGGCCGGCGGCACGAACACGCTGAAGATCGTGAGGGTCGGCAGCAAGTTCAAGTAAAGAGATGACGTCCGATGTGGTGCGCTGCACGGACGGCGCACCGCGGATGCGCGAACCTGCCCGGCGCAGCATCGAAAAAATACTAGATACCGTTTTTTTATTCAGGAGTTAGACATGCCACTCGTATCCATGCGCCAGCTGCTGGACCATGCCGCCGAGAACAACTATGGTCTGCCGGCCTTCAACGTGAACAACCTCGAACAGGTCCAGGCCATCATGCAGGCCGCCGACGAGGTCAACGCCCCGGTGATCATGCAAGCCTCGGCAGGTGCGCGCAAATACGCTGGCGAGCACTTCCTGCGTCACCTGATCGAAGCCGCCGTGGAAGCCTACCCGCACATCCCCGTGGTGATGCACCAGGATCACGGCCAGTCGCCGGCGATCTGCCAGGCCGCCATCGACCTGAACTTCTCGTCGGTGATGATGGACGGTTCGCTCAAGGAAGACGGCAAGACCCCGTCGGACTACGAATACAACGTCGACGTGACCCGCAAGGTCGTGCAGATGGCCCACGCGCTGGGCGTGACCGTGGAAGGCGAACTGGGCTGCCTGGGCTCGCTGGAAACCGGTGAGGCCGGCGAGGAAGACGGCATCGGCGCCGAAGGCAAGCTCGACCACTCGATGCTGCTGACCGATCCGGAGCAGGCTGCCGACTTCGTCAAGGCCACGCAGCTGGACGCACTGGCCATCGCCATCGGCACGTCGCACGGCGCGTACAAGTTCACGCGCAAGCCCACGGGCGACATCCTGGCCATCGGCCGTATCAAGGAAATCCACGCCCGCATCCCGAACACGCACCTGGTGATGCACGGTTCGTCGTCGGTGCCGCAGGAACTGCTGGCCGAGATCCGCCAGTTCGGTGGCGACATGAAGGAAACGTACGGCGTGCCGGTGGAAGAAATCCAGGAAGCCATCAAGTACGGCGTGCGCAAGATCAACATCGACACCGACATCCGCCTGGCGATGACCGGCGCGATCCGCCGCTTCTTCGTGGAAAACCCGAGCAAGTTCGACCCCCGCGAATACCTGAAGCCGGCCCGCGAAGCCGCCAAGCAGGTTTGCAAGGCCCGCTACATCGCCTTCGGTTGCGAAGGCCAGGCCAGCAAGATCAAGGCCGTGTCGCTGGTCGACATCGCCGGCCAGTACAAGTCGGGCAAGCTCGCCCAGGTCGTGCAGTAAATCGTTTCGCCGCCCCGCCCGCCCAGCGCGCGGGGCGTTCGTACTTCATGGGGCTTCGCCAACCGCACGAAGCCCCGCTTGTTTTCAGCCGCAGCCGCTTTCACACCATGTCTGACGCCCTCTACGAATCCTCCATCCAGTCCCTGCCGCTGCTCGGCAAGGGCAAGGTCCGCGACAACTACGCCGTCGGCGACGACAAGCTGCTGATCGTGACCACCGATCGCCTGTCGGCCTTCGACGTGATCATGGGCGAGCCGATTCCGGCCAAGGGCCGCGTGCTGAACCAGATGGCCAACTTCTGGTTCCGCAAGCTCGCGCACATCGTGCCGAACCACGAGACGGACGTGACGGCGGAAAGCGTGGTGGCCGCTGACGAAGTGGCGCAGGTCAAGGGCCGCGCCGTGGTGGTCAAGCGCCTGAAGCCGATCCTGGTGGAAGCGGTGGTGCGCGGCTACCTGGCCGGCAGTGGCTGGAAGGACTACCAGGCCACGGGCAAGGTCTGCGGCATCGAACTGCCGGCCGGCCTGCAGAACGCGCAGAAGCTGCCCGAGCCGATCTTCACGCCGGCGGCCAAGGCCGAGATGGGCGAGCACGACGAGAACATCTCGTTCGACGAGGTGGTGCAACGCATCGGCCGCGAGCTGGCCGAAAAGATGCGTGACATCTCGATCCGCCTGTACAAGGAAGCGTCCGAGTACGCAGCCACGCGCGGCATCATCATCGCCGACACCAAATTCGAATTCGGCCTGGACGAAGACGGCACGCTGACCCTGATGGACGAGGTGCTGACCGCCGATTCGTCGCGCTTCTGGCCGGCCGACTCGTACCAGGTGGGCACCAACCCGCCGTCGTTCGACAAGCAGTTCGTGCGCGACTGGCTCGAGGCCGTGCGCATCGACGGCAAACCGTGGCCGAAGACCGCGCCGGCGCCGAAGCTGCCCGACGACGTGGTGCAGAAGACCGCCGACAAGTACAAGGAAGCGCTGACCCGCCTGACCGGCGAGCAGCTGCAATAAGGCGGAAGGAACCAGAACATGAGCAACGCAGCAAAGCCGGTGGTGGGCGTGGTGATGGGCAGCAGTTCCGACTGGGACGTGATGCAGCACGCCGTGGCCATGCTCAAGGATTTCAACGTGGCGTTCGAGGCGCAGGTGGTATCGGCGCACCGCATGGCCGACGACATGTTCCGCTATGCCGAGTCGGCCCGCAGCCGCGGCATCCGCGCGATCATCGCCGGTGCCGGCGGCGCCGCGCACCTGCCGGGCATGATCGCCGCCAAGACGATCGTGCCGGTGTTCGGCGTGCCCGTGCCGTCGAAGTACCTGCGCGGCGAGGATTCGCTGTTGTCGATCGTGCAGATGCCCAAGGGCGTGCCCGTGGCGACGTTCGCCATCGGTGAAGCCGGTGCCGCCAACGCGGCGCTGCACGCCATCGCCACGCTGGCCACCACCGACGACGCGCTGGCCAGCGCGCTGGAAGCGTTCCGCGCGAAGCAGACCGAAGCTGCCCGCGCGATGACCCTGCCCGTTTAAGACCTTGTAGTGACCGAAGCCTGAGCCATGCCGACCGATATCCATCCCTTCCTGTCCGAAGCCCATACGCCGGAGTCGCGCGCCGAGTTTGGCGTCGATGCCCCCGGCGCGCCGATCCTGCCCGGTGCCTGGCTTGGCATGCTCGGCGGCGGCCAGCTGGGCCGCATGTTCACGCATGCGGCGCAGTCGATGGGCTATCGCGTCTGCGTGCTCGATCCGGACCAGGACAGCCCTGCCGGCAACGTGGCCGATCGCCATATCTGCGCCACCTATACCGATGAGGCCGCGCTGGCCGAAGTGGCGCGGCTGTGCGAAGCCGTGAGCACTGAATTCGAAAACGTGCCGTCGATCTCGCTGGACCGCCTGGAGCAGGCCGGCGTGTTCGTGGCGCCGCGCGGCTACTGCGTGTCGATTGCGCAGAACCGTATCGGCGAGAAGAAGTTCTTCGCCTCGTGCGCCGAGCGCACCGGCGTGCCGCCGGCCCCGCACTGGGTGATCCAGCATGATGCCGACGTGGACAACGTGCCCGACAACGTGCTGCCCGGCATCCTGAAGACCGCGCGCATGGGCTACGACGGCAAGGGCCAGGCCCGCGTGAAGACGCGCGAGGACGTGCGCGCCGCATGGAAGGCCATGCAGCACGTGCCGTGCGTGCTGGAGCAGATGCTGCCGCTGGCCTATGAGGTGTCGGTGCTGGCCGCGCGCGCCGCCGACGGCAGCACGGCCACCTGGCCGCTGGCCGAGAACGTCCATCGCGACGGCATCCTGTTTTCCACCACGATGCCGTCGACGAGTGTGTCCGACGACATCGCCACGCGGGCCCGTGCCGCCGCCGCCACGATCACCTCGGAAATGGGTTACGTCGGCGTGCTGTGCATCGAGTTCTTCGTGCTGACCGACGGCACGCTGGTGGCCAACGAAATGGCCCCGCGCCCGCACAATTCCGGCCATATCACGATGGATGCCTGCGAGACGAGCCAGTTCGAGCAGCAGGTGCGCGCAATGGCCCGCCTGCCGCTGGGCAGCACGCGCCAGCATTCGGCCGGCAAGATGCTGAACCTGCTGGGCGACTGCTGGTTCGAGTTCGGACTGGAGCGCACGCCCGCCTGGGACGAAGTGCTGGGCCAGCCCGGCGCCAAGCTGCATCTCTATGGCAAGAACGACGCGCGCCCGTCGCGCAAGATGGGCCACGTGAACTGCGTGGGCGAGCATGAGGACGCTGCTGCCGCCGCGTTCGACGCTGCCGCCACGGCCCTGCATATCCCGCTCTGAGATTCGATGTCTTCACGCATGCCAACGGCCGCCGAGCTTGACGAGGCGGTTCGTCTGCTCGAAGCCGGCCAGCTCGTGGCCTTTCCGACCGAGACCGTCTACGGACTGGGCGCCGATGCCGAGAACCCCGAGGCCGTCGCGCGCATCTTTGCCGCCAAGGGGCGCCCGTCCAATCATCCGGTGATCGTGCATGTGGTGGATGGCGGCGATGTCAGCTACTGGACCGATGACGTCCCGGAAGCCGCGCAGAAGCTGATCGACGCCTTCTGGCCCGGCCCGCTGACGATCATCCTGAAGCGTGCCGCCCATATTCCGGCGGCCGTGGCGGGCGGGCAGGACAGCATCGGCCTGCGCTGCCCGTCGCACCCCGTGGCCCAGGCGCTGCTGTCGCGTTTCAGGCGCGGCCGGGGCGGCATTGCCGCGCCGTCGGCCAACAAGTTCGGCCAGGTCAGCCCGACCACGGCCGAACACGTGCGCGACGAGTTCGGCGGCACCGTCTATGTGCTGGAAGGCGATGGCGTGGATGTCGGCATCGAATCGTCGATCGTTGACCTGTCGCGCCTCGATACGCTGGGCCCGGTGTTGCTGCGCCCCGGCGCGATTACCGCGGCCATGATGGCTGACGTGCTGGGCACGCTGCCGCTGCCGCCCGATGCTGCCGCGCCGCGTGCGTCGGGCACGCTCAAGGCCCACTATGCGCCGCGCACCACGCTGACGCTGGCGCAGGCCGAAGCATTGCCGCAGCTGCTGCATGGCTTGTCCGAAGGTGGACGGCTGGTGTTTGTCGGCAAGGCAGCGGCCAGCACGGACCCGCGCTGCGTGTTCGTGGAAGCGCCGGCCACGCCCGACGCCTTTGCCCAGGCGCTGTACGGGCTGCTGCGCAAGCTCGACAAGGAAGGCTACCAGCGGCTGGTGTTCGAGCCCGTGCCCGACTCGCACGAGTGGGACGGCGTGCGCGACCGGCTGGGCCGCGCGGCGGCTGCGTTCGAGAACAGCTGAAGCGCAAGCGCCTGCCCTCTCCCCCAGCCCCTCTCCCGCCATGCGGGAGAGGGGAGCACCCCGAAAGCTTTGGACATGCCCCGGTTTTCTCCCCTTTCTAGCCCCCCCGAGCGCTTCGGAGACGCCCCCGGTTTTCTCCCCTCTCCCGCTTGCGGGAGAGGGGCGGGGGAGAGGGCAAGCGCATCAAATCCCCACCACGCCCCTGTCCACCCTCAAGGCGCGCCCTTGTAGACCCACTGCATCAACGCATCGTGCGCTTCCTGGGCACCCGAAGCATTGGGGTGGTTGATATAGGCCACCACCACATAGCGTTCGCCGTTGAGCGCGTCGACATAGCCGGCCAGCGCTCGCACATCGGCCAGCGTACCGGTCTTCAGGTAGGCATTGCCGGCGGCATTGGCGCGCGACAGACGGTTGCGCAGCGTGCCGTCGACGCCGAGGATCGGCAGGGAGTCGAGCAGCACCGGTCCCACGTTGCTGGCGAGTGCCTGTTGCAGCAGGCGGGCCATGTCGTAGGCGCTGATGCGCTCGTCGCGCGACAGCCCGGAGCCGTTCTCCAGCACCAGGTTCGGCATGTCCAGCCCCTGTTTGGTCAGCCACTGATGGATCACGCGCGACGACTTGTCGGTGCTGGCTGGTCCCTTGCGATCCATCTCCGCCCCGATCGTCAGGAACAGTTGGCGGGCCATCACGTTGTTCGAGAACTTGTTGATGTCGCGCACGATGTCGCCCAGCGGCTGACCATAGTGCCGCGCCAGCAGGAAGGCGTTGCGCGGCACCGCGCCGCTGCGCAGGCCGGGCGGGCGTGCAAAGCGGCCGCCGGCGTTCTGCCATTCGGCAACGAAGCCGCCCCAGATGAAATCGCTATGGCTCAGCGTGGCAAGGTTGACGATGTGCTCGCCGCAGTCGGCCGAATAGCTGCCGTCGAACGATGCCACGACGGTGCCGTCCGGCTGCGGCATGATGCTGGGCGTGGCGCGCGACTTCCAGTCGCCGCATCGGCCATTGGCCAGCGTCATCCGGTTGTCCACGCGCAGTTGCGCCAGCGCGGGCGTGACGGCCACGTCCACGGTGCGGTTGGTGGCGTCAGGGGTGATCGTGAACGACAGCGTCTTGAACGCGTAGAGCAATGCGTCCGGGTTCACGTTGTAGGCGCGCTGGGTCTCGCCATCGATCGTGTAGCTGCCGTCCATGCCGTCGGCAAAGAAGCTGCGGTCCAGCACCACGTCGCCGTTGATGGTGGTGGCGCCGGCGGATCGGGCCGTGGCGACCAGCTTTGCCATTTCCTCGGGCACGAGCTTGGGGTCGCCCCGGCCGCGCAGATAGACGTTGCCGTTGATCGTGCCATCGGGGCCGGGCTGGTTGTCGGCATAGAGCGATGTCAGCCAGCGGAAATCGGGCCCCAGCAACTGCAGGCCGGCAAAGGTGGTGACCACCTTCATCGTCGACGCCGGATTCATCGGCGTTTCGGCGTTCCAGCTGACGCGTGCCTGCGGGGCGCCAACCTTGACCACGTAGAAGCTTGCGGCGGACAGCGGCACATGGGCGCGGCGCAGCGCTGCGGTCACGCTGGCGGGCAGGCCGCTACGCGCGGCGGCGGGATCGGCGGGTTCGGCCTTGGCGCGGGCGGCGCCGGCCGTTGCGGCGGCCGCAGTGGCCGCCGTGGCGGCGCGGGTGGCCTTGGTGTTCTTGACGGATTTGGCCTGGGCTCCGGACAGACCGAGGGCCAGCAGCGTGGCCGCGACGATGGCGGGCGACAGGCTGCGGCGGAGCAGGGGCGGGCAGATGGGCATGGCGAGCATGTTAACGCATGGTCCATGCACGCCGGATGACGTCATGCGGCCGTTTCAGGCCGCATTTCATGATCGAGGTCGACTACGCGGCGCTCGGTCCGCTTAGTTGGCCGACTGGCAATCCGTTGCCGGCGGGGGCGCCGATGGTGTGGCGTTCGGAATCGGGAAGATGACGTCGTAGGCCCAGTTGTAGAAGAACGCGTAGACCATGTAGTAGCCAGCCACGGCGATGTCCATGATGAATGCCTCGACCAGGCCGATCTTCAGGTACCAGGCCACCGACGGCAGGAACACGATCAACAGGCCGCCCTCGAACAGGATGGCGTGCAGCACGCGGATCGCCGTCGACTTCCTGAGCTGGCCAGTGAAGCGCAGCATCGCGCGGTCGAACAGGATGTTGTAGATGTAGTTCCACGTGGCGGCGATCAGGGCCGCCACGGCGCCCACGATGCCCATCTGGTGCAACTCGTAGCCGAACACCCAGCTCGCCAGCGGCGCGAACGCGATCAGACCGATCACCTCGAAGCCGACGGTGTGACGAATACGGTCCGCAGTGGTGCGCATGAGACTCTCCAATTCAGCAAATTTCAGCGATGGGAGGCATTCTATCGGCGCGACAGCTGATCGCAAGTTGGATACCATCTAAAAATCCGATAGATCGTGCTGCAGAACGCGCCCCGCATACCCATCGCACACCATGTCTCTTTCCCTTGACCAGCTCCATGCGTTTGCGGCCGCCGCCGAGACCGGTTCGTTCTCGGCCGCCGCCCGCCAGCTTGGCAAGGCGCAGTCGGTCATCAGCGCCGCCGTGGCAAATCTGGAAGTCGACCTGGACACCACGTTGTTCGATCGCAGCGCCCGCTACCCGGTACTGACGCCCGCCGGCGAAAGGCTGCTGCTGGAAGCACGCGTGATCCTTGAGCGCTGCGAGCATTTCCGGGGCGTGGCGAAAAGCCTGGGCGAAGGGGTCGAGTCGCGCCTGACGCTGGCCGTCGACGAGTTGTATCCCGAGGAAACGCTGGGCGAACTGCTGACCGAGTTCTCCGAGCGATTTCCGTCAGTGGAGCTGGAAATCCTGTTTCCGCTGATGGAGGACGTCAGCCGCCTGGTGCTGAGCCAGTGCGCGGACCTGGGCATCATGTGGCGCCAGGAGATCCTGCCGCCGGAACTGGGATTCCACGCGCTGGGCTGGGTGCCCATGCCGATCATCTGCGCGCCCGACCACCCGCTGGCCGCGCAACCGCGCGTGGACTTCGAGGAACTGAAACGCTACCGCCAGCTGATGGTGGCCACGCGAAGCGACAGCGAGGAAAAGAAGCGCCTGCGCGTGGCCGCCGAAGTCTGGTGGGTGGAAAGCCAGTGGGTCATCGTCGAACTGGTCAAGCGCCGCCTGGGCTGGGCCTTTGTCCCCTGGCACGTCGCCGCCAACTCGCCGGCCGCAGCCGGGCTGGTATCGCCGCAACTGACCTTCCAGGACCAGGACTGGCCCGTGGCGATGGAAATCGTCTGGCACAAGCAGCGTCCGCTGGGCAAGGCCGCCACATGGCTGAAGGAACGCGTCAGCCAGCAACCGCTGCCGGTGCCGGACGGGCGGTAGGCGTTACTGCGGCGAAGTTACCGTACTCCCTGTACTCCCCTCCGCCTTCCCCACCTCCACGTCATACCCATGCCACCCGCCGCCCAGCGCCTTGATCAGCGTGATGGCCGCCGTGTACTGGCGATCCATGATACGCAGCGTGGTGGTCTCGGCGGTATAGGCCGCGGTCTGGGCGGTCAGTACGTCGAGCAGGCCCGCGGTGCCGGCCTTGTAGCGGTTGTTGACCAGCGATAGCGCCTCGCGGGCGGAGCGCAGGGCGTCGCCCTGGACCACGGCTTCCTGTTCCAGCACGCGTGCCGATGCGAGGTTGTCCTCGACTTCCTGGAAGGCCGCCAGCACGGTCTGGCGATAGTTGGCGACGTTCTGGTCGTAGGCGGCCACGGCCTGGGCCTTGGCGGCGCTGCGCAGGCCGCCGTCGAACACCGTGCCGGCCAGGCCGGCGCCGACCGACCACACGCGGTCGGGCAGCGACAGCCAGTGCGCCAGCGTGCTGGCCGTGAGGCCGCCCGTGGCCGACAGCGACAGCGTCGGGTAGTAGGCGGCCTGGGCCACGCCGATGTCGGCATTGGCCGATGCCATGCGCCGTTCGGCGGCGGAGATGTCGGGCCGGCGTTCCAGCATTTGCGAGGGCACGGCCACCGGCACCACGGGCACCTGAGTCTGTATATCGGCCGGTGCGATGTTCAGCTCCGACGGCGGCCTGCCGACCAGGATGGCGATGGCGTGCTCCAGCTGTGCGCGGCTGATCTGGATATCAAGCTGTTGCGCCTGGGCCGACTTGAGCTGCGTTTCCGATTGCAGCACATCCGAGCGCTGCGCGGTGCCGGCCTTGTACTGGTTCTGCACCAGCTGCAGCGACTTGGCATAGTCGGCCACGGTGCGGTCGAGCAGCGCGCGCTGGGCATCGGCCACGCGCAGCGAGAAGTAGCTCTGCGCCAGCGTGGCCTGGGTGGACAGCAGCGTCGATGCCAGGTCGGCCTGGCTGGCCTGTGCGCCGGCCTCGGCGCTTTCCACCTGGCGGCGGATGCGGCCCCAGATGTCGATTTCCCAGCTGGCCGACAACGTGGCGTTCTGGCCGTCGATCACCCGGCCGCCGGAACTCGACTTGCCGCGCGACACGCCCACATTGGCGCCGACGGTCGGGAAGTAGCCGGCGCGCGCCGCCGCCAGCGACGCGGTGGCTTGGCGATAGATTGCCTCGGCGGCCTTGATGTTCTGGTTCGACACCTGCACCTGGGATATCAGGTCGTCCAGCGTGGGATCGTTGAACACGCGCCACCAGTCCGGGCGGCCCGCGGCATCCTGCGGTTCGGCAGTCTTCCAGTCGCCGGTCCATGCGGGCATGGCCTCGCTGGCTTCCTTGAAGGCCTTGGGCACGGGCGCGTCGGGGCGCTTGTAGTCGGGGCCGACCGCGCAGCCGGCCAGCAGGGCACAGGCCAGGGCCACCACCGAAAGAGAATTGGAGTGTCGGAACATGGCAGATGCCTTCTTCAGTGTTCGAGTTGCGGCGCGGCGCCGCGTTGCTGCCGGCGCGCGCGCCATGCATTGACCTTCAGGCGCCAGCGGTCGAGCGTCAGGTAGACCACGGGCGTCGTGTACAGCGTCAGCAGCTGGCTGACCACCAGGCCGCCGACGATCGAGATACCCAGTGGCGCGCGCAGCTCGGCGCCATCGCCGCGGCCCAGCGCCAGCGGCACCGCGCCCAGCAGCGCGGCGGCCGTGGTCATCATGATCGGCCGGAAGCGCAGCAGGCAGGCGCGGTAGATGGCGTCGCGCGGGCTCAGGCCGTCGCGCCGCTCGGCGTCGATGGCAAAGTCGATCATCATGATCGCGTTCTTCTTGACGATGCCGATCAGCAGGATCACGCCGATCAGCGCGATGATGCTGAACTCGGTCTTGAACAGCAGCAGGGCCAGCAGCGCGCCTACGCCCGCCGACGGCAGCGTCGACAGGATCGTCAGCGGGTGGACGTAGCTCTCGTAGAGAATGCCCAGCACGATATAGATCGTGATGATGGCGGCCAGGATCAGCAGCGGCTGGCTCTTGAGCGAATCCTGGAACGCCTTGGCGCCCCCGGCAAAGTTGGCCTGCAGCGTCTCCGGCGCGCCGATCTGCGCCATTGCCAGCTTGATGGCGTCGGTGGCCTGCGACAGCGAGTAGCCCTCGGCCAGGTTGAACGAGATGGTCGACGCGGCAAACTGGCCCTGGTGGTTCACGCCCAGCGGTGTGCTGGTGGGCGTCACGCGCGCAAAGGCCGACAGCGGCACGCGCTTGCCGCCGCCCGTGACCACGTAGATGTCGTCCAGCGCGTGGGGACCCTGCAGGTACTCCTGGCTCAGTTCCATCACCACGCGGTACTGGTTCAGCGGGTGATAGATCGTGGACACCAGCCGCTGGCCGAACGCGTCGTTCAGGATCGCATCGATCTGCTGCGCGGTGACGCCGAGCTTCGACGCCGTGTCGCGGTCGATGATCACCGACGTCTGCAAGCCCTTGTCGTTGGTATCGGTATCCACGTCCTCCAGGCCCTTGATATTCGAGATCGCCGCGCGCACCTTGGGCTCCCACGCGCGGAGCACGTCGAGATCATCGGACTGCAGGGTGAACTGGTAGGCCGAACTGCTCTGGCGTCCGCCGATGCGGATATCCTGGACGGGCGTCAGGAACAGGCTTGCCCCGGGCTCCTTCGCCAGCTTGCCGCGCAGCCGCGCCACGATCTGGTCGGCCGTTTCCTTGCGTACGGACAGGGGCTTGAGCGTGACGAACATCTGCCCGGTATTGCGCTGCGAGCCGCCCGTGAAGCCCGTCACGTTGACCACGGCCGGGTCGGACTGCACGATCTTGATGAAGTTGTCGAGCTTGGTGCGCATCAGCTGGAACGACGTGGCCTGGTCGGCGCGGATAAAGCCGATCAGCCGCCCGGTGTCCTGCTGCGGGAAAAAGCCCTTGGGCACGATCACGTACAGGTAGACGTTCAGCGCGATGGTCAGCAGCAGCACGATCCAGATCACCGGGCCGTGGCGCAGTGCCACGCCCAGCGTGCGCCCATAGCCGTTCTGCAGGCGCACGAACAGGTGCTCGGTGGCCCGGTGGAAGCGGCCCTGCTTTTCTTCATGCACGGGACGCAGCAGCCGCGCGCACATCATCGGCGTGGTGGTCAGCGAGACCACCAGCGACACCAGGATGGCTACCGACAGCGTGATAGCGAATTCCTGGAACAGCCGGCCCACGATGCCGCCCATCAGCAGCAGCGGGATGAACACCGCGATCAGCGACAGGCTCATCGACAGCACCGTGAACCCCACCTCGCGCGCACCACGCAGGGCGGCGGCCATCGGCTTCATGCCTTCCTCGATGTGGCGCGAGATGTTCTCCAGGACCACGATGGCGTCGTCGACCACGAAGCCCGTGGCGATGGTCAGCGCCATCAGCGACAGGTTGTTCAGCGAGAACCCGGCCAGGTACATGATCGTGAACGTGCCCACCAGCGACACCGGCACCGCCACGCTGGGGATCAGCGTGGCGCGCACGTTGCGCAGGAACACGAACACCACCATGATCACCAGCGCCACCGAGATCATCAGCGTGTGCTCCACCTCGCGCAGCGACGCGCGGATGGTGGGCGTGCGGTCCATCATCACGTCCAGCGAGATCGTGGCCGGGATCATCTTGCGCAACTGCGGCAGCATGTCGTTGACGCGGTCGACGGTCTCGATGATGTTGGCGCCCGGCGACCGGTTCAGCACCAGCAGCACCGACGGCTTGCCGTTTGCCGAGCCCGCATTGCGGATGTCCTGCACCGAATCCACCACATTGGCAACGTCCTGCAGCCGCACCGGCACCGCAAACGAGTTCGGGCCGCCGCTGTTGACATTGCCGCCCGTGGCCCCGGTGCTGATGGTGGTGGTGCCGCTGCTGGTGGTGATCGTGGTGGTGGTGACGCCGTTGACGGTCTTGGTGCTGACATTGCCGCCCGCTGCCGCATTGGCCGTGCTGGCGATCAGCGCGCCAGCCGATGTGGAAGAGTAGGTGCCCGGCGTGGCGTACCGGATGATCAGCGGCATGTAGTCCCTGGCCGCCATCGCCTGGTCATTGGCATAGACCTGCCACGCCGTGTTGGGATTGTCCAGGATGCCGAGCGGCCGGTTCGCGTTGGTGGCGCTGATGGTGTTGCGCACATCCTCCAGCGAAATGCCGTAGTGGTTCAGCGCGGTCGGATTCAGCTCCACCCGCACGGCCGGCAGCGACGACCCGCCGATGGTGACCTGGCCCACGCCTTCCACCTGCGACAGCTTCTGGGCCAGGATCGTCGACGCCGCGTCGTAGAGCTGGCCGCGCGTCATCGTCGGCGACGTCAGCGCGATGATCATGATCGGCGCGTCGGCCGGGTTCACCTTGCGGTAGGTGGGGTTGTTCGGCAGGCTGGTGGGCAGCGTGGCGCGCGACGCATTGATGGCCGCCTGCACGTCGCGGGCAGCGCCGTCGATATCGCGCGACAGGTCGAACTGCAGCGTCACGCGCGTGGAACCCAACGAACTGCTCGACGTGATCTCGGTCACGCCCGCGATGGCACCCAGCGCGCGTTCCAGCGGCGTTGCCACGGTGGCCGCCATGGTCTCGGGGCTGGCGCCGGGCAGCGACGCCGAGACCGAGATCGTCGGGAAGTCCACCTGCGGCAGCGGCGACACCGGCAGCAGCCGGAATGCGGCAATGCCCGCCAGCAGGATGCCGATGGTCAGCAGCGCGGTGGCTACCGGGCGATGGATGAAGGTGGCCGAGAGGTTCATCAGGCGTTCGGCTCCTGCGGACGCGGCGCCACGCGGTGGCCGCCATGGCCGCCATCGTCTCCGCCGTTGCCGTCGTCACCGCCCTCGTCGGGGCTGCCGAACCTGCGGGTGCGCCAGTCCCTCAGGCGGTACGCCACGCGGTCGAACGCCAGGTAGATCACCGGTGTGGTGAACAGCGTCAGCACCTGGCTGACCAGCAGGCCGCCAACCATCGTGATACCCAGCGGGCGGCGCAGTTCCGAGCCGATGCCCGAGCCCAGCATCATCGGCAGCGCGGCCAGCAGTGCGGCCATGGTGGTCATCAGGATGGGCCGGAAGCGCAGCAGGCAGGCCTGGAAGATGGCGTCGTACGGCTTCATGCCGTGCTCGCGTTCGGCTTCGAGCGCGAAGTCGATCATCATGATCGCGTTCTTCTTGACGATGCCGATCAGCAGGATGATGCCGATGATCGCGATGATGCCCAGGTCCTGCTGGAAGACCAGCAGCGCCAGCAGCGCGCCCACGCCCGCCGACGGCAGCGTGGAGAGGATGGTCACGGGGTGGATGGTGCTCTCGTACAGCACGCCCAGCACGATATACATCGTCACCACGGCGGCCAGGATCAGCCAGAGCGTGTTCGACAGCGACGCCCGAAAGGCCAGCGCCGCCCCCTGGAACTCGGTGGCCATCGAGATCGGCAGCCCGATTTCCTGCTCCACCTTGGTGATCTTGTCGACGGCGGCGCCCAGCGATTCGCCCGGCGCCAGGTTGAACGAGATCGTGGCCGCCGGGAACTGCCCCTGGTGATTGATCACGAGCGGGCCGGTGCGCTCGGAGATCCGGGCGATGGAGCCCAGCGGCACCTGGCCGCCCGACGACGACGGCAGCCGCAGTTCAGCCAGCGATGCCGGGCTGGTACGGAATTCGGGCATCGTCTCCAGCACCACGCGGTACTGGCTGGCCTGGGTGAAGATGGTCGAGATCAGGCGCTGGCCGAACGCGCTGTAAAGCGCGCTGTCGATCACGGCCGTGGTGATGCCGAAGCGCGCGGCGGCGTCGCGGTCGATCTCCACGAAGGCGCGCAGGCCGTTGTTCTGCTGGTCGCTGGCAATGTCGCGCAGTTCGGGTTCCTGCTGCAACCGTTCGACGAGCTTCGGCACCCATTCGGCCAGCACGGCCGGGTCGGGATCTTCCACCGTGAACTGGTACTGGGTACGTGCCACGCGGTCTTCGATGGTCAGGTCCTGCACGGGCTGCATGTAGAGCGACACGCCGCCCAGCTTGTGCACCGCTTCCTGCAGGCGGTCGGTTACCACGGCCATCGAGTCGCGGTCGCCCTTGGGCTTCAGGTTGATCAGCATGCGCCCGGCGTTGATGGTCTGGTTGGTGCCATCCACGCCGATGAACGACGACACGCTGGCGACCGCCGGATCTTGCAGGATCACCTTCTGCACGGCTTCCTGCTTGCGGCCCATCGACTGGAACGAGCTGGTCTGCGCGGCCTCGGTGATGGCCTGGATCACGCCGGTGTCCTGCACCGGGAAGAAGCCCTTGGGCACCAGCAGGTAGAGCAGGCCGGTCAGCACCAGCGTGCCGACGGCCACGATCAGCGTGGCGGTCTGGCGTGCCAGCACCCATTCCAGCGCCCGGCCGTACCGTTCGATCACGTTGTCGAAGAAGCGGCCCGTGGCGAGGTGGAAGCGCGACTGTTCGCTTTCCGGCACATGGCGCAGCAGGCGCGCGCACATCATCGGCGTCAGGGTCAGCGACACCACGGCCGAGATCAGGATCGACACCGCCAGCGTGATCGCGAATTCACGGAACAGCCGTCCGACCACATCGCCCATGAACAGCAGCGGAATCAGCACGGCCACCAGCGAGAACGTCAGCGAGATGATGGTGAAGCCGATCTGCTTCGAGCCCTTCAGCGCAGCCTCCATCGGGGAATCGCCTTCCTCGATGTAGCGCATGATGTTCTCGATCATCACGATGGCATCGTCCACCACGAAGCCCGTGGCGATGGTCAGCGCCATCAGCGTAAGGTTGTTGATCGAGAAGCCTGCCAGGTACATCACCCCGAACGTGCCCACCAGCGACAGCGGCACGGCCACGCCGGGGATGATCGTGGCCGAGAGGTTGCGCAGGAAGATGAAGATCACCATCACCACCAGCGCGATGGCCAGCAGCAGTTCGAACTCCACGTCCTTGACCGAGGCCCGGATCGTGGTGGTGCGGTCGGTCAGCAGCTGCACGTGCACCGACGCCGGCAGCGCCGACTGCAACTGCGGCAGCAGCGTCTTGATGCGGTCCACCACCTCGATCACGTTGGCGCCCGGCTGGCGCTGGATATTGACCGCGATGGCCGGCCTGGCGTTGGCCCACGCGGCCAGGCGGCTGTTCTCGGGGCCGTCGACGATCTCCGCCACGTCGGTAATGCGGATCGGCGCGCCGTTCTGGTAGCCGATGATGATCTGCTTGTACTCGTCGGCAGACTTGAGCTGGTCGTTGGCGTCGATGGTCGAGGCGCGCGACGGGCCGTCGAAGCTGCCCTTGGCGCCGTTGACGTTGGCGCTGCCGACGGCGGTGCGCAGGTCGTCGATCGACATGCCCAGGTTTGCCAGTGCGGTCGGGTTGGCCTGGATGCGCACGGCCGGCCGCTGGCCGCCGCTGATCGTGACCAGGCCCACGCCCTGGATCTGCGAGATCTTGGCTGCCACGCGCGTGTCGACCATGTCCTGCAGCTTGGGCAGCGGCAGGGTGTCGGACGTCATCGCCAGCGTCATGATCGGCGCGTCGGCAGGGTTGACCTTGCTGTAGACCGGCGGCATCGGCAGGTCGGCCGGCAGCAGGTTGCCGCCTGCGTTGATGGCGGCCTGGACTTCCTGCTCGGCCACGTCCAGCGACAGCGTCAGTTCGAACTGCAGCGTGATGACCGACGCACCGCCCGATGACGACGACGACATCTGCTTGAGGCCCGGCATCTGGCCGAACTGGCGCTCCAGCGGCGCCGTGACCGACGAGGTCATCACGTCGGGGCTGGCGCCGGGGTACAGCGTGGTGACCTGGATGGTCGGGTAGTCGACCTCGGGCAGGGCGGAGAGCGGCAGCAGCTTGAATGCGACCAGCCCCGACAGCAGGATGGCGATCATCAGCAGGGCCGTGGCAACCGGCCGCTCGATAAAGATGCGTGAAGGATTCATGCCGCTTCCCTGTCCTCTTCCTTACTGCTGCGGCCGCTGGCCCACGCTGGCGCCCGGATTGGCAGGCGTGTTGGTGGCCGGGTTCGGGCTGGTGTCGGCATCGCGCATGCGGCGGCGCTCGCCCGGCGCGCCCGCCGCTGCCGAGGCCCCCGTGCCGTCGCTGGCAGCTCCCGGCGCCCCTGATGCTCCATGTGCGCCGCTGGCACCACCATGCGCGCCGCTGGCGCCGCCCCAGTTGCCACGGCGGCCCCGCGCACGCGGCGCGCTCGACGGCTGCAGCTGCGCGGCGCGTGCGGCCGGGTCCACCGCCTCCACGACCATGCCTTCCTTGAGCCGGTCGGCGCCGTCCACCACCACGCGCTGGCCGGGCTCCACGCCCTTGAGCACGGCGGTGCGGGCACCATCGCTCGGGCCCAGCGTCACTACCTGAACCTTCACCGTATTGTCGTCGCCCACCACGTAGACAAAGGTGCCTTGCTGGCCACGCTGGATGGCGGCCACCGGAATCACCGTGGCGTCTTCCATGGTATCCACCCGCGTGCGCACGTTCACGAACTGGTTCGGGAACAGCATCCCGTCGGTGTTCTGGAAGATGGCCTTGAGCTTGACCGTGCCCGTGGTGGTGTCGATCTGGTTGTCGGTGGTCAGCAGCGAGCCCTCGGCCAGCTGGTTGCGCATCTGTCGGTCCCACGCCTGCACCTGGAGCTTTTCGCCGGCGTTGAGCTTCTTGAGCACGGCGGGCAGGTTGTCCTCGGGGATCGTGTACAGCACGGTGATCGGCTGGATCTGCGTGATCAGGGCGATGCCGTTCGTGTCGCCGGTGCTGACGATGTTGCCCGGGTCCACCTGGCGCAGGCCGATCCGGCCAGAAGTTGGCGCCACGATCCGGGTGTAGCCCAGGTTCAGCCGCGCGTTGTCGACATTGCCCTGGTCGGTCTTGACCACGCCTTCGTACTGGCGCACCAGCGCGTCCTGCGTGTCCACCTGCTGCTTCGAGATTGAATCCTGTGACAGCAGCGTCTTGTAGCGCTGCTGGTCCAGCCGGGCGTTCTGCAGCAACGCCTGGTCACGGGCCAGCTGGCCCACGGCCTGGTCCAGCGCGGCCTGGAACGGGCGCGGGTCGATCTCCGCCAGCACGTCGCCGGCCTTGATCATCTGGCCTTCCTTGAACAGCACCTTCAGCAGCGGGCCCGAAACCTGCGCGCGCACGGTGACATTCGCCACCGGGGTCACGTTGCCCAGGCCATTGAGCACCACGTCCATGCTGCGCTTGCTGACTGTATTGACCACCACCGGCGAGCGCGGCATGGCGTTCGGGCCCCCCGGACCCCCGGTCCCACCGGGCCCGCGCCGGCCGGCGCCCATGCCCGCCGCGCCGCTGGCGGCGCCCGGCGCGCCGGCACCGGCTTCCTGGGCCGCCTTGCGGTGGCTGTGCCAGTACCAGCCGGCGCCTGCCAGCACCACAATGACGGCGACGGCAATCCAGGTGCGGCGGCGCGAACGGCCCGCACCGCGCGGCGGAGTGGGAGGAATAGGTTGACCTTGTTCTGGGTGGGACATGAACGGAATCCTGGGAACCGGCACGACAAAAAAGGGGCGCGTGCCAAACGGTATTCGCACCGCGACTGTGACGGCGGAGTGGCAGCAGTATGCCGCATCGCGAGGGCAGGGCGACCCGCCGTCAGGTGGGATGGCGCCCGGCAGGGCGCGTCATGGATGGAAGCATAATGTGCGGTCATGATCCCACGTATTTCGTGGCCTCCCGCTTTTATTACAGCGGGTTACGGGCGGCGTGGGTGTAACCTCCAGAAACAAAACCGTCCCGGGCATTTGCAAAGTTGGATGCCCGTCCTGACTATCATGTGCCTATGCGTACAAACCAGCCCACACAGATTCTCGTTGTCGACGACGATCCCGAATTGCGCGACCTGCTGCGCGAATACCTGACATCGCAGGGCTTTGCGGTATCGGTGCTGCACGACGGTGATGGCCTGCAGGCCAGACTGGAGCGCGAGCGCCCGGCGCTGATCGTGCTCGACCTGATGATGCCCAAGGTCGACGGCCTGACCGCCCTGCGCAACCTGCGTGCCAAGAACGACGATATCCCGGTGATCCTGCTGACCGCGCGCAGCGACGAGATCGACCGCATCGTCGGACTGGAAATCGGCGCCGACGACTACCTGGGCAAGCCTTTTTCGCCGCGCGAGCTGCTGGCGCGCATCAACGCCGTGCTGCGCCGCAAGCTGGCGCGCCCGGCTGCCGCCCCCGAAGACCGTGAATCGATCGCCTTTGGCCCGTTCCGCGTGAACTTCCGCCAGCGGTCGCTGGAACGCAGCGGCCAGGCGGTGTCGATCAGCGATACCGAATTCGCGCTGCTGAAGCTGCTGCTGATGCATCCGCTGGAAGTGCTGTCGCGCGAGCGCATCGTCGAACTGATGTATGGCACCGCCAACGGCATCAGCGACCGTGGCATCGACGTGCAGATCTGGCGCCTGCGCCGGCTGCTGGACGAAGACGCGCAGCGCCCGCGCTATATCCAGACCGTACGTGGCCGGGGCTACACCTTCGTGCCCGACGAAGCCGAGGACAGCGTTCCGCAATAAAGCTCCCGCATGAAGCTAAGAATCGATACCCTGTTCGGCCGCATGGCGCTGCTGATCGCCGCCGTGCTGGTGATCAGCCATTTCTCGTGGCTTGCCATCCTGCGCATGGACCGGCGCCAGCAGCAGATCGACTATTCGGTCGAGCAGATGCTGTTCCAGCTGGACAGCATCCAGCGCGCGCTGGATGCCCGGCCGCCCGTGCCTTTGCCGAGCCTGGTGGACGTGGCCGATACGGCCGTGGCCGACGAGCATGCGAAGCCGCCCCAGGGAGGCCGCCCGCGCCGCCTGGTGGAGCAGTTCACGCGCCGCCTGCCGCCCGGCTCGGAGGTGCGGCTGGAGGACGAACTGTCCACGCCGCGGCTCTGGATCAAGCTGCCCAACCGCAATCGATGGATCGCCATGCCGATCCTGTTTGTCCACAACCCGCCGCCGGACAACCGCCTGATTCCGGGGGTGGTGCTGGTGGTGGGCGTGGCGATCGTGTTCGCGCTGTTCGTGGCGTGGCAGATCCAGCGCCCGGTGCGTGACATGGCGGAGGCGGCCGAAAAGCTGTCGCGCCAGCAGGCCGTGCCGCCGCTGCGCGAGCGCGGCCCGCACGAGCTGCGCCAGCTGATCGTGCGTTTCAATCGCATGGTGGCCGACCTGTTCCGCATCGACCAGGAACGCAACACGATGCTGGCCGGCATTGCGCATGACCTGAAGACGCCGCTGGCGCGCCTGCGCCTGCGGGCCGAGATGCTGTCCGACCCCAAGGCGGCCGCAGGGGTGACGCGCGACGTGGACTCGATGTCGGCCATCGTCGAGCAATTCCTGACCTTTGCGCAGAGCAGCGAGCCCACGGCGCGGCCGGTGCCGGTGGACAAGCGCATCGGGGAACTGGCGGCGTCGCTGCACGAGCAGGACAGGCTGGTGGTGCTGGAACTGACCGCCGGCGATGGTTTCCGGATGATCGCCACGCAGCTGGACCGCATCATCGGCAACCTGGTGGACAACGCCTATGCGTACGGGGCGCCGCCGGTCTATGTGGCGACGGCGCGCACCAGCGAGGGCTGGCGCCTGACCGTGGAAGACCAGGGCCCGGGTATCCCGGCCGATGCCATCGAGCGCGTGACCATGCCTTTCGTGCGGCTGGACCCCGCACGCGGCGGCAATGCACATTCGGGGCTGGGCCTTGCCATTGTCGACCGTCTGGTCAGGCAGGGCGGCGGCAGGCTTGCGATCAGCAACCGCGATGAAGGCGGCCTGCGCGTGGAGATGGTGTTCCCGTTCACGGCGCTGGCACAGGCGGCCTGATTCTGCTTTGCGCGTGGTGTTCTCCCCTCTCCCACTTGTGGGAGAGGGGAGCAACACAATCAGTCTTTCAAACCTTCTTCTTTTCCCCGATCCGGCTTTCCTTGCCGGCCAGCAGCTTGGCGATATTGGCACGGTGACGCGCGATCAGCAGTACGCTGATGACCAGCACGGCGCCGGCGATGATATCCACGCCGAACATCAGCACGTAGAAGAACGGCGCAAAGATCGCGGCCACCAGCGCGGCCAGCGACGAATAGCGGAAGAAGAACGCGATGATGAGCCAGCTGGCCAGCGTGCCGGCGCCCAGCAGCGGGTGGATGGCGAACAGGATGCCGGCCGCGGTTGCCACGCCCTTGCCGCCCGCAAAGCGGTGGAATACCGGGTACAGGTGGCCCAGGAACACGGCCAGCGCGGCCAGCGCGATGCCGGTATCGTCCACGCCGTAGCCCGGGCCCAGGTGCTTGACCAGCATGACCGCCACATAGCCCTTCAGGCCATCGCCGATCAGCGTCATGATGGCGGCCTTCTTGTTGCCGGTGCGCAGCACGTTGGTGGCGCCGGGGTTGCCGGAGCCGTAGCTGTGCGGATCGGGCAGGCCCATGACCTTGCTGACCACGACGGCGAACGACACCGATCCGATCAGGTAGGCGATGACGGCAAATATCAGGTTGACCATTGTGTGGGAATAAAGACAAGGAATTTCAGGCTGGCGCGATTGTAGCGCGGCGCGGCGTCAGCGGACTCCGTGGTTTCCCCGGCTTCCCGCAATCTGGCGGCCGGCCCGGTCGCCATCAGTCGGGCAGCGCGCAAGTCACCGCCTTGGCGTCCAGCAGGTCGGTCAGCACGCCCGGGGCGATGCTGACCAGGTAGCCGCGCCGCCCGCCGTTGATATAGATGGTGTCCAGCGCCAGCACGGTGCCTTCCACATAGACCGGCATGCGCTTCCTGGTGCCGAAAGGCGACGTGCCGCCCACCATGTAGCCGCTGTGGCGCTGGGCCACCTCGGGCTTGCACGGCTGCACGCTCTTGCAGCCAATCTGCCGCGCCAGGTTCTTGGTCGATACCGAGCAGTCGCCGTGCATCAGCACGATCAGCGGCCTGGCGGCCTCGTCTTCCATCACCAGCGTCTTCACCACGTTGTGCTCGGGCACGCCAAGCTGGCGCGACGATTCGCCGGTGCCGCCGTGGTCGACATAGTCATAGGCATGCTCGCCGAATGCCACGCCCTGCTTGCGCAGCATCTGCGTGGCCGGTGTCTCGGAGATGTGTTTCTGCTTGCTCATGGAATGGATGGTCCGCGCCGGCTCAACCGCGCGGATGGTGATGCAGGTGCAGCTCGCGCAGGCGCTCGCGCGCCACGTGCGTGTAGATCTGCGTGGTGGAAATGTCGGCATGGCCCAGCAGCAGTTGCACCACGCGCAGGTCGGCGCCGTGGTTCAGCAGGTGCGTGGCAAATGCGTGCCGCAGCGTATGCGGCGACAGCGGGGCGTGGACGCCAGCCTCGCGCGCATGCTTCTTGATCAGGTGCCAGAACGTCTGGCGCGTCATGCCTTCGCCGCGCTGGGTGACGAACAGTTCGTCGCAGGCGCGGCCGGCCAGCAGCGCGGGGCGGCTTTCGGCCAGGTAGCGGCGCAGCCAGTCGCCGGCCTGGGCGCCAAACGGCACCAGCCGTTCCTTGTTGCCCTTGCCCCCGACCACGCGCGCCACGCCCTCGTTGAGCCCGATTTCGATGGTCTTCATGTTCGTCAGCTCGGACACGCGCAGCCCGCTTGCGTACATCAGTTCGAGCATGGTGCGATCGCGCAGGCCCAGCGGCGTGTCCTCGTCGGGGGCTTCCAGCAGCGCCTCGACCTGGCCTTCGGACAGCGTCTTCGGAAAGCGCGGCGGCTGCTTGGCCGGGCGCAGCAACAGGCAGGGATCGGCCTCGATCATGTGCTCGCGCAGCGCCCACTGGTAGAAGCGGCGGAAGACCGTCAGGCGCCGGTTGGCCGACGATGCGCGGGTATCCATGTGGCGTGCCGCGAAGTAGCCGGACAGCGCCGTGTCGTCGACGGCCAGCAGCGCGCTGGTGTCGGTCTCGTGCAGCCAGCGCGCGAGCAGCGCCAGGTCGCGCCGATAGGCATCGATGGTGTTCTTCGACAGCCCGTCTTCGAGCCACAGCGCATCGCAGAAGCGGTCGACCAGCGCCAGGTCGTCGGTCAGCGCCGCGCTCATAGGAGCATCGCCCCCTCATGGCGCAGCAGCCAGCGCTTGACGCCCAGGTGAAAGCCTTCCTCGCCGTGATGGGCGAAGCCGCCAAGGCCGTTGGCGGCCACCACGCGATGGCACGGGATCACGATCGGAAACCAGTTCTGTCCACAGGCCTGGCCCACGGCGCGCGGCATGCTCTGCAGCGATCTGGCGATGGTGCCGTATGTGGTCAGCCCGCCGCGCGGCACCGCGCAGATCGCATTCCAGACCTTGCGCTGGAAATCGGTGCCGCGCGCCGCCAGCGGCAGGTCGAAGACCATGTCCGGGTTGTCGTAGTAGGCTGCGAGCTGCTCGGCCACGCGCCGTGTCAGCGCATCGGACGGCGCGATGTCGGCAAACGAATCGGGCAGGTAGACGATCTCGTGGATCTGCGCGCCATCCACGCGCACGCCGACCTTGCCGAATGGCGCGGGCAGGACGGCATCGAAGGGACGTTGCATGGAAGGTGACAGTTCAGGTAGCAAGCCTGGATTTTATGCCGATTTGCCGGACTCACCGTGGTTTTCTCCCGCCTCCGGCACGGCGGAAGACGAGGCTGGGGGCGGGCGCCGGCGGGTCAATTTCCGGCCACGCTGGCTGGCAGGGTAAAACAAAAAAGGACCACCGGTGAGGGTGGTCCTTGTCACGAGGGTCTGGGAGTCCGGGCGCCGGCCCTCTCTCCCGACCCCTCTCCCGCACAGGCGCGAGAGGGGAGAACACCTTTGCACAGCGCGGCTGGCTTACTGCTCCAGCTTGATGTTCTGAACCTTCACCAGGTTCTTCATCTTGTCGAATTCCTTCTTGATCTCGGCGGCGTGCTGGGCCGGCGTGTTGCCCGACGGCTCGGCGCCGGCGGCTTGCAGGCGATCCACGAAGCCCTTGTCCTGCAGCGCCTTGACCACCGCGCCGTTCAGCTTGGCGATGATGTCGTCAGGCGTGCCGGCCGGGGCCACCAGGCCGTACCAGGCCGGATCGTTCGGCTCCTTCAGGCCCATTTCGCCGAAGGTCGGCACGTTTGCCAGGCCATCCACGCGCTTGTTCCAGGCCACCACGATGGGGCGCAGCTTGCCGGCCTTGATGTAGGGCATCGACGACGGCAGGTTGTCCACCATGATCGGCACCTGGCCGGCCAGCACGTCGTTCAGTGCCGGGCCTGCGCCACGGTACGGAATGTGGACCATGAACGTCTTGGTCGACACCTTGAACTGCTCGCCCAGCATGTGGCCGAAGCCGCAGGTGCCCGACGACGCGTACGAATACTTGCCCGGGTTGGCCTTCAGCACGGCCAGGAATTCCTTGTAGTCCTTGGCCGGGAAGTTCGGGTTCACCGCGATCACGTTCGCCACGTTCGCCACGTTGGCGATGGGCTTGAAGTCCTTGATCGGGTCGTACGACAGCTTCGGGTTGCAGGCCGGGTTCACGGCCATCGTCGACACCGTGGAGATGCCGATGGTGTAGCCGTCCGGGGCCGACTTGGCGATGGCGTCGGCGCCGATCGAGCCGCCGCCACCGGCGCGGTTTTCCACCACTACCGGCTGACCCAGAATACGGCTCATCTGGTCGGCCACGCCACGGCCCACGATGTCGGTCGTGCCGCCCGGCGCGAACGGAATGATCAGGCGGATCGGCTTGGCCGGATAGTTGCTCTGTGCTTGTGCTACGGATGCCACGGAGGCGGCGGCCATGAAGACCGTCGAAGCCAGGATCAGTGCTTTCTTGTGAGCTTGCATTGAGGAGAGTCTCCCGTCGTTGAAGCCGGGCGGATCGCGCCCGGGGAGGTCATGAAACACCGGCGCGCCGCTGCGGTTGCAGCAGTGCGCCGGCGTGCTTCGGAATCAGCCGCCCAGCAGGCCGCGCTTCAGGTTGCGGTCCACCGGGTGTTCGCCCAGGAAGATGCGCAGCACTGCCTGGTAGAAATCCTCGCCCGGAATGGTCTGGCCGCGTGGAATGCCGTTCAGCGTCACGGCGGTTCCGCCTTCGGGCGTGAAGTCGAAATTGATGATGTCGCCGCGCTGGGCCGTGCCCAGCTGGGTCATCGTGCGTTCCAGCTGCGTCACGCGGTCGGACAGCAACTGCATCTGCAATTCGGAATGGTTCTCGCGCAGCCCGTCGTTGAGGGCCTTCACGAACTGCGCCGATTCCACCTCGCGCAGCGGGCGGATCTGCAACCGCTTCGGGCCCGGCGAGCCCAGCACCACGGTGGCATTGCGGGCCCGCTCGGGCAGGTACAGCCCCGCCGCGTAGCCCTTGATCACGAATACCTGCCGTAGTCCGGTGCCGTTGAGCGGCAACTGCCGGCCGCCCAGGCGCGCCATGTCGTCGAAGCGCACGCCGCCAATCTCCATCGCGGATACCGACGGCAACAGCAGGCCGAGCGCCAGCGTCGCGCACAGCGAAACGGCAAGGCGGCGGGCAAGCGTGACTCGGCGGGACGAAGACTGCGTGGACTTCATGGTGCGACAGGCGGCGGCAAAGCCGCGGGCAAGACGAAATTCAGCGTGCCATGTTGTCGGAATTCTGAAAAAATACCCATCCGGATCTGCCCTAGGCTTCACTTTTCACGAAGCCTGCCGTCGGGCGCCACGATAACTACAAAGCATTCGAGACATGTCTGCCGCCCTGCTGCTGGTGCCGGATTTCAGCCTGATCCTTATCGGCTGGCTGCTGGTTCGATTCACCTCGTTCGACCGCGCCTTCTGGGCCGGCGTGGAACGCCTGGTCTACTTCGTCCTGTTTCCGGCGCTGCTGTTGCAATCCACCAACAGCGCGAAATTCGACTTCTCGTCGACCTCGGCCATGCTCGGCCTGGCGCTTGCCACGATGGCTTTCGGCATGGCCACCGGCTATCTGGTGCGCTACGTGCTGCGGCCCGACCCGATCGACTTCGCCTCGGGCTTCCAGACCGCTTTCCGCTTCAATTCCTATATCGGGCTGGCCCTGGCGGCGCGGCTTGGCGGCGGCGAGGGGCTGGCGATGATGGCGCTGGTCGTCGGCGTGACCGTGCCGCTGTGCAACGTGGCGGCGGTGTGGGCCCTGGCGCGGCATGGCGAATCGAAGCTGCTGCGCGAACTGGCACGCAATCCGCTGATCCTGGCTACGGCCATCGGCCTGGCAACGAACCTGCTGGGCCTGCATCCACCCGAGGTGATCGGCATGACGCTGGGCCGCCTGGGCTCGGCATCGACCGCGCTGGGCCTGATGACCGTGGGCGCCGGCCTGCAGATGAGCGGGGCCACCGGTGCGGCGGGCCCGATGGCCTGGTGGAGCGGCGTGAAGCTGCTGGCGATGCCGTGCTTTGCGTGGCTGGTCGGGAAGTATCTGCCGCTGACCACGCTGCAGTACCAGATCGTGGTCATCTATGCGTCGCTGCCCACGGCGTCCAGCGCGTACATCCTGGCCGTGCGCATGGGTGGCAACGGGCCGATGGTGGCGGCCACCATTTCGGCCATGACGGTGGCGGCCGTGGTGACCACGCCGGTCTGGCTGTCGCTGGTCAGCTAGCCGATCGGCCAGGTTCGGGGCCGTTCAGCCAGCGGTGTCCTGGGCCAGCGCCCAGTCGATGTGCTCGCGCACGAGCGGCGTGGCGGTATCGCGCCGGGCCAGCAAGGCCGCCCGGATGCGCCGGGCCAGGGTCGGATCGCCGGCCGACGCCACGCGCAGGCTGTTCCCCAGCCCCACCGCCAGGTTGCGCAGCCAGCGCTCGTGACCAATGCGGCGGATCGGGCTGCCTTCGAGCCGCTGGTTGAATTCCGCTTCGGTCCAGCCGAAAAGTTCGGCCATGTCGGGGGCGTCAAAGCCGTTGCGCACGTCGAAATCGGGCAGCGTGGCGCGGTGCGCGAACTTGTTCCACGGGCAGGCCAGCTGGCAGTCGTCGCAGCCATAGACGCGGTTGCCCATCGGCGCACGCAATGCCTCGGGAATCGCGCCCTTGTGCTCGATCGTCAGGTAGGAAATACAACGGCGCGCGTCCAGCCGGTACGGCTCCAGGATGGCGCCGGTGGGGCAGATGTCGATGCAGCGGCGGCAGTTGCCGCAATGGGGCGCCTCCGCCGGATCGGCCGGCAGCGGGATATCGACCAGTATTTCTCCGAGAAAGAACATCGACCCGCCGGCACGGTCCAGCAGCAGCGTGTGCTTGCCGCGCCAGCCCAGGCCGCCCTGGCTTGCCAGCGCCACTTCCATGACCGGGGCCGAGTCGGTGAACACGCGATAGCCGAATTTTCCGATTTCCGTCTCGATGCGCGCCGCCAACTGCTGCAGCCGGTTGCGCAGCACCTTGTGATAATCGCGGCCGCGCGCATAGAGCGAGATCACGGCGGTAGCCGGGTCGTCGAGCCGCGCCAGTTCGTGGCGGCGCCAGTCGTCGGGGCCCTGCGCGGGCAGGTATGGCATGCGGGCAACGATGGCGCGCACCGTGCCGGGCACCAGTTCATGCGGCCGGGCGCGCTTTGCGCCGTGGTTGGCCATATAATCCATGTCGCCGTGGTAGCCCGCCTGCAACCACGCCAGCAGGCCCGCTTCGGCGTGCCGCAGATCGACATCGGCAATGCGGATTTCATCGAATCCGAGCGCGCGGCCCCAGCCGCGCAGGGATGCCGCCAGCGATGCCAGGTCCACGTCCGGGGTGACGGAGGCGGAATCTGGGCGCGCCGGAGCGGAATCTTCTGCGGGATGCGCGGTTTGCGCGGGGGTAGGGGCGGGCACTGCACGGTCGATCATCCCTGAATTGTACGCAATGCCCTTGCTCGAAGAACGCATCCTGCCGCTGCCCGACGAAATCGCCACCGAACGGTTTGGCGCGGCGCTGGCCGGCGCGGTGCGCAACATGCCGCCGCGCACGGTGCATGTCCAGCTGTCCGGAGACCTTGGCGCGGGCAAGACCACGCTGTCGCGCGCCGTGCTGCGCGCGCTGGGCCATGCCGGCAAGGTCCGCAGCCCTACCTACACGCTGTGCGAGCCCTACGACGTGCAGCGCGCCGATGGCTCGCCGCTGACCGTCTACCACTTCGACCTCTACCGTTTTGCCGATCCCGAAGAATGGATCGACGCCGGTTTTCGCGACTGTTTCGCCGAGCCCGCGTTCAATCTGGTGGAGTGGCCGGAGAAGGCCGGGCGCCTGCTTGGGGAACCCGATCTGCACGTGTTGCTCCAATCGGACAACCGCGTGCCACAAATTGCCGTTAATGGGGATGAAGATGGCGCGGATCGCCGCATGGCGACGTTGCGCGCCTATACTCCCACTGGACTTATCCTGCTGAACGCATGCTGATCAAGCGACTTGCCACCGACCGACCCGATGGACCCGACGGACTGCTTCAGGCCCGCCGCAAATGGATGGCGCAGGCCCTGAAGGCTGGTGCCGGGACGGTAGTGCTGTCGCTGGCCGGCCCGCAGATTGCGTTCGGCGCCGGCATCGTGGCCGTGCGCGTCTGGCCCGCCGAGGACTACACCCGCGTCACGATCGAATCCGACGAGAAGCTCGTGGCCGTCCACCAGATGATCCGCAACCCCGACCGCCTGGTCGTGGACATCGACGGCCTGGACCTGTCGCCCACGCTGCGCGAGCTGGTGGCGAAGATCACCCCGAATGACCCGTATATCCAGTCGGTGCGCGTGGGCCAGAACCGGCCGCGCGTGGTGCGGATGGTGTTCGACCTGAAGGAGGACGTGTCTCCGCAGGTGTTCACGCTGCTGCCGATTGCCGAATACAAGAACCGGCTCGTGTTCGACCTGTATCCGGTCAATCCGCCCGATCCGCTCTGGAAGCTCGTGCGCGACACCGAGGACAAGCAACGCCGCTTTGCCGCGACCCCGCCACCTGCCGGCAGCGATGCCCCGGTGGCCGGCGCGCCCGCCGGGGCCGAGGAAGATGCCATTGGCGCCATCGTGCGCAAGTTCGAGGACCGTGGCCAGCTACCGCCCGCCACCACCGCGCCGCCGCCTGCCATCGCCGCCGTGAAGCCGAAGCCGTCGACCCCGTCGGCGGCCGACAGGCCGGCCGCACCGCCCGTGCCGCCCCCGATCGCGCAGACCAACGTTCCGCCGCCGAGCCAGTTCAAGATGCGCCGGCTGCTGACCGTGGCGCTGGACCCGGGCCATGGCGGCGAAGATCCCGGCGCCATTGGCGCGGCGGGATCGCGCGAGAAGGACGTGGTGCTGCAGATCGCCACGCGCCTGCGCAAGAAGATCGATTCGGAGCCCAATATGCGCGCCATGATGACGCGCGATTCGGACTTCTTCGTGCCCCTGAACGTGCGCGTGCAGAAGGCGCGGCGCGTGCAGGCCGACCTGTTCGTGTCGATCCACGCCGATGCCTTCGTTTCGCCGGAAGCGCGCGGGGCGTCGGTGTTTGCGCTGTCCGAGCGCGGCGCGTCGAGTTCGGCCGCCCGCTGGCTGGCCAACAAGGAAAACAACGCCGACCTGATCGGCGGCACCAACATGGGCAACAAGGACGCCCAGGTGTCGCGCGTGCTGCTGGACCTGTCCACCACGGCGCAGATCAACGACAGCATGCAGGTGGGCAAGTCGGTGCTGCAGGAAATCGGCGGCATCAACCGGCTGCACAAGGGCAGCGTCGAGCAGGCCGGGTTTGCGGTGCTGAAGGCGCCCGATATCCCGTCGATCCTGATCGAGACCGCGTTTATTTCCAATCCGGAAGAGGAACGCAAGCTCAACGACGACGCGCACCAGGAGCAGCTGGCAAACGCCATCCTGCGCGGTATCAAGGCTTATTTCGCCAAGAATCCGCCGCTGTCGAAGAACCCTTCGGTATAAGACATTGCACGCATAAAAAAACGGCGCCGAAGGTGAAGGCGCCGTTTTTTTCGAGCTGGACGAATGACGATCAGGCGCGCACCGCGTTGCGCGCTTCCTTGATGTCGTCGCGGCTGGCGTAGCGGGCGGCGATCACCGAGCACACAATCAGTTGCAGCTGGTGGTAGACCATCAGCGGCAGCACCAGCAGGCCCAGTGCCGGATGGCCGGCGAACAGGATCTTTGCCATCGGGATGCCGTTGGCAAGGCTCTTCTTCGAGCCGCAGAAAACGGCGGTGATTTCGTCCTCGACCGAGAAGCCCAGGCGACGCGCCGTGAACGTGGTGGTGCCCAGGATCACGAACAGCATCACGGCGGCAATGCCCATCACCGCGCCGATGGTCTGCCACGAATACTGGTGCCACAGGCCGGCGGCGGTGGCATCGCAGAACGACGAATATACGATCAGCACGATCACGCCACGGTCGATCTTGTTGGTGATCTGCTTCTTCTTGGCAAGCCAGTTGCCGATCAGCGGGCGGAATGCCTGGCCCAGCGCAAACGGCAGCAGCAGTTGCAGCGCCACGCCCGTCAGCGCGCGGCCCAGCGGCATCGAGGCGCCGCTGGCGCTGATCACCAGGCCCATCAGCAGCGGGGTCAGCGCCATGCCGATCAGGCCCGAAATGGTGGCGTTGAAGATGGCGCCCGGCACGTTGCCGCGCGCCATCGACGTCATGGCGACCGACGACGATACCGTGGACGGCAGCGCGCACAGGTAGAACACGCCCAGCAGCAGTTCGGCCGGCAGCGTGTTGCGCAGCGACAGCATCAGCAGTACACCCACGATCGGAAACACGACGTAGGTGAACGACTGCACGAAGACGTGCAGGCGCCAGTGCTTGGCCCCGGCCACGAGCTTGTCGCGCGACAATGCGGCGCCGTGCAGGAAAAACACGAGCGCGACACCAAGGCTGGTCACGATGCCGAGATGCAGCGGACCATCGCCGGCGCCAATTTCCGGCGCGACCAGCGCGATGCCGATGGCGCACAGCATGATGAGAACGAACCCGTCGATCAGGTCGTAAATCTTCTTGAAGGGGGCGAGAAGGGTAGACATTGGGGATAGTGCGTAAGGGTTTCCGCTTGGTATTGGACGCTTGTCTTGCTTAGAATGCAAATTCATTTATTTCATTTATTCATTTTTTAGTTGCATGAATTACACACTGCGGCAGTTGCGGGTCTTTCTTGCGGTGGCGGCGCACGGCAGTTTCAGCCGGGCGGCGGATGCCGTTGGCCTTACCCAGCCCGCCGTCAGTCGAGGTGTGGCCGAGCTGGAAGAGGCGCTTGGCGTGCGTCTCCTGGACCGCACCACGCGTGAAGTGGTGCTGACCGATGCCGGCACCGCGCTGGTCCCGGCACTGGAGCGACTTTTGGGCCAGCTCGATGACACGCTCGAAGAAACCCGGCAGCTAGGCGAGCGCTATCGTGGAAGGGTAGTGATAGCCAGTGCCCCGACCATCTCGGCACGGCTGATGCCGATGTACGTGGCGGCGTGCGCCAGCCAGTACCCCGAGATCCGGTTGTTTGTGCGCGACAACGTCCAGGCCGACGGGCTGGAGCAGATTCGCGCCGGCGCCGTGGATTTCGGCGTGCTGATCGATCCGCTGGCGCGGGAAGGACTGACCATAGCGCCGCTGGCGACCGATCCGTTCTGTTTTGTGTGTCGAAGGGATCACCCGTTGGCCGGGGCGGAGTCGGTGCCCTGGAGCGCCCTGCATGGCGAGCGTCTGGTGCTGCTGGACTTTGCGTCGGGCAGCCGGCCCCTGATCGACCGCATCCTGGCGCGTCACGGCGTGGCGCCGCAGGTGGTGCAGGAGCTGGGCCACTCGGCCAGCGTGTTCGGGATGGTGGAAGCGGGGATCGGCGCCTCGGTGCTGCCTTCGTTCTCGCTGCCGTTGCCGGCGGCGTCGCCGCTGGTGTCGAAACCGCTGACGCCGCGCGAGGAACGCAGCATCGTCATGGTGCGGCGAGAAGACCGGTCGCTGTCGCCGGCCGCCGCCGCGGTCTGGGAAATGGTCCAGACCATGCCGATCCCGGCCGAAGTGGTGACTGACTAAGTCACCACGGCCGTCAGGCTGCCGGGCATCAGCCCGCCGGCACCGCCGTCACCATTGCGGCTTCCAGCGCAAAGCTGCCGTCGGCCTGCACGCGGTAGCGGTCGCGTACTTCGGCGGGTGCCTTGTCCCACAGATGACGGATTGCCGCCTGCGCCACCTCCGGCGTGCGCATGCGCGTCACCCAGCTCTGGAATTCGATCTCGATCCGCCAGACCGGCGACACCTCCACCTCGAATCCCGCCTGCCCGAACAATCGCGCCCAGGCCACCGGCGTGTAGTCGCGGATATGCGACGGATCGCGCAGCAGTTCCACCGACTGCAACCATGTGTCGCAGAGCGGGTCTTCAGCGCCCACGATATCGATCAGCACCACTTTGCCGTTGGGCTTCAGCACGCGGCGGATTTCGCGCAGGGCGGCCGGTACGTCGCGCCAGTGATGGGCGCTCATGCGGGAAACGACGGCGCAGAAGCTGGCATCGTCAAAGGGCAGGCGTTCGGCCGCGCCCTGCCGGGTGGAGATATTGGACAGGCCGCGGTCCCTGGCCGCACCGGCCACGACATCGAGCATTTCGGCCGACAGGTCGTAAGCCACCACTTCGTTGGCAACCGTTGCGGCGGCAAAGCTGGCATGGCCGCCGCCGCAGCCCAGGTCCAGCACGCGGCTGTGCGCCACCGGCTTCAGATGCGCCAGTGCCTGCTTGAGTTGTTCCAGGTCAGCGCCCTGGGCGTGGACGGCGCTGGTGAGATATGCGTTGGCGGTGGCGCCGAACTGGGCGGCGACGAGTTCCTGCTGTTGCATGAGGGGTGCCTCGTTCTTTTTAGATGGATGAAAAGAGAAGGGGGATTGCCCGGGCCCGGGGGTTCACGTACTGTAGACGCCGTGTTTTCCCGGTACAAGTCACTCTTTTATCCTGGTATAAGCGCCACCAGTCATGTCCGTCGAGCCACTTCCACCTGCATCACGCGAATCCGAACTGGGGGCGTTCCTGCGTAATCATCGCGAGCGGCTCAGCCCTGCCGATGTCGGCCTGCCGCCGGGCCGGCGGCGTCGCACGCCCGGGCTGCGGCGCGAGGAAGTGGCCCAGCTGGCGGGGCTCAGTGCAACCTGGGTAACGTGGCTGGAGCAGGGGCGTCCCGTGGCGATGTCGGTGCGCGCGCTGGCGAGCCTGGCGCAGGCCCTGCGCCTGTCGCGTGCCGAACGGGCCTATCTGTTTGCGCTGGCCGGCAAGCCGGAGCCCCGGGCGGATGCGGAGCCGGACGTGCCACAGGCCTTGCTTGCCAGCGTGCAGGCGATTGCGGCGCCAGCTTACCTGCTGGATCGCCAGTGGACGGCGCTGGCCTGGAACGCGGCGGCGGCCGATCTGTTCGTGGGATGGCTCGACGACGCCACCACCGAGCGCAACCTGCTGCGGGCCATGTTCCTGTCGCCCGGCCTGCAGGCGCTGGTGGAAGACTGGCCGCACCGGGCGGCGCGGCTGGTGGCGGAGTTTCGCGTACACAGCCTGCGCCATGCGGAAGATCCGGCCACACGGGCGCTGGTCGAGCAGTTGATGGCGGACAGCCCGGCATTTGCCAATGCCTGGCGGTCGCAGGACGTGGAGGAACGGCAGGGCGGCCGGCGCGGCTTTCATCATCCGGCGCACGGCCTGGTCTATCTGGAACAACTGACGCTGGTGCCGCCGGCCGTGCCAGGCCTGATGCTGGCGATGCTGCTGCCGGCGGTCTAGGCCAGCGGCAGGTTATTTCGGCTGCATGCGGATCGCGCCATCGAGGCGGATCACTTCGCCGTTCATCATCGTGTTGCCGATAATGGCCTGCGCCAGCTTCGCGAATTCGGTCGGGCGGCCCAGGCGCGGCGGGAACGGCACCATCTTGCCCAGCGCGTCCTGCACTTCGGGCGGCATGCCCAGCAGCATCGGCGTCTCGAACAGGCCCGGTGCGATGGTCATGCAGCGCACGCCGTCGCGCGCCAGGTCGCGGGCGATCGCCAGGGTCATGCCGACCACGCCGCCCTTGGACGCCGCATAGGCGGCCTGGCCGATCTGGCCGTCGAAGGCGGCCACCGACGCCGTATTGATGATCACCCCGCGCTCGCCTTCGGCATCGGGCGTGTTTTCCACCATGGCCGCCGCAGCCAGCCGGATCATGTTGAACGTGCCGATCAGGTTCACACGGATGGTCTTCTCAAAGGCGTCGAGCGGATGCGGGCCATTCTTCCCCACGGTCTTGGCCGCCACGGCAATGCCAGCGCAGTTGACCAGGCCTGACAGCCGGCCGAGCTTGCGGGCGGCATCGACCACGGCCTGACCATCGGCCTCGGACGTGACGTCGCACTTCACGTACTGGCCGCCCAGTTCCTGGGCCAGCGCGGTGCCGGCCGCCTCGTTGAGGTCGGCGATCACGACCTTGCCGCCCGCCTGCGCCAGCATGCGCGCGGTGCCCGCGCCCAACCCCGACGCGCCGCCGGTGACGATGAATACGTTGCCCTGGATGTCCATCGGTCTGTCTCCTTTGTTTGTGCGTGCCGCGGATCTGGTTGCCGCGATTGATCTGCCACGATTGATCTGCCGTTTACGTTAACGTAAATCATCGCCCCGCGTAAGCCCGGGTCAGCCCCAGAAACAAAAACGGCCCAGGGGAGCCTGGGCCGTTTCCGGTGTACTGCTGGGCAGCGCCGATTACTTCAGCGCTTCAAAGACGCTGGCCGTGATCTTGTCCACGTCGCCCACGCCCGAGATCTTGCGATACTGCGGCGGTGCCACCTTGGCCGACGCGTCGCCCTTGCTGGCCCAGTCGGAGTAGTAGTCCACCAGCGGACGCGTCTGCTGCGAGTACACGTCCAGGCGCTTGCGCACCGTGTCTTCCTTGTCGTCGTCGCGCTGGATCAGCGCTTCGCCGGTTTCGTCGTCGGTGTTTTCCACCTTCGGCGGGTTGTAGCGCACGTGGTACGTACGACCCGACGCCACGTGGACGCGGCGACCGCTCATGCGCTCGATGATGGCGTCGAACGGTACGTCGATCTCCAGCACGTAGTCGATGGCCACGCCGGCTTCCTTCATGGCCTCGGCCTGCGGAATCGTGCGCGGGAAACCGTCGAACAGATAGCCCTTTTCGCAGTCCGGCTGCTTAAGGCGGTCCTTCACCAGGCCGATAATGATGTCATCCGACACCAGTCCGCCCGCGTCCATCACTTTCTTGGCTTCGATGCCCAGCGGCGTACCGGCCTTCACCGCGGCGCGCAGCATGTCGCCGGTGGAGATTTGCGGAATGCCGAACTTCTCGCAGATGAACTTGGCTTGCGTGCCTTTGCCGGCGCCAGGCGCGCCCAACAGGATCAAACGCATTTACGGGTCCTCAAGGTATTTGAATTCGGTCTGGCGGGATCTATGGAAGGAGGGTACCGCTGCAACTTGACGCGGGACTTACGTCCGGCCATGCCTCGACGTCTGCACGTGAAGGCCAAGGCATATGCCGGCGTCCGCTCATGCGCGGCGCCCGAAGCGCGGCGGCGTCTGACTGTCGTGCGAAGGTCCTGCAGTTCGCGGCGACGGGCCAGCGGCGCGCATCCGGGCGGCTCGATCTCTATCTCCCCACCGAGCCTTTGCAGTCGTGCTGCGCACGCATGCGGGCTCTGTATCGGCAGGCATTATGCCATGGGCAATGCCGGTTCGGCCTTCGTCCAGGTTGCAGCAGTATGAACTCCAGCGGGAAACTGGGGTCTACGGCATCCGCCGTGTGATTTTCAGGGACCGTCCTGTGCCATGCCCTGCGCCCAGAGTGCGCGCACACGCTCCAGGTCGGCCGGCGTATCCACGCCCGGTGCCGGCGCCGCGGCCGTCACCATCACCCCGATGCGCTCGCCATGCCACATGGCGCGCAGTTGTTCCAGCGCCTCGACCTGTTCGACCGGCGAAATCGCCAGCGTCGGGAATCGCCGCAGGAAGCCGGCGCGATAGGCGTAGATGCCGATATGGCGCAGCACGGGCATGGCCGGCATCGGCACCTGTGCGGCAGCTGCCGGCTGCGTCGGAACGGCGGCCCATGCGTCGCGCGCCCAGGGAATCGGTGCCCGCGAGAAATACAGCGCGCGGCCCGCGTTGTCGCACACCACCTTCACCACATTGGGATTGAAGACCTCGGCGGGGTCGTCCAGCGGATGAGCGGCCGTGGCGATGGCGCAATCGGGATGCGCGGCCAGGTGCAGCGCCACTTCGTCGATCAGGTTCGGATCGATCAGCGGCTCGTCGCCCTGCACGTTGACCACGATGGCGTCGTCAGCCAGGCCAAGCTGGGCGGCCACTTCCGACAGGCGGTCGGTGCCCGAAGGGTGGTCGGCGCGCGTGATCACGGCGTCCACGCCGCGCGCGGCGCAGGCGGCTGCCACTTCCGGCGCGTCGGTGGCTACCACGGTGCGCTGCGCGGACGATGCATGCGCGCGTTCGGCCACGCGCACGATCATCGGGTGGCCGCCGATATCGGCCAGCGGCTTGTTCGGCAGCCGGGTCGAGGCCAGGCGCGCCGGAATGACGACGGTAAATGCGGGAATGCTCATGATGATTGCCTGACTGCGCCGATGCTGGCGGCGCGGGCGTCCGATCAGTTGTCGGACGGTTCGACGGGCACCACGCGGCCGGGGACCGACTGGCGCGCTTCATCGGCCAGCATGACCGGGATGCCGTCGCGAATCGGGTACGCCAGCTTGTCGGTGTGGCAGATCAGTTCCTGAGCGGCGCGATCGTATTCCAGCTTGCCCTTGCACAGCGGGCAGACGAGGATTTCAAGCAGCCGGTTGTCCATCCTGGTGTTCCTTGTCGAGCCCGGTCGCCGCGCCCGTGGCGGAGGATTGCCCCGTGGTGACGGGTGTGGCGACGGCCGGGTTGCGCGCCAGTACGACGCGGCGGATTTTGTCGATCAGGCCCGCGTCGATCACGGGCGTGGTGGGGACGACCCAGATCCTCGGGTCGTCAAAGCGCTCGCATTTTACGGCATCCTTCTCGGTGATCAGGATCACGTCCGCGTTGAGCGCATCGTCATTGCCGGCGAACGGGTCGTCGGCGAAGTCGTAATGGTCCGGCAGCGGCATCGTTGCCGTGGGCGCCAGGCCGGCGCGGCGCAGGCTGGCAAAGAATCGTTCCGGGTTGCCGATACCGGCGGCGGCCAGCACGCGCTTGCCGGCGAACTGCGCCACCGGGCGTGCCATGGCCGGGTCGTTGAGCTGCCAGGCGTCGTCGAGTTCCAGGCGCATGCCGTAGACATTGGGCTTGTCGGGCGTGGCCTTGAAGTTCGGATCGTTGATCAGCGTGGCATCGCGCGGCCGGCTCAGCGGCTCGCGCAGCGGCCCGGCAGGCAGCAGCATGCCGTTGCCGCCCATGCGGGTATCGAACATGACGATCTCGAAATCGCGCTGCAGCCGGTAATGCTGCAGGCCGTCGTCCAGCAGCAGCACATTGACGCCCGGATGCGACACCAGCATCGTCTGCGCGCACAGCGCGCGATCGGGGAACACCCATACCGGCACGTCGGTGGCGCGCGCAATCAGCAGCGGCTCGTCGCCAACGTCCGCCGCTTTCGAGGTCGGCTTGACCCGGCGCGGATGCTTCAGTGTCACGCCGTAGCCGCGCGATACCACGCCGGGACGCAGTCCGGCCTCGCACAGCGCCTGGGCCAGCGCGATCACGGCCGGCGTCTTGCCGGTGCCGCCCACGGTGACATTGCCGACCACGATCACCGGCATGGGCAGGCGCGTCGACTTGAACCAGCCCTGGCGGTAGCCGTGGCGACGGATGCGCGCGATCAGGCCGAACAGCAGCGACAGCGGCCACATGAGCCAGGCGAACCAGCCGCGGCGCTGCCACTGGGCGGTGACGAAGTCGGCAAGGGCGTGTCGGGGAGCGGGCATGAGCGGGATGGATGGAAAAGGGCAATGCCACCCGGAGGTGGCATCGGCCCGATGCAGACATTATGGGCATTGCGCAGCGCATGCGGCAAGTTTGCCGCCCATCCGGCCCTGCGCGCCCGGTGCGGGCGTCAGCGCTGCTGCGCGCTTTGCGTGGCGAAGGTCAGGCGCGACAGGCCGGCCACGCGGGCCGCTTCCATCACGTTGATCACAGCCTGGTGCGTGGCCTGGGCGTCGGCATTGACGATCACCACGGGCTGCGGGCCGCTGCCGGCCGGTCCGGCGGCGCTGCGCAGCTGGTCGGCCAGGCTGGTCACATCCTTCTGCTCCAGCACCTGCTTGTTGACGGAATAGACCCCGCGTGCCGACACCGATACGACGATTTCGGTCGGATGTTGCTGCGCGCGATCGGCATCGGCGGTGGGCAGCTGGATCTGCAGTTCGGTAAAGCGCGAGTACGTGGTCGTGATCATCAGGAAGATCAGGATCACGAGCAGCACGTCGATGAGCGGGATCAGGTTGATCTCCGGCTCCTCGCGCCGCTGGCGGGAACGGAAACGCATGGCGTGCTCCCGGCCGCGTCAGGCCCTGCGCTGCGGCAGGATGGCGTCCAGGAACGCGGTGGCGCGGAATTCGAGCTCGGCCACGTAGTCGTCCACCAGGCGGCGGAAGTAGCGCCAGAAGATCAGCGCCGGAATCGCCACGATCAGGCCGAAGGCCGTGTTGTACAGCGCCACCGAGATGCCGTGCGCCAGCTGCTCGGGGTTGGCGCCCGTGCCGCCCTGGTTCCCGAAGATCTCGATCATGCCGATCACGGTGCCCAGCAGGCCCATCAGCGGTGCCACCGAGGCAATCGTGCCAAGTGCGTTCAGATAGCGCTCCAGGTCGTGCGCCACGGCGCGGCCGGCTTCTTCCACCACGTCCTTGGCGGAGTCGCGCGACGTCTGCGGCTGCAGCACCACGTGGCGCAGGCCGGCGGCCAGCACGCGGCCGAGCGGCGAATTCTTCTCGAGATTGTTGACGACCTCAGGCGTGGCCTTGCGCTGCTGGGCGGCGGAGAGCGCCTCCTCGTACAGCTTCGGCGGCAGGATCTTGCTGCGCTTGAGGGAAACAAAACGTTCGACGATCAGCGCGAGCGCGATGACCGAGGCGAGCAGCAGCGGCCAGATCGGCCAGCCGGCCGCTTGAATGATGGAAAACACGTGGACCCCCGAATTTCTACGAAAGCGACAGACCCGAAATGGAACAGCCTGAATGACAACTGCGCGGCAGCCTTTGATGCGCGCGCTGCGTTCCGCGTGTGCACCGGCGATGCTCGAAAAATTGCAGGCGCCACTCTAACCCGCCCCCGGCCAGCGCGGCAAGCCACGCACGTTGGCGCTGTCTGCGGCTTTCCACACTGAGGCGGGACAGGATTGTGGACCAGTTGTGGAAAGCCTTCGGAAAAACGCCATAAGTCATTGATTTTCAACGGCCGCCCCTTGATTGCCTGTTTTTTGTGCAAGACGGGGAAAGCCCGCCGGATCGAAGGGTTTGGCCAGTGCGCCAGGCGTCAGCGGAGCCGTTTCGGCTGTTGCGGGCAGGGCTTTCCACATTCTGGCGGGACAGTGTTGTGGATCGGCTGTGGAAAGTTGTCGAAGACTTTCGCTAAATCCTTGATTCAAAAGACAAAGTGTCGCATTGCTTAAAAAATGGGCAATGCGGTGGCGCCGCAGGAGCCATTTGGCGGCCAAACCAGGTCGTGGACTTTCCACATCGACGCAGGACAGGATTGTGGACGGGTTGTGGATAAGACCGGGAGAAGACGCCTAACCCCTTGATCCGTATGGACGTATACGTATCTGCCTAATAAATGGGCAATCGGGGTGCGCAAGCCTGTCGTGCGGCACGGTCGACTTCGGCAGGGCGCGCGCGTTGCCACAGCGGGGATCGGTGCGCAAGGTATACGTTGTCCACAGCCCAGACCCTTGACAAATCCATTATCCAAAGCTTCTGTGGATAACTTTGTGAACAAGCCCCGGGGCGTTTTGGTAAGTCGTTGACGCGTAAGGTTTTCTCTTACATTGCCTGTTTTTTGGTCCTGTCAGAAAAATCAAATGAATCAATAGCTTGTACCGACTCATGCGGATCGCGGGCGAATGCGGGTGCGCTGCGCAATGCCTCTTGACATAGCGGTTATGCTGTGGACATGTCCATCTCACGCCGCCCGCGCGGTCGTGCACCATGCCAGAGAACGAGAACCTTTCGCGTTTTGCGCCGTCCCAGCCGCCTTCGCGCACGCGCGACGTGATTCCGGTCAGCGAACTCAACCACGCCATTGCCGGCGTCCTGGAGCGTAGCTTTCCGCTGGCCTGGGTCAGGGGCGAAATTTCGAATTTCACACGCGCGGCCAGCGGCCACTGGTATTTCTCGCTCAAGGATGCACGCGCGCAGATCCGCTGCGTGATGTTTCGCGGACGCAACCAGCACGTGGATTTCACGCCGCGCGAAGGCGAGGCGGTGGAAGTGCGTGCCGTGGTGTCGATGTACGAAGCGCGCGGCGAGCTGCAACTTGGCGTGGAAGCCATGCGGCGCGCGGGCCTGGGCAATCTCTACGAAGCGTTCCTGCGCCTCAAGGAAAAACTTGCACAGGCGGGCCTGTTCGATCCCGCACGCAAGCGTCCCATCCCGTCGCATCCCCGGACGATTGGCGTGATCACGTCGCTGCAGGCTGCGGCGATGCGCGACGTGCTGACCACGCTGCAACGGCGTGCGCCACACGTCAACGTGGTCGTATACCCGGTGCCCGTGCAAGGCGCAGGCGCTGCGGAGAAGATCGCGTCGATGCTCGATACGGCCAGTGCGCGTGAAGAATGCGATGTACTCATCCTGTGCCGTGGCGGCGGCAGCATCGAAGACCTGTGGTCGTTCAACGAAGAAGTGGTGGCCCAGGCCATTGCGCGCAGCCGCGTGCCGGTGGTGTCCGGTGTGGGCCATGAAACCGATTTCACGATTGCCGATTTCGTGGCGGATGTACGAGCCCCCACGCCAACCGGGGCGGCCGAACTGGTCAGTCCCGATCGGGCGCATCTGCTGCAGGCCGCCCGCCGGGCGCGCGAATCGCTGGCGCAATGCATGGATCGCCAGCTCGAACGGCGCGGGCAGCATCTGCAGTGGCTGGCGCGGCAGTTGCGCAGTCCGCAGGCGCAACTGCAGGAACGGCGCGCGCAGGTCGACAATCTGGCCCGACACTTGCGTGCGGCACTGCGGGATACCGTGTCCGCCCAGCGTCATCGGCATGACGTGCTGACCATGCGCTGGCGTGCCTGCCAGCCCGATACCGGCGCGGCGCAGGCGACGCTGGCCCGCATGGCGGCGCGCATGGATGCCGCGCTCGACCGACGTCACGAACGTGAAACACAACGGCTGGCCCGCGCGGCGGGGGCACTGGAACTGCTGGCCCCGCAGCGCACGCTGGAACGCGGTTACGCCGTGCTGCTCGACAATCGCGGACGGGCCCTGCGGTCGCCCAGTGACTTGCGCGCCGGCAGCATTGTCGAGGCGCATCTGGCGGACGGCACGGCGGACCTGGAAATTGCCGGCGTCCAGTCGAAACTGGCTACTTTCTGAGACATTCCAGGGCGCTGGCGCCGGCCTGGTTGCGACTGATTCTCAGTCGATGGAAATGGTCCCCTGAGCGGCCGCAGGGGAAACTAACATGAGGTCAGGGGGCTTTCCAGAGCCGTTTGCGCGGGTCTGGCAAGTCACCTACAATCGGCCATTCTCCCCACCAAAACCGTAGAGACAGAACAATGGAACACACGCTCCCTCCTCTCCCGTACGCGCATGACGCCCTGGCTCCGCACATCTCCAAGGAGACCCTGGAGTTCCATCATGACAAGCACCACCAGACGTACGTCACGAACCTGAACAACCTGATCAAGGGCACCGAGTTCGAGAACGCTTCGCTGGAAGAAATCGTCAAGAAGTCGTCGGGCGGCATTTTCAACAACGCTGCCCAGGTGTGGAACCACACGTTCTACTGGGAATCGATGAAGCCGAACGGCGGCGGCCAGCCGACCGGTGCCCTGGCTGACGCGATCAACGCCAAGTTCGGTTCGTTCGACAAGTTCAAGGAAGAATTCACGAAGACGGCCGTTGGCACCTTCGGTTCGGGCTGGGCCTGGCTGGTCAAGAAGACCGACGGCTCGCTGGACCTGGTGTCCACCTCGAACGCCGCCACGCCGCTGACCACCGACGCCAAGCCGCTGCTGACCTGCGACGTGTGGGAACACGCCTACTACATCGACTACCGCAATGCCCGTCCGAAGTATGTCGAGGCATTCTGGAATGTCGTGAACTGGGACTTCGCTTCGAAGAACTTCGCCTGAGCGAATACGTTCGCCGCATAAGGCCCCAGTGAAAGGCCCCGGAAACTCCGGGGCTTTTTCTTTTTGCGGGTTCCTTTCGCAGGCCGCCGGCTGTCAGTGCCACGGACGGTCCCGACCACGGGCGCCAGCCTTGGAGGCGTGGGCCTATCCGTTGGTTGCCCCACCAGGGACGCAGCGCTAGGCCGTCGCCTGCCCCACGACGACCGAACGGTTCCGGCCAGTCTGCTTGGCCTGGTACATGAGCGTGTCGGCTTCCTTCAGCGCTTCAGCCAGTGATGCGGCATCGTGCGGCCAGGTGGTGACGCCGAGCGATATCGTGATGTGTCCCACCGGCTCGATGGCCGTCTGTTCGACCAGACGCCGCAGGCGCTCTGCGGTGCCGCCTGCGGCGTGGCTATCCAGTCCGGGCAGCAGCATCAGGAATTCCTCGCCGCCGACGCGGAACGCCAGGTCGGTGCTGCGCGATGCGTGGCGCATCATCTCCGCCAGCCGTTGCAGCACCACGTCGCCAACATCGTGGCCGTAGGTGTCGTTGACCCGCTTGAAGTGGTCGATGTCGAGCGCGATCACGGCCACCTGGCGGCCGTCGGCCTCCATGGCGGCCATGCTGGCGTCCAGCGCGCGCCGGTTGAGCAGGCCGGTGAGGGGGTCGGTCTGCGAGGCGATTTCAAGCCCGCTCACCTGGGTCCTGGCAAGGTCGATGCCGTGCAGCAGCGCCTGCTTCAGGTGGCTGGCCTCGAAGTACCAGGCATTGACCTGCGCCACGGAACCGGTGCTTTCGATCAGGCCGGTGGACGTGGTGCTGTCGGCCAGTTGCCGCAGTGGCCTGGCGATGTATCGCGCCAGGACCCACAGCAGCACGAAGCCGATCACGGCGACCGGCGCGATCGCGACAACAATCCGCTTCATCAGCGCGTCGAGCGGAGCCAGTACGGAGGCCACTGGCTGCTGGCTCACGATGGCCCAGTGCGCCGTGGGGATGTTCGCAAAGCCCGCCAGCATGGCGCGGCCATCGGCGTCCACCATCGCGATGCTGCCGTCCCTGGCGACCAGCGCATGATCCATGGCCGGATTGGTCGCGGTGACGGTGCCGATCCGCGCCTTCAGCGGATGGAACAGTAACTGGTGCCGGCCATCGACCACGTAGACTTCGGAATCGGAGACGAAGAAATGGTTGCTCATCAGTTCATGGAGCCTGCCATCCTTCTGCAGGTGAATCGACCCGCCGATCAATCCCAGGTAGGTGCCGTGGTGGTCGAAGATCGGCATCGAGATAAAGATCACGAGGTTGCCGGCCATCGACCGATACGCATTGCTGACGATCGGCTTGTGCTCCCGTACGGCGCTGATCTGTTCCGGTGCCTCCACCGTGCGGCCTTCGAGTTGCAGTGCCTCGGGCAGGACGTCGGCGATGCGGCCATCGGCATTGACGATGGCGACGGCGTCGAAATCCGCGCTCAGCGACGCCAGACGCTCGAGCGTGTCGCGGCGGGCCTTGGGATCGTCGAAGCGATCGGCCAGCCGTTCGCCGGCAAGCTTGAGCCGGAGCTGTGCTCCGCGCAGGAACCCGTCGATCGACGATGCAACGCGGGCGCTGTAGGCCCGGTTGGCCTCCAGGGATCTTTCCATCAGCGTCTCTCGCTCGATCCGGTACGCGGCATGGAGAGAATTTGCCAGCGTGACCGCGCATGCCGTCAGGGTCAGGCCCAAAACCAGGGTTCGCAGGTCTATCTTTTGGCGTGCCATGAACGTGCGGGGTTGCATTCGGGCCGGAAAGCGTTTGCCGCAGCCTGCGCGGGCTGGGGCCGACAGTGAGACTGACGCCAAAAGCATACAAGCTGGCCGCCGAATATGCGAAAAAAATGGCCCCGGTGGTTGCCGGGGCCATCGAGCTGGCGAGCAGGGGAGCGGCAGCGCCACCCCGAGGCTACTGCGGGCTACTGTGCGGTCCAGCCCCCATCCATCGCCCAGGCCGCGCCGCGCACCTGGTCGCCGAACGGCGAGCACAGCATCAGCACCAGGTTGCCCAGCTGTTCGGGCGTGACAAACTGCCCCGAAGGCTGCTTGTCGGACAGCAGGCGGGCCTGCGCGGCGTCGGGGGTGATGGCTTCGCGCTGGGCGATGGCGTCGATCTGGGCGGCCACCAGCGGTGTCAGCACGAATCCTGGGCAGATCGCGTTGCAGGTGATGCCGGTGGCGGCCGTTTCCAGCGCGGTCACCTTGGTCAGCCCCACCAGCCCGTGCTTGGCGGCCACGTAGGCCGACTTGCCGGCCGAGCCGACCAGCCCGTGCACCGAGGCAATATTGACGATACGGCCCCAGTTGGCGGCGCGCATGCCTGGCAGCGCCAGGCGCGACGTATGGAAGGCCGACGTCAGGTTGATTGCCAGGATGTCGTCCCATTTCTGCACCGGGAAATCTTCCACGGGGGAGACATGCTGGATGCCGGCATTGTTGACCAGCACATCGACGCCGCCGAAGCGCTCCGCCACCAGCGCGAACATGGCTTCGATCTCGTCGGGGCGCCGCATGTCGGCGGCGTGGTGGATCACCTCGGCACCCAGGGTGCGAATGCTTGCCAGGGCGGCCTCGACATCGCCAAAGCCGTTGAGCACGATGTTGGCGCCGGCCTGAGCCAGCGCCTGGGCGATACCCAGCCCGATGCCGCTCGTGGATCCGGTGACCAGCGCGGTCTTGCCATGCAGATTGACCATGATGCGTCCCTTGGGTGCGGTCAGACCAGACCGGTGGTGTAGAACACGAAGATCACGAAGAACACGGCCAGCGTCTTGATGATCGTGATGGCGAAGATGTCGCGATACGACTCGCGGTGCGTCAGGCCGGTGACGGCCAGCAAGGTGATCACGGCGCCGTTGTGCGGCAGCGTGTCCATGCCGCCACTGGCCATCGAGACCACCCGGTGCAGCACTTCCAGCGGAATCCGCGCGGCCTGCGCGCCCTGGATGAACACGTCGGACATGGCGGCCAGCGCGATGCTCATGCCGCCCGATGCGGAGCCGGTAATGCCGGCCAGCGTGCTGACGGACACGGCGGCGTTGACCAGCGGATTCGGAATGCTGCGCAGCGCATCGCTGACCACCAGGAAGCCCGGCAGCGCCGCGATCACGCCGCCAAAGCCGTATTCCGAAGCGGTGTTCATCGACGCCAGCAGCGCGCCCGACACGGCGCTCTTGGTGCCTTCGGCAAAGCGCGACTTCACGGCGCCGAACGCGGTGACCAGCACGATGACGATGCCCAGCAGCAGCGCGCCTTCCACGGCCCAGATGGCCGTCACGCTGGCAATCTTGGTTTCCACAGGCTTGGGCAGGCCCGGCAGCGACACGCTGTTGGCCTGGCCGTACCAGAGCGGAATCATGCGCGTCAGCCAGAAGTTGGACACGCCCACCACCACCAGCGGCAGGATTGCCAGCAGTGGCGGCGGCAGCTTGCCGCCTTCCACGCGCTGCGGTTCGTTCAGCAGGTTCGTGCCATAACCCTCGCCACGCGCCTGGGCCGCGCGGCGGCGCCATTCCAGATACGACAGGCCCACGATGATGATGAACAGCGAGCCCGCCACGCCCAGCGCCGGAGCCGCCCACGACGTGGTCTTGAAGAACGTGGTCGGGATGATGTTCTGGATCTGCGGCGTGCCCGGCAGCGAGTCCATCGTGAACGAGAACGCGCCCAGTGCGATGGCGCCCGGCATCAGGCGCTTGGGGATATTGCTCTGGCGGTAGAGTTCGGCGGCAAACGGGTAGACCGCGAACACCACCACGAACAGCGACACGCCGCCGTACGTCAGCAGCGCGCAGACCGCCACGATCACGGCATTGGCGCGCGAGCGGCCGATGTAGCGGATGGCCGCGGCCACGATCGATTCGGAGAAGCCCGACAATTCGATGACCTTGCCGAACACGGCGCCCAGCATGAACACCGGGAAGTAAAGCTTTACAAAGCCGACCATCTTCTCCATGAAGATGCCGGAAAACACCGGTGCCACCGCCGACGGGTCGGTCAGCAGCACCGCGCCCAGCGCGGCCAGCGGCGCGAACAGGATCACGCTGTAGCCGCGATAGGCGGCGAACATGAGGAAGGCCAGTGCGGCGAGCACTATGACAAAAGACATGGGGTCTCCATTGCTTGTTCTTGAATGCGGTCGAGCCGTGGCAGGTTGCCCCGGTGCCGTGTAATGCGATGGTCCCTCGTGCAGATGACAAGGGACCGCTTCATTAGCAGGCTCCGTGCCACATTCAAAAGTTAAGAATAAGGCGCAAATAGTGTAGCCTGCGGGGCATTGTCTCCTCATTGAGACAAGACAAGCGATGTGTGCGGCGTTCGAGTCTTCGTTATGAGACACTTCGCGTCTACAAAACGAGACAACGTCCCCGGACCCGCAGCCATGCACAAGATCGCCGACCCAGGTGGCGCCCTGCTGTTCGACTACGACTATGTGGCGCGTCGCGGCATGGAGTCGCTGTTCCGCACCTTTGAAAACTTCAGCGAAGGCACCTTCGTGGTGGACGAGCACGCCCGCGTGGTGTGGATCAACAAGCGCTATGCGGCGCGCTTCGGGTTCACCAACCCGCAGGACGCGATCGGGCTCGATTGCGAGCAGGTGATCCCGAACAGCCTGATGCGCGAGGTGGTCACCACAGGCAAGCCGATCCTGCTGGACCTGCTGGAAACCGACCGGGAGCCGATGATCGTCACGCGCCTGCCGATCAAGGACGACAACGGCCGCACCATCGGCGGCGTCGGGTTCGCACTGTTCGATGAACTCAAGGCGCTGACGCCGATCTTTGCCCATTACTCGCGCGCCCAGGCCGAACTGGCGGCGGCGCGCCGTTCGCTCGACCACGCGCGCCGGGCCAAGTACACGTTTGCCAGCTTCGTCGGCGCCAGCCCGGCGGCCCAGGAGGTCAAGCGCCAGGCCCGGCGTGCCGCGCTGGTGGAGTCGCCGGTGCTGCTGCTGGGCGAGACCGGCACTGGCAAGGAACTGCTTGCGCACGGCATCCACGCGGGGTCGGCACGTGCCGAGCGGCCGCTGGTCACCGTCAACGTGGCGGCCATCCCCGATACGCTGCTGGAAGTGGAGTTCTTCGGTGCCGCGCCGGGTGCCTATACGGGCGTGGATCGCAAGGGGCGGGTCGGCAAGTTCGAGCTGGCCGATGGCGGCACGCTGTTCCTGGACGAAATCGGCGATATGCCGCTGGCGCTGCAAAGCAAGCTGCTGCGTGCGCTGCAGGATCGCGAATTCGAACCGCTGGGGTCGAACCGCATCGTGCGAAGCGATGTGCGGATCATTGCGGCCACCTCCGCCGACCTGCCCGCGCTGGTGGCCGAAGGCCGCTTCCGCGCCGATCTCTATTACCGGCTCAATGTGCTGTCGATCAACCTGCCGCCGCTGCGCGCACGCCGGGCCGACCTGCTGCCGCTGGTCTACGCCATCGTCGAGGAACTGAGCATCAAGGCCGAACGCCACCCCATGGGCCTGCGTGACGATGCGCTGCAACTGCTGAGCGACTATGACTGGCCCGGCAATGTGCGCGAACTGCGCAATGTGCTGGAACGCGTGGTCATGCTGTGCGATGAGGATTCGGTGGATGCGGCCACGCTGGCGCCACTGCTCGGCGCGCGTCGCGCCAGCCCGGTGCCGGTGGTCGAACCGGTGACGTCACCGGGCGAGCCATCTGCTCCCGCCGCCGAGCCCCGGCCCGCGGCCGCCGCGCCCATGCCGGTGCCGGTGCCGGAGGCGCCTGCGCAATCCTATGCGGCTGCCATGGCCCAGTTCGAGGCCGCGTTCCTGGGGCAGGCGCTGGATGCGTGTGGCGGACGCGTCGCAGAGGCTGCCGCGCGCATCGGCATCAGCCGGGCCGCGTTCTACAAGAAGTTGGCGGCCACGCGCGGCGGGCTGTGATAAGGTCCCCGGCAGAGATGCTCCGCCCCGGGTGTTGATGGTGGCGAGAGCGCCAGCCAGGAGACCCGTCGATGCGCAATGCCCTGACATTCCAGGATGCCCTTCAGGCCGATGTGCTTGCCGCCGGACACGATGACGTGGCCGACCGCAGCGAATTGCTGCGCCGCGCGCACGGACGCTCCGCCGGATTCGGGCTCGATGCTGCGCAAATTCCCGACTATCACCCGCTGAGCCGCCGCGCGCTGGGCGAGCGCGTCGACGGCAATCGTGCGTTGTACCGCCTGGCACTGCCCGTGATGGAGGGCCTGTACCGGCAGGTGGCGGGCACCGACAGCCTGGTGCTGCTCAGCGACAGTGCCGGGGTGATCCTGCACAGCGTGGGCGATGGCGACGGCAGCGGCTTTGCCGCGCGGGCGCGCGACGTGGCGCTGGCGCCCGGCGTGTCGTGGTCCGAGGCCAGCAAGGGCACCAATGCCATCGGCACCGCCCTGGCGGAGGGGCGCTCCGCGATCATCCATGGCGACGAGCACTTCCTGCGCGCCAACCGCCAGCTCACCTGTTCCTGCACGCCGATTGCCAGCCCGATGGGCGACTGGCTGGGCGCGCTCGATGTCAGCGGCGATCCGCGCGGCTTTCATCCGCACACGATGGCGCTGGTGCGCATGTCCGCGCAGACCATCGAGAACCAGCTGTTCGCGGCCCAGTTTCCCGACGCGCTCGTGGTGCGTTTCCACGGCCGCCCCGAACTGGTTGGCACGCTGTTCGAAGGCATGGCCGCGTTTGGCGCTGATGGCACGTTCCTGGCGGCCAATCGCAGCGGCTGGTTCCAGCTTGGCATGAGTGCCGACGTGCTGTCCGGCGCCACCTTCACGGAACTGTTCGCACTGCCGATGCCGCCGTCCGGCACTGCCGATACGCTGCTGCGCGACCTGGCGCTGCCCAGTGGCGTGCGGATCTACGCGCGGTTGTCGCATCGCGCGGAAGTGGCGGCCCCGATGAATGTGCCGCAGCCGGCGGTGCAGCCGTCGGCCGCGCTGGCCCGCCTGGACACCGGCGATGCCCGCATGGCCGCCGTGCTGCAGCGCGTGGCGCGCCTGCGTGGGCGCGATATCCCGTTGCTGATCCTGGGGCGTACCGGCGCCGGCAAGGAATGGCTGGCGCGCGCCGTGCATGCCGACTCGCCACGGGCCAGTGGTCCGTTCGTGGCCGTCAACTGCGCGGCCATTCCGGAGACCCTGATCGAAGCCGAGCTGTTCGGCTATGAAGAGGGCGCGTTCACGGGCGCCCGGCGACGCGGCCATGCCGGCAAGATTGCGCAGGCCCACGGTGGCACGCTGTTCCTCGACGAAATTGGCGATATGCCGCTGGCGCAGCAGGTCAGGCTGGTGCGCGTGCTGCAGGAACGCGCGGTGACCGCGCTGGGGGGCACGCACAGCACGCCGGTCGATATCCGCATTGTCTGCGCCACGCACCGCGACCTGCGCGCGCAGATGGCCGATGGCACGTTCCGCGAGGATCTCTACTACCGCATCCACGGACTGGCCGTGACCTTGCCATCGCTGGCGGGGCGCAGCGATTTCGACGCGCTGGTGTCGCGCATTCTGGAAGACGAATGCGAACACGGGCCGCAGGCGATCTCGGCGCAGGCCATGGCGATACTGCGCCGGCACGCATGGCCCGGCAACCTGCGCGAGCTGGCCAGCGTGTTGCGTACTGCCGCGTTGATGGCCGAAGGCGAGGCACGGATCGATGTCGAGCACCTGCCGGAGGAATTTGCCGGGCCGACGCCGTCCGCCAGCCCGGCCCAGGGCGATGCCGACGCTGCCACGGGCGGCATGCGCGACTGGGAAGCCGCACGCATTCGCGAAGCGCTGGCGCGCCACCGCGGCAACGTCAGTGCCGCGGCGCGCGAGCTTGGCGTGTCGCGCAATACCATCTACCGGCGGCAGCGCCAGTCCTAGCGCGCCGCTGCCGGGGCGGCTGCCTCAGAAGAATCCGAGCGGATTCGGGTTGTAGCTGACCAGCAGGTTCTTGGTCTGCTGGTAGTGGTCCAGCATCATGCGATGGTTCTCGCGGCCCACGCCCGACTGCTTGTAGCCGCCGAATGCGGCATGGGCCGGATAGGCGTGATAGCAGTTGATCCACACACGGCCCGCCTCGATGCCCCGGCCCATGCGGAACGTGCGCGCGCCGTCGCGCGTCCACACCCCGGCACCCAGCCCGTAGAGCGTATCGTTGGCAATCGCCAGCGCCTCTTCCTCGTCCTTGAAGGTGGTGACCGAGACCACCGGGCCGAAGATTTCCTCCTGGAAGATGCGCATCTTGTTATGGCCCTCGAAGATCGTCGGCTTGACGTAGAAGCCGCCCGCCAGGTCGCCGCCCAGCGCGTTGCGCTCGCCGCCGGTCAGCACGCGCGCGCCTTCCTGCCTGCCGATGTCGATATACGCCAGGATCTTCTGCAACTGCTCTTCGGACGCCTGCGCGCCAATCATCGTCGACTTGTCCAGCGGGTGCCCCTGGCGGATCGCCTCCACACGCTTGACCGCGCGCTCCATGAACGCCTTGTAGATCGATTCCTGGATCAGCACGCGCGACGGGCAGGTGCAGACCTCGCCCTGGTTCAGCGCAAACATCGCAAAGCCTTCGAGCGCCTTGTCGAAATAGGCGTCGTCGGCAGCCATCACATCCTCGAAGAAGATGTTCGGCGACTTGCCGCCCAGTTCCAGCGTCACCGGGATCAGGTTTTGCGACGCGTACTGCATGATCAGCCGGCCCGTGGTGGTTTCGCCAGTGAAGGCCACCTTGGCGATGCGCGTGCTCGACGCCAGCGGCTTGCCCGCTTCCACGCCAAAGCCGTTGACGACGTTGATCACGCCCGGGGGCAGCAGGTCGTGCAGCAGTTCCATCAGCACCAGGATCGAAGCCGGGGTCTGCTCGGCCGGCTTGAGCACCACGCAGTTGCCGGCCGCCAGCGCCGGGGCCAGCTTCCAAACGGCCATCAGCAGCGGGAAGTTCCACGGAATGATCTGACCCACCACGCCGAGCGGTTCGTGGAAGTGATAGGCAATGGTGTCGTGGTCGATCTCCGAGATGGTTCCTTCCTGGGCGCGGATGCAGCCCGCGAAGTAGCGGAAGTGATCGACGGCCAGTGGCAGGTCGGCGGCAGAGGTCTCGCGCACGGGCTTGCCGTTGTCGATGGTCTCGGCCACGGCCAGCAGCGTAAGGTTGGCCTCGATGCGGTCGGCGATACGGTTCAGCAGGTTCGCGCGCTCGGCGGTTGACGTGCGTCCCCACGCCGCGCGGGCGCGGTGGGCGGCGTCGAGTGCCGCTTCCACGTCCTTTTCGTTCGAACGCGGCACGCGCGTGAACGGCTTGCCGGTGAGCGGCGTGACGGCCTCGAAGTACTGGCCGTCGGCCGGCGGCACCCAGGCGCCGCCGATGTAGTTGTCGTACTGCTCCTTGAACGGGTAGGGCACGCCCAGCTGGGCAATTTCGGCCATGTTCATGTCTCGCTCCACTTGTCGATCGGATGCTTGTTGGATTCGTTGGTCGTGCCATCGGCACGCGGGGACGGACTGCAAGGGCCGTGCCGGGGCCCGGCGCGACGCAGCCATGCGGGATGGCGGGCCATGCCGGCCAGTGCCGGATGCGGCGGGGTGTTCCAGAATGGGACAGGTGTTGCGGGCTGGTACAACCGGTGCGGCCGCCGCACCGATCTTCATGGCGGCGTGATAACGTCACGCGAGGCAACGTGAATGGAGTTTGCATGCAATCGGGCATTGTCGAGGCCGGCTATGGTTCCGACCCGGTCGGTCTGGTCAGCGGTTTCCTGTTCGAACCCGGGCGCCCGGGGCGCGAGATCGACTCCAGCGCCGCCGCCAGCTGGCTTCGCGAGCATCCGGCGGCGGGCCCTGACGACGCGGTGGAGCAGACCGAGCGCCCGTTTGTCTGGCTGCACTTCAATCTGTCGCACAGTGCCTGCGAGCGCTGGATGCGCGGTCAGCTGGGCTTGCCCGACGATTTTTTCGAGGCGCTGCGGCAGGGTTCCCATTCGACACGCATCGAACGCCAGGACGCCGCGCTGCTGGCCGTGGTCAACGACGTGATCTACAACTTCGGCGTCGCCTCGACCGATATTTCCACGCTATGGGCGCATGCCGACCATCGGCTGGTGGTGACTGCGCGTGCCCGTCCGCTGCGGTCGGTGGATCGCCTGCGGGCCGCGGTGCGGCGCGGCGAGATGTTCCGGTCGCCGTTGAACCTGGTGGTTCACCTGCTGCAGGACCAGGCCGACGTGCTGGTACAGATCGTGCGCGAAACCGGTGTCAGCGTGGACCAGATCGAGGATCAGCTGCTGTCGCAGCGATTGCAGTCGAACCGGGCCGACCTGGGCGCCATGCGGCGGGGCCTGGTGCGCCTGCAGCGTCTGCTGGCCCCCGAGCCAGGCGCGCTGTTCCGGCTGCTGAACCGGCCGCCCGCATGGCTGCTGGAAACCGATTTGCAGGAATTGCGCGAATCGACTGAAGAATTCTCGCTGGTGCTCAACGACCTGGCCGCGCTGGTGGAACGCATCAAGCTGCTGCAGGAAGAGATTGCCGCCAAGCTCAACGAACAGACCAACCGCACGCTGTTCACCCTGACGCTGGTCACGGTGCTGGCGCTGCCGATCAATATCGTGGCCGGCTTCTTCGGCATGAACGTGGGCGGGATACCGCTGGCCGAGCATCCGCACGGTTTCTGGGTGCTGGTGGTGCTGGTAGCCACCTTCACGGTGCTGGCCGGGCGTTGGGCATTCCGCAAGCAGGAAAACGGCATGATGTGATGCATGATGCCTCTATGACAATTCATCGAATTGCCATAAAGCGAGCGTACGATAGTGCACCAAGGCGCACGCCGGTCGGCGCGCGCAATGGAGGAAAGCCATGGACTACAACGACGAAGCCCTGATCCGGCGCATTCACCGCGAGGTGGCGGACTACTACGACGAAGAGCTCGAACTGGAGCTGGAAGACCGCGATCCGCTGCTGGTGCAGCGGGTGCTGGCCGGCGAAGCGGGCGGCCCCGGCGACAACAGCAACCTGAATGGCGACGAAGCCGAGCGCGCCGAGCGTCATCTGTATTTCCGCGAACTGTTCCGCCTGCAGGGCGAACTGGTGAAGCTGCAGAGCTGGGTGGTGGCCACGGGCCACAAGGTGGTGATCCTGTTCGAGGGACGCGACGCGGCCGGCAAGGGCGGTGTCATCAAGCGCATCACGCAACGGCTGAATCCGCGCGTCTGCCGCGTGGCCGCGCTGCCCGCGCCGAACGACCGCGAGCGCACCCAGTGGTATTTCCAGCGCTATGTGTCGCATCTGCCTGCCGCCGGCGAAATGGTGCTGTTCGACCGCAGCTGGTACAACCGCGCCGGCGTGGAACATGTGATGGGGTTCTGCACCGACGAGCAGTACGAGGAGTTCTTCCGTTCCGTGCCAGAGTTCGAGCGGATGCTGGTGCGCTCGGGCATCCAGGTGATCAAGTACTGGTTCTCGATCACCGACGAAGAGCAGCACATGCGCTTCCTGAGCCGTATCCACGACCCGCTCAAGCAGTGGAAGCTGAGCCCGATGGACCTGGAGTCGCGCCGCCGCTGGGAAGACTACACGCGCGCCAAGGAGATCATGCTGGAGCGCACGCATATCACCGAGGCGCCCTGGTGGGTGGTGCAGGCCGTGGACAAGAAGCGCGCCCGGCTGAACTGCATCCACCATCTGCTCCAACAGATGCCGTATGTCGAGCCGCAGCAGACGTCCATCGTGCTGCCGGAGCGCGAACGGCATGCCGACTATGTCCGCCAGCCCGTGCCGGACAACATGGTCATTCCGGAAATCTATTAAGGAAGGCGCTGGCGTGCGCGGCTGGCTTGCGTGCGTATCACCACAGATTGAAACAGCCGTTGGCGCAAACCATCGCCGAAAAGCGATGTAACGGCGCTAAATCTGGTGCTTTCCGTGTCGTTATTGGGTGACCACTCCGATCGGGCGCGTTGCGCGCCCGACCCCGGAGACCGCTTATCTTCGGAGTCACCCATGCGTCGCATGACCTCGCGTGCCGGCACGCGGCATCGTTTTCCCACCGGTCTGACCGGTCTTGCGGCCCTGGCCGCGCCCTTGGCCGCCTTGTCCCTGGCCGCGTGCGGCGGCGGGGGCGGTGATGGCGGCGACAGCGCCGCATCGGCGCAGGCCGCCACGACGTCCACCGCCCCACAGCCCATTCAGGTCGATGGCCTGTCGCAGTCGTGCAGCGCCTGTGGCGCCGCCACCGGCAACAGTTACGCGGGCACCGATGCCGGAATCTGGGGCTACCAGAACCCCAACGCCGCGGCGGTCGACGTGCAGTACGCCATCTCGGGCGTGGCCGGCAAATCGATCTGGCTGCAACTGTCCAATCAGGGCGACGCCGCAGTGGCGATGCCGAGCGGGCTGTCGTCGCAGATTGCGGCGGAAATGATTGCGCCGCAGGCGCTGAGCCAGGCTTCCACCGACGAAACCACGCAGCGCGCCATCGGCGAATACAACCGCAAGGGCTGGGTCGATGCCACGCGCACATCGGCCGACCCGATGCTCAGCACGCTGGGCGTGCCGGCGCCGCTGGCCGTGTCGATCGGTACCGCGGGCCTGGCCGAAACCGCCACCCGCAACTGGTATCACACGGACGGCACCCAGCGTTCGGCCACGCTGCGCAAGCAGATGACCGCCAGCGACGGTACCGTCGTCAACGTCTGGGTGGAGACCGCCGAAGCCTCGAATGTGCTGGATGCGACAGTTACCGAGCTGATCACGGCCTTTGCCGGCAGTGGCATGATCTACGATCGGCTGCTCAACGTGGGCGGCGCGGTCTGGGGCGCCAATTCGTTCGGCACATCGATGCTGCCGGCCGGCGTGCCGGTGGATATCGTCGTCCTCAACTTCAATCGCGACGGCAAGCCCTACGGCACCGTGGGCTACTTCTGGGGCCTGCACAACTTCCTGAAGTCCAAGGAAGCGAACAGCAACGAATCGATTTCGCTGTACCTGGACAGCGAAACCCTGTCGCTGGGCGGCCCTGACGGCCTGCGCTCGGTAAAGACCACGATGGCGCACGAAGGCACGCACATGCAGAACTTCTATCGCCGCCAGGTGCGCATGGGGGCCGAGTACGCCTACGACACGTGGCTCGAGGAAATGACCGCGATGCAGATGGAAGACTTCCTGAGCGGCGCCATCGTCTCGAACTACAACCCGATCCGCGATGTCCGCCTGCCGGACTACTACCGCTACAGCGACTACAACTGCAACCTGACCGCGTTCACGGGCTTCGGCGTGTCGTGCGAAAGCTACGCGGTGTCCGGCAGCTTCGGCGGCTTCCTGAACCGCCAGCTCGGTGTCGGCTTCTTGCGCGACCTGCTGAGCCGCCAGATGGTGGGTTCCAAGGCCGTGCTCAGCGCCGCGATCCAGGACGCCGGCGCGGGCCTGACCTTCGACCAGGCCCTGGTGAACTGGCGTGCCACCACGAACAGCAACATGCCTTTGGCCCGCACGCCGAACGGCTTCGGCTACCCGCAGTGGACCGATGGCACGTACACGCTGCCGGCCATCGACCCGTCCGGCGCCACGTACACCACGCTGCGCAAGCTGCCGGCCACCGTGCCGTCGATGCTGCAGGCCTACGGCAGCTACATCGCACCGCGCGGCGCCAGCGACGGCGTGTACAGCGACAAGGTGCGCGTACCGCCCGGCGTGGCGCTGTCGGTGGTGGTGTATTGATCTGGGGCTGAACCGCTCCATGCATAAGGGCCCCGCATGCGGGGCCCTTTTTTTGCTGGTGTCTGCCTGCCTCGAAACGCGACCGCCTACAAAACCACCCCCGGGAACGCCTCGGCGAATGTCTGTACCGTGCCGGTCAGTTCGCCGTCGTAACCGGGCAGCGCGTTGACGCGTTCGCGGAAGCTGCCGCTCTTCATCGCGGATACCGCGCCTTGCAGGGCGGGGCTGTGCAGGGCTTCCGATTCCAGCGCGAAGAAGTAGCGTTCCTTGAGCACGGGCACGAATTCCAGGTTGAAGCGCCGGGCTGCCGTTTCGACGCCGAAACCCACGTCTGCCATGCCGCTGCCGATATAGGCGGCCACTGCCGCGTGCGTGAATTCGCCGTTGCTGAAGCCTTCGATGAGGTTGCTGTCGATGCCTCGCCGCGCCAGCATCAGGTCCAGCAGCAGGCGCGTGCCGGAGCCCAGCTGACGATTGACGAAGCGCACATCGGTGCGTGTCAGGTCTTCCAGCGAGCGGATGTTCAGCGGGTTGCCTGGCCGGACGAACAGCCCCTGCTGGCGCGTTGCCAGGTGGATCAGGCAATGCTTTTCGGGGTGCAGCCACCGCGAGAAGCCGCGCAGCGTCTCTTCCTCGAACTCGCCGATGGGCACGTGGAAGCCCGCAACGTCACAGGCGCCTTCGGACAGCGCCGCGGCGGCCTCCAGGCTGCCGCAGTACTTGAGGTCGTGGCGCACCTTCTGCTCGTCCAGGAAGTCGCGCAGCGCCGCCACGGCAAAGCCGTGACTGGCGTGGATGCGAACGGCCGGATCGCTGGCCGCCATCAGCTTCTTGAGTTCGATCTCCAGTTCGGAAGCCAGGCTGTCGAGCGTGGGCGACAGGCGCGCGGCAATGCGCTTGCTGGCCCACACCAGCTGTTGCGCCAGCGGCGTCAGTGTGGATCCCCGGCCACGCGTCTTGGCGATCAGCGCGCCCCCGAAAAGTGTCTCGGCGTCGCGCAGGATGCCCCAGGCGTAGCGATATGACAACGCCATGGCCTCGGCCGACTGGGCAATGTTTCCGGTGGATTCGATCAGCCCCAGCAGGGCCACCAGGCGCGATACATCCAGTGCTGGCGCGGGTCCCGGGGTGGTGTCGTCGCGGATCTGAAGGTGCGGAAGGATCGAAATGCGTAGCATATGCGGAAAATAGCATATTGATCGGTGCAAAACACGGTCCTATAGTCGCACAAAGAGGCCGAAAAGCCCGTTGTGATGTTCCCGAATATGAATAAAAAAGCCGATTTCGGGACCGACAGAACAGAATGGAGACAGCATGCCAGACACCGCCATCCCCACGGCGCCAACCGGCAATGGCCGGGCGGATTCAGCCGACATCGCGCGCATCGTCGCGGCCAGACGTGACATGCCTGGCGCGTTGCTGCCGATCCTGCACGAGATCCAGGACACCCAGGGCTATATCCCGGCCGATGCCGTGCCGGTCATCGCCAAGGCCCTGAACCTGTCGCGTGCAGAAGTGCATGGCGTGATCACGTTTTACCACCATTTCCGGCAGCAGCCGGCCGGGCGCCATGTCGTGCAGGTGTGCCGGGCCGAAGCCTGCCAGTCGGTGGGTGCCGACGCGCTGGCCGAACACGCATGCCGCAAGCTCGGCTGCGATTTCCACGAGACCACGGCCGATGGCCAGTACACGCTGGAGCCGGTCTATTGCCTGGGGCAGTGTGCCACCGGCCCATCGATGATGATTGGCGACCGCGTCTACGGACGCGTCGATGCCCGGCGCTTCGACAAGCTCGTCGATGCCGTGCGTGAAGACGAGGAGGCCCGCGCATGACCACCACCATCTTCGTTCCGCGCGACTCCACCGCGCTGGCGCTCGGTGCCGACGAGGTGGCGCAGGCCATCGCCGCCGAAGCCGCACGGCGCGGCGCCGATGTGCGCATCGTGCGCAACGGCTCGCGCGGCATGTTCTGGCTGGAGCCGCTGGTCGAGGTTCAGACCGATGCGGGCCGCGTGGCCTATGGCCCGGTGACCGAAGACGACGTCGCCGCGTTGTTCGACGCCGGCTTCCTGACGGGCCGCGAGCATGCGCTGGCGCACGGCCTGACCGACGAGATCCCGTTCCTGAAGCAGCAGGAGCGCCTGACGTTTGCCCGCGTGGGCATCACCGATCCGCTGTCGCTCGAGGACTACATCGCCCACGAAGGCTTTGCCGGGCTGACGCGTGCACTGGCGATGGCGCCGGAGCAGATCGTGCAGGAAGTGCTCGACTCCGGCCTGCGTGGCCGGGGCGGCGCGGCGTTTCCCACCGGTATCAAGTGGAAGACGGTGCTGGCCGCGCAATCGCCGGTCAAGTACATCGTCTGCAACGCCGACGAAGGCGACTCGGGCACGTTCTCGGACCGCATGGTCATGGAAGACGACCCGTTCATGCTGATCGAGGGCATGACGATTGCCGGGCTGGCCGTGGGCGCGGAGTCCGGCTACATCTACACGCGCTCCGAATACCCGCATGCGATTGCCGCCACCGAGGCCGCCATCGCCATCGCCACGCAGGCAGGCTGGCTGGGCGACAACATCCGGGGCAGCGGCAAGCGCTTCACGCTGGAAGTGCGCAAGGGCGCGGGCGCCTACGTGTGCGGCGAGGAAACCGCGCTGCTGGAAAGCCTGGAGGGCAAGCGCGGCGTGGTGCGCGCCAAGCCGCCGCTGCCGGCGCTGAAGGGCCTGTTCGGCCAGCCTACCGTCATCAACAACGTGATCTCGCTGGCAACGGTGCCGGTGATCCTGGCGCGGGGCGCCAAGTTCTACCAGGACTTCGGCATGGGCCGCTCGCGCGGCACGCTGCCGTTCCAGCTGGCGGGCAATATCAAACAGGGCGGCCTGGTGGAAAAGGCGTTCGGCGTGACGCTGCGCGAGCTGATGTTCGATTTCGGCGGTGGCACGCGCAGCGGCCGCACCATCCGTGCGGTGCAGGTGGGCGGGCCGCTCGGCGCCTACCTGCCCGAGTCGCGCTTCGATACGCCGCTTGACTACGAGGCTTATGCCGCGTTTGGCGCGGTGGTGGGCCACGGCGGTATCGTCGTGTTCGACGAGACGGTGGACATGGCGAAGATGGCCCGCTACGCGATGGAGTTCTGCGCCATCGAGTCGTGCGGCAAGTGCACGCCATGCCGGATCGGCTCGACGCGCGGCGTGGAGGTCATCGACCGCATCATCGCCGGCGACCAGCCCGTGAAGCATGTGGCGCTGGTGCGCGACCTCTGCGACACGATGCTCGCGGGTTCGCTGTGCGCGATGGGCGGCATGACGCCGTACCCGGTGCTGTCCGCGCTCAACGAATTCCCCGAGGACTTCGGGTTGTCGGCCACGCCGGCCAAGGCTGCCTGAACGCAGCCAACTTTCATAATGACGCGCCTCTCAGGGGCGCGCATCCTCACAAGCAGTGCAGGAGACGTCCCTTGAACGCTCACGACGATTTCGACTACGGTACCCCGGCCATTGATTCGGACACGATGGTCACGCTGGAAATTGATGGGGTATCGGTGACCGTGCCGGCTGGCACCTCTGTCATGCGCGCCTCTGCCGAAGCCGGCATTGGCGTGCCCAAGCTCTGCGCCACGGATTCGCTGGAACCGTTCGGCTCCTGCCGCCTGTGCATGGTGGAGATCGAAGGCCGGCGCGGCTATCCGGCATCCTGTACGACCCCCGTGGAGCCGGGCATGAAGGTACGCACGCAGAGCGGCAAGCTCGGCGAACTGCGCCGCGGCGTGATGGAGCTCTACATCTCCGATCACCCGCTCGACTGCCTGACCTGCCCGACCAACGGCAACTGCGAGCTGCAGGACATGGCCGGCGTGGTGGGCCTGCGCGAAGTGCGCTACGCGGATGGCGCCGGCGGTGCCGCCCCGATCGCCACGCACACGCACATGAAGAAGGACGAATCGAATCCGTACTTCACGTACGATCCGTCCAAGTGCATCGTCTGCAACCGCTGCGTGCGCGCCTGCGAGGAAACCCAGGGGACGTTCGCGCTGACGATCAGCGGCCGCGGCTTCGAATCGCGCGTGTCGCCCGGCACCAGCCAGTCGTTCATGGAGTCGGACTGCGTGTCGTGCGGCGCCTGCGTACAGGCCTGCCCGACCGCCACGCTGACCGAGACGTCGGTGATCCAGCTGGGCCAGCCGTCGCACAATGTGGTGACCACGTGCGCGTACTGCGGCGTGGGCTGCTCGTTCAAGGCGGAAATGAAGGGCAACGAGGTGGTGCGCATGGTCCCCCACAAGGACGGCGCCGCCAACGAGGGCCACGCCTGCGTGAAGGGCCGCTTCGCCTGGGGCTACGCCACGCACAAGGACCGTATCCTGAAGCCGATGATCCGCGCGAAGATCACCGATCCGTGGCGCGAGGTGTCGTGGGAAGAGGCCATCGGCTACGCGGCGTCGCAGTTCAAGCGCATCCAGGCCGAGCATGGCACGGATTCGATCGGCGGCATCGTGTCGTCGCGCTGCACCAACGAGGAAGGCTACCTGGTGCAGAAGCTGGTGCGTGCGGCATTTGGCAACAACAACGTCGATACCTGCGCGCGGGTTTGCCATTCGCCGACCGGTTATGGCCTGAAGACCACGCTGGGCGAATCGGCGGGCACGCAGACGTTCCGCTCGGTGGCCAAGTCCGATGTGATCATGGTGATCGGTGCCAACCCCACCGACGGCCATCCGGTGTTCGGCTCGCGCATGAAGCGCCGCCTGCGCGCCGGCGCCAAGCTGATCGTCGTGGATCCGCGCCAGATCGACCTGGTGGACTCGCCGCACATCCGTGCCGACTATCACCTGCAACTGCGCCCTGGCACCAACGTGGCCCTGGTCACGTCGATGGCCCACGTGATCGTCACCGAAGGCCTGCTCGCCGACGAGTTCATCGCCGAGCGTTGCGAAGACCGTGCGTTCCAGCAATGGCGCGACTTCGTGGCGCTGCCCGAGAACTCGCCGGAGGCGCTCCAGGCCGCCACCGGCGTGCCGGCCGAAACGCTGCGCGGCGCCGCGCGGCTGTACGCCACCGGCGGCAATGCGGCCATCTACTACGGCCTGGGCGTGACGGAACACGCGCAGGGCTCCACGACCGTGATGGGCATCGCCAACCTGGCCATGGCCACCGGCAACGTCGGCCGCGAAGGCGTGGGCGTGAACCCGCTGCGTGGGCAGAACAACGTGCAGGGTTCGTGCGACATGGGATCGTTCCCGCACGAGCTGCCGGGCTATCGCCACGTGTCGGACTCCACCGTGCGCAGCGCCTTCGAGGCCGCGTGGGGCGTGGGCATCAATCCCGAGCCGGGCCTGCGCATCCCGAACATGTTTGACGCCGCTCTGACGGGCTCGTTCAAGGGCCTGTACTGCCAGGGCGAGGACATCGTCCAGTCGGACCCGAACACGCAGCACGTGGCCGAGGCCCTGTCGTCGATGGAGTGCATCGTCGTGCAGGACATCTTCCTGAACGAGACCGCCAAGTACGCGCATGTGTTCCTGCCGGGTTCGTCGTTCCTGGAGAAGGACGGCACGTTCACCAACGCCGAGCGCCGTATCTCGCGCGTACGCAAGGTGATGCCGGCGCAGGCGGGCTATTCGGACTGGGAAGTGACGCTGCTGCTGTCGAAGGCGCTGGGCTATCCGATGGAGTACAAGCATCCGTCCGAGATCATGGACGAGATCGCACGCCTGACGCCGACGTTCTCGGGCGTCAGCTACGAGAAGCTCGATGAACTGGGCAGCGTGCAATGGCCCTGCAACGCCGAGGCGCCGCAGGGCACGCCGACCATGCACGTCGATGGCTTCGTGCGCGGCAAGGGCAAGTTCATCATCACCAAGTACGTGCCGACCGACGAGAAGGTGACGCAGAAGTATCCGCTGCTGCTGACCACGGGCCGCATCCTGTCGCAGTACAACGTGGGCGCGCAGACGCGGCGCACGGCCAACGTGCACTGGCACGACGAGGATCGGCTTGAGATTCATCCGCACGATGCCGAGGATCGCGGCATCAAGGACGGCGACTGGGTGGGCGTGCAGAGCCGTGCGGGTGAGACCGTGCTGCGCGCGGTCGTCAGCCAGCGCATGCAGCCGGGCGTGGTCTACACGACCTTCCACTTCCCGGAGTCGGGTGCCAACGTGATTACCACCGACAACTCGGACTGGGCGACGAACTGCCCCGAGTACAAGGTGACGGCGGTGCAGGTCATGCCGGTGGCGCAGCCTTCCACCTGGCAGCGCAACTACCAGGCGTTCAACGAAGAACAGCTTGGGCACCTGCGTGCCGCCAGCGAGACCGCGCAGGCGGGCTGACCCGGGACCGGCGATGAAACGCGACGTGCCATCCCCGGACAGCGCAGCCGGTACCGACGAGGTACCGGCGCAGCGCACGTTCCCGGTCAGCCGCTGGCGCCACGGCGTGCTGACGGCCGAAGTCGACCATCTGGCCGAGGAAGTGCCGGTAGCGCTGGAGTTCAACGGCATCTCCCACGCGGTGATGCTGGCTACACCGGCCGATCTGGAAGACTTTGCGCTCGGATTCAGTCTCAGCGAAGGCATTGTCGATGCCGCCAGCGATATCTACGGCGTCGACGTGGAGGCGAGTGCCCAGGGCATCACCGTCAAGGTGGAGATTGCCACCGGCGCCTTCGTTGAACTCAAGGGCCGGCGGCGGGCCATGGCCGGGCGTACCGGTTGCGGCCTTTGCGGTACCGAGTCGCTGGACGAGGTCATGCGCATGCCGGAGCCGGTGAGCAGCCAGGCGGCGTTCGATCCGCGCGTGTTCGAGCATGCGTTCGCGGTGCTGCACAAGCGCCAGGCCCTGCTACGCGATACTGGCGCCACGCACGCCGCGGCGTGGATGCGGGCCGATGGCGAAATCGCGCTGGTGCGCGAGGACGTGGGACGCCACAACGCGCTGGACAAGCTGGCCGGGGCGCTGGCCCGTGGCGGCCAGGAAGACATTGCGCGTGGCGCGGTCATCGTGACCAGCCGCGCAAGCTACGAGATGGTGCAGAAGACTGCGGCCATCGGCGCCGGCGTGCTGGCGGCGGTGTCCGGGCCGACGGCCATGGCCGTGCGCCTGGCTGACACGGCGGGCATCACGCTGGCCGGCTTTGTGCGGGGCGGCACCATGGTGGTCTACAGCCATCCTCAACGACTACATATTGGATAAGGGTCCGGCATGCATATCGAGAACCTGATCAAGATGGCAAACCAGATCGGCGGCTTTTTCGAGGCCATGCCAAATCGTGGCGAGGCGCTGGCCGATATCGCCTCCCATATCAAGAAGTTCTGGGAGCCGCGCATGAAGCGGGCGTTCCTGGCGCATGTCGAGGCCGGCGGCGAAGGGGTCCACCCGATCGTCCTGGAAGCGGTGGCGCATCACCCCGAAATGCTCGAAGTGGTGCTGCGGGAGGCGGCCTGAGCCCCGTGCTCGCCGCCTGCGCGTCTTCTTCTACTTCTTCAGCCGGTAGAGCACCTGCAGGATCGTCAGCCCGAACAGGGTGGCGATCACTGCCGTTGCTTCACGCCCCAGCCCGCACGCGACGCCGATGGCCGCCACGGTCCAGATGCTGGCTGCCGTGGTCAGTCCGCGCACATCCTCCTCGCTGTTCAGCTTGATGATGGCGCCGGCGCCCAGGAAGCCAATGCCGGACATCAGGCCCTGCAGCACCCGGCTCATGTCCGGCAGCGGCACGCCGGCCTGCAGCGGCACCAGTACGAACAGCGCCGACCCCATGGCGACCAGCATGTGCGTGCGCAGGCCGGCTGGCTTGCCAGCCGCTTCGCGCTCGTAGCCGATCAGCCCGCCCAGCAGCACGGCCAGCGTCAGGCGCAGCAGGATGCGTGTCAGTTCCTTGATGTCGGGCACGTCGGCAAATTCCGCGCGTAACGTGCCGTAGATATCGCCCCAGAGTCCTTCCATGGCTGTCTCCACCCAGGCGTGTTTGGCTGGGGGCAGGCTAGCATGCGGGGGCAGGGTGGCGCCGTCGGGCGCCCGCTGACAAGGCAGTCAGCGCAGCCGCAGCGGCTCCAGCAGCGCGGCGTCGTACTGGGCGCGCGTGATGCGGCCCAACTCCATCATCCGCAGCAGGATATAGGTCTGCCGCTGCCGCGCCCGGCGCGGGTTGACCACCGGGTTGTTGGCCGAAGGCGCCTTGGGCAGCCCGGCCAGCATCGCGCACTCGGCCAGCGACAGCCGATCCACGGGCTTGCCAAAGTAGGTGTCGGCGGCTTCCGAGAAGCCATAGGCGCCCTGGCCCAGGTAGATCTTGTTCAGATAAAGCTCCAGGATCTCGTCCTTGCTCAGCGCATTCTCGATGCGGTAGGCCAGCAGGATCTCGTAGAGCTTGCGCGTGTAGGTCTTCTTGCGCGACAGGAAGAAGTTGCGCGCCACCTGCATGGTGATGGTGGACGCGCCCTGCGACAGTTCGTCCGACAGGTTGGCAACGCCGGCGCGCATCACGCCCACGTAGTCGACGCCATCGTGCAGATAGAAGCGGTCGTCCTCGATGGCGACCACGGCCTCGGGCAGCGTGTGGGGGAAATCTCCCAGGCTGACGTAGCCCGGCGTCTGCCGGAAGGCCATCAGCGCGTCGAGCGACGGCAACTGCCGGTTGGCCATCAACACGGCGAAGGCAATCAGCAACGTGCCGCCGACCACGGCGAGCAGCACGAACTTGACGAAGATGGACCAGAGACGTTGCATGGCGCGTATTGTGCCATTGCCGCGCGCCATGTCGATTTTTCTCCCCTCCGCCCTTGGCAATCACGGTGTCCGGCAGCCACCGGGCCTAGCCGGCCGGCACGTCTACCTTCAGGTCCCGGGCCAGCGCCTCCAGGTTGCGCCAGATGTTGGGGTTGATATCGAGCGTCGTGCCGGCGGCTGCCCGGCAGGCCGCCTCGTACTCGCCCGGGTACTGCACCTGGTCATGGCCCGGCGCCGGCGGCGTGTCGTGCAGGTACCGGACAAACGCCTCCACCTCGTCGCGCTCCCAGTTCAGGCCGAGGTCGAACTCGGGGTTGAGCAGCACCGCGAACAGGTTGTTGGTCGCCACCCCGCCGCGCGGATTGTCGGGCTGGATCGTGCCACCGCCCGAGAGCACGCCGGCCAGCAGTTCGGCCACCACGCCCAGCGCATAACCCTTGTGCTGGCCGAACGGCAGCAGCGACCCGGGCCGGTCGCCGAACATCACCGAGGCATCGGTGGTGGGATTGCCGTCGGCATCGATGATGCTGTACTCGGGCGCCGGTTCGCCTTTCTCCGCCAGCACGCGCGCCTTGTTGATCGCGATGGCACTGGTGGCGATGTCGACCACCAGCGGCGGCCGGCCGTTCGGCATCGGGCCGGCAAAGCACAGCGGGTTGGTGGTCAGGCGCGGCACGCGTCCACCGAACGGCGCCACCACGGGCGGGCGATTGATCACGTTGGTGAAGCTGAGCAGCACCAGGCCGGCCGCCGCCACCATCTCGCCATAGTGGCCCATGCGGCCCAGATGGTGCGAACGGCGCAGCGTGACGATGCAATGCCCGTGCTGGCGCACGCGGTCGATAGCGCGCTGCATGACGGTCTTGCCCACGTGCTGACCAAAGCCGCCGTGGCCGTCGAAGACCATCAGCGTATCGCGGTCCATCACACATTCGGCGCGGCCCGCAGCATTGACGCTCTGGCCTTGGATGGCGCGGCGGTAGTTCGGCAGGATCGAGATGCCGTGGCTTACGTAGCCGCAGCGGTCGGCTTCGACCAGGTGCTCGGCCACGTCGTCAGCAATATCGGCAGGTACTTGCTGTGCGATCAGGATGTTGCGCGCGAAGGTGCGCGCGGACTCGGTAGTCAGTTTCATGACAGGGCGACTTGAGATTCGTTGGCGAGCTTGTGTCCCGGCTGGCCTCACACCCAGCCCAGCCAGCGCCAGTACGTCGAGGCGAACAGCAGCATCAGCAGGTAGCCGATGATCGTGACCGGGATACCGACACGGGCGAACTGCCTGCCGTTGAACGTGTCGGTGCCCAGGCAGACCATGTTCTGCGGGGCGTTGATCGGCAGGATGAAGCCAAAGCTGACCGTGAAGCCCAGCAGCATCGTCATGCCCAACTTGTTGATGTCGCCGGGCAGCGTCTGCAGGACGGAGATCAGGATCGGCAGCAGGGCCGCGGTCAATGCCGTGGCACTGGCAAAGCCCAGGTGGATCAGGATAAGGAAGGCCGCCAGTACCGCGAAGACCATCAGCGTGCCATGGTCGGCCAGGCCCGAATGCGTGACCACGAACTTGCCCAGCCATTGGCCGGCCTGCGTGGTCAGCAACGCCGTGCCCAGGCTGATGCCCACGCCGAACACGATCAGCGTGCCCCACGGCGTGCGCTGCTGCATCGTCTTCCAGTCCATCACGCCGATGCGCGGCATCATCAGGATCACCAGGCCCACGAAGGTGATGGTGGCGGTATCGAAGGCGTGCAGCTTGCCTTCGGTGGCCCAGAACAGCAACAGGCCGATGGCTACCGCGGCCAGCCGCTTCTGGGGGCCCGTCATCGGCCCAAGCGCGGCCAGTTCGCGCTGCACGGCTTCCTTGCCGCCGGCGATGGCATCGGTTTCGGGCGGCAGCAGCCAGCGCACCAGGAAGTACAGCACCACCGACATGATGATGGCCCAGGGCGCGCCGGCAATCAGCCATTGCAGCCACGTGACGCGCTCGCCCAGCAGCTTGTCCATGAAGCCGGCGGTCAGCAGGTTCTGCGCGGCGGCGGTCTGGATGCCCACGTTCCACACGCTGGTAGCCAGGGCCACCATGATCATGATGCCGGCTGCGATATTCGATTTCTTGTCGACACCGAACGCGGCAATCACGCCCATCATGATCGGCACCGTGCAGGCGCTGCGCGCGGTGGCGCTGGGTACCACCAGGCTCAGGATGATGGTGACCGCGATGGTGCCGATCAGGATGCGGCGCGTGCTGGTGCCGATGGCCGACAGCGTGACCAGTGCGATACGCCGGTCCAGCCCGGTGACGGTCATGGCCGCCGAGATGAACAGCGCGGCGGCCACCAGGGCCAGCGCGGTATTCGAGAATCCGGCCAGCGCCATGCCCAGCGCGCGCGACGTGCCGTAGATGGTGTTCGGATCGTTGATGGTTGGCGCAAAGCCGATCAGCCCGGCCATCAGCGACGTGATCATGATGGCACTGGTCTCGTAGGTGACGGCTTCGGTAATCCACACCACCACGGCGAAAGCCAGGATGGCGAGCATGCGCTGGCCGGCGACGGGCAGGTCGGGTGGCATCGGCACCATCAGCACCGCGACAAGGACGGCGACGGCGGCGTAGAGACCCCAGTGAATGCGTAGCTTGGGGGCAGCAGGCGCAGCGGCGGCGGCAGTGGCGCCGGCGCCGGCAGGAGAGATTTGCGGTTCAGGCATTGCGAAGTCCTTGGAACGGATCGGCCTGTCAAACGCGTCGTGTCTTGTCGTGTCGCCTTGCGTCGCGACGCGTGGTTCGTCGCGTTCGACATAGGGTCATTATGTGAATGGCGTCACTCGGTGCCAAGGCGACGACCCTTGCGAATTTGCCTTGGATCAACGCTCTGCCGTGTCAACCGGTGTCGACTGAAATGCCTTGTTGCAGGCGTGACAACGGCTGAACGAATATCGTGGTAACCATGGTGTCGTCGCTGCCGCCGATCTGAAATAATTGGTGCCGATGCTGAACTATTTCGAATGCGTATCGTGTGATGCGCCAACAAGCCATGCAGACCCAAACTGAAAATTGCGCGGTCGCCGCCATGCGGCCTTGCCTGGACCTGGAGACCATTGCCAACGCCCGCGACCTGGGCGGGCTGGCTGGTCATGCGGGACGTCACATCCGGCAGAACAAGTTGTATCGCAGTGCCAATCCCGCACTCGGTTGTGCCGCGGATCTCGACAAGCTGCACGCATTGCAGCTGGACATCGTGGTCGACTTCCGGTCGTCAGGCGAGAAGTCGCCCGCCGAGGAAGCCTTCGGCGAGCGGTTCGAATGGCTGGCAGTGCCAGTGCTCGACGGCACGATGTCAATGGACGTGCTGCTGCCGCGCCTGCGTGCCAGCAATGCCGCGCAGATGCACGGCTTCATGCTCGACGTGTATCGGGATTTTCCGGTGCGCTATCGCGACGCGTTCGGTACGTTCATGCGGCATGCCGAAGCGGGCAAGACGCTCTACTACCACTGCACGGCGGGCAAGGACCGCACCGGCTTTGCGTCGCTGCTGCTGCTGAGCGCGCTCGGGGTGTCGCAGGACGAGATCGTGGCCAACTACCTCGAATCGAACCACTGGAACCAGCGTTTCAATGAAAGGATGCTGGCCGGCGTGGGGCAGATCGGTGTGACGGCCGATGCGATGCTGCCGCTGCTGGAGGTGCGCCCCGAATACCTCGGGGCATCGATGGACGCGATCACCGCGACGTACGGCAGCCTCGAACGGTTCCTGGCCGACGACCTCGGCGTGGACACCGCATTGCTGCGGGAACACTACCTCGCATCGTAGGGCGTCATAGTCCGCCGCAGTCGCGCATGATACGCGCCGTCGACAGCGCGATCATGCCTTCCTCGTCAGTGGGCAGCACCAGTACCGGGATACGGCTCGCATCGCGGCTCACACGCTGGCAGTTGTCGCCGTTGGCGGTGGGGTCCAGCGAGACGCCGAACAGGTCGGTCAGGTGCGCGCAGATGCGGGCGCGAATATCGGGCGAATTGGCGCCGATGCCGGCCGTGAAGACCAGGGCGTCCAGGCCGCCAAGCGTAACCGCCAGCTTGCCGATTTCCTGGGCGGCGCGATACGCGTAGAAATCGACGGCCAGCTTTGCGCGCGGGCTGTCGCTTGCCAGCAGCGCACGCATGTCGCTGCTGATGCCCGAGATACCCTTCAGCCCCGATTGCCCATACAGCATCGACTGGATCGCGTCGGCGCTCATGCCCTGTGCGGCCAGGTACAGCACCGCGCCAGGATCGATCGACCCGCAGCGCGTGCCCATCGGCATGCCGTCGAGCGCGGTCAGGCCCATGGTCGAATCCACGCTCTTGCCGCCGTGCATCGCGCACAGGCTGGCGCCGTTGCCCAGGTGTGCCACGATGACACGACCTTCGGCCAGGTCGGGTGCCACCTGCCTGAGGCGGCGCGCGATATACGCGTACGACAGGCCGTGAAAGCCATAGCGGCGCACGCCCCGCTCGTAGTACTCGTAGGGCAGGGCCATCAGCTGCGCCAGTTCGTCGCGGCCCACATGGAACGCCGTATCGAAGCAGGCCACCTGCAGCAGTTCGGGCGCGGCGGCGCGGATCGCACGGATCGCGGTCAGGTTGTGCGGCTGGTGCAGCGGCGCCAGCGGCACCAGCGTTTCCAGCTTGGCAATCACCTCATCGTCGATGCGTACCGCATCGGCAAAGTCACTGCCGCCATGTACCACGCGATGGCCGATGGCGACAGGCGGCGTATCGCGCAGCGCCACGCTCAGCGTCAGGCGGATCAGCCTGAACGCGGCGTCGTGGTCCGCCACCTGCTCGACGGGAAATTTCTGGTCGGTAACCTCGCGGCCATCGGCCATGCGGGCCACCAGGCGCGGCGCCACGCCGATGCCTTCGATCTGACCATGCGCGGCCAGCGACGGCTGGATGTCGACGTTCTCGTGCGCCGCGTCGGGCACCACGTAGATCGATACCTTGACGCTCGACGAACCGGCGTTGACAACGAGAATGACGGGATGGGGTGTGCTCACGCCGGGGACTCCTCAGGCCGGTACGGTGGTTTGCGAGGTGCGCCGCGCATGCGCCAGCAGCACCGCGATGGCGCAGCTGCCGATGCGGGCACGTACGCTGTCGGCGCGGCTGGTCAGGATGACCGGCACGCGCGCACCCAGCACGATGCCCGCGGCTTCCGCGCCGGCCAGGAACGTCAGCTGCTTCGCCAGCATGTTGCCAGCCTCCAGGTCCGGCACGAGCAGGATGTCGGGATCGCCCGCCACGTCCGACTTGATGCCCTTGGTGTCGGCCGCGGCCTTGCTGATCGCGTTGTCGAACGCCAGCGGGCCGTCGAGCAGGCCGCCTTCGATCTGCCCGCGCAGGCTCATCATGCAGAGCGCGGCGGCGTCGATCGTCGACGGGATCTTGTCGGTCACGGTCTCCACCGCCGACAGGATCGCCACCTTGGGCCGATCGACCCCGAGCACGCGCACGAGGTCGATGGCATTGCGTACGATGTCCGCCTTCTCGTTCAGCGTGGGAAAGATGTTGACCGCCGCATCGGTGATGAACAGCGGCTTGTGATAGCTGGGCACGTCCATCGCGAACACGTGCGACAGGCGTCGCTCGGTGCGCAGCCCGCTGGCGCTGCGCGCCACCGCGTGCAGCAGTTCGTCGCTGTGCAGACTGCCTTTCATCAGCAGTTCGGCGCGGCCGGTGCGCACGGCCTCGACCGCACATTCCGCCGACGCATGGCTGTGCGCGGCGTCGATGATCGCGGTGTCGCCCAGGGCGAGGCCATGTTCCTCGGCCACGGCGCGGATACGTGCGGCGGGGCCGCACAGGATCGGCACGATCAGCCCGAGCCGGGCGGCTTCCAGCGCGCCATCGAGCGACGAGTGGTCGCAGGGATGAGCCACGGCGGTCGGGATGGGAGGAAGGCCCTCGCAGCGGGCAAGCAGCCGGGCGTACTTGTCGTCGGACGATGGTGTCGGCATGGGCAGGTACCTGGAAATCCATCGGAACAGCATCCGGCAAGGCATGCGGATGCTGCGTTGCGCAAACAGTTTCGAGCCAGTATAGGCGAACGCGAGCGTCGTATCGATGACTTGCTGTTGTCATGTGCAAGGCCAACTTTCGCATTGGACTTTGGTAACGGTTGTCACGCCGCGCCGAGGCTGGTAGATTTTTGCTGTTGCATCGCAGCAAGCGATGTTTGCGCCACGCTGCACGCCTCTGACTCCGCCAATCCCGAAGGAGAAACGGAAATGAATGCACGCCAACCTGTTCCGGGGCAAACGTCCGGGCAGGACGCCGCCGCCCAGGCCGCCACGCCGGGCCAGCCGGCCGACACCACTGCTCCGGCCACGCCCCCCACTTCAGCCAGTTCTCCCTTCCCCTTTGCGATGTTGCCGCCGGTGCCGATGAACCCGGTGGCGCAGGCCGCCTGGGAATACGGGCTCGACGCCTGGCAGCGCTCCATCCTGTTCCTGGATGTCCTGCGCCGCCGTGGCAACGAGACCGAGGAGCACGAGCGCGGCGGCATGCCGCCCGTGCTGGTGTTCGACTACGAAGTGCTGATGGACGGGCGCGACCTGCCCCGGCCGGTCAACTACGCGCTGTTGCGCATCGTGCCGCCTGACGCGCATCCCACCGACATGACCAAGCGTCCGTTCGTGGTGATGGACCCGCGGGCAGGGCACGGCCCGGGCATCGGCGGCTTCAAGGCCGACAGCGAGATCGGCAATGCGATCCGCACCGGGCATCCGTGCTACTTCATCACGTTCTTCCGCGACCCGTGTCCGGGCCAGACGATCGAGGATGTGGCGCGTACAGAGGGCAAGTTCCTGCAGGCGGTGGCGGAGCGCCATCCCGATGCGCCGGGCAAGCCCTTCGTCGTCGGCAATTGCCAGGCGGGATGGGCGCTGCTGATCCTGGCGGCCGCGTCGCCGGAAGCGACCGGGCCGATCCTGCTGGCCGGTGCGCCCGTGGCGTACTGGTCGGGCGTGCGCGGCAAGAATCCGATGCGCTATTCGGGCGGGCTGCTTGGCGGCACGTGGCTGTCGTCGCTGGCGGCTGACCTGGGCAATGGCCGCTTCGACGGCGCCTGGCTGGTGCAGAATTTCGAGAAGCTGAACCCGTCGAACACGCTCTGGGAAAAGCTGTACAACGTCTACGCCAGGGTCGATACGGAAGGGCCGCGCTTCCTGGAGTTCGAGCGCTGGTGGGGCGGGCACTTCCTGATGAACCGCGGCGAGATCGACTGGATCGTGCAGAACCTGTTCGTCGGCAACCACCTGACGGCCGGCGAAGTGCGCAGCAGCGACGGCCAGACCGTGATCGACCTGCGCAACGTGCGCTCGCCGGTGATCGTGTTTGCCTCCTGGGGGGACAACATCACGCCGCCGCAGCAGGCGCTGAACTGGATTCCCGATCTCTATGCGAACGTGGACGAACTGGTCGCCAACCAGCAGACCATCGTCTATTGCCTGCATCCGTCCATCGGGCACCTGGGCATTTTCGTCTCGGGCAGCGTCGCCAACAAGGAGCACTCGGAACTGTTCTGCGCGCTCGACCTTATCGACGTGCTGCCCCCGGGGCTGTACGAAGCGAAGATCGAGGACGTTGCGCCGGATTCCCCGCACAGCGAACTGATCGAGGGCCGCTACCTGGTGCGCTTCGAGCGCCGGACCATCGACGACATCCTCGCGCTGGACGACGGTCGAGAGGACGAGCAGCCGTTCGAGGTCGTGCGCCGCGTGGCCGAAATCAACCAGCACCTCTACGATACGTACGCCTCGCCGGTGGTCCGGGCCATGTCGAACGAGGCAACGGCCGAAGGTATTCGTGCGATCCACCCGTCGCGGCTGGAACGCTCGCTGTTCGCCGACGGCAATCCGTGGATGCAGTGGGTGGCCGCGATGGCGCCGGCCGTGCGCGACGCGCGCCAGCCGGTGTCCGCCGACAATCCGTTCCTGGCGATGCAGAAGGCCGTGTCCGACCAGATCGTGCGTTCGCTGGACCAGTACCGCGATGCGCGCGACGCCTGGCAGGAGCGCATGTTCGAGTCGATCTACGCCACGCCATGGCTGCCCGCCATGCTGGGTATGACCGCCACGCCGAAGGCGCCGGAGTCGCCCGCCATTACGGCCCTGCGCAAGGAGGTGGCCGAATTGCGCCGGCGCGAGGCCGAGCGCGACATCGGTACCGGCACGGCGCTCGATGCCTTCCTGCGCGTGCTGTCCTATGTGACGCAGGGGCGCTCGGCCATCGAGGAGCGCCCGTTCAACCTGCTGCGCAAGCTGGCGCGGGAGAACCCGCCGGAACAGCGCATCACGCTGGCGGACTTCAAGGAAGCGGTGCGGCGGCAGAGCTATATCGTCAGCCTGGACCCGGAAGGCGCCATCCAGGCGTTGCCGGCACTGGTGCCCGAGATGAAGGAGCGCCGCCGCATCATGGTGCTGGCGCATCGCGTGCTGACGGTTGGCGGCCCGCTCGATGCGGAATGGCTGGCCCGCTATCGGGAAGTGGCCGAGGTGTTAGGCACCGACCACGGCAACGGCAAGGCCACGCAGGAAGCGCAGGCGTAGCGGTATGTCGCTGGCCTTCCCGCCTGTGCCGCGCACCGCGGACGGAGGGCAGGCCAGCAGAACGGCAAACAACGGGAGGTTTGCTCATGCTCCAGGTTCCTAGTCCCCCGCTGTCCGGCAATCGCGTGCTCGTCGTTGGCGTCGCCAACGAGGACTCCATTGCCTGGGGCTGCGCACGCGCATTTCACGAGATGGGCGCCGAGGTGGCGCTGACCTATCTGAACGACAAGGCCTACCCGCATGTGGCGCCGCTGGCCGAGCAGATCGCGTCGCCGATCCTGATGCCGCTGAATGTGGAAGACGACGCGCAGATGGACGCGCTGTTCGCGCGCATTGGCGAGGTCTGGGGGCGGCTCGACTCGGTCGTGCATTCGGTGGCCTTTGCGCCGAAGGCGGATCTGCAAGGCGGGCTGCTGCAATCGTCGGCCGCCGGTTTTGCGCGGGCCATGGACGTATCGTGCCATTCGTTCATCCGCATGGCGCGCCGGGCCGTGCCGCTGATGGGGCAGGGCGGCACGATGTTCGCGATGAGCTATGACGGCGCCAACCGCGTGGTGCCGAACTACGATCTGATGGGGCCCGTCAAGGCCGCGCTGGAGGCCACCTGCCGCTACCTGGCCTACGAGCTTGGACCCAAGGGCATCCGCGTGCATGCGATCTCGCCAGGGCCGCTCAAGACGCGTGCGGCTTCCGGGCTCAAGGATTTCGATGTCCTGCTGGCCGAGGCGGCCGGCCGTGCGCCGCTTGGCGAACTGGTCGACATCATGGACGTCGGTTTCACCACCGCGTACCTGGCCACGCCCTATGCACGTCGCGTATCGGGCAATACCGTGTACGTGGACGGTGGCGTACACATCATGGCTTGAAACGTGCGATAGCCGCATCGCCCGGCCGCCACGTGGCAAAGCGCGGCCTAGAATACATGCATCACCACTTTCCAACTGGGGAGAGGCTGTCATGCAGGTGTTGATCCGCGGGCTGCATCGTGATGTAACCGAGGAAATGCTGCGCGAAAAACTCAAGGACTACGCCAAGGTGAACTCCGTCGAGATCGTGCGCGATGGCGACGCCAACCACCCCTGGGCGTGGGTCGACCTGGCAGTCGACCCGTTCACCTGCTGGCGCCTGCTGCGGCAGTTCGACAAGCAGTACTTTGCCGGCAGCGTCATGCGCTGGTACATCCCCGCCCACCAGAGCTGACGCCAGGCCCACCGCCAGTCACGCACCGGGTGCGTCTGGCGGTACCATACGCATTCCCTTCATTACATACGAGTCAGCGCATGCTCGAACTCCAGGGCGCGATCTGGTTTCGCGCCGGCAAGCAGGATTGGGGCGGCCGCGACCGCATCGCGCTGCTGGCCGCCATCGGCGAACACGGCTCGATCACGGCCGCCGCGCGCGCCGTGGGCATCAGCTACAAGGGCGCATGGGATGCCATCGACGCCATGAACAACAGCGCCGGCGAGCCACTGGTGGTACGCGCTGCCGGGGGAAAGGGCGGCGGCGGTACACGGCTTACGGAACGGGCGGGGCGGCTGATCGCCACCTACCGCGCCATGGAAGCCGAGCATGCGCGCTTCATCGCCCACCTGGAACGGGCCGGCGCGATGTCCGATGCCAATCCCGAGGATATTCACCTGATCCAACGCATGATGATCCAGACCAGTGCGCGCAACAAGCTGTTCGGCCGCGTGGAGGCCGTGCGGGCCGGCGCCGTCAATGACGAAGTCGCGTTGGCGCTGCCGGGCGGCCTGCGCATCGTGTCCACCATCACGCACGAGAGCGTGGAGACGCTGGGCCTGGCCCCGGGTGCCGAGGCATTCGCGCTGGTCAAGGCGTCGTCCGTGCTGATCGGGCTGCCGGACCCCGCCGTGCGTCTCTCCGCACGCAACCAGTTGCCTGGTACGGTGGTCCGCCTGGTGCCCGGAGCGGTCAATGCCGAGGTGGTGCTGGAACTCGATGGCGGCGGCACTGTGGCGGCCATTATCAACAACGGCGCGCTGGCCGACCTGGACCTGAAGGAAGGCGTGCGCGCGCTGGCCATCTTCAAGGCGTCCAGCGTCATCCTGGGCACGATGATCTGATCCATGGCACGCAATGTGGAAATCAAGGCGCGTATCGACAGCGTCGACGCACTGGTGCCCCGCGCCGCGGCCATCGCCACCAAAGGCCCCGAACGGATCGAGCAGGACGACACGTTTTTCCCGTGCCCGAACGGGCGCCTCAAGCTGCGCGCCTTCGATGCAACGTCGGGCCAGCTGATCTTCTACGCGCGGCCGGACCAGGCGGGGCCGAAGGAGAGCTTCTACATCCTGTCGCCCACGGCATCGCCCGACACGCTGCGCGACGCGCTGACCGCCGCGCATGGCATCAGCGGCCGGGTGCGCAAGGTGCGCACGCTGTTCCTGGTGGGGCGCACCCGCGTGCATCTGGACCGCGTGGAAGGTCTGGGCGATTTCCTGGAACTGGAAGTGGTACTGCACGACGGCGAGGCAGCCGATGCCGGCGTGGCGGAGGCCCACGCGCTGATGGCGCGGCTGGGCGTGGCGCCTGAAGCGTTGATCGAGGGCGCCTATCTGGACCTGCTTCGCCAGCAGGCCGCCTGAACGCTAGACGGCGTGAGCGCTGACGGGCGCGTAGACCGGCGGGTGCCGGTGGGCGCGGCCGCTGGCGTGGATGCGGCCATCGCGGATTTCCAGCACGTGGTCGCCCAGCACCTCGACGTCCTCGGGATCGTGCGAAATCATCAGCATCGGCACATCCAGGCTTTCCTGCAGCGCCCGCAGTTCCTCGCGCATGCGCACCCGCAAGGCGGGGTCCAGTGCCGAGAACGGCTCGTCCAGCAGCAGGATATCGGGCCGGGCCACCAGCGCGCGGGCCAGCGCCACGCGCTGCTTCTGTCCGCCTGAAATCTGCGACGGATACTGGTTGACGATCTCGCGCAGGCCGAACGCGTCGACCCAGCGTGCGGCCTCGGGTGGCAGCGCGCGGCGCGCCGGGTTGCGCCAGCCCTGCCTGAGTCCGAACGCGATGTTCTGGGATACGGTCAGGTGCGGAAACAGCGCGTAGTCCTGGAACAGGTAGGCCACGCGGCGTTCCTGTGGCCGCACATCGACGCCGGTATCGCTGTCGAACAGCGTGCGGCCGTTCAGCACGATGCGCCCGCTGTCGGGCGCCATCAGGCCGGCAATGGCCCGCAGCGTCAGGCTCTTGCCTGCGCCGGACGGGCCGAACAGCGCAATGCGCCGGCTATCGGATTCGAACGAGATATCGAGCGCGAAATGACGATCTTGCGATGCCATGCGCTTGCGGACGGTGATCTGCATGCTCATGGCAATGTCATCCGGTGATGGTGTCGCGCCGGAACTTGCGGCGCTCGAACACGTTGCCGGTGCCGCGCTGCGCCGGTGGCACCAGTCGGGCCGCCACCACGAGCAGCACGATGCAGGTCACGGAGGTCACCAGCACCAGCAGGTTGGCGGTGTCGTCGTTGCCAGCCTGCACGGCCTCGTAGATGGCGACTGACAGTGTCTGCGTGCGGCCGGGCAGGTTGCCGGCCACCATCAGCGTGGCGCCGAATTCGCCCAGTGCGCGGGCAAACGCCAGCAGCACGCCGGCCACGATGCCAGGCAGCGCCATGGGCAGCGTCACGCGGAAGAAGATGGCCGATTCGGAGATGCCCAGCACACGGGCCGCATTCTCGAGCTGGTGATCGACGCCTTCGAACGCGGCGCGCGCCGACTTCAGCACCAGCGGAAAGGCCACCACGGTCGAGGCCAGCACCGCACCTTGCCAGGTGAAAACCAGTTCGATCCCAAGGTTCTCGAGCCAGGCGCCAAACACCCCACGGCGTCCCACCAGCACCAGCAGGTAGTAGCCCAGCACGGTCGGGGGCAGCACCAGCGGCAGCGTCAGGATGGCATCGACCACATCGCGCGCCCGCGAGCGCCAGCGCGCAATGGCATAAGCGGCCGCCACGCCCAGCACGGCATTGAGCAACGTGGCCCATCCCGCCACCTTGAGCGACAGCAGCAGCGGAACCCAGACAGCATCCATGACGATAACTTCAGACAGTGTTTCGGAGGTGCAAGGCTACCAGAGCAGGCCGGGCGATCCCGGCGTCAAGGCTTCTGGAAGCCGTACTTGGCCAGCGTGGCCTGGCCTTCAGGCGACAGCACGTACTGCACGAACGCGTTGGCCTGGGGTGCCTGCTTGCTCTGCGTGGTGACGGCGATGGGGTAGGTTACCGGCGTGGTGGCCGGCACGCGCGTGGCGACCTTGACCTTCTCGGGCATCACGGCGGCATCGGTGGCAAATACGAAGCCGGCATCGACTTCGCCACGTGCCACGTAGTCCAGCGCCTGGCGCACGTTCTGGGCCGGCACGCCCTTGGCCTCGACCGCGCCCCACAGGCCTTGCGATTCCAGGGCGCCCTTGGTGTAGCGGCCCACCGGTACCGACGACGGATTGCCGTAGGCGATGCGCTTGATATCGGCGCGCGTCAGGTCCTTGGGTGCGGCGATATTCAGCTTGCTGTCATGCGGCACGATCAGCACGATCGCGTTGGCCGCGAAATCCTTGCGCGTGGCGGCCTGTACCACCTTCTCGCTCTCGGCCTTGTCCATGGCGCTCTGGTCGGCCGATGCGAACACGTCGGCCGGGGCACCCTTGACGATCTGCTGCATCAGCACATCCGACGCGCCAAAGTTCAGCACCACCTTGGTATCGGGGTGGGCGCGCTCGAACTGCTCGCCCAGCTGCTTGAACGCGTTGGTCAGGCTGGCGGCGGCGGACACCACCAGGTCGGCGGCAAATGCCGACGGCGCGGCCAGGGTCAGGGCAACCAGGGCGGCGCCGGCAGCGGCACGGCGCGCAAAGGGATAGAGGCTCATGGCAGATGCGTCAGGAAAGAGTGATCGAGTGCTCGATGGTTTGCATCCGCAATATAAGCGTCTATATAACGAAGCGTCAATTGCGCAATCGGATAAGGGTCTTCAGCCAATCGGAATAGTCCTGCCGGCCCCGATCGGTCAAAAATATGACGTTTTTGTCATATGTGTGCAGATTGTCACAGTAATGACGCGATTTCGCCACTTCCCTGCCATCCCGGCTTCCGACAATCCCCGGGCTGCACCTAATACAGAAAACAACAGGGAAATCCGAGACCATGCAACTTCATCGCATCCGGGCCGCCTTGCTGGCGGCCATGGCCGTCGCCGCGCTGGCCGCCTGTGGCTCCGACGACAGCAACAGCAACGCGGGCAGTGGCAGCAACGGCGACAACAGCAACAACGGCAACGCGTCGATCCCGGCGGGCACCAAGTCCAAGCTGGCGCTGCTGGAAACCACCGACCTGCACACCAACGTGCTGAGCTATGACTATTTCAAGCTCGCCGAGGACAAGTCGATCGGTTTCGAGCGCGTCGCCACGCTGATCAAGGCGGCCCGCGCCGAATTCCCGAACAGCATGCTGCTGGACAACGGCGACACCATCCAGGGCACCGCGCTGTCCGACTACCAGGCGCTGGTCAAGCCGATCGGCTGCAGCGAGACGCTGGCGATGTACAAGGTGATGAACGCGGCCGGCTTCGACGGCGGCGGCATCGGCAACCACGAATTCAACTATGGCCTGCAGTATCTGAGCCAGGTCACGGGCAACCGCTTCAATGTCGATGGCCTGCCCGATCCGTCAGCGCAGCAGACCTGCGCCGGTCCGAAGTTTCCGCAGGTGCTGGCTAACGTCTACAGCGTGAAGACGCGCCAGCCGCTGTTCCAGCCGTATGCCATCCTGAACAAGACGATCACGGCCACCGGGCCCGACGGCAAGACCGTCTCGGCGCCGATCAAGGTCGGCATCATCGGCTTTGCGCCGCCAGCCATCCTGAGCTGGGACAAGCGCTGGCTTGACGGCAAGGTCTACACCGAAGGCGCGGTCGAAACCGCGAAGAAGTACATTCCCGAAATGCGTGCCAAGGGCGCCGACCTGATTGTCGTGATCTCGCACGGCGGCCTGGACAACTCCACGTATTCGCCGACGATGGAGAACGGCAGCTACCACCTGTCGACGGTGGATGGCGTGGATGCGATGCTGATCGGCCACTCGCACCAGATCTTCCCCGACGCCACCAGCACCGTGGGCCAGTTCAACCTGCCGGGCGTCGACAAGGTCAAGGGCACGGTCAACGGCGTGCCGACCGTGATGGCGAACTACTGGGGCAAGCACCTGGGCGTGGTCAACCTGGCGCTGAACTACGACGGCAAGAAGTGGAGCGTCGACCGCGCCAACACCAAGGTGGAGGCCCGCTCGACCCAGAACGCCGACAAGACCTACGTGGCCGCCGACGCCAGCGTGGCGCCCGCCATCGACACCGAGCACCAGGCCACCATCCAGTACGTGAAGACGCCGATCGGCAGCACGAACTACCGCATGACGAGCTACTTTGCCGATGTGGGCGATCCGGGCGCGATCGAGATCGTGAACCAGGCGCAGGCCAAGTATGTGAAGGACTACATCACGGCCAGCCTGCCGGCGCTGGCCTCGCTGCCGGTGCTGTCGGTGTCGGCGCCGTTCAAGAGCGGCTTCGGTGGTGGCAATGACTACACCGACGTGGCGATGGGCAACCTCGCCATCAACAACGCCGCCGACTTGTACCTGTACCCGAACACGGTCTACGCGGTGAAGGTCAATGGCGACGAACTGAAGGCGTGGCTGGAAACGGCGGCCAAGCGCTTCAACCGCATCGACCCGGCGGTGACCGCCGAGCAGCAGCTGATCAGCACGTTTCCGGGCTACAACTTCGACATGTTCACCGACACGGACATGCAGTACGAGATCGATGTCACGCAGGCCGTGGGCAGCCGCATCAAGAACCTGACCTACAAGGGCTTGCCGGTGACCGCGGCCATGGACTTCATCGTGGCGACCAACAACTATCGCGCCAGCGGCGGCGGCAACTTCCCGGGCCTGGATGGCACGAAGACGGTCTATGCGTCGCCCGATGCCAACCGCGACGTGCTGATCCAGTACGTGAAGGACATCACCAACGTGACCCGTGTTGCCAACGGCAGCGCTCGCAGCTGGCACTTCACGAAGGTGGTGACCGCCGGCGACGTGGTGTTCAGCTCGGGCGTGGGCGTGCTCGCGCAGGCAGCGGCGGGCGGCGTGGCCGGCGTGTCGCTGGTTGCGGCCGACGACGGCTCGGGCAAGAACCTGTCGAAGTACAAGATCGACCTGAACCAGTAATCCGAAAACGATGCAAGCCACTGCTACTGCTACTTCCACCGCTACCGCCACTATTGCTCCTGCGCGCACCGCGTCACGACGCCTGCCGCGCATTCACCCGCTATTCGTGGCGGCAACGCTGGCCGTGACCGTGGCGGCGGCCGGCGTGGCAGGCGCTGCGGTATGGCGGCACCAGTCCGAGACGCGCCACGCCGAGCTGTCGCAGTGGCAGTTGCTGGCGACATCGGCCGGCGATGCCGCGGCGCTGGATCAACTGCAGCAAGCCGCCAGCGCCGGCGAAACCGCCGCACGGGCCGCGCTTGGCGAAACGTTGATGTCGCGCACCGATGCGGCCACGCGTGCCGAAGGCGAACGCTGGCTGAGCATGGCGGCAGACAGCGGCCATGTGCGCGCACAGTTCCTGCTCGGCAAGGCGGCGATGCTGGGCACGCTGGCGTCGGGCCGGGCAGACCTGCCGCTGGCCTGGCGGCAGCTTGACGCCGCTGCGAACGGTGGCGACATCGGCGCGGCCTACTATCTGGGCCTGCTGTATCGCGGCGGCCATGGCCGTACGCCTGACCCGGCGAGCGCGGCGCGCTGGTTCAAGGTGGCGGCCGACGGCGGCGTGGCGCAGGCCATGTTCATGCTGGGCAATGCCTATCGCGAAGGCGAGGGGGTGGCGCAGGACGATGCCCGCGCGGTGGCGTGGTACGAAGCGGCGGCCGAGCGCGAGCATCCGGCGTCGATCCAGACGCTGGCGATGGCTTATCGCAACGGCGAACTGGGGCTCGCGCAGGACGAACGCAACTACCGCCAGCATTTGGCCGAGGCTGCCCACGCGCTCAAGCATCCGGCGATCAATCCTTGACTGGCGCGCCACATCGCTACTGGTAGCTCATCGTGAACGTTGCCACCGCGCGCACAGTGCCAGCGGTGGCCCTGCCGCTGGAGACATACTCGACGCTCATCGGAATGAGCGTGGCTCCGCTGACCTGGCCCAGCCGCCATTGGTTGGCATTTCCCACGGCAGCCGAGTCCGGCCCGAAGTTGACGGCCGTGCCATCCTGTTTGCGAACCCGGAGCCGGACGTTCCGTGCCGTGGAGCCGTTTGCGAGCGTCAGCAGGTCTGAACGGTTGCCAGGGGTCGTGGCGTCCGTCAGCGTGATAAACACATTGGTGTTCGTGTCGCACTGCAGCCCGATGGCAAAACCTGAACTGCCGGTACTTGCCCCATTGTTCTGCAACGCGGAGGCCAACGCATCCGTCAACGCCACGGTGACGCCGGGGGTGGTCACCCTGCAGGATCGCGATGTCACGACAGTGTTACGGCCGATGCTTACGGAGCCTCGCGCCTCGCTTGTGACGCGGCGCGTCAGGTTGTAAATGCGCAGTGTGTACAGGGTGCCGATATTGATTTGACCGCTCACGTCTATTGGCCCTGTCTTGACGAGTTGGTGCGTGATCGTATACGTCCGGGAATTGGTGTACCTGGCGGGTCGGATGGTGGGTCCAATGGCCCGGCTGATGTCGTCGGGTGGAGTGCCAGGGGAAACCTGCGACAAGGTAATACCGTCTGCGGAATTCCTCGCGCGTATGCCAATGCCTGGAATGTTGGTCTGCCAAACGCCTCGTACAGCCCTCGATACAGTCCGGGTGGGGTAGACCACGGCGCGAAATCCGCGCCCATTGCTGGGCGGACACCTGACCGTGACGCTAACCGTCCGTGAATTGCTGATCACCGTGCCAATGGGAGCGTCGCGCGCTGTATCGATCTGGCCGAACGAAAGTACCGACGGCTGGCTCTGGATGGAGCAAAACTGCTGGGCCCGGGCGCCCGGCGAAATCCAGAGCAGCAGGCTGGACACGAGCCAGACCAGCAGCGTTCTTGCGCCAGGCTTTCCATACGAGATGCCGGTTGAAAGCAATGTGGCGATGATCCCTCGCTTGCATCGCTCGATGGGCGCAGGGGATGCGCAGGTGGCGGACGACAGCTGGTTCATGACCTCTCCTTTTCGTCAGGCTGGCACACCGATCGGATTTGCGGATAGGACGTTTCATCGCCTGACCGTTGCGGCAAGCGATAGTCGATGACGCAGCGCTGGTCGTCGCGCTTGCCCCACGTCACCGTCAGGCGCCCGGCTTCCTCGATGCCCCGGGCGAAGATGATGCCGCTCTGGCCGACGATGCCGATCTCGCCGTTCCTGTCGTCCGAGACCGTGGCGCCAAATGGCAGCGCCCGGTCACCGGGCCTGGCGGCGGAGACAATGGCAGAGCGGCCCGTGATGGCGGCAAACTTGATCTTGACAGCCGCATTTGCGCGCGGTGCCACCTGGGTACTTGTCGTGTTCAGCGACACGTCCAGCGGCAGCCCCTTGGGGTCCAGCTCGACCGTATTCATGTGGTACGGCTGCAGGTAGGGAATGATGGCGTAACCGAACGGGTCGATTCTCACCCCCGGCGCGTTGACGACGTGCGCCCCGGTGGCGCCCTTGGCCTCCACGATGCCGATGGTGTCGCCCAGGAAGTTCGCTAGCGTGAGTCCGCCCGGGTGGGCCACGAGCGCGCCCTGCAGTCCCGCCGAATACTGGGTGTAGCCGCCGCCTCCGCTCGCGGAAGCCGATACCGTGGTGAATGGCGTGCGGTACTGGGCGTTGCCGCCGCCCGTTGTGGCGTGCGGCGTACGGTCGACGTTCAACCCGTACGTGACGGCGTTGTCTTGCAACGCGGTACCAGCCAGCCGCAGTTGTTCCGAGAAGTTGTCGTTGTTGTCGCGCGTCGCGCCAAGCGACAGCAATGGCGCTTGCGTGCCCTTGCCCAGCGGCACCGCCAGATATGCGGACACCTGCGTGCTGAAGCGCCCGGTATGCGCCTCGCGCTGGCGCGACGCCGCAATGTTGTAGGTCATCGGCAGGCCCAGCACCCGCATCGTGTTGCTGTAGCCGAGCTGGAACATCAGCGCCGTCCCGCTACGGTTCCAGTACTCGGCCGACGTGCCGGTCAGGTAGACGTTGCCCCAGCGCTCGCCCAGACTCTGATTCACGGTCAGCTGCAACTGGCTGCGCTGCCGGTCGACCGCAGCGGCGCTGCCGCTGCTGGAACGTGCCGCGAACGCGTCTCGCATCGACCAGTACCCGCGCGTGGCGTAGCGGTAGGCCGCGATGGTCATGTTGGTCGTGGTGGAAGGCAGGAACTTGCTGTAGCTGAGGCGCACGCTCTGGCCGCTGCTATTGTCAACGTCCGGTATCGAGGCGCGCGCATGGGTGGCATCCAGAGCAAAGGCGCCGATGGGCAGGTTGAATGCCGCGCCAACCAGCGCCGCCTGATAGCCTTCGGAGACCACCAGGCCGGCATAGCCCGTGACCAGGTTACTCAAGCCGTGCTGCACCGTCCCCTGAACAACCTTTTCCCGGTTCGAGGCCAGCTTTGCGCCGTTGCGGTACTCGCCCGCCGTGGCCGAATAGCGGGTGGTGCCAGGCCGGAGCAGTTGCACCACGGACGCGTAGGGCACGGTAAAGCTGCTTTGACTGCCGTCGGCCTCCGTCACGGTCACCAGCAGGTTGCCGCCGTAGCCTGTGGCATAGAGATCGTTGATCTCGAACGGGCCGGGGGCTACCGTCGTTTCGTAGAGCTTGTTGCCGTCCTGCGTGACCGTCACGCGCGCGTTCGACCGCGCGACACCGCGCACCAGCGGTGCATAGCCGCGCGAGGAATCCGGCCGCATGCGATCGTCGCTGGCCAGGTTCACGCCACGCACGGCGTAGCTGTCGAAGACGGCGCCATCCGTATAGGCGTCGCCGAAGGTGAGCTGGCTGCGCCACGAGGAAATGTCGCGCTGCACATAGGTGGCGATGTTCTGGTAGTCGTACTGTGTTGTGCCGACCGATTGCCAGCTCATCGACGACCGCTGTCTGAAATGCCAGGGCCCGGCGTTCAGGCCGGTGTCGAGACCCAGGAAAGTGGAGGTGCCCGCGCCAGCGCCGGTCGAGTGAAACGTATTGAGGTTGTAGGAAATCGTCGCCGAAGGGACCCCATCATCCAGCAGTTCGGGGCTGACGCTCCCGCGCGGCGTACGGCGCAGCAATGCCTGCGCCACGCTGAAATCCACCCGCAGGTCGTTCAGGTCCAATGACCCGCCGATATCTTCCGAAATGGTGGAGGGATGGGTGCATTCTCCGCTGACCGCCCGTGCTATCGCGCTGCGGCTGGCGGGCGGCAATGCCCGTTCGTCAAGGTTCAGCCGGGCGATCAGCGACGGATCGAGGCACGGCGCCACGATATCGTTCTGCGACTGGAAGCGTATCGTGTCGCGCCCGATCCAGGCGCCGTTCAGATAGATGTCTACCGGATAGTTGCCCGGTGTGATGGGATTGCCCGTTGCGAAACGGCTGACGTCGACACTGGTGCCATCCGGACGCTGCAGGAACAGCGCGTTGAATTCGACTGTTGCCACAGTCGCGGCCTTGCCGGCTTCTTCCGCAAACGCGGCGGCCGGCAATGTCGTGGCCAGCACCCAATGTGCCGTCAGGACGCGCGATGCGCGTGGTTTCCGGTTCCGCATCTTCATCGGTCTTGCGCCGTCCCCGCTGGCCTGGATTCGTGGACGCCGTCGGCGCCGGCGCCAAAGTCATTGAGAGTGCGGTAGTGCACCCGGTCGGGCTCCCCGGCATCGACCGGGGTATCGGCAATCGGGAAGTCGACCGTCGCGCCGGGGCCGACCATTGCGCCAGCGTCAATGCCGTAGACGTTTCCCCGGACGGTGGCGTCGACCTTGATGTAGGTGATGTGGTACGGCGTCGGGTTCGATGCGGTGAGTACCTGCTGGCCATTGCTAGTGCGCCCCAGGCGCCAGATGACCTTCAGGGGGGCGCTATCCGCATCGCCAGCCAGCCCGGTGGGGCGGAAGAACAGCTTGATGCGCGTGCGGAACGCAAATTGAAGTGAGTTTGGCCGGTCGGCGTCGCCGGATGCGATCGGTGGCACTTCCAGGACGTTGAGCCAGAACAGTGATTCGCGGTCACCGGGCAGCGGCGAGGGCAGATGAATGATGCGCAGGGTCTGGCCCTTGGCCGGGTCCAGCCTGAACAACGGCGGGGTCAGCGTGAACGGCGCCTTCGCCTCTTCTGGCGCGGCATCGGGATTTCCGTCGTCGATCCAGGCTTGCACCAGCGTCGGTGACTCGCCTTCGTTGGTCAGCTTGAGGGTAACTTCCCGTTCCGATTCCGGATAGATCACCCGGGTGCCGGTCAGCACGACCGAGGCAAAGGTACCGGGCGCGACCATTGCCAGGAGTAGGGCAGCCACGGCTGCGCGGCTGCGAGGAATCTTGAACATATGGACGGTTGGCGTGGACGACGGTTCGGGACCGGATGGGAAGGAAGCACCGGCATGCGGACATGCCGGCGGACAGGCCGGATGCGTCCGGACTTACGGGTAGACGACCGAGTACGTTGCCGTCGTGGAGAATGTGCCGGCGGTGGCCGCACCGCCTGTGGCAACGTACTGGGCGTAGTACTGCAGCGTGGCGCTGCCGGCGGCAAGGGCGACCTGCTGTGAGTTCTGCGACGCGAACGCCGAGCCCAGTGCGACGTCGGTCATATTGGCGTTCAGCACGCCGATCTGCACGTTCCCGGCGGGTACGACGGCGGGTCTGTTACCGGAGCCGGTCACGGCGGTTACCGTGTTCCTCAGGCGACCGGTCGCCGTATCGATGGTGCCGCCCGGCTCGAAGTAGATCGAGACGTTGCCGGTGTTGGGTGCACAGCCGGTGAGCCGGAAGGTGAACGGCGTGCGGCCGGCGACGTTGCCCGCCGTTGCCAGCGCCGACGTGGAGATTGTCGGTAGCGCCACCGTGAAGTTGTTGTTGCCGCCGTTGCCGGAGATGGTGCAGGTCTGCGTGGTTAGCCGGCCCGTGAACGTGATGGTGCCATCGGCCGCGAATGCCGTCTGGCTTGCTGCAGCAACTGCCAGGGATGCGGCAAGGATTGTGGTTCGAAAGTGTTTCACTGTTAGCCTCATGTCATGGTTCTGGGTTGATGTTTGTCAGGGCAGATCAGGTCATCCGGCCTGAATCAGGGCGCACCGGACGATGCGCGCATGCAAACGCGACGATGAGGGGCAACAGCGGGCGTGTCTGACCCTGCATGCGGACACGCGATGGCGCGCATCGCCGTTCCTGACAGAGGCAGATACTATTTACTGGAATTTTTTTATTAAATCGTTGATTTACGAAATATTCGAGATAGATTGGCGTCGTTTGGGAATATTCCCATGTTATTTTTGCGCGGAACGTGCAGCGTATATTTCGTGGATTGCTGGATGATGCAGAAATAACGATGAAAGAAATTCGAATTAATTTCGGATACTTCCTATCGAATAAAATGCAGCCATTATGTCTTCCGCCTTGTGTTCCGGCGGCGGCCGGAGCGATGCTATGGGTCGCCTGAGGTATTCTTGCGCCGTGCCCCCACCCAGGACATGCCATGAAGACCATCTACCTCGCTGGTTTCGACGTATTTCGCAAGGATGCGCTCGCCTGGGGCGAGCATCTGAAGGCGCTTTGCGCCCGGCATGGCTTCGAGGGCTGCTATCCGCTCGACAAGGCTGCGCCGACGGGGTTGTCGGGGCCGGACACGGCACAGTGGATCTATGAAGCCAATATCGCACTGATCCGGCGCGCCGATCTGGTGATGGCCAATCTCGACGATTTTCGCGGCCCCGGCGAGCCCGACAGCGGCACGGCATTCGAGGTTGGCTTCGCCGTGGCGCTGCAGAAACCGGTGTGGGGCTACGCGGCCGATGCCGGAACGCTGCTTGACCGCGTGCGCGTCACCACCGACGACGATGGCGATGCGCGCGATGCCAACGACTATGTGGTCGAGAACTTCGGCCTGCCAATGAACCTGATGCTGGCCTGCAGCGTGCGGCTGGTGAAGGGCGATGCCGAGGCATGCCTGGCAGAGATGGCCGAGGCCGACCGGCGCCGTGCCGCACGCCGGGCGCAGGCACAGGCCGACGGCGGCCCCGAGGACTGAAGGTCCGCCGCTTAGCGGGCGGGTGACGTGGGGGAGGCGGAAGAAGCGGCCGCACCGCCCTGCACGCGCAGCGATTGCACGCCGGCCGCGATATCCGATGCCGTGGCGGCCACGATCTGGCGATAGGCGCCGACCACGCCGTCAACCTGGCCCGGTGCGGGCAGGTCGGCCTCGGTGCGGCCGCTCAGCACGCGGCCATCGGGCAGGCGGCGCACCGTCCACGCGATCGAAGCGCCCGCGCGCTGGCCCGGATCGGCATCCAGCCGTACCACTTCGGTGGTGATGCGATACACCGGCGTTACGTCCGAGATTCCTTGCTGGTAGGTGTCCACGGCGCCAAGGTTGCCCTGCAGTTGCTGCGACAGCGCATCGCGCAGCTCGTCGGGCAACGGCGACGACCAGCGCGACTGGTCGAGCAGCTTCACATTGCCGGTCTTGCCATCGATCACCACCAGTTGGGCGCGATTCAGGCGCTCGGGGACCCGCACCGGCGAGACCTCGATCCAGAGCGGCTGCGTGGAGGGGGCGATACCCGGCGCGGCGTTGCTGGCCGTTGCCGTGGCGCCGGTCGCCAGCGTGTAGTAGCGCGGCTCGGGCGAGGCGCACCCGCCCAGCCACGCCAGGCCCACCAGCGTTGCGCAAAGTGTCAGCGAACGTTTCATCATTTGTCCTCCGTCTTGCCGCGCAGCAGCGCCTCGGGGTGGCGTTCCAGATAATCGGTCAGCGCGCGCAGCGACACCGCCGTGCGCGTCAGCTCCTGCATCATGCGCCGCGTGTCCTGCTGCAGCGGCGCATCCGACGCCAGCGTGCCATTGGCGGCCGTCAGCGTCCGGCGTGCATCCTGCAGCGCGGCCACCACTTGCGGCGCCACGTCGCCATTGAGCTGGGCCACGAGCTTATCGGCCGTCTCCAGCATCTTGTTCATCGACACGATGGCCGTGCGCGCATCCTGTCCGATCTGCTCGAACGGCACCTTGTCGATCTTGTTGACGATGTCGCCCAGCTTGGCCTGCAGTTCGTCGAATGTGCCCGGCGTGGTCGGGAACTCCGGCATCGGGGCGTCCAGGTCGATGTCCCTGGCCGGCGGCGCCTTCGGGAAGAAGTCGAGCGCCACGTAGAGCTGGCCCGTCAGCAGGTTGCCGGTACGCAGCTGCGCGCGCATGCCACGCTTGACCAGTGCCTGCACGATGGTGCGCTTGCGGGCCTCGTCGGCCACGTCGCGTTCGCGGAAGCCCATGCGCGACGGATAGAGCTCCACCACCACCGGCATGCGGAACGCCTTCTTGTCGCGCTGGTATTCGATGCCGATGGAGCGCACCTGGCCCACGATCACGCCGCGGAAGTCCACCGGCGCGCCCGGCGACAACCCGCGCACGGACTGGTCGAAGTTCAGCACGGCCAGCGTGGGCGCCAGTTCCTCGGGCTCCTTCATCGCCTCGGCCTGGTCCGAGGCCAGCAGGTACTGGGTGTTCTCGGCCGCGGCCTCGTGGGCGCTGGTGTTCTCGGGCGCCTGGAACGCCACGCCGCCCAGCAGCACCGTGACCAGCGACTGCGTGGACAGTTTCAGGCCGCCGGCATCGAGCTTCAGGTCCACGCCGCTGGCGTGCCAGAAGCGCGTATCGGCGGTCACGAGCTTGTCGTAGGGCTTGTTGACGAACACGCGCAGCGTGATGTCGCGCCCATTCGGCTCCAGCTGGTAGGCCACCACCTGGCCGACCGGCACGCGCCGGTAGTAGACCGGCGAGCCGATGTCCAGCGACCCCAGATCCTGCGCACGCAGCACGAACTGCCGGCCCGAGGCATCGGCGGTGACCACCGGCGGCACTTCCAGGCCGGTGAAGCTGCGCCTGCCCTCGGTGGACTTGCCGGCATCCACGCCGATATAGGCGCCCGACAACAGCGTCTCCAGCCCCGACACGCCACTGGTGGCAAAACGCGGCCGCACCACCCAGAAGCGGGTGTCCTTGACGGCAAAGTTCTCGGCGTCCTTGGTCAGCTCGATCGAAGCCAGTACATGCGACCTGTCGGACGCCAGCCGCACCGACTTGACCAGCCCGATGTCCACGTCCTTGTAGCGCACGGCGGTCTTGCCCGGCGTGAGGCCCTCGGCCGTGCGGAACGTGACCGTGATGTCGGGGCCGCGCGAAGTCAGTGTGTTGACCAGCAGCGAGATGCCCACCACGGCGGCCACGATCGGGATCAGCCAGACCAGGGATGGCAGCCAGCGGGCGCGGCGTTTGCGCGCGGGCTGGGGTACGCCGGGCGATGGGGTGGGGGTATCAGGATCGGGCATTGTCGGATTCCGGCAATTTCGAGGGGGCGTCCGTGTCGAACGAATCCCACAGCAGGCGCGGGTCGAAGGACAGCGACGCCAGCATGGTCAGGACGACGACGGAGGCAAAGGCCAGCGCTCCGCCCCCGGGAATGATGGTGGCGAGCGCGCCGGCACGAACCAGCGCGGCCAGCAGCGCCACCACGAAGATATCGAGCATCGACCACCGGCCGATGACTTCGACCAGGGCGTAGAGCCGGGTCTGCTGCCGGATGCGCCACGTCGACTTGAAATATACCGACGACAACAGCAGCGTCAGGATCAGCATCTTCAGCAGCGGCACGATGATGCTGGCGATCAGCACCACGCCGGCCAGCATGTGCGAGCCGGACAGCCACAGGTAGATCACGCCGGACATGATGGTGTCGCGCTGCGTGCCCAGGATCGATTCGGTCACCATCACCGGCAGCAGGTTGGCCGGGATGTACAGGATGAATGCAGACAGCAGGAAGGCCCAGGTACGGGCCAGGCTGGCCGGCTTGCGCCGATGGAGCGTGGCGCCGCAGCGCGGGCAGGGCTCGCCGTCGAGCGTGATCGGGCTGACCAGGTCGCAGGCGTGGCACGACAGCAGGCCGCGCGATGTTGCCGTGGGCACCTGTGCCAGCGGCGTGCGTTCGTCGTCGTCGGTCAGTTCGGCCACCACGTCGGCGGCCATGCGGCGCGAACGCGCCAGCTGCTCGCGCGCCTGCGCGGTGCGTGACGGACGTGGCGCGGTCATCGGGCGTCCTCCCGGGGCGGGGCCTCGTCGGCACCGGACGGTTCCAGGTAGTGCCACAGATCGCGCGGATCGAACGACAGCATCGCGGCCAGCACCACCACCAGCGCGCCGAACGACCACAGCGCCACGCCGGGAATCACCTGGGCCATGGTCGACAGCTTCACCACGGTCACCAGCACGCCGATCATGAAGACCTCGATCATGCCCCACGGCCGCGTCTGCCGGATGCCGCGCACGATGCGGTCGAAGCCTGCCGGCATGCGATGGCGCGCCATTGGCACCAGCAGGTAGCACATCATCAGCATCTCGGAGAGCGGGAACAGGATCGTGGTGCCGAACACCAGCAGCGCCACCAGCGTCATGTGGTCGCTGTGCAGCGCCTGCACGGCGCCCCAGAGCGTGGTCTCGGTGCGCACGCCCTTCAGGTCCATCTCGACGATCGGGTACGTGTTCGACACCAGGAACAGGATCAGCGCCGTGACCACCAGCGGCAGCAGGCGCCGGTAGGCACCGCTGCTCTCGCGATACAGCACGCCGCCGCAGCGCAGGCACGTGGCCCGTTCGCCCGGCGCCAGCGCGGTGCGCTCGTAGAGCGCGTCGCAATACTCGCAGGCCACAAGCCGGTGCAGGTCCTGCGCCGGGTCTTGTGGCGAAGCGTGCGAATGGCCGGTCATGCGTCCGGAGTCAGTTGCGAGGGCGGCGCCGGGGTCACGTCGGTCACGCCGGGCCGTTCCTGCGAGCCGATGGTCCAGTCGCGCAGCAGCGCGTAGGCCACGGCGAGCACCGTCGGGCCCAGAAAGACGCCCAGGAAGCCAAAGGCCAGCGCGCCGCCGAGCACGCCCATCATGATCCAGATCAGTGGCAGGCCCGTGCCCTTGCTGATCAGCAGCGGCTTGATGACGTTGTCGGCCATGCCCACGACGACGGCGCCCCACACCACCATGAAGATGGCCCAGCCCGTTTCGCCGCCGTGATAGAGCCACAGCGCGGCCGGAATCCACACCAGCGGCGGGCCCATGGGCACCACCGACAGGAAGAACGTGATCAGGCCCAGGATGGCCGCGCCCGGCACGCCCGCGATCCAGAAACCGATGGCGGCCAGCACGGCCTGCACGAACGCGGTACCCAGCACGCCGTAGACCACGCCCTTGATGGTGCCGCCGGCCAGCGCCATCAGGTGGTCTGCGCGCTCGCCGGCCACCCGGCGCATGCCGCCGCGCAGCCAGTCCACGGCCAGTTCGCCGCCGGTGTAGAAGAAGAATGCCAGGATGATCGACAGCGCCAGCTGGCCCAGGCCGCCGCCGATGGACAACCCTGCGCCCAGCACCGCGTGGCCAATCGGTGCGATCAGCTTGCGCAGGTTGGCCACCATTTCGGAGTCGGCGTGGATGAGCTGGTCGTAGCTCGACTGCAGCTGCGGACCTACATAGGGCAGGCTGCTGAGCCATTCGGGCAGTTGCGGGAGGCCGCGTTCGGCATAGCGGTTGACCAGGCCGGTCAGTTCGTCGATATGGGCCGAGAAGCTGGCACCGGCGTAGACAAACGGGCCCAGCACGATGATCGTGGCGATCAGCACGCAGATCAGCGCGGCCAGCCCGCGGCGGTTACCCAGCCAGCGCGTGAGCACGGTATAGGGGTACCACGAGCTGTAGGCCAGGATCGCCCCCCAGACCAGCGCGGTGGCAAACGGGGCCAGTACCAGCAGCGAACCGCCGATCAGGGCGATCAGCGCAAAGACAGCGGCAAGCTTTTCAATCAGTTGTCCGGAGCTCATCGTTGCACGCCCATCCGGCGTCCATGTTGCGAGAACGCCGTAAGCATAGCGGAATTCGATGAGGGCTCCGGGTAATCCCTTGCCAAGTCAACGATCGCCGGGCAGGGCGCCCGGCGATGTGGATCAGCGGGCCGGCCTGGCGGCTTCTGCCGCATCCATGGCCTGGTCGCTCTGGCGCAGCAGTGCGGCGACGAGGTCGGACTGCGTGACCATGCCTACCACGCGGTTGCGTTCGTCCAGCACCGGCACGTGGTGCAGGCCGCCATCCGAGAACGCCTGGGCCAGGCTGACGATGGGATGCTCGGCGCGTGCGGTGACCACGGCACGGGTCATCAGGTCGCGCACCGCACCATTGACGCGGCGGGAGTTCACGCGATATGCGCGGAAGAAATCACTTTGCGTCAGGATGCCAAGCAGGCGGCGCTGACGATCCACCACGGGCAGGGCCTTGATGTGATGGCGCGTCATCAACGCCGAGGCATCGGCGGCCAGCTGGCCCGGACGCACCGACACCACGTCGCGCGACATGATGTCGCCGCAGAGCACTTCGCCAAACCGGCGCGAATGCGCGCGCAGTTCGGCGGCCACCAGGATGGCCTCGAGATCGTCTTCCTCGATGTCCAGGAATTCGCCGCGTGCCGTCAGCACCGCATCGAGGTCGGCCCGGGTAAAGCCCACGCGCTTGCTGGGCGGCAAGTCCTTCGTGTGATGCTGCGCGGCCGGCTCGGGCGGGCGGTGCGGGTAGCGGCGACGGGCGACGTTGTTGAAGGCCAGCGCGGTCAGCAGCAGCAGCATCGAATTGATGGCCACCGGGATCACCACGAAGCCGAAGCCCATCGCTTGCACGGCCGGCCCGCCAAACACGGCGGTCACGGCCACCGCGCCGCTGGGCGGGTGTATGCAGCGCAACTGGAACATCAGCGCAATGGCGCCGGCCACCGCCACGCCGGCGGCCAGGCCGGGGTCTGGAATCCACTTCGCGCAGGCCACGCCCACGGTGGCGGCCACCAGGTTGCCGCCGATGATCGACCATGGCTGCGCAAGTGGACTGGACGGCACGCCGAACAGCAATACGGCCGAAGCGCCCATCGGCGCGATAAACCACGGGTTGAATCCCAGCAGGAACTGACGGCAGATCCATTCGGTCAGCGCCAGGCCGATCAGGGCTCCCAGGCAACTCTTTAGCCGCTCGCGCCAGCTGGCGGCGATGGGCATGGGGACAAATGTGCGCAGCCAGGCACGGGCCTCGGCGACGGATGAGGTCGGGTCGAATGCAGCAGGCATCGAAAGCGGGGGCGGCTTTTGAGGGTTGGGGGCGGCACGGCGCATTGGCCGGGCAGGCGTCGTGGCGCATTGGCCCGAGCCCGGCAATGTATCACAGCATGATATATTGCGCAGGCTGTACTCCGTATCATCCCAGCCGCCCCCGGCTTTCGTCCATGTCAAAACATTCCGCATTGCACCATTCCGACAAGCGCGACTACGCCGTCAACGGCCGCCTGCCCATGCTGGCAGGCATCGCGCTGGTCATCGGCGGCATCAGTACCGGCGCAGCATTTGTGCTGGTCAACCTGATCCACTTTTTCACCAATCTTTTCTTTTTCCAGACCCTGTCGTTCGCCGAGCGCTCTCCGGCGCACCATGCGCTGGGGCCCTGGGTTATCGCCATACCGGCGCTGGGCGGGCTGATCGTGGGCCTGATGGCGCGCTACGGCAGCGACAAGATTCGCGGCCATGGCATTCCCGAGGCCATCGAGGCCGTGCTGTTCGGCAAGAGCAAGATGTCGCCGAAGGTGGCGGTGCTCAAGCCGCTGTCGTCGGGCATCGTGATCGGCAGCGGTGGCCCGTTCGGCGCCGAGGGGCCGATCATCATGACGGGCGGCTCGATTGCGTCGCTGCTGGCCCAATACCTGCACCTGACCGCCGCCGAACGCAAGACGCTGCTGGTGGCCGGTGCCTGCGCAGGCATGACGGCGATCTTCGGCACGCCCGTGGCAGCGGTGCTGCTGGCGATCGAACTTCTGCTGTTCGAGCTGCGTCCGCGCAGCCTGCTGCCGGTGGCGCTGGCGTGCGCCGTGGCCGGCTTCCTGCGGCCCTTCGTGTTCGAGTCGGGCCCGCTGTTCCCACTGCAGACGGCGGCGGCCGGCACCGTGGCCCTGGGCTCGTGCGTGCTGGCGGGGCTGCTGTGCGGCGTGCTGGGCGCGGTCCTGACGCTGGCGCTGTATCGCACCGAGGATGCCTTCAGCAAGCTGCGCCTGCACTGGATGTGGTGGCCGGCCATTGGCGGCCTGGTGGTGGGCATCGGCGGTTACTTCGAACCGCGCGCGCTGGGGGTGGGTTACGACGTCATTGGCGACCTGCTCAACAACCGGCTTGCCATCGAGGTGGCGGTGGCGCTGCTGGCGGTCAAGGCCGTGATCTGGATCGCCGCGCTGGGCTCGGGCACGTCGGGCGGGGTGCTGGCGCCGCTGCTGATGCTCGGCGCCGGCCTGGGCGTGGTGCTGGGCCCGTTCCTGCCGGGCGGCTCGCCGGGGCTGTGGGCGCTGGTCTGCATGGCCGGCGTGCTGGGCAGCGTGCTGGGCGCACCGCTGACCGCCATCGTGTTCGCGTTTGGCCTGACGCATGACAGCGAGGCCCTGCTGCCGCTGCTGCTGACCACGGCCGTGGCCTACGGCTTCTCGGTGCTGACGATGAAGCGCGGCATCATGACCGAGAAGATTGCGCGCCGCGGCCTGCACATCTACCGGGAATACGGGGTCGACCCGCTGGAGCGCTCGCACGTGGAAGACCTGATGACGCGCGACGTGGTGACGATCGACGCCGGCGTGCCGGTGGCCGTGGCCCTGGAGCGCCACTTTGGCAGCCATGCCGCGCATCGCGCCTATCCGGTGGTGGCCGAAGGGCGGGTGCTGGGCATGCTCCATCGCGCGGCCATCACGGCCGCCCATGCCGGCGACGATGCCGGCCTGCGCTGCGGCGACCTGATTGCGGCCGGGCAGGGCACCGGCGGCGTCAGGGACATCGAAAAGGGAACGCCCACCGTGCTGCTGCCATCGCAGACAGGCCGGGCGGCGGCAGGACAGATGGCGGCACTGAGCGTGGCGCGCATGCCCGTGGTAGACAGCCTGGCCACCATGCGGCTGGTCGGCATCGTATCGCTACGAGACCTGCTGGCGCCCAGCGAGCACGCGTTGCACGAGGAAACGCACCGTGAACGCCTGCGCGGCACCGCACAGGCTCCGGTGCGTCAGGGCTCCTGATCCGCTCCTACAGCTTGTAGCTCGACAGCAGGATGCTGGTCTCGGTGGCCGAGATGCCATCGACCAGCCGGATCCGGTCGAGCGTGCGATCGAACTGCTCCAGCGTATCGGCGCGCAGTTCGGCAATGATGTCCCAGCGGCCGTTGGTCGTATGCAGCGTCTGCACGTTGGGATCGCCACGTAGCGCCTGCAGCACCTGGCGCGCCTTGTTGCCTTCCACGGCCACCGTCATCCAGGCGCGGATGCGGTGCGGTTCGGCTTCCGGCTTGAGCCGCACCGTATAGCCGACGATCTGGCCTTCCTTCTCCAGTTTCTCGATCCGGTTCTGCACCGTGGCGCGCGAGACGCGCAGCGCCTTTGCAAGTGCCGTCACCGGCGTGCGCGCATTGTCGCGCAGCAGGCCCAGCAGCTGTCGATCGGTCGCATCCATCGCGTTCTCTCCGGCAGGACCTGGCAGATTGCCAGCCAATATCGACAAATTGTCATGCGGTCATAGCAATTTGTCCAGTTTGCTAACTATTCGTTGGCGCTGGCGGGCAGGAGAATGCACTCACGACACCGCCATCCGAAAACAGAGGAGAGCCCCGTGACCGATCGCCCGACCAATCACCCGACTATCCGTCCACCCATCCGCCCGACCATCCTGCTGGTTGCGCCCACGTTCTACGACGTGTCGTACAGCATCAATCCGTGGATGGACCCCGCCGCGTGGGCCCGCGACCCGGGCGGCATGCATCGCCGCGCGCTGGCGTCGTTCGATACGCTGCACGATGCGCTGGGCCGTTCCGGGTTTGCAGTTGAAGTGGTGCAGGGCGTGGCGGGCCAGCCCGACATGGTGTTTCCGGCCAACGCGGCCGTGGTGCTCGATGGCAAGGCGGTGCTGGCGCGCTTTCGCTACCCGCAACGGCGCGGCGAGGAACAACCGTTCGCGGCCATCTTCGACGATCTGCGTGCGCGGGGCCTGATCGACAGCGTGGCGCGGCTGCCCGACGGCTGTTTTCAGGAAGGCGCGGGCGACTGCATCTGGGACGCGCGGCGCGGCCATTTCTGGGCGGGCTTCGGGCCGCGCTCGTCGCGAGAGGCTGCCGATGCCATGGCCCGCGAGTTCGACCAGGAAGTGGTGGCGCTGGAACTGGCCACCGAGCAGAGCTATCACCTCGACGTGTGCTTCTGTCCGCTCTCGGGCGGCGAAGTGCTGTACTACCCTCCGGCCTTTACCGACAACGCGCTGCGGACGCTGCGCGCGCGCGTGCCGGTAGCCCAGCGCATCGAGGCCACCGAGGACGATCTGCGCCACTTCAGCGTGAATGCCGTCAACCTTGACGATCACGTGGTGATGACGCGCACCACATCGCATTTACGCCATGAACTGGGCCGCCGCGGATATCGGCTGCACGAGGTGGACCTGACACCGTACATGCTGTCGGGCGGCGGCGCATATTGCATGACGCTGCGGCTCGACCGTGCCAGCACGCCGATGCGGCGTGCCGCTGCGGCATGACCGGAGATGCGCCATGAAAACGAACGCGAAACCGGAAACGAAACAGCAGGGGAGCCTGCTGACGCGCTTTCTCGATGCGGGCGATGCCGCCGCGCTGGTGCGCAACGTGGGCGTGCAGCAGGCCATCGTGCAGGTGGCAGGGTGCGTGCGCGACGACTTCCTGCGTTGGCAAGAATTTGAGAAATCTGCGAGGTTGGCGAGCCATTCGACGGTGGGTGTGATCGAACTGATGCCCGTCAGCGACGGCAAGCGATTCGCCTACAAGTACGTCAACGGGCATCCGGGCAACGCGAAGTTCGCGCTGCCCACTGTCATGGCGTGCGGCATGCTGGCCGATGTGCAGACCGGCTTTCCGCTGCTGCTGGCCGATCTGACGCTCGCCACGGCGCTGCGCACCGCGGCCACTTCCGCGCTGGCTGCGCAGGCCATGGCACGTCCCGGTGCCCGCACGATGGCGCTGATCGGCAACGGCGCGCAGGCCGAATTCCAGTCGCTGGCGTTCCATGCGTTAGCGGGGATCGGCACCGTACGGGCCTTCGATATCGATCCATCGGCCACGGCGCGGCTGGCGCGCAATCTGGAGAAAGTGCCAGGTCTGGAGATCGTGCCGGTGCGATCGGTGCGCGATGCGCTGGCTGGCGCCGAAATCGTGACCACGGTCACCGCCGACAAGACGCGCGCGACCATTCTTACGCCTGACATGGTGCAACCGGGCATGCATTTGAATGCCGTGGGTGGCGACTGTCCCGGCAAGACCGAGTTGCACGTCGACATCCTGCGCAACGCGCGGATCGTGGTGGAGTATGCGCCCCAGTCGCGCATCGAAGGCGAGATCCAGCAATGGCCGGAAGCGCCCGTCAGCGAGTTGTGGCAAGTGCTGTCCGGCGCGGCACCTGGCCGCACCCGCGCCGACGAGGTGACCGTCTTCGATTCGGTCGGCTTTGCACTGGAGGATTATTCGGCGCTGCGCTGGTTGCATGCGGCTGCCGGTGCGCGCGACGCCGGCCGCTTCGTGGCGCTCGTTGCCATGCCCCCGGACCCGCGCGATCTCTATGGCTGGATGATGGCGTCCGACGCCAGGGTCATGGCCGGGCAGGCGCGCGAGGCCGCCGAATCCGTCTGAAGGCTGCCACGATAAAAAACGGCCCGGGCACTGTGTGTCCGGGCCGTTGCACATCGAACCTTAACGAAATCTTAAGCGCCTGCGCGTCCCATCATCAGTTGGGCACGCAGGAAGCCCTTGATTTCCTCAAGCGAGGGTGTCTTGAGGAACACCATGATGCCCCATTGCTGCAGGGCGTCAGCCACGCCGTCGTAGGCCTGGCGATTGGTGATGACCGCAAAGATCACGCGTTGCCGCGAAAAGAAATTCTGCAGTTTCTCGATCGTGGCCGATTCCGCGTCGTTGAGTTCCTCCACGTAGTAGAGCACCACGCGAGGGCGCGAATCGACGGAAGTAATCACCGTGTCCACCACGTCCTCCAGCACCTGGGTCTTCAGCGGCAGCGACCATTTACCCAGCTGGGCGCTGATGCGTTGCGCTTCGGTATGGTTAGGGTGGAACACCACGAGATCGAGATTGTGCTCGACGCCAGCTTCCGGGATGGCGCGGTTTGCCAGCAGCCGATGCACGGTTTCCTTGTGGATACGCCTGTGGCCGCCATTGGTTTTCCAGGCGCCAAGTTCACCACGTTCCACCATTTTCTGGACGGTGCCCAGCGATACGTTGAGAAGTTTTGCAGCGGTTCGCGTGCTGTAGTACGGCTTTTCAGCCAGTTCTGGATCCAGTTTCATCCAATCACCCGTAGTGTCGATCAGCAGCACAGCACGACTGGCGAACTGCACGGGCGTCCTCGGACACGCCACGTCGGTCAAATGACCGGGCTGCTGTTTTTACTGACCCTGATGTTTTCGACCTGCTCCCGGCCGGTCTTTGTTGCTCTGTTGCTTTTTCCTGTTGACGTAGCAACGGCTTCAGGAGGCCGTGCACGTTTGCTGCAAGGGCGATCTGTTGTTCGCCTTTCCGCGAGCCGCAGCGACGCTTGTGGCGTTGCCCGCTTGCCGGATGCCAATAGTATGGCTTCAAGATGATTCGTTGCTACAGGGAAAGCAATGATTGGCGTCACACTTTTGTTGTTTAACGAACATCGTTGCAATTCGGTAGACAGCGATGGACAAACAGTATGACGCTTAACATTTATGCCGCAGGCGTCGCGTACAGGGTCACAGACACCGTACGCGGCAAGCAGGTTCCCAGGTTATATACATTTGACACATTTGCGCCTTGGCCGTTGCGTTTAGTTTGCGGTGCCGGTCGACAGGCCGTACTTGCGGACCTTGTCGAACAGCGTGGTCTTTGCCACGCCCAGGGCTTCGCCGGCACGCGTGAGGTTGCCCGCGTGGCGTCGCAATGCATCGGCAATCAGCGCTCGCTCGAACTGCTCCACGGCCTGTGGCAGTGGCATTGCCTCGGGTGCGGCGCCGCCCTGCGCGGGATCGCAGCCCAGCCCAAGGGCATGGCGCTCGGCCAGGTTGCGCAGCTCGCGCACATTGCCGGGCCACGGGTAGGCCACCAGCGCCGCCAGTTCGGCGGGCGTGGGCGGCACGGCCTCGCGCTCGAAGCGCAACGCGGCCTGTGCCAGAAAGTGTTCGAACAGCAACGGCACGTCCTCGCGCCGTTCGCGCAGCGGCGGCAATTCGAGCGTGACCACGTTCAGGCGATAGTAGAGATCGGCACGGAACTGGCTGGCGTCGGCCAGCGCGCGCAGGTCGGCCTTGGTGGCCGCCACCACCCGCGTGTTGACGGGCACCGGCTGGTTGGACCCAAGCCGTTCCACCACACGCTCCTGCAGCACGCGCAGCAGCTTAATCTGCATCGGCATCGGCATGCTCTCGATTTCGTCGAGGAACAGCGTGCCGCCTTCCGCATGCTCGATCTTGCCGATACGGCGCTTGGCCGCACCCGTGAACGCGCCGGCCTCGTGTCCGAAGATTTCCGATTCGAACAGTTGTTCGGGCAGGCCGCCACAGTTGATCGGCACGAAATGCTTTGCACGACGGCCGCTCGCTTCGTGCAGGCAGCGCGCCACCAGTTCCTTGCCGGTGCCGGTTTCGCCGTGGATCAGCACGTTGGCCGCCGTGTCGCCGATGCCGGCGATCATCTGGCGCAGCCGCTCGATGGCCGGCGAATGACCAATCAGCCGTGCGGCCAGGCCCTCGCGGCCCGCCAGGCGCGCCCGCAGGTCGGCCACTTCCAGGGCCAGCCTGCGCTTGTCCAGCGCACGCCGGCAGGTAGCCACGAGCCGTTCCGGCGAGAACGGCTTTTCAAGAAAGTCGTAGGCCCCTTGTTTCATTGCCTGTACCGCCAGCGAGACATCGCCATGGCCGGTGATCATGATCACGGGCAATGCCGGGTCGCGCGTGCCGAGTTGGCGCAGCAGGGCCATGCCATCGGCGCCGGGCAGATGGATGTCGCTGACGACGATGCCGGCAAAGCCAGCCTCCACCTCGCGCAGCGCCGCTTCCGCGCTGCCCACGGCGCGCGTGGCGATGCCTTCGAGCTTCAACGCCTGTTCGCAGCCCAGCCGCACATCGGCATCGTCCTCGACGACCATCACCGTCAGCGCGGCGGGCCTGCCGGCGGCTTCGATGACTTCGATCGGTTCAGCCGACATGGCGCAGTTCCTCGGTAGCTCGCGGCAGCGCCACCGTGAAGCAGGCGCCGCCGTCGGGATGATTGATCGCGGTCAGGTTCCCGCCGTTCTCGCTCAGGATGCCGGCCGACAGCGTCAGGCCCAGCCCCAGTCCTTCGCCGGCGGGCTTGGTCGTGAAGAACGGCTCGAACAGTCGCGCAAACGCGGTTTCGGACAGCCCCGTGCCGTTGTCGCGCACGGTCAGGTGGACCATGCCGCCCGACTCGTATGCGTGCAGCGACAGGTGCGGTCTGGGCTGGCCCTTCAGCGCGTCCAGCGCATTGCCGATCAGGTTGACCAGCACCTGTTCCAGCCGGTTCGGATCGCAGCGCACGGCCAGGTGCGCGTCGATGTCGCGGTCGATGCGCGGGGCCACGTCCGCCACGCGCGTTTCCAGCAGGAACAGCGCGTTGTCCACCGCATCGGCCAGCCGGGCGCTATGGCGCTGGCCGGCGGCCGGATTGCGCGCGAACGACTTCAGCGCGCCGGTGATCCGGCCCATGCGTTCCACCAGGCCGATCATGCGGTCCAGGTTGCCTTGCGCGGTGTCGTAGTCGCCGTGGGCGATGAACTTACCCGTATTGCCGGACAGTGTGCGCAGGGCCGCCAGCGGCTGGTTCAGTTCGTGGGCGATGCCGGCGGACATCTGTCCCACGGCGGCCAGCTTGCCGGCCTGCATCAGCCCGTCCTGCGCCTGGCGCAGATAGTTTTCCGTCCGGATCCGCTCGCTGACCTCGGCCTGCAGCTGCTGGTTGGTGCTGGACAGGTCGGCGGTGCGCTCGGCCACCTTGCGTTCCAGCTCGCTGTTGGCGGCCTCCAGCGCGGCGCGCGCGGCCAGCCGTTCGCCCACGATGCGCCGCCGCACATTCCACGCGGCGCCCAGCAGCAGCACGAAGGCGGCCAGCACGCCGGCCAGCGCGGCGCTGTTGAGCGCGGCCACGCGCGCCTGCGACGTATTGGTCAGCAACGTCAGGTCCCAGTCGGTGCCTGGCAGGGCCAGATGCTGGGCCAGCATCGGCGGGCCCTGGCGCAGCCGCACCAGCGCGTCGCCGCCCTGCGACGGCCCATTGGCCAGCGGCCGCACGGTGCTCAGCGCGAGCTGGGGCAGCGGGGCGCGGTTGTATTGCAGGCTGTGGTCCAGCCGGGCGCGCTGGTCGTCCGACAGCGGTCGCAGTGCGGCAAGCTTCCACGAGGGGTCCGATGCCAGGATCACCACCCCGTTCTCGTCGGCCAGCAGCATCTGGCTGTCGTTGCCCTGCCAGCGGTTTTCCAGCGGTTCCAGGCCGATCTTGACCACGGCCACGCCAACCGGGCGGTCGCGGTCGCCCAGCGGGGCCGACAGGTAGTAGCCCGATTCGCTGCGCGTGGTGCCCACGCCGTAGAAGCGTCCCAGCTGGCCTTCGATGGCGGCCCGGAAGTACGGGCGGAAGCTCAGGTCTTCGCCCAGGAAGCTGTCCGGCCGCTGGTAGTTGCTGGTGGCCAGCACCTTGCCGCGAGCGTCCAGCAGGTAGATGACGCGCGTGCCCGCGCGGCCGTTCAGGGCCGCCAGGTAGGCATTGGCCTGCGCCACGCGCTCGGGCGAGGCGGGCTGGCGCAGCAGGGCGTCGATGCGCGCGTCCAGCGAAAGCAGGCTCGGCACGTAGTCGTAGCGGGCCAGTTCGCTTTCCAGCGCCTGGGCGTACAGCCGCATCTGCACCTGGCCGCGCTCGGCCTGGCGGGTCAGGGCGGCGTCGTAGGTATAGCGATAGCCCAGCCAGCCCGCTCCGGTGACCAGCACGGCCAGCGCGAGCAGGGCGACGAAGGGGACAAACCGGCGCCAGGGCGAGAACGATGCCTGGCCGCCGTCGGAGGGGGACACGATCATGCGGATTCTGGAATGCGGACGCTGCCGTGTGGCGTATCGGGCAGTTGATGTGGCCGGAAGGCCACTCGGGGGTTGCGCGGCACCTTTCGGCAAGGCGACGTTTTACCACAGCCGGCGGTACGGCAGCCCGAACTGCCGCCCCGGACCTCACCCGTTCGGGTCAGGGTGCGGACTGCCGCCCCGGAATCCCGCGCGAGGCCGTAAACGCAAAAAGGCCCGGCAGCCTGATCGGCAGCCGGGCCCTGGCACGCCTGAGCCAGCTTATTTGCTGGCCAGAGCCTGAACGGGTGTCAGGCCGGTGTCGTCAGTCGAGGTATCTGCCTCGTCAGACAATTCCGGCGCGCCAATCGCGTTCTCGCTTTTGGCGACAACGGTTGTGGCAATGGCGTTGCCAAGCACATTGGTAACGGTGCGGCCCATGTCCAGGACATGGTCGATGCCCAGCACCAGCAGGATGCCGGCCTCGGGCAGCCCGAACATCGGCAACACGGCGGCCACCACCACCAGCGATGCGCGCGGCACGCCGGCGATGCCCTTGCTGGTCACCAGCAGCACCAGCAGCATCGTGATCTGCTGCGACAGCGACAGCTGGATGCCGTACACCTGCGCCACGAACAGTGCGGCGAAGGACGTGTACATGATCGAGCCGTCCAGGTTGAACGAATAGCCCAGCGGCAGCACGAAGTTGGTGATGCGGCTCTTCACGCCAAAACGGTTCAGCTGGTCGATGACCTTCGGATAGGCCGATTCGCTGCTGGCCGTGGCAAAGCCGATCATCAGCGGTGCGCGCAGCTGGCGGATCAGCTTGAAGATGTCGCGGCCCAGGAAGTAGTAGCCCCCGGCGATCAGTGCGATCCACAGCAGCGCCAGCGACAGGTACACGCTGCCCAGCAGCTTGGCGTACACCACCAGCACGCCCAGGCCCTGCGAGGTGATCACGGCCGCCACGGCGCCGAACACGCCCAGCGGCGCAAACGCCATCACATAGTTGGTGACCTTCAGCATGATGTGGCCCAGGCCGTCGATGGCGGCCAGCACGGGCTTGCCCACACCGTCCTTGAGCGTGCCCAGCGCGAAGCCGAAGAACAGCGAGAACACCACGATCTGCAGCACCTCGTTGGTCGCCATGGCCTCGACAAAGCTCTTCGGGAACATGTGGGCCACGAAGTCGCGCAGGTTCAGCGAGCCCGTCTTCAGGTTCGATGCGGCGTCGGCGGCCGGCAGCGGCAGGTTCATGCCGTGGCCCGGAGCCAGCACGTTGGCCATCAGCAGGCCCAGCAGCAGCGACGTGATCGATGCGGCCATGAACCAGGCCATGGCCTTCAGGCCGATGCGGCCGACGGTCTTGCCGTCGCCCATGCTGGCAATGCCCGATACCAGCGTGGCGAACACCAGCGGGCCGATGATCATCTTGATCATCCGCAGGAACACGTCGGTCAGGATCGACAGGTGATCGGCGATCGACTTGGCCGTGGCGGCGTCAGGCGCCATGTTATGCGCGGCACTGCCGACGATCACGCCGAGCAGCATCGCAATGAAAATCAGGGTTGGCAGTCGTTTTGTCATCGTGGGTACATCCTCCTTTGTGCCGGACCGGGTGCGCGAAGCTGCCTGGGGGCGGGCTGCGCGGCCGGGGCCGGATGTCATACGGCGGCGGCTAGATTGCACGACCCGTGCCAGCGCAGTTGCACCTGGATACAGATGTAAAACGATGAATACAAAGGGATTTTTGGCGTGGCGCAGACGCACGGTTCGGAAATCCGGACGTGGCGCGCCAAATGCCGTCCGGATTTCCGAACGGCCCGGGCGGGAAAAGTGGGCTCCGGCGCATGCTGCACTGCGGGGAGTCCCGCGCCGGCTGAAGCCGGATCAGGCCGGCAGGCCCTCGCAGGTGTCGAGAAAGGCCTCCAGCGGCATCGGCTTGCCAATGGCGTAGCCCTGCGCATAGTCCACCCCGATTGCACGCAGCGTATGAAGCGTGCCCTCGTCCTCGACCCATTCGGCCACGGTACGCACGCCCAGCCGGTGGCCGATGTCGTTGATCGAGCTGACGATCTCGCGATCCACGGCGTTGCGGGCCAGGTTGCGGATAAAGCTGCCGTCGATCTTGAGATAGTCCACCGGGAACTGCTTCAGGTAGGCGAACGACGACAGGCCGGCGCCGAAGTCGTCGAGCGCCACGGTGCAGCCGGCGCTGCGCATGTCGGCCACCACGCGGCTGGCGGCGGTCATGTTGTTGATCAGCGCGGTCTCGGTGATTTCCAGCCGGATGCGGTCGGCCGGCAGGGCCGAGTCTTCCAGCGCGGCGTGCAGGAACGGCAGCAGGAACGGCTCGCCCAGCGAGTTGGCCGACAGGTTGATCGACACCGACAGCCCCGGCACGCCTGCCAGCCGCTCGCCGTACTGCTGCAGCACGTTGCGGATCACCCAGCGGTCGATATGGCCCATCAGGTCGTAGCGTTCGGCGGCCGGGATAAACGCGCCCGGCATGATCAGCATGCCCTGTTCGTCCACCATGCGCACCAGGATTTCCACGTGGCGCGAATCGTCCTCCGCCGGACGCAGCGAGCGGATTTCCTGCGCGTACAGCCGGAAGCGGTTGGCTTCCAGCGCCGAATGGATGCCGGCGGCCACCTCCAGTTCGCGGTGATGGCGCCGCGCGTCGCTTTCGTCGCGGCGATAGACCGACACGCGGTTGCGCCCGGCCGCCTTGGCCGCGTAGCAGGCCACGTCGGCGCGGCTCATCAGTTCGCTGACCGGCGGCACGTCGTTGTCGATGGCGGCGATGCCGATGCTGGCGCCCACGTCGTAGACGCGGCCATTCCACGGAAAGCGCCGCTCGCGCACGGCGTCGATCACCTTCATGCAGACCTGCTCGGCGTGTTCGATGCTGCAGTCCTTGAGCAGCAGTGCGAATTCGTCGCCGCCCAGGCGTGCCAGCAGGTCGTCGGGCCGCACCTGGTGGCGGATCACGTAGCCCAGTTCGCGCAGCAGCACGTCGCCGGCGCCGTGGCCGGCCGTGTCGTTGACGATCTTGAAGCGGTCCAGGTCGATAAAGCAGAGCGCGGCCCGATGGCCGTGCAGGCGGGCGTTCTCGCAGGCCTCGCGCAGCCGTTTTTCGAACCAGGCCCGGTTGGGCAGGCCGGTCAGCGCGTCGTGCGTGGCCGAATGGGCCAGTTCGCGCTGCAGCGCGCGCGACGTGGTGATGTCCTGGAACACCAGCACCGCGCCCAGCACGCTGCCGTCGTTGGCCAGCACGGGCGCGGCAGAATCCTGCACGTCATGGCGCTCGCCGGTCAGGCTCTGCAGCACGGCGCCTTCCTGCAGGTAGGCTGGGCGCAGCGTTTCCAGGCATTGCTCGACGGGGCTCGGGATGACCAGGTCGGTGTCCTCGTCGACGATGCGGAACACCTGTTCCAGCGGCTGGCCCATGGCGGCGTCCATGCTCCAGCCGGTGAGCTGCTCGGCAATCGGATTCATGAAGGTCACGCGCATGACGCGATCGGTGCAGATCACCGCGTCGCCAATCGAGCGCAGCGTGATGTGCAGGCGCTCCTTTTCCTCGAACAGCGCCCGGTTCAGGTTGCGCTGCTCGGTGATGTCCCAGTTGGTGCCCACCAGCGCCCGCGTGGTGTCGTCCTCGTGGCGCGAGATGGTTGCCATGGCGCGCACGTGGCGGATCTCGCCGGTGGGCCGCACCACGCGGTATTCGGTGTCGAAGCGGCGCACGCCCCGGATGGCCTGGCGCATTTCGGTGCTGACGCGGCTCACGTCCTCGGGGTGGACCATCGCGATCCACTGGGCCAGCGTGGGCGGGCCAAGCTCCGGCGGGGTGCCGTGCAGCGCGTGCATGCGGGTGTCCCACGTGATCGACGCCTGCGTGAAGTCCCACTCCCAGATGCCCACGCCGCCCGCTTCAACGGCCAGCTGGGTGCGGCGCGTGAGCTGTTCCAGCTGTTCCTGCGCCAGCTTGCGCGTGTGGATATCTTCCACCTGCGCGATGAAATGGTCGGGCTGCCCGGTGTTGTCGTCGCGCACCAGCGACACCGCCAGCAGCGTCCACAGGTAGTGGCCGTCCTTGTGGCGGTAGCGCTTTTCCAGGCGATACGAGTCGATCTCGCCGGCAAGCAGCCGTTCTACCAGCCGCAGGTCGGCGGCGAGGTCATCGGGGTGGGTCATCAGCTGGAACGGCAGGTCGCGCAGTTCGTCGGCGCTGTAACCCAGCAGTTCGATCATGGCGCGGTTGACCATCAGCCAGCGCCCGTCGATGCCTACCAGTGCCATGCCGATGGCCGAATGCTCCAGCGCCTGGCGGAAGCGCCGTTCGCTGCTGCGCAGTTCCAGCCGGCCCTTGCGATTCTGCTCGGTCATGAACGCGATGCAGACCGGGAACACCATGACCAGTGCCCCGGACAGCGGCATCGTGCGCGAGGCCAGGAATTCGGTGCCCGATGCCAGGCCGATGCACTCGGCGGCCACCGCCGACAGCAGCGTCAGCAGCGCGGTGGCAAACGGATTGCTGGCCAGCGCGACGATGACCAGCGGCAGCGACATCACCACGAACGGGTCGTGGCCGGCGCGGATGGCGCCTGCGCCAATCGCCACGCACAGCGCAAACAGCCCGGCCAGCCGCAGCAGCATGGGGCGCTGGCAGGTGGCGCGCACCCGTTCGCGCGACAGCGACACCATCAGCGGCAGCAGGATCACCATGCCGATGGCGCCGGCATTCCACCAGTTCCACCAGACCTTTGGGAATGGCGTGTCATAGCGCGCCGAGATGACCAGGGCGCCCAGCAGGCCGCTCAGGGCCGGCCCCACCGTCGAGGCAATGCCCAGGGTCAGCGCGAAGGTGGCCAGTTGTCCGGTGCGGGCCAGCGCCTGGCGGCCGACCATCACCTGCAGCAGCATGGCCGACCCGGCCAGTTCCACCAGGTTGGCCGCCGAAAGCAGCAGGGCGGCCCCCACCGGATGACCGGCGCCAAGCACGTCGGCAACGATATTGGAGACCAGCATGGTTGCCAGCAGCGCCGGCGCCTCGCGGGTGGGGCGGTGCAGCAGCATGCCCAGGCCAAAGGCGTTGGCCAGCCACACGGCCGCCGCGTGGCCCGGAATGCGCGCCAGCCACAGCCCGGCCAGGGCCAGGACGAAGTAGCCCGCTGCCGCCAGCAGTAGCGGGCGCCAGTTGCCAGGGCGTGCCATGGGCGGGAAGTTCGAAGGGGGCGCGGCCCTGTCAGGCGTCATCAGATTCGGGTTTCCTGGGGCGCGCCTGGCGCGCCGAAAGCCATGCGGGCGGGGATGCAATGGTCGCACCCTGCCCAGCGTAGGTGGCACTGTAGTCGCGCCTGGCGGAATCTGACGGCCGGGATAGGGGCAACTGCATGGCTTTGTTGGGGCTGGCGTCGCAGGCTGAAAGCTGGTATGGCGGCCGGCGCCGGTCGCATCCCCCGGACTGGCGGCGCCTGCGTAGCTTCTGTACGATCCCGCACGGAACACAAGGCGCGCGCCCGTTTCAATCGGGTGGCGCAATCTGCGCTTTCTCGATGGCCGCTCACGGGGGACACCCATGGACGTCAAGCGATTCTTCCGCATCGCCAGCTCCGCGCTGGTTGCCTTCGTGGTGTTCGTGGTGCTGGCCGTGGGCAGCACCTACTGGTGGGGCGGCCGCAAGCTCCAGCGCAGGATCGACGTGGCCGTCCAGCCCGTGACGATACCGGCCGACGCCACGGCCATCGCCCATGGCAGGTATCTCTATGAGTCGCGCGGCTGCGCGGACTGCCACGGCGCCCGGGGCGCCGGCCGCCAGGTGTTCGACGAATCCAACGGCTTCCGGGTGTTTGCGCCCGACCTGACGCGCGCCAATCCCGATATCGACAAATACCAGGCCCAGGACTGGGACCGCGCCATCCGGCACGGCGTGGCACCGTCGGGCCGCCCGCTGCTGGTGATGCCGAGCGAGGACTACAACCGGCTGTCGAACGACGACTTTGGCGCGCTGGTGGCCTATGTCCGGAGCCTGCCGCCCGGCCCGGGCCGGCCCGGCGAGGTGCACCTGCCGTGGTTTATCCAGGGGATGTACGGCGCCGGCGTGATCCAGGACGCCGCCGAGAAGATCGATCACAGCCTGCCACCGGCCGCGCCGGTGGTGGCAGCCGTGAACGTGCAGTACGGCGCCTACGTGGCCAATTCGTGCAAGGGTTGCCACGGGGCCGAACTGCGCGGCGGCCATATCCCCGGGGCGCCACCGGACTGGCCGTCCGCCGCCAACCTGCAGCCGGGCGGGGCAATGAAGACCTACCCCGAGGCCAGCCAGTTCGTGACCATGATGCGTACCGGCAAACGGCCCGACGGCACCGACGTCAGCCGCGTGATGCCGTTCCCCGCCTTCGGGAAAATGAACGACACCGACCTGCAGGCGCTATATCTGTTCCTCAGCCAGAAATAATCCCGGTTATGGTGCGCACAGCATGATGTGAGCAAGGCTGCGCAAGCTTTTCATATTTCTACTATGCTCCACGGGTTCGCCGGGTGGCCAGGGATTGTCTTTGCCATTGGCCCGGCGTGACACGCGAATAACCGACTGGGCCAAGCACCCAAGGAGCATCCCCCAAATGACCACCCTCACCCTCAACGGCAAGACCGTGGAGGTGGACGCCGATCCGTCCACGCCACTGTTGTGGGCCCTGCGCGACAACCTCGGCATGACCGGCACCAAGTTCGGTTGTGGCATGGCCGCGTGTGGCGCCTGTACGGTCCATATCAACGGGCAGGCCACGCGCAGCTGCGTGATGCCGATCTCGGCCACGGCCGGCAGCAAGATCAACACGATTGAAAGCATGGGCGACGACCCGGTCGGCAAGGCCGTGCTGGCGGCATGGCTCAAGCATGACGTGGCCCAGTGCGGCTACTGCCAGAACGGCCAGGTGATGAGCGCCGTGGGCCTGCTGCGCAGCAAGCCGCGGCCCACCGATGCCGATATCGACCAGGCCATGGCCGGCAACGTCTGCCGCTGCGGCGCCTATCAACGGATTCGCGCGGCGATCAAGGACGCCTCGCGCGCCATCGCTGTCAAGGCATAAGGGGCCGCCATGCGTATTCGAGGTATTGAAGCCCTGGCGGGCGGCAGCGGTGCGCCCGCTGCGCAAGGGGTGGCCGCAGGCACGCTGTCGCGGCGCGGTTTCCTGAAGCTGTCGGGTCTGGCGGGCGGCGGGTTTGCACTGGGCATCGTCGGCATGGACGCCGCGCTGGCCCAGCAGGCGCCGGCCAAGGCGGTGGCACCGCCGCAGGCATTCCTGACGATCGCGCCGGACAACACGGTGACCATCGCCGTGAACCGGCTCGAATTCGGCCAGGGCGTGCATACGGCGCTGCCGATGGCGCTGGCCGAGGAGCTCGACGTCGACTGGAAGAACGTGCGCGCCATCCTGGCGCCAGCCGGCGACGCGTACAAGGACCCGATGTTCGGCATCCAGATGACCGGCGGGTCGACGGCACTGAACCATTCGTTCGAGCAGTACCGCGAGCTGGGCGCGCGGGCGCGGGCCATGCTGATTGGCGCTGCCGCGCAGAAGTGGGAGGTGGATCCGGCCAGCTGCACCGCGTCGATGGGCGTGGTCACGTCGGGCAACAACCGCGCCACCTATGGCGAACTGGCACAGGCGGCCATGGGCCTGCAGGTGCCGGCCCAGGTCAGGCTCAAGGACCCGGCCCAGTTCCGCATCGTCGGCAAGCCCACGCCGCGCCTGGACGCCGCTTCGAAGCTGCACGGCGACGCGGTGTTCGGCATGGATGTCCGGCTCAAGGACATGATGGTGGCCGTGGTGGCCCACCCGCCGCGCTTCGGCGGCAAGGTCAAGTCGTTCAACGCGGACAAGGCACGCAAGATCAAGGGCGTGGCCGATGTGATGCTGGTGAACACCGACCGTGGCGGTTCGGGCGTGGCGGTGGTGGCCGACGGCTACTGGCCGGCCAAGACCGCGCGCGACGCGCTGGAGATCGTCTGGGAAGACACGGGCTCCACGGTCAGCACGGCCGCGCTGTTCGACCAGTTCAGCAAGCTGGCTACGCAGCCGGGCATCGTGGCGAAGCCGCTCGAAGGGGGCAGCATCGACACCGCGCTGTCGGGCGCGGCCAGGGTCATCGACGCCGAGTATCGCGTGCCGTACCTGGCCCACGCGCCGATGGAGCCGCTGAACTGCACGCTGCAACCCGAGGTGGCCGGCAACAAGGTGACCGCCGTCAAGGTGTGGGTGGGCTCGCAGTTCCAGACCATCGACCAGGGCGCCATCGCCCGCACGCTGCAGCTGACGCCCGAGAAGGTCACGCTGAACACGATGATGGCCGGCGGTGGCTTCGGCCGCCGCGCCGTGCCCACATCGGACTACCTCGTGGAATCGGCCAATGTGCTGCGCGCCTGGGTGGCAAACGGCCATACCGAGCCGGTCAAGGTGATGTGGAGCCGCGAGGACGACATCAAGGGCGGCTATTACCGTCCGCTGCACGTGCACCGCGCCCGTATCGGCGTGGACGCGCAGGGCAAGGTCGTGGGCTGGCAGCACACGATCGTCGGCCAGTCGATCATCACCGGCACGCCGTTCGAGCCGATGATGGTCAAGAACGGCGTGGACGCCACGATGACCGAAGGCATCGTCGAGAACGACTACGACCTGCCGCTGCAGGTGCACGTGCATCACCCGAAGGTGGATGTGCCGGTGCTGTGGTGGCGCTCGGTGGGCAACACGCATACGGCGTTCGTCAAGGAAACGCTGGCCGACGAAATGGCCACGGCCGCCAGGCAGGACCCGGTCGCCTGGCGCCTGGCGCGCCTGGACGAAAAGAAGCACGCACGCCATCGCGCCGCGCTGCAGCTGGCCGTGGACAAGTCGGGCTACGGCAAGAAGAAGCTGCCGAAGGGCCATGCCTGGGGCGTGGCCGTGCACGAGTCGTTCGGCTCGGTGGTGGCCTATATCGTCGACGTGTCGGTGGTGAAGGGCGAGCCGCGCGTGCATCACGTGACGGCCGGCGTGCATGCCAATCGTGTGGTCAATCCGCTGAGCGCCGAGGCGCAGGTCCAGGGCGGTTGCGTGTTCGGGCTGTCGATGATCAAGCCGGGCTTTGCCATCGAGATGGAAAACGGCATGGTCAAGAACAGCAACTTCCCCGACTATCCGCCGCCGCGCATGCCTGACGCCCCGGTGGTGGACGTGTTCTTCGTGCCGTCGAACGACAATCCGACCGGCCTGGGCGAACCGGGCACGCCCGGCATTGCGCCGGCCGTGGCCAATGCGCTGTTCCGCCTCACGGGCAAGCGCCAGCGGCAATTGCCGTTCGTGATGGCCTGAGGCGGGTTCTTTCTGCCCTTGTGTGCTCCCCTCTCCCGCAAGGCGGGAGAGGGGCAGGGGGAGAGGGCATGGCGTTTCAAATTGCGACGTGTCGTGGCTTGAGCCGCTCGCCCTCTCCCCCAACCCCTCAGCCCATTAGGGCTTACGCCTCACCGCCGCTCTCCATCCTCCGCATTGCGCCACGCCTGCACGAACTTGCGCAGGTCGCCGGCGGACGCGTCGGTGATCGCCACGTAGCGCATGCCGCCGGCGTTCCAGCTTTCGAGCTGGTATCCCTGCCGGACCCGTTCCCCCACCCCTGCGCCTGAACCCGGTATCACGAAGACGTCCACTGGATGCTGGCGGCGCTGGTAGACCAGCACAGCCACGCGCTGCCCGTCGACAAAGTCGACCCGGCCGCCGACCAGCGGAAAGCCGGCCGAAGCCAGGTCGCGCACGTCGGGCGCGTAGTCGATGCGACCGTTGAACCACGGCTTGACCGTGTGCTGGTCGGTCGAGATCACATCGCTGGCCCGGTTCGAGATCAGCCCGCGCACATGGCTGGCGACGATGCTGCTGGCGAGCAGGTCATCGGGTGACGGCTCGGTCTGGTACTGGAACACGCTCAGGCCCACCGCGGCCACCGTGACGGCGGCCAGCGCGGCATTGACCGGGGGCGACCATGCGAACCAGCGGCGCCAGCCGGCCGGCGCATCGGGCGCTGGCTCGGCAAGCGCGCCGTCGCCGTCGGCGGCGGGGGTGGGCAGGGCGTCGAGAATGCGGGCGCGCAGTTCGGCCGGGGCGCGGTGGTACGTGGCGCCGTGTCGGGTGGCGCGGCGCAGGGCCTGCAGGTTGCTCAGCGCATCCACGCAGCTGTCGCAGTCTTCGAGATGGCGTTCCAGCCGCACGCTGTCGGCCGCACCCACCTCGCCGTCGGCGGTGGCCTGCAGCAGGTGGCGGGCTTCATTGCAATCCATGGCGCCGGTCTCCTGCGGGGGGGATGGATTGGTCGGGGGCGGGGTCTGGGCCGGTTGCCGGCACACCGCTGGCGGCCTGCTGCGGCGCGCCATCGCGCAGCGCCACCACGGCGGCGGCCAGCATGCGGCGGCCGCGCGCCAGCCGCGACATCACGGTGCCCACCGGAATGTCGGCAATGCGCGCGATATCGCGGTAGTGCAGTTCCTCCAGTTCGCGCAACACCAGTACCTCCCGAAACGCCACCGGCAGCCGCTCCAGCGCCGCGTGTACCAGCCGCACGTCTTCCTCGCGCAGCAACCATTGCTCCGGATCGCCAGGCGCGCCGTGCCAGTCAGGCAGGTCGGCATCGATCAGCGATTCGTCATAGCCGGTCTCGGCGGCCGCGTGGCGCTTTTGCCAGGTGGTGAACCACGTGTTGCGCACGATGGTCAGCAGCCATGGCCGGGCCTGGTCGCCGCGAAAACTGCCGAACAGCCGGAACGCGCGCAGAAAGGCTTCCTGCACCACGTCGTCGGCATCGCCCGGATTGCCGCATAGCCAGCGGGCAAGGTTGTACGCGGCATCCAGGTGGGGCAGCACCAGGATGTCGAATCGGCGGCGCGTATTGGCGGCGTCCAAGTCAGTCCTTCAGGGGCGGATCGGCAGGGCACTGCGGCATGGGCGTCTCCCGTGTATTACCGGCGCTGGGCCGATTCTATTCCCGGCTTTCCAATTCGCCAATGGTGATCGCCCCACTCCCACTTGTGCGAACGGGGCGAAGCCCCCGGGGAATAAATCCCGTGCGATCCCGGTATGACAGTCACCACCCACCCACCGGAGACGGTCATGAATGGAAACTGGAGCCGGCGCGACATCCTGCGCCTGGCAGGAGCGGCCGGCGGCGCCGTGTTCGCATCGGCCTTGCCGGGCTGGGCAGCCGCCCGCGACGACGATTTTGTGTTCGTCCAGCTGTCCGATGCGCACTGGGGCTTCGAGGGGCCGCCCAATCCCGATGCGCGCGGTACGCTGCCCAAGGCCGTGGCGGCGGTCAATGCGCTGCCGCAGCCGCCCGATTTCGTGATGTTCACGGGCGACCTGACACATTCCACCGACGATCCGGCGGAGCGCCGCCGCCGCATGCGCGAATTCCGCGACATCATCGCCCCGCTGCGCGCCGGGGCCGTCCACCTGATGCCGGGCGAGCACGATGCCAGCCTGGATAACGGCGCGGCCTACCAGGAGCTGTTCGGGCCCACGCACTACACGTTCGATCACAAGGGGCTGCACGCCATCGTGCTGGACAACGTGTCGGACCCCGCCGGCCAGGTGGGCGAGGCCCAGCTGGCGTGGCTGGCCGCCGACCTGGCAAAGCAGCCGCGCGACGCGCGCATCGTGGTCTTTACCCACCGGCCGCTGTTCGACCTCTATCCCCAGTGGGACTGGGCCACGCGCGACGGTGCCAAGGTGATCGACCAGCTCATGCCCTATCAGAACGTGACGGTGTTCTACGGGCACATCCATCAGGAACATCACCGCATGACCGGTCATATCGCGCACCACGCGGCGCGCTCGCTGATGTTTCCGCTGCCGGCGGCCGGGTCCCAGGCGCGCCGGCTGCCGGTGCCGTGGGATGCCGCGCATCCGTACCAGGGCCTTGGCTGGCGCGAGGTGAACGCCACGGCGTCGCCCGGCAAGGACGCGTTCAAGTTGGCGGAGCAGCCGGTGGTGGGGAGAGCATGATGACGAGCGATCCGACCGATCCGCATGATGGCCCGGCCGCAGCGGGCCGGCGCCGGATGCTGGCGCAGGTCATGGGCCTGATGCTGGCGGCCGCCGTCGTGCCCGTGATGGGCGGAGCCGCCGCGCCGCGCGTGATCCCGATGCGCGCGCGGCGCTTCGTGTTCATCCCTGACAAGCTGGCGCTCAAGCCTGGCGAGACGGTGGTGCTGGCAATCACCGCCGAGGACGTCATCATGGGCTTCTCGGTACCGGACTTCTCGGTTCGTGCCGACCTGCCGCCGGGCAAGGCGGTGGAGGTGAGGCTGACCGCGCCGAAGAAGCGCGGCACCTACACCTTCCTGTGCGACATCTTTTGCGGTTCGGGCCACGAGAGCATGAGCGGCACGATCAGCGTGGCGTAGCGGACGAGAAACGGGGGAAGGGGAAGGGGGAGCCGTCCGGGGCCGCGACGCTCAGGCGTCGTCGTACTCGGTGGCGCGCGCGTCGGCGTGCGCGGGCGGCTGGCCCGTGCGTGCCGCGCGGCGCCGCACATACCAGTGATGCGCGCGATCCAGGTACAGGTAGACCACGGGCGTGCTGAACAGCGTCAGCATCTGCGACACGACCAGCCCGCCCACCATCGCCCAGCCCAGCGGACGGCGCAGTTCCGAGCCCGCGCCGTGGCCCAGCATCAGCGGCAGGCCGGCCAGCAGCGCGCACATGGTGGTCATCATGATCGGCCGGAAGCGCAGCAGGCAGGCTTCGTAGATGGCTTCGCGCGGGGCCATGCCGCGTTCGCGCTCGGCCACCAGCGCGAAGTCCACCATCATGATGCCGTTCTTCTTGACGATGCCAATCAGCAGGATGATGCCGATCAGCGCGATCACGGTGAAGTCGTAGCCGCCCAGCATCAGCACTGCCAGCGCGCCCACGCCGGCCGACGGCAGCGTCGACAGGATCGTCAGCGGGTGGATATAGCTTTCGTAGAGCAGCCCCAGCACGATATACACGGCAATCAGCGCCGCCGCGATCAGGTATGGCTGCGAGGCCAGCGAAGCGCCGAAAGCCTGCGCCGTGCCCTGGAACGCGCCGGTCAGCGTGCGCGGGCGGCCCATCTCGTTCAGCGCCTTGTTGATCGCGTCCACCGCCTCGCCCAGCGACGCACCCTGCGCCAGGTTGAACGAGATCGTCACGGCCGGAAACTGCCCCTGGTGGCCGATCGACAGATAGGCCGTGCGGTTGGTGTCGATCTTCACGAACGACGACAGCGGCACCTGCTGGCCCGTGATGGGCGAGGTCAGGTAGAGCTTGTCGAACAGCTGCGGGTCCTGCTGCATGGCGGGCGTGACTTCCAGGATCACGTGGTAGCTGTTGATCTGCGTGAAGTACTGCGCCACCTGGCGCTGGCCGATGGCGTCGTAGAGCGTGGCGTCGATCAGTGCCGGCGTGATGCCGAAGCTCGATGCGCGGGCGCGGTCGATGGTCAGCACGGCGGCCGCGGCGGCGTTCTGCTGGTCGGACGCCACGTCGCGCAGTTGCGGCAGCTGGCGAAACCGCTCGACGACGCGCGGTGCCCAGCTGTTCAGTTCGTCCAGGTTGGCGTCGGTCAGCGTGAACTGGTACTGCGTGCGCGACAGGCGGCCACCCACGTTGATGTCCTGCCCCGCCTGCAGGAACAGGTTGGCGCCCTGCACCTGCTGCAGCTTCGGACGCAGGCGCGCGATGACCTCGTCGGCCGACGCCGTGCGGCCGTCTTCCTTGGGGCGCAGGCTGATAAAGAAGTTGCCGGTGTTGACCGTGTTCTGGCCGCCGGTCATGCCCACGGCGGCCACGTCGGGGTCGCTGCGCACGATGTCGGCCAGCGCCACCATGCGTGCATTCATCGACTTGAACGATGCATCCTGCGCCGACTCCGCCGTGCCGAACAGGAAGCCCGTGTCCTGCTGCGGGAAGAAGCCCTTGGGGATGACGGCAAACAGCACCACGGTGGTCGCCACGGTCAGCAGGAACACGCACAGTGTCAGGAACTGGTGATCGAGCACGTGGTCCAGGCCGCGCCGGTAGGCCCCCAGCATGGCGTCGAAGCCGCGTTCGAACATCTGGTAGAGCCGGCCATGCTGCTCGGCGTGGGCCGGGTCGTGCGGCTTGAGAAAGCGCGAGCACAGCATCGGCGTCAGCGTCAGCGACACCACCACCGATACGGCAATGGTCAGCGTGACCGTCACCGCGAACTCGCGGAACAGCCGGCCCACGATGCCGCCCATCAGCAGCAGCGGAATGAAGACAGCCACCAGCGACACCGAGATCGACACGATGGTGAACGCGATCTCCCCGGCCCCCTGCAGCGCGGCGTCCATCGGCGACATGCCCGCTTCCACGTGCCGGTAGATGTTCTCCAGCATCACGATGGCGTCGTCGACCACGAAGCCCACGGCGATGGTCAGCGCCATCAGCGACAGGTTGTCGCGGCTGTAGCCCAGCAGGTACATGCCGCCGGCCGTGCCCAGCAGCGCCAGCGGCACCGTCACGCTGGGGATCAGCGTGGCCGGCACGTTGCGCAGGAACACGAAGATGATGCCGACCACCAGCACGATGGTCAGCACCAGCGTGAATTCGACATCGGCCTCGGACGCGCGGATGTTCTGCGTGCGGTCGGCCAGCACATTGACGTTGACCGAAGCCGGGATCGAAAGCTGCAGGCGGGGCAGGGCGGCCTTGATGCGGTCCACCGTGGCGATCACATTGGCGCCGGGCTGCTTGGTCACGGCCAGGATGATGCCGCGCCCGTTGTGGAAGGTGTTGTCGGCGGGGGCGGCGGCGCCGGCGAAGGCCCAGCCGGCCAGCCTGGCGTTCTCGGGGCCGTCCACGGCCTGGCCGATGTCGCGCACGCGCACCGGCGCACCGTTGCGGTAGGCCAGCACGATGTCGTTCCAGGTGCTCGCCTTCGTGATCTGGTCGTTGGTGTAGACGTTGAACGCCTTGGTGGTGCCGTCGGTGGCGCCGGTGGGCTGGTTGACGGTGCTTGCGGCCACCACCGCGCGGATGTCTTCCAGGCTCATGCCCATCGCGGCAAGCTTGCCCGGGTCCACCTGGATGCGCACGGCCGGTTTCTGCTGGCCGCCGATATTGACCAGCCCCACGCCCTCGATCTGCGAGATCTGCTGGGCCAGGATGTTGTCGGCATAGTCGTTCACGGTGGTCAGCGGCAGGGCATCGGACTGCACCGCCAGCACCAGGATCGGCGCGTCGGCCGGATTGATCTTGCGGAACGTCGGCGGGCTGGGCAGGTTGGTTGGCAGCTGGCCGCCGGCGGCGTTGATGGCCGCCTGCACGTCCACGGCAGCGGCGTCGATGCTGCGGTTCAGGTCGAACTGCAGCGTGATCTGCGTGGTGCCCTGGGCGCTGGCCGACGTCATCTGCGTGAGCCCGGCGATCAGCGAGAACTGCCGCTCCAGCGGCTGCGCCACGTTGGATGCCATGGTCTCGGGGTTGGCGCCGGGCAGGTTGACGGTGACCTGGATGGTCGGGAAATCCACCTGTGGCAATGGCGCAATGGGCAGCAGCGGCCAGGCGGCCAGGCCGACCAGGAACAGCGCGAATGCCAGCAGCGAGGTGCCGATCGGCCGCTTGATGAAGTTTGCCGATACGCTCATGGGCGCGCGCCGGGCGGGGCGGTGGCCGGCGTATTGGCTGGCGTATTGGCTGGCAGGTTGGCTGGCAGGTTGGCGGCCACGGCCGGTGCGCTGCCGGGGGTGCCCGGGGCGGCGGCCTGCCCGGACTGCGGCGGGGTCTCGGCAATCCGCGCGCCGGGCTTGAGCTTGTACTGGCCGTCGGCCACCACGCGGTCGCCCGGGTTGACGCCGCTGGCGATCACGGCCTGCGGGCCTTGCAGTTCCGCCACCTGCACCGGCTGCAGCTTGACGGACTGGTCTGCCTGCACGGCATAGACATAGGTGCCGGCCTCGTTGCGCTGGATTGCCGAGGCCGGGATGACCACGGCGTTGTCGTGCTGCCCCAGCACCAGCCGGGCGTTGACGTACTGTCCGGGCCACAACGCCTGGTGCGGGTTCGGGAAACGCGCCTTGAGCTGGATGGTGCCGCTGGTGGTGTCGATCGTGTTGTTCAGCAGGATCAGCCGGCCCTGACCCAGCGCGATATCGGTGCCGCGCTCGTTGGCAAACACGGCCAGCGGCGTGGCACTGGCCGCCATCGCGCGCTGGATGCGGCCGAAGGCATCGTCGGGCAGCGTGAAGACCAGGTCGATGGGGTCGATCTGGCGGATCACCACCAGGCCCGTGGTGTCGGTGGCGTGGATGATATTGCCGGGGTCCACCAGCCGCGCCCCGACGCGGCCCGACAGCGGCGCGGTGATCGTCGTGAAATCAAGCTGCACGCGGGCCAGCGCGATCTGCGCCTCGTCGTTCCTGACCGTTGCGGCCAGCTGGTTGACCAGCGCGCGCTGGGTGTCCAGCGTCTGCCGGGTGGTGGAATCGGTGCGGATCAGGTCCTCGAAGCGCTGCAGGTCCAGCCGGGCGTTGGCCAGCAGGGCCTCGTCGCGCGCCCTGGTGGCCTGGGCCTGCTGCAGCGTGGCCTGGAAGGTGCGCGGATCGATGCGCGCCAGCACCTGCCCCGCCTTCACATCCTGGCCCTCGACGAAGCCCACGCTGTCCAGCTGCCCGTCCACACGTGCCTTGACCGTCACGGTCGCCATGGCCTGCACGGTGCCCACGCCGGTCAGGCCGATGTCGACCTCCTGGGTGCGCGCCGTGGCCGTGCTGACCACCACCGGCGGCACCGGCGGGGTGGCGGGGCGCGGGCGCAGCAGCCGGTACAGCCCCCACCCGGCCAGCAGCACGACGACGATGGCCAGCGCCACGGCCAGGGGGCGGCGGCGGGACGGGACAGTTGCGGACATGGGTTCGACATCCATCGCTTGACTCGACAAGGATAGGTCGCGCACGTGACCGGCGACATGCGGGGATACGACGGGCGTATTACTGTTTATTTCAGCGTACGATGCCAACGCAGTCGTGCATCATCAGGCTTGTGGCCAACTTCTCTCAGGCAGACCACCATGGAAACCCAGGAAAGCACCCTGACCCTCGCATTGCTGACGGTGCCGGCCCGTGCGGCGATCTGCCGCGCGCTGCTGGAGGCCGGCGACGATTGCCTGCCCGCCATTGCGCTGGCCGAAGCGTCTGGCGTGACGCTGCGCCGCGCCGCCCATTATTTCCAGGAGATGGTCCAGGCCGAGGTGCTGGCGCTGGTCATCCGCGACCATCAGGTCTGCTACATGCTCAAGGCGCGCCGCGCGGTGCGCGAGGCGCTGGAATTCGTGGACCGCAGCGGCCTGAATTGACTGTGCTGCTTCAGGCGCTTTTTTGAGGGTGCCGGTCAACTGGCCGGCGTGGTTCGCCGTTCATTCAGGGCGGCCGGCCTTTGTGGCGGCGCGCCTTGCATCAGGAATCCAACGTGAAACTTTCGAACCGGATCGCTACGCTTGCGCTGTGGGCGGTCCTGTATTTCGTCCTCGGCTACGCATCGCACAAGATCAACGGGCCTTTTGCCGCCACCGGCTATATCTGGCTGCCGGCCGGGGTGACCGTGGCCGCCTTCATGCTGGCGCCGGCCCGCCGCTGGGTGGAACTGGGGCTGGCCTTCCTGGCCGCGCAGATGCTGCTGGGGATGGTGGAAGGGCGCGATGCCTTCCGCATGGTGCTGTTCTCGCTGGACGAGATCGGCTTTGCGGCCCTGGCCGTGGCCCTGGTCCACATGATGCGGTTTTCGCTCGAAGGCCTGGCCTTCCTGCGCGGCCTGCTGCTGGCCGCCGTGGTTGGCAGCGTGGGCGGAGCGGTGTTCGGCGCCGGCTGGTTCTGGCTGTTCCTGGACGTGCCGTTCTGGGCCACGGCCAAGGTGTGGGCCGCCGCGGATTTCGTGGGTGTCCTGATCGTCACGCCGGTGTTTGCGGGCTGGGCGCGCTTCAGCGCGGCCCGCTCGGGTGGCCGGCGCCGGGGCGAGTTCACGGCCGGGATCGCCGCGCTGCTGGCCGTGCTGGTGACCGCCGCAGTCGTGTTCGACGGCACCCGCATCGTGCAGTTGTCGCTGGACGTGGCCTACGCGCTGACCTATATCCCGCTGTTCTTCGTCGCTATCGCGGCGCTGTTGCTGGGCGGGCGCGGCGGGTCGGTGGCGGTGGCGCTGCTGACGGCGCTGGTGCTGCTCAATACCGCGCAGGGCGATGGCCCGTTCGCCGATACGGCGGTCTACCACGGCAATTCGCTGCTGGTGGCGCAGCTTTACCTGGCCGTGGCCGCCTTGCTCACGCTGCTGATCAGTACGCTGCGGACGGCCCGCGAGCAGTTGCACGAGGCGGCGGCAACCCGCCAGAACGACGTGGAGCTGGCCCTGGCCGCCAGTGGGCAACTGGTCTACAACCTCGATCCGCATAGCGGCCGGCTGCGCTGGGGCGGCAGTGTCGAACAGGCATTTGGCGTGGTGGAGCCGGCCTTTGCCACGCTTGACGACGTGCTGGCCTGCGTGCACCCGGACGACCGCGCCGAGGTGCGCCGGCGCTGGTTGCGCGAAAGCGACGGCGAGGTGCGCGGCGACCTGACGTTCCGGCTGATGCTGCCGGTGGGATCCACCACCACGGTGGTCGACATGAGCGGCCCGCTGCTGGACGGCGACGACTCCGTGGCGCTGATCGCCGGGGCCTGGCGCATCGTCGCCAGCCACGACACCGAGGGGCGGCGCGCGGCATGACCACCGAACAGGCGCCGCGCGTCGGGGCCTTGCTGATCCACGGCCTGGGCGGCACCCAGTACGACCTCGGGCCGATGCACAAGGTGCTGCGGCGCGGCGGCGTGGAAACCCACGCCGTGACGCTGCCCGGCCACGGCGGTACGCCCGAAGACCTGCACCACGTGCGGGCCGAGCAGTGGATCGATTCGGTCACGCAGGCCTATGACTCGCTGGTGGACCAGTACGACACGTTCCACGTGATCGGCATGTGCATGGGCGCGCTGCTGGCGGTGGCGCTGGCCGAGCGGCGCCAGCACCGCAAGGGCAAGCTCGTGGCGCTGTCCGCGCCGGTCTTTATCGATGGCTGGTCGACGCCGCCTTACCGCTGGCTGCGGCACGTGGTCTACCACCTGCCGATACTGCCGGCCCGCATCAAGGTCGAAGAGAACGAGCCGTTCGGCATCAAGAACGACCTGGTGCGCGCCATCGTCAAGGCCAAGTTCGAGCGCGGCGACAACTTCCATTACCGCTGGGTGCCGCTGACCTGCATCCGCCAGGTGGACCGCCTGCGGCGCTGGGTGCTCGACGGCGCACGGCGCGTTGCCTGCCCGACGCTGGTGGTGCATGCGCGCGAGGACGAACTGACATCGGTGCGGTCGGCCGACTTCCTGCTGGCGAACGTGCCGCAGGCCCAGCGCGTGGTGGTCGAGAACAGCTACCACATGATTTGCGTGGACAACGACCGCGAACAGGTGATGGCCAGCGTGGCCGGGTTCCTCGGGCTCGATGCGGCCGCCGGGCGCATGCGCACGCGCCGCGCCGTGGAGGCGCCCATGCCGGCCGAGGCCGTGCAGGCGCTGGTGCAGGATTACCTGGCCGCGTTGACCGCGCGCCATTTCGAGACCATCTATCCGCAGCTCGACCCGGCCATCGTCTGGCGCCACGTGGGCGATCACCCGCTGGCGGGCGAGTATGGTGACCGCGAGGCCGTCATCGCCCTGTTCCAGCGCCTGGCGCAACTGGCCGGCGACACGATCCGGATCGAAGTGGCGGGCGCGCCGCGAATCGACGGCCAGACCGTCGAGGTCGATATCAGCGTGTCGTATCTGTTCGACGGCACCCCGATGCAGGGCCATGGCACCCAGGCGCTGCGGCTGCGCAATGGCCGCATCGCCGCTGTCGAATACCGCTCGGCGATGGTGGCCGCCAGCCCGGCGGCGCTGGCCGGCCAGGCGGTCTGAGCACCTGGCCCGGCGCCTGGCGCCGGTCAGAACACGCGGCCCAGCTGCAGGTAGATATTCCAGACGCCCGCCGGGGCCGCCGCAAAGCCGAAGTAGAGCGGCCCGATCAGGCTGTTCCCGCCGATGAACGCACTGGCGCTGGACTTGTACGGGCCGCTGCCGAAATTGCGCCGCCTGAGCCAGACATCGCCCACTTCCAGACTGGTGCCGAAGACCGTGGTGCGCAGCCCGGGCAGCGTGAATTCACGCAGTTCGTTCAGGTAGGTCACGCGGCCGTACAGCAGGTAGTTGCCCGAGAACTGGTCCGGCGCATAGGCGGACAGCCGCTGGAATCCGCCCAGCGTGAAGCCCAGGCCGCCGCTGACGCTGTTGTTCGAGCGGTGGTCGTTGTAGGTCATGGCACCTTCGGCGGCCAGGTTCAGCGTGTGGCGGCCGTAGCTGCCGGCCCACAGCGCCTTGGCGTGCACGTCGTCGAAGCTGTTGTCGGCCCCGCCGAACGACAGCTGGTTCACCGCATACAGGTAATAGCCCTTGCGCGGGAAGAGCGGGTCGTCGAGCTGGTCGATGGTCAGCTGGGCGCGTACCACCGGCTGGCGCACCCGGGCGCTGAACCGGCCGTTGGGCGTGCCGGCCAGCAGGTAGTCGGAGTCGTAGCGCACCTGCTGGTAGTTCGCGCCAACCCGGAACTCGCCCAGGCGCCCGATCGGCAGCCCGAAGTCGACACCGGCCTGGGCCGTTTCCACGCGCACCGCCGTCAGCGGCGTGGCATTGCGCTTGTCGCCGTTGTCCGGGTAGATGTCGACATGCTTGCGGGCGTATTCCAGATAGGGCGCGATATAGAAGCCCAGGCGGTCGGATACGGGCTGGCGCAGTTCGGTGTGCCATTTCGCCTGGTTGCTGCCCAGCACGATGTCGTTGCGCCATTCGAGCCCGCCCTGCGTCAGCCACGGGTAGCGGTGGCCAAGCTGCAGGTTGAAGGCGCCCTTGCCGTCGAACGTGGTGGACAGGCCGAAGCCGAACAGCAGGAACTGCGGGCCCCATGATTTTTCCTGCGCCTCCACCTTGAGCACCGAACGGCCGCCCTCGGTCACCAGTTCCTGCGTCACGCTTTCGAAGTCGCCGCTGGTCGACAATTGCGTCAGGTCGTGGTTGACGGCGGCCGTGTCATAGCGGTCGCCTTCGCGCACGCGCAGGTACTTCCGCACGTACGATGCCGGGATACGGCCCGAGGTATGGACCTCGATGGCATCGACGCGGTGCGGCTCCATGGCGGCCACGTGCGTGGCGCGCGCCGCGATGTACTGGTCCCACGCCTCGCGCGGCAGGGCCAGCGCGGCCAGCCGGGGCGCGATGGCGGTGGCGGACGCGTAGCCGAGCCCGATGCCGTCGCCGGCGTGCGAGAAATCGGCGAAGGACAGCTTGCCCAGGTCGGGCTCCAGCAGCACGTCGCGCGGCCCCAGCAGCGCCTTTTGCGCTGCCACGTTCTGGTTGGTCAGGATCGTCACCATCTGCTGGGTGACCGCGGCGGGGGACTCGAGCGTGGCCGGATCGTCGAGCGGGGTGGCCACGTTGACGGCGATCACGATGTCGGCGCCCATGTCGCGCGCCATCTGCACCGGCAGGTTGCTGACCAGGCCGCCATCGATCAGTGTGCGCCCGTCCACCGCGAACGGCGCGAACAGGCCGGGCACGGCGGCGCTGGCGCGGATGGCGCGGGGCAGCGAGCCGTGGTCCAGCACCACGGGCGCACCGGTGCCAAGGTCGGTGGCGATCGTCCGGAAAGGCACCGGCAGCGTGTTGAAGTCGACATCGCCGGGCCATGCCGACGTCCAGTCCTGCAGCAGGGTCAGCAGCTTGTTGCCCTGTACCAGCCCGATCGGCAGCTTGACGCCGTCCTTGCCCACCCCGGCCGAGATGCCGATCGGATACTGGAAACTGTCTTCGCGCAGCGTCTGCGGCAGTTGCGCGCGTTCGTTGCGGTCGAACACGATGTCGCTGAGATTGACCCGGGACAGCCGGGTCTCAAGCTCGTCGGCCCCGATGCCGCTCGCGTACAGCCCGCCAACCACGGCCCCCATGCTGGTGGCGGCGATACAGTCCACGGGCACGTGCATCTGTTCCAGGGCCTTGAGCACGCCAATATGGGCGTAGCCCCGCGCGCCACCGCCAGACAACACCAGGCCGACGCGCGGCCGGGCAGCCGGGGTGCCAGGGGCACCATTGGCCGCTTCGGCGCCACAGGCCGCTTGGGCGTGTTGCCAGGGCAACAGGGCGATCAGAAACAGCCCGAACAGGACCGCCCACCCTGGCGGGGCACGGCGCGGCGCATTGGGTTGGCGAAACATGACGGTGACTTCGGAAAAGGCGGACAGCGGTGGCGAACCCGTCTGCCAACGTGGCAGCGGGACTTTTCGTGGACATTGTCAGGGGGATGGGCGCAGAAGTGGCGATCTGGCCGGCCGGCGGGAAAAAAATCGCCGCGTACGGGAAAACCCCCATTCAGGCCGCGTCTTGAAAACGCAATACCCCGTCCCTATAATTAGCACTCGCTGGGGGAGAGTGCTAACAGCCAGTTGGCGCCCCGCCCCTGCGGTATTTCCGAAAACCTGATGGCCGTTGCCGGCTGGCGTTGATCGCCTCGATAAACGGCCATTTTGTGAATCAAAACTCACTTTTTGTATTTAGGAGTCCGTATGAACCTGCGTCCTCTGCACGACCGTGTGATCGTGAAGCGTCTGGACAATGAAACCAAGACCGCGTCCGGCATCGTGATTCCCGACAATGCAGCCGAGAAGCCGGATCAAGGCGAAGTGCTCGCCATTGGCCCGGGCAAGAAGGATGACAAGGGCAACAACATTGCCCTCGACGTGAAGGTGGGTGACCGCGTGCTGTTCGGCAAGTATGCCGGCCAGGGCGTGAAGGTGGATGGCCAGGAACTGCTGGTCATGCGCGAAGAAGACATCATGGCTGTCGTCAACAAGTAATCGACGCCTGTCTCACCAGACAAAACCCCAGATTCCTGAACGTCCCGCCATGCGCGCGGGGTGCTCTATCCAGATTCGGAGATTCAAGACATGGCAGCAAAAGACGTAGTGTTCGGCGACGCCGCACGTGCCAAGATGGTTGAAGGCGTGAACATTCTCGCCAACGCAGTAAAGGTTACGCTGGGCCCGAAGGGCCGCAACGTGGTGCTGGAGCGCAGCTTCGGCGGCCCGACCGTGACCAAGGACGGTGTGTCCGTGGCCAAGGAAATCGAGCTGAAGGACAAGCTGCAGAACATGGGCGCCCAGATGGTCAAGGAAGTGGCTTCCAAGACCAGCGACAACGCCGGTGACGGTACCACCACCGCTACCGTTCTGGCCCAGTCGATCGTCCGCGAAGGCATGAAGTTCGTGGCCGCCGGCATGAACCCGATGGACCTGAAGCGCGGTATCGACAAGGCTGTCGGTTCGGCCGTGGAAGAGCTGAAGAAGCTGAGCAAGCCGACCACGACCAGCAAGGAAATCGCCCAGGTTGGCGCGATCTCGGCAAACAGCGACGCCTCGATCGGCGAGCGCATTGCCGAAGCCATGGACAAGGTCGGCAAGGAAGGCGTGATCACGGTTGAAGACGGCAAGTCGCTGGCCGACGAGCTGGAAGTCGTGGAAGGCATGCAGTTCGACCGTGGCTACCTGTCGCCGTACTTCATCAACAACCCGGAAAAGCAGGTTGTTCAGCTGGACAGCCCGTTCGTTCTGCTGTTCGACAAGAAGGTCTCGAACATCCGTGACCTGCTGCCGGTGCTGGAGCAAGTGGCCAAGGCTGGCCGCCCGCTGCTGATCATCGCCGAAGACGTGGAAGGCGAAGCCCTGGCCACGCTGGTGGTGAACAACATCCGTGGCATCCTGAAGACCGCCGCCGTGAAGGCTCCGGGCTTCGGCGACCGCCGCAAGGCCATGCTGGAAGACATCGCCATCCTGACGGGCGGCACGGTGATCGCCGAGGAAATCGGCCTGACGCTGGAAAAGGCCACGCTGCAGGACCTGGGCCAGGCCAAGCGCATCGAGATCGGCAAGGAAAACACCATCATCATCGACGGCGCTGGTGACGCATCGGCGATCGAAGGCCGCGTGAAGCAGATCCGTGCCCAGATCGAAGAAGCCACCTCGGACTACGACCGTGAAAAGCTGCAAGAGCGCGTGGCCAAGCTGGCCGGCGGTGTTGCCGTGATCAAGGTTGGCGCTGCCACCGAAGTCGAAATGAAGGAAAAGAAGGCCCGCGTGGAAGATGCACTGCACGCCACCCGTGCTGCCGTGGAAGAAGGTATCGTCCCCGGCGGTGGTGTGGCCCTGCTGCGCGCCCGCGCTGCCATCTCGGGTCTGCAAGGTGAAAACCCGGACCAGAACGCCGGTATCAAGATCGTGCTGCGCGCCATGGAAGAGCCGCTGCGCCAGATCGTGCTGAACGCTGGTGAAGAAGCTTCGGTCGTGGTGGCCAAGGTCATCGAAGGCAAGGGTAACTACGGTTACAACGCTGCCTCGGGCGAGTACGGCGACCTGGTGGAAATGGGCGTGCTGGACCCGACCAAGGTGACCCGCACCGCGCTGCAGAACGCTGCTTCGGTGGCTTCGCTGATGCTGACGACCGACTGCGCCGTTGCCGAAACGCCGAAGGAAGAGTCGGCTCCGGCAATGCCGGGCGGCATGGGCGGCATGGGCGGCATGGACGGCATGATGTAAATCACGCCGGACTGCCGGGCCAGACGGCCTGACTGTCAAAAAACCCCCGAGGGCTCGCGCCCTCGGGGGTTTTTGTTTATGGAGCTGGCGCAGGGCAGGGCGGCGAGGGCGCTGCGGATCGGCCGCCTCAGACTTCCACGACCTTGCCCCAGTCGAACATAGGGTTCTCGGGCACGCCGGTGCGGCGCGAGATATAGCCGCGCGGATTGCAGACCACGCGCGTGTCGTCGATCCAGTAGTCGAAGCTGGTGTGCGTATGGCCGTGGATCCAGAGATCGGCCTGGGCCACGAGATCGGGGCGTCGCGAAATAAAGCCGGCGGAGACGATGTCGTGGGCGTAGCGCGCGTCGAGGCTGCCGAGGTCGGGCCCGTGATGCGTGACGACCACGGTCTTGCCGTCGAACGGCTGGGCCAGCGTGCCGGCCAGCCAGGCGGTGGCGGCGCGATGGCGCGCCAGCGCGTCGGCCGGCGTGTACGGGCGCGGCTGGCCGTCGTCGCCAGCGGTGGCGATCAGGCGATGGTCGAGCATCACCCTGGCGCAGGCGGCCATGGCTTCGTCGATACGGTTCTCGCCGTACAGCGCGTAGTCGGTCCACCAGGTGGTGCCGATCACGCGCACCGGGCCGCCCGGTGCGTCGGCAAACGCCGCCACCGTGCCGTTGAGCAGCATCACGTTGCCGGACGCGGCGGCGCCTTCGGCCATTTGCTGGTCCACGGGATCGAACGCGCTTTCGTAATATTCGTGATTGCCGGGGATGTAGAGCACCGGGCCGGCGAATGTACGGGCGGCCCAGTCGATGCCGTCGCGGCCGTTGGCGATGTCGCCAGCCAGGATCGTCAGATCGGTGCTGCAGCCGGGGACATTCTCCGGCATGTGGTGTTCGATGTGGAGATCGCTCAGGATGCGGATTTTCATGTGGCGGCCCCCGTATCGGCATACGGGCGAGGATGGATCTGCAAGCATTCTTAAAGAAGACCTGCGCCCCGGTCAAGCCACACGGCGGTTTGTGGCGCATTGCCGATGCACCAAGCAGAAAAGCCCGGACCATGTCCGGGCAAGACTGTCTTCCTGGTATTGCACCAGGGCGGGACAGCCGGGGGAACCGCTATGACAATGCGCCTGTCGGGATGGCGTTTAGTTGCCGCCCGTCATGGTGGGTAGCAGGACCCGGTAGATCTGGATGAACGCGGGTCCCAGCAGGACCAGCAGCAGCGTGGGAAAGATGGTGAAGATCAGCGGGAACAGCAGCTTGAGCGCGATCTTGGCGGCCTGCTCCTCCGCGCGCATGCGGCGCTTGGTCCGGAGCATGTCCGACAGCACGCGCAGGGACTCGCCCAGGCTGGTACCGAAGCGATCGGCCTGGATCAGCATCGACGCGAACTTGTCGACGTCCTCCACGCCCGTGCGCAATGCCAGATTGCTGAGCGCCTTCTCTTTCGAAAACCCCGAGCGCAGTTCCAGCAGCATCAATTGCAGCTCATCGGCCAGCACCGGGCAACGCAGCGCCAGTTCGTCGGCCACGCGCATCAGCGCGGCGTCGAGCCCGAGGCCGGCTTCCACGCAGACAGTCAGCAGGTCGATGACGTCCGGGAATTCCTCGAACACCGTCCTCTGGCGCGTGGCTACCTTGCGCGACAGCACCACGTTGGGGAGGTAGTAGCCGATGGCGGCCAGCACCGCCAGCATCGCGAACATCGCACTCTCTTGCTGGAAGGCCGGGGTACTGGCCGTTGCCACCAGACCCAGCATCGGCAGCCCGACCGCCAGCAGCGTCTTGCCGGCAAAGTACAGCGGCGCGGCACTCGCGTTGCGCCACCCGGCATTCATGAAGCGTACGCGCAGCTGCGAGCTTTCCCAGCCGTCCTTGGGCAGCGACAGCCGCGAGACGGGCTGTGCCCATCGCACGAGCGTCTCGATCAGGGCCTGGCGTTGCCCGGTATCGCCGGTGAAGCCGCCGGTCTCGCTGGCAATCTGCTCCATCCGGCCCCGCATCCGGTTGGGCGAGAACGCGTAGAGCACGCCGAATACGGCACCGAACGCGGCGACAAAGACCAGTGCCAGCACGATCAACTGGTCCAGCCGAAACCCCTGCATGATGTCTTGCATGATCCCACTCCCCCTCAGGTTGACCGTTGAAGCCTGCCTGTTGTTATCTGACTCATACCCGGATGCGGATGATCTTGCGCATCCACAGCACACCGAAGCACATCGACGTGAGGGCGCCGCCAATCATTCGCCATCCAAGCGGGTCTTCCCACAGCACCTTCATGAAATCGGGGTTGACGACCAGGATCAGCGCGGCCGTGCCGAACGGCAGCAGCCCGAGGATCCACGCGGAGAGCCGCCCTTCGGCCGACAGCACGCGAATCTTGTCGAAGAGCTTGAGCCGCTCGCGCACCATCGTCGCGATGGTGTCCAGGATCTCCGCCAGGTTGCCGCCGCTCTCGCGCTGGATCAGCACGGCGATGACGAAGTAGCGAAGGTCGCCCACCGGCACCCGGATGGCCAGGTTCGTCATGGCCTCGTCGAGCGCAACGCCGTAGTTGATTTCCTCGAACGTGATGCGAAACTCGGGGCCGAGCGGCGCCTTGATTTCCTGGCCGACCATGCCCAGCGCGCCGGAGAACGAGTGGCCGGCACGCAGCGCGCGGCTGATCATGTCCACGGCGTCGGGCAGTTGCACTTCCATATGCTTGAGCCGCTTGGCGCGTTGCCGCATGACATGCAGGAACGGCAGGACCCAGACGAACGCCGCGCCGCCCAGCATGACCGGCACCGGGACCGGCACCAGCGGAATCAGCGCCACGGTGCACAGCACCACCATCCCGCAGTAGCCCAGCAACTGCGCCACCGACCAGGAGCTGCCCGATTGTTCGAGCCAGCGGTCCAGGGCGCCGACGCGCGGCACGGCCATCAGCCAGCGCTGCATGCGCGGCGAATCGCTGAGCAGCCGCTTCTTGAGAATGGACAGGCGTTCGGCGCTGACCTGTCCGCCGGCCGACAGCGCCCGCAGGCGCGCCTCGATGCGCTTGGCCGCCGGGCCGTGGGCGCTGTTCCACCACAGATAGATGGCTTCGACACCGAGCACCACGGCGACGAACAGCAGGATGCCGAAGGCATAGAAGATCGTGCTCATGTGTTACCCCCCGGGGAATGTTGTGGTTGGCGCGTGCGCGGGCTCAGACTTCGTAGCGCCGCGCGGGATCGTAGATTTCGTCGGGCAGGCCCACGCCGAACACGCGCAGCCGCTCGGCAAACTTCGGATACACGCCGGTGGCCTTGAAGTGGCCCCGGACGGTGCCATCCTCGGCCACGCCGGTACGCTGGAAGGTGAAGATTTCCTGCGTGTTGATGATGTCGCCTTCCATGCCCGTGATCTCCTGGATGCTGATGATCTTGCGCCGGCCGTCCGTCAGGCGTGCTGCCTGGACCACCACGGTGATCGCCGAGGCGATCTGCTGCCGCATGGCCTTTGCGGGCATGGTCAGGCCAGCCATGCTGACCATGTTTTCAAGCCGGGTCAGCGCGTCGCGCGGCGTGTTGGCGTGGATGGTGGTGAGCGAGCCTTCGTGGCCGGTGTTCATGGCGTTGAGCATGTCCAGCGCCTCGCCGCCGCGGATTTCGCCAAGGATGATGCGGTCGGGGCGCATCCGCAGGGCGTTGCGCACCAGGGCGCGCTGCGTGATCTCGCCCTTGCCCTCGATGTTGGGCGGCCGGGTTTCCAGGCGCAGCACGTGGGGCTGACGCAGTTGCAGTTCCGCGGCATCCTCGATGGTCACCACGCGTTCGTCTTCGGGGATGAAGCCTGACAGGATGTTCAGCAGCGTGGTCTTGCCGCTGCCGGTACCGCCCGAGACCAGCACGTTCACCTTTGCATGCGCCAGCGCCTGCAGCAGCTGGGCCATCGGCTGGGTCAGGCTTTTCAGCGCCACCAGGTCGGAAACCTGCAACGGATTGACCGAGAAGCGGCGAATCGACAACAGCGGGCCATCGATGGCGGAGGGCGGGATGATGGCATTGACGCGCGAGCCGTCAGGCAGCCGGGCGTCCACCATGGGGCTGGTTTCATCGATGCGGCGCCCCACGCGCGACACGATCTTCTCGATCACCTTCATCAGGTGGGCGTCGTCGTAGAAGACCACGTTCGTCAGTTCCAGCTTGCCGCGCCGTTCCACGTAGGTCTGGCGCGCGGTATTGACCAGGATGTCGGAGACGGTAGGGTCGTTCAGCAGCGGCTCCAGCGGGCCGAAGCCGAACATCTCGTCATAGATCTCCACGGTCAGCTGGCGGCGCTCGTTGTCGTTGAGCAGCACCTTCTGCTCCTCGATGATCAGGTTCACCAGGGTGGAAATCTCCTGGCGCACCTGCTCCTGGGGGAAGTGCGCCAGGCGCTCCAGTTCCACGCGGTCGAGCACGGTCTCGTGTACGTCGCGCTTGAGCGCGTGATATCCCGGGGAATTCGTGTTCGCGCCCATGTTGAAATGGATCGCGGCGTGGCCGTTGGCCGTAAAGGGGGTCCCGGCGTTGGCGAGCTGTTCGCGGATTGACATGATGGCTCCTGGCTAGACGGATTCGGTTCTGGCTGCTCTGGCGGATCTGGTGGCGCTGGCGGGTCGGGCTGGGCCGGGGCTGGCGGCTTCAGGTGCTGCGGGCGCGCAGCATCAGCTTGCGCAGCGGCGATACGCTTTCCTGCCGGCTGCGGCGTTCGGCCTCCTGGCTGGGCGCCAGCTGCATCGCCATCGACTGCAACGCGCGGGCGATGCTGCTGCGCTTGCTCAGCTTGGCTACCGGCTCGCCGTGGCTCACGGCCTCCTCGACCGCGGCCGGATCGTCCGGCAGTGCGAAGGCCACTTTCATGCCGAAGATTTCCTCCATCGTGGCGCGCGGCACTTCGTTCTTGCGGCCCACGCGGTTCAGCACCACGCGGATCTTGTCGTCGGGGTAGTGCAGGGCGCGCAGGATATCGAGCAGGCGCCGGCTGGGGCGGCCAAAGGCAATGCTGGGCTCGGTCACCACGCAGACGCGGTCGCTGTGATCGAGCATGCTGATCGACAGCGGATCGATGCTCTGCCCCACGTCGAAGATCACGTAGTCGTAGTTCGGCTGCATGACCGACAGGATCCACTCCAGCTTTTCCTTCTGGATCTGGCTGGCGCGCACCGGGTCTGCGGCGCCCGCGAGCATGTCGAAGCCGTTGTCGACATGCACGAGGCAGGCCTCCAGGAATGCCGCGTCCATGCGGTCGATCTGGCTGCAGATTTCCGACAGCGTGCTGGGCGGGGGCTGGTCCGTCACGATGTAGGTGAGATCGCCGAAATGGCGGTTCAGGTCCACCACCAGCACGCGCTTGCCGAAGTGGCGGGACAGCGCGTCGCCCAGGTTCGCGGCAATGAAGCTGGTGCCGGCGCCGCCCTTGCAGGAAATCAGCGACACCACCTGGGCCACTTCCTGTGATCGCGGCACATGCGTGGCTTCGACCCGCTTGAGCGCTTCGGCGAGCTGGCTCTTGTCCAGCGGCCAGGAGAGCACGTCGCGCACGCCGGCGCGCATCGCCTGGATCAGCACGGCGGAGTCGTGCGACTGCGTGATCAGGATGCAGGGCAGGTCGGGATGCTGCTGGCGCAGCGTTTCCACGGCGAACATCTGCGCGGGCCCGATATCGGCCAGTTCCAGGATCAGCAGGTCGGCCATGCGCAGGCGGCTGGCCTGCAGCGGCAGGCGCGCCAGCCCTTCCTGCAGCGACATGGTCTGGAAGTTTCCGGCGTTGGCCGTCAGCCGGTTGATCTCAGCCAGCCGTTCGGCGTCATCGGATGCGATCAGGATCTTGAGCATGGTGTCCTCGCGATGTTCGGGTCGGATGGAGCGAATGGGTGCCTGGGCGTCAGCTGCAGACCGACCCGCCGGTCGACGTCTGCATGCTTTCGCGTGTCATGGTGGTGGTGAAGGCCGGCATGCCGATGCGCAGGCGCATCACCGGTATCACCGTGGCAATCGTCACGTTGGTCACGCTGACGGTCACGGACTGGCAGCTGGCGCGTGCCGTGGCGGGGTCGCTGTCGCAGCCCGTGGGCAAGTAGGCCACGCTGATGTTCGAGTCCTTCAGCACCGGCAGCATGTTTTCCATCTTGGTCTTGATGATGCCGGCGTTGGAGTCGCATACCACGGCTGAGCGCGCGGCCAGGCGCGTGACTTCGGCGGCGGTGTTCCAGTAGAACAGCACCCGCGAGAACTCGATGATGCCGATCAGCAGCGTGAAGAACATGCCCGCGATCAGCGCGAATTCCACCGCGGCGACGCCGCGCTGCCGGGCAAACCTGAGCGGATGGGCGCGATGTTTCATAGCACTTGCCTCATGACGGTGGTGATGTCGCCGAACTTCAGCCCGGAGACGTTGATGAACGATTGCAGCGGCGAGTAGGCAAAGCCGCTGATCCGGACGGCCACCAGGTTCACGGTGCCTGCCTGCGCGCCGGTGCCTGCGGGGTTGTCGTAGGTGGCGACGTTGCTGAACGTCTGACCCGGGCATCCGCTGCCGTCCACGCGGTCGCAGATGACGACCATCGCCGTGGTCAGTCCCGGTGCCAGCGGCTGGCCGGAGCAGCCGGTGTTTCCATAGGTCGCCAGGCACTTGGTGGCCGCCGTCGGGTACGTAACATCGTCCGGCGAGAACTGCGACAGGTAGCGGGTCGCCGAGCGTGTGGCCTTGGTCAGCGTGTCGTACTGGTAGATCGCGCGCCCGAACTCGGCTACGCCGCACGCCATCAGCAACATCGGCACAAGCAGGATGCCGAACTCGACCGCCGCCACGCCGCGCTGGCGCTTGCGGGTGTGGGCTCGGGATTGTGTCAGCCGGTTCATGGTCGACTCCTATTGCACCAGCACGGGAACGAGCGGGCCGACGCCGGAACTGGCGCCCGGCATGCCCTGCGTGGCACAGGGGCTGCCCGGCAAGCTGGAGTCGCCGCGATATTCGAGATGCACGGTGTCGTTGGCGCCCCCCTTCTGCATGGGGTCGAGCATCAGCAGGCAGGCCCAGCCCGTCACGGGAATCTGGTGCGTGCCAGGCTTGCTGAGCGACGAGCAGTCGACGATCGGTGCCAGCACCAGGCGCCGGTCGGCGCCACTCTGATAGGTGGCCGCATTCGCCGTGTTGCCTTGCGTGGTCAGGCCGGCGGCCGAATCGCCCTGGTACGGCTTGTAGGCCTTGCGGGCGGTCAGGAAGTTCGACTGCGAGACCCCTTTGGTGTCAGACGACGCGCCGTTGTAGGCATTGCTTTTCGCTGTCCACGACGTGGGCGTATAGGCGAAGCCCGTGAAGTCGGTCACGCCCACGGTGTTGCCCTTGACGATGCCGAAGCGGCTGTTCCATTCGTCGGCAATCGACGCCTTGTTGCCGGTCGTGCCGATCATGGCGCCCGTTGCCGGCAGGTTGCATTGGCCAGGCCCCTTGAGCTGGTTGGCCAGGTCCTTGGCGTTGCTGCCGCCGCTCAGATCCGCCCAGCCGAAATTCCCGCCCCCGTAGGACAGGTCCTGCACATCCGATGTGCCGGCCTTGGTTGTCAGCCATTGTCCAATCGTGTAGCCGCCGGGCACCGGCGGCGTGGCGGTGTCGGCCCGGCAGACAAACACCGGAATCGCGCACGTGGTCTGGGCCGAGGTGGTGGTGGCCACCGCGAAGGCGGCTACCGTGCTCGGGCCGATGTTGGTGCCGGGCAAGGCGTTGAGCACCTGTGCGAACCAGTTGGCGATGCCGCCGCGCGAGACTTCGCACTTGACGTACTTGATGGTGTTGAGCGCGTACGTGACCGAGTTCTTGTCGAGGAAGGCGTTCGACAGCGAATCGCTGTACGTCACGGCCTCGGTCGACGTGATGCCCGGCTGCTGTTCCAGCTTGCCCTGGAACAGCACCAGGTTGCGGGCGCCGGCCGTGATGCCCGCCGCTTCGGAGACCATCAGCGGGGTGGCGCCGGTCAGGTCGCGCGCCGCGGCCAGCGCGCACGAGTCTGCCCGGTTCTGCAGCTCGCTCTTGCTCACGTACAGCTTGCCGAGATCGAGGGCCAGGCCGATGAAGCCGACCAGCACCGCGATCATGATGCCGACGATGATGGCGACGGCGCCGCGCTGCCGCGCATGGATGCGCGGCAGTGGCTTGCGGTAAGGCCTGGTTCTGGACATGGTGTGACCCTCCCCGGAAAGCGTTGCGTTTGCTCTAGCGTTGGCCGCCGCCCATGCCGACGCCGCCGTAGCCGCCGCCCGAGCCGAAGTCGATGCCAAAGACGCTGGGCGAGCTGCCGGTGCCTTGTTGCAGCCGCAGCAGCGAGCGGTCGAAGTTCCGCATCGCGGCGACCGCCGTCTTGCCGTCGGTGCCTTCGACGGTGGGCAGCCCGGCAGGCGCATCGGGGTTGATGATCTGCTGCTGCTTGATGGCGGCCAGCGCCTCGCCCCGGTGCTGGTCCCACACCGGCGTCGAGGTCATGCAGGCCGACAGCCCGAGGCAGGTCAGGGTGCCGAGCACCAGTGTGGCGGCGCTGCGCGAAAGCTTGCGTGTCTTGTTCATGATCGTTCTCCTTGTGGCGCGGCGGATCAGTTGCTGCCTGCAGTGCTGGGGCCGGTGACCGCAGCGGCGGCCCTGGCCTGGGCCAGGCGCTGCGCGGTGGCCTCGATGCGCGCGACGCGTGCGGTGTGGCCCTCTGCCGCGGCGGTGGGCGCTGGGCCGGAGGCCGGCGGCGCCTGGGGCGGCCGCGGCCCGGCTGCGGCTACCGGTACCGACGCGGTTGCGGGTGCCCCGGGAGCGGGCTCGTCAAGGACCCTGCCGACCGGAACCGTCGGGACCGACGTGCCCGGGGTGGTCTCGGTGCGCGGTGCCGAAGGTGCGGGGGCCGGGGCCGTTGCCGGTGCTGCGGGTTGCGAAGGCGCCGGTGCGGGCTGCTGCGGCTGCTTGCCCCGGCCTTCCATGTTGCCCATGAAGTAGAGCGACAGCGGGTCAGGCGTGGTGAAGCCGTCGGTCGGCAGCGGATAGTTCTGGGTCGCCATCGGCTTGACCAGGCGCGGCGTGATGATGAACACCAGCTCGGTCAGGTCCTGCTGGAACTGCGTGCTGCGGAACAGCGTGCCGAGCACCGGCACTTCGCCCGCGCCAGGCAGGGCCTTCAGCGCGCCGCGTGCGCTGTCCTGCAGCAGCCCGCCAATCGCGAAGCTCTCGCCATCGCGCATCTGCACGGTGGTGGAGGCACGCCGCGTGGTGATGAGCGGCAGGATGGTCTGGCCGGTCAGGGTGCTGCCGCTGACCGTTGCGCCGGTGGGCGACAGTTCCGACACTTCCGGCGACACCTTCAGGTGGATCCGGCCGTTTGCCAGCACCGTGGGCGTGAACTTCAACCCGACGCCGTATTCCTCTTCCTGCAGCGTGATGGTGGACGCCCCGCCCAGCGCATTGCTCTGGGCCACCGGGATGTAGATCTTGCCGCCCGCCAGGAAGCTGGCCTCCTGGCCGCTGATGGTGACCAGGTTAGGTTCGGCCAGCACCTTCACCAGGCTGTCGTTCTTCTGTGCGTCGATGGCGAGATTGAACGGCTTGTTGTTGGCCTTGCTGCCGAAGAAGCCGGCCGCCGCGCCCGTGAGCAGGTTCGTGAGCACGCCACCGGTCCAGGACCCGAAGCCGCCCTGGATATTGACGGCCGAGCCCAGCTGGTTCAGCAGCGTCTTGGAGACTTCGGCAACCTTCACTTCCAGCATCACCTGTTGCGGGGTGTCGACGGACATCATGTTGAGCACGCCGCCCTTCCTGGCGTTGGCGCCGTCGCCCTGGGCCGCGTTGGCGTAGGCCTGGGCGATGTCCATGGCCTGCAGGGCCGCCTGCGAGCTGGACACGCTGCCGGTCAGCACCAGGTTGTCGGCGGCGGTCATCACGCGAATGCCCGACTCGCCGGGCAGCAGTTGCGCCAGCGATGTCTGGAGACCGTTCGAGTCCGCGTTGACCACCACGTTGATGATGCTGCAGGCGCCGCTGCGGCCCTGCACGATCATGTTGGTGGTGCCCACGGTGCGACCCAGCACATAGAGCGTTTGCGGAGACACCATCGTCGCCTGCACGACATTCGGATTGCCCAGCGTACGGTTGCGCACCGGCTCGGGCAGCGGAATCAGCTGCGACTTGCCCACCGGCACGATCACGCTCGATTCATTGCGGATCGCACCGGAGCAGTTCGGTCCCCGCGCATCGGCGGCAACCGATGGCGCGGCCGGAACCGGCGTCATGCTGATGGTCATCTGCACGGGGCCTCCCGCGCCCGGGACCTTGACCGCAGGCCCCGCGGCTGCCGCCGGCGTGGTGGCCTTGGCGACGTTGCCGGCCTCGACGGCGACCTGGGCCGCGGAGGCAAGCGGTGTGCAGAGAATGGCGGCCAGCACGACAAGGCGTGTGCCGCGTGCTGCTTTGGATGTCTTCTCGTTCATTTTGGGTCTCCCCCCGGAGAATGATTCGGATGGATGCGTGATGCGTCTCGGGTGTCACCTTCCACGTTCAGAAGCACTCAAGGCTGCCCTGGACACCTGCCAGCACGCCTACGCAGTTGCCAGAGCGCGCCGGCGCGGCCACGATGGTGCGGGTCTTGACCACGGTGCGCGGCGCGGCAGCGGGTGCGGCGGCCGGTGCCGGCGCGGGCGGCTCGGTACGGCCCAGCAGCGTGTGCTTGGTGGCGCCGCCGGTGTTGATGTCGGCCACGTCCATCTGGTTGCGCAGCACCAGCGACAGCGTGCCGACGCTGCGTGCCACATCGAGCTTCTCGGCCTGGTCAGGCGTGACTTCGAGCGTCACGGCGTTGACCACCTTCGGCTGCGTGTCGTCGCGGCTGACCTGCTGGGCCACGGCGAGCACCAGGATCTTCTCGAGCACGATCTTCGAGATATTGCCGTTCTGCGTGTTCTTGACTTCCTCGTTCGTGTTGACGATGACGTCCACGTAGTTGCCCGGCAGCGCAAATCCGGCCACGCCCACCACGTCATTGACGCGAACCGTGATGGCGCGTTTGCCATCGTTGATGACCGCCGACAGGCCGCCCTTGGTGCCGATGGGTGCCAGCTTGGCGTCAAGGATGGGTTCGCCGCGCTGCAGGCTGGTGCGGACCACGCGGCCGTCCAGGGCCTTGAGGTCCTCGAACGCGCCCGGCGGCACGCTGGTGGCCGGCCAGCTCACGAGCTTGAGCTGGCTGCCGTTGAGCGGCTGCCCGAGGTCGAGGTCGTTGGCAGCCACCACCACCTGCTTGACCGAACTCGACGACTGCTGCAGCAGCCACCGGGATGCCGATACCACCGCTGCCGCGCCGGCGACCAGCGCAATCAGCAGCATCAGGATTGCTCGCGTGTTCTTCATGATGACTCTCCCCTACGTGTGTACGTGCTTCCTGGTTGGGCCGGTTCAGCCCGCTGCACGATGGCCGGCTGGCCAGCGGTGTTCGGTGACTGGCGACGAGACTTCCGGCCTGGCGCGCAAGCCGTAGTAGCTCTGCCAGGCGCGGCACAGCCCCTCTTCGGTGACGTGCGGCGCGTCGTCGTGGTAGCGCAGGTGCGAGGCCACCAGCCGCAGCAGGTCGCGCGGGATGCAGGCCAGCAGCGGCGTGTCGCTGGAGAAGTGCAGGCTTTCCAGCAGAAAGTCGAAGGCCGGTTCCGGGCACACCAGGCCGAGGTCGGCGGCGGTGCGCAGGCAGACCTCGCGGTAGTCGTCGACGGACAGCGGTCCCACATAGAGCTTGCTGCCGAGCCGGCGCAGGAATGCGTCATCGCTCAGCTGGCTGGGCTCGAGGTTCGTGGAGAACACCGGCCATACGTCAAAGGGCACCGAGAACCGCACGCCGCTGTGCAGCGTGAACATGTCGATGCCGCGATCCAGGGGCACGATCCAGCGATTCAGCAGCTGGTCCACGCCCACCATCTGCCGCCCCAGGTCATCGACGATGTAGATGCCGTTGTTGGCCTTCATGTGCGGCGGTGCCTGATAGAAGCCCGAAGCGTTGTCGTAGCGCAGATCCAGCATCGACAGCGTCAGCTCGCCGCCGGTCAGCACCACGGGCCGGTGGCAGACGACCCAGCGGCGGTCCAAGGCCCGGGGCATGGCCGATGCCTCGCCGGCCGCAAGCGGGGTGTGCACCAGGGGGTCCAGCACCTGGATGATCTCGCCCGCCACGGTGATCGCGTGCGGCACGGGGATGGCACCCGGCAGCAGCGCGCCAAGGCGCTGCGCCAGATAGGTCTTGCCGCTGCCCGGCGGGCCGTAGATCATCAGCGCCCGTGCGGTGTTCAGTGCCATGCCGATGGCTTCGAGCAGCGTGCCCGGTACCACCAGGTCCTGGAACGCGCTGGCCACGTTGGCCTGCGTCACCGAGGTGTGGTGGATGGAGTGCAGGGCGATGGCATCGACATACGCCTGCAGCGTGACCGGCGCGGCGCCCGTGTAGCTGCATCGTGCGATGGTCTCGGCGGCGCGGGCATAGCCTGCATCGGTCAGGCGGAACCGCACGTCGATGTCGCTGGCGCCGCGATGCGCCACTTCGAGCAGCCGTTCGCGAACGCCAAGCGCTGCGATTTCGTTCACCACGGAAGCCGGCAGCCGGAGCGTATCCATCAGGATGGTCAGCGAGACGCTGCGGTGCAGGTAGGCGGCCTTCAGCAGCAGGCCCAGCAACAGCGACACGTCAAGCCCGGTATCCGCGATGGTGCGCGGCGCTACGGTCCAGGCGGGCGGTGGGTCCTGGTCGACCTGGACATGGCGGACCATCGAGGCAACCGCCTCGGGGAGTCGAGTCGCCTGGTCGTCGTGGTGATCTAGCATTGCCGTTCCCCTTGAGAATGTGGTCTGCGTATCAGCGTCGCCGCGTGGCGTTGTCCGGCCGTGCGGCATGGATTGGCCCGTCATGTCCGGGCGAACAGCATGGTCAGCGTGCCGGCCGCAATCGCCACGCCGTAGGGCAGCGAGCCCACCGATGGACCAGCCTGGCCCGTGAGCGCGATGCCGCCGAGGTTGCGCAGCAGCTGGCGGCCCTTGCCGGACACGAGCACCAGCGCCAGCGCCCAGGCGCCACCGATCACGAAACAGACAAGGGCGATCCACGCGGCAAGCTGCGCGCCCAGCCAGGCGCCTATCGCCGCCATCAGCTTGACGTCGCCCGCAGCCATGCCGCGCAGCAGATAGACGGGCAGGAAGATGCCGAATCCGGTCAGCCAGCCGAGTGCCCACGCGGAAGCCCCCGCAGCCGGCCCGTGCACCATCATCTGGACGGGCAGCGCGGCCAGCCATGCGCCGAACGTCAACCAGTTCGGAATGCGGCGGCGTTGCAGGTCCGTGGCGGCGGCAGTCAGCACCACCGCGATGACGATGGGGCCGATGAAGGGCGAGAGCGACGGAATGGTGGTCATGGCGGACTCGGTTCGTTCTGGTTTGGCCCTGGGCTACCCGGTTCAGGGCATCTCCGCTGCAATCAATTCGTAGAGCGCCTTGACATCGCTGCCCAGGACGCTCACGGCACCAATGATCACCATTGCAATCAAGGCACCCAGCAATGCGTACTCGATCGACGTCACGCCGCGTGCATCGCGCCAGAAGGCCCGGCAGAGGGTTCGGATGGCGTGCATGGTGGTCTCCTCAGTGGGGCCGTTGCCCGGTGATGGGCCGGTTCAGCTCAGCTCCGCGCCAATAAAGCTGAAGACGCTGCTCAGGTTCGTGCCGACGGTCTGCACCGTGGCGATGATCACCACCGCGATCAGTGCGGCGATCAGGCCGTACTCGATGGCGGTGACACCGTCGTCGTCGCGAAGAAAGGCTTGCAGGCTGGCGATGGGCTTATGCATGGTTGCTCTCCTGGGTGGGGGTCCGTGATGTCGGGCGTTGCAGGCTCCGCAGCGTGGGGCACGCACGCGCCACGCTGCGGAGCCTGCGGTCCATCAGCCGAGTTCGGCGCCAATGAAGCTGAACACGCTGCTCAGGTTGGTGCCGACGGTCTTCACCGTGGCGATGATCACCACCGCGATGAGCGCGGCGATCAGGCCGTATTCGATGGCGGTGACGCCGTCTTCGTCGCGGACAAAGCGCTTCAGGTTTTGGGTCAGGGTTTGCATGGCAGCTCCTTCTGTTGGAGAAAAACACTTCTGTGGGGACTACGAACGAACAATCGGAAACTCAGAACCGGAAACGGCGGCAGCGCGGCGGCGCGCAGATGGCGCAGCAGTGGAATGGCCACCGGCCGGCGCCCGTGCCGGGGCCTTGCGGGCTGCGGGCCTGCAGGCGCCGTTCGGCGGAGGCATGAACGCACCGTGCCGCATGTTGGGCGTGGCTGGCGCGTGCCATGCAACGGAAGGGCACGCTGCCGCCGCCGCGGGCGGAGACGATGCAACCCTGTGCCCGATGCACTCTCACGAGCAGACCAATAGCTGGCATGGTGTGGCTCCCCGAATCGTTGTTGTCTGCCGGCTGTCACAGCCTTCGCTGGCAGTTGCAGCTGGCCGGTTGGCCGGTGCTGCATGCCTGGCATAGGCAAACCGCGGGCCAGCCACGGCGAAATCGTTACGGCACAAGGCTTTGCGGGAAGGGGTGTCGTCAGGGGGCGGTGGCGATGCGGGCCGAAAGGGCTGTTTCGGGCCTCCGTCGTTGCCGGGTGGAAACGCTGGGCCGGCGATTTTTTTTGGATGAGGCCGCCGACGGATGAATCAGGCCAGGCCGGCGTTGCGGTGTCGCCGGGATGCTCGGCTGCCTGGTTCATCCGAAAGCATGAGGCAGACGTGGCGGATCGACGGGGCTGGTCAGGCCGTTGGATGACAACCGGCGGAGTGGGCCTGTGCGGCACCAGCCCTGACCCGACTGATGGATGAACCGCCCGGCTGCAGGGGCAACGTTTCCGAACAGAAACGTTCGCGGTGGCCCCGTGTGCAGGCCGACTCGCGTGCCGGATTTTCGCGTCGCCCGCAAACGCTTGCGGGACGCCGTTTTCCGTCGCGAAGCCCACCGTGATTCAGAACGGAAACGTTGCCGCCGTCAACCGGGCTTCAGGCGGCGTCGCGCCGGTTCCGGGCGCCTGGCGTGCCTTGCGCAAACGCCCTCGCATGACAAGACTAAGGCAACGCCAGGCCCTGCCGAAGTCCGGAACACTGCGACACGGCGCCTGCAAGACAACAACGGAACGGGGCAAGTCATGAATCAGGAAGCGATCCGGGCAGACTCGGGAAAGCATGGGGGGCAAGCGGGCCGCGCATGGCTGGATCTGGACCGGGCACGCGTCTACAGCGCCGCGGTGCTGTTCCTGTTCATCGTCCTGATGGTGACCTGGGCCTGGTACAGCAATGGGTTCACCGACAGCCACGTCAGCCGGCCTGGTGCCGACTTCGCCGTGTTCTGGAGCGCGTCGTACCTGGCGCTGAGCGAAGGCGCGGTACAGGCCTACGACGTTGCCAGGCATCTCGAGGTGATGGCGGCCTACGGGCCACTCGGGGTCGATAGCACCATCGTGCTGCCGTGGCTGTATCCGCCCACATTCCTGCTTGTCGTGCTGCCGCTGGCGACGCTGCCGCTGGCATTCAGCTACGTGCTGTTCGTGATGGCAAGCGGCTACGCCTACCAGCGGGCGATGGGCGGCGTGGTAGGCGCCGGATCGTTGCTGCGGCGCGGCCTGTGGCTGCCGGTGCTGGCGTCGCCGGCCGTCCTGATTTCCGTCATCCTGGGCCAGAACTCGCTGCTGACGGCGGCGCTGGTCGGCGGGGCGGTCTGCCTGCTCGGCAGGCGTCCGGTGCTTGCCGGCGTGCTGATCGGGCTGCTGGCGATCAAGCCCCAGCTGGCATTGCTGGTGCCGGTGGCGCTGATCGCCGGACGCCATCTGCGCACGCTCGCCAGCGCAGCGGCCACGGCGGCGCTGTTCGCGGCCGTCAGCGTGGCGATTTGCGGCTGGGAGACCATTCCGGCGTTCCTGCGCAGCGTTGCGTGGGCCCGCGCAAACCTGGTGGAAGGCACCCCTGACGGGTGGTATGGCATGCCGTCCGTCCTGGCGGCTGCGCAACTGGCGGGGCTGGGCCCGGCCGCCGCCTATGCCATGCAGGGGCTCGCAGCCGTGGCGGCGGCAGCGTCCGTGGCCTATGTCTGGTCACGCACGCAAGAGGCGCCGCTGTGCGTGGCGGTGCTGGCCGCCGGCGCGCTGCTGGCAACGCCGTATGTGCGCCACTACGAGCTGACCTGGATGGGCATTGCCGCTGCGGGCCTGGTCGGCGACGGCATCCGCCACGGGCTGGTCAATCGCGAGCGCGCGTTGCTGCTGGTGGCATGGTGGCTGCCGCTCTTCGAGCACGCGAATCCCAAGCTCGGCCTGCCGCAGATCGGCCCCGTGGTGTCGGCATTGCTGGTGCTGGTGGCTGTGCGCCGGGCGATGGCCCGTACCGTGTCCGCGCCGGTTGCGGCGCCGGTGGGGACCTGACATGACCACCCCGCAGGCTGCCGCGCGTGGCACGGGGGCGGGTGCGTCACCCACGCATTGGCTCGACCAGCGTCGCCTGCGGCTCTATGCGTGCGTGGCGCTGGCGTGCTACGCGCTGTACTTCGGCATCTGGCTGCTTCGCGCCTGCGTGCTGAAGAGCCCGGGCGTGTATGCGCCGGGTGGCGATTTCGTCGTGTTCTGGAGCGCGGCCAAACTGGCACTGTCCGGCGGCGCGGCCGCGCCCTACGACCTGGCCGCGCTGCGGCAGATGGAGCTGTCCGCCGTGCCCGGGCTTGCCATTGGCGACGGGGTGCTGCCCTGGCTCTACCCGCCCGCATCGCTGTGGTTCGTGCTGCCGTTCGGGCTGCTGCCGTACGGGCTGGCGACGCTGGCCTTTCTGGCCGGAGGCGCCGTCTGGTACGCGTGGGCGATGCACCGCACGCTGCCATGGCGCGACGCGCGCCTGGCGGCGGTGGCGTTCCCCGGCATTGCCGTTGTGCTGGCAACCGGCCAGAACGCGCTGTGGCTGGCCGGGTGCGCCGGCCTGGCCCTGACCTGCCTGCGGTCGCGTCCGGTGCTGGCGGGCGTGCTGCTGGGCGTGGTGGCAATGAAGCCGCAGCTGGCGCTGATGTTTCCGGTGGCGCTGCTCTGTGCGCGTGCCTGGCGTGCGCTCGGGGCGATGATCGCCACGACGCTGGTGCTGACACTGGTATCGCTGCTGGCGTTCGGTACCGGCCCGTTTGCCGCCTTCCTGCACAACGCGGTCTTGGCGCGCGAATCGGTAGAGCAGGGCTCCGCGCTGCTGGCGCGCATGCCCACGGTATTCGCCGCGGTGAAGCTGCTCGGTGGCGGCCTGCTGCTGCCCTATGCCATCCACGGGCTGGTGGCGGTGGCTGCACTGGCGGCGGTGATGTACGCATGGACCGGGGCCTGCAGTTTCGCGCTGCGCGCCGCGGTGCTTGTCACGGCCGGCTTGCTGCTGCCCGCCTACCTGTACGACTACGACCTGGTGTTCCTCGGGCTGGCGATTGCCTGGCTTGGCGTGCACGGCCATCGCACGGGCTGGCTGCGTGGCGAGCGCGAACTGCTGGCGCTGCTGTGGCTGATGCCGCTGTGGACCCGCGTGACCGATGCGGAGATTGGATTCCAGCCGCTGCCGCTTGGGCTGATGCTTGCCCTGGGGCTTGGCGTGTGGCGAATCCGGTTGGAAAGGGCCGAAGGCATCGGCTGATGCCGGGAGACAAGGTGCGCCACCGGGCGCGCCGGGGAGGAAAGAGATCATGGCTGACTATGACGAAAACCAGTTCTTGTCGCTGGTGGTGCCGTTCTACAACGAGGGCAGCGCGCTGCAGGCTTTCTTTGCACGGGTGGTGCCGGTGCTGGAATCGGTGCCGGGGACGCGCTTCGAGATTGTCTGTGTCAACGACGGCAGCAGCGACGACACGCTCGCGCGGCTGATCGAGGTCTCGCGGCGCGATGCACGTGTCCGCGTGATCGACCTGACACGCAACTTCGGCAAGGAGGCGGCGCTGACCGCCGGCATCGACGAAGCCTTTGGCGACGCGGTGATCCCGATCGACGCCGATCTGCAGGACCCGCCCGAACTGATTCCTGTAATGGTGGAGAAGTGGCGGGACGGTGCCGAGGTGGTGCTGGCGCAGCGTTCCAGCCGCGCCACCGACACGTTCCTGAAGCGTGTGACGGCCACCGCCTACTACCGCGTGCACAACTGGATGTCGGAACTGAAGATCCCCGAGAACGTCGGCGACTTCAGGCTGATGGACCGCGCCGTGGTCAACGCGCTGAAGCAGTTGCCGGAGCGTCACCGGTTCATGAAGGGCCTGTTCGCCTGGGTGGGCTTCAGCACGGCGATCGTCCAGTACGAGCGGGCCCCGCGCAGCGCCGGCGAGTCCAAGTTCTCCGGCTGGCGGCTCTGGAACCTGGCGCTGGAGGGCATCACCAGCTTCAGCACGCTGCCGCTGCGCAGCTGGACTTACGTGGGATCGTTTGTCGCCATGATTGCGTTCTGCTACGGCTCGTTTATCGTGGCGCGGACGATTGTGCTGGGTGTCGATGTGCCGGGCTATGCGTCGGTGCTGTCGCTGCTGCTGTTCTTCGGCGGACTGCAGCTGATCGGCCTGGGTGTGCTGGGCGAGTACATCGGCCGTATCTACGACGAATCGAAGGCACGGCCGATCTACCTGGTCAAGCGCCGCTATCAGGACCGCCGGCCGCAAGGGCGCTTTGGCAGTGGCGGCCGCGTGATCTCGCTCGCGGCGGGCGGCAAGCGGCAGTGAGTTTCCCGGGGGAGCCGCCCGGTCCCGTCAGGGCCGGGCGGTTTTGTTTTGGTGCCGCGCCACGATCATGGCAAGCAGTCCGGCCAGGACAAAGGGCGTGAACTGCGGCATGCCGTCGATCACCAGCGGGCTCACCGCCTGCGCGGGCACCAGCCACGCGACGACCAGCAGCAAACGCTCCCATGCACGGCTGCCATGCCGGACCATATCCACGCACAGCAGCGCCAGCGGAATCGCCAGCCAGGCCAGGTCGTAGTAGATCAGGTAGGGCTGGACGAGCAGGGTGCCGATCACCAATGCCGACGCACCGAGCGCAAGGCGGGCCCCGCCACACCACATCCACACGCACGCGCCCACCGCGCACATTGCCACGGCGCCATGCAGCGCGTAGGCCAGCGGCACGTCGGCGCCAGCCACGCGCAGCATGCCGAAAATCGTCGGCGCGCCACGCAGGATGCTGCTGTTGACGGCCACGGCGTCGCGGAACATTGCCATGCTCCGGAAGAAGGCCGGATAGATGTCCAGGCCGAAGACGAGCGTCGTCAGGCCGGCAAAGAGCACGGAGCATCCGGCAGCGGCCGCAAAGGCGACCCAGCGCCGCTCGCAAAGCAGCATCAGCGGAAACAGCACGCCGAGTTGCGGCTTGACGCATAGCAGCGCGATGCAGGCCCCGGCCGCAACCGGATGGCGGCGCAGCCACCACAAGGCGCAGCCTGCGGCCACGGCCGTGAACAGCGAGTTCTGGCCTGCGATCAACGCGGCCCAGAGGCCGGGGAATGCGAGCGCCGGCAGGAACCAGTAGCGGTGCAGCTGGCCCACCACGGTACGCATATGGCCCAGATACACCGCGATGCCGGCCAGCGAGAACAGCACCAGTGCCAGCCCGAAAGGCACCAGTGCCAGGGGGTAGATCAGCAGCAGGAACGTCGGCGGATAGGCGAACGGGCCGAATGTGGTGGGCAGCAGCGGCCGCTCGGCCAGGCGCAGCAGTTCCCAGTCGTAGGCCGCGGGCGCGCCGTGCAGCTGCGCGAGTCCCGAGGCGCACCAGTACACGACAAAATCCCAGCCCATCCCCGGCACGGTCGGATTGGCAAGGATCGTGTGGCTGTACCACCATGCCGCGATCACCACGCATTCGAGAACCAGCAGCGTGCCTGCGTAGAGGCAGATGCGCCCGGGTGTGAGCCAGCGGGCAGGGCGTGCGGTATCGGGCGATGCCGTCTTGGAAAGGTCGGTGGCCGCTGGCATGCGGGCTCCTCTTGATGGGCCGCACCGGCCCGCTGGCAGTGAGGGAAGACCCCCTCAGCGATACGTCCAGGCGCGGTGCAATATGAAGGTGACGACCGGCACCACCGACAGGATCATCGCCAGGCCGGCCCAGTAGCCAAGCCCCAGGGCCTGGGCGCCGGCCGATATGCCAAGCGTCAGGCCCAGTCCCAGCAGCGATACGATCAGAAAGCGCACGTAGCTGTCGCGCGTGGGCGTGGTGCCGAAGCTCCACAGCGTGTTGAGCAGATACGACGCGACATTGGCAACGACGAACGCCACGCCGTTGGCGCCCACCTGCGAGGCGTGCAGCAGGTAGATCAACGGCGTGGCTACCGCCACGTGGATGCCGGTGGCGATAACGCCCGACACGCCGAAACGGAGCAGTCGCACGAACGTGTCGCGCGACGGCAGGCGCTGCCAGATCGTCGGCCTGGCCGTGGCCTGGTCTGGCGCGCCCCGCGAGCGCAGGCGGGGCTGGGAGCGGGACTGGGCGTGCTGCATGATCGAACTCCGCACCGGCTACCGGTTCATCCGTTCAGTTCAGTTCAGTTCTGGACGCAGACCAGCCCCACGTTGCCCTTGCGCACCTGCAGCTTGTAGTCGCGCATCAGCCGGAACAGCGTGACGCGCGAGATGCCAAGCTCGGCGGCCACATCGATCAGGCGCTCGTGGTGCCGTTGCAGGGCCTCGACAATCGCGTTCTGTTCGGCCGTTTCGCGGATCGCTGCCAGCGTGGGCGGCTTGCTCTCCACGGGCGTGCCGAGTTCCAGATCGGACGGCTGGATCACGCCGTTCTCGCACATGGCGGCCGCCAGGCGGATGCGGTTCAGCAGTTCGCGCACATTGCCGGGCCAGGAATGGGCGGTGATGGCGCGCAGGGCCAGCGGCGAAAAGCCGCGGATATGCTCGGGAGAGTCCTTGCGTACGGCCTCCAGGATGTGTTCGGCCAGCAGCAGCAGATCGGAGCCGCGTTCGCGCAGCGGCGGCTGCTTGACGCGCAGCACGCACAGCCGGTGATAGAGGTCGCCACGGAACCGCTCGGTCGCGACGGCCGCTTCGAGATCGACGTGCGTGGCCGAGATGACCCGGACATCCACCGCCACCGATTCCGTGCCGCCGAGCCGTTCGATGCGCCCGGTTTCCAGGAAGCGCAACAGGCTGGTCTGGCTTTCGAGCGGCATGTCGCCGATTTCGTCCAGGAACAACGTGCCGCCTTGCGCAATCTCGATCCGGCCCGGCTTGCGCTTGGTGGCGCCAGTGAAGGCGCCACGCTCGTAGCCGAACAGCTCCGACATCAGCAGCGTGGGCGGGATGGCTGCGCAGTTGACCGCGACAAACGGCTGGTTGGCCCGGCGCGAGGCACGGTGGATGGCCTGCGCGGCCAGTTCCTTGCCCGTGCCGGACTCGCCCGAGATCAGCACCGGTGTGTCCCACCTGGACACCTTCTCAATGCTGCGATACAGCGCCTGCATGGCACTGCATTCGCCAATGATCCCGTTCGGACGCGCCTCGGGCGCTGCCGGCTGCTCGCGGCCCGGACGCAGGGCGGCCATGCCGACCGCGTGGCCGAGCGCCCGGCTCAGGTCGGCCATGTTGAACGGCGCCGTGTAGTAATCGATGAAGTAGAGCCCCAGCAGCTTGCGTGCGGTGTCGGTCAGCGCGCCGGCGCAGCTGATCGCGCCAACCCAGCCGACCTGACGCGACGCCAGCCACGGCTCCATCAACTCGACCTCGGCGTCGCTGAAGCCGCTATGGAAATCGAACAGCCCCGCCGAGAACTGCCCATCCAACGGCAGCGCGGCCAGATCCTCGAGGCTGTTGGCGAACACCAGCTTCCATCCCTGTCCAGACAGGAAGCGGCACAACGACGCGTCGTGATGCCTGGAGACATACAGCAACGGGCGGTTGACGTAGTAGCTCATTTTTTTCCCCCAGCATTTCTTGTTTTTTCCAACTGCCGTGGTGACGAGTCATATACGGACTCCACCACCTGGCTTGCGGGAGAAAGGGAACGTTGAATCGCTGGAGGCAAGCCCATCCGGCGCGGTTGCGCCTGGCCGAGCAGAGCGGCGGTAATGCGTGACCCGCGCCGCTGCGTCGTGATTATGAGTATCCCCCGGTTCCGGCTTTGGATTCGCCGATTCCCGTTTCCCGCAAACTTTTTCCCGGTCGGCCCATCCACCGGACACGCTGACTACCCCAATGAGCCGCATACAACAGAAGAAAAAACCCTGGGCATATATGTCGTGGCAGCAGTCCGGCCATTTCGCCAGATGCCGCCACGCGGATTGGATCTGTGCGTCGCTGCATCAGTCCATCACTTGTTGCGGGTCCCGTATCGCCTGGGAACGCTGCGGGCCCGCAAGACCGACCCGTCCCTGGAATCAGCCCTTTGATGGGAATATAGTCATGCATCCCCGACTTGTGTTAAGTCACTGATTTTTATTGTATTTTTTTCGCGGCCCGATTTTTGCCTCGTTTTACGGTGCAAAAGTGTTCCATTCATGAAACTGGGTCAGGATCGGTCATCAGGTGGCCGGCCGTTTCCATCTAGGGTCCACCCCTCATAAGTACCAAAATCACATGCACTGCGTTGCATGTTTATCCCCCCGGAAGTGGGTGAAGGAAATGCATCAGACACTTCTGCGGAGATGAAATACCTGGCTGGTTTCCCGGGAAGGATGTCTCTCTTCTGATACTTTACCGGGCGGTCCCGTGCGACGGGCGTTTCGTTGTCTTAATCCGGCCTGAAGAAATGGGGCGGGGGTTGAAACTCATTATCGATATCGACCCGGTGCGGGCGATGACATCTCGGTTCCTGTCCGTCATTTGGTCGATTTTCAGCGTTTGGCCTCGCCTTTTCGGATGAGTTTGGGCGGGTCCGGCACCCTCCCTCCAACCTTCGCGCCAAATGGTTGCAATTGTGAAACAAGCGGGGTGACGCGATGCGCAGGTTGTTTCACTGCTGTAGTTCATTCGCAGGCGCAATCTCGGCAATCTGCTCCTTGAGCCACGCGTGGAAGTGATGGATGGCCTTTTCGCGCGGATTCCCTTCGCGCCAGGTTACCCAGTAATGCAGGCTCGACGGGATGCGCGTGGTGCCGATCTGCACCAGCTGACCGCTGACCAGATAGTCGTGCGCCAGCTGCGCGCGCGCCGTTGCCACGCCCAGGCCGGCGACGGCCGACTGCAGCATCAGCCCGGCGTCCTGGAAGATCGGGCCGCGCTCGGGTTCCTCGGGCGGCAGGCCGGCCAGCAGCAGCCAGTCGCGCCAGGGGCGCAGCGCAAAACGCAACATCGGCATCCGGGGCAGGTCGGCGACCGTAAAGCCGGGGTATTTGGCAAGCAAGGCCGGACTGGCTACGGCAATCACATAGTCTTCAATGAGGTTGTGACATTCGAAGCCGGGCAGATCCACCCGCTGGTGCCAGATGCCGATATCGACGGAATACGGATCGGGTGGCGAAATCTCCGCATGCAGCCGCAGGTGCAGATCCAGTTCAGGCGCCTGTGCATGCAGGCTGGGCAGCCGCCGGATCAGCCAGGCGTTGGCAAGGTCGGCCATCACGCTGACCTGCAGACGCACCACGGGCGGACCCGCCACGTCGCTGGCCTCGCGTAGCGCCACTTCCAGCTGATCCAGCGCGCCGCGCACCTGTTCGGCCAGGCGGGCACCGGCGCTGGTGGGCGTCATGGTCAGCCCGGTACGCCTGAACAGCTTGGTACCGAGGTTGTTCTCCAGGGCGCGGATGTGATGGCTGATGGCACTGTGCGTCAGGGCGAGTTCTTCGGCGGCACGCGAAAAGCTGCGGTGCCGCGCGGCGGCTTCCAGCGCGCGCAGCGCCTGGAGCGGGGGCAGGTGAGGGGGGCGACTGTTGACCATGGCAGGGGCGGAATGTCGTCAAATTCTACTCACAATTACCGCGGGTATCTTTCGCTGGTCTTGCACCACGCTGGTGATCACAATGCAGGACATGAACACTTCCACCGCTCATCCCACGCAACCGGCTGCCGCCACGGCGCGGCCAAACCACGCCTCGCCGGTGCGCTGGCGTGTCCTGGCGTTCTTTTCTCTCGGCTTTCTGGTCTCTTATATCTTCCGCGGCGTGAACCTGGGGTTCGCGCCCTTCCTGACGCGCGAACTGGGGCTGACCGCCGGCGACCTGGGGCTGCTGACCAGCTTCTACTTCCTGGGCTTTGCCTGCGCGCAGTTGCCCGCCGGCATCCTGCTGGACCGCTTTGGCCCGCGCCGCACCGAGGCCGCGCTGCTGATGCTGGCGGTGGCCGGGTCGCTGGTGTTTGCCTGGGCCCCGGGCATGGTCGGGCTGGCCGTGGGCCGCGCGATGATCGGCGTGGGGGTCTCGGTGTGCCTGGGCGCCGCCATCCAGGCGCTGTCGATGTGGTTCCCGTTGTCGCGCATGCCGCTGCTGAACGGGTTGGTGATGGCGATCGGCGGCCTGGGCGCGGTGGTGGTTGGCGCTCCGCTGTCGTGGCTGCTGTCCTGGACGGACTGGCGCACGGTCAGCGCCGGCCTGGCGGCCGTATCTTTCGGCATGGCCGTATTGCTATGGTTCGGCGTGCCCGACGTCAAGCGCGTGGGCAAGGAGAGCTTTGCCGAGCAGTTGCGCGGCACGCGGTTGATCCTGAGCAGCGAACGCTTCTGGCGCGTGGTGCCGCTGACGCTGCTGAACCAGGGCATTTTCCTGGCCGTGCAGACGTTGTGGGTCAGCGCGTACATGCGCGATGTGCAGGGCCTGACCGCCGGCGCCGGCGCCCGGCTGGTGTCGGTGATCGGTATCGCGATGATGGCTGGCTGCGTGGGCGCCGGCTGGGCGGCACGCCATCTGGAGCGGCGCGGCATCAGCCTCTATGCATTCGCGGGCTTCGGCATGATCGGCTTTATCGTGATCCAGCTACTGCTGATGGCGCGCCTGCCGTTTATCCCGCTTGCCGTGCTGTGGGCTGCCTATGGCGTGTTCGGTTCCAGCGGCATCCTGACCTATGCGCTGCTGGCGCGGCGCTTTCCCGATGCGCTGATCGGGCGTGCCACCACGGCCATGACGCTGACCGTGTTCCTGGCCACGTTCGTATTCCAGGTCGGCATCGGCTTTGTGCTCGATTTCTTCCCGGCCACGGGCGGTCACTATCCGGTGGCGGCCCATCTGTGGGTCTGGGCCGGACTTGTGGCGATCCAGGTGCTGGCGGCGATCTGGTACCTGATGGAAAAACAGCCGTAGGGCGCTGGCATCGACTGACAGCGCGGCCGGTCACAGGACGATCGGCCGGTCGTCGAGTTCGTTGGGGTTGCGCCCGCCGTGGGTTGGGAAATGAGTGGTCAGCAGCGCGTGGATCTTCGCAATGGCGTCGAGCACGGGCTTGACCGACAGGTCCCCTGCCAGCCCTTGCGCCAGCTGTGCGCAGACCTGCTGCCATTGCTGGGGCGTGACGCAGGCGTCGATGCCGTGATCGGCCAGCAGTTCCACGGCATGATCGGCCAGATTGATATACAGCAGCACGCCGGTATGGTCCTCGGTATTCCAGACCTCCAGTGCGCCGAACAGCGCGCGGGCGCGTTCGCGCGCCGAGGTGCCGCGCCAGGCCAGCGCCAGCGGCAGGCTGGCTTCGATCACCACGCGTACCTCGCCACGGTGATGCTGTTCGCCCTTGTGCACCGCCACCTGGAGCTGGTGGCGCGCTTCGTCGGGAAAGGCCTTGCGGGCCGTGCCGGGGCCGGTGCCGAGATGGCGCAGTACGCGCTTGAGCGAGCGCCTGGATGAGGGATGCGAAGCCTGCGGTTTGTGCATCGGATCTCCGTTATCCATCGTTACCAGTTGCCGGACGCGCCGCCGCCATCGAAGCCGCCGCCGCCTCCACCGCCAAAACCACCCCCGCCGCCTCCGCCTCCGCCGCCAAAGCCGCCGCCACCGCCGCCACCCCAGTGGCGCCCGATCTCGTAGCCGGTCACGCCGCCGAGCCCGCCGGCCGTGCCGGTGGGCCAGCCGCGTCGGCCCGTCACCACGTGGGGGTTGCCGCCGCGCCGCAGCATGGCCGACAGGAAGAAGAACACGATGATCGCCAGCGGGAACAGCACCGGCAGCCAGTCGCCGATGTCGACATTGCCCTGCTGCTTGCGGTCTGGGGCCGCCAGGCCTTCCTTGTCGATGGCCGCCTGGATGGCCGAGATGCCGGCGGCGAGGCCGCCGTAGAAATCGTTCTGGCGGAAATGCGGTGCCATCACATCGCGCAGGATGCGGCCCGACATGGCGTCGGTCAGCGACCCCTGCACGCCGCGCCCCGCCTCGATGCGCATCTTGCGCAGGCCGGGCGGGTTGTCCTTGGCGACGATCACGATCACGCCGTCGTCAATACCCTTGCGGCCCGCGCGCCAGGCGTCGGCCACGCGGATGCTGTAGGCATCGATCGTCTCGGGATCGGTGGTGGGCAGCATCAGCACGAAGATCTGGCTGCCGCGCTGCTGCTCGTACTCGGCCAGCACGTTTTCCAGCGCGTTGCGCTGGTCGGCGCTGAGCGTGCCGGTGAGGTCGGTGACGCGTGCGTTCAGCGGCGGCACCGCCACGAAGCCGTCGGCGGCCCGGGCCGGCCAGCCGGGGACGGCCAGCACAAAGGCCAGCATCAACTCCAGGAACGAGAGCGTAACCAGTCTGCGCATGATGGCGTCCGTGTGTCCGATCCGGCGGCTCTCAGAACTTGACGGCCGGCGGGGTGGAGATGGCTTTCTCGTTCTCCACGGTGAACGACGGCTTGACCGGATACTTGAAGATCATCGCGGTCACGTTGGTCGGAAAGCTGCGGGCCAGCACGTTGTAGTCCTGCACGGCGGCGATGTAACGCTGGCGGGCGACGGTGATGCGGTTCTCGGTGCCTTCCAGCTGGCTTTGCAGGTCGCGGAACGACGCGTCGGCCTTCAGGTTCGGGTAGTTCTCGGACACCGCCAGCAGCCGCGACAGCGCATTGGTCAGCTGGCCCTGCGCCTGCTGGAAGCGGGCGAACGCCTCGGGATCGTTCAGCGTTTCCGGGGTGACCTGGATACTGGTGGCCTGCGCGCGCGCCTTGGTCACGGCTTCCAGCGTCTCGCGCTCGTGGCTGGCGTAGCCCTTCACGGTGGCCACCAGGTTAGGAATCAGGTCGGCGCGCCGCTGGTACTGGTTGACCACCTCGCCCCAGGCGGCCTTGACGGCCTCGTCCTTCTTCTGGAAGTCGTTGTAGCCGCAGGCGGAGAGCAGGCTGGCCAGCAGGCCGAGCAGCAGCCAGCGGAACAGGGCGGGGGTGTGGGCGGTGATGGTGCGCATCAAGGGACTCCTCGATCTCCGGAATGGCAATTCTGGAGTGTAGCGCAGCGTTGTCACGCCGCCGGGCAAAGTGCATGCCGCTTGACGATGGTGGATGCCGGCCGGTAGATTGCTGCGCATGTCGTGCGCCATCCGCCTTTTCTTCATCCTGTCCGTACCCGTCCTGGGCACGGCGGATCAGGCTGCGCGCGCCAAAGCCAAAAAACAGTCGCTCGTCTGACCGGAGCGCGCTGTTCCGTCAGATGGGCGACGGAACAGCACCCACCGGCTGAGAGGGCGGACCCGCCTGGTCTACTTTCCCTGCCGCAAGTCCTGCCTCGTCGCGCATCGGCGGTTTCCTGAACCGGTCGATCCGGAGTGTATGGATGCAAGCCACGCAAACTTCTTTCCAGGGCATCTGGCTGCCGCTGGTAACCCCTTTTACCGACAATGCCGGCGGCCACGCCGTCGATCATGCCGCGCTGCGCCGCCTGGTGATGCACTACCGTGCCACCGGGCTGGCCGGGTTCGTGGTCTGCGGCAGCACCGGCGAGGCCGCCGCGCTCGACCAAGCCGAGCAACTGGCCGCGCTCGATACCGTGCTGGAGGCCGCCGCCGGGCTGCCGGTGATGATGGGCCTGGCCGGCAATCATCTGGGGCATGCCCTGGCGCGGCTGGAGCGGCTCAATACCCGTCCGCTGGCAGGGGTGCTGGCGCCGGCGCCTTACTACATCCGTCCGTCGCAGGCGGGTTTGCGAGACTGGTTCGCACGGCTGGCCGACGCCGCGCGGGCGCCGCTGGTGCTCTATGACATTCCATATCGCACCGGCGCCACGCTGACGCTGGACACCCTGCTGGCATTGGCTGACCACGACAATATCGTCGCGATCAAGGATTGTGGCGGCAATGCGCAGACCACACAGGCGCTGATCGCGGATGGCAGGCTGGCGGTGCTGGCGGGAGAGGATCACCAGTTGCTGGGTACGCTGGCATTGGGCGGGAGCGGGGCGATCATCGCGTCGGCGCATTTCCGGCCCGAACTGTTCGTCGAAATCTGGCGCGCGGTGGGAGAAGGGTGGCTTGCCGACGCGCGCCGCCTGTTCCATGCGCTGATGCCGCTGGTGCAGGCGCTGTTCGCCGAGCCCAACCCGGGGCCGGTCAAGGCGCTGCTTTCACGTCAAGGCTGGTTGCGCAACGAACTGCGCGCGCCGATGACCAGGGCATCGCCGGAATTGGCGAACCAGCTCCCGAAGCTGTTCGATGCGGCTTGTTGTTGAGGCTACGGGGCAGCCTCGCTTGATAGGGTGCCTTGCCGATGCCGCCGGTTTGCTCCCCTCTCCCGCAAGGCGGGAGAGGGGTTGGGGGAGAGGGCAGGCCTATCAGGCGCCGCCGCGCTGGATCCAACCGGCAGCCGCTTTCAAGTCGGAGGTGTCAGCCCGCCTTGAACGCCTTTTCCGCTGCCTCGATGGTCGTCTTGATGATGGCGTCGTCGTGCTTTGCGGAGACAAAGCCGGCTTCGAAGGCCGACGGCGCCAGGTAGACGCCTTGGGCCAGCATGGCGTGGAAGAAGCGGTTGAAGCGGCCCACGTCGGCCTGGGTGACTTCGGCAAAGCTGGCCGGCACGGCGTTGGTGAAATAGAGGCCGAACATGCCGCCGATGGCGTCTGCCGAAAACGGCACACCGGCTGCGCGCGCGGCGGCGGTCAGGCCGTCAGCCAGCTTGCGCGTCTGGGCGGCCAGGCGGTCGTAGAAGCCCGGTGCCTGGATCAGCTTCAGCGTGGTCAGGCCCGCGGCCACGGCCAGCGGGTTGCCCGACAGCGTGCCGGCCTGGTAGACCCCGCCCAGCGGCGCCAGCTTCGCCATGATGTCGCGCCGGCCGCCAAAGGCCGCGGCCGGCATGCCGCCGCCGATCACCTTGCCCAGGCAGGTCATGTCGGGGGTGATGCCGTAGTGCGACTGCGCGCCACCCAGCGCCACGCGGAAGCCAGTCATCACTTCGTCAAAGATCAGTACGCTGCCATGCTCGCTGCACAGGTTGCGCATCGACGTCAGGAAGGCTTCGCTGGCGCGTACCAGGTTCATGTTGCCAGCCACGGGCTCGACGATGACCGCCGCGATCTCGCCCTTGTGGCGGGCAAACGCTTCTTCGAGCTGGGTCACGTTGTTGTACTCGAGCACCATCGTGTGGCGCGTCACGTCGGCGGGCACGCCGGCCGACGACGGGGCGTTCTGCGTGGTGTCCGCGAACGTCAGCAGGCCCGACCCGGCCTTGACCAGCAGGCTGTCGGCGTGGCCGTGGTAGCAGCCCTCGAACTTGATGATCAGGTCGCGGCCCGTGAAGCCGCGCGCCAGGCGCAGCGCGCTCATGGTGGCCTCGGTGCCCGACGACACCAGCCGCACCTGCTCGATCGACGGCACGAGCTTGCAGATTTCCTCGGCCATGACGATTTCGGCCTCGGTGGGGGCGCCGAACGAGAAGCTCTGGGCGGCGGTTTCCTGCACGGCGCGCACCACGTCCGGGTGCGCGTGGCCGACGATCATCGGCCCCCAGGAGCCGATGTAGTCGATGTACTGCTGGCCGTCGGCGTCCCACATGTACGCGCCCTCGGCCCGGGTGATGAAGCGCGGCGTGCCGCCGACGGAACGAAAGGCGCGCACGGGCGAGTTGACGCCACCAGGAATGGTTTGCTGGGCGCGGTCGAAGAGCTGCTGGTTACGGGACATGGAAATCTGGCCAAAGAGAAGATTCGGGAAAGACAGGCGTCCGGCCGGGGGCGGCTTGTCGCGTGCCTGGCGGCGGTCTGCCTGAAATACAGGCAATCCTGGCCGAAAGGGTGCCGTTCAGGCGGCATCTGCACGTCAAATTGCACGAACGCGGCGATACAGGGCCATTTGCGCAGGCCCATGGGTGGCGTCATCGGCGCCGATTGGGTACCATCATGCGCTGGATTTTAATAGAGACTGGCAAGAGCCTGCATATGGAATACAAGACTTGGATGTGCCTGATTTGTGGCTGGATCTATGACGAGGCCACCGGCGCGCCGGAAGACGGCATCGCCCCGGGTACCAAATGGGAGGACGTGCCCATTAACTGGACCTGCCCGGAATGCGGGGCACGCAAGGAAGATTTCGAGATGGTGGCCATCTGAGGCCATCGTCCGGAAATGGCCGTGCGTCGCGCCAAAGCGACAGAACGGCCGGTGACGCCGGGGTGTCCGGATTGACGGCCCCCCCACGAGTTGTCACACTCTGCGGCAAAACTGAACATCCGTCCGGCCGCGCCGCCATTGGCAGGCTGAAGACGGGGTGCCGCGGCACAAGAATATTGCAGTAACGGGCAGGCGCGGACTAGAAGCGCGCCGCCACCGGCCGGGTTGCCGGGTATTTTTTGACTGGGAATTTGAAAATCGGGGGCCGCCGGTCCGCCATGCGTGGCGCCGTGCGGAAGTTCTCAAGTGAATGCCTACGCCTGTTGTGTTACGCAGGACGCGGGTCGCGGGAACAAGATGCGGGTCACTCAAACAGAACAAGACACGTCTGTCGATGGGGTCAACGCCGGCGGCACTGCCGGTGCCAGCGAGGCATCCACAGCGCGCAAGGCCGCTGCGAAGGTGCTCGTGATCGACGACTCCAGCACCATCCGCCGGACGGCGGAAATCTTCCTGACGCAGGCAGGCTTCCAGGTCATGCTGGCCGAGGACGGCTTCGAGGCGCTCGCCAAGGTGGGCGACCTGCATCCGGACGTCATCTTCTGCGACATCCTCATGCCGCGGCTCGATGGCTACCAGACCTGCTCCCTGATCAAGAAAAGCCCGCGCTTCCACGCCATCCCCGTGATCATGCTGTCGTCCCGCGACGGCGTGTTCGACCGCTCGCGCGGCAAGCTCGTCGGCGCGCACAACCATCTGGCCAAGCCGTTTTCCCGCGAAGCCCTGCTGCAGGCGGTCCAGACCTGCCTGGCGGGCTGCGTGCCGGAAGAGGGCACGGCCGTGGCGGCATGACGCATGCCGCCCGAAGCATCCAGGAATGAAACAATGACCATCAGCAAAATCCTTATCGTCGACGATTCGCCCACCGAAGCCCTGTTCATGTCCGACCTGCTCGGCAAGAAGGGCTTCAAGGTCTCCGTGGCCGGCAACAGCGAACAGGCCATGACGCGCCTGGAGGCGGAAACCTTCGACCTGATCCTGATGGACGTGGTGATGCCGGGCCAGAACGGCTACCAGGCCACCCGCGCGATCAAGCGCGACGACCGCTTCAAGGACATCCCCGTGATCATGTGCACCAGCAAGGGCCTGGAGACGGATCGCATCTGGGGCATTCGCCAGGGCGCGTCCGACTACATCGTCAAGCCGGTGGACAGCGAGGAACTGCTTTCGAAGATCGCCGCGCTGGCGCACTGAGCGCCGCGGCAGCCTAGCGGCCGGAGTGGGCGCGGGAGTCCCGTCGGGGACGCCGGCGGCGCCCGCGCACGGCCATGACAACTGGTTTCACCACTGGTTTCCAGGTCTCACTGGTATCCGATCATGAACGCGCCGCGCCAAGACATCCGAACCCGCCAGACTCGCCAGACCCGCCTGCATGACTATCAGGCCATGCTGGCCCGGCGCCTGCGCGAGGCGCGCAACCTGCCCGCCGTCGACAGCTACCTGGGCGTGCTGGTGGGCCAGCGCAACTGGCTGCTGCCGCTGATGGACACCGGCGAGGTGCTCGAAATGCGCGCGCCGGCGGCCGTGCCGCTGACGCAGCCGTGGTATCGCGGCCTGGTCAACGCCCGGGGCAACCTGCTGGGCGTGATCGATTTCGGCATGTTCTGCGGCGACGGCCCGACCCCGGTGCAGCCGGGCAGCAAGATCGTGGTGCTGTCGCGCCATGTGGAACGTGCCTGCGGCATCATCGCCACGCGCGTGGTGGGCCTGCGGCACGCGGTGGACCTGACGCCGGCCGGTGGCGCCGAACCCGAGGCCTGGCGCGGTGCCGCCTTCGCGGACCGGGAGGGGCGCGACTGGCAGGTGCTGGATATCCGTCAGTTGCTGGATGCGCCGGCATTCCTGCAGGCCGGTCGCGATGCGACCTGAGGCCTGAGGCCCGATCACAAGAACCAAACAGAAAACGAACGAACAGAGGGTTGCCATGGGAATCAAGAAGATCAGCCTGGGCCGTCGCACCGCTACCGCCGGTGCCGCTGCCGAAGCGGCGGCGCCGCGCGCATCGGTATTCGCCAAGGCCGGCGCAGGCAAGGGTGGCGCGGGCCAGACGCCGGTGGAGATGATGTCGGGCTGGCTGACGCGCATGCCGTTCTCTTCCCAGCAACGGTTGCTGACCGGTGGCGTGGTGGTGTCGCTGCTGGCGCTGCTGGCATCGGTCTATCTCGATAACCGCCAGGCCAACAACGGCGCGGCCCAGATCGAGATCGCCGGTAACATGCTGATGCACTCGCAGCGTCTGGGCAAGGCGGTGCCGGTGGCGCTGCTCGGCAATGCGCAGGCATTCACGCAGCTGCGCCAGTCCAAGGAACAGCTGACCGCCGACCTGCTGGCGCTGCAGAACGGCAGCGACGAAAAGCACGTGCGCGCCACGTCGGGCCCGGCCGAGCCGCTGCTCGAAAAGGCGTTCGGCTCGTGGAAGCGCTCGGAGAAGAGCGCGGCCGACGTACTGGCCCAGCAGCCCATCCTGACGACGATCGGCCAGACGCTGCAGATCTTCAACGCGTCGAACCCCGAACTGCTCGAAGCCGCCGAACAGGTGGCCGCCATCAAGCTGCAGGCTGGCTCGAACACCCGCGAGGTGGCCGCTTCCGCGCAGCTGGTGATGCTGACGCAGCGTCTGGGTAAAAACCTGAACGAGTTCCTCTCGGGCGAAGGCGTCAATCCTGAAACCGCGTTCCTGCTGGGCAAGGACACCAACACCTTCCGCGAAACGCTGGACGGCCTGACCAACGGCTCCGAAGCGCTGCGCCTGGCGCCCGCCAGCGATGCCGAGACGCGCAGCTACCTCCAGCAGCTGTCGCAGCGTTTCGAGGCGGTGCAGAAGACCACGCAGACCATCCTGCAGAACCTGCCCGGCCTGATCGCCGCCAAGCGCGCGCAGCAGCAGATCTTCAACGACAACGAGGCGCTGCGCGGCGAGCTGTCCGAACTGCAGACCGCCTACGCCGAGGGCGCACGGTTCCGCCCCTGGACATTTGGCGCCATGGTGGTGTCGGCCATTGCCACGCTGCTGTGCCTGGCCGGGCTGGCCGCGCTGTACCTGCGCGACTCGCGGGTGCGTGCGCTGGAAGCCGAGGCGCGCGAGCGTGAAGCCGAAGCCCGCCGCCTGGAGGAAAAGCGCAACAACGACGCCACCCAGAAGGCCATTCTGCAGCTGATGAACGAGCTGCAGGACATCGCCGACGGTGACCTGACGCGTCAGGCCACGGTGACCGAGGACATCACCGGCGCCATTGCCGACTCGGTGAACTACACGGTGGAAGAACTGAAGGAACTGGTGGGCCGCGTGCAGCAGACCGCCGGGCAGGTGCAGCACGCTTCGTCGCAGGTGCAGGACACCTCGGTGCAGCTCGCGGCCACGACCGAAGAGCAGTCGCGCCAGATCCGCCAGACCGGCGAGTCGGTGGTGGAGATGGCGGACCGCATCACGCAGGTGTCGCGCGGCGCGGCCGAGTCGGCCAACGTGGCGCGTGCCTCGCTGTCCGCCGCCGAGCAGGGCCAGCAGGCCGTGCAGAACGCCATCGCGGGCATGAACGACATTCGCGACCAGATTCAGGAAACCTCGAAGCGGATCAAGCGCCTGGGCGAATCGTCGCAGGAGATCGGTGAAATCGTCGAGCTGATCTCGGACATTACCGAACAGACCAACGTGCTGGCACTGAACGCCGCCATCCAGGCGGCTTCGGCAGGCGAAGCGGGCCGCGGCTTCTCGGTGGTGGCGGAAGAAGTGCAGCGCCTGGCCGAACGCTCGGGCGAGGCAACCAAGCAGATTGGCGCGCTGATCCGCACGATTCAGACCGATACGCAGGACGCCGTGCACGCCATGGAGCAGAGCACGGCGGGCGTGGTGGAGGGTGCGCGGCTGTCGGACAACGCCGGTGCCGCACTGGTGGAGATCGGCCGCGTGTCGCGCCAGCTGGCCGAGCTGATCGAGCAGATCGCGCATACCACCTCGCACGAGGCGGGCCTGGCCACCAACGTGGCACACCACATCGAAGGCATCCTGCAAGTCACCGCGCAAACGACGGCCGGCACGCGCCACACGGCCACGTCGGTGCGCCAGCTGACCGCACTGACCGAAGAACTGCGTAACTCGGTGTCGCGATTCAAGATCGCCTGACGCCCGCCCGTACGTTGACGGCCGCACCGGAACTGGTCATGTCCCTGAATTCCATCCTCACCAGCGACGAGGCCGCCACGGCCGCGCCGCAAACGCATGCCACGCCGGATACGGCTGCAGCCGGGGTACCGGCTGCGCCGCAGCGCGACCTCTCGGTGCTTGCCTGGCTGGCGCCAAGCCTGCGTACCGCGCTGGACGACGCCGCGACCGAGCTGGGCCACTATGTCGACGAGATCCGGCAAACGCCCGAAGCGCTGGGCGCCCGCGACACCACGTCGCTGCGCCTGGCCGGCCAGCATCTGCACCAGGCTGCGGGTGCCGTGCATATCGTGGGCCTGCGCGGGGTGGATGCCTATTGCCAGGCGCTGCGCCGGCTGCTGGAAGCCGTCGACGCGGGCACCGTGGCCGCCGATGCCGCCATGCTGGCGGTGTTCCGCACCGGCGTGCAGGCACTGGCCGAATACGTCGACGACCTGATGACGGGCGACGCGGAAGACCCGCTGCGCCTGTTCCAGCCCTATGCCGCCACGCTGGCGCTGATGAAGGAAGAGCGCGTGCACCCGGCCGACCTGTGGCTGGAAGACCTGCAGGCGCTGCCCGGCATCGTGCTGCCCACACGCTCGGCGTCGGCCGTCACGCGTGCGCGCCAGCGCTTCGAGGCCGCGTTGCTGAAGGCGCTGCGCCTGCCCACGCCGTGCACCGAGACGTCGCTGCTGCGCGAGGCCTGGCTGCCGCTGCAGTCGGCGCTCGACGACGTGCGCAACCACGAGCAGGACGCGCGCCGCACCACCGACACGCCCGATCGCGGCATCTGGCACACGCTGGCGATGGTATTCCGCGCGCTGGCGCATGGCCTGTTGCCGTCCGACCTGCTTGCCAAGCGCTTTGCCGCCCGAACCCACCTGCTGGTGCGCCAGTACCTGCAAGGCCAGGTGCGCGTGCCGCAGGCGCTGCTCAACGACGCCATTTTCCTGCTGGTCAGCACCGGGCTGACGCCGGACGGCCCCGAAGATTCGACCCCGCCCGTGGTGCAGGCCGCCGTACAGGTGCTGCGTGTGGATATCGCGCGCAGCCTGCAGGCGTACCGCGTGGACCCGGCGCATAGGGTGGCGCGGGCCGATTACCGCCAGCGCTACTACGGCTGGCTCGATCCGATCGATACGCGCAACCTGCAGCATGCGGCCACCGCCATCGAGCGGGCCGCCGCCGACGACCAGTCGGGCTGGGAGCTTGCGCTGGCATCGCTGGCCGAGGCCGCCATGCCGCTGGCGCAGCCGGCGCTGCAGCAGTGCCTGACCGCAGCGGCGGCCTACGCGGGCCAGCGGCCGGCGGGCGAGGCGCTGGGCCGGGGCGGCGTGGCGCTGTTCCTGGCGGGGGCCCTGGCCATGCCGTGGCGCGTCCACGGTAAATCCGGACATGCATCGGCGGCCGAGTTTGCCGTGCGATGCGAGACGCTGACGGCCTGCCTGGCTGATCTTGATGCGGCGGCGCCTGCCTGGCTGGCCGAACTGGTTCAGTCCGCCGGTGCCCAGGCGCAGCGCACCGAAGCCGTGGCGCAGGTGCGTGCCCAGCTGGACAGCGGTGAATCGTGGCTCGATACCTATGACCGCAATGCGGCACGGGCCGATGCGGGCAACGCGCTCGACGACGCCGCGCAGGCCTTCGGCGCGCTGCTGGCCTCGATCGAACGTATCCATGGCAGTGCCGCGTTGCCAGAGGGCATCGACGACGAGACCGACGCTGCGCTGGCGTCGGTGCGTGCCGTGCTGGCGCGGCTGGGCGTGCTGCGTGAAACGACCGACCACGCCGCGCGTATCGATCAGCTGTCGGATATCGCTGCCGAACTGGGCGCCGTGCACGCCTTCGCCGACCTGCTCGAATTTGGCCGCAAGCAGAACGATGCTGCTGGCGACGATCCGCTCGCGCTGCGCACGCAACGCCAGGATGCCGTGCCGCAAGGCGCGCTGGGCGCGGCGCGCAGTGCCGCGATGGACGCCATCCGTGTGGCGGCCCATGCCGATTCCCCCGAGATCCAGCGGCTGCGGGCCGCGCTGCAGGCGGTGGCCGACCAGGCCGCCATCGACGACGACGCCGCGCTGCGTCGGCAGGCCGCCGAGGCCACCACGCAGCTTCACGCCTGGCTGGCCGGTAGCGAATCGGCGGCCGAACGCATGGTGGTAGCGCTGGCCGACCCGTTGCCGGCCGCCGTGGCCCCGGTGACGGCAGCGCCCGCAGCGGCGCCGATGCCGGCCGATGCTGCCGCCATCGACGCCGAACTGCTGGAGATTTTCCTGGCCGAGGCCGAAGAGGTGCTGGGCAATATCGCCACGGACCTGGCGGGCGGCCTGCAAGCCCTGGGCGATACCGACGTGCTGAGCCGCATGCGCCGCGCGTTCCACACGCTCAAGGGGTCAAGCCGGATGGTCGGCCTGAACCGTTACGGCGAAGCCGCCTGGGCCGTCGAGCAGGTGATGAACCTGTGGATCGCCGAGGCGCGCGAGCCGGTGCCCGAACTGCCGGCCCTGCTGCAACAGGCACACGACCTGCTGCGCGAATGGGCGCTGGCCCTGCTGGAAGACCCGTCGACGCTGCGCGAGATCGCGCCGCTGGTAGACGCCGCGCAGGCGCTGCGCGAGCCGGGCGGCATGGCGACAGGCGCAGGCCAGGCCGAGTCGATCGATTCACTGGACGCACTGCTGGCCCAGGCATCCGCGCCTCTGGCATCGGTGCACACGCGGTTGTCGTCCGCCGAGCCTGTGGACCTGTCAGGCGGCATCGATATCACCGAACCGGCCGGAACGGCAGACAGTGCCGGTCAGGCCGACCTGGCAGATCCCGAGCCGGTCGAAGACAACGTGCTGCCGTTCCGCCTGTCGGGCGGGCTGGCGGACGACGACGAGGGCTACAAGGTCATCGGCCCGGTTCGCATCGGCCTGGCGCTCTACAACGTCTATCTGCAGGAAGCCGACGATCTGCTGCGGCAGTTCGCGACGGATCTGTCCGAATGGCGGCACGAGAACCATCCGTGCCCGAGCGAACTGGCACTGCGCGTGGCGCACACGCTGCAGGGCAGCGCGTCGACGGTGGGCCTGGAGCCGGTGCGCGAGATTGCCGAGGCGCTCGAACATCTGCTGTTGCTGCTGGGCCGCCATCCCGTGGTCATGCATCCGGCCGACTTCCGCCTGCTGGACATTGCCGTCGACCGGCTGCGCGCGATGCTGCACCAGTTTGCCGCCGGCATCTGGCCCGATGCCGATGCATCGCTGTGCCGCGACCTGAACGATTTTGGCGAACGCGCGCTGGTGCGTCCGCGCGCGGCGCTGCCGGCGGCCCAGTCCACCGGGCAGGAAGGTTCGGTGTCGCAACTGTTCGGCCAGAACCAGGCCGTGTCGCAGCCGCTGCCCGAGATCGACGCTGACGCGCAGGCCCCGCGGGCGGAACTGCCGCCCGTGAAGCTGACGCCGATCACGTCGCTGCCGCCGGTTTCGGCGCCGGCTGTCCCGGCGCTGATGCCGGTGACCCCGGTGCAGGACGCCGTGGTGATCGCGATGCCAACGGCGCCGCGCCATGAATCGATCGCCGTGGCGCACGTCAGCCCGGATTCTCCCGATACGCCACCCGATGACATCTCGACCGACGCCTCGTCGCTGGACCCGGCGCTGGTCGAGATTTTCCTGGAAGAAGCCCATGGCGCGCTGCCCGATCTGGGCAAGCTGGTGCGCACGTGGGAAGCCTCGCCGGACGATGCGCAGCACGGCGGCCTGATCCTGCGCGGCCTGCATACGCTTAAAGGCAGTGCGCGCATGGCCGGCGCCATGGCGCTGGGGCAGGCGGCCCATGAAATGGAAACGCTGCTGGAAGCCAGCGTGCGCGGCCAGCGCGTGACGCCGGACCTGTTCGGCAAGCTGTATGCCTGGTACGACCGTATCCTGGCGCACGTGGATGCGCTGCAGAACGGCCGCCTGCTGCCGGTGGACGATGCCGATGTGGTCAACGGCCTGGTGGCAGCACCCGCCGGCGCAGCCGCTTCGGCGACGGTGCTGGAAGCATCTGCTCAGGCGGCTGTGCAGGGTGCACCGCAGCACGCGATCGTGCCGGCGGCGCCGCTGATGCCGGCCGCTCCCGCCGCCTTGCCGACCGACGCCGAGCGGCAGCGGGCGCTGGTGCGCGTGCAGGCCCGTGCGCTGGACACGCTGATCAACGACGCCGGCGAAGTCAGCGCCACGCGCGCCCGTCTGGACAGCGAGCTGGAGGCACTGCGCAGCTACCTTGGCGAACTGAACGACAACGTCGCGCGTCTGCGCATGCAGCTGCGCGAGATCGAAATCCAGGCCGAAACGCAGATGGCGTCGCGGATCGCCGATCAGCAGCACAATCAGGAATTCGATCCGCTGGAATTCGACCGCTTCACGCGCTTCCAGGAACTGACGCGCATGATGGCCGAGTCGGTGAACGACGTGGCGACCGTGGAGCAGAACCTGCAGCGCGGCTTTGACCGCGCGTCGGGTGACCTGGCGCAGCAGGCGCGGCTGACGCGGGGCCTGCAGCGCGGCCTGATGCAGGCGCGCATGGTGCAGTTCGATGCGCTGGCCGAACGTCTGTATCGCGTGGCGCGCCAGTCGGCCACCGAGACCGGCAAGGAAGTGCGCCTGCTGATCAAGGGCGGTACCGTGGAAATCGACCGCTCGGTGCTGGACCGCATGGCCGGCCCGATCGAGCATTTGATCCGCAATGCCGTGGTGCATGGCATCGAGCCGGCCGACGCGCGCCGTGCGGCGGGCAAGTCGGCCACCGGCGCGCTGACGCTGGAAGTGCAGCAGGAAGGCAACGAGGTGGTGCTGACGTTCTTCGACGACGGCGGTGGCCTGAACCTGCAGCGCATTCGCGAGCGAGCCGTGGCGCGCCAGCTGATGGCACCCGACGAGGATGCCAGCGAAGCCCGCCTGACCGAAATGATCTTCGCCCCGGGGTTCTCGACCGCCGATGCGGTGTCCGAACTGGCGGGGCGTGGCGTGGGCATGGACGTGGTGCGTGCCGAAACGGTGGCGCTGGGCGGCCGTATCACGCTGTCGACCGAGACCGGCCGTGGCACCAGCTTCACGGTGCACCTGCCGCTGACCACGGCCATCACGCAGGTGCTGCTGGTGTCGCTGGGCGGGCGCCTGTTCGCCATGCCGAGCGGCATGATCGACCAGGTTCACCAGTTGCGCGAGAAGCCGCTGCTGGAGGCCTACAACGCTGGCCGCTTCACGGCGGCCGGTATCGAGGTGCCGTTCTTCTACTTCGGCGCGCTGCTTGAGGAAACCGCCGCGATGGCGTCGGGCCGCAAGTATTCGCCGGTGGTGGTGGTGCGCTCGGGTGCCGAACGCGTGGCCGTGCATGTGGACGACGTGCTGGGCAACCGCGAAGTGGTGGTGAAGCACATCGGCCCGCACCTGGCGCGCCTGGAAGGCATTGCGGGCGCCACCACGCTGGGCGATGGCGAGATCGTGCTGATCTACAACCCGGTGGTGCTGGCCCAGCGCTGGGAACGCGAGCGTGGCGCCACGTCACCGGCCACGCCGATGCTGGCCGCGCCGCAGCATGGCGGCCAGACCGGTGCGGTGGCCGAATTCATCGACGCTGGTGCGGCAGTGCCTGTGCCGGGGCTGATGACCCAGCCGACCGTGATGGTGGTGGACGATTCGCTGACCGTGCGCAAGGCCAGCCAGCGCCTGCTGACGCGTGCCGGCTACCAGGTGGTGCTGGCCCGTGACGGCGTGGACGCGCTGCGTCAGCTGCAGGAAGTGATGCCCGACGCGATGCTCGTCGACATCGAGATGCCGAACATGGACGGCTTCGACCTGACGCGCAATGTGCGTGCCGATGCCCGCACCAACCACATGCCGCTGGTCATGATCACGTCGCGTACGGCCGAGAAGCATCGCCGCTATGCGGCGGAAATCGGTGTGAACGTGTATCTGGGCAAGCCGTTCAACGAGGACGAACTGCTGCGCACGCTGCAGCAACTGATCGGCGAGAAGGCCGCCGCCACGGCATCGTCCGTGGCGCAGATGCTGGGCGAGGCGTAAGCCGGTTGGTCTCTGTTTGCTCCCCTCTCCCGTTGCCCGGGAGAGGGGAGCAAACACGCGCAGGTCAGCAAACCTTCAATCAATCCGCCTTCCGGCCGATCATCCTTGCCGGCACCGACAGCGTCAGTGCCGCGCCCACCACCATGCAGGCAGCCAGCAGGTACATACCCGAGTCCGTGCTCTGGGTCATGTCCTTGAGCCAGCCCACCGCATAGGGGCTGATAAAGCCCGCCAGGTTGCCCAGCGAATTGATCAGCGCAATGCCGGCGGCGGCGCCGGTGCCGGCCAGGAAGGCCGTCGGCAGGCTCCAGAACAGCGGCAGCGTGGTCAGGATGCCGATGGTGGCCAGCGTCAGCGCCACCATTGCCATGGTGGTATCGCCATGCCATTGCACCGACAGCACCGGGCCCAGCGCGCCAAGCAACGCCGGTATGGCGATATGCCAGCGGCGCTCGCCCCGGCGGTCGGCGCTGTGGGCGAACAGGATCATGCCGATCACGGCGCAGCCATACGGAATGGCGGTGAGCAGGCCCACGTCGAGCGCGCCCTTCACCCCGGTCTGCTTGATGATTGTCGGCAGCCAGAAGCTCACGCCGTACAGGCCCATCACGAAGCTGAAGTAGATCGCGCTCATCAGCCAGACGCGCGGACTGGACAGCACCTGGCTGACCGGCGGATCTTCCTTGTGCTGGTCCTCGGCCGCGATATTGCGTTCAAGCAGCGCCTTTTCGTCGGCGCTGAGCCACTTGGCATGGGCGATGCGGTCGTCCAGATACAGCAGCACCCAGATACCGACCAGAATCGACGGGATGCCTTCGACCAGGAACATCCACTGCCAGCCGGCCCAGCCGTTGTGGCCGTCGAACGACTGCATGATCCAGCCTGACAACGGGCCGCCGATCACCCCCGATAGCGCGATGGCCGTCATGAAGAACGTGGTGGTGCGCCCGCGGCGGCTGGCCGGATACCAGTAGGTCAGGTACAGGATGATGCCCGGGAAGAAGCCGGCCTCGGCAATACCCAGCAGGAAGCGCAGCACGTAGAACATCGTCGGGGTGGTGACGAACATCATGGCTGCCGAGATCAGGCCCCACGTGATCATGATCCGGGCGATCCAGATTCGCGCGCCCACCTTGTGCAGGATCACGTTGCTCGGCACCTCGAACAGGAAGTAGCCGATAAAGAAGATGCCGGCGCCCAGCCCGTAGATGGTCTCGCTGAACTGCAGGTCGTTGAGCATCTGCAGCTTGGCAAAGCCCACGTTGACGCGGTCCAGGTAGGCCACGACGTAGCAGAGCAGCAGGAACGGCACCAGGCGCCACGTAACCTTGCGGTAGGTGGCGTCCTCGAAGCCGGCGTCGCGCGCGCCGGCGTTGACTGCGGTGGTTGTCATCGGTGTCTCCTCATTGGGTCTTGTAGTCGTACGACGTTACCGCGGGATTGGAAAAACGGATCGGCGGGTGACCGGCCGGCTCAGACGCAGCGGCCGCCATCCACCTCGATGCAGGTGCCGGTGATGAAGCTGGCCTCGTCCGATGCCAGGTACAGGCAGGCGTTGGCCACGTCCTGCGGGGTGGACATGCGTCCCATGGGGATGGTCGCCAGGAACCGGGCGCGGTTCTCGGGGGTGTCGGGCACGCCCATGAACTGCTCCAGCAGGCCCGTGGCGCCAATCACCGGGTTCACGCAGTTCACGCGGATATTGTCGGGGCCCAGCTCGGCGGCCATGGCCTTGCTGGCGACGATGACAGCGCCCTTGCTGCCGTTGTACCAGACCAGCCCGGGGCGCGGCCGGATGCCGGCCGTCGAGGCCACGTTGACGAAGTTGCCACCGCCACGCTGGCGGAAGTGCGGGATGAAGTGATGCGCCGACCAGTAGATGCTCTTCACGTTGACCGCATAGACGCGGTCGAACTCTTCCTCGGTGACTTCGAGGATCGGCTTGTTACGGTGGGTGGTGCCGGCGTTGTTGACCACGCAGTGCACGTCGCCGAAGGCGGCCAGCGTGGCGTCGCGCATCGCGGCCACGTCGTCGCCCTGCGAGACGTCGGCACGTACCGCGTCCGCCTTGCCGCCCGCGTCACGAATGGCCGCCGCCACGCGATTGGCGGCGTCGAGGTTCAGGTCGGCCACCATCACGCTGGCGCCTTCCCGCGCGAACGTATGCGAGATGCCTTCGCCAAAGCCCGAGCCGCCGCCCGTCACTACCGCTACCTTGCCAGCCAGTCTGGTCATTGCCTGTCTCCATGGGTGAAGCCCGGCGCGGTCTGTTGCCGCGCTACGGGCGGAACATCGGAATCGTCTGAATCAGTGGAAGGGGCCTTTGTTCTGCAAGGCATTCGCCACCATCATGATGCCCAGCAGGAAGGGCAGGGCCACGTACATGCACCAGTGGACGCGGTCGCCCACGGTGTCGCCCCATTTGCGCTTGAACACCTGCAGGCGGGGCATGCCGGAAGGATTGGTGGCGCGCTTGTGCCGCACATGCCAGGACATCCAGAAAAAGAAGATGGCAAAAGCGACCGAAAGAAAGTTGATGCTACCCATGTTGAATGGCGATGGTTTTCAGAGTGGTGAATCCGTACAGGGCTTCGAAGCCCTTCTCGCGGCCATAGCCCGACTGGCCGGTGCCGCCGAACGGCAGCTCGACGCCGCCGCCGGCGCCATAGTTGTTGATAAAGACCTGACCCGCCCGCAGCTTGCGCGCCAACCGCATCTGGCGTCCGCCGTCGCGCGTCCAGACGCCGGCCACCAGGCCGTACGCGGTACCGTTGGCAAGGCGGATGGCCTCGTCCTCGGTGTCGAACGGCATGGCGGCCAGCAGCGGCCCGAAGACTTCCTCCTGGGCCAGCCGATGCGTGGCGGGCACATCGCGGAACAGCATCGGCACCTGGTAGTAGCCTGACTCCGGCGCCTCGCCCACGATCTGGCCCTGGGCCATCACGGCGATGCCGGCGTGCTGCGCATCGGACACGAAGTCCCACACGCGCTGCTGCTGCTTGCGGCTGATCAGCGGGCCGCATTCCAGATCGAGTTCCGACGGGCCCACGCGCAGCGCCTCGAACACGCCTGACAGGCGGTCGAGCAGGGCTTCGTAGACGGGCCGCTCCACCAGCAGGCGGCTGCCCGCCGAGCAGGTCTGCCCCGCATTCTGCACGATGCCGTTGACCACCACGGGCAACAGCGCATCGAGATCGGCATCGGCAAACACCACCTGCGGCGACTTGCCGCCCAGTTCCAGTGTCACAGGCACGTGATTCTCGGACGCCAGCTGCGACACCAGCTTGCCGGTCTGTGGCGACCCCGTGAACGAGATATGGTTAATGCCCGGATGGCGGGCCAGCGCGGCCCCGGCTTCGTGGCCGTAGCCGGTGACGATGTTCAGCGCGCCTTCGGGCAGCCCCGCTTCGGCCGCCAGTTCGGCCACGCGCAGGATCGACAGGCAGGCGTCCTCGGCCGGCTTGACCACGCAGGCGTTGCCAGTGGCAAGCGCAGCACCCACGCTGCGGCCGAAGATCTGCAGCGGGTAGTTCCACGGGACGATATGGCCGGTCACGCCATGCGGTTCACGCACCGTGAGTACCGTGTACCCGGTGGTGTAGGGGATGGTCTCGCCGTGCAGCTTGTCGGCCGCGCCGGCGTAGAACTCGAAATAGCGGGCCACGGCGCGGGCGTCGGCACGGGCCTGGCGCAGCGGCTTGCCGGTGTCGCGCGCTTCCAGCGCGGCCAGTTCGTCTTCGTGCTCGATCAGCTTGAGCGCCAGGCGGTTCAGCAGGCGCACACGATCGGCCGGGTTCATCGCACCCCATTCGCCTTCGAAGGCCTGGCGGGCGGCGCGGACGGCCACGCTGATATCGGTGGCATTGCCGCGCGCGATCTCGGCGAACGGCTCGCCATTGGACGGGTCGAACACCTTGATGCGCAGGCCGGAATCGGGGGCGATCAGGCGATTGGCGACGAAATGCTGGGCATGCATGCAGGTCTCCACGGCTCCGGTTATGGAGCAAATGCTGAAATCGGGAATGCCGCATTATCGCGCACCGCGCCGGGCGCGCAAGGCATTAACCGCCACATGGCGCGATGGCGGTTGTCAGGCTGCGGTCAGGGCCGACCCGCTATAATGCCGCCCATCCCATTCCACAGGTATTCGGAGAACTCGCATGAGCTTCAACCTCGTCTCCCCGGGCAAGGACCTTCCCAACGATTTCAACGTCATCATCGAGATCTCCGCCCAGAGCGATCCGGTGAAGTACGAGGCCGACAAGGAAACCGGCCTGTTGTTCGTGGACCGTTTCATCGGCACGGGCATGCGCTACCCGGCCAACTACGGCTTCATCCCGCAAACGCTGTCGGGCGACGGCGACCCGGTGGACGTGCTGGTGCTGACCCCGTTCCCGATCCTGGCCGGCGCCGTCGTGCGCTGCCGCGCCCTGGGCATGCTGAAGATGACCGACGAGTCGGGCGTGGACGCCAAGCTCGTGGCCGTGCCGGTGGACAAGCTGAGCCCCGCCACCGCCCACATCAAGGGCCTGTCGGACGTGGCGCAAAATACGCTCGACCAGATCAAGCACTTCTTTGAGAACTACAAGGCACTCGAAGCAGGCAAGTGGGTCAAGGTCGAAGGCTGGGCTGGCATCGAGGAAGCCCACAAGGAAATCACCGACGGCGTGGCGAACTTCAAGAAGTAATCGCACCGCTGCTTTGGGCAAGGAAAACCCCGCCGGCTGGCGGGGTTTTTTGTTGGCGGTGTGATCGGCGGCAAGGCCGGGGGCGGGCGCTGGCGCTAAGCTTTCGGCCATTCCCCACAAGCAATGGAGTATCGATGCCTGTTCAGCAAGGCATGGCGACCGCGCCTGACGCGGCCGCATTCGCCCGCTATGACGCGGTGGCTATCGCGTTCCACTGGCTGATGTTCGTGCTGGTGGCAGTGGCGTACGCCGCGATCGAGCTGCGCGGCTTTACCGACAAGGGCACCACCGCGCGCATGGTTGCCATGGAAGTGCACAAGTGGTCGGGCGCGCTGGTCCTGGCGCTGACCGTGCCGCGCCTGCTCTGGCGGGCGGTGCGCGGAGCGCCGGCGTCCGAGCCTTATCCGTGGCTGGCCCGGCTGGCCGGCGCGGCCATGCATGTCCTGCTGTACCTGTTCCTGCTGGCGCAGCCCATTCTTGGCATCCTGATGATGAATGCCGGCGGCCGGGAACTGATGGTGCCGGGCCTGGGCATCGGCCTGCCGCCGCTGATCGCGCCCGATGCGGCGCTCAAGGACGTGCTGGGCGAGATTCACGAGACGCTCGGCAATGCCTTTTATCTGGTGATCGGCCTGCACGCGATGGCCGCACTGTTCCACCACTACATGCTGAGCGACAACACGCTGCGGCGGATGCTGCCGCGCCGGTAGCCCGCCAGGCGGGTAGGGCGTACGCGGCTGCGCTTCAGTCGCCGCCGCCAGCGGGCCGCGCGAACGGGTTGCGGTCGTTCAGTTCGTCCAGATAGGCGTCCATGCCCTGGCGTTCGCGCTCCAGGAAGCGCTCCACGGCATCGGCAAAGGACGGATGGGCCAGCCAGTGCGCCGAACGTGTCGCCACGGGCAGGAAGCCGCGCGCCATCTTGTGCTCGCCCTGCGCGCCACCTTCGAACGTGCCGATGCCCTCGGCGATGCAGAATTCCAGCGGCTGGTAATAGGCCGTTTCGAAATGCAGGCACGGGTGGTGCTCCAGCGCGCCCCAGTAGCGCCCGTACAGCGTACTTACCGCCGGGTCGGCATCGTAGACCAGCAGCGAACTGGCGATGTCGGTGCCGTCGCGCGTGGCAATCACGAGCAGCAGGTTCTCCGGCATCGCCTCGCCGATGCGCCGGAAGAAGTCCAGGTTCAGGTAGGGCGTGGAATGATGCTCGCGGTAGGTCTGGCGGTAGCAGCGGTTGAAGAACTTCCAGGCCGCGTCGTCGATGTCCGCGCCACGCAACTGGCGGAACGTGATGCCGGCCTCGGCCACCCGGCGGCGTTCGGCGCGGATGTTCTTGCGCTTCTTCTGCGACAACGTTGCCAGGAAGGCGTCGAAGTCGGCGTAGCCGGGATTGGTCCAGTGGAACTGCACGCCGTGGCGCATCATCATGCCCGCCTCCTGCATCAGGTCGGCCTCATGGTCCGATGGAAACAGGACATGCAGCGACGAGAGCTGGCTTTCCTCGGCCAGCGCCAGCGCGAACCGCAGCAGCACCATGCGCGAAAGATCGTCCTCGGCCAGCAGCCGCGCGCCGCGCACCGGCGTGAACGGCACCGCCGCCAGCCACTTGGGGTAGTAGTCGAGGCCGTGCTGCCGATAGGCGTCGGCCCAGGCCCAGTCGAACACGTATTCGCCATACGAGTGCGACTTGGCATAGAGCGGCATGGCCGCCGCCAGCCGGTCGCGGCCCGGGCCCTTGCCGTCGGGTACCCAGAGCGTCAGGAAGCGGGGCGACCAGCCGGTGTCGTCGGTGGCGCTGCCGCTGGCGTGCATGGCGTGCAGGAAGGCGTGGCGCAGGAACGGCGTGGGTTCGGCCTGTGCGGCCAGCAGCGCGTCCCAGTCGGCGGCGTCGATCTCGGCAAGGTCCGGCAGGATTTCCGTGCGGTAGTTGGGGCGCGAATCACTCATGGACGGGTTGGCGTGGGTGCCGGGCGAGTCTACCGGAATTGAAATTGTGCTGCAGGCGCTGTCAGCGTGACGCGGACGCCGGGCCGCCGCAGGGCGTCGTAGAATGCGCATATCCGTTTTTCGATGTCCACTCCCCCGACATTCCTTCCCGGCACGGGTCCAGACATGACGCACCCTTTCTACAACCTCTATTCCCACGGCTTTGCGCGCGTGGCCGTTGGCGTGCCCGAATGCCGCGTGGCCGATCCCGCGTACAACGCCGAACAGACCATCGCCCTGGCCCGCCAGGCCGCCGACGGCGGCGCGGTGCTGGTGGCATTTCCCGAGCTTGGCCTGCCGGCCTACACCTGCGACGACCTGTTCCATCAGCGCGCGCTGCTGCGCGAATGCGAACTGGCGCTGCAGTCGATCGTCGAGGCATCGGCCGGCATTCGTGCCGCCATGATTGTCGGCATGCCGGTGCTGGTGGAGCACCAGCTGTTCAATTGTGCCGTGGTGGTGGCCAACGGCGTGGTGCAGGGCGTGGTGCCCAAGACCTACCTGCCGAACTACTGGGAGTTCTACGAGGCCCGCCAGTTCAGCAGCGCCGATTGCGCCGCCGTCGACACGGTGTCGCTGCTGGGCGCCGAAGTGCCGTTCGGGGCGAACCTGCTGTTCGAGATCGAGAACATCCCGTTCTTCCGCTTCCACGCCGAAATCTGCGAAGACGTCTGGGTGCCGATTCCGCCGTCGTCGTTCGCGGCGCTGGCTGGCGCCACCGTGCTGGTGAACCTGTCGGCGTCGAATATCGTGGTCGGCAAGTCGGGCTATCGCCATCAGCTGGTGTCGCAGCAGTCGGCGCGCTGCCTGGCGGCCTACCTCTACACGTCGGCAGGCAAGGGCGAGTCGACCACCGACCTGGCCTGGGACGGTCAGGCGCTGATCTACGAGAACGGCGAGCTGCTGGGCGAATCGGAGCGTTTTGCCGATACCTCGCACCTGCTCTTCGCCGATATCGACCTGGAGCGCCTGTCGCGCGAGCGCATGCACCAGACGTCGTTCGGGCAATCGGTGCGCCGGCACAAGGACGAGGTCGAGAAGTTCGATGTGGTGGCCTTCCAGATGGATTTGCCCACCGCGCAGGCGCTGCCGCTGGAGCGCAAGGTCGAGCGCTTCCCGTACGTGCCGGCCGATCCGCGCCGCCGCGACGAGCGCTGCATGGAGGTCTACAACATCCAGGTGCAGGCGCTGGTGCAGCGGCTGTCGTCGAGCCGCATCCAGAAGGTGGTGATCGGGGTGTCGGGCGGGCTCGATTCCACCCACGCGCTGCTGGTCTGCGCCAAGGCCATGGACCGCCTGGGCCTGCCGCGCGCCAATATCCTGGCCTATACGATGCCGGGCTTCGCCACAAGCGACCGCACGCTGAAGCAGGCGCGCGAACTGATGCAGGCCGTGGGCTGCACGGCGCGCGAGATCGATATCCGGCCGAGCTGCCTGGCCATGCTGAAGGATCTGGATCACCCGTATGCGCGGGGCGAGCCGGTCTATGACGTCACGTTCGAGAACGTGCAGGCCGGCGAGCGCACCAACCACCTGTTCCGGCTGGCAAATCACAACGGCGCCATTGTGATCGGCACCGGCGATCTCAGCGAACTGGCGTTGGGCTGGTGTACCTACGGCGTGGGTGACCATATGTCCCACTACAACGTCAACGCCAGCGTGCCCAAGACGCTGATCAGCCACCTGGTGCGCTGGGTGGCAGAAACCAGCCAGATCGGCAAGGGCGGCGAAGACGTGCTGCTGGCGGTGCTGGACACCGATATCAGCCCCGAACTGGTGCCGAGCGGCCCCGCCGCCAACGGGCAGGACGAGGCGCCCGGGCAGAAGACCGAACAGATCATCGGGCCCTACGAGCTTCAGGATTTCAACCTGTACTACACGCTGCGCTATGGGTATTCGCCGTCCAAGGTGGCGTTCCTGGCGCTGCATGCCTGGGGCGACGTGGCGCGCGGCAACTGGCCGAACGGCCCGCATGTGGCACGTAACAGCTATCAACTGCCTGAAATCAAGCGCATCCTCGAGATCTTCGTCGACCGGTTCTTCCGGACCAGCCAATTCAAGCGGTCGTGCATCCCGAACGCGCCCAAGGTGGGCTCGGGCGGGTCGTTGTCGCCGCGTGGCGACTGGCGGGCACCCAGCGACGGCGAATCGGCCGTCTGGGTGCGCGATCTGGCCCGGATTCCGGACCAGGCGGGCTGATTGTCATGCCGTCTGGCACGCCGATTGCGGGCAATGTGGGTACGCCCGCAATCGGCGTGTGGTGTTTCGGGCTAGAATCTGACATCTTCCGACACCTTTAGAGACAGAGGCCAGCCATGAAGCAGATTACCGCCATCATCAAACCGTTCAAGCTCGACGAAGTGCGCGAAGCACTGGCCGACGTGGGCGTGACCGGTCTGACGGTGACCGAGGTAAAGGGGTTTGGCCGCCAGAAAGGTCATACCGAGCTGTACCGCGGCGCCGAGTATGTGGTCGACTTCCTGCCGAAGATCAAGATCGAGGTGGTGGTGGCCGAGAACCAGCTGGACACCGTGCTCGACGCCATCGTCAAGGCCGCCCACACGGGCAAGATCGGCGACGGCAAGATCTTCGTGACCGAAATCGAGCGCGTGATCCGCATTCGTACCGGCGAGCAGGACGAAGCGGCGGTCTGAGCAAACGCTTGACACTTGCGTCAGGATGGATGGAAAGCCGGCCTCATGGCCGGCTTTCTTTTTGGCTGCTCGCGGGTGATTTGCTCCGCTCTCCCGCGTGTTCAGACCGGACACATGGGTGACAGGTATGCGAGGACATGGTTGACACTTCCGGACGGACCCACTTGGACGCGATTGGCGGTGGTGGCCTTCAACTTGGCAGCTTCCACGCGAACCGGACGGACAGCAGCCGCATGCCGATCGTCACCAGCGCGCCGGACAGCAGGGCCACTTCCTGGTCTGCGCGCAGCCACGTGAGCCCCACGTAGACCCAGCAGCCCACGAACGAACAGGTGGCATAGGGCGAGCGGTCGCGCAGGATCATCGGCACTTCGTTGCACAGCACGTCGCGCAGCACGCCGCCAAAGACGGCGGAGATGATGCCCATCATGACTGCCACGGTCGGGGTCATCTGCGCCACCAGCGCCAGCGACGTGCCCGTGACCGAGAACAGCCCAAGGCCAATGGCATCGGCCACCAGCATCGCGCGGTCCGACGCCACGGTGCTCACCATCCGGAACACCATCGCCGCGCCGATCGACATCGCAAAGATCAGCAGCACGTAGTATTCGTGCTCGACCCAGTAGAACGGCCGGCGGTCCAGCAGCACGTCGCGCACGGTGCCGCCGCCAAAGGCCGTGGCGAAGGCGACGATGAACGTGCCCACGGCGTCCAGCCGTTGCTTGCGGGCATCCACCACGCCCGATACGGCGAATGCCAGTACCCCGGTGATCTCCATGACGTGGAGGATCAGGGGCAGCCGCCCCATCAGCAGATCGAACGGCAGGTGCATAGGTGGCGTCAGGGTTTGGGCTGGCGCAGCAGGACCATCAGGGCACCCGCGCCGCCTTGCGACTCGCGGGCCTGGACGAAAGCGATCACTTCTTCCTTCTGCACCAGCCAGCTGCGGACCTTGCCCTTGAGCACGGGCAGCTTGTCCGGCGAGCCGATGCCCTTGCCGTGGATCACCCGCACGCAGCGCACGCCATTGCGCACCGAACGGCGCAGGAAATTGGCCAGCGCCTCGCGGGCTTCGTCGCTGCGCAGGCCGTGCAGGTCCACCTTGTCTTGCGGCACCCACTCGCCACGGCGCAGTTTCTTGATCACATCCTCGCCAATGCCGGGGCGGCGGAACGACATGGTCTCGTCGATATCGAGCAGGTTCTCGACGTCGAATTCATCGGACAGCGACGCTTCAAGCACCGCCTTGTCGTTGAGCTGGGTCTGTACCGGAATGGGGGCGGGAGCCTTGGCGGCGTGCTGCACACGGTTGCGGTCGCGCAGGGAACTGACCGAGCCGATACTGGACCGGAAGACATTGGCCTCTTCCTCGGCACGCCTGGCGGCGGCTTCGGCAGCCTTGCGCTCGGCTTCGCGGCGCTCGGCATCGGCCTTGAGATCGTCACGTACCGCGGCCAGATCGTGCAGGCCGAATCGCTTGGGAGGGGTTTTGGCGCCTTGCGACATAGCAGAAATTTCTGAAAGCTCGGCACCGATTATAAGGAAAACGGGGACGGCCGCTGCAAGGCGGGCGTCCCCGTGGGGTTCGCGCCGGGGCCGGCCAGCGGCCGCCCGGCGGGAAATTACTTCAGGGCTTCGACGTAGCGCTGGGCATCCAGCGCGGCCATGCAGCCCGTGCCGGCGCTTGTGATGGCCTGGCGGTAGACGTGATCCTGCACGTCACCGGCCGCGAACACGCCCGGGATGCTGGTGGCCGTGGCGTCGCCCGACAGGCCGCTCTTGGTCACGATATAGCCGTTGTTCATCTCCAGCTGGCCGACGAACAGGTCGGTGTTCGGCTTGTGGCCGATTGCCACGAACAGGCCCGAAAGCTTGAGATCCTCGGTTTTCGTCGTGTCCTTGGTGCTGCGGATGCGCAGGCCGGTCACGCCCGACTGGTCGCCCAGCACTTCGTCCAGCGTATGGTCGTAGCGCAGTTCGACGCGGCCTTCCTTGACGCGCTGGAGCAGGCGGTCCACCAGGATCGGCTCGGCGCGGAACTTGTCGCGGCGGTGGATCACGGTAACCTTGCTGGCGATATGCGACAGGTAGAGCGCTTCTTCCACAGCCGTATTGCCGCCGCCGATCACGGCCACTTCCTGGTTCTTGTAGAAGAATCCGTCGCAGGTGGCGCAGGCGGACACGCCGCGGCCCATGAAGCTTTCTTCCGACGGCAGGCCCAGGTACTGTGCCGAGGCGCCCGTGGCGATGATCAGCGCGTCGCAGGTGTACTCGCCGGCGTCGCCGATCAGGCGGATCGGCTTTTCGGTCAGATTGGCCGTGTGGATGTGATCGAAAATGATTTCGGTGTTGAAACGCTCGGCATGCGCCAGGAAACGCTGCATCAAGTCCGGGCCCTGGACGCCGTTAGCGTCAGCGGGCCAGTTTTCCACGTCGGTGGTGGTCATCAGCTGGCCGCCCTGGGCCAGGCCGGTGATCAGCACCGGGTTCAGGTTGGCGCGGGCCGCGTAGACGGCGGCGGTGTAGCCGGCCGGGCCGGACCCGAGAATCAGCACTTTTGCGTGTTTTGCGGACATGATGCGTTCCTGTAGACAGCAAGTGAGCCGGTGCGGCATTCGCCCCGGTGTCACTCGAAACCGCCATTATATGTGGCGCGGCGTTTGCCGACTGTTGCAAATTCCAATGAAGGCGATAGGGTCAGGCGAGGTTAAAATGGCCGCCATCGTCCACTTCGCACGATTGAACAGACCCTGACGCATGGCTCGCGCTACCACGACTACCCGGACCGACCCGTCGGCACTTCCATCGCGCATCGGCAAGCTGCTTGGCGAGGTGCGCTGGTTCCTGCTGCTTGCCGTGACGCTTGGCTTCCTGTGCGTGCTGGCCAGCTACAGCAAGGCCGATCCCGGCTGGTCGCATGCCAGCCAGGTGTCCGATATCCGCAACCTTGGCGGCCGTGTGGGCGCCTGGGTGGCCGACATCCTCTTTTTCATCTTTGGCTTTTCGGCCTACTGGTGGAGCGTGCTGCTGATCCGCCGCTGCTGGCGCGGCTGGCGCGTGCTGACGGCCGAACTGCCCGAGCGCGTGCCCGACCCCCAGCACAGCACGGCCATCAGCTGGATCGGCTTTGCGCTGACGCTGGTGTCCAGCATGGGCCTGGAGGCCATCCGCATGTACCCGCTGCGTTCGGCCCTGCCGCGCGCGCCGGGCGGCGTGCTGGGCGACCTGCTCGGCGGCTGGCTGCAGCTGGCGCTGGGCTTTTCGGGCGCCACGCTGCTGCTGCTGCTGATGTTTGCCATCGGCCTGTCGCTGTTCTTCCATTTCTCGTGGCTGTCGGTGGCCGAGCACGTAGGCGGCTTTGTCGAGACGCTGTTCATGGGCTTCAAGGCCCGCCGCGAGAAGAAGCAGGACCGCATCATCGGCGCGGCTGCCAAGGTGGAGCGCACCGAAACCGTGGAAGTGCAGCGCGTGAAGCAGGAAGAGGCCGCCCCGGTGCAGATCGTGCGTCCGCAGGCCGTGCCCAAGCACGAGCGCGTGGAGCGCGAGAAGCAGCAGCCGCTGTTTGCCGATATCCAGGATACGGACCTGCCGCCGCTGTCGCTGCTGGACGCCGTGCCGGCCCACCAGGAAACCGTCAGCGCGGAGACGCTGGAGTACACGTCCCGCCTGATCGAGAAGAAGCTCAAGGACTTTGGTGTCGAGGTCAAGGTGGTGGCCGCCTATCCGGGCCCGGTGATCACCCGCTACGAGATCGAGCCTGCCACGGGCGTGAAGGGCAGCCAGGTGGTGAACCTGGCGCGTGACCTGGCGCGCAGCCTGTCGCTGGTGTCGATCCGCGTGGTCGAGACGATTCCGGGCAAGAACTACATGGGCCTGGAACTGCCGAATCCGAAGCGCCAGACCGTGCGGCTGGGCGAGATCCTGGGCTCGCAGGTCTACAACGAGAGCGCGTCCAGCCTGACCATGGCGCTGGGCAAGGACATTGCCGGCAAGCCGATGGTGGCCGACCTGGCCAAGATGCCGCATTGCATGGTGGCCGGCACCACGGGCTCGGGCAAGTCGGTGGGCATCAACGCGATGATCCTGTCGCTGCTCTACAAGGCCCGCGCCGACCAGGTGCGCCTGATCCTGATCGACCCGAAGATGCTCGAAATGAGCGTCTACGAAGGCATTCCGCACCTGCTGTGCCCGGTGGTGACCGACATGCGCCAGGCCGGCAATGCGCTGAACTGGGCGGTGGGCGAGATGGAACGCCGCTACAAGCTCATGAGCAAGCTGGGCGTGCGCAACCTGGCCGGCTACAACAAGAAGATCGACGAGGCCGCGGCGAAGGAAGAAAAGATCCCGAATCCGTTCAGCCTGACGCCGGACGCCCCGGAACCGCTGGAAAAGCTGCCGACGATCGTCATCGTCATCGACGAACTGGCCGACCTGATGATGGTGGTGGGCAAGAAGGTCGAGGAACTGATCGCCCGCATCGCGCAGAAGGCCCGTGCCGCGGGCCTGCACCTGGTGCTGGCGACGCAGCGGCCGTCGGTGGACGTGATCACCGGCCTGATCAAGGCCAACGTGCCGACGCGTATCGCGTTCCAGGTCAGCAGCAAGATCGATTCGCGCACCATTCTTGACCAGCAGGGCGCCGAGGCGCTGCTGGGCATGGGCGACATGCTCTACCTGGCGCCGGGTACCGGTATGCCGGTGCGGGTTCACGGCGCGTTCGTGTCCGATGATGAAGTCCACCGCGTGGTCGACAAGCTCAAGGAGGGCGGCGAGGCCAACTATATCGAGGGTATCCTCGAAGGCGGGCTGGTCGATGGCGATGGCGCCGGCGACAGCCTTGGCGGTGGCGCCGGGATTGGCAGCGGTGGCGGCGAGGCCGATCCGCTCTACGACCAGGCCGTGGAAGTGGTCATCAAGAACCGCCGGGCGTCGATTTCGCTGGTGCAGCGGCACCTGCGCATCGGCTACAACCGCGCGGCGCGGCTGCTGGAAGACATGGAAAAGGCCGGCCTGGTCTCGGCCATGTCCGGCAACGGCAACCGGGACATCCTGGTCCCGGCCGGCAGCAGCGCCACGGCCGAAGACTGACGCCGCGCCTCTCCGCACAGGCTGAAGTGACGGGTAATATACCGTTACGCCCGTCACAGCCTGTCGCGGAATTGGCGATACGCGGCGTGCTCTAATCGGACATCAGCCAAATCGTAAGGAACGACTCCATGCGACATCGCATTCTCGCGCCGCTGTGCGCGACGCTGGCGCTGCTGGCCGCCGTGCCCGCTGCACATGCCGCTGCCACCGACCAGCTGCAGACCTTCGTGACCAGCGTGAAGACCGCCCGGGGCGAGTTCACGCAGAAGCAGATCAAGGGGCAGGGCGCTGATGCCAAGGTGGCCGGAACGTCGAGCGGGACCTTCGCGTTCTCGCGGCCCGGCAAGTTCACCTGGCGCTATACCAAGCCGTATGACCAGCTGCTGCAGGCCGACGGACAGACGCTCTATATCTACGACAAGGATCTGAACCAGGTCACCGAGCGCAAGCTCGATAACGCGTTGGGTTCCAGTCCGGCCGCCATCCTGTTCGGCAGCAACGACCTGTCGAAGAACTTCGACGTGAAGAACGGCGCCACGCGCGATGGCGTGGAGTGGCTGGAGCTGACGCCGAAGTCGAAGGACACGCAGTTCGAGCGCATCGGCATCGGCTTCAAGAGCGGCAATCTCGAAGCGATGGAGCTGCGCGACGCGTTTGGCAATACCACGATGCTGACGTTCACGGGCATGCAGAAGAACCCGTCGCTGCCGGCGGATACCTTCCGCTTCACGGTGCCGAAGGGTGCCGACGTGATGAAGCAATAAGGCGCGAGCCCGAGAAGCCCGCCCGCCAGACAGAGCCAGACAGACGCCATAGGACAGACATGAAAGACGCCCCCGCCTTCCCCCGACTGCCGAGCCTGCGCCCGGTATCCCGCCTGGCCGCTCCTGGCGGCGCGCTGGCCGCCGCGCTGGTCCTGTCCGCCTGCGCGCACAGCCAGGCCAGCAAGTTCGATGTCGATGCCTTCCTGCGCGGCTCGGACACGGCGCTGCCGGAGGTGCTGGGCAATACCGATTTCCTGAAAGCCACGCGCATCGCGCAGAACGAGTGCGCCGCGCTGCTGCAGTCGCCGCACAACGGCGTGCTGGAAGACCTGCCCGCCAGCAACACCACGCGCGGGCCGGCATGGGTGCTGCATCCCGCCGGTACCACTGACAAGGTCTGGCTGATTGTCGGGCAGGCCAATGGCGAGCGCAGCTGCCACGGCCCGTTGCCCGCGGACGCCATGAAGACCCTGACCGAGCGGGCCAAGGGCTGAGTCACGCCCCGCAGCGCCGGCCCGGCGGCACGGCGTGCGTGGGGATTGGCGGCTGCCTACGCCGCCAGTGACTCGCGTGCGTAGCGCTGGCGCGGCTTGGGCAGCGCCTGCAATTGCTCGCGCCGGATGCGGATCGATTCCGCATCGCCACGCTTGACGGCGGCGCGCAGCCTCAGCACTGCCTTCTTGTACTGCTTCTTCTTGCGCATGCGGGTGGTGATGGCCATGGCAGTGGTGTCCTCCTGATCCTGACGTCCTGACAAGCCAGCGCGGTCGCACTGGCTGCCAGCCATGGTACGGCCGGGCCGCCCTGGTCATGCCGGAATTCAAAAGAATTCAGATCGCCCCCCGAGCATGCTCATTGCTGCGCTGCGCAATGGCATCGCTGCCGAGCCATCAGGGCAGGTATCAAAGCAGGAAGCGGCGGTTGTCGTTTTCGTCGTAGCGCGGCTCCACCTTCCGGAATTTGAGCTTGGTACTGCTCTTGAGCTTGCGGCCGGCCAGCTTGCGCTGCAATTGGCGGTGCACGGCGCGGATATGGCCGACCGAGTCCTGGGCATACGGCTTGCCGTCGGTGGCACCGGCCAGGCCGCCGCCGGCAGCCAGCGCCTCATTGTGAGCGGCCGCTGACCGCGCGATCAGCACATCCAGATACTGGCGGGCGCGCACGGCAGCGTGCAGCATGCCGTCGGTGGGGGTCTGCTTGGCGCGCACGGCGTCCTGCGGCAGCTTCACATTGGCGGCGATGCGGCGCAGCGACGCGCGCACTTCGGCGCCGTCCATGTCGGCTTCCTGGACGATCCAGACTGCGTCGTGGCGGATCCAGCCTTCCGTGTCGATCATCCGGCGCAACAGCGCCGGCTGCAGCAGGCGGCCCCCGTAGCGGCGGGTGCGGCGGATCGCGGCAAGGCCGATGCGGCGCACGTGCGGATTTTCATGCTCGAACAGGTCGGTGATGACCTGGTCGGCCTCTTCCTGCGATTCGATCAGTTCGGCAAACTGCCCGGCCAGCGAGATTTCTTCCACGCCATTGAGCTTGTTCTTGCTCGCCAGCCGGTTCAGCTTGAACATCAGCATGCGGTATCGCAGCATACAAATCCCCGAAATTCGCAAACAGTGAGTGGTTCTGAAGTGAGCCGCCGGTCGTTATGCCGGCGTCGACCTTCCCGCGTGCATGAAACGCGGGCCATTGGATGTTATCGGCGGAATCGGAGCCGACTTTAGGGGCGTGCGCAGAAATATCGGCCCGGCGCCGATCGTCTACACTGTGGCGTTCCGTGCCGCCTGTGGCGGCGCTACCACACGACAAAGGCTCCAGTACCGTGGCGGATTCGCTGTTCTCCGACCCTCCTGAACGTTCCCGACAACCGCTGGCCGAGCGGCTGCGCCCGCGCAATATCGACGAGGTCATCGGCCAGCAGCACCTGCTGGGTGCGGGCCGCCCGCTGCGCGTGGCCTTTGCATCGGGCGAACCGCATTCGATGATCCTGTGGGGGCCGCCCGGCGTTGGCAAGACCACGCTGGCACGGCTGATGGCCGACGTGTTCGACGCGGAATTCATCGCGCTGTCGGCCGTGCTGTCGGGCGTCAAGGACATCCGCGAGGCGGTGGAGCGCGCCGAGCAGTACCGCGCCCACGGGCGCCGCACGCTGGTGTTCGTGGACGAGGTGCATCGCTTCAACAAGAGCCAGCAGGACGCCTTCCTGCCGCATGTGGAAAGCGGGCTGTTCGTGTTTATCGGCGCCACCACCGAGAACCCGTCATTCGAGGTCAATGGCGCGTTGCTGTCGCGGGCGGCGGTCTATGTGCTCAAGAGTCTGGACGAGGCCGATCTGAAGCAGCTGGTGAAGCGCGCCAGCGACGAACTGGGCGGCGTGCAGTGGGACGACGAGGCCATGGGCCTGATCGTCGGGTCGGCCGATGGCGACGGGCGCAAGCTGCTCAATAACGTGGAAATCGTGGTGCGCGCCGCGCGCAATGCCGGGGTCCAGACCATCGACACGGCCCTGCTGGGCAGCGCGCTGTCCGACAACCTGCGCCGCTTCGACAAGGGCGGGGACGCGTTCTACGACCAGATCAGCGCGTTGCACAAGTCGGTGCGCGGCTCCGACCCGGATGGCGCGCTGTACTGGTTCTGCCGCATGATCGATGGCGGCGCCGATCCGCGCTACCTGGCGCGCCGCATCGTGCGGATGGCGTGGGAAGACATCGGCCTGGCCGATCCGCGCGCGGTCCGCATCACGCTGGACGCCTCGGAAACCTATGAGCGGCTGGGTTCGCCCGAGGGCGAGCTGGCGCTGGCCCAGGCGCTGATCTACCTGGCCGTGGCGCCCAAGTCGAATGCGGGCTACAACGCCTACAACGCGGCGCGTGCCTTTGTCTCGAAGGACAAGTCGCGCCCGGTGCCGGTCCACCTGCGCAACGCGCCGACCAAGCTGATGAAGGAACTGGGCTACGGCCACGCGTACCGCTATGCGCACGACGAGCCGGAAGCCTATGCGGCCGGCGAGCACTACCTGCCCGACGACCTGCGGCGCCAGGACTGGTACCAGCCCACGCCGCGCGGCCTGGAGGGCAAGATTGGCGACAAGCTGCGCCATCTGCGCGACCTGGACGCCGCCTGGCATCGGGACAACCGGGGCAGGCCGGAAGACGGCGGCAAGGACGGAAAGTAAGGCCGGAAGCCCGGCGGCAAGGTGGCCGCGCACGCGCCACGGGCAGAATGCGGCGCCGAATGCCCGAAAAGCATGGGAAATCGGGTCAGATTCGCTGCTGTGCGGTCTTGCCGGTGCAGTAAAATGTCGCGTTCGCCGGCATGTCGCCGGCACTGCACACCGATTGCAACATGCTCGACATCCAGCTTTTCCGCAAAGACATTGACGCCGTGGCCCAGCGCCTGGCCACGCGCGGCTACCAACTTGACGTGGCCACGTTCCAGGCCCTGGAGGCCGAACGCAAGCAGCTGCAGACCCAGACCGAGGACCTGCAGGCCCGCCGCAACGCGCTGTCCAAGCAGATCGGCATGCTCAAGGGCAAGGGCGAGGACGCCTCGGCCCCGATGGCCGAAGTGGCCGGCATTGGCGACACGCTGAAGGCGTCGGCCGAGCGCCTGGCCCAGATCCAGAGCCAGCTCAACGACGCGATGATGTCGATCCCGAACCTGCCGCACGACAGCGTGCCGCTGGGCAAGGACGAGACCCAGAACGTGGAAGTGCGCCGCGTCGGCACGCCCCGCACGTTCGACTTCGAGGTGAAGGACCACGTCGACGTGGGCGCCCGCCTGGGCCTGGACTTCGAGACCGCCTCGAAGGTGACCGGATCCCGCTTCTCGTTCCTGCGCGGCGGCGTGGCGCGCATGCATCGCTCGCTGGTGCAGCTGATGGTGGATACCCACACGCTGGAACACGGCTACACCGAGATGTACGTGCCGTACATCGTCAATGCCGCGTCGATGCGTGGCACCGGCCAGCTGCCGAAGTTCGAGGACGACCTGTTCAAGGTGCCGCGCAAGGTTGGCGGCGACGACGGCCAGGACACGATCGAGAATTTCTACCTGATCCCGACCGCCGAAGTGCCGCTGACCAACATCGTGCGCGATGCGATTGTCGCGGCCGAGAAGCTGCCGATGCGCTTCGTGGCCCATACGCCGTGCTTCCGCTCGGAAGCCGGTTCGTACGGCAAGGACACGCGCGGCATGATCCGCCAGCACCAGTTCGACAAGGTCGAGATGGTGCAGGTGGTGCCGGCCGAGCAGTCGATGGACGCGCTCGAACAGATGACCGGCCACGCCGAAACGATCCTGAAGAAGCTGGAACTGCCGTTCCGCACCGTGGTGCTGTGCACCGGCGACATGGGTTTTGGCAGCATCAAGACCTATGACATCGAGGTGTGGATCCCCGCGCAGAACACCTATCGCGAGATCAGCTCGTGTTCCAGCATGGGCGATTTCCAGGCCCGCCGCATGCAGGCGCGTGCGCGTGCCGGCCAGGGCAAGCCGGAACTGGTACATACGCTGAACGGTTCCGGCCTGGCTGTGGGCCGCACGCTGGTGGCTATTCTGGAGAACTACCAGAACGCCGACGGCTCGGTCACCGTGCCCAAGGCGCTGCAGTCCTACATGGGCGGCATCGAGCGCCTGGAACCGGAAGCATAAAAATTTCTGCAAAAGGGGCTTGCGCAGCAGATGGCAATGTCCCTATAATCTTGGTTTCGCTGCTAACGCAACGACCAAGTTACCGGAGAGGTGGCAGAGTGGTCGAATGTACCTGACTCGAAATCAGGCGTACCGGCAACGGTACCGTGGGTTCGAATCC